>APMI01000561.1_pt1 | contig 441570 bp, 399 predicted proteins | sample 667938 | NCBI WGS metagenome assembly APMI01 (sample SAMN01084076, study PRJNA167559) | wastewater metagenome | biome: Wastewater | place: Denmark: Ejby Moelle, Odense | collected 2011-11-28
TTCTAATCTGCTTTCCCGTAGAGTGGAAGCACACGGGATCGAACCGCGGACCCCCTGCTTGTAAGGCAGGTGCTCTGAACCAGCTGAGCTATGCTTCCTTACTGTGTTCCCTTGCTCGGAAACGGAGTGCAAATATAGAGACGAAATTTGTTTCTCCAAAACCTTTTTCAAAGAATTTTTATCATTATATATTTTCAAGCCTGTAGATTGCTTTACTGTTTAGTATTTTCGCAGCCTAATAAGAATTATCCGTATGCAAACACAGTGGCAAGAAATGATTGAGGCGGCTTATCAAAACCGCGAATTACTGAAAGACGAAAAATATAAAGACGCCATCAGGGCAGTGATAGAAGAGGTAGACAAGGGCCGTCTGCGCGTTGCATCTCCTTCAGATAATGGTTGGGTAGTCAATCAATGGGTTAAGCAAGCCATTCTGTTATACTTTGGCATTCAGCCTATGCAAACATGGACAATGGAGCCGTTTGAATTTTATGATAAAATGCTGCTGAAGAAAGACTATGCAGGGCTTGGCGTGCGCGCAGTACCACATGCTGTTGCTCGTTACGGTGCATACATTGCAAAGAATGTAGTGCTGATGCCATCTTATGTAAACATCGGTGCATTTGTAGACGAAGGCACTATGGTCGACACATGGGCTACTGTAGGTTCTTGTGCGCAAATAGGCAAAGGCGTACACCTGAGTGGCGGTGTAGGTATTGGTGGTGTACTGGAACCACTGCAGGCATCTCCTGTAGTTATTGAAGATGGTTGTTTCATAGGTTCACGTTGTATAGTTGTAGAGGGCGTAATTGTTGAAAAAGAAGCAGTATTGGGTGCAAATGTTGTGCTGACTCAATCAACAAAAATCATCGACGTTAGCGGTAGCGAACCTGTTGAATACAAAGGCCGCGTACCTGCACGCAGTGTAGTAATACCGGGCAGTTATACCAAAAAATTCCCTTCAGGTGAATATCAGGTTAGTTGTGCATTGATAATAGGACAACGTAAAGCATCTACAGATTTGAAAACGAGTCTGAACGACGCACTGCGCGAGTTTAACGTTTCTGTATAATTATAACACCGAAATTAGCTACAATGAATTTTGCACTATTAGCTATCAACTGGCAAAACCTTGAGTCTAAAATAGGCGGAGAGAAAATCTCCAATATTTTGTGGTGTGCAGGTATCATTGTGGCTACTTTGCTTGCCAAAAAAACACTCGCACGCTTCATAGCCCGTGGTATATCTTCTGTCACCAACAGGTTTACAGACAAAAAGCATGGCAATACTTTTTGTCAACTAATACAAAGCCCGTTAGAGTCTCTGCTACAGGTTGGTTTCTTCTATATTGCCATCAATCAACTGAATGGCCTGCTGAACAGTTTTTTGCTGCATCGTATGAACGACAAGCACGAGGAGCTTGCTATTCGTTTAAGCGATTTAGTTGACCATATCTTTCTGTTCCTTGCTATACTGTTTGCTACAATAGCACTTTCGCGTATACTTGATTTCATATTTCATGTACAACTGGACGATGCGAATGAACGTGAAAATAAAGAGCGTCAACAACTGTTGCCGATACTAAAAGATGTACTGAAAGTAGTGCTGTGGACAATAGGCGGCTTCTGGGTACTCGGTACGGTATTTCATGTCAATATCCCTGCGCTTATTACTGGTCTAGGTATTGGTGGTGTGGCTATCGCATTGGCAGCTAAAGAAAGTATAGAAAATCTGTTTGGTGCATTCACCATTCTTACAGATAAACCTTTTCAGGTTGGCGATACCGTTAAGCTTGGCAATGTAGAGGGTACTGTAGAGCGTATCGGCTTCCGCAGTACACGTCTTCGCAGCCCGGATGGCTCTGCGATTACTATCCCTAACAAAAAGCTAGTGTATGAGAATCTGGAAAACCTTACCAATCGTTATAGCCGCAAGGTAAAACTAAATGTAAGCCTTCGTTACGGCATAAGTTTCCCTACACTGCAGACATCGGTAAAAGATATACGCAGTTCGCTACAAAACACACTATATGTTACCGAGCCTATAGAAGTAGTTACAGATGGATTTGGTGAAAATGTATTTCAATTGATCATCTCCTATTCACTGCCAGTACCACTGCCACAAGGTGCTACACTCAACGACATTAAACATCAGGTAAATATGGGGGTATATAATGTACTTGCTAAACACAATGCACTGCCTGCCACTGGCGTAGATGTTAGCACTGGTATCGTTAACGAAGTATTGGACGAGCCAATTACTGAAAGCAATCAGGAAGAATAAAAAATGCACTAATATTATACTGAAAGCCTGTATGGATAAGCCATACAGGCTTTTTTCATACCTCTAGATATAGCCTTCATTTGTTAATCGGTTGTTAACCGCTTGCAAAGCCAGGGTTAACAAGGCCTGAAAATACCTTTGTTTAGATTGTTTGTTCAACCTTTGTATCATCAAACGAACAAAACAAACAACATTCAAATAAATCAAACAAATTCAAACAAATGAAAAAATTACTTTCAATTGCCGTTCTTGCTATCGCTGGTTTCGCAGCAAAAGCACAAGTTGCTTCTACAGCTACACAAACAGTTAACCTGAATCTGAGCAACGCAATCGAGTTGACTTTTACAGGATCTACTACAGCTACAGGTGCTGCTGTTAACCTGGCTTTCAACACAGTTAACGACTACGCAAATGGTGTAGCATCTACTGCACAAGAACTGAAAGTACGTTCTAACAAAAAATTCGGTGTTACTGTAAAAACTAACAATGCTAACTTTTCATATACAGGTACAACTACTCCTGCTCCTGTAATGCCTGTATCTGGTGTACTGGCACTTAAAGTAAGTGCAAACGCAACAGGTGGTGCTATAGCTTCTCCGTTCAGTGCTTCTGCTTACAGCGGTCTTTCTAACACAGCTACAAACCTGATAACTAACGCAAACAACGGTGGTAACCAAACATTCAGTGTGATGTACAATGCAACTCCGGGTTTTGCTTACCCTGCAGGTACTTACACTGTAGACGTAGTTTATACCGCTACTCAACTGTAATCAATCAGTAAGATTTTCATAAGCATAATATAAGAGAAAGCGTCCCCGCAGGACGCTTTCTCTTATTTCGCTAACAGACCATTTCCCTGAATGTATCAGCCTCAAACTCACCCCAATACGCAGTTTTTTGTGTATTTTGCCACACAAGGAGGATACTTATGTTGTATGCAGCAGGTGCACCGAAGGTCACTACCTGTTTGTATCCAATGCACGCAGCAGTATTAATGAGAAACACCCGTACATATCATATCCTGAAGGTATGTCTTATACCTATACTACTTGCCGTCTTTACTACTACCGTCAGCGCACAGCTCAGTAAAACAATATACAAGACCATTGTAACCAATGATACGCTGGTAGCTATGGGCAATCGCGACTTTATGTTCAACAACATAAACGTTACTAACCTGACAGACAAGAAAATCAGCATCATTGTAAACGTATATGCACCCGAAGGCTGGGATATGGTGACCCAAAAACTGGTGACGCTGAATATAGAACCCAATGGCAATACCAGCCTGCCCATAAGGTTGGTACCTACCAAATCTAAAACAGCAGCATGGCAAACAGTACGCATAGAATACCAACTGAATGACGGTATAGAAAAGCTGATAGATACTTTCAGGGTTCGTGTAAAGGAGTTTACAAAGTTCAAAGCTACCCTGCCTCTATCCAGCTATTCTATGGCGGGGTACGAAAAGAACATCAAGTTTCCTGTGCAGATAAAAAACACAGGCAATACCCCCAACAATTTCACTGTCAGGTTTATCAATGCTTTTTTGCAGCTCGACTACAAGAAAGATCTGGTTCTGCAACCGGCACAAGACACCACCTTCTATATACCGCTGCACATTAACGACAGGCAGTGGAATGCTTTGCGTCGAGAAGAAATAAAAGTGCAGATAGGTGTTGAGAATGGAGAGACCATGAACATGATGCAGCTAATAACCCGCATCGGTAGCTCGCTGAAAGACAATAGCTCTGCATTTCTGGATATGCCGCTACAGGTTGAGATAGGTGGTACATCTCAGGGTACTGACGATATACAATATTATGGTGCACTGCATGGTGCAGTAGATCTTACACCACAAGACAAGGTAGCATTTGACTTGCGTAGCAAAACCCTTAGTAAGGGGCAAGCCGCAGACAACAGCATCATGCGGATTGAGTATATAGGCCAAAAATGGAGCGCCTCTGCGGGTAATGTAAACGAACTTACCGACTTCTATATGGATGGTTATGGTGCCAAATTGGGCCGTAGCTGGCGGCAGCAACGCGACAATATTGGCGTGTATGGTATGTTCAAAAGCCGTGCAGGCGATAGCAAACTGGCGGGCATGAATTATCAATACGGAGGGTTTCACCCCAACATCAAGATAAATGGTAACGCTACTGCCAATTTTGATAACGACCGTAAACTAAACAGCTATTTGTACAAACAAGGTGGTGAATGGAAAATTGGTGAGGATGGGAAATTGGTTGTAAGTGGTGGTGTAGGTATGGAGCAAAGCCTTGCCAATCTAGTAAATACAGATAAAAACACACAGATAGGTACATCAGTAGGCTACAACTTCAACATAGAGAAAAAGCATTTTGCAGCAATATCTAACCTGCAACTTAATAGCAACGCTTACCCTGGTATTTTTAAAGGACAGCGCGCACAAAACCATGATGTTCGTGCTATATTCGGCAAGTTTTTTATGGGGGGCTTTTACGAAACCAGTCTACGTAAAGCAAACTTCTATCAAGACACCGCATATTTCTCAGACGTATTCAACCTGAAGACCCAAACCTACGGCGCACGCACCGGTATTGGCTTTAAAGGAACCAATATTGTAATATCTGCTGCCAACCAATTGCAGATAAATAGCGATACCGGTATTCATGCACAATATCGTTTTCAGTACCTCAACCTGAACGCATCCGTATCTCCGTTCAAGCACCTGTTTCTTACACTCAACTCTTACTATGGCGTTGGTACCATACCGGGGCAAGAAGCTACCACATCTGTTGTCATCAACAGCAATCAGGGCAATCTGCAATACCGTTGGATAAGCATTGCGGCACGCTATGATAATGGCCCGTATTACTACCACGAGTATATCGCCTACATCAAAAATCCTGAGGAGTATAAGCGCATCATCATAGGACCGTCATTAGAACTACCTTTATTCAAGAAAAGGCTGAATATCCGTTCTCAATTAAACTATGCCAAAACCATTCCCGGCAATACAGAAACGTCCAACCTGCTCAGCAATATCACCTACACAAGCCTTAAACATGGTTTCGACTTCAACGTAATCGGCATCATACCCATCAAACAAGTACAGGCCACACCGTATGTCAGCGCTTCGTTGCGTGTCAGGTTACACACACCTTTCGTGCTGATACGCAAGTACTACAACATGAAGCTGGTACTCTTTAAAGACTCTAATAACGACGGAGAAATGAACCCGGGTGAAGAACCGATTGAAGGACAGATGCTGGCAATAAAAGGCAGCAGGTTCATTACAGACGACAGGGGTGTTGCAATGTTCAAAAACGTAGACAAATCTGAAGAAGGCTATAAAGTAGATTTTGGTTTTGCCAGTAAAATACGCGGCTGGGTACCTAGTGGCGGACCTGTGCAGATACTGAAAATGAATGGCAACAAAACCTTCTTCATTCCTTACAAAGCCAGTAAAATACTGAATGGACAATTGAAACTGGAGTTGGATGACAAATCGAACCTGTCATTCAAATTATCCAATATCAAAGTAACTGCAAAAATCATCAATCAGGCAGACACTATCACCTACTCTACCCTTACGCAAGAGAATGGTGAATTCTACTTCAACCTGCCTGGTGGTATGTATACAATAGAACTAAGCCCGCTTGCGTTTGACGACAACTTCCGCCCTACTACCTTCTCTCAGCAGGTAGACCTAATCAACAACAGCGAGAAGATGGTTTACTTTGACATCAAGCAGCGTAAGCGTTCCATCAACATCAAAAAGCGCGATTAAAGATTACACGACCGACCTACTTGTTAACCGCTCGTTAAGCGCTTGCAAAACAAGCGTTAACCAAACGGCATTTTTTGCACTATACATTACAAGCGACGCATATTTGTAGCATCAAACAAAACTTCTACTTATATGAATACGCAAGAGAGAAAAATCGCAGCATTTGCACGCATGGCAGAACTGGTTGTAAAAAAACACATCAGAGAACGTGCACTTAACTCGTACGACTATCTGGGTAGTATGATTAACAACATGCAGATGATTAACACTACGTTGATGACAACGGCAGTAAACGTTATCAGAAAAATGAGGGAAGACAAGGAAGTGAACCTTGATTATATGACGGGTGAATTCCGTAAAATCATTCAGCACTCTGTAGAGCAATACACAATGAAAGCCTAAAGCGCTTATAAAATAAAAAGCCCCGAAATTTTCGGGGCTTTTCTATGAGTTGCTGAATTGATTAAGCTATTTTCTCTACCTGCATGTAGTTCAGTTCTACAGGTGTGGCACGGCCGAAGATTTTCACAACTACTTTCAGTTTCTTCTTCTCTTCATTTACTTCTTCTATCGTACCGTTAAAGTCGTTGAACGGACCATCTGTTATACGTACAGTCTCACCAACAATATATGGTTCTGCATAGCCGATGCCCTGCTCGCTAACCTCATCCATTTTACCAAACATCTTGTTCACTTCGCTTTTGCGCAGTGATGTTGGATGGTCTTTACCAAGGAAGTGTATAACGCCCGATACGTTTTTGATTGTCTGAATCATATCATCCGTCAGCTTGCCATCTGCTGCTTCCAGCATCAGGTAGCCCGGGTACAATATTTTTTCGCGCAATACTTTTTTACCGGCTTGTACTTTGAATACTTTTTCAACAGGACACAATACCTGATGAATAGCTGCACCCCAGCCATTTATCTTTATCTCTTTATCTACGTATTCTTTGGCTTTTTTCTCTTTGCCGCTGATTACACGCAGTACATACCACTTCGATTCCTGTGTTGTAGTAGCTTCAGCCATAAAAATTGTTTGCTTTACTTACCTAAAATACCGTACAGTATGGTCAACAGACGTTCTGAAACGAAGTCCATGCCAAAGATTACAATTGTAGTGATCAGGAGACCTACCATTACAATCACGGTTGTTTGCTGCAACTCCTCCCACGAAGGCCAGCTCACTTTGTGAACCAACTCATCATAAGCTTCCTGGATATATGTGCCAAACTTGCTCATAGAATTTTGTTAGCTGTCTTGCTGATGCGCTAACGGTGCAGTCAGCAAGGCAATGTTAGCACGGGCACGCGGATTCGAACCACGATCTAAGGTTTTGGAGACCTCTATTCTACCGTTGAACTATGCCCGTAAAAAAAAGCCCCCTTATCAGGGGCGAATGCAAATGTAAGAAAATTCCGTTCAATTTTCCCAAAAAAATCGTGGCATCTTCCTGCCTATCCCATATCTTATTTTATATAATGCACGTAGCCTATTATTACTGCCACATTATAGTACCTGAATTCCGTTTCAGTGGTCTCGCCCATCAGTATTATTCCGTCTGTCGGCTGATTGATATTGGCAGCCTGAAGTACCTTGTTTTTACCATATGCTGCCGATACGCCAACGCATATATCGCTCTTCGGCCTGTTGGCCATTACCCCTATGCTGCCATGCAGCAAATTGGCACTGGTAAAAGAAAGCTGGTTTCCGATATCATCTGCCGCAGGGTTAAAGAATGAATTATCTGTACGGGCACCTACCAACAGGCTGTATTCTTTAAAAAGCTTTTGCTCCAGACCCAATGCTATATTAAAAACAGGCAATGCACCACCCGATACACTCAACAACTCTCTGCTGCTACCCAGTGCAAGCCCCTTGGGGCGAATAAAATCTTTTGCCTGTGGTTGTATGTATACATACGGGCTGATGCCTCCAAAATACTCTCCCGTCAGGTGTATTTTTGTTGTTCTGAATGATGTACTCAATCCGCCCGATATGCTCCATGAAGACTTATAGCGCGCCTTCAGATTATCTTGTCTGTCGTTGGCAATAAATGTACCTCGTTCACCTGTTTCAGGGTCTATTATCACATTTGTCCCCGTCAGGTCGCCATCCATTGTAGCCTCGCTATAAAGGTTAATGCTGGGCAATGTAACTGCAAGTCCTGTATTTACCTTACCAAGATTGGCCGAAATACCCACCTTACTGATAATGCGCACTGCCAGATAATCTACATTATACAAAAAATTGGAAGTAGATGCTTGAAAGAAAGAGCCCGTATTAGCTATGGTTCGGGCTATAAAATTGTAGTTGTATTTACGCTCTCTGTAAGCACCAAATTCAGACAATCCCACAGCTATTTTGTCATTAATCTTATACGACAATGTAAGCCCGCCCCATATCTCACTCAGGCTGTTATTCAGGTCTAGTTGAGATACAAATTCCTCATTACCCGGGCTATAGTCATCACCCAATGCATTCAGCGAGCCATCAAAACGTTGAGAGCCTTCAAACTTATATCTTGCTTTGTCTATCAGTGCATAACCAACACTCCAACGCTTATGTTTTTTGTCTTTGAAGACACCCGATAGTATCAATGGGATGTTATTGGGTTGTATAGACTGCATGTCAAGGTCTTTACCTGCATAATCCCTGAACAAACTACTGGATAGCGAATACGCATTAGTGGTAATAGACAAGTTGGGAATAGTATTAAAACCCAATCCACCGGGATTGTTATAGATAGCACTGTTATCGCGCGATGTTGCGGCATCACTACCACTCAGCAACGAGCTTTTAGGACCGTACTGTTGTGTCCAGTAATGGGTGTCTTGTGCGTTAGCATTGGTAAGTAATGCAGTCAATAAAAAAAGTGTTGTTGTAATGCTGCGATTCATAATTCGCAATTTCTACTTTGTATAAAATGAACGCAGACATGCGGCCATTGCCATCACTTCTGCTGCTGTGTTATAATAATGCATGCTGATGCGCAACAGTCCGTTGCGCTGTGTTACAACAATATTGTGTTGTTTTATCCAATCGCCCAACCTGTTTTCGTCTTTCAGTATTACTATCGATGCTCGGTTTTTTGTAGAGAAATCGCCAATCAACTTCACTGGCAGGTCTTTGATGTTATCCAACAGTAACTGTGTTAGTTTTTCGTTTGATGCTGTTATAGCAGCTACACCCAATTCCTGTTTGTGTTTAATGGCAGCATCAAGCACCGTCAACCCGTACATATTAGGATGTCCAGGCTCATAGCTCAGCACAGATGGCCTGTATTGCATGGTGCCATCTATCATCCTGTAGCTGTTGTTGCCACCCACAACAGGCGGATACTTTTGCAGGAATGTTTGTTTGATGCTCAGCACACCTGTACCAAAGCCCGCATTCATCCATTTATAATTGCTGGCAGCATACACGTCTATATGCAATGCAGATAGGTCTATAACATGCGCTCCCATGCTTTGGGTACCATCTACAAACAGCATTACACCATGCTCTTTGCAAAGCTTACCTATGTGTGCAATATCAATCCTGTAGCCTGATGTCCATTGCACATGGCTGATGGCTACAATATCTACCTTGTTGTTTACAATAGCATCTTCTATAGCGGCAATATCTATATTGAATTCATCAGGCGCATCTACCCAGGTAATATTAAACTTATTGATGCGGAATGGCTCTAGCAGCGATGGGTAGTCATGCTTGTACAACAATACTTTTTCATCTCCTCTTAGCGATTGTATAACTGCATTCATAACCCAGGAAAAATTAGGCACCATTGCAACCGTATCGGGCGATGTATTCAGAAACCCCGCTATCGTTTCTCTGATGGGTGTTTCCTCCTCAAAGCGCCAATGCTCTGCACGGGAGCTGCTATTTGTTTCCAGCGCTTTGTATAGTGCTGTTGCTGCGGCTATAGTTGCAGCCGGCACTAGGCCGCATGCTGCTGTGTTGAGGTAGATGGTATTTGTTGACATAAATCTAAAGACTACAGACAAATATCGAATATTATAAAAATAAAACAGCCCCGGAATATCCGAGGCTGCTTATTATTTAATCAAACAGTATTGCTACTGTACGATATTACTTGATGATTTCAGTTACCTGACCAGCACCAACTGTACGGCCACCTTCGCGGATCGCGAATTTCAGACCTTTTTCCATCGCGATTGGAGCGATCAGTTGTACGTGCAGGTTAACGTTATCGCCAGGCATAACCATTTCTACACCGTCAGGAAGTTTACACTCACCTGTAACGTCTGTAGTACGGAAATAGAACTGAGGACGGTATTTGTTGAAGAATGGAGTGTGACGACCACCTTCTTCTTTGCTCAGTACGTATACTTCACCTTTGAATTCAGTGTGCGGAGTGATGCTCTTAGGAGCGCAGATAACCATACCACGACGGATATCTTTTTTCTCAATACCGCGGAGCAGCAGACCTGCGTTATCACCAGCCTGACCTTGATCCAACAGTTTTTTGAACATCTCAACACCTGTACAAGTAGAAGTCAGCGGAGAATCATTGAAACCAACGATTTCAACGTTTTCACCAACTTTAATGATACCACGTTCGATACGACCTGTAGCAACTGTACCACGACCTGTAATAGTGAATACGTCTTCTACAGACATCAGGAACGCTTGATCAACCGGACGTGGAGGCAGTGGAATATATTCGTCAACTGCAGCCATCAGTTCGTCAACTGCAGCAACCCATTTGTCTTCACCAGCCAGTGCACCTGTAGCAGAACCTTTAATGATTGGTGTGTTATCACCATCATATTCGTATTTGCTCAGCAGTTCACGGATTTCCATTTCAACTAGGTCAAGGATTTCAGCATCATCAACCAAATCTACTTTGTTCATGAACACAACGATACGTGGAACGCCTACCTGACGAGCCAACAGTATGTGTTCTTTAGTTTGCGGCATCGGACCGTCTGTAGCAGCAACCACCAGGATCGCACCATCCATCTGAGCAGCACCTGTAATCATGTTTTTCACATAGTCAGCGTGACCTGGACAGTCAACGTGCGCATAGTGACGATTAGCAGTTTCATACTCTACGTGTGCAGTGTTGATAGTGATACCGCGCTCTTTTTCTTCAGGAGCAGCATCAATCTCGTCATAACCCCTTTTCTCTGCCAAACCTTTGTTTGCCAGAATAGTAGTTATAGCTGCAGTCAATGTAGTCTTACCATGGTCCACGTGGCCAATGGTACCGATGTTTACGTGGGGTTTTTCCCGCTTGAACGTCTCTTTTGCCATTGTTATTGTTGTTTAAAAATTTGAATATTTCTATTTCTAAAAAGTGTGCAAATATAAGTTATTTTTGATTCAAATAAATTTATTTTTCCGAAGCCACATATTGTTTTTTTAATTCATTGGCAGATGTTGCCACCCACAGGCACAAAACAGGCATCGAAATATAAAACATCCGCTCCAAAGAGCCAGATAATAGCATTTGCAACACTACCGATGCCATAAACCACACTATAACAGGCTCCATCCCTTTAACAGCACGTCTAAAATATCCCGGGATTAATATATATGAAGCCAGCGGCACTATACCCCATATAAATACATTAGACAATACTTTATATAGACCCGTAAAACATAAAAGTGTTTGTGCATATTTAGGTATTAAAGCAATATGATGCAAATCTGCCTGCATACCGGTATTACCTTTTACAGGCGCGTACAATTCATAGAAATATCTGTAAACAAACACTACCAGCCCGGAAATCATGAAGTAACCCAGCTGTTTGCGCTTATCTATATGGCTGTAAAAAAATATGAGCGGAGCTACAAAGATGAAAGCCTCTTTGGCAAAAGGCCCCATAAAAATAGCCGTAATCAACATTCCTGTATTTCTTTTGCGGATTCCTAGCAGAACCAATGCAACTACAACTAAGAATAGTGAATCTACCATTGGCAAAGCTGCAGTGTAGCAAGTATATCTACAGGTAAGCATTACCAACAAGCCTAATAAAGATATAGCTGTTGATATGCCGTATGACTTGCAATACTTGTATATCAAAACACCATAATAAGACATCAGGGAAATATTTACCAGAAAAAAACTGAATGGCAACCCAAAATCACCCTTAAAATAAGATGGTGCGAGTTTTGAAAACACGTCGCCAAAGACTTTATTTAATGCTGCAGCGGCAAAAGGAATAAGAACCCTGAAACGGCGCACAGGGCTTTGATCAAAATCAAAATGAGCTAACCCCAGATATGTATAGCAGTCTTTTGTCAGAGACAGATCGAAAGCAAACAAAATTGCAATTGCAGGACCGGTCATTACAGCCATGCAAAAGACAAATACTAAGTTATGTTCGCGCAATAAAAAACGACGAATTGCCTGCATAAGCAGCAAACATAGAGAAACAATAAAATAAAAGGAAAAAATAAGAGAGCTGTTGAGCAGGATTGAACTGCCGACCTCTTCCTTACCAAGGAAGTGCTCTACCACTGAGCTACAACAGCTTCAATCTATTTCAAAGATGCAAAGAGAGCGGGAGACGAGATTCGAACCCGCGACCTACAGTTTGGAAGACTGTCGCTCTACCAGCTGAGCTACTCCCGCGTATACAATCTGTCAACAGTACGCAATTCATATTTAAAGCTAACCTTAAAATGAGTGCATACTGTATAACTAGATGTGGGCAGAGAAGGATTCGAACCTCCGTACTCGTGAGAGAACAGATTTACAGTCTGTCGCCTTTAGCCACTCGGCCATCTGCCCTTGTACAAAATAAAAAAAGAGCCGCTTGCCGGAATCGAACCAGCGACCTACTGATTACAAATCAGTTGCTCTACCAGCTGAGCTAAAGCGGCTTCTTGATATTATTAAGTGTGTAACTTTTCAAAGAACTGCCGATGTGAATCGGGATTGCAAAAGTATACAACAAATTCATTTCTGCAAATTTTTTTCAAACAATCGCTCAAATGTTTTTTGATTTAATAAATCAAACCCCACGAAAACTATTGTCAGTCCTATCACATTGCAGTAGTTACTATTGTTTGTAGCTGGCGATGAAACTTACACTATCTCTCACAACTTTCCCTGACTCAAGGTATGTAAGATTAAAGTCGCAACTTATTTCACTACCTACATCATTGATCCTACCTGCCCCTTTCAAGATTGTAATGTATGTACCAGCTATTGTTTGATTAGCATTCAGCACAAACTTTGTCACTGCATCCGACTCTAAAGCAGTACCAACATATTTGCGACCAATAACCCCTGCAATGTTATTGTAACCCCCACCCATGAAATTATCTATCAGAATATCAAGCACCATGCTCCCCTTGCGCACTTTTATTGTATAGTAGTTTATTTTACCAATATTGGCCGGTTTACTACTACCGGCAATTGTTTCCGTTACATCCCACTCTCCAAGGTATCTGCTAATGGATGCTTTATCACACTTTTCACCCTCATAACCTACTGTACAATAACACACACCTTCTACACAACTACCTCCGTTTTGACATACTACACCTATACATTTATTATCCACCGGCTGGGTAGTATTTTCTTTTTTGCAAGACGTATACACCACACTGCCAAATGCAAAAATTACGGCGAATGCAGTCGTCAACACATTTACACCTTGTCTCCTGATCATCTCCTGATGTTTATATAAAATTACTATTGCTTAGCGTTTCCAAGAAAAATACACCGTCACGGTTGTGTCTTTAGTTGTGGAATCCTGCTGCGTTATTTTACGTAAATATGAATAGTTACCTGTTATTACCCCACTTACAGAATCAAGTGTACCGGTACCACCTTTTATTGTGATAAATGAGTCTATCTTTTGTTCTGCAAAAGAAAACACACGGTATGCCGATTTTTTGCAAAGCACAAAAAGCGATAGCGTATCAGAAAAGCCTACTATGTAAAAACTATCCCTCAATACACTGCCTTGAACATTAATATCATACGTAAATGCAGGCTTTGTAGTTTTATTGAAGCTATCTCTCACATTCCACCTGCCTGAAAATTTTTCGTTCCACACTTTACTGCAACTGGTTCCTTCATAGCCAGTAGGGCATGTACAAGTACCATCTACACATACGCCACCATTATTGCAAACAACTATGCCGCACTTATCCTTTATGCAAGCGTTATACATCACCAAAGAGGCAATAAAACAACTGAACAAAACCGTAAACAATCTTCTATTCATCGCAACAAATATAGTCTATTAGAGATATCACAAAAAAAAGAGCGCTGCCATAGCAACGCTCTCGTATTCTTTTTTATTGTTTCTGTTAAACCTGTTTCAGCTCAGACACAAGATCTTGAAGTACCTTCTTGGCATCGCCAAAAAGCATGGATGTCTTCGGCCTGAAGAAGAGCTCATTTTCAATACCTGCATAGCCGGGCTTCATACTGCGTTTATTCACAATTACGTGCTCTGCTTTTTCCACTTCCAATATCGGCATACCGTATATAGGGCTTGCCGGATCTTCTTTTGCAGCAGGGTTCACTACGTCGTTGGCGCCAAGCACCATTACAACGGTTGTGCTACCCATCTGGTCGTTGGCATCTTCCATTTCCAACAGCTTTTCATACGGCACATCGGCCTCTGCCAGCAATACGTTCATGTGCCCCGGCATACGCCCTGCTACAGGGTGGATGCCATAAAATACTTCAACACCTTTTTCCTGCAGCACTTTTTCCAGTTCGTGGCATACGTGTTGCGCCTGTGCAACCGCAAGGCCATAACCCGGAATAATCATCACTTTTGATGCATAAGCCATCAATACTGCAGTATCATTCAGTGATATTTCTTTGTAGTTACCCTGTTCTTTTGCTGCACCACCAGCACCTGCTTTTGCACCACCACCAAACGAACCAATCAGTACATTTTTCAGTGAGCGGTTCATGGCTTTACACATCAGTATAGTAAGGATGGTACCAGCAGAACCTACAAGTATACCACCTGTCAGCATTACCGGATTATTGTACAGGAAGCCGCCAAATGCTGCTGCCACACCAGTAAAGGAGTTGAGCAACGAAATAACCACAGGCATATCCGCACCACCAATCGGGAATACAAACATAATACCGTACACCAGCGACAAAGCAAGGATTACATAGAACAACATGACAGTTGTTTCAGGCCTCATAGCCACTACATATACCGTAAGCGCTGTAATGATACCCAACAGCAAGAGGTTTACAATATGCTGACCGTTAAATGAAAAATCTTTGATTTTGCCGTTCAGCTTGCCCCATGCTATAATACTACCTGCAAAAGATACACTACCTATCACCATACCTACTATGATGGTTATAAACAGGGTACCCGGTATCATCTTCAGTGCAGATGCACCTGCTTCTTCGTACAGGTCTGCAGGTATAGATGTGTGGTGCTTGAACTCGATAATGGATATCAACATAGCACAGGCGCCGCCCATACCATTGAAGAGGCTTACCATTTCGGGCATTGCCGTCATCTGCACTTTCTTGGCTGCCAGTGTACCTACTATAGTACCTATAATGAGGCCACCAAATATCCACGCGTAGTTGCCCAGTTTATTTCCGTTTTCATCAGTATACAGAAATATGGTAGCCAGTATAGCTATCGTCATACCTACGGCGGCAACAAGGTTTCCCTTGCGTGCAGTTTCAGGATGAGAAAGCATTTTAAGACCTATGATAAATGTTACCGAGCCTATCAGGTAACTAAGTGGCAATATTGCTGCTTGCATAAACTTCTTTTAGTTGTTGCGGTTTTGTCAGTAGTTTAGATACTAACGTTTCTTTTTCTTATCAAACATTTCGAGCATCCTGTCTGTAACCACAAAACCACCTACCACATTCAGCGTTCCCAACACTACAGAAAGGAAACCCAGAATCAGTGCCAGATAATCGTCGCTATGCGCCTGACCCATTACAATGATGGCACCGATTATAACCACACCATGTATGGCATTTGCACCACTCATCAGCGGTGTATGCAGTACAGATGGCACGCGCGATATCACTTCTATACCCAGAAATATTGATAAGATTACGATTGTCAGCAACCTGTATGTTGCCGGGTCTGAGAATAATTGTGTTATAAAATCCATAGCTATTTATGCATTTGCTGTTTGTGGACTAATTAATGATTGTACCCTTTCGTTTGTAATACTACCGCCTGTTGCTATACAAGTACCTTTCACAATATCATCTTCAAAATTCAGATTCATATTACCTTCCTTGTCTATTACCAGCTTCAGGAAGTTTAGTACGTTTTTAGAATAAACCTTGCTGGCATCTGCCGATGCTGTAGCAGCAAGGGCTGAATTACCAATGATGGCTACACCATTGTGCATTACAGTCTCCCTGTCTTTCGTCAGGTCTGTATTACCACCCGTTACAGATGCTATGTCAATTATCACAGAGCCTGCACGCATATCCTCTATCATTTCTTTGGTGATGAGTATCGGAGCTTTGCGGCCAGGTATCTGTGCGGTAGTAATGATGATGTCTGATTTCTTAGCGTGCTCGTGTATTTTTTCACGCTGCTTGCGTTGGAAGTCTTCACTCTGCTCTACCGCATAGCCACCTGCTTTAGATGCATCTGCCGCACCTTCTACTTCCACAAATTTGGCACCAAGGCTCATTACTTCTTCCTTCACTGCAGGACGTGTATCAAATACTTCTACCACTGCCCCAAGCCTGCGTGCTGTAGCAATAGCCTGCAAGCCTGCAACACCGGCACCCAGTATCAGTACTTTTGCAGGTGGTATGCTACCTGCTGCGGTCATAAACATCGGGAAGTAGCGACAATATTGAAATGCTGCCAGCAATACCGCTTTATAACCCGCAATATTTGCCTGAGAACTCAATACATCCATGGCCTGCGCACGTGTGGTACGCGGTATGGTATCGAGGCTGAAAACGGTGTAACCTTTACCTGCCCACTGTTGCATTTGCTTTGTATTGAACAGTGGCTGGAATACCCCCATCACAACTGTGCCCTGCTTTACACCTTCGGGCATATTGTCTGTATGGATAGCCAGTATCAGGTTGGCTTCGCTTACAATAGTATTTCTGTCTTTGATAACCGCACCTGCATCCGTATAGCTTTTATCGCTATGAAATGCCGTATCGCCCGCACCCGGTTCTACATATACCGAGACGTTCATCTTCACTAATGCGGCTACTACTTCGGGCACAAGAGACACTCTTGTTTCGGGTGCCTGTTCCTTCAATACGCCTATTACCATATTATTTCAGGATTCGTTTTTAAGATTTATGAAAATAATTTTTTTTAATGAGACCTCAAAGCCACCAAGAGATTATTACAAATAAATAATGAAGCCTCGACGAATGCGTTAATTTTGCACCATGCATTATGTTTCGGCAGAAGGGATCAGCAAATCGTTTGGCGTAAAACCTTTATTTCAGAAAATCACTTTTCATATCAGCGAGGGCGATAAAATAGCCCTTGTAGCAAAAAATGGTAGCGGTAAATCTACCCTACTTAAAATACTGGCAGGACAAGACCAGCCGGATGAAGGCACCGTCTGGATACACAAAGATGTAACCGTTGCCTTGTTTGAACAGGAACCCAAATTTAACGAAGAGCTTTCTGTGGTAGATAACATCTTCCACTACAAGCACCCGGTGGCAGAAGCTCTGCGCGATTATGAGCGTATACTGGATAGCGAAGAAAAAGACCCTATTGCCCTTTCAGAGGCGCTGGCAAAGCTCGACGAGCTGAGCGCATGGGATTTTGAAGCCAAAGTGAAACAAATCCTCGGCAAGCTGAACATCCACCATCTCGACCAGCCTGTTAAAACCCTATCAGGCGGACAGCGCAAGCGCGTGGCACTGGCACAAACGCTGATAGACATTGGCTTTGAGCACAAGCACGTATTGCTGATAATGGACGAACCTACCAACCACCTGGATGTGGAAATGGTAGAATGGCTGGAGCACTACCTGAATCAGGAAAAAGTAACCCTGCTGATGGTAACCCACGACCGCTACTTTCTGGATGCTGTGTGTGATGAAATATGGGAACTGGATGGTAGCACACTGTACGAATACAAGGGCGACTACGAAAACTACATAGAAAAGAAAGCTGCCCGTATAGACAGCCAGCAAGCTAGTATAGACAAAGCGCGCAACGAATACCGCAAAGAGCTGGAATGGATGCGGAAGCAACCTAAAGCTCGCTCTACCAAAGCACGCAGCCGTATAGACAATTTCTACGATGTAGAATCTCGTGCCAAACAACGCATTGAGGATAGCAAGGTAGAACTGCAGATGAAGATGAACCGCCTGGGCGGTAAAATTGCAGAACTGAAGAAAGTGTACAAAAGTTACGGTGATAAAGTATTGCTGAAGGGCTTTGACTATACATTCAAAAAAGGTGACCGCATAGGTGTGGTGGGTAAGAACGGTGCAGGCAAGTCTACCTTTCTGCAAATGCTGCAAGGCCACGAGCCTGCAGACAGTGGTAAGATAAACATCGGTGACACGGTTATCTTCGGCAACTTCTCGCAACAAGGGCTTGAGATTAAGGAAGACATGCGTGTGATAGAGTATGTAAAGAACATTGCAGAGAACTTCCCGTTGGCCGATGGCAGCACATTGAGTGCAGCACAGTTTTTGCAACTATTCCTCTTTCCGCCAGAGCAGCAATACACCTACCTGAGCAAACTGAGCGGTGGTGAAAAGAAGCGTCTGCAATTGCTGACAATACTCTTCCGCAATCCCAACTTCCTGATACTGGATGAACCTACCAACGATCTGGACCTTCCTACACTATCAGTATTAGAAACGTTCCTGAGCGAATATCAGGGTTGCCTGCTCATCGTATCGCACGACAGGTATTTTATGGACCGTCTGGTAGACCACCTTTTTGTATTTGAAGGCAATGGTATAATACGCGACTTCCCCGGCAACTATACGCTGTATCGTATTGCACAAAAGGAAGAAGAACAGCAGAAGAAGCAACAAGAGCTTGCTGCCGCACAAATGGCCGCTGCTACAGAAAGCAAAGCAAAAGATAAAAAGAAGCTATCCTTCAACGAAAAACGCGAGTTTGAACAATTGGAGAAGGACATACCTGCATTAGAAAAAGAAAAAGCAGAAATAACCGAGAAAATGAGTGCCGGAAATATTGCCTACGAAGAACTGGATAAACTAAGCAAACGCATAACTGAAGTAACACAACTGCTGGAAGAAAAAGAAATGCGCTGGCTGGAGCTTAGCGAACTGGCATAAAGAAAAAGGAGCAACAAATGTTGCTCCTTTTTCTTTCAAGTCTTTATTTGAATTAAGGTGTTACTTCACCTTCTTTTTTCTTCAGATCATCAAATTCAAACATCAGCGAGAAACGCAGTGTATTTGAAAGCGGATTCCTTGTCACACCGCTACCTGAAGGAATCAGGTATGCGAAGTTAAGATTGAAGATGTTGTAGCGTACACCCAGACCACAAGTCAGGAATTTACGATCACCTTTGTCTTTGTTTTCGTAGAAATAACCCGCACGCAGCGCAAACTGATTTTGATACCAGTATTCAAGGCCTGCAGATATCTGCCACTCTTTCAACTCTTCGCTAAAGCCACCCGGCGCATCGCCAAATGAGCCAAACATACCCGATACAACTGTTTTGTCAGGAATAGCATATTTCTTAACGCCCGGTGTAGTAGATGTATCTTGCGGTGTAGGCACCAAAAGTTTGTTCAGATCCAACGCAGCAGTTACTTTATTATACTCATCTATCTTGTAAGTATATGCAGCACCCAAGCCCAGATTGATAGGAATGAAGTCTCTACGCGTAGAACTGTAAGCTATTTTAGTACCCACGTTGCTCAGCACAGCACCAAAGCTGAAGTTTGTGCTGCGGAAATCATCTATGTCTTTAGACTTAGTGTAGTACACACCCAAATCTGCACTTACCGCATTACCCGGTTTGTAGTCTATACCTGATGTAGAAGCCAGACCAGTTGCAATTGCAGAGTGTATATAACGGAAGCTAAGGCCTGTAGACAGGTTTGGAGACAACTGACGAGAATAACCCAAGTCAAAAGAGTATTCATTTGGTTTACCTGTACCTAATGGACTTGCATCAAGTGCTGTATAATTTATTTCACCCAATGAGAAGTAACGGAAACCAAAGCTGATAGCTTGTGGCGTTTTCTCCCCGAATTTTGCATAGCCTGTGAGATATGCCAGAAATATATCAGGGACGATATCCTTCAACCATGGCGTATATGTTGCAGAAACAGCATATTTCTTTTCTGCAAAAGGTATTTTAGATACGTTCCAGTATTGTGCGTTAGCATCAGGCGTTATTGCCAAACCTACATCACCCATAGCGCCCGAACGTGCATCAGGAGAAATGCGTAGGAAAGGAACTGCTGTTGTCACGGTATTTACTGTACTCTGTCCGTTAAGGCCTGTCTGTGCGGTGGCATTTAGGGCTAGTGCCAAACTTAATCCAACTAAAGCAAAGCGATTTGCCATTCTAATTATAATTTATTTTAAAGTTTTGCAAAGGTATTTTATTTCACAATCACCACAAATTATAATGCGGTTAACTATAGGGATTGCTAATATACACCATATCATTGACTATTAACGTGCAATAACCAGTTTTTGGTATGCGACGTCTTTTGCACCATTTTCTGCAACTACCTGCAACTTATACAAATATACCCCTGAAGGTAGTGTTGCGCCACTTGCATCAGTGCCATCCCACACCAGTTCTCTGCTCGCACCACTGCCTGCTTCGTATACCTGTTTCAGGGTACGCACCAGCCTTCCATCCATGCTATATATATAAATTTCTGAATATAAATATTCGTCCGGGTGATTATGCTCAAATACAAAATGTGTCTTGTCTTTGAATGGGTTCGGATAGTTCGACAACTTCTGCATTTTCACCAGCTTGCCATCCGCAACCTCAAAATCAACGGTTCCCTCACCCGAATTATTGTTGACATCCCATGCTTTCACCGTTAATCTGTGCCTGCCATTTGCCAGGTTGCTGAGAGGGAAATTTACATAGCCTTTTTTATAGGTGTTTGCCTCTGTTTCGTAGTAGTCATTCAATACAAACGGATTCTCAACATTTCCATCCAGTACGCCTGTCAGATCATGGCCTACAGCATTACCGGAAACATTTATACCGGTTTCATCATGCAACACAACAAACAAAAGACTGTTAGCACCTGTTAGTCCTCCGTTTATAAACATGCTATCGCCAATGTAAGGCTTTACAACCGGAGGATTTTTCTCCAGAATCGGATTATCAGAGTACCCTCCGACACTATACGTAGTATCAAAACCTGCACCATCTATCTGTCCGTTCTCAGCATAATAGCTTATTTTGCCTTTTCCTAATTCATAATTTATGTCTTTAGGCGCTATAAAGGATACTGTGAATTTACCATTAGTAACCGTGGCTTTACCACGATAGATAATGTTGTTACGTACTTTGAAAGTTTTATTGATAGATGTAATGGTTTTCACAGTACGGGGTTTATCATAGATAATCAGCGTTACCCTACCATTAAAGCCACTTAGCAACTGTTTATTCTCATTGCCTACATAACCGCTAACTGTGTAGCTGCCAAGCGCAGAAAGTTTATTAACCGACTGCCCTGTCACACCATCTTTTATACTTTCAGTATATATGTATTGTTCAGGAAAATTGGGGGTAAGTGCAGGGTCACCCAACAAGGCAAATTTCCTGAAGTTTTCGATGTAGGATGAAGACGTACCCGACACACTGTAAGTTTTGTTTTTACCAATGCGTATAGCATCGCCGAAAGTATGCCATTTACCGTTTTCACGGTCAAACTGCGCATCCAGAAAATCTTTATTGATGATGCGGTTAGGGTCCTGATATACCAACTGTGTAGTAGTTAGAGAAGCTATGGCACCACCATCATTTTTTAATACAATTTGTTCGCCAGCCGATACAAACTGTGGTTGATCAAACTGTCCGAAATCGCAGGTAGCCGTTATCATAAATGGCAGCTTATACAAGTTGGCCCATTTACTATAATCATCCTGTGTTATGATGCGTTCATGTGCCAATACATCTATGTTACCATGCCCGTTATAGTTTAGCAGCAGAGTACCTTTAAATATCTGATCATTTATAGATTTATTTGCCTGCGGTGCACGCGCGCCTCCCGGTGTAGACACAAAAGGTGTAGCATCCAGATATATCTTACTACTGTTATAAAGACGCGATCTATAGGCGATGGTTGTATCCATTATTTCACCATCTTCCATATGTGGACCTGCTTCGTCTTCGTTGTCTGTTACAAGTGTGGTCGATATCCTCCATGGCCCCAATGATTCAGGACTTTTATATGCTTTCACTTTATTCACCATGCCGTATGCTTCTTGCAGTGTTTTTACAGGAAAACGGCCTACGCCAACATCCAAAGTGTTAGCAATGTTTGTATTTTCAATATCCTCGTTATCATCCAAAAAACCAAAGAAATCATCACCACTATAACTTGCTATTCTATTAAAAGATTGCAATGATTCAAACGTAGGTACAAAGTTGGTATTATTACTTACTCTGTTTCTGTAATCGAAAGATGCATCGCCTAATAACAAAAGATATTTCGGCATTTGTGCAACGTCATTTCCAGCCCTGTCATAAAACATCTTTACAAAATCGCGGAGAGCGCTTATGTCCTGCCCGCCGGATGAAAATTCGTTGTAAATCTGCTGCGGTGTTACTACTATTACCCGATACTTGTTATGCTGCCTGTGGAAGTCTGCAAGATCGCCTGCTGCAGGCACAAATTCGGGTGCTGTAACGATGATATAATCCACCTGATCTTCTGCATGCAGGTTTTGATTGTTTACTTTGCCAACATAATCAGGCGTAGCTGCATCTGCGCCATGCACTACTGCAAACTGGTGCAATGAGCCCGCATCCTGCACAAACTGATATTCGCTACCAGCAAGTGTACCATTCATCTTCACAGCGTTGTTTGCATCAGTTACATCCCATACCTGCAGGTTAGCATCTGCATTACTTATTTTGTATGTTACTATTTTGCCGGAACCGGTAGTATATGCATCTCTGAATACAAATGCGCTGCCCCCATATGCCAGTGCTTTTCTGGTATTAACTTCTATAAAATCCAGATAACCTGTGACATCAGATTTTGCACCCTGAAAGTTGAATTTCATTGCGTTTTTGCCGGAAGCACTCGCTTCTGTCCAAACCACTTCTTTAGTTATCATGGGTGGTGCATCATCATTCCATGCAGACGAACCCAATTGATACGAACCAACGGATGCTCCGTTTCTGGTAACAGTAAATGTATTAGGGCTGGCATCGCCTCTCGATGCCAAAACCATCCTAAATGAAGCAGCATCATTCAGTGTACCTAAATCAAACTCTATAGTTCTGTTATCTACTTTGCCCGCCAGTGTGCTAAACTCCTCACCAACCCAGTTTTTACCATATTTAGCTGGGTTATTCAGGTCGTTTTCGTGCAGGTAATAGTCGTTGTAAGAAGATGCCGTAGTATTGGCAGACAAAGCGCCTTGTTGTACAGGCAAACGTTTGCCCACAGCATCAAAATTCAGGAAGTAATATGCTTTATCTTCGTACAGGTTCTTGGTATGGGCAAAAGTCTTGCCATCACTGTTCACTGCCCATTTTGTAGGCCCTACAGCATAGAAAATCACATAGTCGCCGGGGCCGAAACTGCCATCGCCTCCATCATTTACCCATATTGCAGTTTCTGTCAGGTCGTATTTCCTGTCTATCGCGTTGTTTTCGGGCAGCATATTACCACCATTGCCAAAAATACGGATGTTTGATGGGCTAATTTTAGCTGCATCAACCCCAAGCTTCGTTGCTATGAAATCATAATCGACCTTGTAAACCCCTGTTTCGCCAACAGCAATCTTATACCAGTTACCATTAGCCAGCGGAGAGCTTGCAGCTGTTGTTTTAGCTGCCGGTACAGTTGCCGAAACTGGCACCTCATCTACCGTTACTGAAAAACTGTTGATTCGCTTAAAAGCCCCCTGAGAACCTGCAAATGCAGGTACCCTTACCAATGCAAAAGGGCGTTTCCGCTCTTTACCTAAAACAATATCAAAATTATCTGCCTTGCAAGGATATGCATCTACGGGTATCTGGTCGGCATCTGTATAGTCAACAGATTCCAATGCAATTTTGGGCATTGCATAGCTCTGCAGCCATATTTTTTTAACAACATATCCGTTAGAAATCTCTCCTTTCAATACAGAAAAATCATGCTTTTCAGCCCTTGCTGCAGTGGCAGCAAAAGCGGCAAATAAGGTTATGGCAAAAACTACTTTCTTCATACTAAAACACTGGATTTACCTTGGTTTGTATCTATCAAAATTAATGTATTAACACCACGCACAGACAATTGTAATTCTGCGACTGTAATCTTAACGTAAAACTTCAGATATTATTATATTTTATTTAACATTATCCAAACCCAGAATTTTTGCATGATAAATGTTTGAAAGCTTGACATTTTGAAATTAATGCTCTATCATTGTAACACTTTTAACAAATTGTTCAACCAATTTCGTAGCAAATATTTTTCTCTGATTATGAAAAGAACTCTCATTGGCGTGAGCTTGCTTTGCATCGGAACAGCTACCTTTCTAACGGCATGCTCTTCTAAACAAAATGTCGGTGTTTCACAGACTACCGGCTGGGATTATAACGATCCGCGCCTCGGTGGTTTTGATGTGTCAAACTATCCCGGCCAGCAAACAGGCCCTGGTCTTACGTTTATTGAAGGTGGTCGTTTTACAATGGGACAAACCGAAGAAGATTTAACCATCGAACGTAACAATATTCCGCGTACAGTTTCTGTTTCTTCATTCTACATGGATGAAACAGAGGTAGCCAACATCCACTACCGCGAATACATCTACTGGTTGTATCGTACTTACGGATCTGACTATCCGAACCTGATCGCGAAAGCATTGCCTGATACAAACTGCTGGCGCAAAGCTCTTTCATACAATGAGCCTCTGGTTCAATATTATTTCCGTCACGCGGCGTACAACTACTATCCTGTAGTTGGTGTTAACTGGAATCAGGCTAACGAATTCGCTAAATGGCGCAGTGACCGTGTTAATGAATATATCCTCATTAAAAACGGCTTCCTGAAAAAGAATGCAAACCAAGTGAACGAAGACATCTTCGATTCAGAAACATATGTAAATGGTCAGTACGACGGTACGCCGGGTCACAATCGTAAACGCGATTACGATCCTTCAGGTTCAGGCAAACGTAACATGCGTTATTCTGACGGCTACCTGCTGCCAAACTACCGCCTCCCGACAGAAGCTGAATGGGAATATGCTGCTGTAGCTAACATCGGCAACAACCCAGAACGCGAAACTGGTCGTCGTCGTGGTGAAGAAGTTGTTACAGATCGCAATGTTTACCCTTGGGGTGATGCTTATACTACTCGTTATGGCATCCGTAACTCTTACCAAGGTCAATTCCTGGGCAACTTCAAACGTGGTAAAGGTGACGCAATGGGTGTTGCAGGTGGTCTGAATGACAACGCTGATATCCCAGCTCCAATCTACTCTTACCAACCAAACTCTTACGGTCTGTATAACATGGCTGGTAACGTTTCTGAGTGGGTGCTGGATACTTACCGTCCTTATACTAACGATATGAACGATTTCCGTCCATTCCGTGGTAACGTATATGAAACTTACAACCGTATAGCTGAAGATAACTCTCTGGAAGACAAAGACAGCTTAGGTCATCTATCTCGTCGTGTAATGACAAACGAAGAAATCATGGCACGCGAAATATTTGATGGCAACGTAGCAGACCTGCGCGACTATCAAGATGGTGACAGTGCTTCTCAGTTTGTTTACAACTACGGCAACAGCACACTGGTTAACAATGATGCTAAAATATATAAAGGTGCATCTTGGAACGACCGCGCTTACTGGATGTCACCTGGCACACGTCGTTACATGCAAGCTAAACAATCTAGCTGCACAGTTGGTTTCCGTTGTGTAATGGATCGTCTGGGTTCTCCTAACGGCCGCAACGACGAAAGAGCTGGTAACTACTTCGGCAAAAAAGGTGGTCGTCCTCCACGCAAATAATCAGAGATTCTTTTCATAATTCAAACCCCTTCTTCCGAAGGGGTTTGTTATTTTTATGCCCTAAACAATCCGGCATTGGAAATAGCAGCCTTATACGAGATTTATAAAAAATACCCATCCGTACAGACAGATACCCGAAAGCTGAAAGAGGGAGATATCTTTTTTGCGCTGAAAGGCCCCAACTTCAACGGCAATGCATTTGCCAAACAAGCATTGGAAGCAGGTGCAGCCTACGCAGTAATAGACGAGAAAGAATTTGCTACAGACGAACGCTACCTGCTGGTAGATGATGTACTGACAGCTTTGCAAGAACTGGCAAAATACCACCGTCGGCAATTCAATGTCCCATTCATTGCCATTACAGGCTCTAACGGTAAAACAACGACCAAAGAACTGGTAACAACCGTACTGCAACAGCAGTATAAAACATACGCTACAGAAGGTAATCTCAACAATCATATCGGCGTACCGCTAACACTTTTAAAAATTAAAAGCGATGCGCAGATGGCTGTAATAGAGATGGGCGCCAACCACCAGAAGGAGATTGAAAGCTATTGCAAAATAGCCCTGCCTACACATGCCATCATTACCAATTGTGGCAAAGCACATATTGAGGGCTTTGGCGGCATTGAAGGCGTGCGCAAGGGCAAAGGTGAGCTCTACGACTACATACGCGAAAATAACGGCATTATATTCCGAAATACAGACCTTGATTATCTCGTTGGCATGAGTCACGGCATTGGCAATCAGATTACCTATGGCAGTGCAGATGCAGATTATATCGGCACTGTAGCCATGAAGGATGTATTCCTGTCTGTAGAACTGTCAAAACCAACTACAAAAACAATTGACACCCAATTAGTTGGCGATTACAACTTCCCCAATGCAATGGTTGCTATTGCTGTAGGTATGTACTTTGGTATAGACATAGCTACCATCAGCAATGCCATAGCACATTACAACCCGGACAATAGCCGTTCTCAATGGCTGCAAAAAGGCAGTAATAAAATCATTCTGGACGCTTATAATGCCAACCCTACCAGCATGCGCGCAGCTATTACCAATTTTGCCAATGCACAGCTAAACAACAAAATGCTGTGGATAGGCGGCATGAAAGAAATGGGCACAGAAGAAGCAAAAGAACACGATGAACTGGTACAACTGGTACAGCAATACAACTGGAGCAATGTAATACTGGTAGGTAAGGAATTTGACGGCATAGCCCACAACTATCAACATTTCCAAACATCGGCACATGCTGCAAACTATGTAAAGGAACATATGCCCGCAGACGCTGCTATCCTGATAAAGGGCTCTCGTGGCAGCAGGATGGAGGTATTGCTCGATGCTTTATCATAATTATACTAATTTCACCCACAGAGAAACTGATAAGCGATGAAAACCAACGAAGTACCGCAGGATAAGCGCGACTTTAAAGAGGGCGATAAAATACACAAACTGATGTATGCCGTAGATAACGACGGCAAATACACAGGCATCACCTCTGCGGGTTGGGAAGCCGAAAACATTGCCACCAAACAGGCATGGGATGCAGTAGATGAAGAACTGGCAGAAACTGCCGAAAAAGTAAAAAAAGGCGAACTGAGCCCCATAGCCTACTACATGCAGAAAAACCTGATGGAAGTAGCACTGCTTGCAAGTTATGTGGGCAAATGGCAATGGCAGGTGAAACGCCACTTCAAGCCATCGGTTTTCAATAAGCTGAGTGCGGATGTATTGGCTAAATACGCTGCAGTTTTCAATATCTCTGTCGATGAGCTGAAGAGCTTCGGCAAATAATCATTACCCCCCTTAGTACTACATGAGCACAGTATTATACAAACACTACCAGCATGCCCATTGCGAGAGCGGCGTTACCGCCAATCTGCTGAGGCATGAAGGCATCAACATAAGCGAACCTATGGCTTTTGGCATAGGTGCGGGTATTTTCTTTGCCCACCTGCCGTTTGTAAAAGTGAGCGGCACGCCGGGCACAACATTCCGTACATGGCCGGGCGCTATCTTCAAGCGTACTACACAGCGTTTGGGCATAGAAATGCATACTGAGCGCTTCCGTTCACCCGAACGTGCCAATCAGGCGCTGGATAGTGTAATAGCTACCGGAAAGCCCGTTGGTATGCTCAGCAGCGTATATTACCTGCCCTACCTGCCCGAAGCCTTCCGTTTCCACTTTAACGCGCACAATTTGGTGGTATATGGCAAAGAAAACGGCCGGTACCTTGTCAGCGACCCGATACTGGAAGATGTGGCTACCATTGCCCCCGAAGACCTTGCAAAAGCACGTTTTGCCAAAGGCACGCCCGAGCCGCGCGGGTTTATGTATTATGTAAAATCTGTACCCCAACATATAGACTATACCAAAGCCATACAGGCTGGCATCAAGCAGACTTGCTTTTTCATGCTGTCTCCGCCATTACCATGGTTTGGCAACAAAGCCATCTTTCTGTTGTCAAAACAGATAAAAAAATACCCGCAAAAGCTTACACCACGCAAAGCATCCCTGTATCTGGGCAATGTGGTGCGCATGCAGGAAGAAATAGGTACCGGCGGTGCAGGCTTCCGTTTTCTGTATGCCGCGTTCCTGCAAGAAGCAGGAACAATGCTGAAAAGGGACGATTTGCAGGGTTTTTCTGCAGAATTGACCAAAATAGGTGACGACTGGCGCAATTTTGCCTACCATGCAGCCCGTTTGATGAAAGACCGCAAGTCTGACCTTGTGTCTTTCGACGAATTGAGCGACCTGTTGCGTGTTTGCGGCGAAAAAGAGCGCGACTTATTTGGCCGTATTCAAAAAATAAAGTGGTAAGCATCAGCGTATTAACATCTCGGTAGAAAAATATCTTTATTTTTGCCGTCTTATTCCTCTGTGTGTGAACGGTAATAACAGACGTGCCATATTGAGCTTTATAGATTTCTTCCATCCGCCATTCTCGCGTTGGATAAATCGCCAGACCTTCCGCTACCTTGCTTGTGGGGGCACTAATACTATGCTCGATATCGTCATCTACTGGTTCAGCTACAACTTTCTGCTCGATAAGCAGACCGTACACATTGCCGGCCTGCATATTGCCCCGCACATTTTCGCCTTCATGATATCATTTTCCATCAGCTTTCCACTAGGTTTCATGTTGTCGAAATACCTGGTTTTCTCAGAATCTAACCTGAAAGGGCGGGTACAGCTCTTCCGCTATGCGGTATTGGTTAGCATGTGCATAGTACTCAACTATGTATTCCTGAAGTTGTTTGTAGATGGTTTTGGTTGGTATCCTACCCCGTCAAAAATTCTCACAACAGCACTAGTGGCTATCTTCAGCTACGTATCCCAACGCAATTTCACCTTCAAAGTGAAGCCTGATACTGCGGTTGTAGAGTAAATCTATTTTTATGTCTGCAACTACACCCAATGCTCATGAGTTCTTTATGCGCAAATGCATCGACCTAGCTATAGAATCCAAAACCAACGGAGAAAGTCCTGTGGGCAGTATCATAGTTAGAAACGATACTGTAATAGCAACAGGAATAGAAGCTGGCAAGGCAAATATGGACATTACTTTTCATGCAGAGATTGAAGCCATCAGAATGGCAAGAAAAGTGCTTAATACTGCTGACTTATCTGACTGCATTATATATACAACTCATGAACCGTGTATCATGTGTTCTTATGTAATACGTCAAGCCGGAATAGGCATGGTGGTAATGAGCCTCTCCTCTGGCGATACTGGTGGTTTTAACTCTCAACTTCCTGTACTTAAAGACACATCAATAACTAAATGGGGTGCACCACCAATAGTTATTACTGGCATCCTTGATGCTGCATGCAGGGAATTGTAAGAACTACCCTCACAATCATACCGAGCGGTAACCATATACGTTAATTGGCCTAACAGCTGTATTGTAGATATTGAGAAACACGCAAACCAATTTCCTATATCTGTACAGATAAATCCAATCTAAGTACACCCTACGCCTTACGCCTAATATTGTACCTTTGTCCACACATTATGACACAGGAAAACCTGAAAGAAATGCGCGAGCGGGTACAGCACCTGCATCGCTTTTTGAAAGTTGAAGATAGAAATGCCAAGGTAGAAAACGACCGTACCCTAACACTTGCACCCGGTTTCTGGGACGATAACACACGTGCTACAGGCATACTGAAAGAAATAAAAATCAATAAATACTGGATAGACCTCTGGGAAGCGGTAAACACCGCCGTAGAGGATTTTGGCATACTGTTCGATTTCTGGAAAGAAGGCGCAGCAAGCGAAGAAGAAACACAGGAATCTTACGACAAGGCGCTTAAAGCAATAGACGATCTTGAATTTAAATCTACCCTCAACCAACCCGAGGACGAAATGCCTGCCGTGATGGTCATAAACAGTGGTGCCGGTGGTACAGAAAGCCAGGACTGGGCCGAAATGCTGCTGCGCATGTACCGTATGTATGGCGAAAAGCAAGGCTGGAAAGTATCTGAAATAGATGTGCAGTATGGCGATGGCGCGGGCATCAAACAGGCAACCATAGAGTTTGAAGGTGCATTTTCTTACGGCCAGCTGAAGGCAGAAAGCGGTGTACACCGTCTGGTGCGCATCTCCCCTTTCGATAGCAATGCCCGCAGGCACACTTCATTTGCTTCTGTGTTTGTATATCCGTTGGTAGATGATAGTATTGAGATTGCCGTTAGCCCTGCAGATCTGGAATGGGAATTTTACCGCGCAGGTGGTAAAGGCGGACAGAACGTAAACAAGGTAGAAACTGCCGTACGTCTGAAGCACATACCAAGCGGCATCATCGTTGAGTGTCAGCAGGCACGTACACAGGGCGAGAACCGCGAAAAAGCATTGACCATGCTGAAAAGCCGCCTCTACGAAGAGGAACTGCGCAAACGCGAGGAACTGAAAAACGCCAGCAACAGCAGCAAGAAAAAAATTGAGTGGGGTTCACAGATACGTTCTTACGTGTTCCACCCATATAAGATGATAAAAGACCACCGTACCGATTACGAAGTAGGCAACGTAGGCCCTGTAATGGATGGTGAGATAGATGATTTCATTAAGGCATACCTGATGAGTTTTAAAGAAGAGGTATAATACCCTCCCGTTAGCATGAGCGATGTAAAAAAGATTTTTGACCTGGGGTTGCTGCGCCGCATATTTTCATTTGCGGCACCCTACAAGCGTAGCCTGTATATATCTATGGCTATGTCTGTAGTATTGGCAGCCATGTCTCCCTTGCGCCCATACCTTATACAGCTATCGGTAGATAAATACATTGCCAACCATATGCTGCAGATGCTCATCAACATCAGCATTGTGCAATTGGTTATACTCTTATTGGAAAACGGCCTGCGCTTCTGGTTCCTCTACCGTATCAACTGGCTGGGGCAATCAGTTATCAACGATATGCGCAAGTCTGTATTCAAAAAGATACTTTTCCAAAACATCGGCTATTACGACCGCACCCCTATCGGTACGCTAACTACCCGCACCATCAACGATGTGGAAGCAGTGAACGATGTATTCTCTGAAGGTATTATTTCCATCATAGCAGATATACTCACCATCATCGCCATCATGATTATCATGTTCATCACAGACTGGCGGTTGACACTGGTATGCCTTGCTCCGTTCCCGATACTGATATTTGCTACCTACTGGTTCAAGGAAAGTGTCAACAAGTCTTTCCAGCGTGTGCGTAATGCGGTATCTGCACTCAATGCTTTTGTGCAGGAGCATATTGTGGGTATGTACATCGTACAGGCATTTGCTGCGGAGAAAACCGAGATGGATAAATTCAAAAACATCAACAAAGAGCACCGCGATGCCAATATCAAAGCCATCTTTGCCTATTCTGTTTTCTTTCCTGTAGTAGAGATTATCCTCGCTATGTCTATGGGTTTATTGGTATGGTGGGGTGCGCACCGCATGCTCAACTATGCAGTAACACCCGGCGTGGTGATAGCATTTGTTATGTACCTCAACCTGCTCTTCCGCCCGCTGCGTATGATGGCAGATAAATTCAACGTACTGCAAATGGGCATGATAGCAGGCGAACGTGTGTTTACCGTGTTGGATAGTAAAGAAAATCTTGATGGCAATGGCAACATTACTGCCGATGACATAAAAGGCAAAGTGACGTTTGACAATGTACACTTCAGCTATAAAGAGGGCACACCTGTGCTGAAAGGCATATCTTTTGAAATACCTGCAGGCAAAACAATGGCAGTTGTAGGACATACAGGCGCAGGCAAAACATCTATTATCAGCATCCTGAACAGGCTGTATGAGATAGAAGCCGGCAGCATAAAAATTGACGGTACAGACCTGAAGGATTACGACATCTATAGCCTACGCAATCATATAGGCATTGTATTGCAGGATGTGTTCCTGTTCTCGGGTACCATTGCAGACAATATCACCCTACGCAATGCAGATATACCACGCGATAAAGTAGAGGCTGTTTGCAAGCTTTTAGGCATACACGATTTTATCATGAGCCTGCCGGGTGGTTACGATTTCAATGTAATGGAGCGTGGCAACACCCTCTCGCAAGGGCAAAGGCAGCTTTTGTCTTTTGCACGCGCATTACTCTACAATCCTTCTATCCTGATACTGGACGAAGCCACCTCTTCTGTAGACAGCGAAAGCGAACAACTGATACAACAGGCTATAGATAAGATGATTACGGGGCGAACGTCTATCGTTATAGCCCACCGCCTCTCTACCATACGCCAGGCAGATGAAATCATTGTAATGGACAAAGGGCAAATCATAGAGCGTGGCAATCACCAATCGCTCATTGCAGCACAAGGAGAATACTACAAACTATATACAGCTGTTGAAAAGCAAAAAGAAAGGGCGATATCATAATCGCCCTTTCTTTTTATTTCACTTTCTTATCAAGCCAGTCGCTAACCGCTTTCAAAGCATTTTCAGATATAGTCTCTTTCAGTGTGCCGTATTCCTGTGGCGAACAAGTATTGCAGCGTTGGAAAAGGTGATTCAATCCCGGTAATTCTTTTACTTCAAAATTCTTATTCTTACCCTTTGTTAGCGATTGTTTGATGCCTTCCAGATTTTGCTTTGCCAGCACCTGCATATCTTTCTCTCCGTTCAATGCCAGTACTTTACAAGTCAGTTTCTGCAATACCGGCTGCGGGTCGTATTTCAGAAAGTATTTAAACCACGCATCATGATACAATCCCATAAAATCATCAATAAACTTTTTCTCCTTTTCAAAATCACCTATATCTACCACATCTATAGCCTCTTTCGATGCACTGCTCTTCCAGGCACCTGTTACGTCAATCATTTTCAATTGTGCTTCTTCCCCTGTTTTGGATGAGATAATAGCCTGCTCTATTCCGCGATATAGTTTTCTGTATTCTGCTACAACCTGCCCACTTACACCACTTACAGTCATCATTGCGGCACTCTGGTCTTCCATCAGTTCATACACTTTCACTCCCGGGCCAGCCATCAGTATAACGAAGTCTATATCTTTTCTTTCGGTTGCAACCATAGGAGCTATCATACCACCTTCGCTATGTCCCATGATGCCTATCTTCTTATGGTTTACTTCTTTGCGTGTCTTCAGATAATCTATAGCTGCATTGGCATCTTTTGCAAAATCTGCACTTGTTGCTTTTTTTCTATCGCCTGTTGTTTGCCCTACACCACGGTCATCCACGCGCAGCACTATGTATCCTTTATTTGTAAGGTAGTTGGCTATCACAGCAAATGGCTTATGCCCCATCAGTTCTTCGTCCCTGTTTTGCGGGCCCGAACCACTTACCAGCAATACCGCAGGATATGTCTTTCCACCTTTGGGTATGGTTATCGTTGCGCCATAGCTGATGCTACCATCCGCGTTTTTGAATGTTACGTCTTCGCTAATATAGTCGAACGGCGGCTTTGGTGTTTGCGGCCTTACCAGTTCTGTTGGTTTATCGGTACGCTTCATCACCAACGGAAATTTCCTGCCCGCCTGCTTCCACACACCTTGTATCTCATCACCACTCAGCAAGCCTGTGTACTGTATGCCTGCATTGCTGAGGTCGAACAACACACTGTCCGCATTCATACTGGTGCTAGCCACAGGTATACCCGTCACTCCCTGATCGGGGCTATCCATGGTCGTAGATAGTTTACCATCTGCTTCTTTTACTTTGAATACTAGTCTTACCTTCTGCCCCACGTTCATCTCACCTTCCCAATTACCCGGCAATTTACTTTGTGCGCCTGCTGTCAGCGATAACGCCATGCAAGCTGCTGCGAGTTGTAACCTCATATCTTTATTAGTTTTGACTTTTAGTTTTTCTGAATAATAAATAGGAATAGCCCACGGGTATGATAACCATAATGGCAACCAATACCAACATCAAGACTTCCATTATTTCGGGTTTTGCAATCAGCGATGCTACAGTTATGGTAAGCCCACCTGCCACCCATACATGGCTGGCTATGCGATGTGTTTGTTTCCAGTTGTCTTCGTCGTGCAGCGTCCATGGTATACGTATGCCGGCAAAATAGTTGGGCTTGATGTTATTCATATAATTGCCGATAAATGCCAGCAGCAATCCCACCATTGGTAACAAAGCTTTGGTGGCTATGCTCTTACCTTGATTCATTCCATCCATTATAATTACAATCGTAAGGGCTGTCAGAAAAAAACTCACACCCATTGCCAGTTTGTCGAATGTAGGCGACTGCTCTGCTTTACTGCGTTTGGGGTCTATTTTATGAATATTGCTGATGATGAGAAAAGTAGCCAGATTCACTATAGACAATATGAATATCGCACCCAGAAAATCCATTTTATTGCCCATGCTGTCTATCTCGCCTTTGGCATTATAGTGCAGCGGCATTCTTTCAGGCAATACATTCCACGATAGCAGCAAATAGACCAATGGTAAAGCAATGATGACGCTTACTACCAATTGTTTAAGAAAACGAGCGTTTTGCATTGTTTGCAGTTTTAGCCTTTTTTTTTGTTTGCTTCAGTTCCACCAGCCATTTCAGAAATTCATCTACCACTGTAGTATTCAGCGAGTAGTAGATGAACTGCCCCTGCTTATCGGCCTCTATCAGCCCTGCCTGCTTCAGCAGGTCCAGATGATGTGATATGCTGGGCTTCGAGATATCAAACTTGTCTGCTATCTCCCCTGCCGTCAGTTCCTTCTCCTTCAGCAGTTCCAGTATATCTCTCCGCGTCTGGTCATTCAGTGCTTTGAATAACTTATCCATTTAGACATTTAGTTAATTAGACAAATTTCTAAATACTTATTCATATCTCATAGCACATTAACAAAAAAGGTCCGCAATTGCGGACCTTTTTAACAATACTATTAGTATGCTTATGCTACGGTAGTAGCTGTTTCAAATTCCAGTGCTTTTGCAACCAGGTTTTTAGAACCTATGTATATAGGTACACGCTGGTGCAGTTCTGTTGGTGCTACATCCAGCACGCTGCTATAACCTGTACTTGCTGTACCACCCGCAGCTTCTACAAGGAAGGCCATCGGGTTGCACTCATATTGCAGGCGCAGCTTACCGTTTGCATTGCTCTTATCTGCAGGGTACATAAAGATGCCACCTTTTATAAGCGTGCGGTGCATATCTGCCACCATGCTACCTATGTAGCGTTGAGAGTATGGGCGTCCTTCTTCCTTATTACTTTCCATGCAATAGTTCAGGAAGTTTTTAGTGCCTTCATGATACTTCACACTATTACCCTGATTGATAGAATAGATTTTACCTTTTTCAGGGCATTTCATATCCGGGTGGCTCAGGCAAAACTCACCGATAGACGGTTCCAACGTAAAACCGTTGATGCTTGCTTTGGTAGCATACACCATCATGGTGCTGCTGCCATATATTACATAACCCGCAGCCATCAGCTTGTTGCCAGGTTGCAGGAAGTCTGCCGCCGTACATGGCTTGCCCAATTCACTCACACGGCGATAGATAGAGAAGATGGTACCAATAGGCGCGTTTACATCTATGTTTGATGAACCGTCCAATGGGTCGAACAGTACAACGTATTTAGAGTTTACAGACCATTCATCATCAAAGCTGATGAAATCGTCATTTTCTTCAGATGCTATACCTGCACAGTCGGCGCTGTTACGCAATACGTTTATCAGCGTTTCGTCTGCATAAATGTCCAGCTTCATTTGCTCTTCGCCCTGCACATTGGTAGCACCATGCTTGCCCAGTATATCTACAAGCCCCGCTTTCAGTACTTGTTTGTTTATCAGTTTGCAGGCAAGTCCTATATCCCTCAACAAAGCTGAGAGCTCGCCGGTTGCTTGCGGAAATTTTCTCGTTTCCTGGATGGTAAATTCATCCAGCGTCATAAGTTTTTTGGGATTCATGACGCAAAGATAATCAAAGCCGTCAAGAGGGTGAAATCACTGTTATATTAGATTTAAAAAGTTGCAACACAGGAGGCGGAAGGGGTATCTTTTTATTACCTTTGGTGCACATTTTAAACACACCCTGCCGGAGCAATGGTTCAATACTTCAAAAACATCAACCGCCAGACGCTGGAAATACAGCAACCAGAGGGTGCTAACTGGATAAATGTTACTCCGCCTTTCCAGGAAAACGAGATAGACAACCTGTCTCGTTCCCTTGCAATACCACGCGATTTACTGACAGATACGCTCGATATTGAAGAACGTGCCCGTTATGAAATGGAAGATGGCGTAAAGCTCATCATCCTGAAAACGCCTGTTGATAATAAATCGCTGAATGAGGGTGATGCGGACTATGTTACTATTCCAATATCTATCATCATCAACGAACGCAATCAGGTGGTTACGGTCAACTCATTCGAGAATGTAGCCATCCGCCGCTTCCTGAACACTTTTGCCAAACGCCACCCTGAGCGCCCCAATATGATGGTGCTGAAGATTTTTGAAAAAGTGGTGATGGACTTCATGGAAGTACTGAAAGAAATAAACCACAGCCGCAATACGCTGGAGCAGAAACTGTATGCCAGCAATCGTAACGAGGAGCTGCTGTACCTGATGAGCGTACAAAAAAGCCTTGTATACTTTGTTACAGCACTGCGCAGCAACGAATTGTTGCTGATGAAAATGGAACGCACCAACTTCCTGAAATGCGATGAAGAAGAGCGCGAATTTCTGAGTGACCTGGTAGTAGAATTCTCTCAGGCCCTGGAGATGGCGAATACATACACTAACATCCTTACCAGTACCTTAGATACATTCGCAAGCATTATTAATAACAACATGAACCTTGTTATTAAACGCCTCACCAGTATCACCATCATGATATCTATCCCAACGCTTATTGCCAGCTTTTTTGGTATGAACGTGGAGATACCATTTTCGCATGGTGCACATAGCTTCTACCTGCCAATACTTTTATCATTAATAGTATCTGTTATTGTGGTATTCTATTTCAATAAGAAGAAGTGGTTCTAAATGCAACCCCTAAAACGTTTTAATGTACGCGTATATGGCCTGTGGCTGCACAACGGGCAGGTATTGGTAAATGAAGAGATGATACGCGGGCGCAAAGTCATCAAATTTCCCGGCGGGGGATTGGATTGGGGCGAAGGCACCATCGACTGTCTTAAACGTGAATGGATGGAAGAACTGAACCTTACGGTAGAAGTACAATCACACTATTATACCACCGATTTTTTTCAGCATTCCGCTTTCGACGATTCTCAAGTCATCAGTATCTATTATCTGGTATCAGCAGACATCAATCAGCCAATCGTAAACAACATACCCGAAGAACGCACCTATTGGATGCCATTATCACACATTACAACAGATACTTTTACATTGCCGATAGATAAGATTGTAGGCAATATGCTACTTCACAGCCAATAATATTTTTTCTAAATCTCCTTTGTGTATAAAACTGCATCTATACGGCAGTAGTGGTGCTCTGCGACCATCTTCGGTAGTATAAGGAGCAGCTTCCCATATTTTTCGCTTTTGTTTATCTAATATCAGCATCAGATTCAGCGTACCCATGTTTACCAAAAGGCAGTCGTCATCCAATATCGAAACACTACCACCTCTTATTGCTGTCTGTGCCGCATTTTTATCATCGGTAAGCCTGATGCCCATATCCCAGTTCTTGATAAGGCTATTGCTGTTACCCGGCGGCACTTTGTATTTGGATACATGAGACACCACATACCCTGCTTCATCTACCTGTGTTGCGGATACCGGTATTATATCGCTATGATTATTATTAAATAAGCACAGTTCGTTAGTACGGCTATTGTAGCGCACACTGTGCTGTCCGTAAAACAGACTGTAATGATGGCGTGCACTACCTTCATCTCCATAACGAGCAAGCACATTGCCTGCAGGATAACTAATCTTTAGAACAGTATTATTGTTTTTGTAACTGATGAATATCACTTTGTCTACTTCTATTACATCAAAGCTATTCATGTACGGATTACCATCGTATGGCTGAACCAAGTCGGCTTTATTCCAGAAAAAGTCAGCATCTGTCATATGCTCTGCAGTTCTCCAAGACCATACTACATTGCCTGCTGTATCATACTCTATCAATGTACCACAGGTAAACTCTTTATAGTATATACCATTGCTACCTTTTGTTACAGATTTATCTGTTTCAGCAAAATATTCTTCTGGCAAACCCGGTATTGGTTTCTTCACTATTTCAGAACCGGCAACCATATAATGCCCATTGCTGAGTTTCGTCAATTCATGATGATAACCCTCCTTATTCTTACCACTCACTTTACCATCATTCGGCGCTTTCCACACTACCTTTCCATTGTAGTCTATCTCAAGTGCATCTTCCTGTGTCAGAAAAGTAAATGTACCATCCGCAGTGGCTTTAAAATCCCTGATACTGATATCTCTTTTCTTTATTTCGGGTATATCCGGCATATACCAAACAGGGTTGCCAGCCATATCATACATTACAAGATTCCTGTCCGTCAGTACATACAAGTCTTTATGGTCTGTAGCACGCCTCAATACCACCAACCCGTTTTTAGATGTATCTACAAAAGGCGTTATTCCTGTTTCAATGTGGTGCAGGCCTGAATTGCCAATTTCTTTGCCGTCTTTATCTTTATACACTACCCTCCAGGTATACTTTTTCCCCCAATTGGGCAATTCTGCAATATCGCTTGGCTTATTTGTTTTGTGTTGTATGATAACCGACTTTAAAAAAACTTGTTCATTAGCAATATCTCCTTTCGCCAGTTGAAATAAGTATGATGCCGCTTTCGTGTTTTCTTGTACAGAAAATCCCGCCAATCGATAATTCAATACTGCATTATCAATCGGGCTAACCTGTGCTTTTGAGATAACGACAAAAAGACACATGGTTAATATTCCTATAGGTTTTAACATGAGTAATCAAAAAAAGATTAAAAAACCATTAAGGAGTAATTAAAAATAGATTAAAAGGCTATTAAAATTACTATATATATTTACTTAACAAAGCTTTTTACATTAAAAATCATTACAAATAAATTACAATTCATAACGCATGCATTAGCAGTGCATTAAATAAAAAAAGAGGCTATCTGAATGACAGCCTCTCCCTTTAATAAATAATGTTGTTTTACTCCTTCACCACCTTCTCCGTCATTACTTCGCCGTCTGTCGTGGTCAGTATCAGCAGGTAGTTGCCTGTGGTTAGTTGCGATGTGTTCAGTACTGTTTTGGTTTGTGTTGCTGTGGTGTGTTAACCTGCCTGCCCGGTACATCTTTTAATTGTATCATTATACCTTTCATTACACCCTCTACCGTCAGTGTAGTTTGTGTCGGGTTCGGGTAGATGCTGATATTATTGGCTGCTATAAGGCAATCCGCAAGGGTTGCCTTTTTCTATAGCACCTATCCTTATTATTTCGTATATTTGTTATAATAAATCAGTTCTTTAAAAAAACGGGGGTAAACGCGAAACAATTATCAATTAATACTGCAACATCATCTGTTGCTTTATAAGCAATCCGTAACCTACTTGTTCCGGCAGGCAGGCGTTTTGTAACCATTCCGGCAACAACCCTGTATTGATAATCAACAACCTAAATGGTTACGGAACAAAAAACAGGCGAAACACTATCAAAAACTATCAACACATAATACAAAGCATAATATAAATACACCCAATAAATATGATACCCCCTTTTAGCAGGTCGGGGGTTTGTCAAACAATTATCATATGTACTCCCTGTAGCCAAACTATCGGGTAAACTCCTATCTTTGTTGGCTGTGCCCCGGCACATGGTACATATTATGAAGAAACTACTTATCCCCGCTTTACTGGCCGCATCATTGGGCATGCAGTCTTGCAAAGACGACTTTCAGGTGGCAGCACCTTATAAGGAGATTATGATGGCCTATGGCATGATCAATGCCACAGACACCGCTCACTACATCCGCATCGAAAAGGCTTTTCTGGACAATAACAAGAGCGCTATAGACATGAGTCAGATAGCCGACAGCAGCTATTTCAAAAACCTGACGGTGGTAATGAAGGAATATGATGGTACTAACAATGCACTCAGGCGTGTTATACCTATGTATCGTGTAGATATGAGGCTGGAAGGGTATCCTAAAGATGCAGCAGGCAGCCAGGGCTTTTTCACCGATCCGCACTATACGTACAAGCTGAAAACCAGCAGCAACCCAGACAGCGTATTGAACCCGTACCGTAAGTATAGGTTGGTAGTTACAAATGCAGATGCAGGCCGTACAGACTCCAGCGAGATATTCTATGTAGTAAACACAGACAAAAGCGACAACCCTAATAGCTTCTACATATCCAAACTTAACGACGCCAATTTTACCCTTAGCTTTCCCAAAACTACACTGAAAGCTTCTTTCACCTTATCGGGCAATACGCCCCGCAATGGCAGGATGATTGAAGGCATCATACGTTTCAATTATGTAGAAAAGAACAACAGCACAGGAGAAAAGACGCGCAAAAGTGCCGACTTTACTTTTGGCAGGGACGTAAAATCCGGCGCTCAGCAATTTAAAATGGAAACGCTGAACAGCAGTTTTTATGGTTTCCTGTATGATGCTATGGGGCCTGCCCCGGCAAATGTTGTCCGTTATCTGGATAGCTGTGATTTCATCATATACTGTGGTGGCAATGAGTTGTACAACTACTATCAGCTATCTACCATACAAAGTGGTAGCATTGTAGGAGAACAGATTAAGCCATTCTACAGCAATATGAAGGGTGATAACGCATATGGTATTATAACATCGCGTGCACTCAACATGCGTAAAAATATCCCTATTGATAATATAACGATTGATTCCATCAAGCTGAACCCTATTACAAAATCACTCAACATCGTAGGTGTAAGCGAAGATTAATTGACATTATTTCATATATAATTAATAGAAAATGCCTTAATGTTAGTTCATTAAGGCATTTTTCATTCAAGCTGTCATGCAAACTGCCAATATTGCCGAAATGGCGCAACTGGCATATCTATTGACTATCTGTCTTTAACTACTGTAAATAACAAAACGATATAATTAAGAAAAAGACTATGAGTAAGATTATCGGCATTGACTTAGGTACTACCAACTCTTGCGTTTCTGTAATGGAAGGCAACGAACCTGTGGTGATTGCAAACGACGAAGGTCGCCGCACCACACCATCGGTAGTAGCCTTTTTGAAAAACGGTGAACGCAAAGTGGGCGACCCTGCCAAGCGCCAGGCTATCACCAACCCAATGAATACCATCATGTCTATCAAACGTTACATGGGTCGTCGTTTTGACGAGGTAACGGGTGAAATGACACACAACTCTTACAAGATTGTGAAAGGTGATAACAACACCCCACGTGTTGAGATTGAAGGCCGTATGTATACGCCACAGGAAATCAGCGCTATGATTCTGCAAAAGATGAAAAAGACTGCTGAAGATTTTCTGGGTCAGGAAGTAAAAGAAGCGGTTATTACCGTACCTGCATACTTTAACGATGCGCAACGCCAGGCTACTAAAGAAGCGGGCGAAATTGCAGGCCTGAATGTTCGTCGCATCATCAACGAACCTACAGCTGCAGCACTGGCTTATGGCCTTGACAAGAAAAATCAGGATAGCAAAATAGCTGTGTTCGACCTTGGTGGTGGTACGTTCGACGTATCAGTACTGGAACTGGGCGACGGTGTATTTGAAGTGAAATCTACGAATGGTGATACGCACCTTGGTGGTGACGACTTTGATAAAGTTATCATGGACTGGTTGGCTGACGAGTTTAAGAAAGACGAAGCTATCGACCTGCGCAAAGACCCTATGGCTTGGCAGCGTTTGAAAGAAAGCGCTGAAAAAGCGAAAATCGAGCTTTCTTCTTCTCAGGAAACAGAAATCAACCTGCCATACATCACAGCTGTAGACGGTGTTCCTAAACATCTGGTTCGTAAACTGAGCCGTGCTAAGTTTGAACAACTGGCAGACAGCCTGATAGAACGTACACTGGAACCATGCCGCAAAGCATTGAAAGATGCAGGCATGAACCCAAGCGAAATTGACGAAGTGATATTGGTTGGTGGTAGTACACGTATACCTAAAGTGCAGGAAGTAGTTGAGAAATTCTTCGGCAAAAAACCTAACCGCAGCGTGAACCCGGATGAGGTTGTTGCAATAGGTGCTGCAATACAAGGTGGTGTACTGACAGGTGATGTAAAAGACGTACTGTTGCTCGACGTTACTCCGCTATCGCTGGGTATCGAAACAATGGGTGGTGTAATGACTCGCCTGATTGATTCGAATACAACCATTCCTACTAAAAAGAGCGAAACATTCTCTACGGCAAGTGACAACCAGCCGAGTGTAGAAATCAACGTACTGCAAGGTGAGCGCCCGATGGCAAACCAAAACAAATCGCTGGGTCGCTTCATCCTGGATGGCATTCCGCCGGCACCACGTGGTGTACCTCAGGTAGAAGTTATCTTCGACATCGATGCGAATGGTATCCTGCACGTAACTGCGAAAGATAAAGGCACAGGCAAACAACAAAACATCCGTATAGAAGCCGGTAGTGGCCTTAGCAAAGAAGAGATCGAAAAGATGAAGAACGAAGCTAAAGCGAACGAAGAAGCTGACAAAGCGGTACGTGAGCGTGTAGAAAAACTGAACATGGCTGATGGCCTTGTGTTCAACTCAGAAAAACAACTGAAAGACTACGGTGATAAAATACCTGATGCAGAAAAAACAACTATAGAAGCTGCGATGAACAAGCTGAAAGAAGCCCACAAAGCAGAAGATATGGATGGTATAGACAAAGCTGCAGAAGAACTGAACAATGCATGGCAAGCTGCCAGCCAGCACATTTACAATGCACAGCAAGAAGCTGGTGCTGCGGATGGCAGCGCACAACAACAACCTGCAGGTGATGCAGACGGTGGTGTAGCAGATGCAGAATATGAAGAAGTGAAGTAATCAATATAGGGTTGGTGAGTGTGATGCATGTGGAGATTGATACCACAAAAAGCGGCGGTACTGAAAAGTATCGCCGCTTTTCTTTTATAGCTTCGCAAAATAATATTGTCCTGATATCGTTTATGCAGTATGCGAAGATTATACACGCTTCTTTTGCTTGTTTACTTATGCCATAATACGCATGCCCAGTCGCTAAGTACTTATCTGGGTGGTGGTATAGGCTACGATGCGTTTATACGTAATAAGGATGTAATGCCTGATAAGCTGAACAGGCGCATATTGCTCTCACCTCAATTCATAGCAGGGTTGCGCTACTATACGGCACAGAAGTTCAATCTGATGGTAGACTTTACGCTTGGGCTCTCACGCTTCAATATGCCTGTAAAATCGCCCAATACACAACAGTTTTATTATGAGCAAGTGCGCTCGTTAATCACCATCGGCAGCGGCTTGTATATGGAGATAGACGAAGAGCAAAGCTTTATGCCCTATATACAATTGGGCGTGGGCTTCTATGACTTCAGCAGTATGGAAGAGAAAGTACCTGTTGGCTATATAGGTATACAAACAGACTACAACAGCAAGCACTTTGTAGCTGCGTGCGGTGCAGGGTTTGAATACAGTTTCAGGATGATAGGCAAGTCGGCCATTAATGTAAGAGGCTTATATACACCTACAGACATCTTCCCCGAACCGGTGAAGTATGGCATTGATGGCATCAACAAGAATGGCACTTATGCCTTGCAAGGCAAACTATTGCAGCTACTGATTACCTACCAGATAAACATACCGCTAATTAAGGAGCGGTATTATTAGCCCTTAGATTTTCCATATCCATTTAATATAGTCCGTGCCCGGTATCTGCGTAACACCCGCCTGACGCAGCATTGTTACCAACTGCCCCCTGTGATAGGTAGCATGGTTGAAGATATGCGTCAGCACCTCGAACACAGGTGTCTTAAACTGCACCTGTTGCAGGTTCTGATACTGCACCACATGCTCCAATGCCCTGTCGTCAAACTGCTTATTTACAAATGCCAGCAGCTCTTCGCTCACCTGCAGCCAGTGTTGGCACACCTCCTCCATACTTTTATCAGTAGCATTACCCACCCATACAGGATGCTCAGCCAGCTGCAGGCGTTGCAGCCATATATACTCGGCAGCATAGGTATGCATGATGGTTTTGCGTATGCTGTCGAAGCTGCTGACAATAGTCATATCAAGCTGTTCCGGCGTCAATTTCAGAATGGTGTCTACCATCAACTTGTTAGCCCAGAGATTATATTGAGCAAATTGTAATAAGGTCTGTTTCATACTATAAATGTACCTTTGCATGGCAAAATTAATGATCCTCTCAATGAGCGACGCAAATAATTCAAAAGGCTTCGACACCCTGTGCATACACGGTGGTCACAAAGCAGAAAACAACAGGGCTCACCTTACGCCCATCTATGCAACAAGCACTTATACTTTCGATAGCGCGGAACAAGGTATTGCCATCTTCAAAGGTGAAGAACAAGGTTATATATACGGCCGCTTCGGCAGCCCTAATACCAATGAGGTAGAAGAAAAGATTGCCTTGCTGGAAACTTACGGGCTGAAAGACGAAAACGGCAACCCACTGCAAGCGAAAGCTATACTACATGCATCAGGCATGGCGGCTATCACAACTATGCTGCTCGCCAACCTGAAAGCAGGCGATACCATCATCACCCACCACTCGCTGTACGGCGGCACGCAAGAGATGATTGACAAGATTCTGCCCAATCTGGATATACGTGTAACGATTACCGACTTCCATAACATAGCAGATGTAGAGGCCGCTATAAAAGCAGACAGCAGCATCAAGCTGATGTATATAGAAACACCTGCCAATCCTACCCTGCAATGTGTAGACATGGAAGCACTGACTGCAGTGGGCAAGGCACACAACCTGATAGTATGTGCAGATAATACGTTTGCTACACCATACTTGCAACAGCCTTTTAAATATGGTGTTGACTACATCATGCACTCAACCACCAAATTTCTGAACGGACACGGTACTGCTGTAGGTGGTATATTGGTAGGGCGAGATGTAAATAAGATGAAAACGACTGTTACCAAAACACACAGGTTGCTTGGCGCTAACAGCAATTCATTCGAAGCATTCCTTTTAAATAACGGACTTCGCACGTTTGCGCTGCGTATGGAAAGGCATTGCAGCAATGCAGAGAAAGTAGCGCAGTTTCTGGCGCGACACCCTGCTGTAGCTAAGGTGAACTACCTGGGGCTTGCATCGCACCCCGATCATGCCATTGCTATGAAGCAAATGAAACATGCAGGTGCCATGCTGAGCTTTGAACTGAAAGGCGGCTTTGATGCAGGCACACAATTCATCAACAAACTGAAACTTTGCATCAGTGCAGTATCATTGGGCACATGCGATACGCTGATATCTCATCCTGCATCCACCACACACGTAGGTGTAAAACCTGAGGACAGAATCAAATTCGGCATTACAGATGGACTGATACGCATGAGCGTAGGCATTGAAACTGTTGAAGACATTATTAACGACTTAACACAAGCATTAGCATAATTATGAAAGAGGTTTTTGTTATTGACGCAGTTAGAACCCCGATAGGGAAATATGGTGGGACTTTATCTACAGTGAGGCCCGATGATTTACTGGCACATGTTATTAACTCGATTGTAGAGCGTAACCCTGCTGTAGATGTAAATGCAATAGAAGATGTGATAGCAGGTGCTGCAAATCAGGCGGGTGAAGATAACCGCAACGTAGCACGTATGGCAGTATTGCTGGCAGGGCTTCCGCAAACAATTGGCGGATGTACGGTAAACCGTCTTTGTGCATCAGGACTGCAAGCTATCATGGATGCATCTCGCGCTATTATGTGCGGCGATGGTGATATATATATAGCAGGTGGTGTAGAAAGCATGACGCGTGCACCATTTGTAATGGGTAAAGCAGAAAGTGCATACAGCCGCAATACAGAAATGTATGATACTACAATGGGCTGGCGCTTCGTCAACAAGAAGTTCAATAAAGAAAGCAACTACCCGTACACGATGGGTGAAACTGCAGAAAATGTTGCTGCTAAATATAATGTAAGCCGCGAGGCACAGGACGAATTCGGGCTGCGTAGCCAGCAGCGTTATTTTGCTGCACAGGCCGCGGGCAAATTCAAAGACGAGATAGCACCACTGACAATAGACCTTGGCAAAGGAAAGACTGTTGTATTTGATACAGACGAACACCCACGCGAAACAACACTGGAGAAAATGGCGAGTCTGAAACCTGCTTTCAAAAAAGACGGCACAGTAACAGCAGGCAATTCAAGTGGCATTAACGACGGTGCATCTGCACTCTTGCTGGCAAGCGGTGAAGCTGTTGCTAAATACGGCCTTAAGCCAATAGCAAAAATTAAGAGTATGGCAATAGCAGGTGTAGACCCTGCATACATGGGCATAGGCCCTGTACCTGCTACACAAAAAGCACTGCAACGCGCAGGTCTGGAATCTAAAGACCTTGACCTCGTAGAGCTGAACGAAGCATTTGCTGCGCAAGGCATTCCTTGTATGCAAGAGCTGGGGCTGGATGCAGAGAAAGTGAATGTGAATGGTGGTGCCATAGCAATTGGTCACCCATTAGGTTGCAGTGGTGCACGCATCTCTACTACCCTGCTGCATGAACTAAAACGCCGCGGTGGCAAATACGGTCTTGCAACAATGTGTATTGGTGTAGGGCAGGGCTCAGCTATCATTTACGAAATGGTGTAATAGCTTATAGGAATAACGTAGTTTTAGATAGACTTATAAATTATGACATTGAGAAAGATAGATATACATACGCACATCATGCCGGAGAACATACCGAACTGGTTTCAAAAGTTTGGCTATGGCGATTTCATCAGGCTGGAGCATCATAAGCCTTGCTGTGCAAAGATGATAAAGGGAGACAAGGTTTTTCGTGAGATAGAGGAAAATTGCTGGGACCCTAAGGCACGGATGAAAGAGATGGATATGACAGATGTTACCGTACAGGTATTGTCTACCATTCCTGTTCTATTCAACTACTGGGCAAAGCCCGAGCATGGCATCGAAACATCGCGCTTTTTCAACGACCATATTGCACAATGCGTAGCAGATAATCCTACACGCTTTGCAGGGCTTGGCACAGTGCCTATGCAGGACATGTACTTTGCCATCAAAGAAATGGAGCGTTGTGTTACAGAACTGAAAATGCCGGGCATTGAAATAGGTTCCAACATCAATGGCAAAAACCTGAGCGACCCGTTCTTTGATCCGTTCTGGAAAGCTGCTGAAGAACTGGGCTGCTGCATATTTGTACACCCGTGGGAAATGATGGGCGAGAACGACATGCAGAAATACTGGCTGCCATGGCTGGTAGGTATGCCTGCAGAAACTGCACGTGCTATTGCATCCATGATATTCGGTGGTGTGTTTGAACGCTTCCCTAAACTGCGTGTGGCATTTGCACATGGTGGTGGTTCATTCCCCTTCACCATAGGCAGGATAGAGCATGGCTTTAATGTGCGTCCTGATTTGTGCGCAATAGACAATGCAGTGAACCCGCGCGACTATCTGGGCAAATTCTGGATAGATGCTTTGGTACACGACCCTAAAGCACTGCAATATGTGGTAGATGTAATGGGACACGATAAGGTGTGCATGGGTAGCGATTACCCCTTCCCGCTGGGCGAACACCACCCGGGCAAACTGATAGAAAGTATGGAAAGCTTTACTGCAACACAAACAGAACAATTGCTGTACAAAAACGCAATAGACTGGATGGGGCTACAAGAGAACCATTTTACTAAATAAGAAGAAGAGCCCCTCGGACAATTGTATGCAGGATATGAACCGAGGGGCTTACTTCAACTGTATGAGCTTAGGCTCATGATGACAGGGCTATGATCAATTAAGCATTACCAGAACCTGCGCGGCGTTTCTCATCTTCCGCACCACCACGGCGCCTTTGTACAGGAGCTACCGTACGTTTCCCGAATCGATAAACAACAGACAGACTCAGCTGCCTTGTTTCTCTTTGTGCGGTAAAGCGCTCTACATAATCTTTGTACACAGAAGTGGCATGCGGATAGCTACGCCAGAAAATATCAGCACAGTTAAGTTTTACTGTTAGTTTTTTATCAAAGAGGTGTTTTTGCACACCTGCATTCAAAGACCATATCGGGTCTATAACCATGTAGCCATGCAGTTGGCTGGTTTGGTAAAAGAAGCTAAGCTCTGCAGACCAGTCTTTAGGAAGCAAGAAACTATTTGCAACATTTATATCAGCCGTCAGCCTGCCTGTGTTCAGGTTTGAATTGGCAATGTTGCCCTTGAAAACAGAATAGTAACAATTGAAGTTGATACTACCCGACCACCATTTGAAATACTGCAACTGATACGCACCACTCAAATCGTAAAACAACTGACTGGTAAGATTTTTATTGGTCTGCACCGTTACTCGTTTCTGTGTAGTATCATCGCTTGGCTGTATTACTTCTGTTATCGGGTCTTTCAGATAGCTGAACATAAAAGTGGTAACAAAGCGTTGTTTGAATGTGTGCGACATTTCTATGTTGTACGTCAGCTCGGGCATCAGGTATGGATAGCCCGATGCGTAGGTGCTCGGGTCCAGATAGTTTTTAAACGGATTCAACTGCTCGTAGTTGGGCCTGTTGATACGACGGCTGAGTGTAAGCCCTAAATCGTTGGTAGTATTTATGTGACGCTGTACTGCGAAGCTTGGGAAGAGTTGTGCATAGTTTCTGTCGAAAGTCTGATTGTACACTTTCTGGTCGCCCTTAGCAACAGTCTGTTCTACACGCAGACCAAGCTGCACACTCCATGCAGTCCAATCTTTATTGGCATTTACATACGCCGCGTTGATGTTTTCTTTGTAGATGAAATGATTGCTCTTTGTAGAATCGTATATGTATGCGCCTGTGCTATAATCGAAGAAGCCTGCATTGATATCCTGCGTTACATAACTCGATTTCAAACCTGCTTCCAAACGCAGTGTTTGCGATACAGGATGTACATAGTCTGCTTTCAATGAACGAATAGAAGTCAGCGCATCCAAATCACCGGCAAGCAAATAGCGTGGCAGATAGTCTGAGCCGGTACGGTCGATGTATCGTGTAACAAAGTCCTGCGGGCGTCTTGCGCGGTAGTTACTGTAGTCAATATCTACAGACAGTTGTTTGCCTGTACTGTCAAACGTATGGCGCAGGTTGGTGTTTACAGAATAGTTATAGTTTGAATTGTGTGCCGTATTATCTGTTGTAAAGTAAGACTGCAATGCTTTGTTGCTATCCAACACGCGGGAATAACTGCGGCGGGTTATCTCAAAATCCAATGGGCTTGTATTCAACATCACACCCACCGTAGTTTTTTTACTGATGGTATAATCTGCCCCAAGCGATGCTGTGTGGCTGTAAATATCGAACACCGTATTATTATCCTGGTCGTATGCATTTTTAAAAACACCGTTATCATAAAAAGAACGATAGAGAAATAAGTGATTAAACCCTCGCCTGTATGAGTAGTTGTAACTACCCGTCAGCAACCATTTCTTATCTCTGTAGTTCAGGCTGATGCCACTATTCATTTTAGGATATACACCCTGTGCATAAGAAGCATTGGCAGTGCCGTTAAAGCCCAGACGTTTATCGCGCTTGGTTTTTATATTGATGATACCTGCAGTACCTGCTGCATCGTAACGTGCAGATGGATTGCTGATGATTTCTATTTGCTCTACCGTAGATGATGGCATTGCCTTCAGCATATTCGACAAGTCGCTTCCGCTTAGTACAGTGCGTTTACCATCTATCAACACCTCTACGCCCGATTTTCCTTTCAGACTGATATTATCGTTCTGGTCTACACGCACACCGGGAGAACGACCAATAACATCTAATACAGAAGAACCTGCATTTACAATACTATTCTCTACATTCACCACTAGTTTATCTGCTTTTATTTCTATCAGTGGCTTTGTGGTACGTATGGTTACTTCTTTCAGCGAGCCTGCTTTTGCAACCAGTTTCACTTCGGGCATGGCAATGTCTCCATCCTGTACTTTTATCACTTCAGAACTGTACACTTCATAGCCGGGCACTGTTATCTTCAATATGTATTCGCCATCGGGTATATTATCAAAAACAAATACACCATTCTCTGCAGATACGTCTGCTTTCACCAATGTTTTATTATCCGTCTTCAGCAATACCACATTAGCGGCATCTATCGGTTTGCCATCCGCGTCATTCACCTTGCCGTTGATGTTGCCGGGTTTGGCATACATTGTAAGCGCAGTAAATAAGAAGCAAAAAATAAAGGGGATGGCTCTCATAATCGTGGGTGTGTATTTCGATTTCAAAAGTATCTGTATGAAATTTCTGAGCCTTCACCCATTGCGGGGGAAATGGTGTTTTACCACACCACCCTATATGGGGGATTTATTCGAAAAACAAACAGCAGCAGCATTTCAACACAGCAAATGCAGGCAATGATGTAACTTCACTTTTGTGAATCGACTCTTGAAAATTGCCTTTGTTTTATCGTTGCTATGCGTATGCACAACAGTATATGCACAGCGCTACCCATTCTACAATCTGAATGTAGAAAACGGACTGATACAATCGCAGGCTACATCTATGGTGCAGGACAAGTACGGGCATCTGTGGATTGGCACATTGGGTGGCTTATCGCGCTACGATGGCAGCAGCTTTGTAAACTACACCGTACGCGATGGCATGACGGACAATACTGTGAATGCACTGGCAACAGACAAGCAAGGCAATATATGGGTGGGCACACGCAAGGGTGTATCTAAGTATGATGGTAAAGCATTCAGACACTTCGTTTTTCAATCGCCCGAAAACCCGAATGCAAATGCAGTATCTAATATTGAGATAGGCAATGATGGCACGGCATGGTGTATAGCAGGCAATAAGCTCTACGAAATAAAAGATGGCAAAAGCAAGAGCCTTGCCATACCCAATAAGGATGCTAATGTAACATCTGTATTGCCCGACGGCAAAAACCTGTGGATAGCGGTTGCCAATGGCACTATATATAATCATCATGATGGGCGTTGGGATAGCCTGCGCTTTAACGAACCGCAACTGAATGGCATACCACAGGTATTCTCTATGTATAAAGACAGCCGCAACAGATTGTGGGCTACTACAAACGGCGGACTTTACAATATTGCAGATGGCAAAATAGCTGTTGCCAAACTGAATGGCATGTCGCTATACTCGTTGCCTGCCATCTTCAGCATTACGGAAGACAAGAGTAAAAACATATGGCTCGGCACATCGAGCGGCACATTCAGGCTCAACGACAGCAGCCTTGTGTACTGCAACAAGAAGAACGGACTTACAGATAACACCATCAATAAACTGCTGACAGATAAAGAAGGTAATGTGTGGATGGCATCAGACGGGCGTGGTGTATATCGTTTTTCAGGAGCGCAGTTTTCTGTGCTCGATGAAACATCGGGATTGCCAAGTGCACAGGTAATGAGCATAGCTGCACAAGGTGGTAAAGTATACATAGGCACATTTGATGCAGGCTTGTTTGTGTATGAGAACGGCGTTGTGAACAGGCTGCCTATACCCCTGCAACCAATGACGGCTATTACGGCAATCTACATCAACCATGCAAATGAAATATGGCTTGGCACCCGCAACCGTGGCTTGTGGAAATATAATGGCAGCAGCTTCAGGCAATATACCACACCTACCATATCATCGAACCTGATAACGTGCATCTACAAAGATGGCGAAGGGCGCATGTGGATAGGCACGGGCAACGCTGCTACTTACTACAGAGATGATACTTTCCATAAAGTAATACTGAATACTGCCGTACAAAATATAACCGGTGCAGGTAGCGACAGCATTATACTTGCAACAACAGACGGACTGCAATTGTACCACAACGAAGAATCTGTAAAGATGAAAACAGGTGGTGCGGCAGACAGCTCTACACCGCAATGCGTTACCGTACGTGGCAGAGAACTGTGGATAGGCAGCAGTGATAACGGTGTTATCTGCTACAACCTGCAGACAGGCAAAACGGAAGTTATTAATAAAAACAACGGACTGAAATCTGACTTCATCTATAACATAACAACAGACGATGCTGGCAATGTGTGGTTGGGTACGGGTTTTGGTATTCATAAAATCAGCACAAAGAATGGCAAACACAGTGTGCAGTTTTATGGCAAAGAGCAAGGCATTACTGGTATGGAAAGCAACCACAATGCAGTCTTCAAAGCGGCAGACGGCAGTATATGGTTTGGTACTACCAACGGTGCGGTGCGCTACAACCCGAAATCGAAAATAGTAATGCCCGAAGCGACGAGTATAGTATTACAATCTGTAAAAGTATTTGGCGAAAACATAAGCGACAGCAGCTATTACGACAGTACCGATGTATGGTACAAAGTACCTATAGGACTGCACTTGCCCTATCGCAAAAACAATATCACATTCACCTTTCAGGCACTGACACTCAGCGGCACAGAGCAACTGAAATACCGTTACCGCATAGCAGGGCTGGAAGCACACTGGAGCGACTGGTCTGCCGTGAACACAGTAACCTACTCTGCACTGCCACCCGGCAAATACACATTGCAGGTAGAATGCTCAACAGGCGATAGCAGCGTTATCAAAAAACTGGATTATCCGTTTGAAATCATCACACCGTTTCACAAAACAAGCTGGTTCCGTTTGGTGATATTGGCAGGCTGCATATTGCTTGGTGTTACGATACAGTACATCGTCAACAAACGTAAACAAAACAGACAAGCACTGCTGGAACGCCTGCGTCGTGAAGAGCAGAATAAAGTGCGCCAGCGTACTGCCGAAGATTTTCATGATGAAGTAGGTAATAAGCTAACACGCATCAATGTGCTGACCAATGTGCTGAAGAATAAGATAGGCCCGCTAACTGCAGACACACAACGCATCATAGAACAGATACAGGATAACACCGGGCAACTATACAGCGGTACAAGAGATATACTCTGGTCGCTGAAACCAACAAACGACAGCCTGTACGAAATACTGCACCGCATCCGCGATTTTGGTGGAGAGCTGTATCAGGATACGGAAATAGATTTTGAGTTCGTTGGCACAGACGAAAAATGGAAAGACTACAGGTTGCCCCTGGATACAGGTCGCAACCTGATAATGATTTTCAAAGAAGCACTGAACAACTGCCTGAAATATGCCAATGCTACCAAGGTAGTACTGACAGCAGAGCTGAAAGACAAAGACATTCTGCATCTGGAACTGAGAGATAATGGTAGGGGCTTTGACATAGAAACTGTGAAACGCGGGCATGGCATAGATAATATGAACACCCGCGCCAAACGCATGGATGGCAGGCTGTATATAGATGCAAACGAAGGCAGAGGCACTGTTATCAGCCTCAGCTTCAGGCTGCCTAAGCAAATGTCATAGACTTGTTAATATTTAAAAATAACCTGATTTGGGGGAGTAGTATCACCCGCAATCTTTGCAATTTTATACAAACATCAGCCACATGAGCCGAGACCTTGACATACGCGTTTGCATAATTGAAGATGATGAAACCATCCGCGAGGGGTATGTATACCTGATAGGTAATACGCCCGGCTACAAAGTAGTGGGCAGCTACCCGTCTTTTGAAGATGCTGCCAAAAAGATAGCAACAGACGACCCGGATGTGTTGCTGCTGGATGTGGAACTACCGGGCATATCGGGCATAGACGCTTTGCCGAAACTAAAGAAGCTGATACCTGAAGCGTATATACTGATACTGACAGTGTATGAGCAAGACATACTCATCTTCCGCGCATTGGGCAATGGTGCATCCGGCTACCTGACCAAGAATACACCACCTGAAAAAATCATCAGTGCCATACAGGAAGTAATGGAAGGCGGCGGGCCGATGAGTGCGCACATAGCACGCATGGTCATCAGTTCATTCCAACGCAATGAGGCTTCTCCCCTCACCCGCAGAGAAACCGAAATACTGGAACAGATAGCAACGGGCAAAAGCCGCAAGCGCATAGCACAGGAATTGTTTATTGATCTGGAAACGGTGAAGTCGCACATCAAAAACATATACCACAAGCTGAACGTACACAGTAAGGCAGATGCCATCAAGACTGCCAAAGACAATAAGTTTATATAGGCTTATAATTTATAACCATATAAAAGCTGAAATGCCTGATTAGTTTTGCAGGTAATTTCTGCCAATTGCAAACCGACGCACAACAAGCCGAACCAAAACTGGAAAGGGAGTTATCCCTGTTGCAAGCTACTGCCATCAATATGATTGATATGGTGGGCATAGGCCCGTTTGTAACCATACCGCTGATAGTAGGTATGATGCAGGGCCCAATCTGCCTGCTCGCATGGATACTCGGCGCAGTGCTCTCTTATATGGATGGCATGGTGTGGGCGGAGATGGGTGCCAAATGGCCTGCTGCGGGTGGCAGCTATGTTTTTCTGCAAAAACTGTTTGGCAGTAAATGGGGCAAGATGATGGCCTTCCTGTTTGTTTGGCAGACAACCATACAAGCGCCATTGGTGGTTGCCAGCGGCGCTATAGGCTTTGCAGATTATTTCACCTTTCTGGTGCCACTGCCTGCCGAAAGCGAGGTATTACTAAAGAAAGCAATCAGTGGTGGATTGGTGATACTGATAACCATCTTGCTATACAGGGGTATTAAGGGCATTGGCAAAATCTCGGTATTTCTTTGGGTGATAACGGGTGGCACTATGCTGTGGCTTATCATATCGGGCTTGGGGCATTTCAATGCAGCACAGGCTTTCGACTGGAAGATGCCAAACATGACGATGGTGGCTTTCTTTGCCGCATTCGGGCAGGCATCTCAAAAAGCTGTTTATTCTTACCTCGGTTACTATAATGTTTGCCATCTGGGAGGGGAAATCAAAAATCCATCGAAGAATATACCTCGCGCCATTTTCATTTCTATAACGGGTATTGCTATCCTGTATCTGTGTATGCAAACGGTAGTGCTGGGTGTATTGCCCTGGCAAGAACTGGCAGCATCCAAATACATGGTGAGCATTTACTTTGAGCATATCTACAATCATCAGGTAGCGCAGATAGCTACGGTGCTGATACTGTGTATTGCATTGGCTTCTCTTTTCTCGGTGATACTCGGTTATTCCCGCGTTCCATATTCTGCTGCATTGAATGGTGATTTCTTTCCCGTATTCGGAAAGCTGCACCCTAAACATCACTTCCCCCACATATCGCTATTGGCCCTATGCGGCATGGCGTTTATATTCAGCCTGCTATTTAAATTGGCAGATGTTATCACAGCCATTATCACTATGCGGATACTGATACAATTCGTTTCGCAGGCTGTAGGACTATTATTATGGCACTATAAAAAGAAAGGTGGCGATATGCCATACAGGATGCCGCTGTTCCCGATACCTGCCATTATATCCATCCTCATCTGGCTGTTTATCTTCCTGATGGGCGAAAACAAATACAAGTTGTTTGCATTTATCATCATCATTACCGGCATTGCCCTCTTCTACCTGAAGGAAAAATATACCCGCAAACAGGGGGCTTTGCAAGATTAAAATGCAGAAAATGCTTCTTTAAAACCTGATTATACCTTTACTTTGCATATAAAGACTGACGGGTATAAGGCAGGAAACATGTAGAGGATGTTCTTCGGGCGCCAATAGTTTATATCCCATTAGTTATCAACATGTGTATAGATTATTAGTTTTTTTCAAACTAAGATTACTATATTAGAACTTAATTAGTAACTGCTGATGCTACGCGCTATATTATTAGTCATTGCGGGTGTTCTTTCTATCATCCTTTACAGGATGTTGAGCCGTGGCGGCAAAACCTATGCGTACGACCGTACCCAGATGCTTACCTTCCTGAGCGACGGATCTGAAAACGTAGTACACGAGTCTACCAACGGCAGCATTATCATTACCAACAAAACAGTATTGATAGACGGGCTGGAATACATTTACAAACCCAACGAAGATGAGCCATTGCAGGCATTGCTTGACTATGACGATAACGGACTGCGCAGCATACGCGTACTACTGCAAGAGGGCGAAAAACAATACTTCATCAATCGTGGTCCTGCTATGAGGATGGCATAAAACAGACTAAATTACTCATTACATAAAAAGCAGCCTGATGGCTGCTTTTCTTATTCTATAAACTTCAATTCTCTTTTCATAACCTCTACTGTATTGTAGATGATAGGGCAGCTTGGGTAATGTAACAGCGTGCCCAGAAAACGCTCTTTAAACCCGGGCTTGTGGAGGTGTGGAAAATCTCTGCACTCGGTAAACCTTTCTGGGTAGATGCTGCAACTGGTGCCAGACAAAAAATGACAAGGTACCGTATTGATAAAGCAATTGCCTGCAAGGCTTTCTTCAATATACTTTTCGCGCAGGTTTTCTTCTGTCATGTTCATAAACACAGCCAGCCTTTCAATTTCGGGTTGTGTGATGTTTACCACCAGCTTCTGGCAGCAATTGCCGCAAGCGGTACAATCTACGGCAGCATTCACATCCTGATAAATGCGGTTGGCCATTTCATCGAGCACTGCACCACTGTGATGGCGAAGCGAGCGCAGAAAGTGGTCGTTTTCTTCTTCTTTTTCAGAAGCTATTGCTGCAATCGCTTGCAGATTGGTTTCGTATGCAGTATTTGACAAAAGAGCGAATTAAGCTGTAAAGGTAAGCAATTACATTCTGCCTGCCTCTTCGGTCTTAGCATTATGCTGCTGAGCGCCATCCAGCTTCTTGCCAAAATTGTAACTGAACCCCAGTGCTACAGACTGCGAACCGAACCGTAAGGACGATGCAGTTTCAATACCATTCCAATTGGATGTACTCGTCATCTTATTCATCCTGAAAGGGTCTTCTATTGATAGCCTAATAGTAGCTGCTTCTTTCATCACTTTCTTAGCCACATTAAAACCCAGCCAATAGCTTGGCCCGTATCGGTCTATCACATTCTGCAAATCGCCGGTGCTGGCATAGAAAGTAGTATCTATCGTCCAGCCTTTATTCAGGCTGAATGTGCCTTGCAAATAACCTGATGCACCCAAAGATGTGCCCAACAATTCGTGGCCACGGTAGCTGAGGAATTTGTTGTAGTACACATCTCCCGCAGTTGTTAGTAATAGCCATTTTGTACATTGTTTATTATAGTTGCAAGAGCCATGTAGTACATAATCATCGGCATAGTTGCCCCAAGTGGCAAATACGGCTTTGTTATTAGCATCGTAGCCAAGTATCGGTGTTATATAACCTGTTATTTTGCGCAAGCCCATAGACACAAACAGCTCATTTTGGTTATTATACTTTAGCTCAAGATAGTTTCTGTATGCGGGCGACAAATCGGGATTGCCTTTCTGATAATAGTATTGTGAGAAGTAAGTAACAAAAGGGCTCATCATAGTATATGCAGGTCGATTGATGCGTCTGCCACAGCTAGCCTCTACGCTGTTGTTATCATCTATCCTATAGCTCACAAAAGCTGTGGGGAATACTGATGTATTGCTACGCTGAAACTCGCCACCTTGTTGCGTTTCCTCGCCATCATTATTCATATTCTCCACACGCACACCTGCTTGTGTATTCCATTTTTTACCAAATGCTTTTGAAACATTTACGTAGGCCGAGTTGATATTTTCTTTGTAGATGAAGTGATTTGTGCGCGTAGTATCGTTTATCCAGTTACCGCTATTCAGCGTCTGAAAATATGCACCGTTATCTACCACTGCATAGCTCGACTTTACACCTGCTTCTGCATTCCAACCTTTGGCTACCTCACCAGTATAATCTGCTTTTGCAGTAACTACATTGATTATTGATTGCGATTGATTATCTAAATCAAGATTGCCAACAACAGGATTGCCTTGTGTATCATAGTTTCTACCGACTGTCTTATGTGTTTCGCGCTGATCGCGGTAGATGTAGTCAGCATCAGCAGTTATCTTATGCCCCTTTGCAGGTTCATGCTTGATGTATGCATTGCACAGATAGTGATTACGTTCAAACGTGTGATTGTTGACAGTAGTATTATATACCACATTACCTGCTGCATCTGTAACTACAGCACCTGCTTCATCGCGCTGCACATTAGGATGATAAATACCTTTTGCACTTGCACCAACAGTTGTCTTTTCAGTAGCAGCATAGTCTGCACCAAACTGTGCATTATAATCTCCAAACGTCTCTTTCATGAAGATGGACTGATCTGTATTGTTGATAAACTCACCTGTTTGCGGATTGCTTGCTTTGCGTGTATCTTTCCTGTTCAGAAAACCTGTAGCCGCCATCTGGCCGAGATTTGTATATAGTGTCAGTTTATTGTTTCTGTAAGTAAGGTTGCCGCTGTTATGTGTATTAGGATATACAGTCTGTCCTGCTTCCAGCGCTACATTACCATTCAAGCCTTTCTTTTTTATTCTCTTTGTTTTGATGTTGATGATGCCTCCCGTGCCTTCTGCATCGTATTTGCTCGATGGTTGTGTTATCAGTTCCAATGCGGCGACATTATCACCCGTCATGCTTTTCAGGTAATCTTCCAGGTCTTTACCCGTAAGGTAGGTTTGTTTATCGTCTATTAATACCGTAACGCCTACACCTTGCAGTGTTACATTTCCATTGTTAGCATTTACACCGGGAGATTTGCGCAGTAAATCCCAAGCAGAATTGCCGAGTGTATTTACTTGGTCAAGGTTCACCACAGTTTTTCCCAAACCTGTTTCTATGCGTGGCGATTTGCTACTCACAACTACATCCTGCAATGTTGTGTTGGCTGTCAGTTGCAGTTTCAGCGTTTCGTTCTTTTCTTTCACCTCTACCTGTTGCATCAGCTTTGCAAAGCCTGCTGCATTTACTGCCAGGATGTAGCTACCCGCTTTTGCAACGTGCAACACAAATGCACCATTATCATCTGCCAGTTCAGACTGCACCCAAGTAGAGTCTGCATTCAACAACGATACGGTAGCAGCAACTACAGGCTTGTCTTGTGCATCATTTACAGTACCATTCAGAGAAGTTTGTTGTGCATATATTTTTGTCGACACGACAAGCAAGAGCACAATAACTACAGCGAGTGATTTTTGCATAGATAGATTTTGGAGGTGAAAGCACTAAAGTACTATCAGCTGAAACCTAGAACCAACAACACGCGGTAGGGTTTTGGTTAATATTAACATAAATAAAAATAGCCGGCGAACCGGCTATTAATTATCAATTAAATTATTGTGTTTTAGTTACTCAAACTACGGAAGTCTACCGGCACCAGTTTACTAACGCCCGGCTCCTGCATCGTAACACCGTAGATAACATCTACGGCTGCCATCGTTTGCTTGTTGTGTGTTACGATGATGAACTGAGAGTTGTCACTGAACTTACGAATCATCTGTGTAAACTTGCCAACGTTCGCATCATCGAGCGGTGCATCCACCTCATCCAGAATACAGAACGGTGCAGGCTTAATCAGGTAGATAGCGAATAGGAACGCTGTAGATGTAAGCGTTTTTTCACCACCAGAAAGCTGTGTAAGCGTACTTGGCTTTTTACCTTTTGGCTGTGCATATATTTCAATGCCGCTATCAGCCAGGTTATCAGGATCTGTAAGACGCAGATCACAATTATCTTCTGCAGTGAAGAGTGCTTTAAATACCTCTACGAAGTTTTCGCGCACTTTATCAAATGTCTCGCGGAATTTTGCATTCGCTGTCTGCTCTACTTCTTCAATCGTAGCCATCAGCGATTCTTTCGCGTTCACAAGGTCAGTCTTCTGCTCTACGATAAAGTCGTGACGCGCTTTCATTTCTGTAAACGCCTCGATAGCAGTCGGGTTGATTTCACCCATATTTTCCAGACGCTTCTTCATGCGTTCTGCCTCTGCTGTCAGTTCATCTACCGTCAGTTCGTTTGCACGTGCCTGATCCAGTATCTCGTCCAGATTTACTTTAAACTCAACACTCAAACGCTCTTTCATACCAGCCAGTTTCAGCTTCATATCATTCAGCTGATCTTTGATGCTGTTGAGCAATGTTTCTGCATGTTCTTTTTCGCGGCGCTTCTGATTCAGTTGTCCTTCCTGTGCAGAAATGGTATTGCGCATTTCGTAGTACAGGCGGTCTTTTTCATTCAGTACTTTTTCTTCTGTGTCTTTGCGTGTCAGCAATTCGTACAGTTCATTATCGCCCGCATGCAGTTGTGTTTCTGTTTCGCCCAGTTGGCCTGCAATCTGTTGCAATTGCTCGCTGTTGCTGGCTATCTGGCGTTTCAGATCGTTCAGTTGGTTGCTGCGGAAGCTCAGTTCCTGCTTCAAACCTTCCTGCTTGCTCTGCTCTTTTGTGTACTGAATGTTGTGATTATTATACTGTTGCGTAGCCATGTTGAATTCCATTTCTACTGCATGGAATTCAGACTCTGCGTTTTGTATATTTTGTTGCAGCGATTGCAATTGGTCGTTGATAGATTCCAATTCGCTGCGCGTATCTGCTATGCTTGCATGCGTATCTTCCAATTGCTCCTGCAGATCTTGCAAACGTTGCTCACCATTTTGGTTCAGGTGTTCAAAGTTTTCAATCCTGTTACTCAGGTTTACAATATGGTTTTGCAGGCGGTTTATTTCCTGACGTGTTTGCTCGATAGCCCTGTCGTTCAGCTCCTGATTGAATCCTGTTATCTGCGTTTGCGTATCGCTGATTTGTTGTTTCAGTTGTGTAGTAATAGCCGTCAGGTCTTCTATCTCTTTTGCAAGGCGCTCCAGATTTTTTGCACGGCCTATTTTATTACCCTCGAACAAGCCAACAGAACCACCACCCAGTGTGTACTTGCCACGCACTACTTTACCACTCTTCTCTACTATCACATTGCCATTAGTCATAGCGAGGTCTGTGATTGCGGCTTCGTTATCGGCAATGTACACATGACCCAGCAGGTGCTGTGCCAGCGGCATGTATTGTTCGTCAACATTCACTACACTCAGCGCAGGTGTTAGGCCCGCAGGTGCATTGTGCTGTGCTGCCTGATATTGTTGAAACTGATTGGTAACAAAGAAATTGGCTTTACCCTTTTTATTGCTTTCCAACAGGTGAACTGCTTTTGCAGCTTCGCCAATGTTCTCAACTATATAATAGTTCAGGTAATTGTCCAGTACGTTTTCCAGTGCAGTACGGTATTCGTTCTGCACCACAAACACGTCTGACAATAGCGGCGCTTCGCTGTTCCAGTCTTTGTTCTTTTTCAGGAACTTGATACTATCAGGATAACCTTCAAGGCTTTCTACCAGCGACTTCAACAGGTCGTGTTCGTTGCGGCGACTATCCAGTTTACGGTTTTCGTCTACCGATTGCGAACGTAGTGTTTCTAATTGCTCCTGGCTTTGCAGGATTTTAGATTTCACTTCTTCGTAGCGGGCAACAAGTGTTTGTAACTCATCGTTCTTCTCTTGCAGGTCACCTTCCGCATCAGTACGCTCGTTGGTCAGTTGTGTTATCTGATTAGCGCGTTGTGCTTTTTCTTCCTGTATCTGCTGGATGCTGCGTTGCAGGTTCATCACAGAAGTATCTGCAATGGCTACTTTCTTCTCCGCATCAAACTGTGTGCGTTGTTTGCTTTGATATTCAGTACGCAGTTGCTCCATCACTTTTTTCTTCGCATCAAAGGCATCGCGTTTTTCATCTACTATACCACGCATGCTTTCTAATTCATCGCGCAGCTTTTCTATGATTTCGTTTTCTTCTTCTATCTGCTTCTCTGCAAATGTGATAGACTCCTCGAGGCTTTGCAATTGCATACCTGCACCAGAGAGGAATTCACTCAGGCTTTTTTCGCGTTCTTTCAGATGGTCCAAACGCTGCGCTGCAAGGCGCTTGTCGCTTTCTAACTGGCGTACACGATTTATCAGTTCGTTGAATTGTTTTTGCAAACCGTTCAGCTCCTGTTCTTTCTCTATCAGCTTCACTTTATCCTGCTCTACAATCGCTTCTTCTGTAGCTACAACTGCTTCCAGTTGTGTCTTGCGATCTGTCTCGGTATCGTGCTGCTCGTTGAGCGATTTATATTGGTCGTTGAAATGCTCCAGCGACGCTTTTGCCAATTCAACACTTACTTCTTTATACTCCCCTTTTATCTGGAAATAGCGTTCTGCTTTCTTTGCCTGACTTTCGAGTGTACGAAGGTTGTTGCCAATCTCGAATAACAAGTCTTCGATACGCGCAAGGTCTTGCTCTGTTGCATCCAGTTTCAGCTTAGCCTCTTTCTTACGTGTTTTGTAGATAGAGATACCAGCAGCCTGCTCCAGCATACGGCGGCGAGAATTGTCTTTGTCTTTGATGATGTCATCGACCATGCCAAGCTCTATGATGGCATAAGAGTCGTTACTAACACCTGTATCCAAAAACAGATTGTGGATGTCTTTCAAACGACATGTTACATCGTTCAAACGATACTCACTCTCACCATTCTTATAGAACTTACGTGTGATGGTCACCGTGGTAAATTCTGTAGGCAATAGATTGCGGGTGTTCTCGAACGTCAGTGATACTTCTGCCATACCCGAACCGGCTCGCGTACGCGAGCCATTGAATATCAGGTCTTCGAGGTTATCAGAACGCAAGGCTTTAATCTTGTGCTCACCAATAACCCAGCGGATAGCATCCACGATGTTCGACTTACCACAACCATTTGGCCCTACGATACCTGTAATGGGGTGATCGAGCAGCACATGGGTCTTATCTGCAAAGGATTTGAATCCTTTTATGTCCAACGATTTTAAACGCAATTTTTCAGTTTTTGTGGGGATGACAAATTTAGACATTTCGCCCGTTTGTCAAGGGTATATTATAGATATACAGCACATTTGTTAGCAATGTGGGGAATAATAATATGTGAGCGCCTATCAAGTGCAAAATATTAATAATATACCTGTAGAAATTTTAGCGTTTGCCACCCATTAACCATTTCGCATATACATACACTGCTTATAAATATTAGTTTTACCGCCAGATAATGAGAAAACACATCCCCAGCCTGAACGGACTACGCGCCATCAGCATCCTGATGGTGATAATAGGGCATATTGACCAGAAGAACCTGAACGATTTTTTCTACAGCAGGTGGCCTATGCTGATAGATGCCCAGCTTGGTGTGAATGTGTTTTTCGTGATTTCGGGCTTTCTGATAACTACCCTGCTACTGCAGGAAGAAGCGCAAACCCAAACCATATCACTCAAAAGCTTTTACATCAAGCGGTCTTTCCGCATATTCCCCATATACTATACCCTGCTTGGGGTGTATCTGGTACTGCAACTGATAGGCCTGCTGCACTTCACCGCACAATCCTGGCTTACCGCCCTTACCTATACCAAATACCTGAACTGGCATGCCGATTGGGAAATGGGGCACCTGTGGTCGCTCTCTATAGAGGAGCAGTTTTACCTGCTGTGGCCCTTTGTTTTCAAATTTGCAAGGAAGTACAGGATGCATTTTGCCTTTGCTATCATACTGATAGTACCTGCGCTGAGGATGCTATATGTAAAAACCCAATATGAGTGGATGAACGACCTGACGCTGTTCCAACGGGTAGATGCTATTATGTGGGGTTGTGTGTTTGCCATGTATCACGACAAGCTGCTGGCGTTTACCCAGCGCATGGCTGCCAAAGCAAAGTTCTGGTTGTGGATACCGTTTTTAGCCATCCCTACCTTATCGGCATTCTCGCTCATGAACCACTATTATGATATGCATCTGGGCTGGCTGATAGTGCCGTTTGGCAATACCACAGGCACTATTGCAGATATTGCCATCGGGTTCATTATCCTCATTACCATTCACTACAGCAATAATATTGTTTTCAAAACGCTGAATGCGAAACCGCTTGACTATATCGGCAAGCTATCTTACAGCCTGTATATATGGCAGCAGCTATTCTTCTCTACCAAGCTAGGCTTTACAGGTATGTTTCCGCTTAATGTGTTATTGATAGCCATAGCGGCATTGGTGTCTTTCTACCTTATAGAAAAACCATTCCTGAAACTGCGATTTAAAGTATTGCCCGAGTAGCGGCTATTCTATCGGCTTGGGAAAGTCGTTCTTTTCGGCATATTCATCCAGGTATTTAAACATTACCTCGTGCTTTGCCATATCCTCTTTGGTAGTAGTTATCAGCTCGTTGAAGGCTTTTTGCAGGGTAGAATCTGATGTATCGCCATTGAAAGACTCAAATTCTTTCATTTTAGGGAGTACCACATCATTTTCAAACTTCAGGATATCCAAAAGGGAAGCGCGTAGCTTTTCAGAGCCGCCCACATCTTTCAGCCCTTTTACATAGACGGTTTGCTGGGTAATATAATCCTGTATATGCTGCCTTTTAGGTTGCAGGTAGGTGAAATCTTTGGTGTTTACTGCAGGTTTGAACTCGTCCATCCAGTCTTTGCCCATTACATTCAGCGAGTCGTTGACACGCGTAAGGCTGTTGCATAGTTTGATGGCTTCCTCGCGGTTGTTCCAGCTACAGGATGCAAGGCCTGTAACAAGCAATAAGGCAGATATGTATGCTAAGGGACGCATAGTTTTGCAGTACAATGATTCAAATATATCTATTGAATCGTTTAAGAAACGTGAAAGTTACAGGAATATTATACCCTTTATTGGCTGATAGGTAATAATAGCTGAAGAACTGCGCTGCATGCGCTACCTTTGTGCCTCCAAAAATAAGTATATGGGCAAAGTAGCCATCAATATAGCCACAGGCAGCCTGCAACAGAAAGAAACCATTGTAGGTATAGACCTGGGCACAACCAACAGCCTGATAGCAATAGTGCGCGAGGATACCCGCCAACCACTGGCACTACGCGAGATTGACGGTCTGACACTGGTACCATCTATCGTACACTTTGACGAATATGGTGGTGCTACAGTGGGCAATACAGCCAAAGAAAAACTGATAGCACAACCACACCGAACTATATACAGCGCCAAGCGCCTGATGGGTAAGTCTTACAAAGACATCAGCGAGCATGCGGGCTTTTTCTCTTATAAAGTGATAGATGACGATACAGAGTCGCTGGTAAAAGTGCAGGTGGGCGATAAATTTTATTCGCCGATAGAACTGTCGTCTTTCATACTGAAAGAACTGAAGCAACGTGCAGAGCATATCCTGAAAACACCCGTGAACAAAGCGGTAATAACAGTACCTGCATACTTTAACGATGCACAAAGGCAGGCTACGCGCGATGCGGGCAGGCTGGCAGGACTGGATGTGCTGCGTATAGTAAACGAGCCTACAGCGGCTAGCCTTGCATACGGTATGGGTGTGAACCCTGATGAAGAAAAAACAATTGCCGTGTACGACCTTGGTGGTGGTACGTTTGATATATCTGTACTGAAAATAACGAATGGCATATTTGAGGTGCTCTCTACCAATGGTGATACCTACCTGGGTGGTGATGATCTGGACCGTGCATTGGCTATGCACTGGCAGCAAGCATTGGGCATCAGCGATGAGGAACTGCAACAACACAAATCGCTGGCGCAGGAGCTGAGGCTGACGGCAGAAGAAGCTAAGAAACACCTGAGTAGTAACGATAGTTTTGAAGGTGCAGTAGCAGGCGAGAAAGTGAGCATCATAAAAGCGGCTTTCAACGAACTGATACAACCACTGATAGACCGTACCATAACATGCTGCCAAAACGCTATGCGCGATGCAGGACTGCAAACAAGTGCGATAGACGCGGTAGTAATGGTAGGCGGCAGTACACGTGTACCGCTGGTAAAAGAAAGCGTTAGCAAATTCTTTGGTAGGGAAGTATATGATAATCTGAACCCTGACGAGGTAGTAGCATTGGGTGCTGCGGTGCAGGCAGATATACTGGCAGGCAACAATACAGATATGCTGCTGCTCGATATTACCCCGCTGAGCCTGGGTCTGGAAACAATGGGCGGACTGATGGATGTATTGATACCACGCAATTCTAAAATACCTGTACGTGCAGGCCGCCAATACACGACTCAAAAAGACGGACAGAGCGGTATGCGCATCTCTGTATATCAGGGTGAACGCGACCTTGTGAAGGATAATCGCAAACTGGCAGAGTTTAACCTGACAGGTATACCCGCTATGCCTGCGGGATTACCAAAGGTAGAAGTGAACTTCCTGATAGATGCGGATGGTATATTGAAGGTAACAGCCAAAGAACTACGTAGCGGTGTAGAGACAAGTGTTGAGGTGAAACCGCAATATGGTCTTACTGACGAGCAGGTAGAGCAAATGCTGATGGACTCGCTGACGCATGCTAAAGAAGATATACAAACACGTGCACTGGTAGAAGCAACTACAGAAGCAGAACAAATGCTGGAAACGACTGAGAAGTTTATAACCAAGCATCGTGAGCTACTGACAGAAGAAGAAATTGCTACCACACAAACCCACATGCAGCAGCTGCGCGATGCCATAGCTGCCAAGAATAAAGACCTTGTGCAGAAAGAAACAGAACAGCTGAATGATGTGAGCCGTCCATTTGCTGAACGTGTAATGGACGCAGCACTGAAAGATGCAATGAAAGGGAAGAAGATTCTTTAGTTGATTGGTTGAATAGTTGACTGGTTGATTAGACAAATAACAAATCAACCAGTCAACAAATCAACTATTTCATAACCACCTGTACGGTGTGCCTTGTCTTTTGTTCGAGGAGTGTGTAGCGTCCTTTGGTTAGTTCAAATACAATCTCCGGTGTGTAGTGGCGGATGGTGAGCAGGCTCACATCATCGTTGCGGAGTACTTTATAGTTTTTGCTCAGTACATCTACCAGCTTCTTCACGTTCTCCTCTTTGTTATCTATACATGCTACAAAGCTGATGGCAGCATTTTGTATCAGGTTTACTTTTATTTTCAGGTCGTGCAGGATGCTGTATAGTTCGCTCAGATTATCTTCTGTTACAAAAGAAAAATCTTTAGACGTTACCTGCAGCAATACCTGGTCTTTCTTCAATACTATCAGTGGTGGATAGAAGATGCTGTTCACCTCGTTCTGTATCACCGTTCCTTTCAGGTCTTTATCAAGGAAACATTTTACATACAGCGGTATATTATTGTTCTGCAATGGCTTGATGGTTTTAGGGTGAATAACCTGCGCACCATAGTATGCCATCTCAATTACTTCATGATACGTGATTGCTTCAATCTTTACGGTATTCGGGAACAGTTTAGGATCTGCGTTCTGCAAGCCTTCCACGTCCTTCCATATAGTAACACCGTTTGCACCTAACATAGCAGCCAGCATAGCAGCTGTATAGTCAGAGCCTTCACGACCCAGTGTTACAGAAGCATTATCGGCAGTAGCACCAATGAAACCTTGGGTGATGATGCTTTTACCTGAACTCAATAGCGGGGAAAATAATTCTACGGCTTTCGCCTTGGAGAAATCCCAATCTACACGCGCATCGCGGTAGGTATCGTCTGTGCGAATGACATCGCGCACGTCTGCCCACTCAAAAGGCAGACCACTTTGCTGCAGGTAGAAACCGAATATGCGTGTTGATAGCAATTCGCCCATACACACTATCTGGTCGTAAGAATAATCGTATTTATCAGCCGTAGCATCATCTACCGCCCATTGCAGTTCTGTAAAGAAAACATTCAATCCTTTTACAGCCTGTGCATAATATTCATCATTCAGCAAACCTTTACAGTAATCAAGGTGGGCTTGCTCCAATGCTTTCAGCAAATCCTGTGCTTCCTGTTTCTTACCCTTGCAGGCGTTGGCTACGATTGCTTCCAGCGCGTTGGTTGTTTTACCATAAGCAGATACCACCATGATGATGGGATGTTCTGCGTCTTTAATAATCGGCAAAAGTGCCGTCATTCTTTCAGGGCTTGCTATAGAAGCACCACCAAATTTGTAAACCTGCATTGTATAAAAAGTAAAAATCAAAAAAGTAAAAAACGTAAAACCTAATCTTTAGCTAAGTACCATCAGCTTTTGCAGTGCTGCTTCCAGCATGCCCAGCATTTCGCTTATTTCTTCTTTCTTGCAAGTACCTATACTAAGCCTGTACCAAGGCGATGTACGGTCTGCGCCAAATGCATAGAACGGAACGATTGCCAGCTTTGCTTCGCTGAGCAGGTATTCGGTAACATCTGCCTGATTCTCCAGTTGCTTATCGCCAGCCTGCATACCTTTCAGGTCTATCTTGATGGTAAGATAAATAGCAGCCTGCGGTGCAACAGCATCTACAGGATATCCTTTTTCTTTCAACGCTTTGAAACCATTGTAGATAGCCCACAATCTGTCTTCCAGCTCTTGCTTGAAAGATGTAAGGTACGTCTGCACCGCCTCTTTTTGCAACAGGTATTTTGCAGTAGCTTTTTGCTCTGCCATTGGTGCCCATGCACCTATATGGCTCAGCAAGGCTTTCATTTTGCCAATCAGATGCGCAGGGCCCAGCGACCAACCCAAACGCACACCCGTTGCAGAGAATGCTTTTGATATACCATCTACAAAAACGGTGTACTGCTTCATTTCAGGACGCAACGATACAGGATTGTAGTGTTGTGTTTCGCCGTATGTAAGGGTGAAATACATCTGGTCGAACATCAGATAGAGTTTCTTTTCATCTGCACTACGGCTGGCGTTCTCTGCCAATACCAGGTCACATATCTTTTCCAGTTCTGCCTTTGCCAGTGTAGTACCTGTAGGATTCTGTGGTGTACACAGGCACAGCAATGCTGCACCTTTTATGTGCGGCTCTATGTCTGTTGCCGTAGGCATAAAGTCATTTTCTACAGTAGCCTCTATCACACAATGTTCGCCATCGTTCATGTGTGTGTAGTGGTTGTTATTCCAAGATGGTACGGCATATATCACTTTATCACCGGCATCTACAATAGCGCGAAAAACAGAGTATATCAACGGTCGGCCACCACCTGCTATCAGTACTTCATTAGCTGCATATTCTATACCCTCTCTGTCTTTGATAAAAGACGCGACAGCCTGCCTCAGTTCAAGAATACCATCGCCGGGAGGGTAGTTTGTTTGTTTATTACGATAAGCATCAACAATGGCATCTTCCAACTCTTGCGGAATAGGAAATATCTGCGGATCGAAATCGCCGATGGTATAATTATAAATTTTCTCTCCACGGTTCACACGTACCGCAATTTCATTACCCAGGCGCACTATTTCAGAGCCTATCAATGTTTCCGCCAGACGGCTAAGCTTACTCATGTCGTTGTTGTTTATGCGTATTAAAAAAGGCTTACCTTTTTGGGGTAAGCCTTTGTAAACTATGTTGTAGCTACATAAGAAATCGGCCTACCCTATGGTATGCGTTTTATGTCTTTCTTATATGCCATTTTGTGCATCATTGCGGGTGCAAAAGTAAATATATTTTTAAATCTGCCAAATTTACTACTGAAAGAGTTGCTCAATTGATGTAGGTCGTTTGTCTATCAACCACCTGAAACGTTTGAGCTTCATGTTCGGCAAATCGGCCTTGTCCATGGGTGTCAGCTTGCTTTTCACATCCTGCTCATAGGTTATTTTATGCAGTCCTTCGTCTTTGAAGTAAATCCTCATTCGGGTAGCCGTCACTTCGTTTACACCTATATATGCACCATTATCGTCTTTGCCATAATAGATAGTCTGCGCATCGGGTTTTACCAGCATATAGTCTACCTGCCCGTCTTTGAAGATGCCTGTCATGGTCTTGCCCTGTACCTGATCGTATAGCTGTGCTTTATCAGGGCCGGACTGTGATACCATAAATGCATTGTTCGGCACATATATCTGGCGCACTTTACTGCTATCCAAGAGCATGGTAATGGTATCGCCCGTTATCTGGCTTTTGCGCGACCATACTATCGGGTCGTACATCAGGCGCATGGTAGAGTCTGCCTGCGTATAACTGATGCTATCGCATTTGCCCTGCATAGAGTCTGAGAATATCAGCACATGATGGAAACCTATAAAACAACGCGGTGTTTTACTGTTGACAGATGTTGTATCTTCTGCTACTGCCACCTGTTTTTGTTTTTTCTTTCCTTTAGCTGTTGCTTTCTGTTTTGAAGAGTCTATTTTTTTGCCTGCAGGGAATGAATAGAATGTATCGGCACGAATGTAGAGGCTGTCTTTATTGTTCACTTGCTTCAACACAGGTTTTATTGAAGCCAGCATTGTCTTTTTCTTTTCGTTGAAATCGCCCCTGCCACAGTAAAGCGTTGTGTGCTGTGCCGTATCTAGTGCTATTACGTTGCCTTTGGCAAAGCCCACACCTGTTTTACGATTATGATCAATGGTATCGGCTTCTATATACTGCTCGCTGTTAAGGATAGACGAGCGGCATTTAAAATGTGCTATTTCATTTTTGGTATCGTAGCTACCGCAACTGGTTGTTAGTACAGAACTATCGCTGGTTACAACAGATGGTGCAAAGAATGTTACAATCTTTGATTCTGTATTGTAACCCATATCATCTGAAACGATGTTGTACTGCGGATCTGTAACGATTACCTCTCCTGTAAAACGAGCGTCTTTTGTTTTTGTATTGTAAGAGCCTGCGTTGCTTGATAAGGTAGTTGTGCTATCCTGTAATGTCCCCCCTTGCGTGTACACCCCTATTTTGGTTCCTGTGTTATAGGTCAGGTCTTCAGACCAAAGGTGGCTGCGACCATCTGTCAGCATCACATTACCTTTCATAAAACCAGTCTTCTGATTGCCGACATAGCGCATATAATCGCTCTGTGCCTCGCTGCCAGGTTGTACTACGCGTACATTACCAAAAGCTTCCATGGTATTCTTGGCAAGGCTGAAGTATGCACTATCGCAATACATAAAGGTTTCGCCCTGCTTTACAACTACGGTATCTATCAGCTTATCTATTTCGCCACTATCTGTAGTAACGTGTACAAGAGAGCGTGCACTTACAATTTCTACTTTGGTAGTAGAGTCTGCCTTTTTCTGTGCAGATGCAGAGAAGGTAATCACGAATAGTAAAACAACTGAAAGCATTGCTTTCAGCACAGTATTACCAAACAGTCTTTTAGAATATTGCGGCACCTATTACTTGTTCTTATTTTTTCTGCCAAAGATGGTAACATTGATGTAACGCGATGGGTGTGCATTAATATCTGCCATCAGCGCATTCAGTGTTTTCAGCGATTCTGACAGGTTATCGTGTAATGCTTTGTCATTTACCAGCATACCAAGCGAGCCTTCGTTGTTATTAATCTTAGCCATGATGCCATTCAACTGTTTGATGGTAGACTGCAGGTCTTTCACAGTTGTTTCAATAGGCGCGTTCGCCAACTGTCCGCTGATGTTATCAGCGTTCTTCATGATATTGGTTATCTGCTGATTGCTGTTGGCAAGATTGGTAGTGATGCTATTGGCATTACGAATAACAGATGCAAGTTGGTTGCTTTCGCTATTCAGTTTTTCAGACAGTGCAGAGAAATTTTTCAATGTAACATCCAGCGATGCCATGCTGTTTGCAAGATGCTGACGGGTATCCTGATTCAGCATATTGTTTACCCCCAGCAATACAGTATCGAGCGTAGAAACTACGTGGCGTATATCTGTAACCAGTGGTGCTATTTCGCCAGAAAGATTATCAATAAGACTACCTTCTACTATTGCAGGCAGTACAGATTCTTCAGCCAGTTCTTTATCCCCTTTCGCTATATCCAGTTTCAATACTTTAGTACCCAGCAAATCGGCCGACGCTAATTTTACAGAAGAACCTTCCGTTACTTTTGTTTTCTTGCCTACCGCAAGTAACACTTTTACTTTCCCGTCTTTTTCATTCAACGTTATAGCTACAACCCTACCCACTGTAAGGCCTTTTACCTGAACGCCGGAAGATGTCTGCAGCCCCTGCACATCATCGAAATAGGCAACGTATTCAGTTTCTCCCGAAAACAGATTAGCTCCTTTCAGAAAATAAAACCCAGCTATAAATATAAATAGTGCTATGGCGACTAACAGTCCTATTCTTGCTTCTTTAGAAAACTTCATACAGGTATGCGATATAAGTGCAATATATACTTGGCAAAAGTAATGAAAAGCAGCGCAATACCCTGAAACAATGCTGTTAAAAAGAAAGAGCCTCTTTTGCAAGAGGCTCTTTGAATATGTATCGTTTCAATATTAGAAATCGGTACCAATAGAGAAGTGGAACAACAGCCCTCCATCATCTATATTGCTGGCTGCATCTACACGCAGGAAGTAGCCAAAGATAGAGGTGCGCATACCGCCACCATAACCAAGGCAAATGCCACCTGTTTCATCAACAATCACCAGATTTACCTGACTATTGCTACCGTAGCTTGGCAGGTAGGTGTTGTTTTGCAGCTTTTCTGTAGTTGGCAGCAAACCCTGCCAAGCCGATCCCAAATCAGCAAATGCTATCAATTGCAGGTTTTTCAGCATTGGCGACTGTATAGGCCTTTTCATAAAGGTTGTGAGCAATGGCAACCTGAACTCTGTATTTACGACTATATAAGTATTACCATTACGTGCGTTTTGTTTGTAACCACGCATGTTGTTTGCCTGTGCTATAAACGCATAGTCCTGCTGCGGGCGTACTGGTGTGTACTGACTAACCTGAGGGCTGATCCAGTTGTCTACACCTCCCATCTGATACATAATCCTTTTATCGCCACCGGAGTGTGCAAATGCTAATCTTGTAGCCCAGATAAAGTTTTTATGAATCTTGGTATAGTTACGAACATCTGCACCCAAACCATAGAAACCACCAGTTTTACCATTCATGCGATACATATACTCTGCAAATATTTTGTAGCGTATACCGTTGCGTATGTTCAGTGCAGGAGAAATAGAGTTGTCGTATACATATTCTGCACGGCTCAGTACCCACGATTGATTTTTATCTTTCACATCGTAGAGCAAACTCAATTGCTCTTGTGCTTTGAAACGGAATGCATCATTGCGATACGCAAGTTGCATCCTTATACTATTCCTTCTGTCAAACGGATAAGTAGCAGAACCCTGAATCATATTGGTAACTGTCTTACCAAGTTGATCTTTAACAAAGGTATTCCTACTTATGGTGTCAATGTATTCTACACTATAATTGCTGAAGGTTGAGTTTCGCAGGTACATAAGACTCCAGTCTACTCTGCGTTTAGTATTTTCATATTGGAGGAAGTATGTAGAACCTGACAAGGACAGTGGCAATCTGATACCACCTGTAATACGGTGATCTTCCATCAGGTCGTTCAGGCTTACAGCAAGCATACCACTCAATGGCGGGTTTATCCAGCGGCCACCTGTCTGGTCCATAGACTGGTAACGATTGAACAATACACTGTTATCTAATTTCAACGACAGGAAATCGGGCTTGAAAGACAATTTATATGGTTGTGCTTTCATTTTCAGATACTCGCTATCTGCAGCCTGTACTACATTTATTTCAGCACCTGTATCGTCGTTTATCTTATTCTGCCTTCTGCGTGCAGCTTTTGAAGTTTCATCTTCTTTAAACTCTGACTGGAATGTACTACCACTCTTCATCACACTTCCATTTCCTTCAGACTCGCGCGATTCCCTATCTTTGGCAGTATGGTCATCGCTCTGCTTCAACAATGTTGGTGATAATTGTTTAGGGAAAGCTGTTTTACCAGGTATCAGTAATGGTTTGAAATACACTTTGTATTTATCGCCCACTTGCAGTACATCAGCCACTTTATTACCTGCAGCATTGTATTGATGCGCTAACAGGTTTCGTGCATGGTTGGTAACAGGCATTGATACCGCATACTCTTTATTGCTTGCATTCTTTTTCATCTCTACGATGTATTGGTTTTGTACACCATTACTATCGTATATGAATGCATAGTTGTCTGTACCGTATTGGGTAGGCTGTGTTACATTTCCCGTTTTGAAATCGGTCATCTGCAACAGCTCTTTGCGTTTGGTCTTTGTGTTGTAGAAAAACACATTCATAGCGCCGTTTGGCAATTCATTTACCTGCAAAGGCACATCCAAGTTTGGCTTTGTTCTGTTTGACAGAAAAAGCAAACCTCTGCGAGAACCACCGCTTACAAACTGTGGTTGCACATCATCCCACACATCATTGGTAATATTTTTCAGTTTAGCACCTTTGATGATAAACTCGAACAAATCTGTCTGGCTTTTCTTGATGGCAGAGAATACCATTTTATCATCGTCTTCGTTGAATGTAAGGCCTAGTGCCCTGTCAAAACGATTACCCGGAATTTTATAGTTCTCTATCCTTGCATTGTAAGAATTATAAACACGCAGCAGTACATTCGATTTCACTTTGTACATAATAGCCAGCTTGTAGCCATTATTAGACCATGCCAGCAACGGATAGTCCGGGTCGGGTTGCTTTTCGTTATAGTCTAGCTTGCCACCTTTCAGCATTACTATCGTAGGCTTATCACCACGAGAGCTCGTCATACGTACCTCGTATTCACCATTGCGATAAGCAACATATGAAACATCCGAACCGGTAGGAGACACTTTGAAATTCCTTAGTACCCATCCATCTTTAGGCACCGGAATTTCTACCAGCAAGTTGTTTGTATCAGGCTTCTCCTGAAATTGTTCATCTTGCTGATATACTGTTTTAAAGTAATTCAGTGCAGAATCAAATACAGGTTTGATACCCATACCCAGACCGGCTTTCACACCTTGATTCAGGCTATTTTTAGATTGTATAGTGTATAGCAAGTTTTTAGCACCGTTATCACCGTTTTTATCTGCAATATATTTCCAGAAAGCCTTGCCTGCCTGGTCGGGGTACTTCTCTGCCAGTTGATAAAAACTGGATTTAGGATGTGCTTCCAGTATATTCTTCCAATCACTGTTTTCTTTTGCATCCCAGCCATCTACCAGATATGACACAAAGCCATAAGCCGTCCAGTTTGGCATGTTAGATACCAAAGCATTGCGCACTATCTCACGGAAGTTTTCGCCAAAGAGCATACGCTCCATGATAACGCGCGACATGCCTTCCCTTGTTTGGCGGCGCAGGTCTGTATGTATACCGCTGAAGTAAACCGTCAGCTTATCGCCTACAACATCTATAGTACCCGCAGGTGCATCCTGCAATTGAGATGCAAATGTTCTCCCAATATTCGTTTGGCGATAATCATCGTAGGTATTGTACACAACTATCTTGAATCTGTGCGGAAACTTACCACTCATCTTGCGCTCTACAACACGAATATCATTTTCTACCTGCTCGGCTACATATCTTGCAAGGTCTCGACCTGCCCTGTCATAGTGATATATGCGGAAGTGCTTTGTATCAAAATATTTCCAGTCGAATTTTCGGTACTGAACCCTGTTCTGCCCGAAGGTTTCGAGATTGGTTTGTGCGTGTAGCTGATACGCACTGCTGCCCAGCAAAATAGTGGATGCAACAGATAGTATAGCCGCCCTGTACTGAGGGTTGATCTTCATAAACGAAATACTGTTAAAGAAACCTTGCGTTATTACTCGGTTTAATTGACTTCTAAGCTTTAAGTTTGTGTTCTAAATTAATGAAAAATAGCTTAAGCAATGCTACATATTGAATGTTTTACTTTTAATGCTTTTCAGGAAAATACCTATGTCATTCATAATAACGCAAAAGACTGCTGGATAATAGACCCGGGCATGTATGATGCGGCAGAAGTAGCACATTTGAAGAAGTATATTGCTGATAATCAATTGAAACCGAAAGCTATCATCAATACCCATACACACATAGACCATATATTTGGTGTTGCGGCCATCAAAGAGGCGTATAATATTCCCTTTGGCATACATACCAAGGATGCACCTGTACTGAACGGTGCCGCAGGTGCTGCTATGTTGTTTGGCTTCACTTTTGGCAAAGCGCCAGAGCCGGATTTCTTTATAACAGAAGGCAGCAGCCCTTTTGCTGGGCTAGAAGATGTGCAGGTACTTTTTACTCCCGGACACTCTCCCGGCAGCATCAGCTTTTACAGCCCCAACGCCAAATGGCTGGTAGCGGGCGATGTACTGTTTAACGGCAGCATAGGCCGTACAGACCTGCCTGGTGGCGACTTTAATACACTCATCAACAGTATCAAAACACAGCTTTTTGTATTGCCTGAGGACACGGTTGTATACAGCGGGCACGGACCCAATACTACTATTCGCAACGAGAAGCTTTACAATCCCTTCCTGCAGGGTTAGCATATTTTAACAGATTTTCAGATTTGTTTTAACGGAATTTTGACACCGGCTGGTTTTATGGGTACTTAAATTCGTATCCATAAATTGTCCTTTTGTATGAAAACAGTATTTATAACAGCTACAGCTTTGGCAGTATGCCTTTCTGCTACAAGCGGCTATTCTCAGCAATCATCCGGTAAAAAGGCAGGCAAGATAAAAAGCGAAGAAACCATCATTATTAAAGATGGTAAGCGTTCCAATACAACCATAGAGGTGCGCGATTGGGAGGTTTTTATAAACGGAGAAAAAGTAGCTAATACAGAAAACGGCAATCTGCAAAAGAAAATAATCATTGATAATGATGATATAGTAGGTTCTGAACCGATGCATCCTTTCTTTGACAGAGAAACTACGAGCGGCAACAAAGCAATGCTTGGCGTATATACCCGTAGCGACAAAAAGACAAACGGGGCAGAAATAGAGCGCGTAATGCCAGGTTCAGCAGCAGACGAAGCAGGCCTTGAAAGTGGTGATATCATTACACACATAAATGATATTGCCATCAAAGACGGTAAACAACTTTCTGATGAAATAGCAGCGTTCAAGCCGGGAGAAAAGGTTGGTATTACTTATGAGCGTGAGGGAAAATCGAAATTGACAGATGCAGCACTTTCTAAAGCAAATACTGCTACAGCAAGGGTTTTCAGGTATCCGAATGATCTGAACGAACATTTTATTCCTAACCCAATGGTACGTCCGTTTACATTCGACATCAGCGATATGCCAAACGCAGATGCACCTAAAATGGGCATAATGGCTGAAGACCTGATGGATGGCAAAGGTGTGAAAGTGGCTGATGTGCAGCCAAACTCTGCTGCGGAGGCTGCAGGGCTTCATAAGGGAGATATCATCCGCAAACTGAATGATGAAACCATCGTTTCGGTAGATGACCTGCAAGAAAGTGTGGCACTCTCAAAACGCAACCAGAAAATACCGTTGCAGTATATACGAGATGGCAAGAGTACCACCACACATATCATCTTTAATAAGCCTGTAAAAAAGAGAGAACTGTAGTTACGGGCTTTTGTATAAAGAAAAGGGTAGCTGATGCTACCCTTTTAATATTCTATTGGTATATTACCAACTCTCTGCCCTTCAGTATAGGCACTACGGGGTGCAAATCGGGCGTGGCGCAATATTCCATATCAGAAGCCAGTCCGTATGCAGAAAGGCGTTTGTAATGCGAGCTGTCTTTTAAAAACTCAATAAAACTGGTTTCTGCAGAATGCACATAGAGGTAATTGGCAGCACGTGCACTATCGCAATTGATGGTATAATGTTCCTTAATACGATTAACCACAGCACCTGCAAAAAGCGTGTCTTCCAGATTGAACCTGTCTTTCCACGCAGCACATCCAAGCAGTACATTTTTGCCCGAGGCTATCAGGAAATCGCACACTGCGCTAAGATTAAGGAATGAACCTGTAATAATAATATCTGCATCCTTTACCATATGCAACAAACGTGTACCATTGGTAGTAGTTAGTACCAACGTCTTACCATCAATAAATTCTTTAGGATATTCAGAAGGAGAATTACCATACTGTAGCCCTTCAGCTACTTTACCATCACGCTCGCCTGCAGTAATGCTATCTTCTATCTGGCTACCTAGTTCTATACACTCCTGTACGGCAGCTACGGGTATAACACTCTTAGCACCATTGTGCAATGCTGCAGCAATAGTAGATGTGGCCCTGAAAACATCTATAATAACAACTACTGCACCCTTAGTATCGTAGAGATGCAATAGCGCAGGAGACAAACAAACTTCCAGTCTTGGTAATGTATTGGTAGCCATTCAAAAAAGCTTAAAAACAGTGCAAGATAATTCAAATAGAGGGTTGATAAAAAGGAAACGCCACCAAATATTGGTGGCGTTTCTATATTCTTTGAAAGTGGTATTAGTATACCCACATATCATGTTCTTTGTTAAAGAGTGTTTCTGTAGCTTTTTGTCCTTCGTAGAGTGCTTCCAGATTACCCATGCCTTTTTCTTTGAATGAGTAGTCGAATGGATTGCTAACTTTAATAATACGGCTAGCAAAGTAGCGACCTTCAAAGAAATCGTACCATGTCATACGAGCTACGTCATTGTCTGGATTGAACACTTCGTATTGCGCAAGCATGCTAGTGATTTCAGGATAGTACAACCAGAACACAGCTTGTGATGCACGGAAAGATCCATCATCGTTATAGATATCTTTGAACGGAGCGATACCGATAATTTGCCTTTGCATACGGCCTACATTCCTATCAATGTACCAGTCTTCTTTCAAACGATATTTAGTTACAACATCCGGGTTGAATTCCCTTCTTTTGATAACCATTTTCTCTTGTTGTGTTTCAGGATCTGTAACCCAAGTAGTATCAGGCTGACCAACAAGCATATCAATGATTTGATCTTTAGTCAATGCAGTAGTAAACCTGTCATCCATGTTTGAGTAAGCTTTGATCTTGCCTTTGCTTACTGCATCAAGGATAATCTCGATAAACTGACCACCACCTGTATAATCATCGCCAGGATAACGGAAAGCCATATTTTGCTTCTCGCGTATATCGATTTCCCTCCAGATACGCTTCTTATACATCAAGTCATTTTCGCGAACATTTTGAGGCAAAAGTGGTGAATTGATGTGCTGAACACGATCATAAACACCATCCCTTACCAAAGAAGGTTTCCAATCTTTGGTAACGCCATCATAGCTGCTGAAATTGCTTGCCGGATCGTTCTGAGCAAATGCTACACCACCCATGAATAATAATGCGGTAGAAGCTGCGATTTTATATGTCTTGAGGATACTCATAATCCTGAATCTATTTGCTAATTAATAAAGTTATATAAAATTACTTAAGTGTCAAACCTACAGTACCCAATTTACGAGTTGTTCCGTCAGGGCCGCGTGCTTGAATTTCTTCAATGTACACTTTATCACCTGGCTTACACCTTTCAATTGCTTGCATTACTTGTGAATTCGATTCAAACCTTGAACTCCTTACAGGGAATGGACCAATTGGCTCACCACGTTTAGGAACAACACTGAATTCAAAGCTAGTAACTACGAATTTAGCATCAAAGTCAAAGTTATCAAGTGCTGCAACAACACCAAGTTGAGATTTGAAGATGCTGGAGAACATACCACCACCTATTTGACCACCAACTTTAGCTACCGGATCAGGAATACGTTTAACGCGTATTTCCATAGAACCAACTTTCTTCATACCAGCTGCTGTTCTGGCCATGATATTAGCCATTACATTACCGGCTTTAGCAACAGTAACTTCAAATTTACCTTTAGCTGCACCACCTTTTACAGTAGCGCCAGGGATATCAACTGATACGTCTTCCAGTGAATAACCGGCAGCAGAAACTGTAATCGGGTTAGGAACACCAATATAGAATACGTTCATTTTATCTAACTGCATTGAAGCACCTTCAGAACCTACCATATAAGTAAACTCATAAGGTTTAGTTTCTTTACGAGGACCGAGGTCGAGTGTTACAGTACCGCGTACTGTTTGCTGACCAACGCCTGCTGCAGTAGTTTCCCAAGTAGCAACGCCATTTTCAACTTTTGCTACACGACCACCGCTAGAAGTAACCTGAGGGTTAACAGCTTTGTTGTATGCAGCAATCATGATGTTAGCTTCAACCTTCTGCCCAGCCAATACATAACTGTTTTTAGGTACTGCGATAGCTTGAATTTCGTCAAATTTAACCTGCACGTCACCAGCTTCTTTAGCTAATTGATTGATGATAACCGCTTCACTGTTGCGTACGTCATTTTGAAACTTAGCGAGCAATGTAACAACCGCCATAGTAGGCATGTTATAGAAGTTACCTGTAGACCAGTCTGCTTGAGGGTTGTTATCTGACTTCTCAGGATTAACAACTTTCATTGGCAGGTCGTTAGACAATTGTTCTTTAGCATCGCCAGATACAACACTCAACATCATTTCGCGAAGCTGAGTCAGTTTAGTTTTGATTTCATCACCACCTTTCTTTTCTACCAATAACATAGTAGAGGCGTCGATGTTGTCTTTACGTTTGATTGTACCGTCTTCTTCACGGCCACCTGATTCCTGAACGATTTTCTCTTTCCAGTCTTCGAGGTATTTAATCATGTCAGCAGAAGCATTTTTAACTTGCTTTGCTTTATCATTATAAGGTTTCACACGGTCGCGAGAAGCTTCCTGCGCTTCCTGATCATCCAATCCTTTGTAGAGTTTGCCGTTCTTCTCTTCAATTGCTTTGTTAGAAGAAGTGATACTCTGATTGATCGTTTCGAAAGCGTGCAGAATTTCCGAGGACACGTTAAGCGCCAGCATAGCAGTCAACACCAAGTACATGAGGTTGATCATTAACTGCCGTGGCTCTTTAGGCATTGACATGCTGCAAAAAATTTACGAGTTATCTAAATTGTTTCTAGTTAATTAATAATACCTGTTTGAGAGCTACTATTAACGACCTTGCATTGCAGCAAGCATGTTTCCATATATAGAGTTCAATGTTGTCAGGTTCTTAGACAGCAATGAAATCTGATCTTTAGCCGCTACTGCGTCAGTTGCACTCGAAGCCATTGCATCAGATGCGCTAACCAGATTGCTATAGAATTTGTTCATAGCTTTCAGATGGTTGTTAGCATCTTGCAGTTCTACTTCATATATCTGATTCAGAGAACCAAGATTACGAGACAGAACAACAACTTGTTCGTGGAATTTAGCAGTATCGTCAGCTGCATTGTTGAAAGAAGCCATTGTGTTTGAAGCGCCGATGAAAGTGTTTTTCATTTCGCCCAATGCACTAGCAGCTTCGCGTGCACTCTGAGAGTATTCGCCTGTTGCAGATGTGATGTCAGATATATCTTTAATTTGCTCTACAACTACACCAAAACGTTGGAAGTTTTCGCCCAGTTTGCGAATGTTAGCCGGAGTGATCTGTGCATCTTCCATCATTTTATCAAGAGATGCTCCCGGAGAAATTTTACCGGCACCTGAATCAAACTTAGTACCTTTTTTATAAGCTTCTACGTGTGGATTCTCGTCGATATTTGGATAAAAACGTTCCCAGTAGTAATCTTTGTGAGGTGGGAGAAGACCCAACAGTGCGAAGATGAATGCCTCAGTCAACATACCAGCTGTCAGCATCGGACCTGCACCTGGCCAGTGCTGAATTTTAAACAGCGCTCCCATCAATACTACAGATGCACCCAGACCGATAATCAGGTTTTTAATATACTTACCCTGTTTGGTTTCGAAAAACAGTGATATTGAATTCATTTCTATAATTTTTCTAAAGGGTTGAAAAAATCTTGTTACTACTTTTTAAACGCTTGGTTGTATTTATTATTGTATTTTATTACCTAACGGTTAAAAATTAACGTCTGTTAGTTAATGCCGGTGCAATCTGTTGATATGCACAACGGAAACCGATGTAAGCTTTAGCAGTATCTGCATATTCGAAATCGCGAGTACCATTTTGCAGATAGAAAGCTACGTCTCTCCAGCTACCACCACGGATAACTTTACGTTTCATCCACTGAGGATCGCTTTCGCGCATTTTGTGGTTCAACTCAGGATTTATATCTGATACAGTTTGATATGCAGTACCGAAGTAAGAATCGCGTGTCCATTCTGCAACGTTACCTGCCATGTTATAAAGACCGTAATCGTTTGGCCAGTAGCGGTCTACAGGAACAGTGTACAAGCCACCGTCTGCAGCATAGTTACCACGTTGAGGCTTAAAGTTAGCCAGGTAACAACCTTTTTTGTTAACCAGATACGGACCGCCCCAAGGATATGGAGATTCTGTATGGCCACCGCGAGCTGCCCATTCCCATTGCTGTTCGTTAGGCAACATGAATTCACCTTCAAAATACATTTTGTTTTTCTCGCGATCTTGCTTCCACAGCATCGTACGCCAGTTACAGAATGCATTTGCCTGGTGCCAGTTAACACCTACAACAGGATATTGGTTGAACGCAGGAAACCAGTTGTATTGCATTGCAATTGGTTCGTTGTATGAATATTGCAGTTGCCTTACCCATACTGTAGTATCCGGATAGATAGCTACATTGTATTCTTTATTGAATGAGCTCTTAGTCTGACCAGGATTCAATACATTTTCACGATAATCGTAAACTGTATAGTGGTATATCAGCTTTGAGTTATCAAATTCTTTTTTACCCCAACCAGACTGATCTGCAGGAATGAAGAAAGAACTCAGTTGTTCTTGCAGATCCGGATCTCTCCAGTTGATTTTTTTCCTCATGTCCAAACGCTGATTGCCATCCGCATCGTCTATCACATCACCAAGTGCTTGGTGCGCCATAGAGTCACGTACCCAGTTGGTAAACTGGCGGTACTCTGCGTTAGTTATTTCAGTAGCGTCCATGTAGAAGCCCGTTAACTGAGCGGTACGAATCATCGCGTCATTTTTCCCGCGAACATCTTCATCACTAGCTCCCATTTTTAAAACACCAGACGGTACATACACCATGCCTATCGGAACCGGTGGCTTGTATGTCATCATGTTAGGCTCACCTACAAGCTGACCTCCATTGCCTGGTTTTCCGCAGCCGGCAGCCAATGCTAGTAATGCTACAGCCGAGATCTTCAGGGAAAGTTGTTTCATACTACTTATTGTTATTGTTTTTGCTATTGGCAAATAAAGTAATTTTTTGGTTCTGCCAGAAACTTTCTGACAGAACTGTTGCACAATATTTGAAGTTTTTTCCAGAAATGCAAGTTTCAAAAAAAAATTTGTTAAGAATTTCCGCCTGCTTTTAAGGAAAAGGGGAATGAAAATACTGCTTTATTTTAACACTTGCAAATATTTCAAAACATCGGCTGCAAGCCTTGTTGGCGGCAAACAGCTATCTGTGGTACATATAAATATGCTGTCTTGAGACCATTCAAATTTGTTTTTCAATAATGGGATATCAGATATTTCTTTTTGTGAAGTGATAATATATAAGGCAGGAAGTAACCTTTGATGCAGGTAAGATGCCTGCCCTCCGGTACAAACCGCTGTCTTATAACCAATAGTGTATTGTTGCAGCAATGTAGCCCAATAGCTGAATGAGTATGTATATCTGTGTGCCGTACCGGCAATACGCAGCAGCATAGCGTATGCCTGCTCCAACCAGGCTGCATTATCCATGCAAAGCCCCAATAGTAGCAGGTTGTGTGCCATTACTGCATTTGCAGATGGTAGTGCGCCATCGTATACATCCGTCTTACGTACAGGTATGTCTTTCTGAAGGACGGATGAATAGTAGAAAAACGTTTGTTCTTCATTGATAAAATCTCCGTGAATAGCCTGTAACAGGTCAGACGCCTGTACAATGTACTCATTGCGCCCTGTTGCAGATGCCAGTTGCAGCATAGCTTGCAGCAAATAAGCGTAGTCTTCCAGATTGGCTGCAATCCTTGCCTGTCCTGCCTTCCATGTATGGTGCCACTCCCCTTCTTTCCTGAAGTTTGTATGCATCCAGTCCATATGTTCTAAAGCTCGTGATGCATAAGCGCCATTAGCTAATACCATAGCGGCTTTGCTGAGTGCAATATTCATCAGTGCATTCCACGACAGCAGGCTTTTATCGTCTGTAAGCGGGCGTATGCGCTTTTCTCTGGCTTCAAAAAGCTTCTTTTTTGCAGCTGCAACATGATTCAACACATCTACCGAACCGAGGCACATGCGCATAGCAATATTTTCGGCAGGCTGTGCTACATGCAATATGTTGGTGTGCTCCCAATTTCCTTCTTCAGACACACCAAAATATGACATCAATATTTCATCACTTCCTATTAATTCTTGCCATTCTTCCCATGTCCATGTATAGTACTTACCTTCTACCCCTTCACTGTCTGCATCCAATGCGCTGTAATATCCGCCTGTATGGTCTTTCAGCTCTCTTTCTACAAATGTTATTATCTCTTCGACAGCAGTCTTGTAACGGTTGTTTTTAGTCACAGCATAGGCATCGCACAATACACTAACCAACAATGCATTATCGTAGAGCATTTTCTCGAAGTGTGGTATCAGCCATTTATCATCTGTAGCATAGCGTGCAAGACCTCCACCTATCTGGTCGTAGATACCACCGTCAAGCATGGCATCCAGGCTTTTCACGGCATGTTGCAGCGATGGCTCATCTGCCGTCAGCACATAGTGTTGCAAGAGATAGCCTATTGCCATTGTACCGGGGAACTTCGGTGCCTTGCCAAAGCCCCCAAGTTCTTTATCTGCCTGCTTAAGGAGGTTTCCTGCCATTTCTTTGCAGGTAGCAGCATCCCACTGCTTGCCTGCACCTGCTGTACCCACTTTCGATGCGTTTTGCAGGTATTGCAGCATTTGTGTACTCTGCTGTGCTACCTCGTCCTGCCTGCTTGTCCATATTTCGTGCATGCGCTCCAGTATCTGCATCCAAGAAGAGCGTCCGTATAATGGCTTTGGCGGAAAATAAGTACCCCCGTAAAACGGCAACCTGTCGGGCGTTACAAACACATTCAACGGCCAGCCACCGCTGCCTGTGATGGCCTGTACGGCATCCATGTACATATGGTCTACTGCGGGGTGTTCTTCCCTGTCTACTTTTATGCATACAAAATGCTCGTTCATATATGCAGCCGTAGCGGCATCTTCAAAACTTTCCTGCTCCATAACATGGCACCAGTGGCAGGCGGCATAGCCAATGCTCACTATTACAGGCTTATGCTCTCTTTTAGCGCGTTCAAAGGGCTCATCGCCCCAAGGATACCAATCGACAGGATTGTGGGCGTGTTGCAGCAAATAAGGGCTCAATTCATCTATCAGTCTGTTGGGCATTACATCATTGTATTTAGCAGCATAAATGTACGCACTAAACAACCCTTAAAAGCAAAAGCACCGCTGTGATGCGGTGCTTTTGACAAATATGGAGAACGGCGTTACTTCTTGTTTTGTATCAGGTATTGTTCCAGCGCGGCTACCATAGATGGTGCATTGGGTGCCGGTGCTTTGATGTCGAGCCTCAGGCCTGCATCTTCAATTGCTTTAGATGTAGTAGGACCGAATGCACCTATAAGTGTACCGTTTTGTTTGAATTTCGGGTCGAAATCGAACAATGTCTGTACGCTGAACGGGCTGAAGAACACAATCATATCATGGTGCTCTTTCATTATCTCCGTTACATCATTCGACACCGTTCGGTACAATGTAGCCTCTGAGTGCTGAATATTGTGACTTTGAAGGAACTGACCTATATCGTTCTTACCATTATCGGCAGTAGGTAGTATGAACTTCTCGTTGTGTTTGTGCTTGGCTATTACTTCCAACAGGCCGTCTGTAGTACCGTCTGCAGAAAAGAATACTTTGCGCTTGCGATACAGGATGAATTTCTGCAGATATAACGCAACTGCTTCTGTGATACAGAAATACTTCATATCCTGCGATACTTTCACTTTCAGCTCTTCGCAGATACGGAAGAAATGATCTACCGCATTGCGGCTGGTGAAAATAATAGCCGTATGCTCTCCGATATCAACTTTTTGCTTGCGGAAATCTTTGCCTGTAAGGCCTTCAACCCTGATGAAAGGATGGAAAGTAAGCTTCACTTCATACTTCTTGGCCAAATCGAAGTACGGGGATTTTTCCGTTTCCGGGCGTGGTTGGGTTATAAGTATAGCACCAACCTTTTGCGTATCTTTTTTCCCTGTGCTTTTAGTCTGTGAACGTTCAGCTTTTGCCATATTGGGTTAAAAACGGATGTTTTATGTTAACACTCCGCACAGGGAACTTCATTAAATATCAATAAAGCAGTCCACGTACGAGTAGTTTCATTAACACTGCCAGCGGCAATATTTCTGAGGCGCAAAGGTACGTAAAAAAATGGAATTTGCTGAACTGGAAGAACGAGCCGAATACCTGCCACGACCTGATGTACCTGCTGACAAACAGCAGAGCTATCAGAATGGCCGAAACGATAAGGGCAGGACCTGCGTAGACAGGTGCTGCAAAGGCTATCAGCAATACAAAGGGCAATAGCACCATTGCCATTATCTTATTAACAAGAAATATATTAAAAATATATGATTTAGAAACTGCGTCCAGCTTGAAAGCCCATCCACCAAAGCTGATGGTCACATATTTGGCAAGATATATCAGCCCTACCCCCGCCATCAGCATCAGCATCAGCAAGCCGTGTGGTATGCCGGCAGTAGTGGCTGCGGGTGTATTGGCAAGTACCAGATAATACACGTAAAGCCCCGATACCATGGCAAAAAATACATTCATAAACAGGTTGGAAAAACCCGCCACTTCCAGTTGTTCTTTTGAAGCGTGAGAATGCCCGGGACTACGGAATGTACTCCAGAGATTGTGGAAATACTTGGGATTAGCATAACGCACAACACCCAGCATCAGTACGATGATGAGTATTACATAGAAATCGAGCGTCTTATCCTGAAACACATGCGCTTTTTCTACCGCATTATATACCACTTTGCTGTTCAGCATGGGGTTGATATGCAGCATGCTATCGGCAAGGCGGTTTGCCTCTGCCATCCGTACGTTTTTATCGGGCAGTGAAAATGGCAATTGCTTCAGGTTGACGCCCGCAAAAGCAGTGCCCGCAAGCAGCAAAACCATTGATAAAGTAAGAGATATAAAACGTTTCAGAGACATAGTGCCGTAGGCAAAGTTACATTTCGGGGATTAAGATGACATATTTATCTGAAACCGATATTCAGACGTGTACGGATAAGGTTATAGACAATCTCCAGTTTGTCTTTGTTATCTGTCTTGCAAACCTCCAAAGCCAGCATGCGCGACTGTTTGTAGCAATCCTTCAAAGGTGCTCCTTCGCAATTACCATCAATATCATTGGCTATGGCGGCTGCCCACGCTTCTTTGTAAACGGGCTTCACGCTTTTAGAGAACAAAAGCTCCAACGCACCATTGGGATAATTCTGCAAACACCTGCGGCACGCAGCACCCAGCATTAGTTTCAAGCTTTTGTTTTGTGTATTGTACAGCGTTTTCGATACCAGGAAAATATAGAAAGGACGCGTATCCTCGTTTTCGGTAAACATACTATCAGCAATACTTGCCATTACAGCATCGTCTGTAGGCCTTACCACACCTGCGTGTATATCCTTAGCAGCTTTAGACACATTGGGCAAGCCCATATAATAGGTTGTCTGCTTCAGGTCTTGCGCTTGGCAATAAACCCATGAAGCCGATATACATGCTGTAAAGAATAGCCTTTTCATCTGCATCGGTATGTTCCGATATTAAAAATAACACGGCGTTTTAAATATTGCCAATGCCAAATCAGATTTTTTACAAATACATATTACCGTCTGTAGCATGTAGCTTTGCGGCAAACGATACAAAAGTGGCAGGCATCTACCTACATATACCATTCTGCAAGCAGGCATGCACCTACTGCAATTTCCATTTTTCTACAAGCCTGCAGATGAAGGATGATATGATAGCCGCCATACTGCGCGAGCTGGAAGTACGTCGGGACTACCTGCCCGAACAAACGATTGAAACCATCTACTTTGGTGGCGGCACACCGTCTGTGCTATCGGCCGACGAGATAAAACAGATAACCGAGCAGATATACAAACTATACAAGGTTGAAAGCCTGAAAGAGTTTACACTGGAAGCAAACCCCGACGACCTGACGGCGCAATACTTAAAGGAGTTGAGAGATACTGCCATCAGCAGGTTCAGCATCGGGGTGCAGTCTTTCAGAGATGAAGACCTGCAGTACATGAACCGTGCACACAATGCACAACAGGCAGACAGGGCTATAAAAACAGCACAGGATGCAGGCTTCAGCAATCTGACAATAGACCTGATATACGGCACACCGGGGCTGACTGATGCGGATTGGAAGTGTAATCTGGGTATGATTAAAACACTCGGCATCCCCCACTTCAGCTCTTATGCGCTGACGGTAGAGGAAGGCACTTTATTGCACCATAACATCAAAAGAAACAAGACAACACCTGTAGATCCCGCGCAGGCTGCCAGCCAGTTTGAAATACTGATGGCTGCGGCGGCAGATATGGGGTATGACCATTACGAGATATCGAACCTAGCACTACCGGGGCATCATGCCGTGCATAATACCAACTACTGGATGGGTGTGCCCTACATAGGCATCGGGCCTTCGGCACATTCTTACAACCTGCAAAGCCGCAGTTGGAACATAGCCAACAATGCTCTGTATATAAAAAGCATGCTGACAGAAAACACAATACCACTGGAAACAGAAACACTGACTACGGAGCAGCAATTGAATGAATACCTGATGACATCGCTGCGAACCATGTGGGGGTGCGATATGAGTAAGATTACCGCTACATGGGGCACAGACTACAGCAAGCAAATACTGCACGATGCTGAACGCTTTGCAGAACGCGGGCAACTATTGCTGAAAGACAATAAACTAATACTGACAGATGCAGGCAAGCTGTTTGCAGACAGTATAGCGGGTGAGCTATTCGTATAATAACAATTTATCCGTAATTTCACTATTAAACCAACTATGTATGAAGCGCAGCATACTAACCCTTGCCATACTGGCACTTCCTCTTCTGTCCATTGCCAAAGGCAAGAAATACAATAACATATCGCTCGACTCGCTGAGTGAAGAATTTCTTTACAATATAAACGACAACTTTCTGGTTGTAGATGCATATAGCGACGGAATGATACAAGAAGGTAAGCCTTATGACATCAGCGTATATAAAACCAATGTATCGGTAAATGGTAAAACACTACCCGCAAAGCTGGGAAAGAAATACGCAACTAAGCTGAATGAATATTGGAACAAATATGAAGTAGCGGCTGATTTGCAAACAATAAAAATACACGGTGACAAGCTGGATATGGATGCAGTTTGCAAGGTCTTTGTAAAGAGGTATATGCCTGTAATATCAAAACCTGCAAGTACTGAAGAGCAATTGAAAGCACGTAAAGAAATGAAAGATTCTTTCAGCGATATATTTGCCAACCTGAAAGACATAGAAGAGCTGGCCAAAAACCTATGCAGCGATATGATAATTAGGCAGCCGATGGATGTACACCTCAGATACAATACAGACGAGGTGTGGGTGAATGGCAAACTGATGAACAAACGCTTCACTAAAAAATACCTGGTTCTTATCAGTAAAGTTGTTAAAAAACAGGCTGCGTCTACATCTGAATACATTGGCTACACTGTTGACAGCAGGGATATACGTGCTCAACTGAACAAGAAATCGTAAGTACAGCGATAATTGCTATTGAGTATCAATAACAAATTGACTATTAAATATTTATAACAAAAGCCACCGTAATCAGGGTGGCTTTTTTCTTTTATCCTGCCTTAATAGCTTGTTATCTGAATTACACATGATTTGTTGTTTCCACTGCCTATAGCTTGTTAATCCCTAATTATAGTGATGTTGCATACAAAAATCATATATACTTTCGCACTACAGACAAACTGAACAAACTGTTTTTATTATGAGTAAAGCCCCTATTAAGGTAATCATTGCCAATGGCAATGCCCTGATGGGTGCGGGTATAAAGTCCGCACTGGCATCAGGCGGCTGTAAGGTGATATTCGAGACAGAGTCTGGCAAAGCGCTGCTTGCCAAATTAAAGACCAAACCACAGGTAGATGTATTGGTTACAGACATCTCGCTAAAGCATATCAATGGCTTTATGCTGATGAAAGAACTGAAAGGCAAATACCCCAACCTGAAGGTTGTATTCGTATCTCCGCATACACACAGCTATACATTGAGCTATATGCTCTACTTTGGCGCACGTGGTTTTGTAGCTGCCAACGCAGATGAGAAAACATTGCTGAAAGCAGTAAACGATGTGCACGTGAAAGGCTACCACTACAGCAAGCTGGTACCGAAGGCACTGGTAGAAGAATCGCGCGAGAACAAGCCTGAAGTACTGACACCCCGCCAGATAACTTTTCTGGAATGGTGCTGTACAGAGCTGCCATACTATGATATGGCTACGAAGATGAAACTGAGTACACGTACCGTGGATTGGTACCGCGATATTATGTTCGAAAAATTTTCGTTGACAAACAGGACAGACCTCGTACTGTTTTGCCTGCGCACTGGATTAGTAAGCTTATAATAGCAGTTATTCAAAAACAGCATGCCTCTTTTTGAATAACTGCTTACAAAGCACAACTACTTAGCCGCATCCGCTTTGGCAGGCTTCACCATTGTGATGCCTGTTTTCTTTTTGTACATCAGGAAGGTTGATATCAAACCCAATTCTTCCGGTGTTATCTGCTCCTCCAGCAAACTCATTTCGTGCTTGGGGTTCGATACCCTTATCTCATAACCACGAATCTGGTCTTGTGTAAAATCAGGAATCAGTGATGCATGTTTGGTTTCTGTATTGTGGCATTTCGCACAATTCATATCATACAGAATCTTCCCTTTGTCGCAGAGCTTTGCATATTCAGTCTTTACTTCTGGCTTCATAGCCTCGGGCAGTTCGTATGCAGGCCCTTGTGCTTTTTTAGCCGTATGGCAAGCTATTGCCAACATGCAGAGCATTACAAGCATTGCTATCTTCTTTGTGTTCTTCATTTTAGTATTCCCCTCCTATTTTCCTGTTATTCAGTGCTTTTATTTTTGATTGCGGGAGCCTTGCGGGAGCCTGCTCAAAAACCACTTTCTCATTCAGGGTATTGATGAATGCTATCAGGTTCGATTTATCTACCCTCGTCAGCTTCAACGAATCGGAAGAAAGGGTTTGATTATCTACTACCAATCCGCGGCCTGCACCACCACCTCCATCATAGAAGTCTATTACCTGCTCCAGTGTTTTGAAAACACCATTGTGCATATATGGCTTGGTATAGGCAGCATTGCGCATAGTGCCTGTACGAAAGGCATTCATAGTTTCCTTTGCGGGGTTGATGTCATAACGGCCTTTGTCTGCGCTCAGCGCTTTGTAAGCCGTATCTGCAGGTGTGCCCAATACTTCAAACTCAGACCCTATGTACGGAGGTTTTACACCATTAAACTGTGGCACAAAATGGCAGGTGGCGCATTGCGACTTGCTCATAAAAAGATTGAAGCCTTGCTTTGCCTGTGCAGATATGGGTTGGTTATTATTGATAGCATCATCGAACAGAGAATAGTATTTACTGAACTTGCTGTAGTAGTAGGTAATGGCAGATGCTATATGCTCTATACTAAGTTGAGGCTCCTGCGGTGTGTATTGCAGTAGCTTTTCAAATGCTGTTTTGTACTCTTCGCAGCTCAATACTTTTTCAACTATTTCTTTTTCATTGCCCCCCATTTCTACAGGACTGGTCATTACGCCTTTTGCCTGATGCTGCAATGTAAAATGCTTACCATCCAGCATTGACAAATGATTGTACTGTGCATTGATGATGGTTGGTGTATTGCGAGGCAAGTAACCCGCGTGGTCTAACTGATAAGATGTGGCACTGATAGTATCTGTAAAATAGGCAGTGGGATTGTGGCAAGACGCGCAGCTACGCATATTATTGCCGGAAAGAATAGGATCGTAAAACAATAGCTTACCCAGCCTATCTATCTCTGCAAGTATGGCTTCATCCTTTACCCGCAGAAACACACCTTTACTATTCTGCCCCGTATAGAGTCCTTTGTTGAAGATGGTTATTTCATTCTTATTCAGCGCATAGTCTACCATGCTGCGCGATACCACTTTATGCTGGTTAATCAGTTGCTGATTGAGCAAATACAATGGATTGACATAGTCTTTTATAAACGTAAAATGGTCGAAACTACTGTAGTCTTGCGGTTGTGCTTTTACAAAAGCAAGTGCCCCATTATACAGGCTCAAGTATTCATCAGACAGTTTTTGTTGGGGAAAAGATGCATTGAATGCAGTATATGTATTGGCAACCGTTTGCATCATACTGCGTAACTCAGGTATTATCTGTGCAGTATCCGGACATTCAAAGCCTGTGGTATATATAGCAGCGAGATTGAGGATATGCAACCTGTTGCAGAGATAGAAATGATGGTAAGACGTAAGGTCTTTTGTAATAGAATCGGCTGCATAAGTTTTGCATGCTTCTATGGCTGCATTTACCAGTGCTGCAAGCGAATCTTTATACGGGTTTTCCTCTTCGAGATACAGCGATGCCAGTGTAAGCCCAGCGCCTTCTCTTTTATATGGTTTTTCAAATTTTTCAAATACTTCCGTTTCCCATTCTACCGGTAGCGGGCTGTTTACTTTCTTGTAGGCCAGCGGTTCCATATAGCGTATCCAGAAATCCATACCCTTCATATTGAAACGGGCTGCCTGTATACGCTGCTGTACCTGCTCTATATCTTTTGGGTTGCTGAGGTTTGCACTTTGTATATAGCTGTGCAAATCCTGCAATGACTTTACAAATTCATTCAGCTGTGCGTGATAGGTTTGTGTGTAGCGCTCTGTATTGGTGGTATTATCAAACGAGTAAGAAAAGATGATGGCTGCCAATGCCACCAGTATGATTGTAAATTTTCTCCGCATACCTGTTACTGCTCAAATGATTAATTAAATGTGGTGTTATTTGAAATTCAATATGGGGTACGCATGTTATCGCACCCCATATTGGTATTGTATGATGTTATACAGCAAATATTAGTGCATAACTACCAGCCTCATTTTAGTAGACACATTACCTGCAGCTATTTGTACAAAGTATGCACCATTAGCCAGGTCGGCAGTGTTTACGTTTATTTGTTGTTCGCCGGCAGACATTGTTTTTTCCATTGCAGGAACCACAACACGACCGTTCATATCCAGTACGCTAACAGTTACTTTTTCTTCTTTTTTCAGTGTCAGTGCAACTGTTACGTTGTTTGAAGTCGGGTTAGGATACAGCTTAGCAAAGTTTGCAGCTTCCAGATTGTTGATACCTGTAGTTGGCAGACCAACACCCAGTACTGAATAGTTGAAAGCAGCTTCATCAAAGTCGTTGCTCACGATGTTGATTTTAGCATTGCGCAGGCCTACAGCAGTTGGTTTGAACTGAACTGTGATTGTCTGGCTTGCAGTACTTGCTATCGTCAGCGGGAAAGTAGGCGCACTTACCAGTGTAAATTCTGAAGCATTAGCACCTGTGATGTTGATACCTGAAACTTTCAGCGCAGCAGCACCTGTATTGTTGATGGTAAATGTTTTAGTGATTGTACCATTTACAGCTACGTTACCAAAGTCAGTATTATCACTTGATGATGGAGTGCTTTTACCATTATCGATATTGTTACCATTACCCGCAACAGCTATTTCAGGATTTGAGTTATATGAATCAGGATTGTACATAGCAAAAAGTTGACCGCCTTCTACTACCTCACCAGCTATAGAATAGTGAGCCTGATCTGTACCTAACCACCAACCGGCACCCAGAATTTCCTGTGCATCGATGATACCTGAAGCCTCTTCATCTTGTGTCAGGTATTTAGAACCACCTGTCAGGAAACGTGTACTATCATGAGACATTAATTCTTTCAGGCCGTCTGTAGCAATATCATACTGCCAAGTTTTACCAAGGTGAGCGTTGTTACCAACATCTTCCTGAATCAGAATGTGACCAAATTTGTCGATACCCATGTTATCCATCATTTTAGGACCTTCAGTACCTTCTATCAGGGCTGTAATAGTACCACCTGCAGCAGGGTTGCTGATGTCTGAAAAACGAAGTCTCCACAAACGAGAGTTTGCAGTAAATGAGTTCGTAGTAACAAAATAAAAATCGTTTGGATTTGCAGGGTCCCATGCACCATCTTCAGGACGCAGGAAATTTGTAACACCTGCAGTATTACTGTTAGTATTTAATGTAGCACCGGTGATGTTGTGTACCGTACCTATATCTACAAGTGTAAATGCAGTACCTGCAGTTGGTATGCTGCTGTTCGATTCGGCTACCATACCGCTAACTGCCACACCATAGAGTTTACCACCGTTCAGGCCTGCTTTATCTATGTCTGTACCTGTTGTACCTTTCATACCAACATACACATATACCTGACCAGGTGTAGCATCGTCGGTACCTACAACTATCGTTGTATCGCTTTCGCGTGGATTAGCTACTGAGTTTTCCCAAGAAAATTTACCCAGATAAGGCAATTCATACGTATTACCTGCAGCAGGGCCAGATGCGATGTGCGCAAAGCCACGGCCTTCAGAACCAGCTTCTTCGCCATTCAGGAAGATGCGTGCATTAGTACCTTTACCTGTTTTTGAATTAAAGAATGCCGTAGGCGCAGCAAGGTCTGCAGAGCAGAAACGACCCAATGTTGGCGTGTATGGATTTGCTGAATAGTATACACTGTAGGTCATACCTACAGGATCCCACAGGTGTACTCTTTGAATCAAATCACCACCACTTAGAACTGTAAGGTCAGATTTACGGATAACCCATTTTGATACGAAGGTACCTGAGCTACCGTGTGCACGTACAGCACCACCAAGATTACCTATTTCATGGTTAACCAACATAGTGAATGTACCGTCACCATTGTCAAAAGCACCTGCACCATCAGGCAAACCAACCATTTTATAACCAGACACAATGTCTCCGGCTGTCAGGATTGATTTAATCTGAACGCCTGTAGCGCTTATTGTCTGATAAGGTGTTTGTGATGAACTTGGCCCTTTCACCAGCTGAGCTTGTGCACCGAGCAAGGCCAGCATGCTCATAGATGTTAGTAAAGTCTTTTTCATTTTCGCAGTTTAATGCTGCAAAGGTGAAGCAGGCATGTTACCGAACTGTATCTGCAACATTAACACTGCGTAAAGAGAAAGTTATGAACGTTAAGCCTGTGTAAACAACAGCTTTATGTAGATTCATTACAAAACTCATATACTACAACAAGCTTATGGTTAACCTACTAATAACCACCATATTAATATCAATAAGATGTCTGTGTACCCATAAAGCGCTAATCATTCTACAAGTTTTTTCCCCATTTGGCACAGCATTTGCGAAATTGTGGTTGTAATTATGAAGAATATGGTAAATAAAACAAAAGCCTCATTGATTGTTATTGCCGCAATGAGTTTGGCAAGTTGTTCGCCGAAGCTGACAGGCACGTGGAATATTGCGAGCTACGAGTCTAAATCGCCTAACGGGCAGGAAATTAAAGTAGCCAATATTGGTACAATAGATTTCAAACGCAATAAAACAGGCGTAAAGAAAATCAACTATTCCCTGTTTGAAAATAAGGTAGAAGACAATACAGGCTTCAAATGGGCTAAGGAAAAAGAAAGTGATAACATCACCATCACCAGCGAGGGTAGCCAGCTGAACAAAACATGGATAATCGTGAAAAATGAACGCAAGTACCAGAAATGGAAATCGACCGATGGTAGCAATACCGTACAGGTACTGGAGCTGAAGAAAGCAAAGAAGTAATAATATATACGGATACAGAACATAAAGGGTAAGTAGTTTTTGCATTGTACCTTTGCAAACTGCTTACCTTTTTATATGAATAATAATACACAAGTGTCTGAAAGAGGCCCGCTGACAAACCACCCCATAACGGAAAGCTTTGCAGACTGGAGCCACATGGTAGATGGCAAGAAGTTTCTGGAACAGCTGACAAGGCATGCTTACCGTGTTTGCAATTACATGGCCGTTACAGACAATTACGAGGCATTTCACCAACACTTCGGGCAGAGAGGCACTATACACTTTGCAGTAAAAGCAAGTGCCGAACCTTTTGTACTGAAAAAACTGATAGCACTGGGTGCAGGTTTTGAAATAGCTACCTATAGCGAACTGCGTCTGCTGATAGAATGCGGACTGACAAGAAACATCATCAGCAAGAAAGTAAACTTCGGGCAAACGCAGAAAGAACGCTCTGATATAAAGAAAGCACTACGCGATGGTGTTCGCAATTTTGCCACAGACAATATTCATGATGTAAGAATCATAACAGAAGTAGCAGGAGAGCTGCAGCTGAACAAAAAAGACATCCGCCTGCAAATAAGGCTGTTCAATGCCGAGGGTAGCAGTTCGGGCGGCGGATACAGCCAGTCTTTCAACAAACGATATGGTGTAGATAATGAACAAGCCATGCAGCTTGCAGAAAGCATTACCGCTACAGGCATGACGGTTGCAGGCTTTACCTTCCACCCGGGCAGCGGCTCTAACAACCCCAACCTGTGGGACTATGGCGTGCGCAATGCTGCCATACTAAGCCGCAAGCTGAAAGAAGAACTGGGCGTTTCGGTAACAGAACTGAACCTGAGCGGTGGTTTTGACCCTGCATTGCCTATAGCACATTACAGCGCGCATATACTGCCACTTATAGAAAGCATTTACCACGAAGAAGGTGCTGCTTTACCGGAAAGTATAGATACAGAACCGGGCAGGTGGCTGGTGGCCAATGCAGAGGTATTGATAGGCAAAGTATCGAACATAAAAATAAACAGAGACGGCACACGCATTGTAACAATGACAACAGGCGTTTCAGAAAACGGTACACTTACAGACCTGGGGCTTGATTTCGATTACTTTATTCTTGAAAACGGCAAGGCACGCAAACTGGAAAAGCGTGCAGAGCTGCGCGCCAATCTTCACGGACGTGCATGTGCAGACTTTGATGTGATTGCAGAAAACACACCTGTGCCTGCAGAGCTGCACCCCGACAACCCCATAGCCGACGATGTATTTGTTGTAATACATGGCGCAGGTGCTTATTCTCACTACATGGAGCGCAACTTCTGGTGCGGCATTACCCCACCTATGAAGATGAACTATGATGAGTTCAGAAACTGCATAACGAGCGAGATGAATTATCAGCGAGCACTCATCAACTCTTATGCTGAACGTTCTGGCCTGCCATTAAAAAATGCCATGACGTTTATTACACACTCGGCAGACAATAAATTCGGCCAGATAAAAGGATCTGAAATTGCACAGATTCTGGACAATCCTGAACTGCTGAACAAACTGGGCATTCATATACTAACCAGCGTGGCAGAGTTTGTACATACTCACAATATTGAAAAGAACTAATCAAAAGTTACTATCAAACACTTAACACTTCCAAAGCAATAATCCACATCGTCAAGCAGTAAACGCTGTTTGTCAAGCAATAGGATTCGTTAGCGTAAAAGCAGCTATAGGGCAAGAGAAACACGGATAACTTGCCCTAAACACTTTTATGAAAAAAACATTACTAATCCTATTGTTATTAATTGCTGCTAAAGCAGATGCCCAAATGACATTCAGCAAGCTGAATACGGGTACGAAAACCGAACTGAAAGGCATTGCAGCAACAGACTCCAACACGGTGTATGCATGCGGAGACACAGGCATCATCATCAAAACAACCAACGGAGGCACAAGCTGGACAAAGCTTACAACAGGCACCACCAATCCGCTCTGGGATATAAAAATAGTACCCGGCAGCAGCGGACAGCAAATTGTAGCAGTAGGCGATAACAATACAATCCTCAAATCGACCAATGGCGGCACAAGCTGGACTATGCAAACACCACCTACACCTGCCAACACATTTATCTTCGGCATATACTGTGCAGATGCCAATACCTACTACGCATGTGGCGGAAGCATTGCTACCTCATCTGCGATTGTTCTTAAAACCACAAACGGTGGCAGCAGTTGGACATTGACCAATGTTTCTTCTGCCTTTTTTCTAGATAAGATATTTGCACAGGGTTCAAGCATATATACCGTAGGTACGGGATCGTTATCGGGCGATGGAGTAATACTGAAAGGAAATGGCACAACCTATACATCGTCCAAAAGTGCACCTGCAGTTGTCAGCAATCTGTGGTGTATAGATGCCAATAGAGTGATAGGCGTATCTACAAATGGCAGTATATGGAGAACCAACAATGGCGGTAGTACATGGACAGATAAAAGCCCCAGCTTCTTTGGAGAGCTGTTCGGCATCAAATTCAGAAACAATGCAGAAGGTTTTGTTTGCGGTGTGCTCTCGGGCAATACTGCCATATTGAGAACGACAGATACAGGCCTTACGTGGACCAACATAGCAGTTGCCGATACAATTGGGCTACTGGCTATTGAGATAGCAGGCAATAGAGTATATACCTGTGGAGAGTATGGCACTGTCATGAAGAGCACCATATCAAACACCAACAGTATTCAGCATACAGCAATTGCAACGAAGAAAATATACCCCAATCCTGCAACAGACATTATAACCATAGATGGAGGCAATGCACAACAAACAACAATCTACAACATCATAGACGGTACAGGCAGACTAATAATGACCGGAAGTATTACAGGTACAGGTAGCATCAATATATCAGCACTGGCAAGTGGCAACTATACAATTTCATTTTCAGAAGATGCAGCCATATATCAATTCACAAAACGCTAAAGCCAAACTCGAAACTTATCAAAAGGCGAATAGACCAGATCTATTCGCCTTTTACCGTCAATACATAGGGGCTTTATTACATTTACCCGTTATTAATCATGCAACAACGATTATATTCGGTGAAATAATGTCATTTAAAAGGATAGTCAGGCATATAATATTTTGGCTTGCTAATATTGCTTTATATAGCAGCACCACTATCCTTGCAGGAGGATTTACAACTGCGGCATTGCTTTCAGGCATCATACACTTTATGATACTGGCAGCTGTAGTATATACAAACCTGAATTGGCTCTTGCCCAGATACCTCCAAACAGAAAAATACCTCCATTATTTTAGCCTGATTGTTGCTACAATAACAATCGGCACAATCGCGCTAGGATATGCAGAGCATTATTACCTTAATAAGTATCTGCACACAAACCCACCCATTACGTTGTTCGATGCAATGTACGGGAGCGCTATTGCATGCAGTGGCTTTGTTGTTGTAACAAGCACCATCAAATTTACACTAGAGGCTTTCAGGCAAAGAAAGCGGGCTGCAGAGTTGGAGGTTACAAATCTGAAGAATGAATTACTATACCTTAAAGCCCAGATGAACCCCCATTTTCTATTCAATTCTATCAATGCAATATATGCAAGCATTGATAAGCAGAACGAATCCGCAAGGCAGATGCTGCTGAAGTTTTCAGACATCCTTCGGTATCAACTATACGAATGTGACGATGACTATGTGCTATACAGTAAAGAGATAAAATACCTTAAAAGCTATATTGACCTACAAAAGACAAGAAAAAACGACAACGTAGCAATCACCTACACATTCAACACTGTCGATGCGGACAATAAGATACCACCGTTGTTATTTATCCCGTTTGTAGAAAATGCATTTAAGTATGTAACTACGGATGACGCCAAGCAAAACTTCATTCGCATAGAAATGTACGCTACTGCACAACAATTACATTTTACATGTATAAACAGTAAAGAAAACAATGCACCTGCTACCACAAAGCAAGGTATTGGTATTGCAAACGTAAAACGAAGACTGGCATTGCTATTCGATAAAAACTATGAATTGACAATAAAAGATACAGCCGATACTTATTCTGTGTACTTAAATATTAACTATGCGAAATTTGCAATGCCTGGTAGTTGATGATGAACCGATGGCTCGGAAAATAATAAAGGAATACATTTCAGATATTCCTTTTCTGGACTTGGCCGGCGAGGCGGACACAGCAGAAAAAGCAGGCATAGAACTGCGAAGTACACATACAGACCTTATGTTCCTTGACATTGAAATGCCCAAACAGAACGGGCTGGACTTTTTAAAGAATATACCCATGCCGCCCATCACTATTTTAACCACCGCTTTCTCTGAATTTGCCTTGGAGGGGTTTGAACTAAACGTAACAGACTACCTACTGAAACCAATATCTTATGAGCGTTTTCAGAAAGCTGTACTTAAAGCATACAAACATATAGAAACAGCAGATGCAAGGAAGCAAAGAGAAACATATTTCTTCGTGAAGGTGAACCAGAAAATTGAGAAGATATACTTTGCAGATGTGCTGTACATAGAGGGTATGACCAACTATGTCATTATTCATACCAAGAGCAAAAAACTCATTACCTACCTTACCTTTAAGGGTATTGAAGACCAGTTGCCGCAAGAAAAATTTATCCGTATTCACAAATCATACATCGTATCTACCGATGCCATAAAAACTATTGATGCAAACCAGATGGATGTAGGGGGTTTTCTGCTACCAATAGGTAAATCTTATAAACCAGCACTTATGTCTCGCATAGACAGTATATTCTTCAGGCGTTAAGCTTACAATCAACCTGATAGCTTTACTCTATTGTGCTTGCACAATTCACATATGTTTTTTATAATTGCGTTATAACCAAATAAAACTTATGAAAAAACTTATCCTTTTTGGCTTGTTAACCCTTTCTGTAGCATCTTTCAGCTCTTGTGTAAAACTGACTAAATGCGACTGCCCTGCCGGCAAATCACTGAGCGTAAATGGCGACGATGATTCTGAAATCCGTGCTAATTGTGAATCAAAATCGGGTGGTGTTTGTACATACTAGTAAAACACTACTACTATAGCATTGACAAAGGCTTACGAAAACGTAAGCCTTTAATTTTTAATGCCTGTCTGTAAGGATTTTCCCTTAGCATCAACCGATAGTTATTAAAGTCTCGTTAAGGTTTAAATAAAATGTAATTCCATATATAATTTATCCTTCGTGCAGCGTTATATTTATAATACATCCGTATTATATGAAATCCACTCTCAGGCTACTTGTCATACTCATGGTATGTGTAGCATTCTCTGCCTGCAACCGAAATGGCGGTATTAACATCAAACCAGATTTTGGCGAGGAAATCGAAACACAGCAAAACCTAATTTTCAACTTCGACAAAGACATTTTCCCTGACAGCCTGCTGAACACATGGGACAATACGTCTTATATCGAATTCACCCCGGCGGTTGGCGGCTCTTATAAATGGAACAGCTCCAGCCAGCTTATGTTCTCCCCCTCTTCGGGTTTTCAACCGGGTACGGAGTACAAGGCTGTTGTCACCAAGCATATTTTTGACAAGAGCAAAAAGAAGCAGGCTATTGCCAACAATACGTTCAAGTTTCATACAGCACCACTGCGGGTTGCGGCTACACGTGTTGCATGGACACGCGGCCAGAGCATGGCCAATGTATTGGTGCAGGTAGATGTAGATTTCAATTACGATGTAAAAATCAGTGATGCGGCTGCACGCATCAAACTAAGTACGGGTGGCAGGGGCATTGTTACCAATACCATTAACAATGGTACGGGCAAAACGGTATCGCTGCAATTTGTACCCGTAAACGAGCTGGATGCGGAAACGCCTTTGAAAATAGAAGTAAACAAAAGCATACCACTTGCAATGGGCAAGACCATTGCACAGAAAGACACAATCGTTAATACGGTGATACCATCGCGCTTCTCACTGTCTGTAACGGGTGTTACTGCCGAGCATTCGGGTACCGAAGGTTATATCACGGTTAATACCTCTCAGCCTGTAATGGAAGAAAGCCTGAAAGCAAGCATATCGCTGGAGCCTGCAGTAGCATTCGAAGTAGCGGTAACGGATGATGGTTTCATTATCAGCAGCAATCAACTGAAAGTAACACAGACATACCAACTGAGCATCTCTAAGAAAATGGAAGGTGCTTTTGGTGGCAAACTGAAAACAGACTATGAAGAGCAGGTAACATTTGGCACTCCTGCGCCTACCATAAAGTTTGTAAACACAAAAGGCATGTACATCAGTTCGCAAGGCTACAAAAACCTTGCGTTGAATATTGTGAACGTACCAAAAGTGGAAGTGCGTGTGATAAAAGTGTTTGAGAACAATCTTGAATTCTTTATGCGTGCAGGCACGCGCTATGGTTATGAGTATGATGAAGAGACGGACAATTATGGCTATTACGACTACTACGATACAGAAAATCTGGGCGACACCGTCTTCAAACAAACATACGAAACAGCCAAACTACCCAAGCAAAACGCAGCATCTGTATTGCATCTCGACTTCAGCGATAAGCTGAAAGGCTATGACGGGGTGTATGTTGTCACCGTAGCATCTAAAGACCATAAATGGGTGCAACATTCTAAAATCCTGTCTATCTCGGATATAGGGCTGATAGTAAAAGAAGACAACGACAATGTATATGTGTTTGCTAATTCCATCAGGAATGCTACGGCTATGTCTGATGTCAAAATATCGCTCATCAGCAATACCAACCAGCGTATGTTTGATGCCACAACCGATGCTGAAGGGGTAGCTGTGTTTAAAGATATCCGTAATAAACTACCGGGCTTTAACGTAGCCATGGTGACTGCCAAGAAGAACAGCGAGTTCAGCTTTGTATGGCTTACGCAAAGCAGAATAGAAACATCTCGTTTTGATGTGGGTGGGCGCATGCCTAACAAAACCAACCTGAATGCCATGATATATGCAGAACGCAACCTGTATCGTCCTGGCGAAACCATCAATGCCAGCACCATACTGCGCGATGAGCAATGGAACACACCGGGAGCCATCCCAGTGAAGCTGCGCCTGCTGATGCCTAACGGCAAAGAATTTGCCAACTACAGAAAAATCCTGAATGCAGAAGGCGCTTGCGAAACATCATTCAAACTGCCGCCTACTACCATTACAGGTACTTATACGCTTGAGGTATATACGGGCAATGATGTATTGCTGAACAACTATGATATAAGTGTAGAAGACTTTATGCCCGACAGGCTGAAGGTGCAACTGAAAACGGATAAGACGGAATACCATCCCGGAGATTCTATACAAGCCATTATACAGGCAGACAATCTGTTTGGCACACCTGCGGCGGGCAGGTATTATGAGAGCATTCTCAATATCAGCAAAACAGATTTCACTGCAGACAAATTCCCCGACTATTCATTTGCCATCAAAAACGAGGTGAATGTAAACTTTGATGTAAAGAAAGGGAGCACCGCATCCAACGGTTCTGCAGCGTCTGGCTTTACACTGCCAAACGACCTTGCATATACAGGCCTGCTTTCGGGCAATGTAATGTGTGCGGTATCTGACGAGACCGGACGTCCTGTACATCGTTATCAGAATATAAAAGTATATACACAGCCATCATTCATAGGCATCCGCAATATGGATGAGTATGTAGACACGCGCAAGCCATTGAAGATAATGCTGGTAGCCACAGACAAAAACGGCAATGCACAAAACAATGTGCAGGCACAAGTAGTAGTGCTGAAGCGTGAATGGCATACTGTGATACAACAGGAAGGCAGCAGCTACAGGTATGTTTCGCAGTCTGAAGATAAAATCATTAAACAACAGACTATCAACATCAGTGGCACTAATACTGCCTTTATGTTTACACCCGCCATCAGCGGGCAATACGAATTCCGCATATCATTAGCAGGTACAGCCAACTATGTATCGCAGACCTTCTACGCATACGGTGGCGGATGGGATACACAGTATTCGTCTTTTGAGGTGAACAATGAGGGTAACGTAACCATCAAAGCAGATAAAGACAAATATCAGAGTGGCGAAAACATGAATATCCTCTTCACCATGCCATTTGAAGGCAGGATGCTTGTGACGATAGAACGCAACAATATAAAGGAATACCACTACCTGACAACACAAAACAAATCTGCATCGCTGAACCTGAAAGCCACAGATGAGTTGGTACCGAATGTGTATGTTACAGCAACACTCTTCCGCCCGATGGATGGCAGCGACATGCCACTGACGGTAGCACACGGCTTTAAATCTGTAACGGTAGAAAACAGACAATATCATCTACCTGTCAGCGTAGCTATTACAGATAAGTCTCGCTCTAAAACAAAGCAGACGATAACGGTAAAAACAACACCGGGTGCTTTTGTTACCATTGCTGCGGTAGATGAAGGCATATTGCAGGTACGTAATTACGAAACACCTGACGCTTATAAATACTTCTACCAGAAAGTAGCACTGGCAACTAACACATACGACATCTATCCGCTATTGCTACCGGAGATACGTACAAGACGTTCCAGCACGGGTGGCGATGCGGCCGCTGCAAGCGATATGCGCGTGAACCCGATGTTTGTAAACAGGGTTAAAAACGTTTCATACTGGAGTGGTATACTACAAGCAAACAGCAGTGGTATTGTAAAATATACAGTTGATATACCACAGTTCTCCGGAGACCTGCGCGTAATGGCTATCGCGTACAAAGGCAAAGGATTTGGCGGTGCCGACCAACATATGAAGGTGGCAGACCCGCTCATCATCAGCACGGCACTACCGCGCTTCCTGAGCCCGAAAGACGAAGCATTGATGCCGATAACACTCAGTAACACCACTGCCAAAGATGCGAATGTATCTGTAAGCACAACTGTAAACGGACCGCTTAGCATTGCGGGCAGTGCATCACAAAATGTTTTCATCAAAGCCAATAGCGAACAGCGTGTGGTATTCCGTGTGGCAGCACAGCCAAACATAGGCGCGGGCAAGGTTACTGTTACTGCACGTGGCATGGGCGAAACATTTATCAACGAGACAGACATCAGTATTCGTCCGCCGGCATCATTGCAAAAAGTATATGCAAGCGGGCAGGTATCTGAAGGAAGTAATACCGTGGTTGGTCAGCAAAATGATTTTATACCAAGCACCGTAAGAGGCAAGTTGGTGGTTGCTAATAGTCCATTGGTGCAATTCAGTAAAAACCTCTCATACCTTGTACAATACCCTTATGGCTGCGTAGAGCAAACTACATCAGCAGTGTTCCCGCAGTTGTATTACCACGACCTAGTTAAGAGCCTTTCAGGCATTGACGACCCGAATATGAACCCTGCATACAATGTGCAACAGGCTATAGCCAAATTGCAATCTATGCAGCTATCAAACGGTGCACTTTCTTACTGGCCTGATGGTGGCAGCGAAAGCTGGTGGGGCAGTGTATACGCTACACACTTCCTGCTGGAAGCTAAAAAAGCAGGTTATGATGTAAACACAAGTACAGTAGACCGTCTGCTGAAATACCTGCAGTTTAAGATGAACAAACGCGAAACGGAAATACTGTACTACAATCAGAATCTGAAAAGAGAAATCGCTGCAAAGGAAATCACCTATTCGCTGTATGTGCTTGCACTGGCAGGGCAACCACAGCAATCTACTATGAACTATTATAAGGCACACTTAGATATGCTGAGCCTCGACAGCCGCTATATGCTGGCGGCAGCCTATGCTATGGCAGGTCAAAAAGATAAAGCCAAACAAGTAATGCCACCTGCATTTACAGGCGAGAAATCTACAGGCGTTACAGGTGGTAGCTTCTATTCTTATGTAAGGGACATGGCGGTGTCTTTAAATGCACTGATTGATACTGACCCTGACAACCCGCAGGTAGGCACACTGGCACGCATGCTTTCAGAACAATTGCTGCGCGAGCGCTATCTGAACACACAGGAAAATGCATTCAGCATACTTGCATTTGGCAAAATAGCACGCAGGGCAAATAAGACTACCGCTACGGCAGATGTAGTTGTGAATGGTAAAGTGTTGGCAAGTACAAAAGGACAAGCTGTAAGTACAGACCTGCGCAATGCTGCCAACAGTAAACTACAGGTGAATGTAAAAGGCAAAGGCATCTATTATTATTTCTACGAGCTTTCGGGCATATCTGCAACAGGCACAGTAAAAGAAGAAGACAGCTACCTGAAAGTGCGTCGTAGCTATTTCACAAGGGATGGCAAGCCAATTACAAACAATACATTCAGACAGAATGATTTGATAATTGTGAAGCTGACGTTGGAATCGCAGTATAGCGGTGGCGTAGACAATGTAGTTGTAACAGACATGTTGCCTGCAGGACTTGAAATTGAAAATGCAAGGCTGAATACACTGCCCGAAATAAAATGGATTAAGAACAATGCCGAACCCGATTATATGGACATACGCGATGACAGGATAAACCTGTTTACCAACGCAGGCAAAGAAGCTAAAACATTCTACTACATGGTACGTGCAGTATCTCCGGGCACTTATCAACTGGGGCCTGTGCAGGCAGATGCTATGTACAATGGCGCCTACCATTCTTACAATGGCAGTGGTGTAGTAAAAGTGACAGAAAACTAATATCAATGTCCCAAGCCAGGCAAAGGGCTATCCGCATATTGAAAGGCATAGGGATAGGGGCTGCAGTATTTATACTTGCAGACCTTATCTTCCCTGTGCATACTAATATTGAGTACACCCCGGTAGTACTTGGCAAAGACGGCACCGTGCTCCACACCTTCCTGACGCGCGATGAACAATGGCGTTTTAAAACCCAATTGAATGAGATAACACCCGAACTCAAAAAAGCCATCATCTACAAAGAGGATAAATATTTTCGTTACCATCCGGGCATTAATGTATTTGCAGTAGGCAGGGCGGCTTTTAACAATGTAACGCACATGAAGCGCACATCGGGCGCGTCTACCATTACCATGCAGGTAGCGCGTATGCTGCAGCCAAAGCGACGTACATACTTCAATAAGTTGTTGGAGATGTTTCGTGCATTGCAATTGGAAGTACACTATAGCAAAGACGAGATATTACAGCTATACCTGAACCTTGTGCCATATGGTTCTAACATACAAGGTGTAAAAGCTGCATCCATACTCTACTTCAACAAACTACCAGACCAGCTATCTGTTGCAGAAATTACCGCACTGAGCATCATACCCAACAGGCCGAACACGCTGGTGATAGGCAAAGACAACACCGCTATTGTAAAACAACGCAATATATGGTTGCGCCGTTTTGAGAAAGACGAACTCTTTCCCAAACAACAGATTGAAGATGCAATAGAAGAGCCGCTGCACGCATCCCGCCTTGACGCACCTGCCATGATACCACAACTGGCATACCGTATGCGCAACATGCAACCGGGCAATGCCATGATACAAACCACCATCCGCCCCGACATACAACACAAAGCGGCAGACCTTACATACAACTACACGCGTGCACTGAAGCTGAATAACATCCACAATGCATCTGTCATCATCATAGACAATAAAACAAGAGAAGTGTGTGCATACGTTGGCTCTGCAGACTTCAGCGACTTTCAGCACAATGGGCAGGTAGATGGCGTATCTGCCATACGCTCTCCCGGCAGCACATTAAAGCCTGTACTGTATGGCATGTGTATGGATATGGGTCTGATAACACCCAAGGCTATAATAGCTGATGTACCCATCAATATAGACGGATACATACCCGAAAACTACGATCTTTCATTTCGTGGTAATGTGACGGTGGAAGATGCGCTGCGCAACTCACTGAATATACCCGCTGTAAAAATGCTGCACGATGCAGGTGTAAAAAATTTTGTAACGAAACTGACAGATGCAGGCTTTACTTCAATATGGAATAAGCGCAATAAACTGGGGCTCTCTATGATACTTGGCGGTTGCGGCGTAAGGCTGGAGGAACTTACGGCGCTCTATGCATCGCTTGCCAATGAGGGTTTGTACGTTCCACCAAAGTATACAACAGACACAGTTAAGAAACAGAAAGGCGCTCGGTTGCTTTCGCCGGAAGCAAGCTATATGATAAGCAGTATTCTTACAGAACTGCACAGACCAGAACTGCCCAACCTGTACGAACAAGCGTATAACATACCGAAGATTGCATGGAAAACAGGCACATCTTACGGACGCAAAGATGCATGGAGTATTGGCTACAACAAGAACTATACCATTGGCGTATGGATAGGCAATTTCAACGGCACAGGTGTTGCGGGACTGAATGGTGCAGGCACCGCTACCCCGCTGCTGTTTCAACTCTTCAACCTGATAGACCGCAGTGCAGGCAGGGAATGGCTGAAGCAACCCGAAGACCTTGCCATGCGATTTGTATGCAATGAAAGTGGTATGCTGCCCAATGACTATTGCACTGCACAAACAATGGATTATTATATACCTGGCATATCATCGGCAGAAAGATGCAACCACCTTACAGATGTATGGATAGCACCTGATGAAAGCATTTCTTACTGCACAACATGCCTGCCTGCCAGTGGATATAAAACAAAACAGTACCCCAACATCTCTGCGGAGCTGGCAGCGTATTATGAAAGCAATCATACCGCTTATCAGAAAATTCCCCCGCACAATCCTGCATGTTCGCGCGTGTTTGATGGGAAACCACCTGTCATCACATCGCTCACCAACAAGATGACATACATTATACTTGACAAAAACGAGCAGCAATTGCAGTTAATGTGCTCAGCATCAAACGATGTAAAAGAGGTGTACTGGTATGTAAACGACCAGTTCTACTGCAGCTCGCAGCCATCAGAAAAGAAGTTCTTTGTACCATCTACACCCGTTATAAAAATATCGTGCACAGACGATAAAGGACGTACCACAAATATCGAAATAAAAGTAAAGTACTAAGCTCAAAGAGGGCAATAACAACAATGGCTCACGTTTCCGTAAGCCATACTAATCTTGTACTGGTATTTTAAAACTGAATCAATAATGTATCAGCACTTATACCCTCTTCAACCAGCCTGTAATGCTCATGCGTGGTCTGTGCGCAATGGCTACTTCATGCTCCAGCTCACTGCTTTGAAAGAATACAGCTTTTTGCATATCGGGCAAAATAGTTTCTGTCTTATCGTCCTGATATACTATCAGCGCGCCACCATCTGTTTCCTGCCAGTCATCATTCAGGTAGTTTATCAAGGAGTACTTTCTATCCTGATTGGTTTTAAACTGGTCTTTGTGCCGGTGATAATAACTACCTGTATCATACAATGCATAGTGAAACTCGTAAGCATTGATGCCGGTGTAGCAAGTCCTGTTCAGGTATTCGATGAAATGCTCTACCTCTTCCAGAAAAGCAAGCTCGTGAACATTGTTATTCTTTTTGTCTATCCAGCATATCTTATCGCGTCTTTTCTGCTGGTGCTGGTCTTTTATCAAATCATTGCCAATACCTGCCGGCAACATTCGGTTTTCCAAATCCAGTTGTTCAAGATTTGTTCTTAGGTTTTTAGACAACTCTGCCGAGAGGAAGGAAGTGGATATTCCTATTTTATTATCGATAAAACTACCGATAAACGCATCATACTTATCATTCATTACCCTACTACAGCATATTAAAACTATCCAACCGAAAAGTCCGATGCTGACACAATATAGACTTATTATCGTTGTTATTGGCGCTCTATGGCCACAAGCCCCCTTATTAACAGTCAGAATTTTGTGTTTGTAGTAGTTAAACGTTAACTTTGAAACTCATTAAAGACGCAGTAAATACAATACTTTCAGCCAATTTTACCGAGAAGAAAACATACCACTGACATGGTATATACAAATCGTTAAAGACAAATGTAAGAGAAGGCTAAACGCAACAACACAAAAACAATGGAAGACATACTATTTGACTTTATGTCAAAATACATTTCGCTGACAGAAGAGGAAAAGAATATCATACTATCATTGGATATATTTCGCACTGTTAAAAAAGGAACAATTTTACTCAAAGAAGGACAAAAATCGAAAAGCAGCTATTTTGTACTTAAAGGTTGTATCCGCACATATTACGTTATAGATAGTGAAGAAAAAACTACAGCTTTCTATACAGAAATGGAAGCCCTGACCCCACCTTGTGTTATAACTCAAACTCCGTCCGAATATTATGTTAGTTGCATAGAAGACACACTGCTTACAGTTACAAATTCTGATATGGAAGTAGAAGTAAATGCTAAATTTCCAAAGTTTGAAATCATGTGCAGAAAACTATCCGAAGAAAATTTAGCCAAGCAACAAATCAATTTTGACGAGTTTAAAACTTCTTCACCGGAACAACGATATCTAAACTTATTGCAGAAAAGGCCAGACCTCATCCAACGTGTGCCACAATATCAGCTGGCAAGCTATCTGGGCATCAAACCTGAATCATTAAGCAGGGTAAGAGCAAGGATTACAGAGAAAAATAAAGAGTAGTTCATTTCTTAACTTAAGTGAACGAATTGAGGCATCCTGCCTATCTACTTTTGCATATCATTCAAAAAAAACGATTAGAATTGATATGCAGAAGAAAATTATGTTTATGAGCCTTGTCTTAATGATGGCAAGCACATTTCAAATCAAAGCAGAGCCTGGTTTAAAAGACAACAATTTCAAAAGGTTTTATATTGGTAGTTCCCTGTATATGTTGGGGAATTTCATTCCTAATGACAAAAACAGGCCTGAGTATGTACAATTAAACTTCGGTTATAGGGTAACAACCAAAGATGTTGTTTCCGTAGAATTTAAAAGATCGGTATATGCATGGCCAATAGGCATTCCTTTCGGTCCATCGTTTGACGGACCGGGACTAAACTATCCCGGACGTGCACGCATACTTGCACCTACAGTAGGCTACCAGCGTTTCTGGTGGAAAGGAGCTTATACATCTGTATATGCATTGAATGCTTTTGAAAAATACATGGATGAGAATAAAAAGAAGATTGGGAACGGATATACATTATATGTAAACTTCCATGTGGGTTACCAGTTTAAGTTCTTCAAAAATCGTATCTTTTTTGAACCGGCTATCGGTGTTAGCTACTGGCCTATCAGGACCAATGTACCGGAGTCATTTAAGAAAGTAGAAGAAAAATGGCCTAACTATTTTATTCAACCGGGGCTGCATTTCGGATACAATTTCAATTGATACATTCTCAATACTCAAAACAACAATTAGCAAGCTATAGTTAACACTCCTCAATCGCAAAGCAGGCTTGCATAAGCGCGAAAGGATTCATTTCTTAACTTAAGTGAACGAGTTGTAGCATAGTGTCAATCTATTTTTGCAGCAATGTTTAAAACAAATAGAATTGATATGCAAAAGAAAATTTTCTTGCTTGGTTTTGCTTTAATGATGATGTGCACACCCCAACTAAAAGCACAGTATGCCAAAACAGACAGCACTTATAAAAAGTGTTTTGTAGGTAGCACTTTGTTTTTATTAGGGAATCTTTCCACCGTTAATCCTCCGGGGTTTGCGCAGTTGAATCTGGGTTATCGCCTGACGAGAAGAGATGTTATTTCTCTGGAACTGATAACATGGAAACATGCCTGGCCACTTGGTATAAACCCGTTTTACAATAAGTCATACGGAAAACCTGAAGAGAAGTTTCCGGGTTATATACGCGAGTATGGAATAGGGCTGGCTTATCAAAGGTATGTGTGGAAAGGGCTATATGCAGCCGTACACGCAATGCCTATGTGGCAAACCTTTAAGAATGATAACGGTGATAAAGTGGGTAGCGGTTTTATCATATTCAACACGTATAGGGTTGGCTATCACTTTAAGCTGCTGAAGGATAGGTTTTTCATAGAACCATCGATTGGTGTTGCAGGCCGTGCTTATTACACAAAAATGCCTGCAGGATTTAAAGAAAAAGATGACAAGTGGCCGAAATGGACACCTGAACCAGGGCTACACTTTGGGTACAATTTTTAATTGCTAAATCATCAACACACAAAACACACCAAAATTTATGAATACGCAAAACACATCAAAAAACTCATTGGAAGACATTAAAGTGAATGTGAAACTAAAGCTCTCTGCATTGTGGGCGAGCTTAATGTTTCTCATTATCTATATTGATTATTTCGCGTTATACATGCCAAATAATATAGAAAACATCCTGAAAGGCAAAGTTTTTGTATTCGATATTACGCAGGGATTTCTTGTCGGAGCACTTACAGTAGTAACAATTCCTGCACTAATGATTTTCTTATCTGTTGCATTGCCAGCAAAAGCTAACCGCATGATAAACATCATTGCAGCGGCGGTGAATATTCCACTTATACTGTTTAACCTGACTGGAGAGGCTTGGGCACACATGGTGTTGGGCGCTGCTGTAGAGGTTATTCTTCTTAGCTTGATTCTCCGCTATGCATGGAAGTGGCCGCGCACAGGAATGTAAAAGCATCAATGATAGATTTCATGAAAAGGTAGCATGGCTGCATATAATTTCTAAACCCATAACAGGAATCAAATGAAAGCAATTATTTGTACCCGATATGGTACGCCTGATGTTTTGCAATTGGCAAAAGTCCCCACACTCCTACCTAAAGAAAATGAAATACTTGTAAGGATAATTGCAACATCCGTAAACTCTGGAGATGTAAGAGTAAGAAGCCTGGATGTACAGGGCTTTATGAAAATAATTATGCGATTGGTGTTGGGTATTACAAAACCAAGAAAAGCTATTTTAGGAAACGTATTTGCAGGCGTTGTTGAAACTGTGGGTAACAGGGTTTCTACCTTCAATGTGGGCGATAAGGTGTTCGGTATGACGGGTTTGAAATTCGGCACCTATGCAGAATACATTACAGTCAGCCCGAAGAGCAATGTAATTGCAATGCCCGATAATGCAACATTTCAGGAAGCTGCTGCTATTGTTTTTGGCGGGCAGACAGCCATATATTTTTTGGAGAAAGCGAAGATAGTTGAAAAGGCAAATCCCAAAATCCTGATTATCGGTGCAACAGGGTCGGTGGGGACATCGGCCATACAGATTGCAAGACAATACAAAGCAGTTATAACTGCAGTTTGCAGTACCGAAGGAGAACAACTTGTAAGGAAACTTGGCGTGGATAAGATTGTATTGTATGACAAGCAAGACTTTACCAAACAGTCCGAAAAATTTGACATCGTTTTTGACGCTGTAGGCAAATTCAACAAAAAGCAATGCGAACCGCTGTTGAACAAAAACGGAATATTTAAGACTGTCAGTTCTGTATACGCCTCGGAAACCGTACAACAACTATACTTGCTGAAAGCGCTATTTGAAAAAGGAGAACTAAAGGCAGTTATTGACAAGACTTTTCAAATGGACGAGATTGTAGCTGCACACAGGTATGTAGAATCGGGAAGGAAAAAGGGTAATGTAGTACTGAAAATCAGTGAGTAGAAATACAGCGGATTGTTTATTTTGATTTTGAGTGTAGTAAAAAAGGCTTACGGAAACGTGAGCCTTTTGTTATTGGTAAATTATTCGCTGTTGCAGGTTTTCTTCACCTGCAATTCTTGTATCATTCCTTTGTTGGTGAAGAACACCAACAAAGGAAAAAATTTTGGTATCTTTTTCAAGATTCTTGTAATAAGGGAATCTTATATATTCTATATAGTTTTGATAAGCGTTACGTTGTTTCGCTCGTAATATTCTACTTACAAGACTATTAATGATTGTTACATTAGGTATGTTGAGATAATGAATATTGTAATGTCAAATTAAATTTAAAGCCCATTTACATCATGTCCATCAAGCTTCAATTGTATTTTTTGATATTCAGCAAGTAGATGGGGATATTTTGCATACCATTCAACAATTCTCTGCAAATTATCAACAGTTGGATTGAGTGGCTTATCTATAAGTAATGCACTTGCAAACGCATGATTATATATATCTTTGAAAATATCCTGAGCTATAGTTATGAGAGTTTCTGTTTCCATGAAAGACAGGTAACGGGTTGAGGAAGTATCGGACGGTTTTTTAAAATGAGCAATTCCATTATTTCGGATACCACCAACAGCATCAATGATTAATCTCTGTTCGTTGATTCTTTTTCGCCATTCTTTGACAGTTCCTACAGGAATATTAAGCGCTTTATAAGAACCAGATGTAACTATTTTGATGAACTTAAAAAAACTATAATCTTCACCATCAGAAAAAAGCTTATGAAGATTTATATAAATACTGTATGCACAGTTTTCAATGCATAACGCGAAGAAAACTCCCTTTTTTGCATCGTCAATTTGTTGGTTTGAATCTGATGATAATAGATAGCGAATACAAGCATAGTTCTCTTGAACGGACATTAATGCTTCTCTAATAGCCTTAAATTCAATATCGAACATCTCCTTTAAAGGTATAGTTTCGAAATCATCGTCATAATCGGTGTTCATATGATAGTCTTACATATGAAGATAATAAAATGACTTTTCCTAACAATAACTTACAACTTGAAATTCCTCCTTAGCTCAGTTGGTTTGAGCACCAAACATATCAGCATTAAGTCCGTTTAGTGAGTAATCACATGTAAATTATTTAGGTGTCAATTTTGACACAAACTCAGGTCATTTGACCTAAAAAAAGACTAAAAAGAAGATTTTACTGCTTATTTCAGTGCGGTTAAAAAACAAAAAAGGCTTACGTTTCCGTAAGCCTTTCTAATTTTTCGCTCCCCCTTCAGGACTTGAACCTGAGACCCCCTGATTAACAGTCAGGTGCTCTAACCAACTGAGCTAAGGAGGAGTGTAATTCCCCGATTGGGATTGCAAAAATAATCGTTTTCTTATTTCTGCAAAATCTTTTTTGAATTTATTCCCAGATATTTAAAATTCTTAAGTATCAGTGTCAAATCTGCACCTGCCGTGTATTGCTGTGCATAGATGCTATCTAGCTGAGAAGCCACGGTGGCAGAGGGTTCGTAGTCTGCAGCTATAAAATATGGCGGCAGTATACCCTTGCGTATAGCAGGCAGTTGGTTGTTGGCAGTTGTGTAGCCTACCCATGTATTTCTGCCCGTCAGCACCAATATGCAGTTTACCCAGAATTGCAGTCCGTTTTTTACAAACAGCAGCAGCAATGGCCACATTATCAGGAAGATTACAGACAGCCCGGCATCCAGTATGCGCTTATTGCGTTGCAGTGAGAATTTGGAGAGGTTGTAGCGTTTATCAAGCGTATACAGGTCGCCTGCGGTGTGGCTGCTGTTGCTGCCCACAAAACTCTCGCTGCCCTGCAGGTGTATCTTGTATTCGTACGCGCCACCACAATACTGCATCTGTTGCAATATCTGCGCATAGCTAAGGCCGTTTACACAAAATATCACTTCGTTGATGCCTGCGGTAAAGAGGTAAGGCTTCAGCTCGTTGATGCCTGCCAGTGCCGTGCCCTTGTTATTGTCAGTAGCTATACGTCCGTTCAGGTCCGGTGCGTAGTGTACACGACGCAATGTATTGGCAGTATCAGCATAGTTCTTTTCATCAGCTACTATCACGGCTTTGCGTGGCAGCTTATCGTACGGGATGAACTTGAAGATACCCAGACGGAAAAACAGCTCGTGCAGCGCCAGCATAATAACCGTACCCGATATACCACTGAATATGATTATAGCGCGAGAGTATCGCAAACCCGGCTGCAGCAAACCATAGTATGCCAGTATCATAATGGTACCTATCACCATAGCGCGTATCACGCGCAGGCCGCGATACGACTGGTCGTACACACCATTGATGTACAAACTAACCACCCACAACGCAATATATACAGGGAAGGTAGCCAGTACAGAACTGAGCGGTATAGGCTCTATATTCTTTACATGCACCACCCAGAATTCTTTCATAAACCACAGCGTGCCCAGCATTACTAGTGCATCAAACAAAGGCATGCGCAGCACTTTCAGCACCTGCTTTACCACACCCAGTATGGCACGCAGTACTATGCCTATATTGATGAAGATGGTAAACAACTGTGCATTGCCCTTGCTATAGTGCTTGCGCACAAAAGTAGAGAGCGCCTCGTTGAATATGCGCACATAAGACAGTGTAGCCTTGCGCGTGCTTTCTCCTTTATAATGTATCAGTGTAGCCTCGGGGAAATAGATATTCTGATAGCCTGCCTTTTGTATGCGGTAAGAAAGGTCTACGTCTTCGCAATACATGAAATAGTCTTCGTCGAATGCGCCACCTATTTTGGACAGCACAGCAGTACGCACCAGCATACAGCAGCCCGAGAGTACATCTACCGCAGCAGTTTCATCGTCGCCAATGTGTACGGCATAGTATTTATTGAAGTAGGGAGATTTGCTGAATACCTTATTAATACCCGTTGTTTTGAAGATAGCTACCGATAGCGAAGGGAAAGACTTCTTGCCGTCGGGCGCAAACTGTCCTTTACCATCCAGCAGCTTGGGGCCTATGCTACCCGCTTCGGGGTGGGCATCCATATAGCCGATGGTTTTGGTAAAGAAATCTTCAGGCATTACCGTGTCGGGATTCAGAAAGAGGATGTACTCCCCTTTGGCTATTGCCACACCCTGATTATTGGCCCTGCCAAAGCCCGCATTGTCTTTGTTCTCTATACGGATGACGGTGGGGAATTTCTCTGCCACCATCTGCATACTGCCATCGGTACTGTTATTATCTACCACTATCACCTCGGCATCAAACCCATTGGTAGCACGCAGCACACTGTGCAGGCATACCTCCAAAAAGTACTTCACATTATAATTAACAATGATAACCGATATCTTCATCAGGCAGTATAAGCGTCTGCGAATATAAGCGCAGCAATCCTAATAACGAAAAAACAAGGTGGAGATTGCGTTGTGGTCAATCTCCTTTTGTGCATTTCAATCTCAACTTATTCACAGATAAATGTGTATAACGCATGTCAAATAATACACATATTGGCATTATCCGTATCTTTAGTTTACTAAGGCAATGTAGCCTTAGTATAAAAAACACACACCATGCATTATTACACTTTTTCAGCCCTCATTTTTCAAGATGGTCAAATTCGAGACGCAGTAAACCTACTCCATGAAAGTGACAATCCTTCCACAATTGTTGATTTCAGAAAGAAAGTTGAAATGTACCATGCTGGCCCACCTAACACATATAGCGCAATTATAATCGCCTGCTGGCAGGAAATTGACAAAGCAACATATGATGTTATAGCTGCAGACTTTGAAAAATTAAATGAAGTCAAAGAACGAGCTTTCGATGTAGGATTTAACGAGGAGTTTAAATAAAAGGTAATTGTTCTAAAATGAAGGCCACTTAATAGTGGCTTTCATTTTTAATTCCACCTGGTTAGTATCACAAATATGCATTTAAATAAAAATGAAAATCAACTGCTCTTATTAAGTATTTTTATTGGTATAGTAAAAGTGTTGAACCTAAAAAAACATTAAGTAATATGAATGCTATCGACCTAAAATTTAAAGAGATTATTGAGGGCAAAAAATGTGCAACCCACAATCAGTCTGCACAATTAATAATATCAGACAAGGGATGGAAATTAAAAAACGTTTGTTGCAAAGACTTTGAATATGAGCTAAAAAACATAGTGATAGAAAGCTCAGGCAATGGAGAAATTAAAGAGTTAAAATAGAAATATGCACTATAAAGTAGTCTCATTTTTTTTACAATACTTAGCTCAATTGCGTATATATTTCCTGAACTGTTAATACGGAAAGAAATAAAAAATCTGCCTCTGATTTGCTATCTTCATGCTATGGCAAGAACAAATGATGAAGATTTCGACATGTCCGACATGGGCACGCTGAACAAGTATAAGGCAGAAGTAGTGAACGGTGTGGTAAAGGGCATACAGCTAACTGATAAAAAAGTAGATGGTATCAGTGTAGAGGGCAAAACCATTGATGGTACGTACACCATAAAGACCATCTACCTCGTGGCATATAGCGAGGAAGAAGCACACCGAATACTGAACGAAGTAAAACAAAAGTATAAACTGCAATAGAGCCACCGTAAAAAGTGGCTTTTTTATTTTCTACCCTTCCCATAATTGTTAATTCTCTGCATCCGTCAACAATCGAATTATACAATTAGCTACTTTCACAATACAAGAACAGGTACTATGGAGGCAATCAGCAAAATAGGTATTATGACATCTGGCGGGGATAGCCCCGGGATGAACGCTGCGGTGCGTGCGGCAGTGCGTACAGCCGTGTATCATGGCATGGAAGTGTATGGCATTCGCCATGGTTATCAGGGTATGATAGAGGGCGATATCTACCGCATGGAAGCTACCGATGTATCGAACATCATACAGCGTGGCGGCACTATACTAAAGACTGCCCGCAGCAAAGAATTCATGACCGAAGAAGGCATGCAGAAAGCCTACAACCAGTTGCAGCAACATGGCATCAACGGTCTGGTGCTGATAGGTGGCGACGGTACTTTCCGTGGTGCGGTAGAGTTCTTTAAACGATATACCATACCTGCTGTTGGCTTGCCCGGTACGATAGATAAAGACCTTGCAGGTACAGACTACACCATTGGTTTTGATACGGCTGTGAATACGGCTGTAGAGGCGATAGATAAAATACGTGATACGGCAGAGGCGCACAATCGCCTGTTTATTGTAGAGGTAATGGGGCGCGACGCGGGCTATATAGCCCTGCACAGCGGCATAGCCTGTGGTGCGGAAGACATACTGATACCCGAAACAGAAACCGACATCAACCATGTGCTGAACCGTATAGATATGGACGAGCGCCGCAAGAAGAATGTGCACATCATTGTAGTAGCAGAGGGCGATGATTTTGGTGGTGCGAAAGAACTACATGCTGCAGTACAACGCAGATTCCCACTGCTGGATGTGCGCAGTACCGTACTGGGCCACATACAGCGTGGTGGCAGCCCTACCTGTGCAGACAGGGTATTGGCAAGCCGCTTAGGACATGCAGCCGTAGAGGCACTACGCACCGGCAAAACACAGGTGATGGCAGGCATTATGAACGGAGAGATTGTCTACACACCGTTTGAAAGCTGTGTGAAACAAAACGCCATCATTAGCAAAGACATGATAGAGATGATACATGTACTGGCAGTGTAAATACTAATATCGAAATGGTAATTTCTAAATCCTATACGGTGTCGTGCGCATTAGCAGTTGTATAAAAATAACAATTAAGCTCTCCTCCTGTTCTTAGGAGGAGTACCCGAGTGAAACGAGGGGGAGGTGGTCAACACTCGCTACGAGCCAACCACCCCGATTGGCAACGACATGCTTCGCATCTCTCTGCCAATATCCCCTCCTAAAAACAGGAGGGGAGCTTTTCATACATGTGTACCACATCCCTCATCTAAGGTGGAATTTCATAACTTGCTACGCTACTCAACCAATTAACAATTGAACAAACTCATTCTAACATTCATAGTTTTTCTTTATGCTTTCACGGCAAACGCACAGGTGTACCCTGTTGTGTTCTACAATCTCGAAAACCTGTTTGACCCTGCAGATGACCCGCTGACGGATGATGAGGAGTTTACTCCCAATGGCAGCTATAGGTATACAGATAAGATATACAGCCAGAAGCTGCACAACATGGCATATGCACTGCAACGTGCAGGCACAGACAAAAATGCAAACGGTGCTTCACTGATAGGTATTGCAGAGGTAGAAAATAATAAAGTACTGAACGATCTGGTGAATACCACCGAACTGAAAACACGCAACTATAAATATGTATGGTATAACAGTACAGACCCGCGCGGTATAGATGTGGCACTGCTCTACAATCCTGCTGTGTTTAAAGTACTGGCATCTAAACAACTACCTGTACGCAAAGGAGCGCGCGAGCCATTGTATGTAAAAGGCATACTGGCGGGTGATACCGTACATGTGCTGGTAAACCACTGGCCATCGCGCAGAGAAGGTGCAGACGAAACGGAATATAAACGCAGAGAGATGGCTGCTGCTAATAGAAAGATGATTGATGAGATTCGTCGCACGAACCGCAATGCACGTATATTGATGATGGGCGACCTGAATGATAACCCTACAGATGCCAGCCTTACGCAAGAACTGGGCAGCATTACAGATGCCAATGCGGTGGGTAATAACACGATGTACAATCCATTCACGAGCATCTATGCAAGTGGCAAGGGCACAGCTGTGTTTCAGCGCAAGTGGGATTTGTTTGACCAGATGATACTGTCTGCGGGCTTTGTAAAAAGCAAGGGTATACAGTATGCAGGTGCAGAGATATACGACCGTCCATTCCTAAGGCAGGAAGGTGGTAAATTCCGCAACTATCCTTTCCGTAGTTTTCGTGGCACGTACTGGAACAATGGCTATAGCGACCATTTTCCCGTTATTGTTTATCTGAAGAAGTAAATACCTGTTTTCGTAACTTTAGTGTATGAAAAAGCTACTCTTGTTATCTGCTGTATTATACCTGTCTGCCTGTAGTGGCGATGCGGGAAAATCTACCGAAGGGGAAGACCTTGCAACCATAGCGGCTACACAATCGCCTACACTGGGACAGGTGGCAGAGGCTGTTGCAGATGCATCGGCCATACCGCAAATGATACAGGGTAGCTGGGTGAGTGTGGAAGACCCGAAGGCTACACTCGTCATCACCAAAGACAAATACATACTAGGCTACGAAGGCAGTGGTAATGATACGGTCGATTATACCATCAGCCACAAAAGCTGCACCGACAGTACCGAGAATGAGGACTACTACCTCTATATTCCTAAAGACGATATGTGCTATATAGTAGTAGATGCCGGCGAGAAAAACCTCTCCTTCATCTACACAGCACGCGGCAATACGCTTACTTATACAAGAGTGAAATAAAAAAGGGAGTGAAAACTCCCTTTTACTTTATACTACACACCAAGTTTTCGAAAAAACTATTTAATCAACCTTTTAGTGTTTTTATCTCTTGTTCCCTGATACAAAATAACAACAGGCAGATGGCGTGGAATATGACCTAGATCAATCGGTGTAATGATCTGCGTCACAGATATTACCCCACCACGGGGGATGATTGCTGGCAGTGTTTTTGATAGCTTTGCCACAGCATTATAAGACCGACTTTTTATGAAAAAACTATTACCGATTCTCCTGCTCGTTGCAGGTACCATCACCGCATCTGCACAAAGCACCAAGCCTTTTGTACTGGGCGTTGTAGACAGCCTGTATTCCACCTCACTTGCGCAACAGCGTACCATCAACATCTACCTGCCCGATGGTTATCATGATGATACAGCAAAGAACTTCCCCGTCATCTACCAACTGGATGGCAGCGCTAACGAAGACTTTATACATACGGTGGGCAATGTACAGTTCCTCACCATGATAGGCTATATGCAGCCAAGTATTGTAGTAGGTATTGCCAACGTAAACCGCAAACACGATTTCACTTTCCCTGCCATCAATACCAACAAAAAGAGGCAGGCAGATACTTTCCTTACCTACCTCGAAAAGCAACTTGCACCCATAGCGGGTGGTTCGCCGCAGTTCATATCATTTATAGAAAAAGAATTGCAGCCCTATATCAACAGCCATTACAAAACAGGCGGTACTACTACGCTTATCGGTCAGTCTTTGGGTGGTTTGCTGGCGGCAGAGATATTACTGAAGAAACCCAATCTGTTTGATAACTACATCATTGTAAGCCCCAGCCTGTGGTGGGACGGAGAATCGCTGCTGAGCGCTGCACCAACACTGCTCAAAACACCATACACCAACAAAAAGCAAGTATACATAACTACAGGCACAGAGGGCCCGATTATGGAAGGCGATGCCGCTAAACTTGCCGCACTGCTGAAACAATACAAAAGCAAAGAAGCCCGCATAAAACTGTCTAAGATGCCGCAGGAAACCCACCTTACCATTTTGCACCGTGCGGTGTACAATGCGCTGCTGTGGATGAACGGGCAATAATAGTTTTCCCTTATACCCCATTACAGCTATACCCAAGTATAGTGCAGGTTGTTATAGCTACATGCATAGTACCTTTGCAGGGTAAATGATTTGTAAACAATACCTGCTGACGACTGCAATGGCTGTGGCTATGGCGATACCCGCCACTGCGCAAAAGGGTGTACAGAAACTACCCGCAAAGCAACAGGTACAAACAATAGGTAAAAAGATGAAAGTAGATATCTGGAGCGATGTGATGTGCCCCTTCTGCTATATAGGCAAAAGAAAGTTTGAGGCTGCACTGGCAAAATTCCCCAACGGAAAAGATATAGAAATAGAGTGGCACAGTTTTCAGCTTGACCCGGACATAACCGCACAACCCGGCAAAGATGTATATACCTACCTGGCAGAGCGCAAGGGTATGACGGTAGAGCAAAGTAAGCAGATGCACAAACAAGTGGTGCAGATGGCTGCGGGCGAGGGTTTGGAATATAACTTTGACAAGGCAGTGATAGCGAATAGCTTTGATGCACACCGCATCAGCCACCTGGCAAAGAAACATGGCAAGGGCGATGCAATGGAAGAGCAACTGTTTCGCGGGTATTTTACCGAAGGCAAAGACATAGCCAACCGCGATGTGCTGATTGCTATGGCAAAAACCATTGGCATACCCGAGCAGGAAGTAGTTGATGTGCTGAACAGCAATAAATATGCAGCTGAGGTAGAGGCCGATATAGTACGTGCATCGCAGATAGGTGTGCGTGGTGTACCTTTCTTTGTGCTGGATAATAAATATGCGGTGAGTGGTGCACAACCATCAGAAACTTTTCTGCAAGCCCTTACACAGGCATGGACAGAATACGAAAAAGCAAATCCTAAACTGACAGTAGTTGGTGGTGATGCTACCGTGTGCGAGCCCGGTGGTGAATGTAAATAAAGGCAACAGACGCTAATGCAATAAATAATGAAAGCACCCGAATGGGTGCTTTCCGTTCTTCATTCTCAAACAATTGTAAACGTTTGCCATACCCACGCACTATTAGCGTATTGTAAAAGCCCCCGTGTGTTTTATTTAGTGTTTCTACGTTTTTAGTTATTAATCAATATGTTATGAGAATTTCTGTTAGTTCACTCTATACGAAACAGAAATAATAGACAAGTGCAACACTGTTAAAAGTACATTGCGACTATACCGAATGCAATATCTTAAAGCTGTTTTTATTCACATGGTTACCCCCAAAATGCGGCAGCCATGCATGCAATAGCCTATCTCTTTGCACCTCTTCGATGGCTGTAACTATCTCCGGGAAATCTTGGCTTGTAGCCTATGATATCTTCTAATAATGCCGTGTATTTCTTTTCCTTTTCTCCTTCCACTTTGTTATTATTCACATACAGTCCGTTGGGATACCACTTCAGGTTGATGGGCTCATGCTCATCCAGCAGGCTATCTGCAGCCATAGCTGTTATTACCGCATCCAGCTTTTCTTCTTTTTCACGGTCGCTGTTCTTGCCTTTTTTACCCTGTTCCTCTTTTTGCAGTTTATCCAGATTCAACGAGCTGCCTGTTACAGAGAATGCGCTGTGTACACTTCCCTGCTTTTTCAGAAAGGCCTCCATCTTTTCGGCGTAGCGGCTGCGGTAGGGTTCGCTCAGTTGCTCTCCGTTCAGGCTGATATCTCCGTCATCGTACTCGTAACTATAGGGCATTTTTTCCAGTAGCAGTCCGTCTTTCAATGCATCTATCAGCAGAAAATTCTTATTGCCTTCATCAAACATTTTGCGGCTGATGGTATTCAGCTTTGCGGTATCTGTTTTGCTGCCTGCGAAGGAAAGGAAAGGCAGTGCCATTGCCAGTAACAGGCTTTTTAACTTAGGATTAATTGGTATCATAGCATATAAGTGTTTATACAAATTAAAGACTAATTGTAATAGATGCGTCTATACAAAACGTTAATAATACGGCCATTGGCGTAGCGTTTGCGCTTGGTAAAATTGCCGTGAGTATCAAACACATACTCATAGGTATCGGTTGATATCAGTGTATCGTTTTGATAGTTCACCGATTTTGCACACAGGTTGTAGAGCCCGTATTCGTAAATACTATGTGTGGTACGTTCTGTAATACCCGTCTTCCATTCTTCGGCTACACGCCCCTGTTCATCATACTTTCGGATGGTAGTAGCAACCACTTTATAAGGGCCAATATAATAACGCATAGTATCTGTGCGTCTACCAGCATCTTTTACGATGTAGAACGTAGGCTCTGTATAGTTGTGCATTTGCTGGCTGCCAGAAGGCTTGCGTATGTAGCTAAACCTTACAGCCTGTTTGGCACCGGGCATCCTGTTCTCCATATAGTTAATATCTCCATCGTCATTCAGCACATACAGCAGGTCTTTGAAATGGCTATCATAATGATACTGCGTAGCAGATATGGTATCGGCAGCCAGATAGTGATACATTGCACTGTCTTGCAGTTTGTATTCTTCTTCGTTCTCTTCATTGCCGGGTGGCCATACCAGCTTGCTAGCCACAGATACCGAGTCTGCCGTGCCGCGTATCTTAAAGAGCATTTCATCATCGAACAGCTGTGCATACAGGCTGTTGGCAAACAAGAGCAGGAGTATGGTAAGGAGTGGCTTCAATACGATGTGGTTTTGAAGAAAAAGATAAACAAAACATATTGCACAGTTTCGGGCAATTGGCTAATTTAACATTTACTAAAAACTTAGAAACCTGTATGAAGTACTTCCTTATCGCGCTGCTGATGTGCCAGGCTATCATGGCGAATGCACGCATTGGCCTTGCCCCTGCAAGCGCAGCAGCTTATCCGTCCAATAAAATCAGTTTCAACTATCCGGCCACGCCACCACCGTACAATAATTACAGAAACGATGTAGATGCCGCAGGTGTAGGTGCCTATGTACTGGGCGCTATAGGTGCGGGTTTGATGTTCTACCCCGTGGGCGTGTTTATAGCAGGCGGACAGCCCAACTGGCTGATATCGCTGGCGGGTGTGGGTGTTGTAGGGCTAGCCATACCGCTTACCATCATCAGCAACAATCACGAGAAGGAAAGCTGGTCTGCTATGGATTATAAACCAAAACAAACAGAACTGAAACTGGTAGCAAATAATCAGGGTATAGGTTTGGCTATAGGATTTTAACAATCATATGCAACAGATACAGAAGCTCTGCAAACGCGGGGCTTTATTTTTTGCTTAGAATGATTATTTTATTGTATTTTTGCATTAATAAAATTATCACTATCAACCTAAACCTATTTGTACCATGAAACAGAAAGATAATCACTGGTTTGCCCACGACAAGAATGCTATGAACGACCCTAAACTAATGTCGCTGAAAGCCGTATATGGCATGAAGGGCTACGGTATATGGTGGGCACTGATGGAAGTGCTGCGTGGCAGCGAAGGCTACCGCTACAACCTGACCGAAGAATTTGCCTACACCCACCTTTCCCGCTTGCTGGAAGAAATGACACCCGATGAGGTACACAAGTTTATAGACGATTGCATCAACCGCTTCAAACTACTGAAACTAAAAAATGGCTGCATCTACCACGAAGAAATGACTGAACAACTACGTGCGCTTGACAGAAAAAGAAAGGAGTTAAGTGATAAAGGTAAACGTGCCGCAGCAGCTAAGAAATCAAAGACATTGACAGACAACGAGTTATCAACCAGTGGTGTACCAGTGGTTAACCAAACCTCAACCAAGGAAAGGACAACAGAGGATAGAACAGAATATAACAGTATAGCACACAACAGCACAGCAGAGGATGGTGGGAATGCTACTGTTGTTGGTGGTAAAACGGCTATAAGCCTTATACCTGATAACACTAAACACATAGCACCCAACGATACACACTACACGCTGGAACAATTGCTGGAACGTAGTATGGCTGATGATAACTTCAACCTGCTAACTACTGAATTAAAAAAGATAACTCCCGAACAACTACGCAACTGGCTCACGGCATTCAACAAATGGCTGCGCTACACAGCGGAAACTGAAAAGACAGATACAGACTATCGCAAGCACTTCCGCAACTGGCTGGGGCATCACGATGTGAAAACAGAAAACCCGCTTACCTACAATCCTGCTGCCGATGCACAAAAGCCCAAAGGCAAATATGCACTACCACCCGCACCCGTAGGCATCAGTGCCAAAGAAGCCCTGCGCAGGCACAAAGAAGAAATGGAACGCAGCCGCAAGATAGATGAAGACCTTGCCATAGCACGCGGCAAAATAAAACCTGAGGACTTGGGAAGGGCGAGTTGATGGGGTGAATATGTATCTTAGTACTACTATAAAGAATAACCTGTAGTTACGATGGAGTTTATTAATCAACAAATCTCATTTACTGAACGTGTAATCAGAAAGGCTATACCATCTGCTATTATTAAGCTTTTAATTGTTTCAATAGTTGCATTTGCTACAAATAGTTTTACTAAAGACAACTTAGAAATAGTAAGCATATTGGTTGGTGCAGTCTTACTTGCAATGATTATTTTCGAGTTCTACCGAAATTATAAAGACTGTATCAATTGGATAGAATTGTTTATTATAAATGAAGACAGGCAAACCTGTACATTAAGATTATTACAAAAAGACAATTTGTATAAAGCAGTAGAATTACCGATTACATCTATATCCTGTAAAGAAAAAACAAAATCAAGGGGACGTGATGGCAACAGGTATTTTTTAGAAATCCACTATAATAACGAATACCTATTTGACGTAAGTGATGCTATAATCAGTCGTTACAAACTACTGGAGATATTAAAGTACTTCAACAATGAAACCACTCGTTGATAAAAAATACAAGCTTCAGAAATACCCCGGCAAGGGTGGGTGGACATTTGCCGTGATTGAAGAAATTGCACCTGATAAGAAGTCGCGCTTTGGGTGGGTGCAGGTATGCGGCACTATAGATGGTTTTGCCATCACACAATACAAACTGATGCCCATGGGCGATGGCAACCTCTTTCTGCCACTGCGGGCAGAGATACGCAAAGCCATCAAAAAAGAAGCAGGCGATACGGTACACATCGTCCTGTACCCCGATGACAGTGCTGTAGAAATACCCGGCGAATTGCAACTATGCCTGGAAGACGAGCCGCAGGCGCTGCGCTTCTTTACCAAACTAAGCGATAGTGAAAAGAAATACTACATACAATGGATATACGGTGCCAAAAAGCAGGAAACCAAAATAGACCGCATGGCAAAGACCATAGAGCGCCTTTCCCGTGGATTGAAGATGTATGATAAAGAATAAAACCACAACACTACTATGAAGAACCTGCTGCTTATCCTCTTGTTGATACCCGTATTGTCTTTCGCACAATCGAAAGATGAACTCTTTTTGCGGGATAGCGCACAGCTTGCAAAAGAGCTGAAAGAACTGAAAAATGCACGCTGTAGCGACGAGCGCATCGGCGACTTTACTATTACGCACTTCCCGTATGTGCAGCGTATGATACAAATCATCAACAAATATGGCTACCCTTCCCGCACCAGGTATGGCTTCAGGGGAAATGCAGAGGCCATCATCTTACGTACGCCACGCATGTATGCAGATACCATATTAAATTTATTAGATGCTGAAAAAAAAGCAGGAAGAATAGGCCATTATGAATATGCCTACTTCTACTGGCGGCTAGATCGCACTATCGTCCTGCCTACGCTTAGTAGTATATCTGCCATCAAAACAAAACGTAAACGCAGCGATACAACATTATTCATCGGAGGTTATCATAGTTATTAAGCCGAAAGGATGTGCTTAGCCGTATCTACAACAATACCAAACAGCTACGCACGGCAAAAACCATAGAACGCCTAGCCCGTGGATTGAAAATGCATGATAAAGAGTTGTAAAACTGTAATTTAGTATTGCACAAACACATGCTATGGCAGCTATTACCAATACTACGTGGTTCTATTTTGTATATCCGCTATTGCTGATAGGCTCTATATGGTTGGGGGCTGTTATTGCCAGGCGGCGATACCACAAAAAGAATATTGCATGGAAACCTGCGGGGCTGGAGACATCGGTAGTAGGCATTTTTGGTCTGATACTTTCTTTCACGCTCAATTCATCGAACACAGAATACCGCAACCGTACTGCCAACCTCAATGCAGAGTCGGACGTGGTAGCACAGATGCGCAGAGAGAGCCTGTTTATGGATACTGCTGTGCGCAATGAGGTGAAAAACTATTTGATAGCCTTCACTGGTGTACATGCCGAAATAAACGATAATCATTGGACGCATCAACAGATGCTGGATACCATTGCCAATATCAACGGGCAGTTTGTAGATTATCTGTTGCAGCTACACAAAGACAGCAGCGTCCATCAGGCAAACATTACCACACTACTGCGCTATCACAACACACTGTGTACCCATTTTTACAAAAATGCTTTTTCTTATACAGAGCGCACACCCGGCACTATCATGTTCCTGCTGATAGTAGGCTCGCTGCTGATAGGCTTGCTGGTTGGGTTTATGAATACCTTTACACTGGGCTACAAATCGTACATACTACCCATACTCTATACATTCCTCACCAGCCTTGCCATACTTGCCATCTGCGATATGGACAATCCTAAAACGGGCATTATAAAACCAGATACGCGCAATATTCAGTACATGCACCAACGCCTGCTGACCAGTGAACGGTAGTGTAGGACCACTACCCTACTACCCTGTTCTTCATCAATTGGTATACCAGATACACGGTACTGATAGCTATAAACAACAGATTGAATAACAAGAGGTTTATGTAATTGCATATCATATCGGGAAAATGCCTGTCGGTATCAAGACGTATATACAGCAGTATGGCACCTACAAAATAGGTAGCACCATTCGCCATGGCAAATGGTTTATTATACCTGTAGCCCGTTGCTATCAGCAGTGCACATAGCAATGTACTTATGTGCAATAAGATATTCCCATCCATATACAAAGGGTTTAGTACATCTTATGTAATGCAACAACCGTGCCTTTAATAATTAACCGATAACTGTACATACAACAATAACAATTGAGTACACATGATTAAAATCTGACAATTGCGAATAAAAAAATACGCTACATTTGGCTTCAGGTTTTGAAAAAGGTACTCGGCATATTGATACTGGTTTGTTATGCGTTCTGCGCATTCAATATCAGTTTGTCTTTCCACCATTGCGGCGGAGAGCTGGCCTATGTATCTGTAAATAATGATGACGACCACGAGGTGAAATGCTGCGACAGCAAGAAACCCATGCCGCCCGATTGCTGCAAAAGCAATAAAGTAACCTTCTCTAAAACAGACGATAAAGCACAGGCATACTACACACTCGATTTGCAGAAGATGCAAACAGATGTAGCCCTGCCGGTATATCATATATACTATGTAGCATCGGTACAACCTGCTACAGGTACCAAAGCAAAACAATTGCTGCGGCCACCACCCGAACGAACGGGCATCCCGCTTTATCAACTCCATTCCGTATATCGTATCTGATACCGTATTAGTATTACACAACCTTACACACAGGGTTGCACATCCTCATGGCTGCACACCGCAGCATTGTTAATACTCAATACAGATTTAGCATGAAACTATTTTCGCGTATAGCCATCGTTGCACTGGCAGGCGCTATCGCATTTTCTTCCTGCGGCGAAGAAAAGTACACCAAGTACCAATGCCCCATGAAGTGCGAACAGGAAAAAACATACGACAAGCCCGGCACATGCCCTGTTTGCGGTATGAAGCTGAAAGGCATTAAATAAGCATTTGCATAACACTCACATAAAAAATTAACTACGATGAAAAAACTATTTATCGCAGCATCGCTGATGCTGGCTACAAGCGCATCTTTTGCACAAACAAACGCTACAGACTGGACAGCCACAGACTGCAGCAGCACCAGCCACAATCTGTTTACAGACCTGAACGCAGGCAAGATAGTGGTAATGGTATGGGTAATGCCATGCGGCTCTTGCATCAATGGTGCAAAGGCGGCATACAACGCCTACCAAAGCTTTGCGACAAGCCATCCCGGCAAGGTGGTTTATTACCTGGCAGACGATATGGGGGATGAATCTTGCACAGACCTGAATACATGGATTACCAGCAACAGCGTCGGCACCCTCAGCAACATGACGGTGTTCAGCAACTCGGGCAATGTGATTAAAGAGAGCGACTTTGGTGGCTCTGGCATGCCACACGTAGTGGTAATGGGTGGTACAGACCATAAAATCTACTACAACAAAAAGAACAGTGCTACCAACGATTTGTCGGGCATTACAGCAGCAGTAAACAGCGCACTGAAAACTACAGCCGTTAGCAATATTGCCAACAATATCAGCTTCAGCGCATCTCCAAACCCTGCTACCAATACCATCAGCATCAACTATGCAAAGGCTGTAAAAAGCATCAGCATTACTGCGCTGAACGGACAGGTGGTAAAAGAACTGAACATGGGCACTGGCAAAGTAAATCCTGTTATCAATACAGCAGATCTGTCTGCAGGTATCTACACCATCCGCCTTACAGATGCAGAGGGCAAAACAGGTCTTACAAAATTCATCAAAGAATAATAGTGCATGAAGAAGTTTACAATCATCATAACAATTGCTGCTATTACTACGGGCATCTATGCTTGTAAGAAAGACCCGGATACTACTCCTGCTGCCGATGTATACAACCCAACGGCAATGAGCGTAACCGTGCCCGCATGGGTAAAAACCTATGTAGGAGAAATGAAGCACCCGTCAGATAATCCGCTGACGGTAGAGGGTGTGTATCTGGGCAGAAAGCTCTTTTATGAAAAGATGCTGAGCAATGATATGACCATGAGCTGTGCTACCTGCCACAAGCAGGAGAATGCCTTTGACGACCCACGCCCCTTCAGCCAGGGTACCAATGGCGTATTCGGCGACAGGAATGCGATGGCTATCATCAATCTGGGGTGGAGCACCAGTTTCTTTTGGGACGGACGCAGACAAACACTGGAAGGACAGGCACACGACCCTGTTACCAACCCGATAGAAATGGCTAACAAATGGCCCGACGTAGTAGCACGTCTGCAAAACAGTACGGTGTATCCCGATCTTTTCTTCAAAGCATTTGGTACACGCACGGTAGATAGCAACCTGGTAACCAAAGCCATAGCACAGTTTGAACGCACATTGGTTTCTTACAATTCAAAGTTCGACAAGTATTACTACGGCAACGATACCACCGTATTCAACCAGCAAGAAAAGAATGGCTATGCCATCTTTAAAGGAAAAGGTTTGTGCAAAAATTGCCACCTGATGAATACCCAACTGGCAGACGAAGTGTATCGCAACAACGGGCTGGATGCCAACCCTAAAGATGACGGGTATATGAAGCACACCGGCAAAGCCGATGACAGAGGTAAATTTAAAGTACCTACCCTGCGAAATATAGCGCAGACAGCACCATATATGCACGATAGCCGCTTCAAAACACTGGAAGAAGTAGTAGACTTCTACAGCAGCAAAGTGCAGCAAAGCAGCCCGAATATAGACGAGCATATGCCCGATTTCGGTACGGGGCTAAACCTTACCACACAAGAAAAAGCAGACCTGATAGCATTTCTTAAAACGCTATCAGACAATGATTTTCTTACAAATCCATCTTTCAGCGAACCTAAATAATTGCCTTTTGCCTGCACTACAACAAGCCCTGCTAATCTGATTAGCGGGGCTTTGTTTTTTTAACATTGTTGTAATATAAACATAGTTGTTTGTTTAATGTATTCTTCGTAAATTCATAGTAAAACCGAAAAGCTATGAGAGGTGCAGCAGTAGATATGGGCTGGGTAGTGCTGATACTGATAAGCATTGCAGGCCTGATAATAGGCACAGAAAAAACCATTAAGTGGTACAAAGCACGCAGGCAACGTAAATTGCGCGAAGCTGACATGCACGACTACGGCATATAACGCTGTTGTTTGTACAACAATCATTTACCCCCCCAATAATATACGGGTAGCATACTGCATGCATACCCTGTAGCTATTCTACACGCAAATACGGTTGCAGAAATTGATGTAGGTCAATGGCAAATTGTAAATGTGTATGTAATTTTACAAAGCAATCAATGAATTGCGTTTTCATCTTTCCCCTGTACAGAAACGTACAAACAACACAAACACATTTAGCTTAAAAGCTTCAGACAGCCCCACCTGCACCGTGAACGGCAAGATGTGCTGCGGCACACACTGCACTTGGCAGTCTTTTTATATAAACGAACAAACACCTTCTACACTAACAGGCAATGCATATAGCACGTATGAACAGGTGCTGCGTGCGTTGCCTTTTTCTTTTACAGATACCGATTAATTGACTTTAGTCAAAAAATAATACTATTAATACAATTAGATTTGTAATCTGTTGTAAATCAATGCAACAGCATTGCAGCTTCAATCTCCCCCAATGCCTGCTGCAATGTACCGGCTTTGCTGACTGATATGTTGGTGCTGAACTATAAAAACAGCACACATTCGCTTGCGGATGTAATAAAAATATGTTGGCAATCTTTTTATCAATGAGAATAACCACTTCCTTACAAAACAAACTGCTTGTGGCAGCTACAGCCTGCTGCTTCGCATTATCAGTTGCCTCCTGTACAAAAGGCAAACGCATTGACGAGCCGGGCAATCTTGTACCAAAAACAGCAGATCAGGATGCATCTGTACCATCTGCTAAAATCGGTGATGCCATTCTTCACACCGAAGCATTCGGTAACCCCGATAGCCCCATGTTGCTGGTGCTGCATGGCGGTCCGGGCAGCGACTACCGCTACCTGCTCAATTGCAAGGCTTTTGCCAACGATGGCTACTATGTAGTCTTCTACGACCAGCGTGGCAGCGGCCTGTCGCAGCGCTTTTCTAGAAGCTCTTACACCATAGACCAGGTGATTGAAGAAGTAGGCGATGTGATAAAACATTACCGCACTGCTGCAAAACAAAAAGTATTCATACTAGGGCATTCATGGGGGGGTATGCTGGCCAGTGCATACATCAACAAATATCCGCAGGCTATAGATGGTGCCATACTTGGCGAACCCGGCGGACTTACCTACGACCAGATGAGGGATTATCTGAGCCGTTCGCGCCCCAGTAACGTAACCAAGGAAATAACCAACGATGCCGTCTATATAGATCAGATACTGACAGGTACGAAAAACGGGCACGAAATACTTGACTATAAAATGATGCTGATGGCTACTGCTGATGCAAGTGAGGAAAGTGCAATCGGCAATGAAGGCACTGTGCCCGAATGGAGGACAGGAGCCGTAATCAGCTATGCCCTATTCGACCTTGGTAAAAAACAAGGTTTCAACTGGACATCCAACCTATCACAGTTCAATCATAAAATCCTGTTCCTCTATAGCAGCAACAACAAAGCTTACGGAGAGGCACATGCCAAAGCAGTAGCTGCCCCTTACCGCAACGTGCAACTATATCGTGTAGATGGTGCAGGGCACGATATGCTCTCCTTTCCCACAGGCTGGAAAAATGCATACGGTGCTATGCTGCAATACCTCAACGAATCAAAATAGCAGACTATGAAAAGAATTGTATTTATAATCATAATACTCAGCATACTTGTAGCCATCAGTACACATGCACAAGGCATCAACTGGCAAAGCATGCCAAAGAAAAGCAAATCGCTGCTACACATCAACACCGGTTACGACTATGGCCTGGTATATGGTGCTGGCTATGCTTATAGAATGAAGACAAAACCACCCATACTGCTGCATGGCACATTCAGTTTCCCATCCGGCAAAAAATTGTTCGATGATTTCAAGATACGCTTAGGCGCGCAGGGCAGGTTGTTTCAGTATTCTCACTTCACACTCAGTGCTAGGGTGTACGGCATCTACCGCAGGTATCAGAACGATGTTGTGCGTATGCAAAACTTTGGCAGCGAGTTTGGCATTGTTGCAGGTTATTATCGCAAACATTGGTTTGTTGCAGGTGCCATCGGGTTCGATAAAGCTATTGTCACTCACTTCAAGCACAACGCAAAGTACAGAGAGCTGTATAGCGGAGTACAGGATGGCTGGTACGAACCACCCACTGGCGGCAATTACAGATACGGGCTGGAAGCAGGTATATCGTTTATGAAAAGCGATATAGTACTGAGTGGCGGCAAAATGATAGAACAGGATTTTCAATCAGACTATATAATACCATTTCACGGACAGCTAAGCTGGAATTACAAATTCTGATACTGCAAGATTTTAAGCATTACTAATACACACCTCAAGGATATGTTCAGTCCCGAGTTTACAATCAGCAAAGGCAATACCAACTTCAACGCACTGTACGAAACTATACTGCGCATAGGCAAACCCATGACGGTACCAAAGGGCAAAGCCATCATCAGGCATGGCAGCTATTCCAATTTCTTCTTCTACATCCGCAGTGGCGTATTCAGAAGCTATACGATGGTAAACGGGAAAGAATACGGTATCGGTTTCACCTTTCAGGACGATATTGATTGCTGCCCGCAGGGATTGTTCAGCGGCATACCCAACAACTATACCATAGAGGCTGTAAGAGACAGCGAAGTACTGGTGTGCGACTATAAAGAATTTAAAACACTTGGCAACGAAAAGCATGAACAGATGCTGAACGATTTGCTGACACACTACCTGGGCATTGTAGAAAACAGGTTGATAGAAGCCATATCGCTGACGGCAGAAGAACGCTATCTGCGCCTGATGGAAACACACCCCGAGAAGCTGAATCTGGTACCGTTATCGCACGTGGCATCTTATCTGGGTATTTCGCAGGAAAGACTTAGCAGAATCAGACGGAAATTGACGTAAGTCAAATTCTTGCACAATTATAGAAGATAGTTTTGCCAAAATACTTTCTCCCAAAACAGTACAAAAACAATGAGGATTATGAAAATGAACGCGAAAAACATGATTGCGATTGCAGGTGCTGCCATCTTGATGACAGGCTTTGCAGCATGCAAAAAAGACAGCAACAACAACACGCCTACGCCAACGCCTACACCAACACCAACTGCCTATCCTAAGACGGTAAACATTGAGTATACCCTTACTAAAGTAACAGGTATAGACTCTGTAAGCACAATTGCCTATACCAACGAAAGCGGTGGCACCAGCAGCGCAAGCAACGTAAGACTGCCATTCAGCAAGAAAATTACTCGTACTGTTAATCGTTACGATAATCTGGGTTATGGTTTTAATGCTGCAGGTACAGGCTCTGTGCAAATGAAGATTCTGGTAGACGGCACGGTTGTAAAAGACCAGACATTCAGCGGCACTACGGTTATATCCGGTACGTTGCCATACATATTTCAGTAGTTGAATAGCAATCGGGGTGATTTAGACAAATGCTATTTGTCCTTAGCAACAAACCCTATCATCTTCATCACAAGAACGGATGCTTGCCGGTACATGTGTTAGCTCTCTCTCACTTAATGTACTTTTCCCTGAGGCAGGCACCGTTTTTTTAGTTTATTACCTCCCAAAACAGGCTTTTAAAAATAAATTACAAAATTTAAAAATATCTTTGTACATTTGTTCCTTATTTTAAAAGTTAAATACAATGCAAGAAGGTACAGTTAAATTCTTCAATGAAACTAAAGGTTTCGGTTTCATCACACCTTCAGCAGGTGGTCAAGACATTTTTGTTCACGTTTCAGGTCTTATCGACGAGATTCGTGAGAACAATCGTGTGTCTTACGAAGTACAAAATGGTCAGAAAGGTTTAAATGCAGTTAACGTTCGCGTTATCTAATTTCATATCGACATTATCATTTAAAGCCCCGCATATGCGGGGCTTTTTTTATGCTACGGATTACTAATTGTTATCGTGCAACTTGCCTCGCACCATTGCAGTACCCAATAATATCAGCCATATAATAAGCCCGGCAGATAACGTCCTGAAGCCGGAAAGGCTTGTGAAAACAAACCCTGCCATAAAGCTTACTACAATCAAAAAACTGAGCAGCAGCCCCGCATAGGCTACCCATACGGCTTTTAACTTTTGCTGCAGTATAGCTACAGACCACATTGCAATCGCCACACATAGCGAGCCTATCATTACATAATCGAATGCTTTGTTCAGCGTCAGGCAATACTTGATTACTACATACACCATACGCTCCTGTTCGGCATCCGGTGCGGGATATTTGGAAGCAAACAACGGTAATGTTATACCATTTATTGCACCTGCTACTATAGCCGCGCTAAAACCTGTTATGGTAAATACAAACGCAGTATCGCTTCGCAACAACCTTTTTACGTTTACAAAACCTACTATCAGTATCTGCAGGGCAATAATAGCCAGATAGTGTGTTGCCATAAATACAGGGGCCATTTTACTCAGGTATAGGGCATCGCCACCTGCGGGATGCAGGCCCATTGTTACAACACACATCAGGCTGCCACATATCAGCAACCAACCACCTTTTCGGGTATTTTCATTCATATTGCAATAGTTTTTTGCAATACTACCTTGCCACATTTGCATCATCACTTGACACAAATCAATTAATGAGCAGATGAACAAACTATTTTATCCTGCTGCGTATACGGCTGATGGTTTCGGGGGTGATGCGCAGATACGAGGCAATATACTTCAGTGGGAACGCTTGTATTATCTGCGGGTTGTTGTTCAGCAAATCAAGATATCTTTCTTCTGCAGATAGCAGGCTTTGGGAATGGTCTGTAAGCTGTACTTTATTTAACATCATACCCAATTTCAGAAAGGCCTGCGATTTTGCTATCAGATTGTGTACACTTTCCACATGCAGTGCCACAAGTTCGCAATCCTCAAAAGCCACAATATTGTTTCTGGAAGGCTGCCTGGATGTAAAACTGAAATGGTCTGTAACCCATACACCGGGTGTATACAGCCCGATGGTTATATCATTATCTATATCATCGGTTTCGTGTATATAGTAGTGGCGCGCACTGCCATTATGCAGGTAATACATAATCAGGCTTGTTTCTCCTTTCTTCAGCAATAACTCGCCTGCAGGAAAGTGTACCAGTTGCATGATGCCCGCAATCATATCCAGTTCTGCACTGCTGAAACCACATACCGCTTGTATAGATGCGAGTGCAGCCTTATACATTTCCATATTACTAATCTTCGGGTGTCAAAATAAAGCTAAATGCGGAAACAATTATTGGCGGTCTGGTATTGTTGATGTTTTCAGCCAAATATAGAACCGATACTTACCCAAATCCCCGATAATTATTACTTTAGCGGCACAAATCCACCTTTCTGATGAAATTATTAGAAAATAAGGTAGCCCTCGTTACCGGTGCAAGCCGTGGCATTGGCGAGGCTATCGCTATCAAGTTTGCAGAGCATGGGGCGCATGTAGCGTTTACCTACCTCAGCAGCGACGAGAAAGCACAGGCACTAGAGGCAAAACTGAAAGGCTACGGTGTTAACGCCAAAGCCTACAAAAGCAACGCGGCAGACTATGCAGCGTCTGAGCAACTGGCAAACGATGTAATGAAAGATTTTGGCGGCATTGATATATGTGTAAACAACGCCGGTATATCTAAAGATAACCTGCTACTACGCCTTACACCCGAGCAGTGGGACGATGTAATGCAGGCCAATCTGAAATCTGTATATAACCTGACGCGCCAGGTGATAAAACCAATGATGAAGGCACGCGCAGGCAGCATCATCAATATGAGCAGTGTGGTAGGCGTAGAGGGCAATGGCGGGCAAAGCAGCTACGCGGCATCAAAAGCGGGCATCATAGGCTTTACAAAGAGTATAGCACAGGAACTGGGCAGCCGCAACATACGTTGCAATGCCATAGCACCGGGCTTTATAGAAACAGACATGACACACTACCTTAAAGACGGTGGTGCGGAGAAATGGTTTGAAAAAATACCACTGGCGCGCTTTGGCAAGCCTGAAGAAATAGCAAACGTGGCACTGTTTCTGGCATCAGACATGAGCAGCTACGTTAGCGGACAGGTTATCAATGCCTGTGGCGCTATGTGTACATAAAATACCGGCAGGAATTTGGGGTTCAGGACAAGAATTAGAAAAAAACTAATTTAAACAGTGCTCAATACCAAATTCCTGCCTACTTCCTACCCAATACCAAATTCCACTAACTTTGCATCTCTAAAGATTTTTTAATGCAGAAAACAACAGCTGCGATTACAGCCATAGGCGGGTATGTACCCGACTATATATTGACGAATAAAGAACTGGAGACGATAGTAGATACTACCGACGAGTGGATAACCACACGCACAGGCATTAAAGAACGCCATATACTGAAGGGCGAAGGCCTGGGCAGCAGCGATATAGCTGTAGAAGCAGTAAAAGAACTGCTGAAAAAACGCCCGGACATAACAACAGACGATATAGACCTGCTGATATGCGCCACTACAACGCCCGATTTTCAGTTTCCGGCTACAGCCAATGTTATTTGCGATAAAGCAGGCCTGAAGAATGCCTTCGGGTACGATATAAATGCCGCATGCAGCGGCTTTTTGTTTGCACTGAACACCGGTGCACAATTCATTGCCAACGGTACATACAAGAAAGTAATAGTGGTAGGTGTAGACAAAATGAGCTCTATACTGAACTACGAAGACCGTACTACCTGCATCATATTTGGTGATGGTGGCGGTGCCGTATTGCTGGAGCCTGATACAGAAGGCTATGGTGTGGTAGATGCCGTACTGCGCAGCGATGGCGCAGGCCGTGCACACCTGCACCAGAAAGCGGGCGGCTCTGTAAAACCTGCTACTGTAGAAACGGTAATGAACAAAGAACACTTTGTGTATCAGGAAGGGCAGACGGTTTTCAAATTTGCGGTAAAAAACATGGCAGATGTTGCAGCACAGATAATGGAGCGCAACAATCTGGTGGCAGACGATATACAATGGCTGGTGCCACATCAGGCCAACCTGCGCATCATAGCAGCTACTTACGAGCGTATGGGCCTGCCGATAGAAAAAGTAATGATAAACATAGAGCGCTACGGCAATACCACCAATGGTACACTGCCACTGTGCCTGTGGGACTATGAGAAGCAACTGAAAAAAGGCGACAACATAGTACTGGCTGCATTTGGCGGTGGCTTTACATGGGGTGCTACTTACATCAAGTGGGCATACGATGGTGCTGCTTATAGCCTTAAGTAGATAGTAAAAAGTACTTGAAATAATTAAGAGCCTGCCATGTGCAGGCTTTTTTAGTTCTATCAATTATCCTATCATTACAAAATGTATGACGAAGTTTGGGAACAATTGGAATCTTTACTACATAGTCAATCTTCTCTAATCGAAGATTGGCAAACCATCATCCATTCCCTAGTCCAGAACAATCAAGACTCGTACAACAAATATCTTGCTATTGATACTGCAATCGATAAACAGGAAATAAAAGAATGGATAATAGAAACGATTAAAGCATTCACCATTCCTGATAATACTGTTGTTATCAAAATCGGACTATTTGACACCATATATCAAGACAAAGAAATCAGTGCATTATCCATTACTGGTTATAGTCAAAACATCCCAAACACATCTGAGGATGCAGAATTTCTGGTATATGCACCGGAGAACCGATATTTTGTACCTGATGGTCTAAATGCGCTAAGAAGTATTCTGCAGTCAGAAAAAGATAATTCCGATTTTTTTCTGTGGATTCTCCCAATTTGTTATATCGCAATTCTATTTAAATCTACAATTTTTGAAACCATCGAATTGCCTGAACACATTAAAATTGTGTGTGGATATACAGATGGAGACTATATCGAAATACCACACTAAGCTTCCACACCCAACCATACCCGTTTATACATCAGTCATATTATGTATGATACTTTCATATTTATGTCATTTTCAGTGCGTTGCGCTGAGGCATACAATTTGAGGTTTAACTTTACGTTATACTACTGCACCTATGCAAAAGTCGCCTCTCCTACTTCGCATTACTAACATCTATTTTCTGCTGCTGGGCATAGGCACCGCTATACCTACGCTCATCTTTAAATACTTTTCCATTTTAGAGATACTGGTACTGGGGCTGTGTGCATTACCCATACTGGCGCGCAAAGCATGGATACGGGTAGTATGTGGTGTATTGGGGGCTGTGGCAGGTGTGGTCATATTCTTCGCACTCATCAGCGATTTTATAGACTACATCAGCGGCAAGGTAGTAGGACACCCTTGGGCATACTTCGGCATTGGTTTTTTGCTCGCATTGTCCATGCTTTTCTTCAGTGGCGTACTCCTGTATTTCGGATTCAGACACGATGAAACAACCGAAGTTTCCAAACCTGTATCCTAACACATGCTGCGCCCCATAGACAGTTATTTTCTAAGCCTTGATGAGCCGATAAAAAGCACCTTGCTTTTTCTCAGAGATTTTATTCCCTCGCTCGATGGCAACATTACCGAAGAATGGAAATACAAGCTGCCATTCTTTTGCTATAAAGGAAAAATGTTTTGCTACCTGTGGGTGCACAAAAAATACAAGCAACCCTACATAGGCATAGTGGCAGGAGATAAACTAAACCACCCCGACCTGCTATTGGAAAAACGTGCTAAGATGAAGATACTGCTGATAAATCCTGAACAGGATATTGACACGCATAAGATAACCACGATACTGAAAGAAGCAATGCGATACTACCAGACACAATAATGGCTGTAATGAAAACACTACAGCCATTAATCAGTAAAAGAATATTAGTTAGGAATAACGCAAGCCTTAGTGCTATTAGATTTAGCAATACAAGAAACTTGTGCAGCATCCTTGTTAGCGCCGCCAATTTTATCTACAGTTTGTGCACCTGAATTTATGTCAGTACACGTACAATCGTACTTTTTGCTACAAGAAGTACCGAAAACAAGCAAGCCTGCAAATGCAGTAAGGGTAAGAATTTTCTTCATACAATGTTTTTTTTATAAGTAAATAGAATTGCTTTAAAGATATAGATTTTCAGCTAGTTATACAACAAAACAACAATTAAATCATCCTATTCTACCTTGTATTTTTCTGCTAGTTTTTTAGGCGCAACAGTGCAGTAGGCAACGGTTAGCACGTCTTGCAGCATCTCTTTTCGTACGGCACGCAGGTTCACATGCGTCCATCCTTGTTTTCCCCACGCATTGGGTACAGGGTATATCACCGTAGCATCGAAGGTGCAGAAAACATTCTGGTCCAGTGCAGATAGCTTTACCGTCATTCGCTTTTCAGCCTCATTCATCGTTGCAAAGATTTTCTTCTTCACTTTGAATGCCGTGTTTTCAAAATGCGGTTCTTCTGTTACCTCGTCAAATGCTGTTGCCAGCTTACGGGCAGTTGCTGCTATAAGCATGTTTTGTGTTTTAACAATAGTTTACACGTTGTGTAAAAATATACTATTCGCTAAACAGTTATACTTGCAAGAGATAAATAGATGCGCAGCGTACTACTATTCTTACTTATAATAGCCCGTATCGATACCATAAATGCCCAACCTGTAAAGCTGCTGGCGCATATTGGTGCGGGTACATCATACAATTCCAAACAGCGTAGCGACAATTATTATATGCAGGCAACAAGGTTTAAACCTGCCATGTATTACAAAGCAGCTTTGGCCTTGCAGGTACCTATTGCTAACCATGTAGCATTTGAAACAGGTATTGGCTATGAAAGACGAACCATACGTTCTGTACAAAGTTATTACTTCGATAATACACACTCGCTGACAAATAACGCAAAACTCAACTACCATTACATTGCATTACCTATACAATTGTCTGTGTGTTTGTACCAATCAAAACAAAAACAATTTTGGATAAACGGAGGCATTAATTATGGCTTCCTGATACAGGCAAACAAATGTATCTCAACAACCTATTACTACAACGGAACACCCATGAATCAGGCACAAGAGGACTGTTACAATCTTTCTGTTGTTTTGTTTAGGGACGAAAGTAGATTTAACACACAACCTTACAGGCAATTATATGCTTTTGACGTTGCAACGTCATTAGGGCTATCATATACAATAACATCACGCATTGCTATACGCGCACACTACAACTACAGCTTGTATAATACGGAGATAACCTCTGACGGTAATATCCATCAGCACAACACAGGATTGTCTTTTCTGTTCAGGCTTATATAGCTACCCTTCCGCCTTATCTACATTGGCCAGCTGGCCGCAAGCAGCATCTATGTCTTTACCACGGCTGCGGCGCAGGCGGGCATTTACACGTTTGCTATCCAGATATGCCATAAAGCTGTCTGTAGTATCCTCGTCTGGCTTGCTGAAGTCTGCCTTCTCTATCGGGTTGTACTCTATGATGTTTACCAGATCTACCGGCACACGGCGGTATAGTTTCACCAACTCATCTGCATCGGTCTGGCTGTCATTAAACTTGTTGAAGAGGATGTATTCAAACGTTATTTCGTTCTTTGTTTTCTGGTAGAAGTAGTTGAGCGAATCTACCAGTTCATCCAGATTGCTGGTTTCGTTGATAGGCATAATCTCGTCGCGCTTCCTGTCATTTGCCGCGTGCAGCGACAGTGCCAGTTTAAAGCGCACCTCGTCATCGCCCAGTTTGCGTATCATCTTGCTGATGCCTGCGGTAGATACCGTAATACGGCGCGGGCTCATACCCAAGCCATCAGGTGCAGGGGCTGTTATTTTATTGATAGCCTTTAGCACATTGTTATAGTTCAGCAGGGGCTCACCCATACCCATAAATACGATATTGGTAATGCCTTTGCCATAGTGCTCCAAAGCTTGTTGATTGGCAAGTGTCACCTCGTCTACTATCTCGTCAAAGTCCATATTGCGCTTGCGCGGCAGGAAGCCCGTAGCACAGAACTTGCAGGCAAGCGAGCAGCCCACCTGGCTCGATACACATACAGTCAGCCTTTTTTCGGTAGGTATCAGTACACTCTCTACAAAATGGCCATCGTGCAGTTGCAGGCGGTTTTTTATAGTACCATCGCTGCTAAACTGGCTGTGGTGGATTTTTACCTTCGGAATATGAAAATCGGCACTCAGCTTTTCGCGCAGGCTTTTGGGCAGGTTGGTCATTTCATCAATGCTACCTGCATGTTTTTGCCATATCCACTCATATACCTGCTTCGCCCTGAATTTAGGTTCACCCCACTCAACAAGCAGGATTTCAAGGTCTTGCAGGCTGCTGTTCCGTATATTTTTCATGCTGCAAAGGTACGTTACACATTATAAATGGAATTTATAATCATTACCAACAAATTAAACTTTAATAAAAATGACATACGGGAAGAATAGTTAAACAAAACTTTTCATTAGCTTTCGGCAAAATCAAATCGCATTATGAAAAAAGTACTCAAATTTTTGGGGATACTCATCCTGATTCTGGTGGTGGGTTACCTCGTATTATGTATTGCTTCTCCGGCTGAGGGAAAGGTAGAGGCAAGCGCAATTATAGACGCACCGAAATCTGTAGTATGGAAACAAGTATCAGACTTTAACAACTGGGGCAACTGGAGCCCGTGGAAGGAAATGGATACGACCATTGTTGCAGAAGCCAGCGGACCTGCAGGACAGGAAGGTGCAAAATACCACTACAAAGGTAAAAGCAGCGGCGAGGGCACATGTACCAATGTAGGTGTTAACGGTATGGAAATGAAATACCGTATGGATTTCATCACTCCTTTCCCCGGCAAGGCTGATGGTATTTATAAAGTAAGCGACGAAGGCGGCAAGACAAAAGTTACCATGACATACAATCAGGAAACATCTTTCATGATGCGCGGTATGTGGGCACTGATGGGCAAAAGCATGCTGTCAAAAATGTTCAACCGTGGTTTTGAATTGCTGAAAGTATACAGCGAAGCACACAGAGATGATACTGCTGTTGTTACTCCATTCAGGATAGAAGATGCGCAGTTTGACGCACACATATATGCAGGTGTTCGCAAAATGATTAAGTGGGCAGACATGATGAAATTCTATAGCGATACTTATGCTGCTATGGGCCAGGCATTGGGTAGCCGCATCGTAGGCCCTGCATCAGATATTGTATATCAATGGGACGAGGCTAACCAACAGGCAGATATGCACGTAGGCTTCCCTGTGGCAGACAATGCGCCTGTTGCAGGTGGTACTATTGTAGAAGTACCTGCTTCTCAGGCTTACAAAATTGTATACACAGGTGGCTATTCGGGCAGTGCCGCAGCACACGAGGCACTTGGCGCACATATGGCTGCCAACGGCAAAACAATGGGTCTGGTTATTGAAGAATACATCAAAGGACCGGGCGAAACTACAGACAGCAATCAGTATATCACTAACATATACTACCTGCACAACTAAACAATATTGAGGTATTGCAAAAAAGCCTGCACATATACTTGCGGGCTTTTTCATGCCCACAAAAAAAGCCATTACTAAAAAGTAACGGCTTTGCTTACTGCCCCCTTAGCAGCAAGCAGGTATTGCAAATCTGTATGCTTATGATGCTACATTCGCTGTTTCGTCCTCATTAACAGCAGCAGGCACCAAATGGTTGTCAAAGAATGAAACTTTGCCTGTGCTTACGTTATACATAGCACCTACTATGCCCACTTTGCCTTCTTCTACCAGTTGCTTAATGATGCTGCTCTGCTCCATTATTTTATTGATAGAGTTTTCTACATTCAGCATTGCCACTGCATCTACAAACGCACCGTTGCTGCTTGTTCTGTTTTCAGTAATAGTATTTTCATTGCGTACCGATGTTTGTATTTTATCCAGCACGGTAGTGATGTTGCCCATCTGCACATTATCGCACGCGCCTTTTATAGCACCGCAACCTGTGTGGCCCAATACCACTATCAGGCGGCTGCCTACTACGGCAGTAGCATATTCCAGACTACCCAGTATACCCTCGCTCACAATATTACCCGCAATGCGTATGCTGAAGATATCGCCCAATCCGAGGTCAAATATCAGCTCTGCAGATGTGCGGGAATCCATGCAACTAAGGACGGCTGCAAAGGGCCACTGGCTATCTTTGGTATAGTTTACCTGCTCCAGCAAATCGCGGTTCACTTTCAGGTTGTTAATGAAACGGAAATTTCCCTTCTTCAATATCTGTACCGCTTGTGCAGGGTTAATATCTTGTGGTATCGGTTGTGTATTGTGTATTGTTGACATTGTAATTCGTTTTTTTGAAATTTTTAGTTGATTAATTCTTCTGCTTAGTCAGTTCCTGTCAGTTGTTTTATCAGTTTTTTATACCCACCTGCACTGCGTTTGGGTACTTCATCACCATCTGCCAGTTCAGACACCACATCCCATTCAGACACTGCCGATGGTACTTTGTAAGAGTTCTTAAATCCTATCAGCGACATCTTGATGTTTTTATCCTGTGCTTTGGTATCGTCAAAGTCGCGTATCAGTTGCAGCACATCAAAATCTATATACTCTGTCTGGCTGGCATCTATGATCACGTTGGTATTTTCGGGCAGGTTTTCCAGTGTTTCTTTGATGCTGGCTTTGTTAAGGAAAGAAACCTCCTGTGCCAGTGTCAGTTTCACCAGCTCGCCATTGCTGAAACTGCTGCGCTGATAGTAATACGGGATGCGCATATTGTTGCGCAGTATGTAGAAGATACTGATGACCATACCTATGCCTACACCCTTCAGCAAATCGAGCGATACTACACATATAGCCGTAGCCGCAAACGGAATAAACTGCTGCATACCACCATGCTTCCACATATGGATGAATACAGCAGGCTTGCACAAACGGTAACCTGTATATATCAATATAGCTGCCAGCGATGCTTTCGGTATCAGGTTCAATACCATCGGTATAGATGCCACACATATCAGCAATAATGCACCGTGTATAATGGCAGACATCTTGGTACGCGCACCTGCATTGATGTTGGCAGAAGAACGCACAATAACCGATGTAACAGGCAAGCCACCTATCAAACCACTCAGCATATTGCCTATCCCCTGTGCACGCAGCTCTCTGTTAGTGGGGCTATAGCGTTTGTAGGGGTCCAGCTTGTCTGTAGCTTCCAGGCAGAGTAGTGTTTCTATAGATGCCACGATGGCTATAACCACACCTGTCTTCCATACGGCAGGGTTTGCAAATCCACTGACATCAGGCATAGTAAAATTACTGATGAAGCCGCCCAGGCTGTCGGCCACGGGCAGGCTTACCAGATGTGTGGCATCCAAATACAGATTACCACCCTTAAAAACACCGTTCATCACTACACCCAATATAACTACAACTAGTCCGGCAGGTATCATCTTCAGCCTGCTGAATGCTTTTGTTTGCCACAGTATCAGTATAATGATACCTACGATGGCTATGATTGCCGCACCGGGCTCTATGTGCTCCAGTGCGTCTTCTATAATATTTGCACTAAACCCGTCTTCAGCATCCACCATGCTATCGTGGTTTTGCTTGGTATAGCCTACAGCATCGGGTATCTGCTTGATGATGATGGTGAGGCCTATACCCGCAAGCATACCCTCTATCACACTATTCGGAAAATAGTTGGCTATCATGCCCGCCTTCAGTACACCCAGTATAAACTGTACTGCACCTGCCACTATCACACTACACAGAAAAATATCGAAAGCACCCAGCTCGCCAATAGCTACCAGCACAATGGCTGTAAGCCCTGCCGCCGGGCCCGTAACACTCAATTGCGAACCACTGAGCGCACCAATTACTATACCACCTATTATACCTGCTACAATACCAGAGAAAAGCGGGGCGCCCGATGCCAGGGCAATACCTAAACACAAAGGCAAGGCTATCAGGAATACGATGAGGCCTGATACAAAATCATTCTTTATATGGGCAAACATGTTGCCACTACTCTTATTTGTCATTCTTTTTTGGGGAGAAATTCATTATAAATGGATGCAATACCTAACAGGTACATACTGCCACAGACACCATAGTGTCTTATGTAGCTATGCGTCGGCACATGATGCCGCAATAATGAATTAACAGTTGGGAGGCGGGGTGAATATATCTGTAACGTGCGATATCGGTACCTGATCGGCTAAATGTATGGCTACATTGACAGCCTCGTCTGTATAATGAATATACACCTCTGATGTAGGTACTACGGTATAAAACTCCTTCAGCGGGTCTGAACCCAGCTTCAGGGCAGGATCATCCGGACAATCTTCTGCTTCGTGTGTTTCATGTATTTCCTCGGTCATCATTCCCTTATATAATATCCTGCCCAGCTGCTTAACGGGAAGCACCTGAAAACTGAATATTATTAAAAAAAAGTATGCGAGAAACCTTTTCACTGTTACAAATAAACGTCAAAATCATGGCAATCAGGGAATTGTTTCAATAATAAAATGTTAAACACCCATAATTAATACATATTCAATATTATTTTTTATTACTTCAACCCTTTTTTCAGAGTACTTTTGCGCAGATTTTACACATGCTGAAACACCTCATAACTATATTATCTATATGCGCGCTACCCCTCGTTGCATCGGCTCAGGACAGCTGGCCATCGCCCGAGGTAGAGCAGATGTATAATAATGCCCGCGCCCAAATGATGCAGGGCGACCTGAAGCAAGCCATTATTACCTACAAGCAGGCTATACAGTTGGCACCAGAAAAAATGGTGCTGTATCGCGACCTTGCGCATGCACAATACCTTTCTTCTGATATTGATGGTGCACAGGCTACGCTTGAGCCTATACTGAAAAGCGGTGAGGCTGATGAACAGGTTTATAGCATTGCTGCCGGATGCCTGGCATCTAAAAAAGAAACAAAGAAAGCAAAGACATTACTGCAAGATGCGCTGAAACGCTATCAGCATTCGGGTATGCTGTACAATCAGCTGTCTAAAATACAGGAGCAGGAAAATGATAACGAAGCTGCCCTTGCTACCTTGCTGACGGGCATAGAGCAAGAGCCTGCCTACCACGTAAACTACTACGATGCTGCCAGAATGTATATGGGCACAACAAAGCCTGTATGGGCCGTTATCTATGCAGAGATATTCCTGAACATAGAACAATATACCCCACGGGCTACAGAAACTAAAGACATGCTATTGGGGGCCTACATGCGCCTGTTTGCCAATATGGCTAATAAGGAATTGCCTAAATACAAAGGCACTGCTGCGGCCAGCAATATACAGGGCTTTGAAGATGCGGTATATAATACCTACCTAAAACTATCGCCTGTGGTGAGCGATGGCATCAACGCAGAAAACCTGATAATGCTGCGTACACGCTTTATGATGGAATGGGTAAAAGGCTATGCACAGCGCTACCCTTTCAGCATGTTCAGCAGATTGGATGATATGCTGCGCGATGGCTATTTCGATATGTACAACCAGTGGGTATTCGGCAATATCGACAACCCGCAGCAGTTTGATGCATGGACAAAGTTTCACCCGGAGGCTATGGAAAAGATAACACAGTGGCTGAAAGAGCATCCGTACCGACCTATAGCGGCCGACTATTACAATGCAAAAGCCGTTAAAGGCATTTTCATACAAACAGATAACGAGGAAGAAGGTAAAAAGAAGAAAAGGAAATAAAGGCATAAGAGGTGAAGGATAAGCTGTTTATATCAAAACCTTAACGTTTGCCTTTATACATTTGAACACGATTTTAGCATAAATATGAAGTATAATAAATATGGCACTGTCTTAAAGTTCGGCCTTGCCGTTGCTGCACTGCTTGCGGGCAATGCTGCAAATGCGCAATTGCTGGATAAGATTGCTGCCGTAGTGGGTAAAAACCGTATCATCCTGCAGTCTGAAGTAGATGTACAGGTAGCCAATACCAAACAAAGCGACCCTACAGCAGACGAAACCGCACTGAAGTGCGACATCATGGAGCAGATGATACTGCAAAAGATGCTGGTAGAGCAGGCAGAACGCGATAGCCTTGTGGTAAGTGAAGAAGAGGTAGAGAGTGCGCTGGATAACAGGGTGCGCTACTTTGTAAGCATGTTTGGCAGCAAAGAAAAACTGGAAGAAGTATCGGGCAAAACCATCTTTCAACTGAAAGAAGACTACCGCGATATGACCCGCGAAAATATGATGGCAGAGAAAGTGCAGGGGCAGATATTGCAGGGTGTAAAGATTACACCGGCAGAGGTTCGTGCTTTCTTTAATACCATCCCTGTAGACAGCTTGCCTTTCTTCCCTGCCATGGTAGAGATGGGGCAGATTGTCATCAACCCGCCAACCAACCCCGAGCTTGATTTGTATGCGCGCACCAAACTGGAAGGCATCCGTAAAGAGATAGTGGTAGACAAGAAAGATTTTGAAACTATGGCGGGCATCTATAGCGATGACCCGGGTAGCCGCAACAACGGTGGCCGCTACGATGGCATCAGCCGCAAAGGTGGTGGCTGGGCTGCAGAGTTTGTGGCTGCAACATTCAAGCTGCAAAACGGTGAGGTATCTCCTATTGTAAAGACACAATTCGGCTACCACATCATACAAATGATAAAACGCCGTGGCGATGAGGCAGATGTAAGGCACATCCTCATCAAACCCGAACATACATCAGCAGACTTCAAAGCTGCTTTCGTAAAACTGGATTCTATCCGCAACGAACTGGTAGCAGGCAAAATATCATTTCAGGAAGCGGTAGGCAAATACTCTCAAGACGAAATGAGCAACCGTACAGGCGGTATGATACTAGACCAGCAAACCAACTCATCACTAATGGAAGTTGAAAAGCTGGATGCATCAATAGCACTGATGGTAGACACTATGAAAGTGGGCAGCTACTCTCAACCACAGGTATTTGACAATGGCCGTGGCGACCGCTCTTGCCGCATTGTGTATATGAAAAATATTACCAAGCCACACAAAGCAAATCTGGTAGATGACTATGCACGCATACAGGAGATAGCACTGCAGCAAAAGAAATCGAAAAAACTGCAAGACTGGGTGGCAGAAAAATCGCCTACCTACTATGTGAAGATAGAACCTGAATACATGACTTGCGATAAGTTGAAAACATATATAAACAGCAACAAGAAATAAACGATAACAACATAAAAGAAAAAGGACGCTAACACAGCGTCTTTTTTTATTGCAATTATATTAGCTCAGCAGGTAAGCAATATCTTCCTTCGTCAGTCGTTTTAGGAAGGCATTATCGTCCGATACCAATTCGGTTGCTAATGCACGTTTACGTTCCTGCAGTATCAGCATTTTTTCTTCTATCGTGTCTTTACATATCAGACGGTAGGCAAAGATGTTCTTTGTTTGCCCGATACGGTGCGTACGGTCTATGGCTTGTTGTTCTACCGCAGGGTTCCACCACGGGTCTACAATGTACACATAGTCGGCCGCAGTAAGGTTCAAGCCTATACCACCCGCTTTCAGCGATATCAGGAATACTTTACAATCAGGATTGTTCTGGAATTCGCTAATGGCTTCCTCACGCGCCGTTGCACTGGTACTACCATCAAAGTATACATACGGTATTCCTTTTGCTTCCAGCTCTTTGCGTATCAACGCCAGCATACCCAGGAATTGTGAGAAGATAAGCGCTTTGTGCTTACCCACGTTCTCATCTATTTCACGCGTCAGTTCATCCAGCTTCACACTGTAGTTATGGTAGCGTTCTGCTTCGTTGAGGATGGCAGGCGAGTCGCATATCTGGCGCAGGCGTGTAAGGCCCTGCAATATGTGCATAGTACTACGCTCTACACCACGCTCTTCTATCATGCCCATTATCTGCTCGCGGTAGGTATTGCGATACGCATCGTAAATCTTACGTTGCTCTGCACCCATTTCGCAGTACAGAATCATCTCTGTTTTTTCAGGCAGGTCTTTTGCTACCTGTTCTTTGGTACGGCGCAGCAGGAAAGGATAGGTGAGCTTGCGCAATTGCTGTTTCACTTCATCTTCCTGAAACTTATCTATCGGTGTTGCAAATTCATTCATAAAGAATTCTCTGCTACCCAGCATGCCCGGGTTCAGGAAATTCATCTGCGCAAACAGGTCGAAGGTATTGTTTTGTACCGGCGTACCGCTCAACGCAAGTTTATGTTTTGCATTCAGCAACAGCGATGCCTTCGCTACCTGCGATTGCGGATTTTTAATACTCTGGCTTTCATCCAGTACGATGTAGTCAAACTCCATGTCTTTCAGGATTTTGATATCGCTGCGCATGGTACCATATGTGGTAATGATGATATCGTATGGTTCAAAAGCCTTGACAGATGCCATACGCTTAGGCCCGTGGTGTATAAAGTGTGTGAGCGACGGTGTAAATTTCTTTATCTCGTTCTCCCAGTTATACATCAGTGTGGTAGGGCATACCACCATAAACTTCGCATCAGGCTTTTCCTTCTTGTTGTGCAGGAAGTAGGTAAGTGTTTGTACTGTTTTACCAAGACCCATATCATCGGCCAGTATACCACCCCAGCCTGCTTCTTTCAGAAACAGCAACCACTGGAAACCCGCCAACTGGTATGGACGCAGTGTAGCCCTCAAATCTTCGGGAGCGCTAACGCTGCTGTAGTCGTTGTCTATAATATTAGTCAGCCTTTCTTTCTTGTCTTCCAGCTCCTGTTGCAGTTGTTCTTCATCTACATCTGCCAGCAGTTCATCCAGCACACTGAAGTGGAATTTCTTCAGGCGTACGGTATTGCCCTTGGTATCGCCCATTTTTATGAGCAGGGCATATTTCTTCAGCCATTCTTCGGGCAGCAAACCAATGCTGCCATCGCCCAGGCGTACAAAGTTTTGTTTTTGTGCAAGCGCACGCTTCACCTCAACCAACGATACCGACTGGTCGCCGAACACTACTTCTACTGTAGCATCAAACCAATCTATGCCACTGCTTACCTGTATGCGTGTATCGGGCTTGTAGGTGCTGATGCGCAGGTTCTTCAGGTTGTCGAAGCCAAACAGCTCTACATTCCATTCCTTCATCACATCTGCAAAACGGAAGAACCAGTTATTGGCCAATACAGATGTTGCAGGTATGTAGAAGAAGTGTTCTTTTACATTGTGCTGCATATCGCTGTGCAATGTGCGCAGCATGTTTACATACTCCTGCTCTTCAGGCTCGCTGCGCTTCACTACTTTCACCACACCATTCAGTGGCTCTATCACATCGCCAAAGAAACCCCATTTTATTTCTACACCGTTGTAAGCAAATGCAGGCTGCAATACCAGCATCTGTTCTTTTTCGGTAAGGTATAGCCTGTATTGCGGTTTCACCGTGTCTACATGCTCTACTATATCATCGCCAAAGTTTACATGCATCAGCTGGCTCCACTGCATTAGTTTATCTGTCAGGAATGTTGGCCATTCTTTGGCAGATACTTTCATGGTGCCATCGGGCAAGAACTGTTCTACCAGCCTTGCCAGCTGCACGGTTGCTACGGCATATATATTGTAATCGTGCATGATGAGCCCGGCATTCAATACCTGTGCATCTTTGAACGGTACATATTTATCTTCTATTATCCACGATAGCTCTACACGATAGCTGCCTTTCTCCAGCTTCACCGCGCTTAGTTGCGGTTGTGCTTTGTACGGAGAGAAAGCTACTGCTTCCAATGTTTTGGAGCTGAGCGTTTTTGTATTGCTTTTGATGAAGCTGAGCGTGTGGTCTTTGTAACGCTCCAGCAATTTCTGGTACTTTGGCAACAGGTATTCCCACACCTGCTCTGTTACATCTTCAGCAGGTGTTTCTTTCAGTACGGTTGTGTAGTCGTCCAGAAAATCGCCGAACGGCAAATTCTTTTTCAGATAGCGTAGTATCTCTTCAGGAGAAAACTTGCGTACCACAGGTATCAGTTCGCGCTCGTCTTCGCGAAATGCCATTGGGTTTACATACTGTTGCAAATCCAGTTGCTGCAGGCCACTCAAAAACTTCGTTGCTTCTTCATCTGTTTCGCCTGCTACCAGTGTTACGTTTACAAACGGGTACCAGCTCACTTTTGCATCCAGCACTATACCCAGTCGCTTAGGGTCTTCTACCTGCACTTCTTTTACGGGCTCTACCTCTTTCTTCACTACAACGTTTGAAGAAGATGCCGCATGATATGTAGGCTGTGTTGATACTTTCTTGATAGTAGTATCGAGCACACGCAGGAAGGGTTTACCATTCTGGTAGATGAATTCAAACTTACCCGTCAGGTCGTCCTTCAAGCTAAAACCATACAGTGCAAGCAGTTTGTTCTTCTGCTCATCCCAATCTCGTACCGTCTGGAAGTATTGTGAACCTTGTTCGTTCAGTATCTGAATGAACATAGCGGCTTTGTGTACACAGAGCGGATATTTCTTTTCATTACATCCGCACGATGTATCGAAGTAGCGCTCGTCGTTTTGCTTCAGTACTACTTTGTAAGTATGGTCGCCATCAGGCACTTCGCCTTCCACACGGTCGGTCTTGTTGCCTGTGTATATTACTTTCTTATTGTTTGCCCAGATGGTTGCCTTTTCTATTATCTCTGCCGATGCAAATACACGCAGCATTTGCAGGCTCACCTGGCGCATACGCACTACAGAGTGCTTCTGGTCGTAAGTGATATCAGCGTTTTCGAAGAAACCACTTTGCAGAATATCATTGAGCTGAAACAATGCCGCTACTTCGTGTCTGCATATATCGCCCATGTTATAAGGGCACTGGCAGCGCACCGCAAGATTCTTATGATCCAGGTATTTGTTGATGGTAACCGTATAATAGTTTTGGTACACATCATTGCGCACACGAAAGCGCACCTGCTCCAGCAGATGATCAACATCTAACATCTGCACACCGGCAGTGTAGAATATTTTTTTACCACGGCGGATAACTTCTTCTGTCCCATGGTTGTAAACGTGCTTTAGCAGTGCAGGTAATGACATTCTATTGTATCTCTGTGTTCAGCGATCTGCGATTTTTCCAATCCGAAAAAGGCAATCTGCAAAAGTAACGGAAAAAGGCGCTCACTTGAGCGCCTTTTTCAATTAAATTCTCGTTAATGTAATATATTATACAAACAATGATGTGATTGCATATACGATACCGGCTATCACCGCACTGACAGGAATGGTTAATACCCATGCCCACAGCAGGTTTACAGTAACACCCCAGCGTACTGCCGACAGGCGTTTTGTAGCACCCACACCAATAATAGAACCTGTAATTGTGTGCGTAGTAGATACCGGAATACCCATTTGTTCTGTCATAAACAAGGTAAGTGCACCTGCCGTTTCCGCACTCACACCTTCCAGCGGTGTTACTTTGGTAATGCGTGAACCCATTGTTTTTACAATCTTCCAGCCACCACTTAGTGTACCTGCTGCTATAGCAGTGTAACATGCAAGTGGTACCCAACCCAGGTCTTTCAGCGCAGAGCTGATGTCCGGGTATTTCTGTGTATTGTATGCTACGAAGGCTGCAGAGATGATACCCATTACCTTTTGCGCATCGTTACCACCATGGCCAAGGCTGAATGCTGCCGATGACAACAACTGCAGGCGTTTGAACATGTTTGCCTTACGGCTGGCGCTAGGATCGCGCAGCAGATCTATATAGATATAGCTGAGAATGAAGATTGTCACCACACCCATTATACCGTACATCAACAGTGAGTTGTCACCTTTTTCCAGTGTCTTCACTACTTCTTTGCGTACATCTATCTTATCTATGCCTTTGGTCAGTTTTTCGCGTTGCACGTCTGTCATAGCCAGTACGGTAGCAATGCTGTCTGCAAGGTGTTCGTTTGGTACAGAACCATACATTTTTGCAAGGCCCTTAACACTTTCTACTACTTCATTCAGACTGTCTGCCAGTGGTTTTACAGAAGGGTCTACACCTGCTACAGCTTTAATACTGTCTAGTCCGTAGATTTTTTTAACCTCGTCTTTTGCCTTGTTGTAACCTACAGATTTTGTAAGGCCAAGTGTTGCAACACTATCTGCTACTTTGCCTGCGCCCAGTGCATCGTAGTATTTAGCAACAGCCATTACTTCTTTCACTTCACCCTTTGCTTTTTCCAGTTTCTCTTTGGTCTTTTCATCTTCAGGGTGTTTCTTCAGTTCTTTCTCGTACTTGTCTACTTTATAGAGCTTGGCAACGTTTTCTTTGATTTTACCTTGTTCAAAGTTGTTGAAAAGCACCCATGTGAACACTGTAGAAAGAATGATGATACCTATCCTTAGCCATACATTGCGCATGATGGTAACCAATGTAATGAACATGGATATCACCATACCTATAAGCGGTGCCAGGAAGATGAATAGAACTGTTTTAGAGATTTTTTCTATCTCGATGATAGAACTGAATGCAACAAAGCCTTTGGTCATATACGCGTGCATAACTGCTGCACCCGCAAAGCCACCTATCAGTGTGTGTGATGATGATGACGGAATACCGTACCACCATGTAAGCAGGTTCCATGCAATAGCGGCAATAAGGCCTGCAAATATTACAGGAAGGGTAATAAACTCAGGGTATACTGTTTTACCTATTGTATTGGCTACAGCATGGTCCTGAAAGATAAAGTAAGCTGCGAAGTTGAACGCCGCAGCCCATATTACCGCCTGAAACGGCGTTAGTACTTTTGTAGACACGATAGTGGCAATAGAGTTTGCCGCATCGTGAAAGCCGTTGATGTAGTCGAACACCAGGGCCAGTACTATAATTACTACTAAGAAAGTAAACATACTGTCTGTTTTGTACCGATGGAGGATTAAACGTATTTGATAATGATTGACTCAATCACGTTAGCTGCGTCTTCACACTTGTCAGTTACGATTTCCAGCATCTGGTACAGGTCTTTTTTCTTAATAATTTCTACCGGGTTGATGCCAGAAGAGAACAGTTGCATCATACCTTTATCCAATGTATCGTCACCTTCGTTTTCCAGGCTGTTGATAACCACACAAGCTTCTGTCAGCGAGCGCAGGTCTTTCATATCGCGCAGGCCATATACAGCTTTGTTCAGTGCAGTGATAGATTTTGCGATAATAGATGCAAACTCTACAGTTATATCATCCAGATCGTCAATACCATAGTTCATTACACGCTTTGATGCACCCCACAGATAGTCTGCGATGTCATCCAGTGATGTAGCCAGATAGTGAATATCCTCACGGTCGAACGGCGTGATGAAGTTTCTGCCCAGTTCAATGAATATTTTATGTGTAACCTCGTCGTTCTTGTGCTCCCACTCTTCCAGGCTCTTCAGCAGTGTGTTGCGTGCTGTCACATCTTTCTCTGCTACAGCTTTGTTGAAAATATCGCTCATCTGTGTGAGGTTGCTGCTCACTTCTTCAAACAAGCCGTAGAATACCCTGTCTTTAGGCAGGAAAATCTTCATAATTGAGGCAAAACCCATATCTGTTTTATTGAATTGTCCGCAAATGTATTTTTGTTTCTCAAGGCTATGGAATCGGTAACATACACTTAATAATTCCTTAACATTGAGTTTAGTATTATTTAATTATTTAATGACTTTGAATTGATTTTTAGAAGTTAATCTGTGCCTGTAATCTCAATAAAGAGCCTTCCTGCAGATTGTTTTGCTTCGCGAAATCCTCAAATCGGCGAGATGAGATGGTGTACATTGCAACCAGCTCAAATTGCTTAACAGGCTGCCACTCAACACCTACTTCAAACTCATTTACCTTGTAGCTGCGTGCATCTTTTTCGTGTTTTTTACCACCTTCATAGTACTGTATCCTTGTAAATGGAAAGAATATGTGATTTTTATACTTAATCTGATAATTCAGCAATACATAACCACCGGTCAAATCTTTTGCTTCGATGCTATCGCTAGCTGTATTAAACTCTGGGCCTTTACCAATATTATATTCTGCCTGCACACCAAATGGTTTCGGATACAGTGTTACGCTCGCAGCAGCCCTTTTGTCGATATATGTCAGGTCTTTTCTGTATTTAACGCCTGTAGAAAGCTGGTCTGATGCCAATGTATAGAAACCTGTATAGCCCTGCACACCTGCTTCCAGTATCTGTGTACCTATCTGGAAAGGATAAGAGATACGGCCCACTACGTGGCGGTCGTTATTCAGTTCGGGTTTGTTGGCAGTTTGTCCGTTGTACACACCAAAACCTACCACACCATAGTCGCCGGAACCCTTTAAACCATCATTTACCAGTTTAGAGAATAGTTCTCTTGTTTTTGCAGGGGCATAGTAAAACATCACACCCAGGTCGCGCTCGTTTGCCAATGCGCTATTCAGCGCGTCGTTACGGTCAAGCGGCAGGCGGTTCTGGCTCGATTGCATGTTTTCGAAACCATAAGGTATTTTGCTCTGTCCTATACGGAAACGGAAACGATTCTTTTTATCAACCCCAATATCAAAGTAAGCATCCCTCAACTGGCCGAAATGCAAACCTGTAGTAGATGCAGAGCTTGCAAAGTCGGGCTGAATGTAGAAATACACCTGTTTGCTTATCTGCCCGAAAAAGATAATACGTACGCGCCTCAGGAAGAAGCCGCCGTTATCGCCCCAGCTACGGTCACACTGTTCGCAACTCAGTTTATCGTTTGTTTCCAGCAGACGGTTGTACCTTGCCTGTACATATCCCCTGATGCTTACAGATTCATACCATTTCTTTTTGGGTGCCGCATCTGTTTTCAGCTCCATAGCCTCGCCTTTCTGTGCAAAAACTGCTGTAGACGATGTTAACGATAATACGATTGCAATACCTGCTTGTAAAAGTTTACGCATTTTGGTTTTAAAATTTCTGGACGCAAATGTATTTTGGTAACAATTCCGTAAGAAATTCATAACCAACACTTAATGATTTGGTAACATTGGAGTTAAAGTTGTTTTGTAGAGTCCTTTTCCTATTTAATAGGTTGCACTTAGCATGATTATTGCTTTATAATACAAAAACCCTTTATGCGTAAATTGATATTTCCACTGCTCGTAGTAGGTGTTTCGCTTAACATGACGTCTTGCAATTGCGGTGGGGCTGACGAGATTATTACTACAACAGGTATAGAAATGACTACCCCTGCTACCTATAGCGCCGCGTCATCTATGCCTGCCATAGAGGTACAGGAAACAACCATAACCGAGAAAGGAACCAGGAAATGTCATTATAAAAACCTAGTGATGTCTTTTCGCAATTCCTTCCTTACAAATACGGTGAAAGTGTATGCAGACAAAGAGTTGAAACTAACTACCGTTACCATACCTGCCGGTGAAAACCTGCTTCAGTACAAGCAATTGGGGATTAGCGGCTACGATACTTCTTTCAAAAGTTTCAGCAGATGCAGTATTTATTTCGGCAACCTGATAGACACCAACACGCGCAAATGTCAGTACCGTTTTTATGTACAGGCCACAACAGACCAGAACAATACCTACCGCGATTCGAGCGATGTAGTAATACAGTAAAAACTATTGCAGTCTTACCCGCGGATCCAGCCAGCCGTAGAGCATATCTGTTACCAGATTTACAATGATGAAGATAAATGCGGTGAGCAGTACAGAACCCATCACCAAAGGGAAGTCGAACTTATCGAGTGCATCAACAGTTATCTTGCCTACGCCCTTCCAACCAAAAATGTATTCGACAAAGAAAGAACCTGCCAGCAATTCTGCCAGCCAGCCTGAAATGGCTGTAACAACGGGGTTCAGCGCATTAGGCAATGCATGGCGAAACACTACTTTGGTGGTAGATAATCCCTTTGCATAAGCCGTGCGGATATAATCTTGCGAAAGCACATCAAGCAAGGCACTGCGGGTAAGTTGTGTAATGATAGCCAACGGACGAATACCCAATGCAACAGCGGGCAGTATCAGGTTCTTCAATGCCAGATGACTGCCGGTGATGGCATCATACTCCCACAGGCTGCCCGTCATGTTCAGCCCAGTATAGCTGTGCAATACATAGCCAAAGAAATAAGCTATTACCAAACCAGCAAAAAATGAAGGCATAGAAACCCCCGCCACACTTGCGGCAATGGAAGAAGTATCGAGCCAAGTATCTTTTTTCAATGCTGCTACTATACCAAGCAAAATACCGCAGATAGTTGCAATAATCATAGCAGCCAATGCCAGTATGATGGTACCGGGGAGTGCCTCTGTAAGCACTGCATTTACCTCTCGTTTGGTATTGTAGCTGCGCCCCAGATAGGGAGCTTTCAGCCCCAGTGCATGATTGCCTAATGGTAGCAGTGTGACATAACTATACTTGGCTTTGTCTGCACTATCGCGCTTGTGATAGCCTATCGGCGATATATCGTTGAGGTATAAAAAATAGCGTGTGGCAAGCGGCTTGTCGAGGTTCATTTCGCGTCTTGCATTTTCTACAGATGCAAGATCGCTGCGCTGCCCCATGGTGAGCCTTGCAGGGTCTCCGGGCAGTACATTGAACAGAAAGAACACAACCGTAATAACACCTGCCAATACCAGCAGGCTGTAACGTATGCGCCGTGCCAGAAAGCGCAGCACTATTTACCTGATTTTGCAGCAGACAGTGTAGACGGATAGTCTTTGTAGCTCCACTTGCCACGTATCACACCCTGATCCAGCAGCATAAGCCCGGGATTAGCGCGCAGTGCAGTTTTAGCTACCGTACCATCAAACATGTACAGGATGCCTTTTTCTATATTATTTGCCTTGCGGAAGGCTTCTGCTTTGTCTTTTGTAGTAGAGATGAGTATGTAAGTAGGTACGTTGTTTTTCTCTGCATCTTCTATCAGGTTGTGCAGTTTATCCATATTCTCTGTGCTGGCTTTTTCTACGTCTTTTACAAACAGCAGCAGTGTATTACCGGGTGCTGTCAGCACACTCTCCGTTACATCATTGCCGTCGTAATCAGAGATTACAAAGTCTTTGATTTTCGGCTCTGCATTACCTTTTTTAATCAGTTTTGATTCGCTGCTTACATACTTCCATGTGGTATCCTGCCAAGGGAAATTTTTGGTATCAAATTCTTTCTTCACACCGTCTTTTTCATACACCAGCATTGTTTCATAGACATCAGGTATGGCACCTTCAGGTATCTTACGGTCTTTCTCAAGGTTCACACCTACTTTGTACGGCAGGCAATCGTAGTACGGCAGGTGGCCCAATGCATACCATTGCATCCCGAAAGCAAATACCACCGTCAGGATCATCAGCGGCGTATTTATTTTGCCTGAGAATACAGGCTGTATTCTTTTGCGGTAGATGAACAGTATCAAACCCAATACTGTCAGTGCCACATCTTTCCAAAAGGTTTCTTCGTTGCTTATTTTTATACAATCACCAAAACAACCACACTCTTTTATCTTACCGCTGAATAGTACATATGCAGTCAGGAAAGTGAAGAAAACTATCAGCCCCAGTAGCAGTACAGAAAATACTTTCTGCGCATAACCCAGCAATACCGCTACGCCTGCTATTATCTCAAACGCTATCATCATTACAGAAAGCGTTAGTGAGAATGGCATCATCCAGTGCATTTGCCACACTTCAAAAAATTCATCCATCTTGTAGCTAAGGCCCAACGGGTCGTTCGCTTTTACAAGGCCTGAGAAAATGAACAGAACGCCTACAATAATTCTGATGAGCCACAGTATGTACTTCATATTTGTTGGTTTATGCGTTTAGTATTGACCGCTAATTTGCTAAATGGGTTTGTAATAAACTGTTAAAGCCTATGCTTTGCCTTCGTCTATTTTGATGAGGGCAAATATGGCATAGTTTACGATATCGTGAAAATTGGCATCTGCCCCTTCCGATACAATAGTCTGCCCGTCGTTGGCAAGTATCTGTTTGATGCGCAATAGTTTTACCAGTATCAGATCTACGAAAGACTGCTGAGAAAGCTCTCTCCATGCCTCGCCATAGTCGTGGTTCTTTTGCTGCATCAGGTTTTCAATATCCTGCGCTTTGTCCTCGTACCACTGTTTAGCCTCTTCGTAGCTCAGGTCTATCGGTGCATCAGCAGGCATGGCATTCTGTATCAGGGCTATGATGCCGTAGTTTACAATACCCACAAACTCGCTCTCTATGCTGTCTCCTATTTTCTGCTGCCCCGTTTCCTGTATCTGGCGTATGCGCCATGCTTTGATGTATATCTGGTCTACAATAGATATGCCGCGCAGCACCCGCCACGATGTACCGTAGTCTTTGGCTTTTTTCACGTACATATCCTTGCAGCGGCCTACAACAGCCCTGTATTGTGCTAAAGTATTTGTCATTATGTTGGCGCTTACGCTATCCTGCATTTTCTTTGTAGTGCTATGAGTTTCAAAAATACAGTTTTACCCGTAGAAACCACCCTGCAAAGTAGGGGCAGATTGCTGGACATATCTACACCCGTTGTAATGGGTATACTGAATGCCACGCCCGACAGCTTCTACAATCAGGGCCGCGATAGCGATACGGACAGCATACTGCGCAATGCAGAGCGTATGCTCAACGAGGGAGCTGCGATACTGGATGTAGGCGGTGCCAGCACTAAACCCGGCAGTGCCATCATAGACCCGGAAGAGGAACTGAAGCGTGTAATACCTGCTATAGAAGCAATTCACAAGCGTTTTCCCGAAGCCTGGTTGTCTGTTGACACCTATCATAGCACGGTAGCAACAGCGGCCGTAAACGCAGGCGCATCTATCATAAACGATGTAAGCAGCGGTAGTATAGATGGCAATATGATAGCTACCGTGGCGCAGCTACAGGTATCTTACATAGCCATGCACATGCAGGGCACACCTGCCACCATGCAGCAAAACCCACAATACAGCAACGTAACACTGGATATACTGAACTACCTGCGGAAGATGGTTGATAAATGCGAAGCCGCAGGCATCAAAGACATCATTATAGACCCTGGCTTTGGTTTTGGCAAAACACTGGAGCATAACTACGAACTACTAAGCAATATGCACACCCTGCGCATACTTGGCAAGCCTGTACTGGCTGGCATATCGCGCAAGGGCATGATATGGAAAGCACTCGGCACCGCACCCGAAGAAGCCCTGAACGGCACTACCGCACTACACATGGTAGCCCTGCAACAAGGCGCAAACATCCTAAGAGCACATGATGTAAAGGAAGCGATGGAAACTATTAAGCTATATAAATGGCTGACTAATCAACAAGGCAACTAATCATCCAATCATAGGATGCCTCTTAAACTCTTTACTCCTGTCAAACAGATAGCGAAGTGTTTGTAGCCTGCGGCTGCGGTAGGTGCCCAAGCTTTCGCCTATGCTTATCATCTTTGGGTTGAAGTCGCCAATCCATTGCATTTCGTAGTCTTCGTATTTGGCGGCGGCCTGTATCACTTTCGCACCGCTCATTATCATATAGCCATCTACCCCTTTACCCTGAAATTCAGGCACAACACCAAATGCCAGCCCTACAAAGCGTGTGCATTTACCAAATTGCTTCAGCCACAAAAATTGCAGTTTCTGCAACAGTCCAAACTTACCGTTCAGGTGTTTGAAATACTGGTTCAGGTCGGGTAGGTTCACCCAGAAAGCAATCGGTTCACCTTTGTAGTATACAAACCACTGTATGCTCTCGTCTATCACAGGCTTCATGGTTTTAAACATCTTTATCACCGTCTTTTCCTCCATCTCCTTACCACCGCCGTGTTTTGCCCATGCCTTGTTATATATAATCGTAAAGTCTTTTGCAAATTTCTCCAATTGGTCTTTGCGGATGTGCATGGCGCTATAGTCAGGGTCTGTGGCATACTTATCATATGCTTCGTAAAACTTATCCTGCAAGCGGTTCTTTACTTTCAGTGCAAAACATATCTGTTCATAATACACCTGAAAACCGTAGTTGCTGAATAGCTTGGGGTAATACTCGGGGTTGAAATTCATGCAATACAAAGGCTCCTGAAAGCCTTCTACCAGCAGCCCCCACCATTTATCGCGCTCCCCAAAATTGATGGGGCCATCCATTGCTTCCATGCCACGCTCCTGCAGCCATTGTTTACAATAGTCGAACATAAAATTGGCGGCCTTCTGGCTATCTATACATTCAAAAAAGCCGATACCACCCGTAGGCTGTTCGTTTTTGTATTGTGTATTTACAAATGCAGCTATACGGCCTATTATAGTGCCGTTATCATCTTTCAGCAACCATCTTGCACATTCCCCTTTTTTGAAAAACTTGTTTTTGGCGGGGTCGAAGACTTCTTCTATATCCTTATCCAACGGGCGCACCCAGTTGGGATTGTTTTGATTAATTGCGTTGGGTAATGCTAAAAATGCCTGCTTATCCGTTTCGGATGCTACTAAACGCATTCTCATGGCGCAAAATTAGCAATAAGATTTTTGCCGCGAAACCATCAATACAATGCAATTGTTTATTCAACAATTAGTTAATTCAATTTATTTAACAAGACTATTACACACATAGCTCTTTTTGCGAATGTTATCTGCGCTCATTTTTCATTAGATTGCAAGGATATGCAAGTACTACTCTGGGCCATAGCAATCATCCTTTCGGCAGGTGCCGCATGGTGGGTATATCGTGCAGATAAAAAGCGCGCTACACCCTACCCGTGGCTTACAGCAACACTGCGTGGCATTGTAGTATTTCTTGCACTCTTATTATTACTTGCACCTGTCATCAGCATTACCAGCAACGAGACACAGAAACCCGTAGTGGTTTTCGTACAGGATAATTCAAGCTCTATAGGTACAGCACTTGGTAAAGACAGCAGCACCTATCAGAAGAATACACAATCGCTGATAGACAAGCTTTCGGGCGACTATAAAGTAATAACATGGAACCTGAACGGTAATACTGCTGCAGACAGCCTGTTTCGGTATACCACCCAAAGCACAGATATATCTAAAGTGCTGGAAAACGTGCAGGAATATTACGGTGCGCAAAATCTGGGCGCAGTTGTGTTAGCTACCGATGGCAAGTACAATCAGGGTAGCAATCCATTGTTTCAGCAATTATCATTGCAGATCCCGCTATACACAGTTGGCATAGGCGATAGCAGCATGCAGAAAGACCTGCGCATATCACAGGTTTATAGCAACAAAACAGTATCGCTCAATAGCAATTTTGAAATACGTGCCGATATTATTTCTACACTTTGCAATGGGTATAGTAACAACATACAACTAACAGAAGATGGGCAAACAATTGCCACTACACCCATAGGCATCAATAACAATCAGTACGACCGCACCATCTCGTTCAGCATCAAAGCAACTAAAGCAGGGCTGCATCATTATACCATCGTTGCACCAACTGCAGATGGCGAGCAAAACACTGCTAACAACCGAAGAGATGTATTTGTAGAAGTGGTAGATGAACAAAAGAAAATACTGATAGCTGCTGCTGCACCGCATCCTGACATAAAAGCTATACAGGAAGCACTGGGCACTATGGAAAGCTACAAGGTAACGGTGGCTATGGCAAATGAAATACCATCGCTGCAAGACTATAAAGTAGTAATACTACACCAACTGCCATCGCAGTTCCTCAACAACAGCCGCGATATTGCTACCATGCGCAAACCTGTATGGTATATACTCGGCTGCCAAACAAACCCTGCGGCAGTAATGCAACTATCATCGCCTGTGCAGATGAGCATCAACCCGCTTGCATCAAGAGATTTATACCCTGCATACAATGCAGCATTCAATAGCTTCTCTGTGCCGCAAAACACGCAGGCAGTGATGGACAAGATGCCACCACTCAGCGTACCGCAAGGCACTATACAGGCAAAGCCAAATGCAGATGTACTTTTCCGTCAGCGCGATGGCGAGCAACAGCCACTGTGGGTGCTGCAACAGGGCAATCCTTCTGCAGCCATCACTACAGGTGAGGGCATCTGGCGCTGGAGAATGTACGAGTATAAAAACTTCAACACACATAATACCATTGATGAGTGTATTCGCCAGACGGTTTCTTTCCTTGCAGCCAACAGCTACGAAAAGCCATTCTACCTGCAGCTACCAAAATATGTATGGAGCGACCAGGAAAACATTGGCATGAACGCCTACTTGTTGAATGCTACTAACCAACAGGTAAATAATGCAGATGTGCAATTGATAATAACAGACACCACTGGCAGGAAACAAAACTTCAGCTTTGAAAAGAGCGGCAGCAGCTACAGACTGAACACAGGTATATGGGCAGCTGGCACATACAACTACGCTGCACGCGCAGTATACAACGGTACTATCTACACATCAAACGGCAGCTTTGTGGTAGAGCACATGCCGCTTGAGCAAATGGAAACAGGTGCAGACTACAACATGCTGTTTACTCTTGCTAAGAAATACAATGGTGGCTTTGTACCTGCTGCAAGCATCACATCATTGGCAGATAGCATTAAGAAGAATACCAACATCAAGCCTGTAATACAAAGCAATATCCAGTCTGTACCATTGGTAGATTGGAAATGGTATTCCCTGCTGATACTCATCTTTGCTGTGGCAGAATGGCTGCTACGCAAATACTGGCTGGCTCAATAATAGTTTCGGAAAAATCAGCTTATCGCACTTCAGGCAGCATCAGTTCAAACTTAGAGAAGCTGATACATTTATCAGGATTTTTTGCTGCGTGCTTGTACACAATATTGCGGATGTAATCATTATCTGGCATCGGTTCCAGCTTTTCCTGTAGCTCCAGAATATTATCGGGCATCACACCATCGTGCAGATAACCCATACCATAGAATGACCCTTTGTTGATGAAGATGCAACTCTGCTCATCATCATTAATACCTTTATCTACTAATGCAAATGTCGGCAATGTTTTGTGCAGCCATTTTACGGCATCATCTACTTTGCGGTTATACCTTTTCGTTTTCATGGTAGCACCGCACACACCAGTACAGCTATCTGCAAACACACCATTGGTGCAGTCTGCATTCTTGGCAAGGTTGCACAGGCGCGCGCACAGCCCAAACTCTGCAATCATCTCGCGTATTCTGTTGTGCCCCTCTATCAGTGTGTTGAAAGTATGCACGGGTTTCAATACCTGTTTATTCTTTTCGATGGCTATACGCTTGTAACCCTTTTGGTCTTCGTACACAAACAATCCAAACTTTGGCAGGTAGCCCCTTTGGCTGCGATTATACATAGGCCATAGCCTGCGTATCTCTGTACTTTCAAGTATATGTGCCATCAAATCGGTAGCACATTCTTTATAGCTGATGCGGTGTATATCGCGCAGAAAATCCTGCTTCTGTTTGCCTGTTTTATTATTGCTGAAATGGCTTTTTACCCTGCGCTTCAGGTTCTTTGCCTTGCCCACATATATCACCTTGCCACCAATATTGTAGAAGTAGTAAACGCCGGGCACAGGCGGCAGGCTGTCTACCTGCTCTACAGGTACATGCGGTGGTAAATACTGTTCGCGGTTGCGGCCTTTCAGCATGGTATTTATAACACCCTCGGCATCGTTTGCTACCAGCATGGCAAACAAATCTGCCGTTGCCATAGCATCACCACCTGCACGGTGATGATTAGCATGATTGATACCCAACTGCACGCAAAGCTTACCGAGGCTATAGCTTGTTTTACCGGGCAATATCTTCCTTGCCATGCGTACGGTACACAGTTTCTTTACACCCAGTTCATACCCACTGGCTTCCAGATGATGCTTTACAAAAGAGTAATCGAAATTGACGTTGTGGGCAACAAATACTTTATCCTTCAGCAATTCGTGCACACGTGCTGCTACCTCGCTGAAGCGTGGTGCATTTTCTACCATGCTATTGGTAATACCCGTAAGCTTTTGAATAAAGTAAGGAATCTGTGCATTGGGATTGATGAGCGTTTCGTAAAAATCTACTACCTGCTTACCGTCGTGCACTACAATGGCTATTTCCGTAATACCGTTTCCTGCGGCATAACTCCCCGTCGTTTCAATATCTACTATCGCATACAGCATTGCATGTTAAAGATAAGGCGAAAATGCCTTTCATTTATTACGCATCTTTTCAAGCAGTTTTATACTAGGACTTTCTGCCAGAAAATAAAGCCCATATGCTACTACTAATGAAAGCAATATGCCTGTATACCACACAAAGAGATTATCAATCAGATAAAAACCCATACCGAAATGGCAGGTGAGTATTTTGATGCAGAAAATTGTTGCTATGTGTGTTACATACAATGTGTAACTGTAATGCCCGATATTATTGAGCCAGCCTACAACAAAATTGTGCCGCATAGCACCAAACAGTAGCCAGTAGGCAAATACAGCTGTCATGGTGCCGGTCACTTTGTTGGTTTCTTCATGAAATGCATACCCTTTCACAAGTACCAATAACAGGAAGAAAATGAATGCAAAAACTATCCATGCTGCCTTGCCCATCGGGAAGGACTTTACAAGCATATCGCGATACTTATAGAACAGCACACCTAACAAAAAGTATACGCCGTAATCTGCAAACAATTGCAGAAACACATTGCTGTCATCAGGGTCTCTGTACACTATCCCGTCATAAAGCAGAAATGCGGTGTATATCAGCAATGTAATGATGCCCCATACCTTCATTTTCCTGATGATAAATGGCGCAGCGAGATAAAACAATACTTCCAGGGGCAGCGACCAGTATTGGTGTGTCAGGTAGTTTTGTTCATGAATGTAAACGGCAGACAACAATAGATTTTTCAGCGAAATAAACCTGTGGTAATATTCCTGCACAGGCGGATTGCCATCTACGTTGTTAAAGAATACATCGGGGCAGAAAAACCGTATCAACCCAAACACCACCAATGCCCACAACAACCCTATCAGATAAGTAGGATAAAGGCGTACCAGCCTGCGTTTATAAAACCCTGCAGTATCTACATTGGCAGATAAGCTATGTGCTATAGAAAAGCCGGACAAGACGAAAAACAGTATCACAAACTCAGAACCAAGCGTTGCAAACTGGGTAGCCAACATCAATACCCACTCCCATATCTGCCAGCTTTGTTTAGCGTGCACATGTGTAGCATACTGCACATCGTCAGAGAAAAGCAAACCACGCGCATGGTTTACAACAACACCAAGTGCAGCAAAACCTCTCAGCGCATTAATGATGCGCCAATTTATTTTTAGTGGTTGTTCGTTTAGCATATTACCGTCTTAAAAAGGGGGAAACGGCGATACAAAATACTATATGTCAACACATTATTTTGTAGATTTTTTATTCATACACACATAAACGCTGAGTTTATGTATAATATACTATCTAGCTATAGACACAAGAACAGGGAATCTTGATGGTTGATAAAAGCATCGGATAACGACGTAAAAACAGGATAATATTTCCAAGATTGCGAGGGTGGTATAAGATTCCTAATCATACCATACTATAATCAGCTACAGAAATTATAGTAATCCTTCTTACACTTTTCACACTTTTGATACTCTTCGTAGTTGTATTGGTTATAGCTATCACAATGAGGACATCTTGCTGTAACGCTATAGCAGGTTTCACATCTATAAGCAAATTCAACCATCTGACGAATGCCCAAAACCACCAGTAATTTTGATATTCTGATAGACCCAAAAGATGAACGCACAAAGAAAAAGGTAGCTACTGGTGCATCCTGATTAGTATTGTAGTATGTAGCATCTTTTTCAGTATTGCACTTTTTGCAAAACTTCTTTTCGATAACCATAATTAAATGTAGCCAAAAACAACAAAGGGTAGCAAATTGCTACCCTTCATTATATCATTAAAGCCTTTACTCAATTAGCTTTGGCTAGCTTTCCATTTTTTAACTGCTTCTGTCAGGCGAGGCAGTACATCCATTACATCGCCCAGTACACCATAGTCTGCCGCTTTGAAGAACGGAGCTTCAGGGTCTTTGTTGATAACAACAATAGTCTTAGAGCTGTTAACACCTGCCAGGTGTTGGATAGCACCGCTGATACCCGCAGCAATATACAGGTTAGGGCGGATGGTACCACCTGTCTGGCCTACGTGCTCGTGGTGAGGACGCCAGTGAGAATCTGCCACAGGACGGCTACAAGCTGTAGCTGCACCCAGTTCTGTTGCCAGGGTTTCCAGTATATGCCAGTTTTCAGGACCTTTCATACCACGGCCACCGCTTACTACCAGTTCAGCTTCGCTCAGTGGTACTGCGCCTGTTACTTTGCTTACTTCTTTTACTGTGATGCCGAAGTCTTTATCATCAAAAGCTACATCCAGTTTTTCAACTGCTGCGCTGCCTTCGCCTTTCTTCACTGCAAAAGTGTTAGGCATCAGGTTGATGATTTTAACATCGGTAGTGATATTCACAAAAGCGAATGCTTTACCCGAGAATACAGTTTTCTTAACGATGAAGCCATTGCTTGTATCAGGCTGCGATACTGCACCGGCTACCATACCCGCCTTCAGGCGTGCAGACATGCGAGGAGCAACCGCTTTACCCGTTACATCGTGCAGGCAAACGATAACTTTTGCGCCTTCTTTTTCGGCAGCAGTAGCCAGTGCTTTTGTATAGGCACGTGCATTCAGGTTATCGAGGCGTGCATCTGCTACGTGCAATACTTTGGTAGCGCCATACTGGCCCAGTTCCTGCATAGCAGCATCGTTTACATTACCCAGTGCTACCGCAGTAACAGTGGTGCCCATTTTCTGTGCCAGTTCGGCAGCGTATTGAACCGCTTCAAAGGTTTTCTTTTTGAAAGAACCCTGTGCGTTTTCTGCTAATACTAAAATCGACATACTTAATTATTTGAGCCGGGATGAACCGGATATGATTAATATTTACTTTCTATTTTATGCTTACGACTATCTACTGAACAAATCAGATAACTTTTGCTTCGTTGTGCAACAATGCAACCAGTTCGTCCATGTTGTTTTCGTCTATCATCTTTACGCCTGTTTTTGCCGGTGGCAAATCGTAAGAAGCGATAGTAGTAAGCGCATCGATAGCTGCAGGTGCAACTACTTTAAGCGGCTTGGTACGTGCAGCCATGATACCGCGCATGTTTGGTATACGCGCTTCTGCCATACCCTTCTGGCAAGAAACAACCAGTGGCAATGAGCAAGTATCTGTTTCTTCGCCACCTTCTATTTCGCGTTTCACTGTTGCTACGCCACCTGCTACTTCCAGTGCAGATGCAAAGCCTATGTAGTTCATATCCAGCAATTCTGCCAGCATAGCACCCATCACACCATTGTTATAGTCGATAGATTCTTTACCGCACAGTACCATGTCATAACCTTCGCTCTTAGCATATTCAGCTATTTGCGCAGCTACCACATAAGGGTCGTTGCTGTCTGTGTCTATACGGATAGCTTCATCGCCACCCAGTGCCAATGCTTTGCGGATAACGGGTTCGGCATCTGCCTTACCAACAGTCACCAGATTTACAGCCGTTGCAATGCCTGCTTCTTTCAGTTCCAGCGCGCGCACCAGTGCATACCATTCATCATACGGGTTGATGATAAGTGTTACACCTGCTGTGTTAAATTGCGTGTTGTTGTCGCTGAAAGCGATTTTGGTAGTTGTGTCAGGCACCTGGCTTATACAAACTAATATCTTCATCAGATTTCGAGATTTGATATACTAATACAAACTACAAATATGTAGCCCGAATGGTTGGCAAAAGTACGGCAAAAATCACATCGGAACGAATGTAAAGCTTACAGATTTGGTAAAACTTAAAAAGAGAAAGGGGCTTAAATAAGCCCCTTTCATCAATACATTATATAAATATTATTTTATTTCTACTTTATCGTTCAGGTCAACATCAACCAGTACACGGCCACAGTGTTCACACACGATGATCTTTTTGTGCTGGCGGATTTCGCTTTGGCGTTGCGGCGGGATAACGTTGAAGCAACCACCACAAGAATCGCGATGGATAGGCACTACTGCCAGACCATTCCTGTAGCTGCTACGGATGCGCTCGTAAGCAGACAGCAGACGTGCGTCTACTTTCTCTCTTGCAGCGTTCGATTTTTCAGCCAGTACAGCTTCTTCTTTCTCCGTTTCACCGATGATTTTTTCCAGCTCTTTCTTTTTGCCTTTCAGTACGTCTTCTACGTCCCTGATTTTATCTTCCGTACGTTGGCGGGCAACAGCGCGGTCTTTCAGTTCGAAGTTAGCGTCTTTAATGTGCTTCTCGTTCAGCTTCACTTCCAGCTCCTGCAGCTCCATTTCTTTATTAATAGCTTCGAACTCACGATTGTTTTTTACGTTGTCCTGTTGCTTTTCGTACTTCTTTATCAGCGCCAGCGCTTCTTTCTTACCTTCAGTTTTCTGATCGATAAATTCGTTGATGCTTGCTATCTCAGCATCAATGTTTTGTACGCGTTTCTGCAATCCTTCAATCTCATCTTCCAGGTCTTTCACTTCCATCGGCAGTTCACCTTTCAGCGTTTTGATTTCATCTATTTTAGAATCAATCTTTTGCAGGGTAAGAACGGCGATGAGTTTTTCTTCAACCGAAAAGTCTTTAACAGTAGCCATCAGCAATAATATTTTACCGGATTTGTATTAGTAATTGATACAAGGACGGCAAAATTAGGAAATTTTCTATTAATTATATCGGCAAATATTTCTACCGTGTATTGTTCGCTTTCATAATGCCCTATATCGGCTATTACTATCCTGCCCTCGGCATCAAAAAACTGGTGGTATTTAAAGTCGCCCGTTACAAAAACATCTGCCCCCGCACCTATAGCGTCCTTCAGCAGGAAGCTACCCGAGCCACCACATATTGCCACTTTCTTTATATCTGTACCTATCAGCGCTGTATGGCGGATACAACCAACCTGCATTTTTTCCTTCAAAAAGCCTAAAAACTCGCTTTCAGGCATCGGTTTTGGCAAAAAACCTACCATTCCTGCCCCTAATTGCTGGTTTTTGTTCTCCAGCGCCACTACCTCATATGCCACTTCTTCATACGGATGCGCCTCAAAAAGTGCCTTCAGCACCCTGCCCTCGTTATGTTTTTCCAGCAGCACTTCCAGTTTCACCTCGTTGGCTACTTCTCTGGCACCTCCTGCCACCCCTACTACAGGGTTGGCGTCTGCCGCCGCGCGGAAAGTGCCTTTGCCCTCTGTACCAAAGCTGCATTCGCTGTATTTACCTATCTGGCCCGCGCCTGCTGCAAAAAGAGCATCACGTACCTTATCAAGGTCGGCAACGGGTACATATGTATTCAGTTTGCGCAGTGTACCGCTCATTACTGAGAGTATTTCGGTATCAACCAGCCCCAGCTTCTCAGCTATTTTGGCATTTACGCCTGCCCGCACATTATCCAGATTGGTGTGCGCTGCATAGATATGTATATCGTTTTTGATTGCTTTGTGTACAATGCGCTCTACATAGTTTCGCCCCGTGATGCGCTTTAGCCCCGAAAATATTACAGGGTGATGCGCCACTACCATATTAGCACCCCGCTCAATAGCCTCATCGAGCACAGCCTCGGTCACGTCCAGCGTCAATAGCACGCCCGTAACGGCTGCATTGGTATCGCCCACCTGCAATCCACTGTTATCATACCCCTCCTGATATGCCACAGGAGCATACGCTTCTATGGCTGCCATGATGTCTTTTACAAAAATCATATACCGTAAATATAGCCTTTAGCACAAAACTACACATAAGGCTTATCTTTGCGCCATGCAATTACTCGACGGCAAAGCGGTATCCGCCCATATCAAAGCGCAGATTAAACAAGAAACCGAAGAACTGAAGGCCCAAACAGGCAAAGTGCCACACCTGGCAGCCATACTGGTAGGCAACAATCCTGCCAGCGAAGCCTATGTAGGTTCTAAAGTGCGTACATGCGAGGAACTGGGCTTTGGCTCTACCCTGCTCCGTTTTGATGAAAGCATATCGGAAGCAGCCCTGCTCGAGGAAATTAAAAAACTGAATAGCGACAACCGCATAGATGGCATACTGGTGCAGTTGCCATTGCCAAAGCACATTAGCGACGACGCGGTAATCAATACCATAGAGGCGGGCAAAGATGTGGATGGCTTCCACCCTGTATCGCAAGGCAAGATGGTGCTGGGACAACCAAGCTACCTGCCTGCCACACCATACGGTATGCTGCTGATGCTGGAACATTATGGCATCAACACGTCCGGCATGCACTGTGTGGTGATAGGCCGTAGCAATATTGTTGGTACGCCAATGAGTGTGCTGATGAGCCGCAATGCCAACCCGGGCAATGCAACGGTTACCATCTGCCACAGCAAAACAAAGAACCTGAAAGAAATTTGCCTGCAGGCAGATATAATAGTGGCAGCTATTGGCCGTCCGCGATATGTAACGGCAGATATGGTGAAAGAAGGTGCAATTGTACTGGATGTAGGTATCAACCGCATTGACGATGCTACGAAGAAAAGCGGTTCTCGTCTGGTAGGTGATGTTGACTTTGACAACGTGGCACCAAAATGCAGCTATATAACACCTGTACCTGGCGGTGTAGGCTTAATGACCATTTGCGGCCTGATGAAAAACACACTGGAAGCAGCGAAACAACATATTTAATACCGTGTCTGTTACTACCAATCAAATAACATCATATCCTGTGATGGAGCATTTCTACACGCTTCAGGGAGAGGGTATGTACAGCGGACATGCTGCCTATTTCATTCGCCTTGGCGGGTGCGATGTGGGCTGTGTGTGGTGCGATGTAAAAGACAGTTGGGATGCATCCAAACATCCTGTAATGACGGTTGAAGAAATTACTACTATAGCATCTGCAAACCCGGGACGTATAGCCGTAATAACCGGTGGCGAACCTGCGATGCACAATCTTGTGAATATCTGCCAATCGCTGCACGATGCAGGCTTTCGAGTGCACATAGAAACATCGGGCGCGCATCCGCTAAGTGGAAAGCTCGATTGGATAACACTGTCTCCGAAAAAATTCAAAGCTCCGCTTGAAGAAAACATGGAGCTGGCACATGAGCTAAAGATTGTAGTGTACAACAAATCGGACTTTGCATGGGCAGAAGAACATGCTGCCAAAGTAGGCAAGCAATGTAAGCTGTATCTGCAACCTGAATGGAGTCGCATAGATACCATGACGCCGCTCATCATCGACTATATAAAACAACATCCGCAATGGCAATTGTCTTTGCAAACGCATAAATACATCAACATACCATAATGACTTTATTCCAATCAATCATCCTTGGCATCGTAGAGGGCATCACAGAGTTTTTACCTATCTCTTCTACTGGACATATGATACTTGCCAGCTACTTCATGGGTATTCAGGAAGACAGCTTTACAAAACTGTTTGAAGTATGCATACAGCTTGGTGCTATCCTCTCTGTAGTAGTATTGTACTGGAAGAAGTTTTTCGATTTCAAAAAATGGCAGTTTTATGTAAAACTGATAGTGGCTGTAATACCTGCGCTTGTACTCGGTTTCCTGTTCAACGATGCTATTGAAGAACTATTGGAAAGCCCGCTGACGGTTTCCGTATCGCTGATATTGGGTGGTGTGGTATTGTTATTTATAGATAAAGCATTTAATAATCCTACCATTACAACTGAAGAAAACATCTCTCACAAAAATGGCTTTGTCATTGGCTTGTGGCAGTGTATATCTATGATACCGGGCGTTAGCCGCAGTGCGGCAACCATCATAGGCGGTATGCAGCAAAAGCTGACACGCAGTGTAGCAGCGGAATTTTCTTTCTTCCTCGCAGTGCCTACCATGGCGGCAGCTACTGGCTATTCGCTGGTGTTGAAACACTGGACTGTAAACGGTACAGAAATGAAAGGCTATGAAATGCTGACACAGAACAGCGACAACCTGATGATATTTGGCGTAGGGGCGTTGGTATCATTTGTAGTAGCCATGATTGCCATTAAATCATTCATCAGCTTCCTGCAGAAATATGGCTTCAGGCTGTTTGGCATCTACCGCATCATAGCTGGCATTATCGTACTGCTGTTGTTGGGATTGAACAAGTAATCGAACTATTCAGGCTTCCATGCATTGAAGAGGAGGTTCAGGTAATGATTCTCTTCTTTGGTGATTACATTATCTGCCTTGGTTAGCTTGATGGCGAAACGCAACAGGCTGTTGCGCTCTTCTTCTGTAGAGTCGTCGTAGAAATCGTCTAATGCTTTCTGGAAATGTGCCTCCCACTCATCGTGGCGCAGATTGCTGATGATTTCCATCTGCTTATCAAGATTCACCCTGAACGGAAATTCCTCCACTATATACTCACGTATCACATTGTCCTCATCTGCACTAATACGAAAATCCACTGCCGATAGTATCATCAGCAGATGGTATCCCGCAATGGTTTTGTTCATTCTATTGTTGGGCATACAATTCCTCAGCTTATAGTTAGCTCTGGGTTGCCAGCAGCAAATCCAGGTCTGTGTATTTAAAGTTAAAACGTTTGGCTATCGGCGCATTCGTCACACAACCTTTATACATATACACCCCATTACGTATGCCACCTTTTGCCTGTATCAGGCTTTCAAAGCCGCCCATATCTGCACACTGCATCATAATGGGCATCAATACATTGCTGATAGCGCGTGATGCGGTACGCGATACTGCAGATGCCATATTAGGCACACAGTAGTGTATCACATCATACTTCTTATATATCGGGTTTTCGTGCGTGGTAGCTTTTGATGTTTCGAAGCAGCCACCACGGTCTATACTAACGTCTACAATAACAGAGCCTGCTTTCATATTGCTCACCATCTCGTCTGTCACTACCACAGGTGTAATACCGTTCTTGGGCTTCAGTGCACCTACTACCACATCTGTATTGGCCAGTTCCTCAGCCAGTGTTACAGGTTCTATTACGGATGTAGAACAACGCCTGCCGATATTGTTTTGCAAACGCATCAGTCGGTAAATGGAATTATCGAATATCATTACCGATGCACCAAGGCCCAATGCAGTACGTGCTGCAAACTCGCCCACTACACCCGCACCCAGTATCAACACCTTGGCAGGTGGCACACCCGATATACCGCCTAACAGTATACCCTTGCCGTTGTGGACGTTGTTCAGGTATTTGGCTGCGGTAAGTATGGCAGAGCTACCAGCTATTTCGCTCATAGAGCGTACAATAGGGTAAGTGCCTGAATCATCTTTAATAGAATCGAATGCAATAGCAATGATTTTCTTTTGTATCAGATGCTCTATCATTTCCTTTTTCAGGAAAGGCATATGAATTGGCGATATCACCACCTGATTGGGTTGCAGCAGTGCTACTTCTTCTTCAGATATGGGTGCCGACTTAATAATCGTCGTTGCTTTGTAAACTTCCGATTTTTCGTACACGATGCGTGCACCTGCTTCGCTATAGTCACTGTCGAAGTAAAAAGAGCCTTCGCCTGCATTATGCTCAACCACCACATCGTGGCCATTATTAACTAAAACTGAAACCGCTTCGGGTGTCAGCGCCACACGATTTTCCTGAAAAGAGCTCTCCTTAGGTATACCTATAAAAAGATCTTTCTTCTTAGGCAGTATTTCCAATGTTTCCTCAAGCGGAACATAGGAAAACGATGGCGATATATATGGCTTCTTACTCATGCACTAACCACGATACATTTGTGCAGAAAAGTACAAAACAAGTTTCGATAAAAGAAGCCTGTTAACACCCAAATGATTGTTAAGATAAAGTCAGGTTTTTGAAATAGTCTGCAGCTTTGCCCTATTTGTCGCCTTAAATTTTATTTTTGTAAGGAAGACAGGAATATGCTCAGACAGTCGCAACAGCAGAAGTTACTACAAAAACTATCCCCCCAACAGATTCAGCTCATGAAACTGTTGCAGATACCTACTGCCAACCTTGAAGAAAGAATAAAAGAAGAACTGGAAGAAAACCCGGCGCTGGAAGTAGGCAACGAGGATAATGCGGCTGATGAATATGACCTGCAGGATAATGAAAGCAGTGACGACTTTGAAGAAGCAGATGATGTGGAACTGAGTGATGATACTGCAGAGAAAGTAGATATAGATGATTTTCTTCGTCATGAAGATGATGATACAGGCAGAGATTACGGCGACGATTACTATGGCAACAGTGGCGATACAGAACGTGGTAGCGCACCAGTAAGGGTAGAAACAAGCTTTCACGACCATGTACTTGACCAACTGGGCATGCTGGAACTGGACGACCGCGCACATGCCATTGCAGAACAGATTATCGGTAGCATGGACGAGGATGGCTATCTGCGCAGAGAAATCACAGCCTTGGTAGATGACCTTGCTTTCGGGCAAAACATCTATACTGATGAAGCAGAGGTTAACTCGCTGATTGCAAAAATTCAACAGTTCGACCCACCCGGTTTATGTGCATGGACGCTGCAGGAATGTCTGTTGCTGCAACTGAAACGCATCGACCCGCAAACAAAAGCATCGAAAAATGCCATTGAGGTCATAGACAAATACTTCAATGAATTTATAAAGAAACACTACGACAAAATACAGCGCCATCTGGGGCTGAATAATGAAGACTTTAAAGAAGTCATCAATTCCATCATCAAGCTGAATCCGAAACCCGGGGCTGCTTTCGCTATTGTAAACAAGGCAGAAAGCTATATCATCCCCGATTTCTTTGTATTCAACAACAATGGCAAACTGGAGCTTTCCCTTAACTCTAAAAACGCCCCTGAACTGAGAATATCAGACGGCTATAAAGAGATGATGCGTGCATACGACCGTGGCGATAAAAAAGATAAGCGTCAGAAAGAAGCGGTACAGTTCATCAAGCAAAAGCTCGACTCTGCAAAATGGTTTATAGATGCCATCAAGCAAAGGCAGCATACACTGTTGCAAACCATGCAGGCTATCATCGTGTTCCAGACAGAGTTTTTCCTGAGTGGAGATGAAACATCGCTGAAGCCAATGATTCTGAAAGACATAGCACAGATGACGGCACTGGATGTTTCAACTGTATCGCGCGTAGCAAATAGCAAATTTGTACAAACTGAGTTCGGCACATATAAATTGAAGTACTTCTTCTCTGAGGCATTGCAAACGGAAAGTGGCGAAGAAGTATCTACCAGAGAGGTAAAAACGATATTAAACGATATCATCGGCAGTGAAAACAAACGCAAACCACACTCTGACGAGAAATTGACAGAGATGCTGCAGGAAAAAGGTTACAACATAGCACGCCGTACAGTAGCAAAGTATCGCGAGCAGTTGAACATTCCCGTAGCACGTTTGCGTAAAGAATTGTAGTACAATTCACCATTTTATTCATCACCCCATTATGACATTTGAAGCAATACTAGAGGGTAGGCCTGAGCCTTTGCAAAAAACCGCTATGCAGCTGAAAGGCTTGGCACTGCGCGTTGACAAGCTCATCAACGAACAGATTTACGGTGGTACAAAATCGAAGGTGGCACTTTACAGCAAGGGCAAACCCGATAATGTATTGTTTGGCATACAGCTTACAGATAAGTACTGCGTGTTATACCTGCACTATACAGATGCTGCCGATACCATGAGCCTAAAAATAGAAGGCGATGGCAAGCATGCCAAGCACGTAAAGCTTACAGAAATGACCCCCGAACTGGAAACTGAGATAAAGCAGGTGATGAAAAACATCATCCGCGCCAGCAGACACTAACGGTTTTTATCCGCATTCATTTTTTTAGCTACGGCATCCAGTGTATCATAAAACTCCTCTCCGTATTTGCGGGTTATGGAGTCTTTCAGAAACTTGTATACAGGCACTTTCAGCTGCTTGCCCAGCTTGCAGGCAGGTTTGCACATCTGCTTGCGCGGTTCGTAGTTTACGGCTTCGTATCCATCCATCTGCTTGATGCGGATGGGATATAAATGGCAGGAAATAGGTTTTTTGAAATCTATCTTACCCTCGTTGTATGCTTTTTCAAAAGCACATTTCACAATACCCACTTCATCGGTATAGGCATATACACATATACCACCGTTTACTGTAGGCGTTACAAAGCCATACTCATCATCTATGGTATGTGTGCCTTGTTTCTTTACCTCTTCCACATATTCGGATAGCAGGTATGGCTTTACCATAGGATATACTTTTGCAATGATTTTTGTTTCTTCTTCGGTTAGCGGCGCACCACAGTCACCATCTACACAGCAGCCACCTTTACATGCGTTCAGGTCGCATACAAACTGTTCTTCAACCACCTGGTCGCTCAGTAAAACATTATCTATCGCAATCATTGAAAAGGAAAATATGGATGCAAAGATACAACTACATATTGAGGTAGTTCATCAGGTTGTTAAACCTGTCTTGCAGGCTGTCCTGATCTGTTGTATCTCCAAACACTTCTTTTACTTTATAATTATGCCTTTCCAGTGCAGATACTACACCGCCAAGGCTATTTCTGTTTGTTTTCAGCGTTACTTCCAGCTTGCCTGTCAGCTTGTTACTGAATATCTGTGTGCTGATAAGCAACACTTCCTCGCTCTCGCAAATACGTGCTATTTCGTACAGGCTGTAGTTGCGCGGGTCTATCTCCAACACAATAATACCACCCGGATTATTCAGCCCTGTATTTTCTGTAACGTAGCGCAGCAGTTCATCTCTGGTTATAGACCCTACATAGGTATTCTCTGCATCTACCACAGGTACTACTGCCAGGTTTTGCTGGTGTGCTATACGCAGTGCTTCGTACGGATGCCCGGATGCCAGTACGGCAGGACGATAACCCAGAAAGTCTGCATTCTGTAAAGATTTGTCGGGTGTTTCCCAGTCCAGCAGGTCGTTTTCCTGTACAAGGCCTACATATTTTTCATCGGCAATCAACGGTAGCTGTGCGAGGTTATTCTCGTCCATCAGTGTCAAAGCTTTGTCTCCTGTGTCTGTAGGAATCAGGGTGGGTACTGTCGGTGATATCAGTTGTTCAACTACCATTTTGTTTGATGCCCCTTTGCTATTATATAACGTAGAATATGCAAATCAGGTTTATTGTTTGCATTAAATATAACAGCAGGGTGACAATTATGTTTGTTATCCTTTGTGTTTTGCTAAGAATCCGTCCAATATCACATTAAACTCTGCAGGCACTTCCATCATCGGTGCGTGGCCGCATTTGTCTATCCAGTGCAGTTCAGAGTTTGGTATCAGCTTTTTAAATTCTTCTGCTACCATTGGCGGAGTGATGGTATCATTCTTACCCCATACAAGGCAAGTAGGCACTTTTATTTCTTTGAGCTCATCGCCCAGATTGTGTCTGATGGCCGATTTTGCCAGTGCTATTATCTTCAGGGCTTTCAGCCTGTTGTTTACTATAGAATACACCTCATCAACGAGCTCTTTATTAGCTATGGCAGGATCGTAAAAAGTAAGTTCTGTTTTCTTTTTGATAAAATCGTAATCGCCACGCTTAGGATATGTTTCGCCCATTCCGTTTTCAAAAAGGCCCGAGCTACCTGTCAGTGTCAGGGTTTTAACTTTATCCTGATGCTTAAGAGTATATACAAGCCCTACGTGCCCACCCAAAGAGTTGCCCAGCAGGTGCACTTTGCCATAGTTCATTGTATCCAGAAACTTCTGCACATGCTTGGCAAGGCCACCAACGGTAGTATCCAATATCGTAAGGTCGAACAGCGGCAGCATAGGTATAATAACCTTATGCGTTTGCTTAAAATGATCGACGAGGTCTTTAAAATTGCTCAGTGCACCAAAAAGTCCGTGTAACAGTACCAATGGCTCGCCTGCGCCCTCTTCTACATATTTAAATTTACCGTTCTGTTTTACTTCGTATTGCATGTTGCCGTTAATGGTTGTACTAAATTACTGTGTTTTCCGCAAAATTATAGTTTTTCGCCTATCGGGTAACTATTTCCTCTTTTGTTTGTTGTTATCAAAATATCAATAAATAAACTATTCTCATAGCTTTTTTCACAATTTGCTTCAATTCATTCTGCTAAATTTGCACTGCATTATATCAGCTCTATGTTGCAATACTATTGTTCTTCGCTCACATCGTACCAAAGGCTTAAAACCAAAGAAGTAAAAATCGGTGATTTACTGCTTGGCAATGGCAACCCCATCCGCATACAAACCATGACGACTACAGACACCATGGATACAGAGGCTACCGTTGCCCAATGTGTGCGTTGTATAGAGGCTGGTGCAGAACTGGTACGCATTACCGCACCCAGCAAAAACGAGGCTGAAAACCTGCTGCACATCAAAAACAAACTGCGTACAATGGGCTATAATACCCCGCTTGTTGCAGACATACATTTTACACCCAACGCAGCAGAGATTGCTGCCCGACTTATAGAAAAAGTGCGCGTAAACCCCGGCAACTATATTGACAAAAAGAAGTTTGACTTCATAGAATATACCGACAGCGAATATGCTGCCGAAATAGACCGCATACGCGAGCGCTTTACACCGCTTGTAAAGATTTGTAAAGAGTATGGTACGGCTATGCGCATTGGCACCAACCACGGCTCGCTGAGCGACCGCATTATGAGCCGATACGGGGATTCTCCCATAGGCATGGTAGAAAGTGCAATGGAGTTTTTGCGAATAGCTCGTGGTGAAAATTATCATCAGATAATACTCAGCATGAAATCGAGCAATCCGCAAGTAATGGTACAGGCTTATCGTTTGCTGGTGCAAAAGATGGATGAAGAGTTTGGCGAATGCTACCCGCTGCACTTAGGCGTAACAGAAGCTGGCGATGGTGAAGATGGGCGTATTAAGAGTGCAGTAGGCATAGGCACATTGCTGGAAGATGGAATTGGCGACACTATCCGCGTATCACTGACTGAAGATCCTGAGTTTGAAATACCTGTTTGTAAAGACATCGTATCGCGCTATACCAATAGAACGAATACTGACATTATACATCCGTATAACGAAGACAAAATTATACTGCCATACAATCCATTTGAATACAAACGCAGAGCAACAAACGCTGTAGAAAACATCGGCGGACACCATGTACCTGTAGTACTTGCTAATCTGAAAGAAGAAGAAAATCTGCAACCTGCAGACCTTGAAGCAATAGGCTATAAGTATGACGAAGCGACAGATAAATGGAATATCGGCGATGGCGCAGCAGACTATATTTATCTTGGCAACAAGAGCATCAACTTTGCACTACCGGGTACACTGAAAGTAATCTGCAGCTACGATGTATGGCAACAAGCGGTAGACAAAACAGCCTACAGGCCATTATTTGACACCACATCTTTCAATGCATTAGCTACGCTGCCAGACACCCCGCATTTTGTTGTAATGGATACTAATAGCGATTGGCAGAACATTATCGACACCATCACACACGCCAATCACAACACTGTTATTTGCCTGTTCAATACTGATACTAATAACATGCCTTCTATCAGGCGTGTGGTGGCAGAGATGATGATGCGCAACATCAAATCGCCTGTGATACTTTGCTGCAACAACAAAGACAAAACTATCGACGAACAACTGATAGACTTTGCGACCGTCACAGGTGGTCTATTGCTTGATGGCATGGGCGATGGCGTATGGCTTTGGAACCACATGCGCGAAGTACAAAACATCAAAGCTACAGGGCGTACCTATCTGGAAGTAAAGAACAACAATCAATTCCTTAATAACACTGCATTCTCTATACTGCAAGCTACACGCACACGTATCAGCAAGACAGAATACATCAGCTGCCCTAGCTGCGGCCGCACACTCTTCGACCTGCAGGAAACAACAGCGAAAATCCGCAATGCTACCAACCACCTTAAGGGCGTAAAGATTGCCATCATGGGTTGTATAGTAAACGGGCCGGGCGAAATGGCAGATGCAGACTTTGGCTATGTAGGCAGTGGCCCGGGTAAAATAACCCTGTACAAAGGCAAAGAAGTAGTAAAGAAAAATGTGCCAAGTGAAATTGCCGTAAGCGAACTAATACAGCTATTGAAAGACAACGAAGCGTGGATAGAACCTGCTACTGCGTAACAGTTGCAGTTTCTTTTTCTTCTTTCTCCAATTGCTTGCTCTTGGCAGTAAGCAATACCAGCAGCGATATGCTCAAATAAAACAGCGAACCTACTTTGTGTGTTTCTATCAACTCTGAAAAGAAGTTGTTGATGAAGCCTGCGCCGAACATCATTACCACCCCCATGGTACATAGTTTGTAGAATCTGTCTTTGAAACGATGGTAGGTTTTTTGCGCTTGTGCTATCATTACCATTACCATAATGGCATACAATATCATAGCCGGCCAACCCTGCTCTACCAGCATGTAGAGGTAGTAGTTGTGCGTAGTAGATTTTTCAAAATTGTGGCTTACCCATGTTTTGAAAGAGGCTACACCGTATGGTTTGTAATAATAGTAGAATGTATTGGGGCCGAAACCTTTCACAGGTTCATCCTGACTCATACGTACCGCAGCTATCCAGCGATACAGGCGCTCCATAGAAGACATATCCTGCCCACGAAATGTAGCCACTATATGGTCTGTAAACTTCTTACGCATGAAGGTATGCTCATAGTCGGGACGGAAGTCCATAAACTTCTTGTCCGTAGACATATATATGATAAGCATTGTTATGAGGCCGTAAAACACAGGCATTATCCACTGTGCCAGTTTCAGCCTGATGGCAATTGCAATACCAATTGCAAATACTACCGCAAGCATGGCAGCACGTGCATAGGTAAGATATATGGCAGGTAAAAACACAACTATTATCAGCAGTAAAGGCAATCTCACCAACAGGCTTTTGCCCCTTGTAAGTGCATATGCCACCCAAAGTAAAGGATAGAACATAGACATAACCGTAGAATAATCTACGTGGTTATTATAAACTTCGCCAATAGCTATTTCTATCCTGCGAAAGTTGAAACCTATCTGTGCGTGTCTGTACACTACTATTGCAATGGTAATAAACAAAGGAACCAGTGAAACAATAAAGCCTTTAACAAAGTCTTTCTTCTCTTTGAAGATAAACATGGGCAGTACCACAAACGATGCCATAAACCATGTCTTTGCCAGCAAAAACTTCAAAGACAATAATGGCATGTGCGAATACATTACCGCCACTATCAGCCATACATATTGCGCGGCAAGTATCAGTATTAATGGATTGGTAAGCCATTCGCGCTGAAAGAGGGCTGGCCTGCTTGCTGCTAGTACAAAGAGCAACAACAGAAACAACCACATAATGGGCTCATCGGGTACCGAAGTAGACAGTGTTTCACCAAAAAAGTGAACATCCATCGACAACGGAATGGTAAAAAGAAATACCCAATATGCAGTCTTCCAGCTAACGCCCGTCAGCATCAGGAACAGAAAAGCAAATGGCACACCTGCCAACAGGAAATTTCCCGTGTAGGCATAGGCCATTATGGAGAGAAATAATACTCCCCAAGGTACCAGCTTATCTATTCTGTTACTGAAAAGCAGTGGCTGCATCTTAGCGTGCTGTAGCTATTAAAGATTTGTAGTAAGTGCGTATGAGCAAATAAATACTGCTAAAGAACAAACCTATCAACGCACAAGACAGAACCGTCAATACCAGACCGGGTGGTTTTGGTTTCACAGGAGGTCTTGCAGTAGTAGTGATGTGCAATAAAGGGATATCATTAACCTGTGCAGTAGTGCTGTACTCATTCAGACGAGAGGTGTAACGCGCACGGTCTGCAACCAGTTGGTCTTTCAGAGAAGATATGTTTTGAACCTGCTCCATTGCCTGTCCATAACCTGCTCCACCTCCGTGTCCGCCCGATGCAATCAGGTTTTTACTTGCAGGATTAATAACATCATAGATTTTGTATTGATCGCGCAGTTTTGCAAGCGTGTCGGTCATAGAAGCGATAGAGCTATCCATTTCGCTTATTTTGCTTTGCAGCGATAACATCATCTTAGCACGTTGGTTTACATAGTACCCTCTGAACAGGCTTTCAATAGTCTGCATTGTAGTATTTACCACATTAGCAGCTGTTCCAGGCTCTGTATCTATATAGCTAACTTCGCAAGCGTTGTATTCAGAACGTATTACTTTATATTCATCCTTAAAGATGTCCAGCAATTTTTTAACGTCTTTTGGCTTAGAGCGGTCAAGTTTGTAGTGGTCCCAAAGGTTGATTTTATCTGCTACGAGATATTTGATGGTATCAGATTCCACCAACGACATCAGCCTGTCCACATCATCATCGCCTGCAAAATAGTCTACAAACTGAATACCACTTTCCTGAAAGAGGTTGTTGCGGTCTGTATACAATGGGTTGGTCATAATAAAGCCGCCTATAGCCTTATACTCTCTTTGAGAAAGCAAATAAAAAGCAGTTCCCAGCAATGCAGCTACTATTGATACTATCAGTATCGTCTTCCTGTTGTTTCGCAGTGTGTGTGTTACATCTACGATGTCGAAACGAGGTGTACTCATTAGGATGTTTTATTAAAAACTTTAAACTTAGCTATTATTCTTCATTACAAAAGCTGCAGCAGTATTATATTACTGTTTCGCCCGATTGCATTTTTTCTGCATTCTCAGCAAACTGCAGTGCATCTATCATATCACCGATGTTACCATTCATAAACTCATCCAGATTATAAACAGTCATGTTGATGCGGTGATCCGTAATCCTTCCCTGCGGAAAGTTGTACGTCCTGATTTTTGCAGACCTGTCGCCCGAGCTTACGAGGCTCTTCCTTCTTCGCGAAATCTCTTCTTCCTGTTTTCTTACCTGCTCTTCATACAGTTTGGTACGCATCATGGCAGTTGCTTTTTCACGGTTACCCAGCTGTGTACGCTCTGTCTGACAAGTAATAACGGTACCTGTAGGTACGTGTGTGAGGATAACTTTCGTTTCCACCTTGTTAACGTTCTGTCCACCTGCACCACCACTTCGCGCGGTTTCCATTTTCAGGTCGCTTTCTTTCAGTTCAAAGTCTATCTCTTCAGCCTCCGGCATTACCGCAACAGTAGCTGCAGATGTGTGTACCCTGCCACTTGCTTCTGTATCGGGCACGCGCTGCACACGGTGTACACCACTTTCAAACTTCATGGTACCATACACATCATCACCCTCTACTTCCAGCTGCACCTCTTTATATCCGCCAACAGTACCTTCTGTTTCAGAAAGCACAGATACTTTCCATCCTTTCTTTTCGCAATAGCGCAGATACATACGCATCAGGTCGCCCGCAAATAGGCTTGCTTCGTCGCCACCAGTACCTGCACGTATCTCCAGTATTGCATTTTTCTCATCCTGTGGGTCTTTCGGTATCAGCAATTGGCGCACTTCGGCTTCCAGCTCTTCAAACTGTGCTTCCTGCTTTTCCAAATCTTCCTTAGCCATATCGCGCAGGTCAGCATCACTTTCCGTTTCCAGCACTTCTTTGGCAAATGCAATGCCATCTACACATGCCTTATAACGCTTATAAGCATCTACAATTTTTTCCAACTTGCGGTATTCGCGGCTCACCTGCGAAAAACGCTTGTTGTCATTTACTACTTCAGGATTGGTAAGCGCTATCCCCAAATCATCAAACCTAGCTTTGATAGCTTCCAGTTTTCCCAGAACAGAACTCATGTATAACGTATTATTGAGTCAAAAATTATCAGCATGCAAAATTAAACTATTAAGCCGCTGTTACTAAAAAAAGTGAGCCTTGTTTCAAAACAAAGCTCACCTTCACATTATATAACCTACCTACAAAGTACGTTTCACTTCCACCTCATCGAAGCCTTCGATAATATCACCTACACGTATATCGTTGTAGTTTTTAATCATTAAACCACATTCGTAGCCTGCGTTCACTTCTTTCACGTCGTCTTTGAAACGTTTCAGAGAAGAAAGCTCACCCGTATGTATTACGATACCATCACGTACTATATTCAGTTTGGTATTTCTTGTCATTTTACCATCCAGCACATAGCTACCTGCAATAGTACCTATGCCACCAATCTTGAACACCTCACGCACTTCGATATTACATACTGTTTTCTTCTCAATCTTAGGTTCAAGAAGACCTTCCATCGCGCTCTTGATTTCGTCAATCGCATCGTAGATGATGGAGTAGTAACGTATCTCAATGTTTTCCTGTTCTGCCAGTCTTGATGTTTGCAGTGATGGACGAACCTGGAAGCCGAGGATGATGGCGTCTGATGCAGTTGCGAGCAATACGTCGCTTTCTGTAATCTGACCAACACCTTTGTGTACGATGTTTACCGCTACCTCTGCAGTAGAAAGTTTCTGCAATGAATCGCTCAACGCCTCTACAGAACCATCGAAGTCACCTTTGATGATAAGCGCCAGTTCTTTAAAGTTACCCAGTGCAAGACGACGGCCGATTTCATCGAGCGTGATGTGCTTGCGGGCACGTATACCTTGCTCACGCAAGATTTGTGCACGGTGGTTAGCTATTTCTTTTGCTTCATTTTCGTCTTCGTAAACTTTGAATTTCTCACCCGCTTGCGGCGCACCATTCAGACCCAGTACCTGTACAGGTGTAGATGGTCCTGCTTTTTCAACACGCTGTCCGCGTTCGTTGAACATGGCTTTAATTTTACCGAAGTGCTGTCCGCACACTATCATATCACCTTGTTCCAATGTACCGTTCTGTACAAGGATGGTAGACTGATAACCACGGCCTTTATCCAGCGATGCCTCAATAACGCTACCTGTTGCAAACCTGTCCGGATTAGCTTTCACTTCCAGCAATTCTGCTTCCAGCAATATTTTCTCTAGCAGCAGGTCTATGTTGATACCTTTCTTGGCAGATATTTCCTGGCTTTGGAATTTACCACCCCAGTCTTCTACCAATATATTCATCTGTGCCAGTTGCTCCTTGATTTTTTCAGGGTTGGCACCATCTTTATCTATTTTGTTGATGGCAAATACCATCGGCAGGTTTGCAGCCTGTGCGTGCGATATCGCTTCTTTTGTCTGAGGCATGATAGCATCATCCGCAGCAACTACGATAACTGCAACGTCGGCAACTTTGGCACCACGCGCACGCATCGCTGTAAACGCTTCGTGACCCGGTGTATCGAGGAAGGTAATTTTCTTACCCTCTTTCGTTGTTACCTGATATGCACCAATGTGCTGAGTGATACCACCTGCTTCACCCGCTACCACATTCGCTTCGCGGATATAGTCAAGCAATGATGTTTTACCGTGATCGACGTGACCCATAATGGTAACAATCGGTGCACGTGGCAGCATATCTTCCGGATCATCTGTATCGTCTTCTTCGATATCAGCTTCTTGTTCCAGATTGATAAACTCTACATCATAACCAAACTCGCTTGATACCAGTTCTATCACCTCTGCATCCAGACGCTGGTTGATAGACACCATGATACCGAGGCTCATACATTTGCTGATTACTTCCGCAAAGCTTACATCCAGCAGGCTTGCCAGCTCACTTACAGAGATAAATTCAGTTACCTGTATTACGTTGCCTGCCTGATTATCTTCGGCAGCCGCACGTTTTTCAGCCATTTCTTCTCGCTTGTTACGGCGATACTTAGACTTCATGTTCTTGCCGCGTGTACCGCCTGCAAGTTTTGCTTGTGTCTGGCGTATTTTTTCCTGTATTGCTTTAGCATCAATTTCTTGTTGCTGTGCAGATACCGGTGCATTTCTGTCTTGCCTTCTGCGGTCGCCACCACCTTGCTGGCCACCACCACGATTTTGGTTGAAACCACCCGGACCACGGTTGCCACCTTGCTGGCCGCCACCGCCACGGTTTTGGTTGAAACCACCCGGACCGCGGTTGCCACCTTGCTGGCCGCCACCGCCACGGTTATTATTATTGTTACGATCGCCGCCACCCTGTTGCTGACTACCACCTTGCTGGCCACGGCTTTGCGGATCGTTCGGATTAAATGTTTCCGGTTTTTTCTGAACAGGGATACGCTTACGATTGCGTTTTTCCTTGCTGTCTCTGTTGCCACCCGGCTGAGAAACAGGAAGCTCTATCCTGCCTATGATTTTCGGGCCTTCCAGTCTCGGAGCCTTCATTTCAATATGCTCTGGCTTCTCATCTTCTTCAGGAGCTGCCGGTGCAGGCGTTGGCGTTGGTGCAGGCGCAGGTGCTTGTACTGGTTCTTCTGCAACCGGTGCAGGTTTTTCCTCTACAGGCTTAGCTTTCTTAGGTTTTTCAACCACTTCTTCCTGCGGTGCTGCTGCCTCTGCAGGTTTCACCTCTTCTGCCTCCTCTTTCTTCTTCGTACCTTTTTTAGGTCTTGAAGATTGGTTCAGTTCATCGAGGTTGATTTTACCCAATATATTCGGACCACCTAGTTTAGGTGCTTTTACCTCTATATGTGCAGGCTCTTCTGCTGTAGGTGTTTCTGCAACAGGTGCTGCTTTGGGCGTTTCCGCCACTACAGGTTTCACCTCTTCTTTCGGTGCTTCTGCTACCGGTTCAGGTTTTGGCGCAGGCGCTTCTACCACTACAGGCTTCACCTCTTCTTTCGGTGCTTCCGCTACCGGTTCAGGTACAGGTGCAGGTTTTTCTTCAACCTTTTTCTCTTCCACCTTTGGTGCAGGCTCTTCCGCTACTTTCTTCTCTTTGGCAACCACCTCTTCTTTAGGCTTCTTGGCATCGCCCAGAGAACCCTTAGGCAGTGCAATCTCGTCGCTCTTGCGTTTGGCAGCTTTGTCTTGCGCAAACTCTGCCTGCAGAGAGTCGTACATCTGCTCTGTAAGTTTGGTGTTCGGGTTGCTGGCATTTATCTCAAAGCCTTTGCCTGTCAGATATTCAACAAGGGTATCTTTACCGATGTTGAATTCTTTGGCCGCTGCCAGTAACCTTGGTGTTTTTGTTCCTGTTGACATTCAGTATATACTCAAATATTATTCGCTAATTATTTTAGTCCTTAGCCTGTTCTACAAACCTACGCCATTTTTGCCTAATGGCTTTTTCAATCCTTGTTTCTAATGCCTTTCTTACAATTGTTCTACATTACTACTATTGACCATCCTGAAACTCTGATTGCAGGATTTTCTGCACATCGCGTACTGTTTCTTCTTCCAGATCGGTACGGCGAACAAGTTCTTCAACCGATAAGCCCAGTACACTCAGTGCTGTATCGCAACCGATTTTCTTGAACTCTTCGATAACCCATGCGTCGATTTCGTCTGAGAATTCGTCAAGATCGATATCGTATTCACCTGTTTCTTCCTGAGAATCGCGGTAAACATCTATGCTGTAACCTGTAAGCTCTTGTGCCAGTTTAATGTTAACACCTTTCTTACCGATAGCCAGTGATACCTGATCAGGTTCCAGATACACATCTGCATGCAGGCCTTCACCATCTATTTCCATACGGCTGATGCGCGCAGGTGTCAGTGAACGCTGTATAAGTAGTTGAATATTAGCAGTGTAGTTAATAATGTCGATGTTTTCATTGCGCAGTTCGCGAACGATGCCGTGTATACGGCTACCTTTCATACCCACGCAAGCACCTACCGGATCTATACGGTCGTCATAGCTTTCTACAGCTACTTTGGCACGTTCGCCCGGTTCGCGTACTATTTTCTTAATCACTATCAGGCCATCCATGATTTCAGGCACTTCAATTTCCAGCAGTTTCTCCAAGAAAGAAGGGTGTGTGCGGCTCAGGATGATAACCGGCGCATTGTTGCGCATTTCTACTTTCTTTACTACAGCACGTACAGCCTCACCTTTTTTGAAGAAGTCTGTAGGTATCTGTTCAGATTTAGGAAGGATAACCTCGTTGCCTTCATCATCCAGCAAAAGGATTTCTTTTTTCCATATCTGGTATACTTCCGCGCTTGTTATTTCACCAATGCGATCAGCATATTTTTTCAAAAGATTGTTTTTCTTCAGGTCGCCGATACGTGCTGCCAATGTTTGTTTTGCAGCCAATATAGCACGACGGCCAAAGTCCGTTACGTTCATTTCCTCATATACCTCTTCACCTACGCTATAATCAGGTTCTATTTTGATAGCTTCGCTATATTCAATCTGCAGGTTATCATCTTCAGACATACCGTCTTCTACAATCTCCCTTCGACGGAAGATTTCAAGGTCACCTGTCTGGTCGTTTACGATTACGTCAAAGTTTTCATCTGTGCCGTATTTCTTACGCAGCAAGGTTTTGAATACGTCTTCAATAACCTTCATTAAGGTAGGGCGGTCAATGTTTTCCGCCTCCTTAAACTCCTGAAACGAATCAATAAGATTGATACTTGCCATTATTGTCACTTTTTGCCCTCTCGGGCGTTGTTATTAAAATGTAATTTGTACTACGGTTTTTTTGATATCTGCCAATGGTACTTCTACCATGGTTGTTTCTTTCTTCTTAGGCACTTTTACTTCCAGCACCAGCTTGTCTTCCTGTACTTCTTTCAGCAGGCCTAGGATGTCTTTCCCTTCAGCAGGCGTTATCAGTACGGTACGGCCGATGTTCTTTTTGTATTGCCTGTCAGACAGCAGCGGTTCATCTACACCCGGGCTTGAAACCTCCAGCGAGAAATCTCCGTCGGGAAACATAGCTTCTGCTTCTATCAGCTTATACAGCTTCCTGTTTATCTCTGCACTTTTACCTACAGACAGGCCACCATCAGCATCCAGATACAGTTTAATATTGTTAGTGGGCTTAATCTTAACATTAACAATAAACATATCCGTGCCTTCTAAAAGTGGCTCGGTTAATAACTTTATTTTTTCTAATACGTCACTCATGGGTAAAAAACAAGGGGACTATTATGTCCCCTTCTTTCGAATTAAATCCATTGCAAATGTAAGTGATTTTCCGTTTTCAGCCAAAAAACTGCCAACAGATACAATTATATTTTCATTAACGGGCTATGAACATGGTTTTTGTACCTTTGGTATCCTTATGATACTTAAGATAATTATCTGGTCTATCGTCCTTACAATGATTGTGAGGTTTGTCTTCCGATTCTTATTCCCGGTAATGACAATGACCAAGGTGGCGCAGGAAAGGATGATGCAGATGCAACAGCAAATGGAAGAGATGCAACGCAGACAGCAGGCGGCTTCTCAGCCACAGGCTGCCCCTAAAAAGAACATCGACGGCGATTATATAGACTATGAAGAGGTAAAATAATCCCAGCCTTATTTTTTGGGCAGGAATATATTATCCTCAATCGTCATCCCTTTTTCCAGATATATAGTACGGATACCTACCGACTTGGCCCCTTCTATATGCTGCGGGCTATCGTCAATAAACAACGTATCTGTCGCATTCAGCCCGTTTTCATCCAGTATGTGACGGAAAACCTCCGTGTTGGGCTTGCGCATTCCTATACGGTGAGATAAGTAGACCTTGTCGAAAAACACACCCAACGTAGGCATACCATGCGCCTTGTACAATATATCGTTGAAGGCAGCCTCGTGTATGGCATTCGTATTGCTCAGCAACAACAAATCGTAATATAACCTCAACTGTTGCAGTATCTGCAACCTGCGTAGCGGAAAATCGAGCAGCATGGCATTCCATGCATCTGTTATTTGCTGTGCTGTAAGCGGCATACCTGCCATTGCCTGCATTTGCGCTATAAATTCAGCTGTATCTATCTTACCGGTTTCAAAATCATCGAAAACAGGCGTCTGGCTCAGCTGACTATAGCGTTGCGGAAAATCTGTAATACCTAAATCTATGAAAGCCTTTTCTGTAAGCTTATAGTCTATGTTTAGCAATACCCCACCCAGATCGAATAATATGTGCTTTACTCCTTCTATCATTTTACAAAAATAAAGTTGTAAAGAAGATTTTTCATTTTTCGAGAAAGTCCATTACATTTGCAATCCATTTTGGCAATACGCCATGGGTCCTATAGCTCAGTTGGTTAGAGCACCTGACTCATAATCAGGGGGTCCTAGGTTCAAGTCCTAGTGGGACCACAACACAAAAAAGGCTTCAGATATCTGAAGCCTTTTTTATTCCACTAATACTATATTGAAACTACTACCTTGTCAAGTGCCAATCTGGACTTAGGCTTCAACACAGGTTGATTTGCATCTGTTGTATCCCTTCTTCCAATTGCAACTGCAAATAGCGTTTTATAACCACTCAGACTCAGTATTCGGGTATACTTTTCATTTTCTATTCCTTCCATTGGGCTGGAATCTACACCCATTACTGCACAGGCACTTAGAAAATATCCAAGCGATAGATATACCTGATGCGCTAACCAGCTTTTTATCTCAGACTCGGGCAATGACTTTATAAATGTATTGTAGTAAGCTACAGAACCTTCAGGCAGATGCGCCTGTATATGTGCCTCAAACTGTTCAATATCATCTATCACATTGAATACTATCAGGTGGCTTGCCTCGTTTATTTTATTTTTATTGAAATAAGACGCTTCTGCTAGCTGCGACTTTACTTGCTCATCCGAAACAAACACGAACTTCCAAGGTTGGCTATTGATTGATGACGGGCTCAACCTGAGGATTTCCTTTAGTTTTTCTATAGTTTCATCTGTAAGCTTTGTTTCTCTGTCATACTTCTTTGTGGTATACCTGCTATTGGCAATCTCTAAAAATTCCATACGATTATTTTAACTATCATTTTTATAGTTGCAAACATAAGTATAGTATAATACCTTTACAATAACGGTCAAAAGTGATAGTATAAAATGTATTGTATAGACGACAAGAAATACCCATGTTCTACCAGCCTGACCATGAAATATATTGGTGGCAAATGGAAGGCAGTTATCCTTATTCATTTGTCAAAAGAAAAGAAGCGCTACAATGAACTGCGAAAGGAAATCTCCGTGATAACAGAACGCACACTAAGCCTGCAACTAAAAGAATTAGAAGCAGATGGGCTAGTAACAAGAGAAGTTTATACAACAAAACCACCATTAGTAGTAGAATATCAGCTGACAGAGTTTGGCAAGACACTTATACCAATACTACAAGCGTTGTCAGACTGGGGAATACAAACCGCCAAGAAAAACAAACACATAAAGACCATGGCATAAAACTATTTCCCACCCTTTTTTATCTTACATACATGCGTCTGTTTCTGTTCATACTGTTTTTAGCACTCACAATGTCTGCCAATGCACAAAGCGCATACATTATTGTACTGGGCACAGTACAGGATGGCGGCTACCCGCATCTGGGCTGTAAAAAAACAGTGCTGCGAAAAAGCTTGGAAGAATACTGGCAATAGGCAGCACATCGTAAGCCTTGCATTGGTAGATTCTCAAAGCCACAAATGGTGGTTGTTTGAGGCTACACCGGATGTAAGGGAACAACTACAACTCTTCAAAACACTTACCAAAGGCAAGTATAGTTATCTGCCGGATGGTATCTTCCTGACACATGCCCACATAGGGCACTACACAGGGCTTATGCAACTGGGGCGAGAGGTGATGGGCGCAAAAGAGGTACAAGTGTATGCCATGCCCAAAATGAAAGCATATCTGGAAACAAACGGCCCGTGGAGCCAGCTTGTATCATTGCACAACATCATTATCAATCCATTGAGTAATGAGGCGAATGTGATACCAGTAAGCGGCATCAGCATTACACCATTCATTGTTCCACATCGCGATGAATATTCTGAAACTGTGGGATACCGAATCAATACCACTGCAAAGAGCTATCTCTTTATACCTGATATAGATAAATGGCAAAAGTGGAATAAGGACATAATCATAGAAGTAAAGAAAGCAGACTATGCTTTTCTGGATGCCACATTCCTGAGCGATGCAGAACTACCAGGCAGGCGGAAGGATGAAATACCGCATCCATTTGTAAAAGAAACTATGAGCGTGTTCAGCAATCAGCCAGATGATGTGAAAAGCAAAATCCAGTTCATACACATCAACCACACCAACCCAATGCTATGGAGCAAGCCCACACAAGACAGCATTCGTAACCAACACTACAACATAGCCATACAGGGCAAAGCATATTAAAAAAGGGGCTTAATAGCCCCTTCAATATTTATTAGCTGAACGCGTCTTTTATTTTATCGAAAAAACTGCGGTCCTCCTTCATCTTATCTGCATCAGGACCGGGTTGAAAGTTGTTCGAGTCCTTCAACTTCTCTAGTATCTTGCGTTCTTCATCCGTCAGGTGTTGTGGCGACCATGCATTTACTTCTACCAGTTGGTCCCCTTTTTCGTAAGACTGGAACGCAGGGAATCCCTTGCCTTTCAGCCTGAATATCTTACCGCTTTGTGTACCAGCAGGTATTTTGATTTTTGCCTTACCATCTATAGTTGGCACCTCTACCTGTGTACCCAATACCACCTCAGGGAATGACAGATGTAAATGATAAATCACGTCCAGTTCATTGCGCTTCAGGTGCGGGTGTTTTTCTTCTTCTATCAGTATCAGCAAATCGCCATTAGGACCACCGCGCTCACCGGCATTACCGGCACCGCCCATGCTCAGCTGCATACCATCCTGCACACCTGCAGGTATATCCAGACTGATTGTTTCTTCGCCATATACACGGCCTTCGCCTTTACAGCTTCCGCATTTAGATGTTATCTGCGTACCCTCACCATTACAGGTAGGGCATGTAGTTACTGTTTGCATCTGCCCAAGGAAGGTCTGCGTTACTTTGCGCACTTGCCCGCTACCACCACAGCTACCACAGGTTTGCACTGCATTCTTATCTTTTGCACCACTACCGCTACAGGTATTGCACGATACGTATTTCTTAACCTTTATCTTCTTGTTGGCACCATTTGCTATTTCAGCAAAGTTCATCTTCAGCTTCACACGCAGGTTGGCACCACGTGTACCCTGCCTGCGTCCGCCGCCCCTTTGGCCGCCACCGCCGCCAAAGAAACTGCCAAACATATCGTCACCAAAAATATCGCCGAAGTTCTGGAAGATGTCTTCCATGCGCATACCACCCGGTCCGCCACCATAGCCACCGCTTGCAGCGCCACCCATACCTGCATGGCCAAAACGGTCGTACTGTGCTTTCTTGTCCGGATTGCTCAATACATCATAAGCCTCTGCTGCTTCTTTAAACTTTTCTTCTGCTGCCTTATCTCCCGGGTTACGGTCAGGGTGGTATTGCATCGCTATCTTCCGATACGATTTCTTTATCTCATCTGCGCTTGCAGATTTTGATACGTTCAATACCTCGTAATAATCTCTTTTTGCCATTGTCTTTGTTAGTCGTTTGTAATCAGGAGGGGCAATCAGCGTTTATTCCTGACTACCTGTTTCCTCAGCAATTATTTTCCTACCACCACTTTCGCAAAGCGAATCAACTTATCGTTGAGGTAATACCCCGGCTGCACCTCATCTATCACTTTGCCAACCATATCTTCTGTTGGTGCAGGTATTTCTGTTATAGCCTCGTGCAGGTCTGCATCAAAAGCCTGATTTTTTGCTTCCATTTTCTTCAATCCCCTATGTTGCAGGGTAGATTGCAGCTTGCTGAATACCAGTTGCACACCTTCTTTTATCTGTGCAATATCTTCAGACGATTCCATTTGCTTCTGTGCACGCTCACTGTCATCCAGCACATCCAACATAGCCTGTATCACATCCTTACCTGCTGTTTGTATCAGTTCTATACGTTCTTTAGCCGTACGCTTCCTGAAGTTATCAAACTCAGCAGCAAGGCGTATGTATTTATCTTTAGCTTCTTCCAGTTCCATTCTCAGCTTCTCCATTTCGCTCTCCTCACCCACTTCATCGTCCAGATGCTGCATGCCATTTACACTTTCATCGGTATTCAGGCTTGCTGCCAGTGCTTCTTCATTCATTTCTGCTGACAGGTTGTCGGCGTTTTCATTCGTTAGCTGCTCTTTTTCAGACATTTGCTCGCTCATTGGCTTTTTCTTTTTGAAAAACATTGTGCAAAAATACCTTCAATTATTCTGCCATACTGCAATATGGGACAAATTGTCGCACCAAAACCCTTAGAATTGACATTTTGTAAACCGGCTAAGAAGAATCAGGCAGGTTAACGGATAAGTGATTTCAACTTCCAGATGAGAGAGTCATTCTTTTGCGGAGTCAGATAAAGTTCCCTTTGCCCGCCAAAACCACGAAAAAAACGCTCTACCCCCTGATCCATACTACCCTCCATATCAAAGCATGTATTGCCCCTCGCTTTAGCCTCTTTTATACAATGCCATAACAAGGCAGGCATGGCTTTGTAATTATCGTTGCCTGGCTTCTGCGCTCCCATAAAGTAGTAGCTGCAATTTGCGTCCCATACATTCCATATTACAGCAACTATGTCCAAGCCCTGTTTTGCTGTATATATTGCTCCGCAATTGTTGGCAATACACAGCTGCAACAGGCGTTGCATATCTGCAAGACTATGCGCCTGCATTACGTCTTTTTTATTCAGTGTGTGTTTCTGATACTCAAACAGTGTAGCTATTGCCTCATTATCCTGTGCGATAGTCAGCTCTGCAGCGGCTGCTTTTATATTTCTGCGCAGGCTTTCTTTCATATTGCCAAGCATTGCTTGTTCGTCCTGCAGCACATCAATCAGAAATGTTTGCCTGGTACTTATGGAAAAACCATTTGCTTTCAGCAAGCCTACTTGCTTCAGACCGGGCAGTAGAGATACATCCCAAACTTTGGCATCGGGCAGTTGTTTTATCAGCGCCGCAATTGTTTCGTGCTCAAAACCATCTTTGTTAGCGGTTTTTAAATCTTGCGGGTACAAAACAAATGGCCCCTGATATGGTGTCAGTTTTGGTGTACGTATAATGCTTACACCTATCTTCTGCTCTTTGTTATAAGGCCATATACCCGCTACTTTATCACCGTTCATAGCAATGGCAACATCCCAATCTGTGCACACAGCATCCATCCACCGGTATTGCAGAAATACGGGTATTTGCGGATTGGCTTCGCAGATGCTTTTATATTGTTCTTTGTTGCTCATCAAACTACCTTACAGGCTATCTTATTTGAACTGTAATACCCTTGCAGGATGAATACGGCGAATATACAACGATGGCAGCCACATACATAGTATACAAAGGATAATGGTTGCACCGTTTATAAGCACAGGCTGCCACCAGTAGAGCTTCACAGGTACATACCTGAGTGCATAGTTGGCCTCCGTAAGTTTTAGAAATCCTGTTTTTATTTGCAGCCAGCAGATGCCAAATGCAAGTATATTGCCCAATACAATACCCATACCCGATATGATGGCTGCATGATACAAAAAGACACGCTGTATCTGCCCGTTTGGCATACCCTGCGCCTTCAGTATACCCACCATACGTACCTGTTCTACTATCAGTATCAGCAATGCTGCAGCCAGATTGATGATGGCTACTATTGCCATAATGCCGATTATTACCCTTGTGTTTACGTCTTGCAGATGCAGCCAGTCAAACAGATTCGGGAAAATATCCTCCATCGTATAGGTAGTAAGTGGTGGCTGCACATAGTTGTAGAATACGGTATTGGCAACCGTATCTGCCATGGCATCGTCGTCAAGTTGCATCTGGTAGCCGTTTATCTTATTGGCATCCCAGCCGTTTACACGTTGCAGCAGGCGCAGATCGCACAGTGCGTAAGATTTGTCTATCTCTTCCATGCCAGTATGATAGGTACCGGCCAGCTTCACCTTCCTGATGCGGGGCAATACAGAACCAGGCTCTATGAAATAAAGCTCCAGCATATCGCCCGGCTTCACATTCAGCTTGTCTGCCACACCAGCTGAAAGCATAATTTCCTTGGCGTAGGCTGTATCACTGTAGTCTATCCTATGCCCTTGCACATCTATACTGGCAGGCAGCTTATAGTTTTTGTCGACACCTTTCAGTTGCAAACCCTCCATCATGTGGTTTACATTTACTATAGCAGGGCGGGCAGCAAAAGCATCTATGCTTACCACATGCTGTACTGATGTCACCGTTTTCTCCAAACCAAAGTTTCTTTCTATTGGTTCAGGCGCTATCACAGTATTGGCATTCATGGTTCTGGGTTCTACATGTACATGCCCCCAGAAGCTGAACAGCTTTTCTCTGATTTCATATTTAAACCCTGTAACAATGGCCATAGCCATGATCATAGCAGCCACACTTATAGTGGTTGCCAGTACAGCCAACCTGATGATGAATGACGAGAATGCACCTTTACGATGCATCAGGTATCTGCGTGCTATGAAAAACGGGAGATTCAACTAAGTATGCTGCTTTACCCTTCAAATATAACCTTTATGCTGCAGTGCCGAAAACAAAAAAGCCCCTCCTGTTGGAAAGGCCTTTATGTATGTATGCGGATTGATGGATTACCATATAAGCACCTGCGCACTGCCACCGCCAAGATTTGTCCATTGGGTTTTGATGGCACTGCACGTATTACATGATGTATTTGTTACCATACACGACGTAAGTGGCAATGAAGAGCAAGGAATACCTACTGCACAAACATTCTGATTAGGTGTACCACTACAGGTAGGCGACATCCATGTGTAAGGTCCGCATGGGTTCCATTCTTTGATAAATGTCCATACAGAACCAGCTGCAGGAGCAGAGCCACTCCATGTAGCAGTGCCGAATGTAAACGTGACTACTGTAGCAGGCGGAATTGCGTAATTAACCGTGTTGTAAGAAGTAGAACATGTAGGTGATCCCGCAGCCAGATAGTAATTGACTGTACACGAAGATGTGTTTTTGATGGTGATAGTTTGTGCTTTTGTGGCAAATGCAAATACTGCCAGCAATGCTGTGAAGAGAACTGTTTTCATGACTTTAAAAATTTAAATAGTTAACAATAACCTAAAGTTAAAGCCAATTTATGCTCAAGTCAATACTTACATACAACAAAATACCCCGTGATATCACGGGGTATTTGCAAAAAGTTATCCACAAGAGTGGTATTAATCAATAGCTACCGCGCTTTCTATCAGCACACTAGCTTTATTGTTCAATACCTCTACAAAGCCACCTGAGATTTCGTAACGCTCAGTGGTATTCTTGTCTTTCAGTATTTTCATTTTACCCTTACCAAGCGTAGCAATGATTGGTGCGTGGTTTTCGAGAATCTCGAAATAGCCCTCGATACCCGGCAACTGAACGCCGTAAACTGTACCGCTATATACTTTGTGTTCGGGTGTTAATATATCTAATTGCATTGTAGCAAATTCAAAAGTCAAAAAAACAAACCTATCAACAAGTCAACTAATCAACTTAGTTTTTAGCTTGTTCCATCAGTTTTTTACCCTTAGCTATCGCGTCATCGATAGTACCTACCAGGTTGAACGCTGCTTCAGGATACTCATCTACTTCACCATCCATAATCATGTTGAAACCACGGATAGTTTCTTCGATTGGTACCAGTACACCTTTCAGACCAGTAAACTGCTCTGCCACGTGGAATGGCTGAGACAGGAAACGTTGTACTTTACGTGCACGTTGTACTGTCATTTTATCATCGTCGCTCAGTTCATCCATACCAAGGATAGCGATGATATCCTGCAGTTCTTTATAGCGTTGCAGTATCAGTTTCACGCGGTTGGCACAAGTGTAGTGTGCTTCACCAACTATCAATGGAGTCAGGATACGAGATGTAGAATCCAGAGGATCCACCGCAGGATAGATACCAAGATCGGCAATCTTACGACTCAATACCGTTGTAGCATCCAGGTGGGCAAATGTTGTTGCCGGCGCCGGATCGGTCAAGTCATCCGCAGGTACGTATACCGCCTGTACGGAAGTGATTGAACCATTTTTAGTTGACGTGATACGCTCTTGCATCAGACCCATTTCTGTAGCCAGTGTAGGTTGGTAACCCACCGCTGATGGCATACGACCCAAAAGTGCCGATACCTCAGAACCAGCCTGCGTGAAACGGAAGATATTATCTACGAAGAACAGGATGTCTTTACCTTTACCTGTACCATCACCATCACGGAAGTATTCTGCCATTGTAAGACCAGACAGCGCCACACGTGCACGTGCACCCGGCGGTTCGTTCATCTGACCGAATACGAATGTAGCTTTAGAGTCTTTCAATTGTTCTGTATCTACTACAGACAGATCCCAGCCACCTTCTTCCATGCTGTGCAGGAATTTCTCACCGTATTTAACGATGCCGGCTTCAATCATCTCACGCATCAGGTCATTACCTTCACGTGTACGCTCACCAACACCTGCAAACACTGATAAACCAGAGTATGCTTTTGCGATGTTGTTGATCAGCTCCTGAATCAATACGGTTTTACCTACACCCGCACCACCAAACAGACCGATTTTACCACCTTTTGCGTATGGTTCAATCAGATCGATAACTTTGATACCAGTGAACAGGATCTCTGATGCTGTACTCAGGTTTTCAAATTTAGGAGGTTTAGCATGTATCGGACGGCCGTTGGCTTTATTTGGCTGAGGCAAACCATCGATAGCGTCACCTGTTACGTTGAACAGACGACCATTGATTTGCTCACCGATTGGCATTGCAATCGCTTTTCCTGTATCTACTACTTCCATACCACGTACCAGACCTTCGGTACCGTCCATCGCTACGCAACGTACGCTATCCTCACCAAGGTGCTGCTGTACTTCCAATACCAGTTTCTCACCGTTAGGGCGTGTCAACTCTAACGCGTTGTAGATTTCGGGCAGCTTATTTTCTGCACTGAAGTGCACGTCAATTACCGGACCGATGATTTGCTTGATTTTACCAACGTTTGGCATAAGATTCGATTATATAAAAAGACTAAATTTTAACAACATATTCGGGCAAAAATGCATGCATTTCACCCAATTTTGGCGCAAAGGTAAGGTTATAGATGCAAAATGCAAAAGGAAAATAGGATAAAAAAGCTTTAATTAGAAATATACCTATATATTATTCTAATCGAAAGGAAATTCGTTGTGCATAATAAATATCCATAGGCCTGTTATGCAATTTACCGGGCTTCCATTTAGGCATGATTTTTACTACGCGGATTGCCTCCTCGTCACAACCACCTCCTACATACTTGCCGATACTTTTAATGTCCTTCAACTCACCACTTTTAGTAACAACAAACTGAACAGTAATACTTCCTTCTATATAATTATTCTTTGCATCATCAGGATAATGTAAGTTCTCTAGCAAATGCTTGGCTATATCAAATGTCGGTTCGGGCATAATCATTATCTCACAATCTTTGCTGCTTACCGTTCCGTCAGGATTGTAACAAACCATAGTTATCATAGAATCCTTAACATAAGTTTCCTTGCTACTTATCCTCCCATTAATATAATAATAAGTCCATATACTATCTTTCAGGCCGTTTGGCCCCGTTTTACCGTAGGAGGACAAGGAACCATCCTCATAATACTCATGCTCTTCTCCTATTCCCGTGCCAGTGGTATCATAAACTCCTTTAAATACAACAGCACCAGCATCAGACCACTTATAATGTATTTTATATGGCACTCCTTTTTTATAAAACCCCGAATCTATCAACTTACCAGTACTATCATATCCTTTTAACACACCTTCTTTCAACCCATTATTATACCTCACCTTTTGCATAACTTTTCCATTTCTATGATAGTTCAAAAACATACCCTGTTCTACAGAAAACGTATCATTTTCGTACTTCTCATAATACCCCTCCATTGCTTTAGTCTGTGTAGTGAGATAAAATCTTTTCACTTTCCAAAAATTGCCATCTCTGTAAGCTAATTCATAGTAGCGGGCATATTGAGGCTCACAAACTCTTCCGGTAAAACCCAAATAATGCTCTATAGTATCTTTTGTTTCCTGAGCGTGTATTGTACATACAGGGGAAAGGCAAATGAGTAGAAAAAGAATTCTTTTCATGGCGCAAATCTATAAAAAATCAAAAAAGCTGCCATTTACAGGCAGCCTTTCTATAAGATGTAATAAGTATATTCTTAAGGTTTGTACATAATAGACACCGCACTACTGTTTTCGCATTTAGGCAATGCATCCGAATAGTATAATACACCTTTGTAGAAGATGAAAATGTACCAGTCGTTTTTCTTTTGCAAGTTTGCTAATATTTCATTCGGCTTGCTACCCGGGTTGTGCTGAAAATCGGCCATTGTTATAAACTTAGACCTGTCAGCAGTAACCCTTTGCATCAGCCAGCCCATCAGTGCCGCACTTTCTTTTTTACGCTTTGCATAGTTGCTTACCACACCGGGCGTACTCTCGCGATAGCGATAAATATCAGCACCCATTATATACTCCATCCTGTCGCAGATAAACATTTGCATGGCAGGGTCGTCCATCATACGGTTATCTACTACAATATTATACTTGCAGCTTTGGTAGCGTTCATCTTTCTGTAGCTCTGCCATTGTAGCGGCAAGCAACATGTCTGTTGACGATTTTTCACTCAAATTCTTCACCAACGATACTACGGCCTCCTTTACTACATATGCAAACAACTCGTTGCTCCACGCGCCTTCTCTGCGAGCCATTATTACCCTTTGTGTTGCCGTATTCAGCATACGTCTGTAGTCATCATTGCCCTGCACTACTATTTTCAGATATTTTGCCAAGTCATAAAAGCTTTTCAACGAGCTTGAAGTTTCCATACTGTTTGGTACAAGCATTTCATCTTTCATCAGCTTATCAAGCCCTTGCATGGTTTGCATGTATTGTGTGCGCGTCACAAATACATCTTTGCCTTTTGCCATGGTATCGAAAGCAGCTTTTTCAGTTATCAGTTGATGATACTGCAATGCTTCTTTATCCAGATTATTATCGCCAGGTACATACCAGTGGCCATTATAGTTCATAATGGTTTTATCCTGTGCGTGCCCTACTGTTGCAAAGGCAAACAAAGAAAGCGCTAATGCCAGCTTTTTCATGTGTATATTATTTTCAGAGGTTTGAAAATAGTGTTAATTGCCCTAATTTCATATATCTCTACTATTATTCTTTAAAACTCTAAAACACATTACCATGCCATCAAACATCACAGATCGTATCAAAGCCATTCAGAAAAATATTGCCGCTACTCAAACAGGCGTAATAGACATGGAAACATGTCTGAAGCTGGAAACGGCACTTAATATTAAACCAACGGGCACTTCCCTTACCACACATATCAAAGCTATACAGCGCGCACTAAATGTAGGGGACGACGGTATAGTTGGCCCTGTAACTCTTTCCCGAATAGAGGCTTTAATTCAGCCAAAACTGCCACCAATTCCAATAGGTGCATCTATGGTAATATCTGCCAAATCGCTGGACTTAATAGTTAATGCAGAAGTCACATCTAAAGATGTATACAATCAAAAATACCAATCACCAATATGGCCCGGAGGAGATAGTGGTGTTACAGTAGGTATCGGCTTCGATTGCGGCTATTGCAGCAAGCAAGAACTGGCAGATGCGTGGGGCACTACACTATCTGCTGCACAACTTGCACTATTACAAAACACATGTGGCAAAAAAGGAGCAACTTGCAAAGACCTTATACCGGGTATTAAGTCTGTAAAGATATCTTACGATGCTGCGGTAAAGGTTTTTTATCAGCACACGCTCCCCGCTTGCGCACGCGATGTAAAACGCACCTATCCCGGTATTGAGAAACTACCACCCGATACGCAAGGTGCCATATTATCTTTGGTATATAACAGGGGCTACCTAATAAATGATACTGACCGGAGAAAAGAAATGAAGGCATTGAAACCAATTATTGCCGCGGGCAACCTGCAGGGCATTGCCGCTCAGTTGCGCAGCATGAAGCGCCTGTGGGACCCCAAAAAGCAAAAAGGCCTGATAACCAGACGTGAAAACGAAGCACTGCTGGTAGAAAACGGAACATTCAATATACTACCCGAAAACACGATTATCGTATAATAAAGAACAAGGCTCGCATTGCGAGCCTTGTTCTTTATCAGGTATGTTATTGTATTCGTTGAAACTCAAAAGTAGGGTAACCCTTCACACCATTTTTGTAGAAATCGAGGAAGCGCATTTTAAAGTAATGGCCGTTCCTGTTTTTGATGGTGTAAGTCTTACTTTTATTTACTGTATAAGTAGCAGAGTTATTATTGCGGTCTATATTTACAATCTTCCAATCGTAGCCTATAACATCTCTGTGTTTTTTAAAATTATAGCCGAGCAATGTGCTTGCAGAAATATCTTCATACTTCGTCAAAGAATCTACATTGCAAGAGGTATTATTAGGATTGTGAAGTACCCCTGTTACAGGATAAGCGAAATTATTAAGGTAATAATAGATAATACGATATCGTGTAAACACTATATCCCAAGTATTTTTAGGTGGTTCGGGGTTTACGATAGTGTTCTCTGCAAACGAATAGTATACGTAATTGTAGTTTTGATTCTTAGGCAGTGTAATGGTTTGTACATTCTTACCTCTCAAATCTCCACATTGTAAAATGTATTTGTCTTCTGTTACAGCTATCAGTTGTATCTTTTTAAACGTATCCTGATGATGTGTAGGGTCCAGTTTCAGAATGTAAACTTCTTTTTTACTCAAACCGCCATTCAGCCATTCACCTATACCTGTAGAGTCGGGCAATCCGCATGATGCATCCATCAGCCACTTATTATCAGGCAATTTAGGATCATCATTAACTGCTGTAATATCTGTTTGGTGGGTATTGTAAGCCAGTACTTTGGCAGCACCATTCATAAATACATGGTAACCATTCGGTGTGGCCTCAAATGCAAGATCCCAACTAAGTATAGGACTGGTGTAAACAATTGCATTCGTTTCAAAATCGTAGAACAACTGGTCGGTATAATCTTCACCCATATCAATTTCTACCCGTTGAGACCCATTTGCCTGAGGCAGCACAACAGGTTCATCAGGTTTTTGACATGATACTACAAACAAACTGCAAGCCGTAATGAATCCACCTAGTAGTCCTTTCAATCTCATTATGATGCAAATATCCGATAGTCAATAATACATTATGTCAGACAATTGTCATTAAGCCATTATATTATGTAAGACGTATGTAAAATAAACCACTTATTTAAATTTAGCTGTATACAACAGATAATTATTTAGGTTTGCACTGCAAAAAATCAATTTAATGCGATTCAGGTTATTATTATCAAGTGTTTTTATTGCCGCAGCATTTGCATCATGCACAAACAGTGATAAACAGTTTACCATAAAAGGTGAAATTGACGGCATGCCGGAACAAACCCTTTATCTGGAAGAACTGGGAATTGATAAAATTACAATACTGGACTCTGTGAAGTCTAACACCTCCGGAAAGTTTGAACTGGAAGGCAAGACCCCGGAAGAGGGGCTGTTTCGTATCACATTCAGTGCAGATAAGAAAAAAACAATTTTGCTTTCTGCAGAAAAAGGAAATATTACCATCAAAAGCAACTGGTCAACGTTTGAGCCCATATCAATAAGCGGCTCTGAAAGTGCTGTCAGCCTTCAAAAATTCCTGTTTGTTATCCGCAACCACATGCAGGATTTCAACACCCTGGGCATAGTTCTGGATAGCTTTAAAGCCCGTGGAGATGATAGTATGATGGGGGTTGTGCAAAATGACATTCTGGAAATGAATGTCAAGCTTACCAATTTTATCGAAGACTATGCCGATACTGCCTCCTCGTTGCCTAATGCACTGTTTGCAGTTCAGTTTCTTAACCCTCAGTCAGAGAAAGGATATTTTCAGCAGTTTATACCGAGTATGAACAAACGCTTCCCTAAAGCTAAGCTGGCTCAGGACTTTACCAAAAAAATCAATGCTATATACGCTACCCCTGCAGCACCTGCAGACAACGGGCTCCCCGGCATAGGTACTGCTGCACCTGAAATATATTTGCAAACACCGGAAGGGAAGTCAGTATCGCTGACTTCATTCAAAGGCAAATATGTACTTGTAGACTTCTGGGCATCATGGTGCGGTCCTTGCCGCAAGGAAAACCCGAATGTTGTGGCTGCATACAACCAATTCAAAGACAAAAACTTTACAATATTGGGCGTATCGCTGGATGATGATAAGGATAAATGGAAAGAAGCGATTGCGAAAGATGGATTGACATGGACACATGTCAGCGACTTAAAAGGTTGGGAATCTGTAGCTGCCCGCTCTTACGAGGTACAGTCTATCCCTGCAAACTTTCTGGTAGACCCTAATGGCATCATAATCGGTGCAAATCTGCGTGGCGAAGAGCTGGCAGCTAAGCTGGCAGAGGTTTTGAAATAATTACTGAAATATTATCAATAAAAAAGGGCGGTTATTAACCGCCCTTTTTTATTGCTTTGCTACAAGTACAGATTTCGGTGTACCGGATTTAGTATACCTGATATCAAAACCAATACTTAGCATTACGAGGTTTACATTATACCCTGCATAAGGATATACCGGCAATGCCGATGTACCGGGGTATTCTGCAAAAGAGGTATTCATAAAATTGCTTGGATAGTATTGCACTTTGAATGCAATGCCGGGGTCTAAAGACACCCCTGCAAATACATAAGGCATTATCAAAGGTGTCCTGTCGCTGAACCATTCATTGAATTTATCTTTCTTACCACGCTTCACAAATCCTTTTTCACGATAGTTGAAAGGTACATCTACACCACCGCCTATAAAGCCATAGGTACGTTTTTTCAGGTTGCCGAATTTTATGCCTATTGGTGCGCCTATGGTGTATACCCTACGCTTGATGGTGCTATCAGCAATCTTATCTATAAAACCTATGTTTTTGATGCCAATACCGGTATACACACCAAAATGCTTACTGAAATCGTAATTAAAGTTGAACCCAAAGTTCAAAATATAGCTGAAACGTAATGTACTCAACTTGCTTCTGCCACCTTTTTGCAGGCTGGAAGTGGAAAATATGGCCGCATCCAGCGCATTACTCATATAAAACTTCTTTACCGGGCGGGGTTTTACATCTATCAACTCTACCTCGGTGTTTGTTTGTGCATTCAGTAAAATTGGGCTACCTGCCAGCGACGCTGCCAATAACGATGCAGTTAAGTATCTGAACTTCATATGTTTCATTTAACGCCATAAAGATAGGTTCAAAATGCATCCGTCTGCAAAAATTGCAGGTTATTTGGCTTTGGCATAAGTATTGACTAGTATCTTTACCTGCTGCTTTGCTTGCAAAGCGGCAATAATGTCATACTAGCACATGAGTACAATGAAATCAATGATGGATATGTTTTTGGGGCAATCGGAACAGGAAGTAGAATTTATGCCTATAGTACCCTTGGGCGAGGATGAGATGGACGACCAGGAAAAAGGAAGCCTGCCTACAGAAATACCTGTGATAGCACTGCGCAATACCGTTTTGTTTCCGAACGTGGTGTTGCCGATAACGGTTGCCAGGGAAAAATCTGTAAAGGCGATAGCCGAAGCACAGAAGAACGGCAAATGGATTGGCGTGGTTGCACAGATGGATGGCAGCACAGAAGACCCTGAAACAAGCGAGATATATCGCGTAGGTACGCTTGCCAAAATCGTAAAGCAGATAAAAATGCCCGATGGTAATACTACAGTATTCATCATGGGGCGTATGCGTTTCGAGATAGAGGAATACAAACAAACAGAACCATACTACACTGCATCTATCAAATATCTGGAAGACCACTTTCCGCAAGACGATGCAGAGTTCGAGGCGCTGGTGGCATCTATCAAAGAGCAGTCTGAAAACATTGCACAGCAATCGCCAAACACTGCAAGCGAAACAAGCATAGTGCTTCGCAACATAGAACACAAGTCTTTTCTGGTGCACTTTGTAGCATCTAACCTGCAGGCAAAGCTTGGCGACAAGCAAGCACTGCTGGAAGAGAACAATGTGAAAGCACGTGCCGAACGTTTGCTGCAACTGTTACAGTCTGAACTGCAACTGTTGGAACTGAAGAACGAGATTACCAACAAAACACGCGCCGATATAGACAAGCAGCAACGCGAATACTTCCTGCAACAACAGATGAAGTCAATCCGCGAAGAGTTGGGCGGCGACCCTAACGAGCGCGAGATACAAGACCTGATAAAACGTGCAGAAGGTGTTAAGTGGACAGATGCCGCCAAAGAGCTTTTCCAGAAGAATATAGAGAAGCTGCAACGCATGCACCCGAGCACACCGGACTATTCGGTTATCTACAACCATCTGGACCTGATGCTGGACTTGCCATGGGAAACCTATACAGAAGACAGCTACGACCTGAAGAAAGCACAGAAAGTGCTGGATGGCGACCACTATGGTATGGATAAAATCAAGGATCGTATTCTTGAATATCTGGCCGTACTGAAACTGAAAGGTGATATGAAATCGCCGATATTGTGTTTTGTAGGCCCTCCGGGTATTGGTAAAACATCGCTTGGCAAAAGCATTGCCAATGCCATCAACAGGAAATATGTACGTTTGAGCCTTGGTGGTCTCCACGACGAGAGCGAACTGCGCGGCCACCGCAAAACATACATCGGTGCTATGCCGGGTCGTGTTATACAATCGCTGCGCAAAATAAAATCTGCCAACCCTGTCTTTATACTGGATGAAGTAGATAAAATAGGTAAAGACTTCCGTGGCGACCCAAGCTCTGCATTGTTAGAGATTTTGGACCCTGAACAAAACAATACGTTCTACGACAACTATCTGGAGCTGGAATTCGACCTCTCTAAAGTACTGTTCATAGCTACTGCCAATAGCCTGAGTGATATTCAACCCGCACTGCGCGACCGTTTGGAAATCATCCAACTAACTGGCTATTCTATGGAAGAAAAAACCGAGATAGCGAAAAAACACCTGATACCTAAGCAGAAAGAATTGCACGGCCTCAACAAAGTGCAACTGAAATTCAGTGACAAAGTGCTGAATAAAGTGATACAGGAATACACCCGCGAATCGGGCGTGCGCGAACTTGACAGGCTGATAGCGAGTGTAATGCGCTCTGTTGCCAAACAAGTGGCAATGGAAGAAAAAGTAGCTGCTACGGTTGCTAATGAACAAATAGAAAAAGTGCTGGGCAAACCACGCTATAATAACGATATATATACCAAAGGGCACCCTGCAGGTGTAGCAGTAGGCCTTGCATGGACGTATGTAGGTGGTGATATCCTGTTTATAGAAACAGGTCTTTCAAAAGGCAAAGGTGGACTGACACTGACTGGTAATCTTGGCAATGTGATGAAAGAAAGCGCATCTACGGCACTCTCTTACCTAAAAGCACACGCTGCTGAACACAACATTGCTCCTGAGAAATTTGAGGAATACAACATACACATACACGTGCCCGAAGGCGCCGTACCTAAAGACGGACCAAGTGCAGGCGTTACTATGCTATCGGCACTTACATCTGCCTTCACAGGTCGCAAACTGCGCCCTTATCTTGCTATGACAGGTGAGATAACACTACGCGGACAAGTATTGCCTGTAGGTGGCATTAAAGAAAAAATACTGGCAGCTAAACGCGCGGGTATTAAGGAAGTGATTATGTGTGCACAAAACCAGAAAGACGTAGAAGAAATAAACCCTGCTTTTATCAAAGGTGTTAAGTTTCACTATGTAACGGAAATGAGCGAAGTAATACAACTGGCACTCGTTAAGAAATAATCTGGGCAAAGGATATATAAAAAGGGGATTACACTTGTAATCCCCTTTTTATATGTATATTTAATAACTAATAAATACCTATGAAGAGGATAATCGTTTTAGCACTTACGCTCTTTACTATCAACGGCTATGCGGTAGATAATATCGTTACTGGTAAAACTATCACTACTCCCAAAGGTGATGTGATTAGCTTTTCTGCTATCGGTAGCAAACCAGTCCATATTGCCAATAGCAACACAACCAAAACAATAGCATACGGAGAGGAAAAGCCAATCTTGTTGAATGGCAATAACATCTATTATGTAAAAGACGATAACGACACCGTAAATAACTCACGCAATTGGCAGCAATGGATTGACGCACATATAGCGGCGGAGAAAAAGCTGAACAACGCTATTAAAAAGGAGAAAAAGCAACTGCCAAAAGGCACTTATTACTACACCATGAAAAACATGGTTATCAATGCAGCAGGAGAACTTGTGTACTACGAAACTGATGGCATTGTAAGGCGCAGATATACAGAAACCACAAGACAACATCCGGGCAAACTAATGATACCTGCAAAACTGGAACAAAACATAAATGAAAAACTGAAAGCAACCGCAGATAAGCTGACATACAACGCTATGATTGTTGGTGGCAAAGCCACTGCTTATTACAATTATTATACACTTAACTTCTCAGTAAAATAAGCTATTGAAAAATCTCTTTACCATATTGTTTTGTATCTGTCACTCCCTGCTCTTTGCAGCAGAGGCCGATACAGTGAAAGTAGTGCGCAATGGGAATACGATAGAGGTAGTGCAACAACGTGCAGATACAATTGCTATCATCAATCCGCAGACCTATAAACAAGAGCAGCGCACCATTACACATCCGCCAACACCCATAAGCCTTAACGGCACTGTACTCTATTTCGATAAAGAAGCTAAAAACTTCATCATTAAAGCTGCACAAACACAGTTGCAGGATTGTATTCGTACCATGTTCAAAAACATAAAAGACGAATTACCTGCAGGCACCTACACTTGCGAAATACCCGACCTTGTTATTGATGCAGAAGGCAAAGCGGCATATTTCAGTAACAATGTATTTTACGCATCAAAAGACGTACTGCTGTCAGACAAACTATTCCAATCCATCAACGAGCAATTTGCAAAAGCAATCAACGAGATTGAATTTATACCACTTACTATAGACGGCGAGAAAGTTCCATTCCGTATAGATATGAGTGCTGACATGAGGCTTGCACAATAATATATTTTGTTTTTTCGTTTTGTAACGTATATTTACGTTATGAAACGTAAAACAACATTACAATCTCTTACAAAGGCAGAGGAAGAAGTAATGCAAATCATCTGGCAACTGGACCGTTGCCTGGTGCGTGATGTCATAGAGCATCTGGGCGATCCTGATATACCACACAGCACAGTATCATCAGTTGTACGCATACTGGAAAAGAAAGGCTTTGTAGACCACAAAGCCTATGGCAAAACGTACGAGTACTTTCCCATCATAACCAAAGAAGCGTATGCACAACATGGTGTACAAAGCCTGATGGAGAAATACTTTGGAGGTTCTCCTAAAAAGCTGGTAAGCTTTCTGGTAGAAAAAGAAGATATGAAACTGAAAGAATTGAACGAATTACTGAAATCGCTCGACAACAATAAAAAGAAATAGCCTATGCTACAGTACCTGCTCAACATGACAGCCATCTGGCTACTCAGCCTGCTGGTCTTCGACCTGTTTTTCAGAAAAGAATCTTTTCATAGCTACAACAGGCTATATCTTATTGTCACATTACTAACAGGCATCTTACTACCTCTTTGGTCTCTGCAGGAATCAGACATTGTGTACATCACCAAAGTGACCGAACCTGCTATTGAGAATGTGAGTGCCGTTAAAAAGACTATTATACAATCAACTGTAGCCGAAACAACTACAGACTATGGCAGGCTACTGTTTTATGCATATGCAACAGGTGTTGTGATTGGCATACTCTTATTGCTAAAAGAAGTTTTAACCATTGTAAGCCTTTATAGCAAGGGAAATAAAACAAAAGATGGTGTCTGGACAATCATAGAAACAGGCAAGTCGCATAGTCCATTTTCGGCATTCAGGTACGTGTTTATCAGTAGCAAGCAAAACTACACTAACGATGAGCTGAGAATGATTCTCTCTCACGAAGAGCAACATGGGCATGCTTTGCATTTTATAGACCTCACATTGTTTCAACTTGTAAGGACGTTTTGTTGGTTCAATCCATTGATTTACATATATCACAACAGGCTGCTTGTAGTACACGAATATCAGGCAGATGCCGCTGTAGATAAAACACCTGCAGAATATGGCAGATTTTTGATAGAACAAGCTTTGCTATCGCCAGCCCCTTCCCTTTCTCATTCTTTTAATCGTTCACCCATAAAAAACAGAATTATGATGCTGACAAGAAAAACCACTGCACTTGCGCAAAGCAAACGTGCGATTGCCATACCACTATTATTGGTATGTGTGCTATGCTTCACAAAAAATGCCTTCTCTGACGATAAGCGAAAGATAGACGGAAACAAAGTGACATATAAGGGCAACGTTATTACCATGCAGACATTTCCGGAAGATACTACAATTATAGAAGACCCAACAACAGGTGAGGAAAAGATGGTAATAAAGCGAATGAATCCAAGGCCCAAACTAATGAACGGAGAGAAAATCCAATATGACTATGAAAAGGATGCAAACGGCGAACATCTCCCTGTTGCCGACTTGAATACTATTGGCACATTGTCAGCATCGAGCATAATCCAAACCGTCGTTAACGAAATAAAAAACGAGCTTACCCAACTTCCTGACGACCAATACAACCTTGGCCTCAACAATGTAGTGCTGAACAAAGAAGGAGAAATTGCTTATTACGATTTTGAAGGATTCCGTCCATCTCACACAGCCACCAAAATACCTGAAGACCTGAAAAAATATATAGACAAAAAGATAGTAGCTGTTATGGATAAACTAGCTGCAAAGCCTGCAACTATAAAAGGCACGCCTATTATATATATGACTGCTAATGGCGACTTCTTTAGGAATATTACTGTAGAAAAAGGGAAAATAACGCTATACTAAATAAATAAAGCCCCGATAATATCGGGGCTTTATTTATCAAACTCATTCATTAGTTCTTAACAGGCAGCAGCGAATAGTTTTTACCAAACTCCATCATTTGCTGGTAGAAGCTTTCCGGATATTCTACTTTCACATCTGTTACTTTACCACCTTCCATTACGGGCACCAGCTTAGGCTGTATAAATCCACGGTAAGGTTTTACTCCAAGTTTAGCATAGCGTTCCAATATTTCTTTGTGCAATACAGGGTCTACCTTTACACCATAAGTTTCTACCAGGTTTTTACCTGCTTTGTAATCACCTTCAGATTTTATACGTTGTATCTCGCGCAGCAATTCACCAAACAGTGTGCGCAGCTTTTCGTAGTCATTGATTTTCACGTATGTCTTGCCATCTTTTTTCACCATTTCCACTACGTTATCTTTCTTACCTTTTTCATACACCCAGTGCGCATTCAGTGCACGGTTACGCATGTGTGCTTCTTCCAGTTGATCTCCCAGCTTCAGGCGTGTCAATTGTGTCATCAGGCCATTCATCATATAGCTGTCATACTCTGCCATACCTACTTCTTTGCTAGGCGCTACACCTATATCTACCAGTTTCTGGTCTAGTGCATAATACAGGCCTACAAGGTCTGCGCGTGCTTCTTCCAGGCAAGATGCATAGTTTTTCAGCGTCTTATCCGTTGTTTCCACACCTTCATTTATTTGTCCTGAGGCGTGGCCTATACACTCGTGCATATCAGTGTGCAGGTCAGATGCCAGTGCACCGTATTTACGAGCACGTGCTTTTGTGGCATCGTCTATAGCAAACTCATCTAACATACCGCTTTTAGCACTTGCTACATTGTATGAGTGTATGATATTGCTAAGCGATACAGACTTAGAACCGTGGTCTTTACGTATCCAGTCTGCATTCGGCAGATTGATGCCTATTGGTGTGCTTGGTGCAGCATCACCGCTTTCTACTATTACCGTAATGGCTTTTGCAGTGATACCTTTTACTTGTTTCTTTTTATGCTCAGGCATCAGCGGAGAATTATCTTCAAACCATTGCGCCTGGTCTGCTATAGCTTTGATGCGTTTGGTTGCCTCCATATCTTTCATAGATACCGTGCTTTCAAAACTACCCTTCTTGCCTATCGCGTCCATGTACACTTCTATAAAGCCGTTCACTACATCTATACGAGAGTTTACGTCTTTTACCCATGCTATGCTGTAATCGTCAAAAGTTTTCAGGTCGCCTGTCTGATAGTATTTTACCAACAGCTCCAGTGCTTGTTTCTGCTCAGCATTTTCAGCAACTGCCGCTGCCTTCTGCAACCAGCCTACAATCTTGCTGATGGCACCATCGTACATGCCGCCAACTTTCCATGTTTTTTCAACTATCTGGCCGTTTTCTTTCAGCACTTTGCTATTCAGCCCCCAAGATGGCGCATTGCCTTTGGTATCAAACTTAGCATAGTATGCTTCTACCTCTTTCTGTGTTACACCTTCGTAGAAGTTGTTTGAAGAGTTAGCGATGTTGTCGATGTTAGGGCGCAGGTCAACCAGCTTTGGTTCAACCTTAGGATCGTATATGATTGGCGATACACGTGCTATAAAAGCATCTGTACTTTCGCCCGCTTCTTTGGGCAGTTGTGTGGTATCGCTACCTTTTACCAGTGCAGCAAAATACGCAGCATCACATTCAGGCAAGAATTTTTCGTTACCATAGTGGTGGTGGTTACCATTACTGAACCAGAAACGCCCTACGTACACTTCAAATTTTTTCCAGTCTTCGGCATTCTTGTCGCCGTTATAAGTACCATAGATTGTCTCCAGCGTTTTGCGCAGCAGGATGCCATATTTACTCTTCTGGTCGTAAATAATATCGCGTCCGCAAAGCGCAGCCTCATACAGATAGTACGAAAGTTCTTTTTGCTGAAGACTAAGCTCATCCCAGCCCGGTATCTGATAGCGCAACATCTGCAGGTCTGCAAATGCTTCAGCCTCTACCTTGAAGTTGGTATCATATCCCGAAACCACTTTTGCACTGTCTGTTTTGCCGGCAGTATTATTACCACCACCGCAAGACGACAACATGATTTGTGTTCCCATAAATGCCATTACGGGTATAGCCCACTTTTTCATTGTTTATAAATTGCTTTTAAGAAGCATTAAAAATACCTGATTTAGCTCAATCATTAAAACCTACTTTTGCACCATGAAACGCACCCTTATGCTGCTCATGTCAGCCTTTCTGATGCATTCTTGTCAACCTGACGGCCCTAAAAACAACCCAACAACATCAGAACCTATTAAGTCGGGGGTAGAAATACTTGCAGATAGCCTACCCATTGCTGAAGACAAACTGAACAATCTTCATTTTAGCATACACGTCTATACCAATGATAGGACAGCAAACGGATCTTATGATGTACAAACAGAATGGGGATACAACATAGCCACAACAACCATTAAAATGCCTGATGGCGGAGAAAAATTAAAACCCATCCTTCGCAGAGGAGGCAAACCGTATAGCTTTATTATTGGTTTCAGATACGATGACGACACTGCATTTAATGACTTCTATGAAGTGCAAGGCAGTAAAAATGAAATAAAAACCAAATACCTTAAATATTACAGTTTCGAATAATTAACTCCTACTCCCCTTACTGGTAAATTTCTTGTGTGTTTGTACAAAGCCATTATTCTGGTAAAACGCATGGGCTTCCTCTCGCCAATTGCTTGAGGTTACTTCAAAAACATCATAATCTGTTTCGTTGATTATTGAACGTAGCGTAGCAATCAATTTCTTACCTATCCCCCAACCTCTGCAAGCTTCTTTTATGTACATTTCCTGTATTTCGTAAGCTGTGCCTGTATGGTGCAGCAACTGCTGGCTGTGGCAACTGATAAAGCCGCAAGGAGTATTATCTCTTTCTGCTACCAGGTAAATGATGGTATCGTTCCGCAGGTTTGTTTCAAAACACTGCATAAACCGCTCTTTGTTATGTTGCTTATCAGACAGGCAACACAGCATTTCATACACAAGCTCCACATCTGCACTCACCGCTCTGCGAATAATCAGGTTTTCCATAGCCAAAATATTATCGGCATATTAGGCCAGCTATGTCAACTGATTGTTTATTCTGTTTTAAATTTTCATAACCTACAAAAACAAAAATGGCCGGCAATGATTGCCGACCATTTCTTATTTGATTGCAGTAGTATTATTTCTTAACAAACTGAATAGTTTCAGAGATGCTTTCATCTACATTCACTACTTGCAGCATGTATACGCCTGCAGCAAGGCTTGTTAGATTGATTTTTGCATTCTTACCGCCATCCAATTGCAGTTTGTCTGTATAAACAACTTTACCCAGTTTATCCAGCACCTTCACTTCTGTATTACCTTTCAGCACTTGTTTGAAGTTGATATTCAACTCGCTACCAGTCATTGGGTTTGGATAAACATCGATACCTGTATTTTTCTGTACACCTGTTACAGACAAATTAGGATCTACAGTCAGCATACCTGCAACACTTGGTACAGTGTTAGTACATACACCATCTACAAGACAGCGATACATATTACCGTTCATTGTTACATTGATAGAAGATATACGCAGTGTGTTTGTATATACACCCGTATACCTGCCACCTTCTGCCAGATTACGGAAGCCATTACCGCTATTATCACTTTCCTGCCATTGATAACTTGTACCTGTTGGAGGAACACTGAATGTTGCTATCTGGAATGGTGTAACTTTCAGAACAGATGGATTAGTCACCGGTGCATTAATAATACCCACAGGTATGTTTGTAGAATAATACCACAAACCACACAATTGTGTTTCTGTAAGTGCACAACGGTATACCGCACCGTGAATATTAGCAGGTGCTCCGCTTATACGTAAAGAGTCTGTATTTACACCTGAGTATGGAGGAACATTTGTAAGATTAACAAATGAACCATTAGACTGCATACGCTGCCATTGATACAGTACACCTGCACCTGTTGCACGTACACCAAGTTTAGTAGTTCCGCCTTCGCATACTGTATCTGTAATGCTGCTGCTAACCACAGTTATTGGCCTCAACACATTCAGCAACACCGCATTTGAAGTAACTGCAGGAGCACATGTACCCCTTACCACACAACGGTATTGATAAGCATCCATACCAGGCGTTACTGCACTTACAGTTAATGTAGCAGAGTTTGCGCCTGTATAGCCACCATTACCCGGGAGGTTTACAAAACCTGTACCCCTGTTTTCCTGCCATTGATATGTAAGTCCTGTACCAGTTGCGGTTAGCGTAAATGTAGCATTTGTACCAGGGCACTTAGTTTGCGCCACCGGTTGTGTTGTAATTGTAGGAAGTGTAAATATAGTAATACGCGCATCATTTGTATTAACAGTTGGCGTACAAGTCTGATTACTGATAACACAACGATATGTATAACCATTCAAACCAATAGTAGCACCTGTTATTGTCATGTTTGCAGTTGTTACATTGCTGTAAGGTGCAGTATTTGTAAGATTAACATAACCAGTACCATTATTTACCTGCCACTGATAGCTGAGTACACCTGTCATTGTTGAGGCTGTACCAGCTGTTGAGAAAGTGATATTGCTACCTGCACACACTTCTCTGTCTGAAGGTTGATTAAATACTGTTGGTATAGCATTTACAAACAAGAGTGCTGTGTTTGTAGTTGCCGCAGGAGCGCAAGAACCTGTTACCACACAACGATAACCCAAGCCATGGTAGGCAGGTGTTATAGTTGTAAGCGTAAGCGAAGATGTTGTAGCGCCACTGTATATACCTGTGTTTGTAACATTAGAATATACACCTGCTGTGTTCAGCATCTGCCATTGATATGTTATACCCGTACCGGTAGCTACAACATTGAATGTTGTTGAACCACCTTCGCACACAATTGATGGTGAAGGCCCGCTTGTTATTACAGGTCTAGTATTAACATTAAGTGTAACAATATTTGTAGTAACCGCCGGAGTACAAGTACCTGTTATCACACACTGATATTGATAACCACTCATAGCTGCTGTTACGTTAGCAATACTCATGTTTGGTCCCAACACACCTGCATACGGAGCTGCATTGGTAAGGTTTACAAAGCCTAAGCCTGTATTTACCTGCCATTGATAATTTAACCCTGTACCGGTAGCTGCCACATTGAAGTTAGCAGTTTGGAAGTCGCAAATAGTAAGATTAGTTGGCTGCGTTGCAATAACCGGAGCTGGCTGCACAGTTAATGTAGCTGCAGCTGTAAAGAATGCTGCAACACATGAATTGCTGAGAACACAACGGTATTGATAGTTATTGAAGCTAAGCGGTGTATTTAATACAGAAAGCGTAGCTGTTGTAGCACCACCATAGTTTGCACCATTTGCAACGTTTGTATAACCACTACCAGTATTTACCTGCCATTGATATACTACGTTTGCACCACCAGTAGCCACGCTGAATGTTGCTGTACCTGCAGTACAAGCAATAAAGTTCGCCGGTTGTGTTATTACAGGTATAGATGTACCTATAGTTAGAGATGATGCACCGGTAATGAGGGTAAAAGGAGCACAGCTACCGGTTAGCACACAACGATATGCATAACCATTAATTGCAGGTGTAGCTGCAGATATATTCAGTGTATTAGTATTAACACCGCTGTACACACCGGCATTAGACAAATTGTAGTATCCTGTACCATCATACACCTGCCATTGGTATGTAAGGTTTGTACCAGTAGCGTTAACAGTAAAGACAGCTGGAGCACCATTACATACAATTGTGTTAGGTGTCATAGTTGTAACGCCTGTTGCAGAACCTACTGAAAGTGTTGACGTATTAGAAATCGCTGTTGCTGTATTACAACTTGTGCTGGCTACGCAACGGTATTGATAACCATTGAAAGTAGAAGGGGCTGATGTAAGCAGCAATGATCCTGTGGTAGCGCCACTGTATACACCTCCGTTTACAACATTTGTAAACCCTGTACCGGTATTTACCTGCCATTGATATGCAATACCACTACCTGTAGCTGCAGCTGTTAGTGTCAGGTTGGCACTAGGACATAGTGTACTGGATGCTGTTGGCTGCGTTGTAAATGTTGGAGATACGCAAGTCAGATTCACATTGTAATCTTCTGTTTCACCATAAGAGAATGTAGTACATGGATCTGTACTTAGTATTGCAGAAGAGTATCTAACCCTAACCCTCATTTTTGTTAAGCCTGCTGTTGCATTTGGCGGAACTACCACGTTGTTTGTTACAACAGAGCCATTGCCCGTACCTATAGAGGTATATTCAGTAGTTTCAAATATTCCGTTCTGATTATAATCAATCCAACACGCAACTCTTTCAGAACCTCCTGCACCTACTGTTACGCTTATTGGTGTAGTAGCACCTATTGCAATATTTGGTGCTGATACCGACAAGCCATAATCTGTATAAGCAGGCGTAGCTGTACAACCGGTAGTGTTATTAAGCGTACCAAAAGTTACATTATTAATTACGTCACTGAAAGCACATCCGCTTGAATATCCTGCTGCACAATAGCAAGACAGAAAGTTATTCATATTCATTTGTAATGAGCTTGAAAAACCTGTATTGCTCGAGCACGTTACCGCACAACGATAATATGTTGCTGCGCTCTGTGTTGTTGCTAAAGTAGATGATGTAGCACCTGCAATATTAGTCCATGTACTATTGTTTGGAGAAGACTGCCACTGATACGAAACGCCACTGCCGGCAATTGTATTTTGAAGCGACAATGTAAAAGTTGTACCAGGACATACAGGATTTAAAGTAGTTAATGTATTGCCTGGTGCAGGAGTACCCGAGCAAGGAGAGCCACCTGTAACCACAAGGTTATAATCCTCTACCTCACCAAATGTATAGCTTGTACAAGGATCCATACTACTACTACCTCCATACACACACCTTACACGCATACGTTTTGTACCTGCTGTTGTTCCCGATGGCACAACAAAACTACTGGCAACAAAAGCACCATATGCCAAATTAGCCGAATAAACCTGCTCACCTGCATCATAAAAATCACCATCAGCATTAAAGTCTACCCATATTTTGTAGTACTCATAATAGTAATAGTTATTTAATATGGCAAAATTCACAGTATTGCCCGCCGCCGTTGTATGCGACATAGTAGAGTAATATATATACCCACTACTTGTTGCACAACCCGTATACCAGTTACTGATATTTGTTGTACCGCCTGAGGTTGCAAATGCTTCAATGTGATCGCCCCAAGAACATGCAATACTATACAAACCAGTATTACACTGAGCTTGTGCAGTATTCGCAAGTACTGTTGTCAACAATACCAAAGAAACCTTTTTAAACCAATTGTAAAGTTTTAAATTCATAATCGTTAGATTTCAGTCACACAATATTTTACATTTATTCCAATGTGATGCGTCTACCAATTTAGTATTAATTTCTAATTAATCACAAAAAAAATTTGAAAATTTTAACATTCACACAGTAGAATACAGGTCCAGCCTACTTAAACAGAAACTTATAAAAGTCCTCTTTCCTCATAAAACTGGCTCTGTACTGCGGCAGGGGCTTCAATTGCCCATCCATTCTCTTAAATATGGGTATTGCATTCCACAAAAGCTCTTTATTCAGGTTTACAATGAAAACTCTCCCAGAACCGCCGGTACAAACCAACATTAAAGAATCTGACAATGGGTATATACTGCCCCCAGTTGGCGAACCGGGATTAGTAAATGTATCTATGTTACAAGGATATGACCATATTTTACGAAGGGGTTTCCCTGCTGTATCAGGCTCTTTATATATCTCTGCGTAAGAAACAAAGTTGGGATTTCTGATTGTATTGTTATTATAAACATACACCTTATTGTTTTCTACCCTGCACGCATGTTGATTAGAAAACAACCCATCGTTATCTACAGATAATAGTCGCCTTTGCGCGTTCATGTTCCTATCAATACTTTCCCTGTCTCTACCATCTCTTCTCATATCCATTTCCGTGTTTTTACCTTTATATGTTTCCTTCAGATAACCACTGGGATATTCAATTTTTGCTATAGTGCTAATATTTCTGAAGCCTACATATATCAGGCTATCTTTTTCGTTGAAATAGAAGCTATTCATGTGTGTCCCAATATTCGCCATTCTATTACCTGGCGAAAGCACGCCTATTGATGGAAAAAATGGCGAAGACCTCCACGACCACACCAGTTTACCATTATTATCATATTCCAGCAGATTACCACATACCGATGTTCTGAATATCTTCCCATCTTTTTTGATAACGTCTGAACTATCTGCAATTCTCAATTCTTTCGGTAGTTCGTTTTCAATTATCTCATTACCTGCAACCATATAATGACCGTTACTCAGCTTAGTAAACTCATGATGATATGTCTGTGCACCTTCTACCTTATTGGTTCCATTTAGTGGGCCAGACCACAATACCCTGCCGTAATAGTCAAATTCATAAATCCCATGTTCAAACAATGCTGTAAATGTGCCATCAGCAGTGGGTTTCAGGTCTCTCATTACATGCATATTAGTATCAAGTGTTGCATTATTTGGTAAATACCAAACAGGTTTGCCTTTCAAATCATACATAACAGCACTGTTATCCAGCAACACATATATGTCATTTGCAGGCATCTTATTCTTGAGGATGTTCATCCTGTAATAGGCCGTATCTACAAACTTAATATACCCTGTTCTGAAATAGCTGAGGGGTGTACTTCCTATCTCTTTACCTCGTTTGTCTTTATATATTATCTGCCAGGTATATAATGTATTAAAATCAGGTACAGTTTCTATTATCCTGTTGGTAGTAGCCTTTTGTTCTATAGTCTTCCGCCTGTCCAGTTGTTCAGGACTAACGACAGAGTCCTGAGCGATGCGCAAAACATATGTTGATGCTTCGTTATTTTGTGGTACCTGAAAGCCTATTATTCTGTAATTTAGTATACTGCCATTAGCCGGTTTTATCTGGGCGTATGTTACATTTATTAACACAACGGCTAATAGAAAGAGTAATTTTTTAAACATGAAGCTAAAACTTGATTATTGTAAATCTAAATATTTAAGATTACTTACCATAGCATTTACAACTACAGTAGTTACATCTTGCAATAACACAGATACACCGGCTGTTGCTAAATCTGTCGATTCTACCTTTACGCCTCCTGACACATCAACTATCCCGCACGACGAGTTTGGAGACATGGTGCGATATGGCCGCGAACTACTACTCAATACTGCATATTACATAGGACCAAACGGCACAAAGGGTAGATATCTAGGCAATAAAATGAATTGTTCCAACTGCCACCTGAAGGCAGGTACCGTACCTTATGGACTGAACTTTTTCAGTACACATGCCCGCTATCCGCAATACCGTGGCCGCGAAAACAGGGTTATGACTTTGCCAGAACGTGTAAATAACTGTATAGAACGCCCGCATAATGGCGTACCTATGCCGCTTGATAACAAAGAAATGATAGCCATTGTGTCTTATATGCGTTGGCTATCCAGCAATGTAGCTATAGGCAAACATGTACCCGGAGATGGAGCGATTGATTTGGCTTACCCATCGCGTGCTGCAGACCCCACCAAAGGTGCACAGGTATACGCAACACATTGTTCCAGCTGCCATGGACAAAATGGTCAGGGCCAATTCAATGGAGACTCTTCCACATATATATATCCGCCACTTTGGGGCGATTTTGCATTTGAATGTGGCTCAAGTATGCACAGAGTACTGAAAATGGCAAGATTTGTAAAAGCAAATATGCCTCATCTGAAAGCTAGTTGGCAAAAACCTTTCCTTACTGATATTGAGGCCGTAGATGTAGCGGCTTTTGTGGTAGACGACCGCATTCATACACGCCCTAAGAAAGAGAAAGCAGAAAGCTATTCAAACATTAAAAACAAACCTATTGACTATGATATGGGGCCTTACCCCGATCCTTTTACTGAAGATGAACACAAATTCGGTCCTTATCAACCAATTATAGACTACCACAAAGAGCACAATTTACCTGTGATATTCTAACCAACTCAACCAATGCAATGAATAAATAAGGGGCGACCTCTGGTCGCCCCTTATTTATTCATTGCCTGCTGTATTATTGTTTTACAAACTGTACAGTAGCAGCTATATTATTTTGTTCGCTCACAACCTGCAACATGTAAACTCCGGTTGCCATATCAGGCAGGTTTAGTTTGATGCTGTTTTGATTGTTCAGGCTATTGGTTTGTGTATATACAACTTTGCCCAGTTTGTCTGTAACACGCAAAGTAGTATTACCACTGATAGTCCTCTTGAAGCTGATGTTAACCTCGTTACCACTTGTTGGGTTCGGATATACATCTATACCTTCACCATTCCTGATATTAGTAACAGAAAGTGCAGGGTCTACAGTCAGTTGACCTGCATGGCTTGCAACAGTTATATTACAAACACCATCTACAATACAACGATACATATTGCCATTCATCAGCAAAGTAGCAGGGCCTACACGCAGTGTATTGGTATATACACCTGTATATAAACCACCCTCAGCAAGATTTCTGTAACCATTGCCACTATTATCATTTTCCTGCCACTGATAGCTGGTACCTGTTGGTGGCACTGCAAATGTTGCAATTTTACCAGGGCCTGTTTGTAGTGCACTAGGAGATACTATTGGTGCAGGGTTAACACCCAGTGGAATATTTGCAGTGTAGTACCATTGGCTACACAATTGCGTTTCTGTAAGCGCACAACGGTATACTGCACCATTTAATGATGCCGGCGCAGCAGATATACGCAGAGAGTCTGTATTAACACCAGAATATGGAGGAGTGTTTGCCAGATTTACAAATGAACCGTTGCTCTGCATAAGCTGCCATTGATACAAAATACCTGCACCTATAACACGCACGCCCAGTTTTACAGTTCCTGTTTCACAAACAGTATCTGTAATAGTATTGCTGCTGATTATAACAGGGCTTAGTACATTCAGCAAAACAGGATTTGAAACAGCACTTGGCACACAGTCGCCCTTCACCACACAACGATACTGATATCCATTCATTGCAGGCGTAATACCTGTAATTGTAACGATTGGCGTATTAGCCCCTCCGTAAGGTGCACTACCGGGAATATTCTGGAACCCGGCGCCTGTATTTACCTGCCACTGATAGCTAATACCAGTACCTGTTGCAGCAATGCTGAAAGTCGCATTTGCCGAAGGACATAATGTTTGCGCACTTGGCTGCGTGGTTATAGTAGGCAGTGTATTCACCGTTAGCAGCACAGCATTTGAAAGCAATGTAGGCGTACAAGTAGCATTGCTGATCAGGCAACGGTATCTATATCCGTTCATTGATACTGTAGCACCTGTTATTACCATAGATGGAGTAGTAACATTGCTGTAAGGAGCAGTATTTGTGAGGTTAGTAAAACCGGTACCGGTATTTACCTGCCATTGATAGCTTAGTGGGTTAGCCGATGTTGCTGCAGCAGTTGCTACACTGAAAAATATGTTGCTACCTGCACATACTTGTTTGTCAATCGGTTGGCTAACCATGTAAGGCGCACTGTTTATGAAAAGCAATGCGGATGAAGATGTAACGCTAGGGGCGCAAGAACCTGTTACTACACAACGGTATGCATTACCATGTGCTGCATTTGTAGCGCTTGTTATAGCAAGCGTGTTTGTTGTAACACCACTGTGAATACCTGTATTTGTAAGGTTTGTAAAACCTGCACCTGTATTTATTTGCCATTGATATGTGATTGATGTACCTGTAGCAGATACAGCAAATGTTGTACTGCCGCCATCACATGTTGTAGAATTGACAGGACCTGCAACCAGTACCGGCCTGTTAGTTATTGTAAGTGTTACAACATTACTGATAACAGACGGCGTACAAGTACCTGTTACTACACAACGGTATTGATAACCGTTCATTGCAGATGTAACATTAGCAATAGACATATTTGCGCCAAGTACACCACCGTAAGGTGCTCCATTTGTAAGGTTAACAAAACCCAAGCCTGTATTAACCTGCCATTGGTAGCTGATGCCCGTACCGGTAGCTGTTACGTTAAAGCCTACGTTTTGGAAATCGCAAGTATTAACATCCAGAGGCTGTGTAGCAATAACAGGAGAAGGTTGTACACTAAGTGTTGCAGCATTTGTAAAGAACGGAGCCACACAAGTATTGCTCAGTACACAACGATATTGATATGTATTGAAGGTAAGTGGGGTATTCAATACAGAAAGTGTAGCTGTAGTTGCACCACTGTAGTTGGTACCATTCACAACATCGGCATAGCCACTACCTGTATTTACCTGCCATTGATAAACAACATTCGCACCACCTGTTGTAACGCTCAGATTGGCAGTACCGCCAGAGCATATAGTAGTATTAGTTGGTTGCGTAGTAACTGGGATAGAGGTACCTATAGTTAATGTACCTGCACCGGATATCAAAATATTAGGAGGGCAACTACTTCCTATCACACAACGATACGCATAGCCGTTAATTGCAGGGGTAGCTGCTGAAATATTCAGTGTTGCTGTATTTACGTTGCTGTAAATACCTCCATTAGTCAGATTGAAGTAGCCAGTACCATTATATACTTGCCATTGGTATGTAGTATTGCTTGCAAGTGCATTTACAGTAAATGTAACGGGGTCTCCATTACAAACAACAGTATTCTTAGGGTCTGAAAGAATAGCTGTTGAATTACCCAATGTAAGTGTTGCAACATTAGATATTGTAGTAGTACCTGAACACAGCACTGAGCCGATACAACGATATTGATAACCGTTGAATGTTGCAGGAGGCAGTGTAAGCAATAGTGTGCCGGTAGTAGCACCGCTATACACACCACCATTTGTTACATTGGTAAATCCGGTTCCTGTATTTACCTGCCATTGATAGTTTACACCACTACCTGTTGCAGCAGCTGTCAGCGTAAGATTACTACCTGTACACAACGTAGCAGATGCTGGCTGAGTAGTAAATACCGGAATATCGCAAACAAGGTTTATATTATAGTCTTCAGTTTCGCCATATGAGAATGCAGTACAAGGGTCAGTATTTAACACCGCAGGAGTACTGGATGTAGAGTACCTGTTTCTTACACGCATTTTGGTAAGTCCTGGAGTTGCATTAACAGGGATAGCAATATTTTGAGTGACAGTTGAACCGTTACCTTTTCCTATATAAGTATATTCAGTTGTCTCGAATGTACCGTTTTGGTTATAATCTATCCAAATCGCTACGTGTTCACCACCACCTGCACCTACAGTTGCGCTGAAAGGAACTGTTGATCCAATACTGATGTTTGGCGCGCTTACCGACAGTCCGTAATCCGTACTTGCAGGCAATGCAGAACACGTTGTGGTATTATTCAAAGTACCGAACGTGACATTGGTAATCACGTCGCTCGAACCACAGCCTAGTGTATAGTTAGCCGCACAATAACAGTTCAGGAATGTGTTCATGTTCAATTGCAGTGCATTAGAAAAAGCTGTGTTGCTTGAACAAGTTACACCGCAACGATAGTAAGTAGCTGCTGTTTGGCTTGTAGCAAGTGTGCTAGATGTAGCTGCGCTGATGTTTGTCCAAGTAGTACCATTAGGAGAAGACTGCCATTGGTAAGTAACACCGGTACCAGGTGTTGTATTTTGCAAAGACAATGTAAATGTCTGGCCAGGACAAACAGGGCTGATGTTGCTCACAGTATTGCCCGGTGTTGGTGTACCTGAACATGGAGGTGGAGGATCGAACCTGTAACCAGTACCACTACCAGGCCATGTAGATGACGTGGTTGTTGAACTTGAAGAGTTTGTTATTGCATTAATATAGTTACCCGTACCACCGGTAGCATCTTCAATACCTATTGAACGGCTTGTAGTTAATGACCCTGATTGCGAACCATATAGAAACTCAATTCTTCCCGGAGTAGCCGAAGAAGGACCATACAACACAATAATAAAGTTGATGAGGTTGCTTGTTGTTGAGTTCCAACTCAATCCGCCTGCATCACGATATTCAAATGCATAAGCACCTGTACCATAAGCACCGTGCACCATAGCACCTACACCTCCGCCAGCAGGAAAGTTTGCAGTCATATCACCAAACCATGCTGCTAGTGTGTTATTGGGGGCTGCTGTTGTGAATAAGTTTCCGGCAGTACGTCCATCCGCTGCAGATACAGTCAACTGGTTACCCATACCTATCCAACCATTTGTACAAAATGTAACTTGTGTATACGAGTTGCCGTTATAAGTAAACGTAAATGGCAATGTTACTAAAACAGCACCATCGTCATCATTTGCACTCATAGCTGTGCTTGATAAACCCGAAGTAGAATTAATAACTGTACCACCAGTAATTTGTGTGTACGTTAAACCGGTAAGGGCTGTACGTGTGTACCCGGTAATTTGAGCGAAACCTTTGATACAGGTTAATAGCGTCAAAAAGAATAAAAGGTAAATTTTTCTCATAGAAACCATAATAATGAAACATTAGGGTGCGCCTAAAATTAGCTCATTAAATGGCTTCTCAAATCAAGTGATAAAAATATTTCTATGAAATTAATACACTTTTAATTTTATGACAATTTGTTTGCGAATTGTCATAAAATTAATTTAGTAACCAACAGTTAATATTGATGATTTTGATTAATAGAAATCATATTCACGCCTGTTATAATTTAGTCTGAAACCTGCGTATATGTATGTAGTTGATTGTGTGGGGAATACATTGTTTTCAAACGTACACTTACGATACGCACCACCAAGATCTATAAACAAGTTCTCTTTTAACTCATAAGCAAAGTTGATGTTTACGGATGCGCAATTTGCCCTCACACCATTTATTAAACCAACACCATAACTACTAGCCCTCGTATCATAATCTTTGAAAATATTACCCCCAAAATTCAGTCCTCCGCTATCTACACCTTTGTTATAATACATGCCTTTCAGAGAAATATATAAGTTCTTCACAGGTTGGTATTTGATAGTTCCTAACAATTCTGCAAAGCCTGCGCCTAACGGATGTGCCAGTGGTTGATTGTAATGTGTATAATTAGCGGTGCTATCAAAGTGTGTATATGTATAAGGACGAACAAGATTCAGCTCACCCTGCAAATCAAGATTCTTTACAGCGAACGCATCAAAATATTTACCACCTAATTGTATGGCAAATTTATTTGCCCAATAACCATTACCTGCTACCAGTTCTTTAGATGTAAACTCATCTAATAAAATCTGCCCATAAAATTGCAGGTGCTTTGCAGCTATCGCTTTAAAGTTAAAACCAAGTACTACGTTATCGGGGCTACCAAGCGAACGCTCTATCTGACGGTATAATATGATAGGCACCATGTAGCTGAATTCATATCTGTCTCTACGGTCAAATATTACACCTTCAAATATGCCCACGTTCAGCCACCTGGTAGCGTTGATGCTCAGATGATGCATGGTTGCATATTTATGTGGCAATTCTCTGTCTGCACCACGCCTGTATTGTGGTGTCAGTTCCATATACAGGTTTTGGTAATTGAATTTCCAAACCTTTGTATTCAAGCGCAAAAATGTTGCACCTGCAGAAAAATCACTCAGGAACATACTGCGCATACCATCACCCAGAAAATGCTTGTCGTAGCCGAATGTTACATTAATATGATCTTTCACGACTGCAAAATCTATATACCCACGTGCAGTCAGGTAGTCAAATTTGTTTGCACCTTTTCTTGTAAAGAAATCATTACCCGGTACCGCATCAGCACTATCTGCCCATGCAGCTGCAAAGCCCGGCATTGTTTCCTGATTGTCGGTAAACATGGTATAGAAGCCAACTTTCTTAGCAATCAGGCCTCTTGCCTCCAAACCTCTGCTACTGGTAAAGAGTGTACCATTATTTTTCTCATACATCCCATGTGCAGTAATGATGGGATTGGCAGACAGGAAGAAGTTGTCATTATTTACATATATCAGGTCGGGCTGCTTTTTGTAGAAATTCTTCAGTATCGCACGTTTCGAATCTATTGCACCATTTTGCTCCAGTGCCCATTCGCCACTTACAGATATTGCATGTGCTACATTATACTTATCTATCTCGCTCAGATTATCAATGTGCGATTCCTTTCGCTGCCATTGCAGAAACTCTACCGCACTTTTGCGCGATACAGGTTTTACGAACAGGAACAAGTCGTCTGACAAACGGCCTGAACGAGTCTCCAACCTGTCAAGCAGATGATAGTCTTCCTGATTCAGTTGCAGATAAGTTGTTTGTGCCTGTGCGGCTATTGCTGTGAATGCAATGGATAATGCGAGAGATGCAGCTTTTTTGTACATAGAATATGTTTTCTACAAGCGTATGCGCTAACTTGCCACAAAAATATAGTTATAATTCAGTTTATCAGTTATTTATATGGCTTCAGTATTAATAAAAGGTGCTACAGTTGTTAATGAAGGAAAACAGGAAGTAACAGATGTGCTTGTTAAAAACGGACGCATCGAAAAGATAGGCACAGGCATACAACCCGATGCTGATTGCAGAGAAATAAATGCGGAAGGTCTTTATCTGTTGCCGGGTGTTATTGACGATCAGGTACACTTTCGCGAGCCGGGCCTTACACACAAAGCCAATATTGCAAGCGAGGCGCGTGCCGCAGTAGCAGGTGGTACTACTTCTTTTATGGAGATGCCCAACACTGTGCCTGCAGCACTTACACAGGAACTGCTGGAAGATAAATATGCCATAGCTGCCGGTTCATCTGTAGCCAACTACTCTTTCTTTATGGGTGTAGCAAATGACAATGCTGACGAAGTACTGAAAACAAATGCCAAGAAGAAAGATATCTGCGGTATTAAAATATTCATGGGTTCCAGCACGGGCAATATGCTGGTAGATAATTACCTGACGCTGAACAAACTCTTTTCTGAAAGCGAATTGCTGATTGCCACACACTGCGAAGATGAGCGTGTAGTAAAAGCAAACAAAGAAAAATATGCCAACGCAGACCACGCATCTTTCCACCCGCTGATACGCGATGTAGAGGCTTGTTTTGAAAGTTCTTTCTCTGCCGTGCAACTGGCAAAGCAACACAACACACGCCTGCACATACTACATATATCTACTGCCAAAGAATTGCAGTTGTTTACAAACATGCTGCCTTTGGAAGATAAACGCATCACATCTGAAGTATGTGTGCATCACCTGCACTTTACTGCCGATGATTATACACAATTCGGCAACCTGATAAAATGTAACCCTGCCATCAAAGCACCTGAAAACAAAGCAGCACTTTGGGAGGCACTACTTGATGACAGGCTGGATATCATTGCTACAGACCATGCCCCGCATACTTGGGAAGAAAAACAACAACCCTATGCACAGGCACCTGCAGGTGTACCATTGGTACAGCACTCGCTGCTACTGATGCTGCAGTACGTAAAGCAAGGGAAAATAAGCATTGAAAAAGTAGTAGAGAAAATGAGCCATACACCTGCCATCTGCTTCCAGATTGCAGAGCGTGGTTATATACGTGAAGGCTATTGGGCCGACCTTGTGTTGGTGGATATGAACAATCCGTATACCGTTACCAAAGACAATATACTGTACAAATGCGGCTGGTCTCCATTTGAAGGCCACAGCTTCCCTGCTACGGTAAAATATACATTTGTGAGTGGACAGATAGCATACGAAAACGGAACTATCAACGATAGCATGCGCGGACAAAGGCTGCGTTTCGACAGGTAATGCAAAGCGACAAAACCACACTCAAAGACCTTTCTGTATTTGCTGCCGATGAAAACGGCAGCATCTTTGGCTTGTTGGCACATACCACCACGCAGGCAGGTAAAGACATGCTGCGCAGGCATATACAATCGCCACCTGCTACACATCAGGATTTGATGCAGATGCAGGATATGGTAAAATTCTTTTCCCGCAATACAGATGTGTGGCCTGCTATTATTACCAACGGTACATTGGTGATGATAGATAAATTCTTTGACGCTGCCGATACGCAATCTACCCCACCTGCGGGCATCAATCTGATACTGGGACGTTATTTGCAGAAATGGCTGAATAAGAATGAATACTTCTTTACACAGTTCTCGCTATCGCACATAGCAGACTTTATGAAGGGCTGCAGGCAAATGACCGCCCTGCTTCAAAGAAATGACCTACCCGAAATGCTGCGCCGCGAGCTGGAGCTGGTATTGCAGGAAACCAACCACCGCCTTACAGAAGAATTATTACTCGTAAATAAAGACACCCCTTATCGCGATCTTGCTTTGCTCAACTACAAAGTGCGCCGCGAAATGAAGCATAATATCAACCGCCTTGTAAATCACTATGCAAGAATGGATGCCTGGCAGGCTATGGCAAAAGCATCGCTGCTGCACAGCTGGCATTTCCCCCAACTGCTGCCAGCCGATGTTTCGGTGCTGGATGTGAAGGAACTATACCACCCGCTGTTGCAACAACCCATACCATACACCATCAACCTGCAAGACAAGCAAAACTTCCTGATACTGACAGGTGCCAATATGAGTGGCAAAACCACTTTTATGCGTGCGCTTGGTGTGGGGGCTTTGCTGGCACATATAGGTATGGCCGTTCCTGCTAAGGCCATGCGCATCAGCTTTTTGCAAGGCATCATTACCAATATGCATGTGGAGGACAACCTGATAAAGGGCGAAAGCTACTTTTTTGCAGAGGTACAACGGATGAAGCTGACTGCACAACAACTGCAAAATCACGGTGCTCACCTTGTATTGATGGACGAGCTTTTTAAAGGCACCAACGTACACGATGCATACGAATGCACAAAAGCTGTAATAGATGGTTTGCTGAACCATCCGCACCATCTGATGATACTTTCTACTCACCTGTACGAGGTTGCACAACATTTCAGCACCAATGCATCTATCAATTTTGCCTACTTCACCACGCAAATGGCGGGCGATGAGCAATTCCTTTTTACCTACGAGCTGAAACAAGGTATCTCAAACGACCGTATAGGCTACCGTATACTGCAAAAAGAAGGCGTGCTGACTTTGTTGCATAAACAAAAACCATGAGCCGCTGTTTTAGGATAAGATTATAATATTAAGATTTGTAATTTGAGCCTAAAGCGCATGATAGTGTGTAATTTTGGCAGCACTATTTATCAGGCGTGATAATTGAGTACCGTTACATAGACGAAACATTACAAAATGACTGAATTCAGGCCGGGGCGCTTTCAGATACTTCCTCCGATAGTTAAGAACTTAATTATCATCAATTCCATTATGGTATTTGCCCAATACGTATTGGGCAAGTTTGGTATAGATCTTTCAGACTATCTGGGCCTGCACTACTGGAAATCCGTTTACTTCAAACCGTGGCAGTACTTCACGCACATGTTTATGCATGGCAGCTATTACGATGTAAACGCAACGCTGACACACCTATTCTCCAATATGTTTGCCCTCTGGATGTTTGGTAGCATACTGGAAAACGTATGGGGGCCCAAGCGCTTTCTTACATTTTATATCGTGTGTGGTCTGGGTGCGGCGGCATTGCACATGGGTGTGCTGGCTTACGAATACCGAGTTATAGAGCAGGCATTTACCCAGTATCAGCACAATGCCACGCTCGATCAGTTCAATCTCTTCCTGAACCAACGTGTAAAAATGAGCGGCAATCCGCTCAGCATGCAGTTGTACGAAATAGCAAAAGTCTGGAGCAATTCACCGTCGCAGGATCTGGCAAATGAATCGATATCTGCCATCAACCAATATCTGCATGGCTTCAACTACAAGCCTACCGGACAGTATATTCCCGGCATATATGACGAGGCTACCGTAGGTGCTTCGGGTGCTGTATTCGGCATCTTGTTTGCCTTTGGTTATCTGTTCCCAAATACCCTGTTATATCTCTACTTCCTGGTACCTATTAAAGCAAAATATGTGGTAGCGGCCTATGCGGTGTTCGAGCTGTTTGCAGGCTTCCGCAATTCTGCCGGTGATAATGTTGCCCACTTTGCACACCTGGGTGGTATGCTAGTCGGCTTCATACTTTTGAAAATCTGGAATAAACAAAACAGGAGCAACTTCTATTAAGAGCAAAAGACATGGCAATGAATACATCGCGCAAACGTTCTCCTTTATCTTCTATACCTGGCTATAGCCAGAATGCGGTGCTGCAAATAATAGTAGCATCTGCAACAGGTTATATCACCTTCCACCTGATACGTGTTATACTACTGGTAGCAGGTTTAAGGCCCGAATATTTTGAAATCAATTTCACTCCCAATGTAGCGCTGCCTGCTATAGCCAATTTTGGCGCAAAATGGTGGACAATATTTACCTACGGGTGGACGCATGATGGTTTCTGGGTGTTGTTTACCAATATGGTATGGCTATACGGCTTCGGCTCTGTTATGCAATCGTTGGTAGGCTACAAGCAGGTAATACCGCTGTTTGTATACAGCCTGGTAGTAGGAGGGCTGTTTTATGAAATGGCACAACTGATGCCGGGTGTAGGCAGTGCAGGCTTCATGATGGGTGCGCATGCAGGTGTTGTAGGTGTAGCAACTGCCGTCCTCACACTTTCACCTTCTTACCGTTTCTATCTGGCACCTACTTTCAGCATACCTATATGGGTACTCTCCATCATCTTCTATGCGCTGATGCTGGTAAACGTAAATCTGTATACACCATCACTGTTTATGCTGGGTGGCGGTGCGCTTACGGGCTTTGTATACATGATGCTGGTAAAAAACGGCAAGCAACCGGGTATGTGGGTATACAACATGTTCGATAAGCTGAGCAATATGGCAGAACCTGATGCAGACCGCATACGCGAAAAGAACAGCAAGAAGCGCAATGAAGCGCTGAACGCCTATACTAGCAGACAACACAATCAGAAAAGAATAGATGATATTCTGGATAAAATAAACCAGAAAGGCTACGACTCGCTTACGAAGGAAGAAAAAGACATCCTGATGAAAGCAAGTAAAGACAACAACCCATAATCAACCACAACATTGAAAGACAACAAACCGGGATTTCTACGCAAGCTGCTACGCTACACTTTACTCCTGCTGAATGTTGGCAGTGTGGTATGGATAGCCCTGTGTGCGCTTGCAGCCGTCAAAAGCCCGCTTGAAGTTAGCCATCTGGCACTCGTTACCCTCACCACACCATTTGCCATTATTGCCAATGTACTCTTTGTATTCATCTGGCTATTTACCAGCAAAAAAATACGTTCGCTGTTATCACTCATAGCATTGGTGGTTTGCTACAAGCTGATATTCGTTGTTTTCGGTTTTCACTTTGGTAAAAACGATATGGCCAAGGCAAACGACCGCCTGCGTGTAGTTACGTGGAATGTACACGGCATGGGCATCTTCAAAGTGCCCCGCGATAAAGCTTTTGAAAAAGACATACTTACTTACCTGAAAGAGCTGGATGCAGACATTATGTGCCTGCCCGAATATTCTGTACCAAAGACAGACTCTATGAAGCCCTACGGGCGCAAGATAATGGAGAATGGCAACTACCCCGAATATCGCTTTCATTACGACAATACATTGGGCACCACCATATTCCTGGGTACGGCTGTTTTTACCCGTCACCAGTTCTTCAACTACAAGGCGCACCAACTGGCAGAATATACATTCCTGCTGCAGGGCGATGTGGCATTGCCCGGTGGCGATACCATGCGTACATTTTACGTACACCTCAGCACCTTTGGCCTTAGTGATGATGAGAAAGCCTATATAGAATACGTAAAGAAAAACAGCTCTGCACTTACAAACAGCCTCGGTCTCACACGCTCTTTCATCTGGAAGTTCAACTATGCATTTGCCAAACGTGCAGAAGAAACAGACAAAGCTGCTGCCATCATCGCACAAAGCCCATACCCTGTAATGATTTGCGGCGATTTCAACGATTTGCCCGGCTCTTATACATATACCAAGCTGCGTGGCAATCTTAATGATGCGTTTGCAGACAAAGGCAAATTCCTTGGCCGTACCTACAGCCAGATATTACCCACCCTACGCATCGACCACCTATTTTACGACCCTGCAGTCCTGAAGATTGTCGGTTTCGATTGTCCGCACACAGAGCTATCAGATCATAGGCCGGTTATTGCCAATTTTGAAATAATCCGCAAGGCTGGCAGTTAAAGCCTTATTTTTGCACATTATTTTACCATATGTCCGACTTACACATATACAATTCATATTCAAGAGAAAAGGAGAAGTTTGAACCAATAACCCCCGGTCACGTAGGCCTGTATGTTTGCGGCCCTACCGTATCGGGAGAATCTCACCTTGGCCACGCGCGTCCGTACATTACGTTCGATGTAGTGAATCGTTATCTGCAACACCTTGGCTACAAAGTGCGCTATGTGCGCAATATCACAGATGCAGGCCACTTTGAAGAAGAAGGCCGCGATGCGGAAGATAAGATAGCAGGCAAGGCACAGCTGGAGAAACTGGAGCCTATGGAACTGGTGCACAAATACACCAGCCTGTTCCATTGGGGTATGCGCCTGTTCAACAACCTGGAACCAAGCATAGAGCCTACAGCTACAGGCCACATCATAGAGCAGATAGACATGATTCAGAAAATCATTAAAGAAGGCTATGCTTATGAGGTAAACGGCTCTGTATATTTTGATGTTAAGAAATACGCCGAGAAATATCCTTACGGTAAACTCTCCGGCCGCATAATAGATGACCTGCTGGAAACAACCCGCGATCTTGAAGGACAGGATGAGAAACGCAACAAAACAGACTTTGCACTGTGGAAGAGCGCGCCACCTGAACACATCATGCGTTGGAACAGCCCGTGGGGCGAGGGTTTCCCGGGATGGCATATTGAGTGCTCTGCCATGAGCCGCAAATATCTGGGCGAAACATTCGATATACATGGTGGCGGTATGGACTTGCAGTTCCCTCACCACGAAAGTGAGATTGCACAATCTACCATAGCACACGGCCACCCGCCTGTGCGCTACTGGATGCACAATAACATGATTACCATCAACGGCAAGAAGATGGGCAAATCATACAACAACGTTATCAAGCTCACTGAACTGTTCAGTGGCGCACACCCGATACTGGAGCAAGCTTATCACCCGATGGTGGTACGCTTCTATATATTGCAAACACACTACCGCAGCACACTCGATTTCTCTAACGAAGCCCTGCAAGGCTCTGAGAAAGCATTGCGCCGCCTGTGGGAAGCATATGAAGTATTGAAGAAGCTGGCACACCCAGGCAACGAAACTGCAGGCGATGCGGCACTGGATACACAGGTTGTGAAATGGTGCAAAGAGTGCGACGACTTTATGAATGATGATCTGAACACTGCCAAAGTGATTGCCAATCTGTTTGAGTTGGCACCTGTAACCAATGGCATGAAGGGTGGGCAGGTTGCTATGAATGCACTTAGCGCATCAACATTCGCATTGCTGTCTGCTACATTCAAAACATACCTGGAAGATATACTTGGTTTGCAGCCGCTACAAGCACAGCAAAGCAATAAGATAGATCAGGTATTGTCGCTGCTGATAGAAATACGCAAAGACGCACGCACACGCAAAGACTTTGCAACATCAGACCAGATACGCAACAAACTGTCAGAAGCAGGCATTATACTGAAAGATGAAAAAGACGGTAGCGTCTCTTATACTATAGAATAAAAGAAAGATGAAAAGAGCCGGCAAGCTATTCAGTTACCTCAAGGATTTCAGACTTCAGGTAGTACAATTTTGTATCACTACGCTACTGGCTGTGGTGTTCGGATTGTTTTCATTCACCATGCTTGCACCTGTATTGCAGGTACTCTTCGGCACGGGCACTACACCTGTTGCAGATAGTAAAGCAAAGGGCGGACTGAATATTGCAGGCTACATCACACAATGGATAAACGATTTTGTAGCGCAACATGATAAGCTCACATCGCTCACCTATATTGTTATCACGGTTGTGGTATTTACCATACTGAAAAACCTGTTCATTTATCTTTCGCTCAATATCCTGAATCCTATCAGATATGCACTCCTGCGAAAGCTGCGCGATGACATGTTTACCAAAATACTATCGCTGCCCATAGGCTTCTTTACAGAAGAGCGCAAGGCCGATTTGATATCGCGAATGACCAACGATATCAACGAGATTGAAGTATCCATCATGAACGTGCTGGAGTCCTTCATCCGCGAGCCGTTGACCATCATCTTCGTGCTGGTATCTATGATACTCATCAGCCCGCAGCTTACAGTATTCTTGGTATTATTCCTGCCAATTGCAGGTTTTGTAATTGGTCGCATTGGCAAATCACTGAAAAAGCCATCCAACCTTGCACAGGAATATCTGGGTAGCATACTTGGCATCATAGATGAAACCATCGCAGGTATGCGTGTGGTAAAAGCATTCAATGCAGAGCGCCATCAGCAATTGAAATTCCGCGAAACAAACAATACACTCTTCCGTGTTCGCAAACAGATATCAAGGCGCAAAGAACTTGGTTCGCCCATGTCTGAAACAATGGGTGTGATAGTGGTTTGTATGATATTGTGGTACGGCGGCAAGCTCATTTTCTCAGGGCAATCGTCCCTTACAGGTCCCTTCTTCCTTACCTACATCGGCCTGTTCTACATGATTATCAACCCTATCAAAAACCTGTCTACCGCACTCAACAATGTACAGAAAGGTGCAGCAGCATTGGATAGGATAGAACACCTGCTGAACGCAGACAATACCATCACAGACAAACCTGATGCTAAGTCAATCTCTACATTCAGCCAATCGATAGAACTGAAAGATGTACGCTTTGCTTATGGCGATAAAGTGATACTTGACAACATCAACCTGACGATACACAAAGGTAAAACCATTGCCCTTGTTGGTCCATCGGGCGCTGGTAAATCTACTCTGGCAGACCTAATACCACGTTTTCACGATGTGACAGCGGGCGAGATACTGATAGACGGCATAAACGTAAAAGACTACAAGCTGTTTGACCTGCGCAAACAAATGGGCGTAGTTAGTCAGGAGCCAATTCTTTTCAACGATACTATTTACAATAACATAACACTCGGCACTGGTGGTGCGTCGTTGGAGCAGGTACATGAAGCTGCTCGCATTGCTAATGCGCACAACTTCATTACGCAAAAAGCCAATGGCTACGAAACCATTGTTGGCGACAGAGGTGCGAAATTAAGCGGCGGCGAACGCCAGCGTGTTACCATTGCTCGAGCAGTACTTAAAAATCCGCCAATACTGATATTGGATGAGGCTACGTCTTCGTTAGACACCGAAAGCGAACGCGTTGTACAGGATGCTATCAACACCCTGATGAAGAACCGTACCTGTATCGTTATTGCCCATAGACTATCTACCGTGCAGCATGCCGACGAGATTATTGTACTGGAGAAAGGCAAGGTAATGGAACGTGGCACACACAATGAACTGATAGCTAAAAACGGCTTGTATAAAAAGCTGGTAGACATGCAGCAGGTTAAATAATACGGTATATTTGTATTGTTTAATACCCCCCTCTGATTGATGAAGAAAATACTTGTAACAGGTGGTTGCGGATACATTGGCGGTCATACGATAGTAGACCTGATAGCCAATGGGTTCGACGTAATATCTGTCGACGACTTATCTCGTGGTTCGCTGCGCATGTTGCAGGGTATTGAAAAGATAACAGGCAGGCCGGTAAAAAACTACAAGGTAAACCTGTGCGATGCGGACGATACAGAAACAATCTTTATTGAGAACCCCGATATAGTAGGCATCATACATTTCGCAGCTTTCAAGTCCGTACCCGAATCTGTAGAAGAACCACTGAAATACTATAGCAATAATCTGGACTCACTCGTCAACATACTGCAGTGTGCAAAAAACTATAAAGTAAACCACTTTGTGTTTTCATCATCCTGCTCGGTATATGGCAATGCTACGAAGTTGCCTGTTGAAGAAACAGCACCGTTGGCAGAACCTGAATCTCCTTATGCACGCACCAAGCAAATAGGCGAGGCTATGTGCAGAGATCTTGCCAGGCAAAACCCCGACTTTAATGTTACACTGCTGCGCTACTTCAATCCCGTAGGTGCACATCCTTCTGTGATTATAGGTGAGTTGCAGGACAAGCCTGAAAACCTTGTACCTGTTATTACACAAACTGCCATCGGCAAGCGCAATGAGATGCAGGTATTCGGCACAGACTACCCTACCCGCGATGGCTCTTGTGTACGCGACTATATACATGTGATGGATATAGCCAATGCACATACTAAAGCACTCCAATACACCCTCGATGAGCACAACAGTACCAATTGCGATGTATTTAATCTTGGTTCGGGCAATGGTGTAACTGTACTGGAGCTGATTAATGCTTTTGAAAAAGTATCGGGAGAGAAGCTGAACTATAAATTAGGCCCACGCCGCCCGGGCGATGTGGTAGAGGTATTTGCCAACAATGCAAAAGCCCGTGCCCTGCTCGATTGGGATATCAAATATTCGCTGGATGACATGATGGACACAGCATGGAGATGGGAAGTAGCAATGAAAAAAGAAGCAGCTAAAATATCAATGAATTAAAAAAGCGGGGCAATTGCCCCGCTTTTCTTTTATTGTTATTACAAGTTTATTATTTAGAGAACAGCCTGAATATGTCCAGCCCGTTTGCGTATACCATCAGCGCAAGCAACAGTACCAGACCTACCGTGGTAGCACGTTCCATTACCTTTTCGCTTACTTGGCGTCCTGTTATCATTTCAAACAACAGGAAGATAACATAACCGCCATCCAAACCTGGTACAGGCAACAGGTTCATTACTGCCAGTATGATAGATACAAATGCTGTCAGCATCAGGAAGTCCTGCCAATCAAATACAGGTGAGAACATTTTACCAAAGCTAACGATACCACCTACGCTTTCAGATGCTTTCACTTCTTTCGATGTGAAGATCATTTTCAATTGTTGCCAGTAGTTAGCCACCTGTTCGAAAGTATATGTAAACCCTCTACCAACAGCGGTAAACGCATTGTAGTTTATCTTTTCGTACTGATAGTATTTAGAGGCATCACTTTCTCTTACAAACCCGAATAATTTATTAGCCGGTAATACACCGGTTGCATTTACTATCACGCCTTTTCGTACCAATGTCATGGTAACACTCTGACCAGCTACGAAACTATGCTTCAGTACTTCGTATTCATCATTGTATTTGATAGGTTGTCCATTCAGGGCAATTATACTATCCCCCTCCTGCAATCCCATTTTACCAGCTTCGCTTGCTTTATCCACTTCACTTATTACCAAAGGCATACGCGGTGCAATAAAGCTCTTTTGTCCTTTCAGTATTTTACGGATAGTGCCTTCAGGTATTTTTACATCTACCTGTTGTCCGTCGCGCATTACCTGCACGGTTTTTACACCATCAAATACAATACCGTATGTTATTTTATTAAACCGCTCTACTGGTTTGCCATCCAACGCTACTACCTTATCGCCACTTTTGAAACCGATGCTCTGGCCAATGCTATCTACAGCTATACCATTCGTTGCATTTTTCACAGGCAGGTATTCCTCGCCCCATACACCAAATATCAACGCATAGATGCCAATGGCTACTATCACATTCATGATGATACCACCCAGCATAATGAACAAACGTTGCCATGCTTTTTTAGAACGGTATTCCCACGGTTGCGGTGGTTGTTTCATGGCTTCAGTATCCATGCTTTCATCCACCATACCGGCTATCTTCACATAGCCACCCAATGGGAACCAGCCGAGGCCGTATTCCGTATCACCTTTCTTCTTTTTGAAGAGTGAGAAATTGAGCAGGCCCGGGAACGGGAACAGAAAATCGAAGAACAGGTAAAACTTCTCTACACGTGTTTTAAAAAGGCGCGCAAAGAAGAAGTGGCCGAATTCGTGAAGTAATATGAGTATAGATAAAGCGGCAAACAACTGTATCGCCTGCACGGCTCCACCCGACATTAAAAGCATTGAGTTAAATAACATGATTTACAAAAATAATATTTAGTGTGATAGTTGGCTGTGTTTTACCAATTCAGATGCTACGGCACGTGCTTCTTTATCAGATAGACGATAATCATCTAGTGTGGCATTGTCTACAAAAGCTACTTTACCCATTACATTCTCTATGATATCGCTCATTTCTATAAAGCTCACCCTGTTGTTCAGGAAAGACTGTACCACCACCTCGTTAGCTGCATTCATAACACATGGCACATTACCCCCCTTTTCCATTGCCTCTATAGCCAGTGCAAGATTGCGGAATGTTTTCAGGTCAGGCTGTTCGAAGGTGAACTTGCTGTAATCCCTGAAATCAAAACGCTTGAAATTGTTTTGCAGGCGGCGCGGAAAGCCCAACGCATATTGTATCGGCAGCTTCATATCGGGCAGTCCCAGCTGCGCTTTGATAGAACTGTCTGTAAACTGCACCAGTGAGTGTATGATAGATTGCGGATGCACCACTACTTCTATCTGCTCGTTCTTCAAGCCAAAGAGCCATTTAGCTTCTATCATCTCCAACCCTTTGTTCATCAGGGTTGCACTGTCGATGGTTATTTTAGCACCCATCGTCCAGTTAGGGTGCTGCAGGGCATGGCTTGCTTTTACGTTCAGCAGGTAGTTGGTCTTTTTACCCAGGAAAGGACCACCGGATGCGGTGAGTATAACTTTCTCAATCGTATTCCAGTCTTCGCCTACCAGGCATTGGAAGATGGCAGAGTGTTCGCTATCTACAGGTACTATCCTAGCACCTTTTTCAGCAGCGGCTTTCATTACGATATCGCCTGCTACTACCAATGTTTCTTTATTGGCCAGTGCTATTGTCTTACCTGCATTTACCGCAGCAAGTGTAGATGACAAGCCTGCAAAACCAACGATAGCAGTCACCACCGTATCTACAGTGTCCCATTGTACTACATCATTCAGCGCATCGGCACCAGAGAATACTTTGATGGGCAGGTTTGATAAAGCATATTTTACGGCTTCATAGCTTTCTTCATGTGTTACTACTACCGCATTGGGATTGAATTTGCGTGCCTGCTCTATGAGCAAAGCACTGTTACTATGTGCACTCAGTATCTCTACCTCAAACAATTCCGGGTGCGCAGCCACAACCTCTAAAGCCTGTGTACCTATCGATCCTGTTGAACCTAATATGGCTAAACGCGTCATTATGTATTAAATATTAATGTGTTTACTTTTCAGATGCTCAAAGGTATGCAAACAGCCCCAGTTATCGGGCATTTAACACATGTTTATTAGAGCATCTTCAAAGCTAATGGCAATATGTTTTATATTCGTAATGGCTAACATCATTTCAATAAATATTAACATCCGTATCAGCTATGCTGCAACAAGCCACCATCGACTTCCTGAAGAAGCTGGAAAAGAATAACAACAAAGAATGGTTCGACAAGAACCGCAAACTATACGAGGCTGCCAAAGCTGATTATGAAGCTTTTGTAACGGCTGTATATGCAGAACTGACCAAGCTGGAACCACGACTTGCAGAACACAAGGCCAAAGACTCCATCTTCCGCATATTCAGGGATGTACGCTTTGCCAAAGACAAGTCTCCGTACAAAGCTAATTTTGGTGCCTATATGAGCCGCGGAGGCAAAAAGTCGCCCGATGCGGGTTATTACATGCACCTGCAGCCGGGCGGCAAGTCGTTTCTCGCAGGCGGTATGTGGATGCCCGAAGGCCCCGTGCTGAAAAAAGTGCGTCAGGAGCTGGACTATAACTTCAAGGAGTTTCAAGGCATCATCAACAAAGCCAGCTTCAAAAAGCTGTTCAATAAATGGGAAGGAGAAACATTGAAGACCATTCCACAGGGCTATACGGCAGATAACCCTGCAATAGAATTCCTTAAAATGAAAAGCGTGATAGTAAGCATCCCCATGGATGATGCGGACTACACTTCAAAAACGGCAGTTTCGAAAGTGGTAAAGTTGTTTACAGAAATGAAACCATTAGTAGATTTTCTCAATAGGTCGCTGGATTAAATCAGTTACGAAATACAAGAAACTCAAAAGGTCGGTCGGCAGGATCGGCCTTTTTTCTTTTCTGTTTTTTGGCTTTGCTCTTAGAGCGATACACGTCCATTAATTCAGATGCGTGTTCTACCTGCTCGTCTGTATCTACTTTGTTTACTACTGCCATCAGCTCTTCGACCCGTTGGTCGAAGTCGTCTTGCCAATGCCGTGCAGCCTTGGTAGTTACTAACAATTCTCTGGATGTCTGCTTCATTCAGGTCGCTTTTTTAGGGGGTTCTAAACTCGATACTTAGAAAGTTAAAACATTTTTTTGCGAGAAGGAATAGCAGTTTTGTGATATATAATTTTTACAACAAGGATTAAAAGGCTTGTGAAAAATGGTTACAAACGGTTACGGATTGATGACAACAAAGACTATTTAAAATTTTATACACTCTGTAACTGATTGAACGATAATGCTATTTGATGAAATTGTTGCAGTTTGTTGCAGTTTTTCAATAAGCGTTTTTTGTTTCATTGTTACGAAAATGTTTAACCATTGGCTAAAACAGGCAACAATAGCTTAATGAAAAAAATATATTGACTTCACAATGGGATAGAGGGTTTATGTCAAAGAACCGGCCAATAAAAGATAGTGCAAATTTACAATAAATAATTGTAAAAAAACAGAACTACATTCTTTAAAAGAAAAATACGCTATTGAAACAATAGCGTATCTGTATTAATAAAACTGTGTAAGGTATGGATAGCGTTCGGCGTATAGTTCCTTTACCTTGTCAAGTATGTTCTGGCGGAGTGCGTCTATATTACGGCGCTCTGTAGCCGATACAAATACACAACGGCCACCTGTTTCATGTTCCCAACGAGATTTCAATTGGCGCAGCAGGTCTTCTTTCACTTCGCTATCCAGCCATTCATCAAACGTACGCTCTTCGTACAGGTCCATCTTGTTAAAGATAGTAACGATTGGCTTGTCGAATGCTTTGATATCCTGCAGTGTCTTATTCACTACCCCCATCTGGTCTTCGTATGCGGGGTGAGAAATATCTACCACGTGTAGCAAACAATCAGCCTCGCGCACTTCATCCAGCGTACTCTTAAAGCTTTCTACCAGATGGTGTGGCAGTTTGCGTATGAAACCTACCGTATCGCTCAGCAGAAAAGGCGTTTGTTCATACACCACTTTGCGCGTAGTTGTATCGAGCGTTGCAAAGAGTTTGTTCTCTGCAAATACTTCAGACTTTGTAAGCAAAGTCATCAGCGTGCTTTTACCTACGTTGGTATAGCCCACCAATGCTACGCGTATATATGTACCACGCTCCTGTCTTTGTGTAGCAGCCTGCTTGTCTATCTCTGCAAGGCGGCGACGCAGCAGGGAGATTTTATCCTTTACTATACGACGGTCCGTTTCAATCTCCGTTTCACCCGGACCACGCGAACCGATACCACCACCCTGACGCTCAAGGTGTTTCCACATACCACGCAGACGCGGCAGTATGTATTGATACTGTGCCAACTCTACCTGCACTTTTGCCTGCGCTGTCTTGGCACGGCGGGCAAATATGTCGAGGATAAGATCGCTTCGGTCTATCACCTTTACGCCAATAGCATCGGTGATATTACCTATCTGCGAACCTGTAAGCTCGTCATCGAATATTACCAGGTTTACACCCTTAGCCTTCACAAACTCGCGTATCTCTTCTATTTTACCTTTACCAACAAAGGTTTTACTATCAGGGTGCGGTAGCTTTTGTATAAAAGACTTCACAGTTTCGGCACCGGCAGTCTCTGCAAGAAACGCCAGCTCTGCCAAATACTCCATCGTCTGCACTTCGGTTTGTGTTTTGTGCACCAAACCTACCAGTACAGCCTTCTCCTCGTTTTTAATAATGTTCTTATTCTCAATCATCTTGTCAGAAACAAAAACCACCCGCTAAGCGGATGGTTCTGCATACAAAAATACGTTATTTGTGTCAAATACTATCAGATAAGACGTTCCTGTTCGCGCAGCCAGCGTTCTGGTATTTCATCATTGCTGGCAGCTATATAGTCGTTGTAAGAACATGGCACGTAAGAACCGTTTGGCAGCTTCATCCACCAGCGGTTGGTACGTTTGCTCTTCAGGAATACCGTTTCGTTTTCTGTAAATGCCACGTGGAATGATATAAACTCTTCGTGGTCAGTCAGTTTAGCCTCAGATTTGCGCACCAGATAGCCATCTATAAAATACCATATCATCTGCGATATGAGCTTGGCTGTCATATTATGCACATCGTGCTTAGGGTCGTAGCCATAGATGCCGAAAGAACTGAGGTTGGTACCCATACCTGCATAGCGAGTCAGTATGCAAGCCTCATCGCCCGTAAAGCCGTTCGGAGAGCCGTTTACATTTACAGGTGCGTCGCTATACCTTACAGCAGACATATCGAAGCTGAACATGTGGCTGTTGCGCAGCACAGGTTCTACATCTTCAAAATGCTCGCGCACCTTACCCAGGCGGAAGAAATCGAAACGAAGTTTATCCAGTGTTTCCAGCATACGCGGGTGGGCGTAATAGCTCTGGAAACCAATGTGGCTGTAGTGTGTTATGAAGTTGGGCTGCCCTGTCAGCATATCCATCAGGAAGCTGCGCGATGTTACGGCTTCTTCCTCATCAAGGTCTATCAGCATATCGGCTACCGTTGCATTAATCATTTTTTCAGATTTCTTGAATGCTTCGTATTGCTGCAGTGTCAGGTCGTGAGAGCCCCCGAGTACTATGACTGTTTTGCCTGCTTGTTCCAACTCGTGCAATACAGTACGCAATGCCGCGCGCGAATCGCCAAGGCCTGCACCTTCCAGAATATTGCCTGCATCGGTAATTTTTACCGCAGGGTGCCAGGAGAACATTTTATACAATTCCTCACGAATGGCATCGGGCCCGTTGCTATAGCCAAGTTCTTCATTCTCACCTCTTTGTTCGCCGCAACCAATAATAACTATCTCTGCATCGTCCCAGTCAAAATTGTCCAGCGTAGCAAATTGTATGTTGGCCCCTAGCTTCATAGACTGGTAAGTACCTGTTGGTTTGGTTTCAATAAAATGCCTGTTGGCAAAGAAATGGGTTAAATCCTGCATGTGTTAAGTTGATTCGTTGGCTAAAATAGATAAATGTTGGTTTGGTATATAACGCAACGACATAAATGAAATTGTTAAATGCATAGTAAAATAGGTATTAGCCCCCCGTTTTCTGCCTTATTTTTATATTTTTGAGCGATAAGGAAATTGAATGTCTGCCGTAAAAAAAGCAAAACCATCATATATATATGCCATCATAGGTATCTCACTGGTATTATTCCTGCTGGGCAACCTGGGTTGGCTGATGATAAACGGGCGTGCGCTGAGCCGTGTATTTAAAGAAGATATACAGGTGGATGTGATACTGCACGATAATACCCGTACAGAAAACATCCAGAAAATGAAAATGATTCTGGACAATCAGCCTTTTACCAAAAAGGCTACCATCATTACCAAAGAAGAAGCTGCGAAAAAGTTTTTTGAGGAAGGTGGTGAGGATTTTTCTGAGCTGCTGGACTTTAACCCGCTGTATGCTTCTATATCGCTCAATCTGCATTCGGCATATGTAAATAAAGACAGCCTGGTAAAAATCAGAGCGTTTGCAATGCAGAGCAATATTGTGCGCGATGTTGCTTATCCGAATACAATTGTAGATAATATCAACAGTAATTTCAGAAAGATAGGACTGATATTGGGTGGCATATCGCTGCTGCTGTTTGTAGTAGTGGCTATACTGATAGACAATACCGTACGCCTTGCTATGTTCAGCAACCGCTTCCTGATTAAGACTATGCAGATGGTGGGTGCTACACGCTACTTCATATCTCGCCCGTTTGATAAACGCGCGATACTGAATGGTTTGATAAGCGGTGTGATATCTGCTATTGGGCTGTGGTTGGTCATCTCTTTTGCTGAGAGCCAGTTCCCGCCAATCAAAGCGTTGCGCGAGCCTGCTCTGCTATTCACGCTGATATTCGGTATGATAGTGCTGGGTGTACTGATATCGCTGCTGAGCACGCACCGCTCTGTAGTGAAGTATTTAAAAATGCATGTTGACGACCTTTATTAAAAATTCTTTCCTAATATTGTAAGCTATGGCAATAACTAAAACAACAAAAGATTTAACACCTAAAGGCAACCAGACTTTCCTGTTTGATAAAGGCAATTATATGTGGATGATAGCTGGTGTTGTTGTAATACTTATCGGCTTCATGCTGATGTCCGGTGGCAAAAGCCCTGACCCGCATAAATTCAACTACGACGAAGTTTACAGCACAACACGCATCACTGTTGCACCACTGCTGATACTTTTGGGCTTTGCGATAGAAGTATATGCTATCATGAAGAAGCCTGCTAACCAAGCTTAATTAAAAAACTGCTTTATAACGAAGAAGCCCCGTTCTATAGAACGGGGCTTCTCTTTTTATGTGTAAGTATCTGCTAAGCAAATACGGCATTTATCACTTTGAATATGCGTTCGAAGTCTGCATCTGTAAGATTAGAACCGGAAGGCAGACAGAGCCCATCGCGGAATAATCGCTCCGATGTACCATCGCCATAGAAAGGAGCGTCGGCAAATATTGGTTGCATGTGCATAGGCTTCCACAACGGGCGGGATTCTATATTGTCTTGCTCTAAAGCTAGGCGCAGTATTTCTCTTGTTATACCACTTGCAGGGTCTATCAAAATAGTAGTTAGCCACCTGTTGCTGAAATAGCCTGCAGGCTCATCTACAAAAGATACGCCCTTCAGGTTTTTCATTTTGTCGTAGTACCTGTTGTATATCGCTCTGCGTTGTTCAACACGCTTAACCAATACTTCCATTTGTCCCCGACCTATGCCTGCACAAATATTGCTCATGCGGTAGTTGTAGCCAATATGCGAGTGCTCGTAATGCGGAGCAGCATCGCGTGCCTGTGTAGCAAGGAAGGTAGCTTTCTGTGTCAGCTCTTTGCTGTGTGCAACCAATGCACCGCCGCCGGATGTGGTAATGATTTTATTGCCATTGAAAGACAATGCACTGATGACACCATAAGTGCCGCACATCTTACCATCTACATAAGAACCTAAAGCCTCTGCAGCGTCTTCAATCACGGCAATGCCATACTTATCCGCTATGGCTTGTATCTCATTTATCTTAGCAGGCATACCATACAGGTGTACCGGTATGATTGCCTTGGGTGTTTTCCCTTTCGCTATCCTGTCCTGAATGGCCTGTTCCAGCAACGCGGGAGACATGTTCATTGTCTCGGACTCGCTATCTACAAATACGGGTATTGCACCGAGGTATGCGATTGGATTAGCAGATGCAGAGAACGTCATGCTCTGGCAAATAACTTCATCGCCTGCCTGTACACCTGCCAATACCAATGCAAGATGCAATGCAGCCGTACCTGAACTAAGCGCTGCAACATGCACATCTTCCTTCAGAAATGCCGTAATGTCTTTCTCGAAATTATCGACATTGGGGCCAAGTGGTGCTACCCAATTTGTATCAAAAGCCTCGTGGATGTAGCTAAGCTCTGTACCACCCATGTGCGGAGATGAAAGCCAGATTTTTGAATTCATGTATCGCTAATCTTTCTTTGAAGTTTTAATGACGCGACCCGGATTACCTACTACTGTAGCATAATCAGGAACGTCTTCTATTATTACACTACCCGCACCTATCACACACCACTTGCCTATTTTCTTTCCGGGTATTACTACAGTGCCGGCACCAATATGCGTACCCTCACCTATTGATATATTACCACACAGTGCCACGTTTGGAGATATGTGTACATAGTCGCCAATCTCACAATCATGATCTACTGATGCGTTTGTGTTGATGATGCAGTGCTTGCCGATTGTAGTATCGGGATTGATAACCACACCGCCCAAGATGACTGTACCGTTATCTATACTTACCGTTCTTGCAAGTACTGCCTGCGGGTGAATCGCAACGATATAGTTGGCATCAGAAGGCAGACGTTCTACCACTTTTTTGCGGGCTTCATTACTGCCGATTGAAATGATAATCGGTTCATCTGCCAATGATACTGCATCGGGCCTAGATGTTTCGTAATCCCATACAGGTGCAGTAGCATTATCGTCCCAGATGGTGATATCATCTATACCATTCAGTTCCAGTATATCTATAATAACCTTACCATGACCACTTGCGCCGAATAATATCATGATGCCTGTTGCTTTGGTGTTCCTTTAAATTTTTCCATTGTAGCTGCACCTTCCTGACTGACACCCTTGCCACGAAATACATTTACTACTGTCATCAGCAATATCTTTACATCGAGCAGGAAAGAAATATGATCGACATAATACACGTCGAGTTCAAATTTCTCTTCCCAAGATATAGAATTACGACCATTAACCTGTGCCCATCCCGTAATGCCTGGCTTCACTTCATGCCTGCGGCGCTGGCGTTCATTATACAACGGCAAGTACTCAGAGAGTAACGGACGTGGACCTATCAGGCTCATATCTCCAATCAGTACATTCAGCAGTTGCGGTATTTCATCGATAGATGTTTTGCGCACAATCTTACCAACTACTGTAAGGCGTTTTTCATCAGAGAGTAATTGTCCGTTTTCATCCTTTGCATCGTTCATGGTTTTGAACTTTATGATGCGGAATATTCTACCTCTCTTACCGGGACGGGGCTGAAAGAAAAACGGCTTGCCATGGTTAGCTATGAAAAGTAATATCATTGCCAGCAGAAACAATGGAGACAGAACAACAAATCCTATCAGCGCGATGAGCTTATCTAACAATGATTTGAAAAATTGCTTATACATGCCAGCCGAGGCTTTCTACAAAATTATCTGCCAATGCTTTGGTGAAATGCTTTGAACATTCCACTGCATTTTGCTTTAGTTGATTGTGCTGCGGAGCATCTATGCTTAGCAGCTTTTGCAATGCCGCATCTATATCATCTTCTTTGAAGGAGATGCCGACATTGTAGGTATCTATCAGCGATGCAATTTCTGACGAGCTATTTACCATTGCCAACAGCGGGCTACCTGCTGCTAACAGATTATATGTTTTACTTGGTACAGAATTGTTGGTAGCACTTGTATCGAGTGTTACATAACCCCAAGTAGCAATAGACAACAACTGCGACAGGTCTGCAAATGGCACTGGTGCATGAAACTGAATGTTATCAAGTCCAATTGCCAAGTCTTTCAACTTTACTTTCTTGCTATCATTGCCCACTACTACAACTGCCCAGTCAGGATATGATTGTAGTTTCTTAGCAATCTCTACTAAGTATTCAAGCGGGTGTGTAAGGCCTATATTGCCGGAATAGAGAATTACTTTCTTATCTGCCAGCCCCCATTCTTTTCTGAAATCTCTTGTCGACGCATTTACTGTTTCAACCTGTTTATTCCAGATAGGTACTACTTGTACTTTATCTGTAACAGAGGCAGGAAGGTATTTTTCTATGGCATTTTTCAAACCTGTGCCAAGCGTAAATATCTTTTGTGCAGATGGTAACACTTGCATGTTCTTCTTGGCCCAATAGTTTGCAATGTTATTCAACAAAGCATTCTTCCTAAAACCAGTTAGTACATCGGGATACAAGTCGTATATCAAAGTAGCGAACTGCATTTTCTGTAAACGTGGCAAAAAGACAAACAGTGGCGGATTAGAAACAAAGAAGAATTTTGTGTTTGCAATATCCTCCTGCTTCACCTTGTTACGCATCCAGAAGTAAAACTTCGTCCATGTCCTAAACCTGCGAAAGAAGCTTGTCCTATCGTACACAGGCCCTATATGTGTAGTAACATTAGCAGGCAATTTCGTTACATCATAATCAAAACTTCCATACCATGCTTCTATCTGCACATCAGGCATTTTGTTTGCAAACGCCGTAATGATGTCTGCAAACAGGTAATTGGCTGTCTGGTTTACAAATACAATCTTCACTTATCTTTCTACAACGCAGTTTTCAAGTACCAGCATATCCATCTTCGTACGCAGGAAACAATCCAACGCTTCGGCAGGTGTGTTTACAATCGGTTCGTTTTCGTTAAACGATGTATTCAACAATATAGGCACACCTGTCTTCTGACGGAAAGCATCTATTAGCCCGTAATAACGTGGCGATACTGTTTTATCTACACTCTGCAAACGGCCTGTGCCATCTACGTGTGTAACGGCCGGGATGGCACTGTGTTTTTCTTTCTTTATCGGGAAAACTTTTTCCATGAACGGCACATTTTCTGTGTATTCAAAGTATTCCGGTACAAACTCCTTCAATATAGATGGAGCAAACGGGCGGAAACTTTCGCGACGTTTGATTTTTGCATTCAGCAAATCTTTAGCATCTGTACGGCGCGGGTCTGCCAGTATAGACCTGCCACCCAATGCACGCGGGCCAAACTCCGCACGTCCCTGAAACCAACCAACAACACCTGCATTCACTAATCTGTCTGACACATAATCGTACAACGCAGCATCATCCAAACGTTTATAAGTGATATTGCGTTCTTTCAGGAATGCTTCAATTTCTTCGTTGCTGAATTTACTACCAGTGTAAGCAGAGTAAACAGCTTTAGCACGTGGTTGACTCAACACCTGATTGTACACATAAAATGCAGACCCCATAGAGATACCGGCATCATGTCCTGCAGAAGGTATATACAGGTTTTCGAAACCTGAGTTTGCCAATATCTTGCCATTAGCTACAGAGTTCTGCGCCACACCACCTGCTATACAAAGGTTCTTTAAACCGGTACGTTTTTGCAGGTGATTTACAATATGGAATATCAGCTCTTCTGTAAAACGCTGCACTGATGCAGCTATGTCTTTATGATATTGCGTCAGCTCATCTCCTTTGCCACGAGCCTTACCAAATTTTTCTTCAAAATATGGCGCAAACAAACTACCTACAAACGGGATGTGGTCATCGCCATAAGTAACTACAACATCTTTGGCAGACTTGAAATATTTCTGGTTCCATGTAAACAGCCCGTCTTCCGTAAACTTGATTACATCTCTTATCTTATCAACATACTTCGGTTCACCATACGGTGCAAGACCCATTACTTTGTATTCATCACCATAATGTGGGAAACCGAGGTATTGAGTGAATGCAGTATAGAATGTACCAACCGATACGGGGAAATCCACCGAATCGAGCACTTCAATTTTATTGCCTTTACCAACAGCTATCATGGTGCTGGTAAAATCGCCCGAGCCATCGATAGACAAGAGCGCAGCCTCGTTATAAGGGCTTGCAAAAAATGCAGATGCCAGGTGACTGCGGTGATGCTCTACGTTATGAATCTTTGGTTTGATTAATGCTGCATCTACACCTGTGATGCGAGACAGCTCCTGTTCTAACGATGCTACTTTCTTTGTATTGCTGAGCCTGTTCATCACAGTCTTAAATCCACCTCCGGGATTTTTAAGCAAATACAGCATCTTCTTGTCAAACTTAGCTTTCGGATCTCGGCCAATGGCGATATGGTCAACCTCATTGATGGTAATGCCTAATTCTTTCAGGCAAAACAGAATTGCTTTTTCAGGAAACCCTGCCCAGTGTTTTACCCTTGTAAACCTTTCTTCTTCAGATGCAGCAATCAATTCGCCATCTTTCAGGATAGCAGCGCTTGAGTCTGCGTGGTAGGCATTAATACCTAAAATTATCATTATGCTCTATTGTTTATTTACTTAAAAACATTGCATCATAGTCTTTCTTTACCAATGCAACATCTATACTTTTCTTAGCATACTGTGCAGTTGCACTACTGCTAGCTGCATATGCCTCATTATCGAGCGATGCCATTTTTTCGATGCCATCTATAATTGACTGTATGTTATTAATATCTACATTAAAACCTGCATTAGCCTCTTCGAGTTTATTCCACGGTGTGTAATGGCTTGTTATAACTGGTTTCCCTGCTGCAAGCGCCTCATAGATAGCATGCCCGAAGTTTTCGCTTTTACTGGGTTGTATCATGCAATGACTATCAGCAAGCACACTCAGCATTTTATCAGGTGTTACAGCACCATGATATTCCACTTTTACATTCGAGGGCATTGCTGCAATCACCGCCTGACACTCCTGCCAATATGCAGCATCTTTTATAGGTCCGTATATATTATATGAGATTTCAGCGTTACATTTCACCAAAGCTTCCAATACCAATTTGATGTTTTTCATGGGGCTTATCAGTGCAATTGTTATAAGCTTTAGCTTACCTGCATCTTTAGTTGTTGCCGGGAGTTTACTAATCACATTCGGGAAGTTCGGAGCTACAAATACTTTCACGCTACTACCAAACGTGTCTATCACGTATTGCTTCTCTTCTGCTGTGGTAACATGAAATATGCATTTCTTATGCAGCCCTAATAGCTTATATGCTGTCAGATACATCTTCTTTTTCAGCGACTTTTGACTAAGGGCACCGGGGTGCAACATTCCTCTTGCAGATACCACTTTGTGTGCGTTTCCCGACCACAGGAGTGGTTTCAGATTAAATGCAGGAGAGAAGATGCCATTTATAAATATTACATCTGGCTCTACTTCTCTCAATAAATCGTATACAGAAGTTTCACTTTTACCTGACGCGTAAAACACTTTAGTATGCTTATTGAATTGTACCCACTCATTAGTTTTTACATCTAATATAGTCCCATCTAAATCTGTATTCCTGCAATAGATATATATATCTGAATGACTGTAATTAGCAATAAGATTTGCTAATGATTGCACAGGACCACCTGCTTTGTAGGCAGGCAAAAAGTATTCATAAGTGATAAAGATTTTCATCTACGCTTTCACGTATTTATTCAAATATGGGAATAGCAAGAAGTTACCCAATAGCATAAACACGGTATAGTTCCTCACACTACCCAGATAAAATATTATATCCGACTCGAACGTACCACAACTAAGTATAGTACCAATAAAGAGAGAGTAGGTAAATATGAGGTTGTATTTGTTTGAATTGATGATATAGTTGGACACTTTGCCTATCATAAATGTGATGATAAGCAGCGGTATAAACATTAGCCAAAGGCCAAAGTCTATATACAAATCGCAGAAATAGCCCATGGATATAGACGTACCCTGCTCTGCATTGGCAAATCTTTTACCAGTATAATAAGATGTTTTTGTAGAGGGATCGAGTATTTTCTTGCCCGGATTCAGGAAACGTGGCATAGTCAAAAACTCAATAGTACTTGTGATATTCTTACCATTTTCGAAAGGGATGAACCCAGGTACACGCTCATAAACAGATGAATACTGCTGCATGTATTGCAACCTGTGCAGTAGTTTTTCTGCACCTACCTGAAAAGAGTCTACATCAAAGGTTACAGATTTGTCAACCAGATAATCTAAGGCTTCTGCCTTACTAACATTAACTTGTTGCTGCCTGTTACCTTGATTAAGGAAGTTTCTATAGCCCTCTTTTACACCAGACCAAAATACAAGGAAGCTCAACAATATCACACTAAGTGGTACAAGCAAAATAATTTGTTTGCTTTTGATTTCAGGCTTTACTGTGAGATATACAAAAACTACAAAGAAGATAATCTCTTTAAAGTTGGAGAAATAAGATGCGAAGCTTAATACAAACTCCAAGACGACCAATATGATGATAGTATTTTTATATTTTGTGTCTCTCAGGAAATAGATAAAAATCAACATCAGCAACAGCACCTTACGTATTACCGCAAAAGACTGTACTACCTGATTAAGAGAAGAATTGGAATATGTTACAGCAATAAGCGTGGGGAATATCAGTGTTGCAATACCATATGCATACAACACTTTTCTGACGTTTAACCGTTCAGCCGCATCCCTAAGTATTTGTAGATTAGGGTTGAATTTGACCTCAAAGATTCTGGAAAGAAACACAGCCATCACTCCTATTTGTAACATTGTAACCCAAAACAAATACTCCAGATACTTACTCCCAAATGCCTCGTCTAGCGTCAATCCCGAATAGTCTGCATAGTTGATGGATGAAAATACTTGCAGCCAATGGAAGCCAAATAAATATACAAGTACAGGTGGTATGTAAGGTTTTTGCAGTGAGTGAATGATAACCAATAATATTAATCCAGAAAAAATGGTAAGCCACAAATACTCTGAAAAAAATGCATAGATGATAAAACAAACCATCACGGGAATAACACGCGATGCTTTTTTATCTAGGGTTATATTACTTTCTAAATCCAGCGCCATTATATTTAATGTACTTTTCTATCAGATTCTATTTTTCTTAAAAATGAGCTGATATTATCTACTATTATCTTAAAAGAAAATGCTTGTATGTGCATTTCCGATTTTCTTGTTTGTTGATTATGAACGTGTGAATTACTTAGTAGTGACTCGATATATTTCGCACCACTTTCCACATCGTTCGGCGATATTACTATACCATTATCAGTTATCAGGTCTATAGCTCCTCCTGTTTTATCTGATGCAATGACAGGCAGACCACTAGCCATTGCCTCATTGATTGCAAGCCCCCAGGTTTCGCCGGGACCTGTTGACGGCAATACAAACACATTTGCCAATCTATAGACAACGGGCATATTTTGTTGATTCTGGAATCCCACAAAAATAATTCGCTCATCTTTTGCTGCTGCTTGTTTTAAATCAGCTTCCATAATGCCGTTGCCTACAAGTACGAAACGTATCTTTTTATCAGTCAGCATTTCTGCCAACTTAATAATATACTGAGGATTCTTTTTAGGCTCAAGCTTCCCTGCAAATAGTACAACAAAACAATCTTCTATTCCAAGTTCAGTTTTCCATTGCTTTGCTTTGGCAGTATGTTCTCCTGCTGCATCGGCAAATCGCTCGTTCTCTATTGCATGTGGCAAATACACAAGCTGTTTATCTTTAAGCCCATGTACCAGATAGTATTGCTTATTATTACGTCCTACATAAAATGCAAAGTCTACATGCCTGTATACATACTTCAAAAATAGCCGTCTGAGTATTTTTTTCAGCCCTGTGGTTTCATCCAGCAATGTTGAATCTCCTCTGAACAGTACTGGTATTTTCCCTTTAAAATATCTGAGGCATGCTAAGTGACTTTTATATGCCCACCCAAATACTAACACAGCTTCGGCTCCCCATTGTTTTATTTCTGTGTTGAGTGTCGGGTTATCGATTCCTTTAAAGTGATGTGAACCCTGATTAGCAGATACGTTTTTCACAAACGTGTATTCATACCCATCCAACAAAGGGATATCCCATTCTATCACACGACCAAAACCAGGGTCGTACTTAGCTAAGGTTTGTGAGGCTTCCCAGGTATAAAACACCCTCACCTCAATACCTTGCTGCTGAGCCAATAGCCTGAACCACGGAGCGTTGTACTGTATAGGGTGCGTTGTAACTATTGCCAGACGCATATTACTATGCTGTAATTATTTTGTTCATCCCTGCCTGCATAGCAACCAGTGAGAAATTTGTTTTAATGTTATTAAACGCTGCATCACCCATTGTGCTTAACAGGCCAGTTGTATTATATAAGTACAGCAATTTGTCTTGTATCATTGCAGGGTTGTTTTTCTCTACAATGAAACCAGTTTCACCATCAACAATACTTTCAACAAATCCACCGGAACGCGTAGCAATAATAGGAACCCTGTAGGCTCCTGCTTCCAACGCAACCAACGCAAAAGGTTCATCGTTTCGGGTGGCTGCCACTACCACATCTATACTATCGTATACTTTATTCTTATCTGCTTCAAAGCCTTTCCACTCTACATATGGTGTCAACTGTTTATTTGCAATCAGGCTTTTTAGCTTTAGTATATAAACTTCATCACCCTTTCCATATATCAGCACTTTGCATTTTATATTACTCACCAATTGACTAATTGCCTCCAGCACATCTTCATGCCCTTTGCGTTCCAATATCTGTCCTATCAATCCTATCCTTAATACACCATCAGGCATGTATTTTTTTATAATATTTGCAGGTAAATGTGTACCGTTATATACCACACTCACTTTATCTGCAGACACACCGCAGGCAATAAGGTCATTCTTTATAAAGTCAGATACCGCTACGTATTTATCCACAGCACTATCAGCCAATTGTATCATCTTTGCTTCTCTGCTACTGAATGCGTGCGGGTCGTGTACATGGAAAACCACTTTCTTTTTCAGGAATGGCTTCAACAGTATTATCTGCCTATAGCTATCCATGTATATCACATCAGGATTGAGTTGTTTTTGCAGCTTTCTGAACTGTACTATAGCAGGCACATAATTCATCAAAGAATCGAGCGACCACTTCCATTGCCTCAGATAATACCAACCCAATTTTATGGGGTGGCTAGGTATATTCATTTCGGTTAGCTGATGTTGAAACTTGCCATCGTGCCAGCCAACAAATGCAACCTCTACATTGTGGCCTGCTGCTTTCCAACTACGGATTACATCCAATGCGACAAACTCCTTACCCGACAATATATTACCACTAAGAAAGCAGAGAATTTTCATGTAGTATTAAAGAGGCTTGGTAGCGTAGTACGTCATACGCCTGCCAAAAGGTTTCATTATTTTTTTCATCAATGGACTCTTCACTTCGTCTATTGTGAATTTAGCGGGGTCTGTCCCGGGCAATAACAACATCACATATTCGCCACTTACCGTCTTTGTGTTTTTAAAGCCTGCTTTGCGGAACATACCTGCAACCTGCCAGAAGAAGAAGAAATTTTCCAAAGGCTGCACACCTGAACCTGAATCGAACGGGCGGCCAAGTATTTTCAGATATACCCTATGGTATGCATATGCGTTAAAATAGTTTTCAGTAGTAAGCACAACCATACCTCCCGGCTTGAGCAACCTGAAAATTTCTGACACCATTTTCTGTGGTACAGGTATGTGTTCCAGACATTCGCAAGATACTATGATATCGAAGCTATTATCGGGCAGTGAAATATTCTGTGCATCGCCAACCATAAAGGAAGATGTCTTTGCACCAAATACTTCTTTCTTCTGATTGGCAATCTTTATACTTTCTGTAGAAAAATCAAGCCCCAGAATATCTGCATTGTTGTTCAATGCCAGATAGTTGGAAAAATCTCCGTTACCACAACCTACTTCCAGCATCTTTTTACCAGACAAATCTTTATCGAGGAAACTGAGCACAGTTTTGTGCCATTTCATCATGTTCAGCTTATCGATATCAAGGATGTTTTTGTTGTAATCCTTATGCCACTGTTCGTACTCGGTTTGGATATTATTGGGCTGACTCATATAGTACTATTAGTTTTTAGCAGTTAATTTATTTACCAACCTGATGCAAAGCGCCATCATAGTAAGTGTTGGATTTGAATGTGATACTGTCGGGAAAACCGAACAGCTGCATACATATATATTCGGGTGCCCCCATACTTGCAGGTCTGTAGAAACCACACCATCATCCGGCGTTGCACTCATAGGTGTACCGCCCATATGATGGTTTACATCTGTAAGATGGCTCGCCCAGTTTGTGTTAGCACTATTAATATGTGCGTGTACATTCAGTTCACCAAAACCAAGTCTTTGGAGCTCCCTCTTTAAGACACCTGAAGCATAGACAACCGTATCCCAAGTTTTGTGGCTTATCTGCCAGTTAAGAGATGCCTTGCGCATACCTACTGCATCCACTTCATTCGATAATGTAATAGCACTTTCCTTCAACGGTTCTTGTTCCATCATCACTACTGCACGGGCACGCGCATTGTGTTTATATATCAGCTTATCTAGCAACAATGCTTTTGCCGATAGCAGGTAGGCACCCATATTGGCAAATAATGATGGTATTGAATTAATCTTTTTTTCGTGCAGATATTTTCTAACCTCTATATAAGGATCAATCCGTCCGTCGTTATAATCGAACATGATACCCATTGATGCGTTTAATACTTTCTGTTCGCGCTGTGCTTTTTCTGCAAGACTGATACGAACAGAGTATTTACGTTTTTTATACAAGTGTGTATTGAATGCTTTTTGAAGTTTGTATTGATTGGGAGTAGATACAATACCAATCTCTATACACGGATGTTCCATAAAGCATTTGCCCAAGCGACCAGAATGGTTACCCAATCCTCCTGCAACTTGTGCATCACTGGCCAACAATAAACGTGACGCTTCTATAGAACCTGTAGCAATCAGTACATTATTAACAAGTAGTGTTGCTTTTTCTCCTTTAAAGTTGGCAAGTTCTATATTATCTGCAAGCTTATCATCATTCACATTTATACGCGTAGCAACAGCGTTATATAATACTGTAACACTACGTTCCAGTTTGTTATAGTAGAGTTTCTTGAAGTTAGGTTCCGGCGCCCATTTAGAGAAATGATACCAAAGCTCATCTCTGTTAAATGGTTGCTTCTTCATACCTAACATGCGAAACACATCATCTTCATAGTCCGCTTCATCAACCCCCATAAAGCGATTAGCTTCGTTGTAGTATGGTTGCACTTCTTCTATAGGCAATGGCCAGCCACTATTTTCTACCCAATCTCTTTTGCTAAAATCTATTGAGTAAAATGGCAACGACTGTCCACCCCAAGCAATAGTAGTGCCGCCCACCGCACGCTTACGACCACTTTCAGCGCTTTCCAACTCCTTGCCGGTCTGTAATATTTTATTGAGTGATTGGCGTGCTGCATCCTCTTCAAAATGACCAGCTTCAACCATCAACACCCGTTTGCCCTTTTCTGTAAGCTTGACTGCTAACAAAATACCCGCAGCACCCGAGCCTATGATGGTATAATCATAGTCTTCTCTACGAATGCCAGGAAATCCTGTATTGCAATCTATATAAGGCACTATTGAATATAGTTTTTGTATGCTGTTAAATTGCTCTTCAGCACCTGTGACCTTCGGGTAGAGAACAAGACTTTCCCATTACTATTTTCTGTAGCACATTTTGCAAGTTTATACCCTGCTATATCTACTGCAGCAACTTCTTTAGGAAATGTTTCGTTTGCCACGTTATTGATACAACTATGCAGTATATGTAGCTTGTTTGGATATTGTTGTCTTAGTTGGAGAGAAATCGTGCTATCGTAGCTATACTGCAATACATCTATCTTATTTATTTCTTCTTCACTGCAAGCCTGCACATTGAATGCATCTGTAGCAATACCAATATTTTTCACCACTCCTTTCTGCTTCATGTCCATCAGGTAATGCATCGCATCATCGTGTATGAATGACGGACGACCTTCGTGCAGCAAATAGTAATCTATATAATCTGTGTTCAATCTACCAAGGCTTCTATTCAAACTACTTTCCACATCTTGTTTTGTAATGATGCGATGTGATAGGAGTTGAGGTTCATAAATACCTGGTGCAGGCGTTTTGATACCTCTTATTCTTTTATTCCAGTAGTTGAGCGGTAATGCCAATACCGTAGGCAACTTGCCAGTTTCTGTGTTGCCCAAACCAAACTTTGTGGTTATGGTAACATGCTGGCGCTTGTTGCGTATAAAACCCCCTATCAGCATTTCTGAATATCCGCGTCCGTATAATGGAGCAGTGTCAAAATGTTTTATACCGTTTTCGTAGGCAATGTTCAGCAACTTCGTCACAGCATGTTGTGATGACATACTGGAAAGCGAAGCGCCACCAAAACCTAATTGTTCGAAAACGTTATGCACAAATTTGATTTAGTGCATTCGCCAAAATTTGTGTTACAGCTTTTGCACTGTATTGGTCGAATGCTTTTGTATCAACCTGCGATGGCTGAAAATGCTGCATAAATTGCAGATAGTTTTCCATCAACTGGTTAAAATCTTTTGTTATCTTTTCAATATTCTCAGGAATAATCGGATAAGCTAACCCTGCTTTTGTACTGTTGACAACACTGAATGCTGTTGATTCACCATGCAACACTGCAAGTATCGCTTTAGATGACAATACCGCTTGATACACTTTGGATGGTGTATAGTGTGGTTCTGTGCTACCTAATATAAAAATGCCATCTGCAGCATCCAGATGAACTAATACGTCCATATATGGTATGCGTGCAGGATATTCGAAGACTACACTTTGCCATAAGCCATATTTTTCCGCAAGTGGTTTTATGTTGTATCCCTCCCGATCATTCGGCGATTTACCAGTACCAATAAAGTGAAATTCTATATTGTTGTATTTGCTCTTATCTGCACTGACAGCTTTAAAAATAGCCTCAAGTGGCTCATAAGCTTTGGGCAGCATAGCACCCGCATATACCAATTGTGTCTTAGCAGATTTTACAAACAGATATGGCTTGATATCCATCTGTGCCACTTTCGCATGATCTTCTCTTTCACCACCATAAGGCATGGCGGCAAATATGCAAGACTGCAGCAAGTGCTGATTCCTTTCGTGAACACCTTTGTAATAGCCGTCTGCTACTCCGGTAATCAGCGATGCCTTCTTTACTGCTATAGGCTCAAGAAACTTTGCAATAGTTTCGCTCAGTCTGTACCTCCATCCTGCACCCGGAAATTCATGTACCCAAGGATCTATATAATCTATACCATACTTCACCCCGGTGCTTGCATGCAGCCAACGACCAAGCAACGCAACGTAAAATGATGGAATGGGTATGTATACAAAATCAATCTTATCTCTACTAACGATTTGCTTAGCCTGCTTATAAAGCTGAAAGAAACCACGCATTCCAATATCACCTATTAACCTCGGCTTTGTTACACCAAAAGCTGATGCTTTCTCTATTTTAAGATTTGCAGGAACCAGCTTTTCAAGATTGTAGTCCAACTTCTCTTCATAGTATTTTTCATCCACCATCAGTACTGTAGGTTCCCAACCCATAGATGGCAAGTGCTGCGCAAACAAGCGCGACCTGTGTACTGCTGCAAGGTTAGATGGCGGAAAGTGAGGCGATATGATTAGTATCTTCTTCAAGAAAGTGCTTTGTTAACTACTGCAAGAAATAGCTGCTGCTCTTTATCCCAGTTCAACTCTTCTGTCGCTAGCTTGTATGCGTTGCTACGATGGCTTTGCAGTAATTGCTTATCAGAATAGTACCTGTTGATGAGTTCAGTAAGTTGAACAGCATTACCAGAAGCATACATTTGCCCAACATTTTTATACTGTTTCACAAACTGCACTTGTGCTTCTGTATCTGATGCTATTATAGCATTTCCGCAAAGCAGATACGTGAATAATTTATTGGTCAGGCAAATACGCCTGTTCAGGTTAGGACTAGCTTCTAATGCAAGGCCAATATGATGTTGCGCAACTTCATGCAAGAGCTGCTGTTCCGGCAATGGTGGCTTAAACAGTATTTTGTGCTTGCCGCTAATGAGTTTAGATGATATTGCCTGTTTTACACCGTCGGTACAATTACCAATAAGTGTCAATTGTATCGGATAATTGCTAATCAGGTTCATTGCATTTACAACATCATCAAGTCCTCTATCCAGTCCTACGTTTTGAGAAAACCACACCAGCCTAATTAGCTCACCGTTGTTTATTGGCAATTCCTTAAAAGCGGGTTTTAACTCAAGCGGAAAAACATTATTGATTACCAAAGAATTATGAGCAATGCCTGGAACATCGTTAATTGTATATTCAAGTATCAGTGGTGCAGCAGCAGAAACATAAGCAGCATGCTTTAATGTTGCCTGCATCAACTGTCTTGTACTTTGCGCTAATACTATATTACTGTACTCCCCTGGATGATAGTCTTCTACATCTATCGCGTATGGTATACATGCTTTTGTAGCTGCATTGTATACCGGATAAAACGCAGCGGGATTGTGCGCTATCAACAAATCGTATTGCAGTGCTATTTGTTGTAGCTTATTATTTAATAACCAACTTCTTTTATCTAGCATGTAAGAAGTCAGTGCAATTTTATTATTAAAGAGCTTCCGGAGCTTGCCAGCTAGTTTACTTACTAATGATGCAGCCAGCCAGCCAAACTTGGATTTACTTCCTGCATCCAGTGTTATCCATTTTACTTGTGGCAAAGAAGACTCAATTACTGCTTCGTAATCTGCAGACCAATTCCTGATATCAAACTTCAGAACAGATACATCATAGCCGCTACCCACCAATGCCCGTACTTCTTTGTAACATCTGGGATTGCATGCCAGATTAACATTGGTTACCAATAACACTTTTTTACCTGCAATCTGATTCACTATAGGTAGAATGCAATTTTCTGTAGGTTGCTTACGTAAGAATGATCTTTTGCGTAAGTAATTCTTTTTTGCTGTTGAGACACAGCATTGTATTTATTTATGTTTGCCGCTACCTCTTTAAACAGTGCAGGCAGTTTCAGATTGTTTCTTTCAGCCGGCATTTCTATCAGCCTATCTGCAGTATCGTATGTTGTGATATTATTAGATACAATTACTTTACCTGTTGCCAGATACTCTAATACCTTATGATAGTTAGTGCCACCACTCTGGTCTTTGTCTATATCATAACATATCAGGAAACCATCCATCTTCTTCAATTCCTCTGCCAAAACACGCGGCAATACCTGACCATGCAAACGTACATTGCCACACTTCTTTACTGTGTCTATAAATCTTAATGTATCAGCATCATTATCCGAAGACAAATTGGAGGTAACATACTCATAAGACCCCCACAGATTAAAAATTATTTCAGGATTTTCAATGAATATCCTCAACATAGTTTCTCTATCAAGATCTCTACGCAGGAAATTTCCAGACATCCCGATTTGCAACTGGCCGTTAACTGTTTCATCTATTTTATCATTTATAAAATAAGATGCTACACCATGACCAAGATTATACAAAGGGATACCACAACCCTCATACTTCACTAAATACTCTTTTGCTATAGACAAGACGGCCGATGCACCATGAGCAGCTTCTACAGCCACTTTATCTTTGGAATCGTCTGCCGCTATCAAAATCTTAGCACAATTGCCAAATGCGGGTAATGGTAGTGTGTTTGAAATGTCGAAAGAAATGACAGCATCTATCTTATGAGGCAATTTGCCTATTAGTTTTTTGACATGTCGCGTTATCAGGAAATTGTAAAGGCCCGGCAGTTTAAACTTTACAAATAGCGGGAAGGACAACCTATGCTTTACAAAGTAAACATTCGGGTGTTCTGTAGAGAAAATCCGAACCTCCCCTTTACTAAGGCTCATATCACTATTCGGGCCTTCAATGTAATATACATGATTACCCATCTTACCCAGTTCTACAGCATAGTGGTGTTTTGAAAGAAACATTGTTCCCCAGTCTTGCTGAGAAAGTATGAGTACTGTCTTATTTTCAAAGACCATCATTATGCCTTGAAAAAGTCTTTTATTTTCTGTGCTACGTAAGCTATCTCTTCTTCTTTCAGTTCAGGATACATTGGTAAAGACAATATTTCATCCTGATACTGTGTAGCTATCGGGAATTGTTCAGGCTTCAGACCCAGGTAAGCATACGCCTTCAGGTTGGGCAATGCGGTAGGATAGTGTATAGCAGTTTCAATACCATTTTCTTTCAGGTATTGCATCAGCTTCTCACGAACCTTTGTACGTATTATATACAAGTGGAAAGTATGTTTGGAGTCGGGCCTTGTTGCAGGCAATACGATATCCTTAACATCAGCCAGATATTTATGATACAGCGCAGCGTTATTAATACGCTGTTCTGTCCATTTGTGTATATGTGGCAACTTAGCAGATAATATGGCAGCCTGTATACTATCCAGACGGCTGTTGATGCCCTCTATCTGGTGCTGGTGTTTGGTAAGTGCACCGTGGTTTGCAAACATTCTGATTTTTGTAGCCAGCTCATCATCATTCGTAATGATACCACCGGCATCACCATAAGCACCAAGATTTTTACCAGGGTAGAAACTAAAACTACCTGCAATACCTGTAACACCCGCATATACTCCTTTGAATGCAGAGAAATGAGATTGTGCACAGTCTTCTATCAGATAAATGTTTCTTTCCTTGCAGATACGCGCAATAGTTTCTACATCTGACATCTGCCCATGCAGGTGAACGAGTATGATAGCTTTAGTAGCAGGCGTTATTGCTGCTTCCAGTTTTGTTTCGTCAATGCTATAGTAATCAGGATGAATATCTACAAACACAGGCTTTGCACCTGCCTGTGTTATTGTTTCAGAGCTCGATATCCAACTATTCGCTACTGTTATCACTTCATCACCTTCACCTATGCCCATCATCTTCATAATGATGTACAAAGAATCGGTACCGTTAGCTACAGATATCATATGCTTAACACCATATGCTTTTGCAAATGCTTCTTCAAATTCCTTCACGTACTTTCCGCCTACGAAGGATGTATTATTTATTACATTCTGAATACCCGTATCTATATCATTTTTGATGCTCAGGTATTGCTGTTTTAAGTCTACGAAAGGAATATTCATTATTATAAATCTTTTATTTTTTTAGCAGGATTACCAACATATACACCGGGCTGTGTAATATCTTTTGTCACTACAGCACCGGCACCTATTACTGCATTGTCGCAGATTGTAACGGGAAGTATGGTAGCATTGGAGCCTATAGATACGTTATTGCCAATTCTAGTTTCTCTCCACAATGCCTTATTAGCCCTTGCAGGCCCGCCATTGATGAAAGGGTCGTTAATAAACATAACACCATGTGCAATAAAACATGTTTCACCAATTGTTACCAACTCACAAATGAACGTATGCGATTGCACCTTGGTACCATCCCCTATCACTACGCCTTTTTGTATTTCAACAAATGGGCCTACAAAACAGTTATTCCCGATAGTAGCACCATATATATTTACAGGTTCTACTACAGATACGTTTTGCCCGAAGGTAGTATCAACGATTTTGCATTGTAAAAGGTGAGGCTTGTTTACCGGCTCATCTTTATGTGTCATAATTCCGGGGCTCAGATTAGTATTTTGTTGTAAAATATATTTTCTCTCCACCTACATATGTATACGGAGGTTCAAAGTTGGGCATCAGCGTTGCTCTGATGTATCGCTCAATTGTTTCTTTATCCCAGCTAAGATCTATTTGCTTCAGCTTGTCAATATCTTTTCGGTATACAATCTTAGTCCCTCTTTCTGCTACCAGATCTTTTTGAGGTATGCGTGTATATTTTCCGTTAAGAATATCAAGTATGCTTTCTCTAAACAACTCAACAGACTTTTCGGAGGTCATTTGAAAAAGCTGTTCTACATAAATCCCTTCGGGCATATCAAAGCGTTTTTCGGCAATGATATCCCCACTATCTATTCCCACGTCCAATACATGCAAAGTTGTACCAAACACTTTTGCACCTTCTACTATTGCATAAGAAAACTGATTGCATCCCCTGTACTCAGGCAGTGGAGCCATGTGCAGATTGATGGCAAGCTTTGTGGCACGTGCTATATGCTGTGGCTTTAGTATTTTATGATATTGCACAGAGATGATATAATCAAACCCCGGCAGTGTGAGCATATCATCCAACTCTTCGTAAACAGGAATATTGTTAGTTTCCGCAAGGCCAATCAACTCTCTGTTTGTACTTGCGTTCCTGTTGAGGTTGGTAAACACTGCTGCAATTTCAATATTATTACCCGAGGCTTTTTCTATCAAAAACTTCAAACATTCTAACCCTACAGTTTTAGCGCCCAGGTATGCAACTTTAATCATCTTTTAGTTTTTAATGAGGTTTACGATAGGCCGAATAAGTTTCAATACTTTGTATTTATCGTATATGGTTTTACCTATACCATAATGTTCATGCGGTAGCGGTTCTGCTTTCATGTATTCATCAAAAGCCTGCTCGCTCAGACCAAGCTTTTTCAATACAAACTCCTTGTCTATACGCATCATCTCATCCGGATAATACACTTCTTTCAGTTCTTCCAGCGCTTCTGCTTTTGTTATCTGACCCGAGCATATCAGGTTCGACAAGTGTGCCTTACGCTTATCAACACCAAACTTATTGGGCAATATATACGCCTGATAGAAACGTGTGAATACAGATTCGAAGTGCTTACCACCATAATCTCTCCAACCCAGCTTTGTTTTGATTACATCCTTCACATGGTCTTTCTTATAGTCCATGAGATTGAGCAATGCAAGGCTTTCAGTAGGGTTTGTTTTGTCGTAATAGAGCTCCTTCAGTGGTGTCATCAACGGGTACGTCTTTAACGGAACACTGCCGTATTTTTCATGTATACTTACAAGGTTAGATGTATCCTTACATATCCACGCGCGTGGCAGTACAGATTCAGTAACAACATTATCGCCAGACAAAAAGTATTTTACTTTGTACTTATGTGCTGTCTTTTTTAGCACTGCGCGAAAGGCAAGGTCTGTTATGGCTTCTATGTCTATCACGTTCGCTTTCAGGTATGCTAACTGAATATCCCTGAACTCTTCCCAGTTAATGACATAGGTATCAAGATCCATATCCAGCGTTCTGACAATGGATTGAATATTCTGCACAGCAAGTTCCGAGTTCCAGCCATTATCGCAATGCACACCAAGCGGACGAATACCCCACTCCTTTGCTACATAAGCCAGATAACTACTGTCTACACCACCACTAATACCTAGTACACAATCGTACTTCTTGCCCTTGCCGTCTGCTTTTATCTTATCAATTATAGATTGTAGTTCACGTTCCCCTTCCTGGCCGCTCTTCACAAACTGCTTTTCTTCCTGCTCATATGTTATACAATGGTTACAAATGCCTTTGTCATCAAATTTGATGAAAGGATCATCGTTTGTATCCATGATACATTGTGAGCATTGCCTGTAAGGTGTAACGTTGTATCCTCGCATTATCCGTTGTTTTTAACATTTACAGCTGCAGTGTAAATCTTATCGATTATCTCTACTGTTTTCAAACCCTCAAATGCACTTGTAGAAATAGCAGCATTATGTGTAAGTACATTTATCAGGTTTTCATAAACTTTATCATGGTTCGACATAGAACCTTGATAAGAGCCATAGTTATTAGGCTTATTGCCTTCTGGCAGATTTTCAATTTTATAGTCTTTTATGTTCTGGTATTCCAGCTCATTCAGATATTGACCTCCAATTTTCACAGTACCATTCTCTGCAAATATGGTCAGTGAACCTTCCATATTTTTCTGATAGCTATTTACCGTATAGTTGATAGTACCTATTGCACCATTGTAGAACTCTGCAATAATTGCACCTGTATCTTCAAATTCAATGGTGTCTTTGTGGGCGTAGTTACCAATATATGCCTGTACGTTCTTGATATCACCAATCATCCAGTAGAGCAAGTCTACAAAGTGGGAGAACTGTGTATATAACGTACCACCATCAAGGTCTTTTGTTCCTTTCCAGGAGTTCGCATAATAGTCATCATTCCTGTTCCAGAAACAGCTTAGCTGCACACTGAATATTTTCCCGAAACGGCCTTCATCTATTGCTTGCTTTACAGCAGCTACAGGCGGATTGAACCTGTTTTGCTTAATAGCGAATAAACGCTTGTTAGATTGTTCAGCAGCCTTTATCATTTCGCCACAGTCGTGCACATTTATGGCCATAGGCTTTTCGCACAGTGCGTGGAAGCCCGCCTTCAGTGCTTTGATAGAATGTTCCGCATGCAAACCATTTGGCGAGCATATAGACACTACATCAATATCCTTTTCGTTAGCTAAAAGCGTATCTATATCGTAATATGCTTTCGCTCCGTACAGTTCTGCCAGCGCGTCTGCTTTTTCTTTTACCACATCGCATACTGCAACAAGCACACCTTGCTTATTGATATGTTCTGCATGGCGTTGTGCTATACGGCCACAACCTACTAATGCAAATTTGATTTTATTGTCAGCCATTTCAGACAAACTTTGATTTATACTTTAAAAAACTTTTTTCGAAATATTGATACGAAATATGAGCTACTGCAACAGTTATTATGAATAGAAAAACAAAATCTATCAGGTACCTGTTGCTTATGATGGGTAAATTCAGATTAGCAAGTGAGAGTTTGACAGGATTATTAATCAGGTATTTTTCATAAAACACCTGAACAAATGCGTGTAACAAATAAAGGCCGTAAGATATTTTCCCCAAGTAAGAAATAAACTTATTTTCCAGCACCTTCTGAAACCACCCTTTATACCCTACAAGCACAGAGTAGCCAATCAATACAACACCCGTAATACTTGCGAATAATCTACCTATTGCATTGTTGAATAGTGGCCACCCGAAACGCTGTAAAACGATTTGAACAATTATGAATAGAACCAACAATATGTTTATAGGATATTTTTTAAACACCGAGGTGATGGTTTCGTTCTTATAAAGTTTATAATAAGCTAACAGCACCCCGAGAAATAAGCAATCAAGACAAAAAGGCATTAACGCATAAGCACTGATTTCGTACAAATTATTATTTACAGAAATTAGCACTATCCGGCCTACTACAGCAAATAGAATTCCTGCAACCAAATATCTTCTTATTGCTTTTACAGACAAGCTCACCATAAAAACGGAAAGAACAAATAGAACTGTTCTTCTACACACAAAGACCATAGTGGCCAAAACTCTTTTGGCACCCAATTAACATCTATTGCTTGTAATATATTATTGGTGTACAACAAATTCCACCATAAAATGCCCCCAGTAGTTACCAGCAAAGCATATAGTAGTATTGTTGCATAATACAATGGGAAGATTCGTAGTGTTCGCCTTACAAAGAAGTTTTTGATAATACTCCATTTAGCCAGGCCTTTCTCTTTTTCAAGGAAAAGTATTTCCCCCAATAGGAATCCACTTAAAACAAAAAAAATGCCACACCTGCTGGGCCTGTGTGTACATGTATTAATTCTCTTATTCCCCAGTGATCAAATAATACCAGTGCAATACAGATAAAACGAATGCCATCTAGTTGAGGGTAATACCTTAACTGCTTCACTTAGAAATTACTTTTCCGGTAGGGAAATTGATCAGTACTCCCATGCCTTTTTTCTGAAACACAAACATACTACCTGCAGCAACCGCTGATGCTCCATTATCTACAGCCTTCTGAAAATCATCTAGTGTACCTGCACCCCCGCAAGCTATTAACGGCACATTTATATTTGAGGACACTTCTTTAATCACATCAGTTGCATACCCATCCCAAGTACCGTCCAGTTCGATACTATTAATCATTATCTCACCTACGCCTGCTTGCTGTAATTGTTTAGCCCATTCAACAGGGGTATGGCTTGATGACTTTGTCCCCGAATATCCGAATGCTTTGTTCTTACTCAGCAATGGCTTCTTAAAATCTATGCAACCTACTACTGCCTGGCTACCATAAACTGAAGCTATTTTATCCACCAGCTTCAGGTCTTCAAAAAGTATTGAATTCAATATCACTTTTTCATACCCAGCATCAAACACTTTCTTAGCTGTGTCGTAATTTCTGATACCTCCCCCATATGCCATCGGCATAAATGCCTCACTTGCTATTTCACTAATCTTTACAAAATCAGGCTCACGCTTGTCTACAGATGCCGTATAGTCCAACAGAATCAACTCATCTGCTTCTTTCTCATTAAATATCTTAACTGCATTTATCGGGTCGCCAATATATGCAGGATTCTTAAACTTGATTGTTTTATACAATCCACCCTTGTTCAACAAAAGGACTGGTATGATTCTGGTTCTCGCCATTCTTATCGGTTAATTAGGGTATATCTCTTTTATCTTTTTCAGAAAACTTGCTGCACCAAATTGCTCGAGTGCATAGTTTCGGATAACCGTTGCATCGTAAGATGTGCTATTATCTATCTGCGACGCCATTGCATCAGTCAATTGAGTTTCGCTTCCAGTTTCTATCAATATGCCACATTTATCATTAACAAATGATTCGGGGCCACCACATTTTGTAGCTATTACCGGCTTACCAAATAACATTCCTTCTATCAGCACAACACCAAATGTTTCATAATCACTAGATAATACGATTGAATCAGCTTGTTGTATCGACTCCAGTATTTTCTGCCTGCTAAGTAAACCATGCATTATTACATCGTTTTGCAATTGCAAGTTTTCTATCTGCGCTTTAATAGCATCATACTCTGAACCACTGCCCGCTAACCAAAGTTTAGCATGTGCATACTTTGATTGTTTCTTCAACGCTGCAAATGCATTTATCAGCAGTTTGTGATTTTTCTTTGGGTGAAGCTCTGCAATATTCAGAAACACAAAATCACTCCCTGCATCCTTTTCTATTGTCTGGTATTTATATGCTTCTAAAAACGGATCAAGCACATTCGGGAAATAGTTAAACTTTGCTCCGCTAAACTTAGTGGCGAGCAATTCACAAAATGGTTTGCTCACTGCATATGCACCATGGCTTTTCAGGTATGCTCTGTGCATCAGATTGTGAAGGCGTCTATCTTTTATAAGACCACGCGCATGCCATGTACTGTGTTCAGTAATTACATAAGGCACTTTGTAAATATTCTTGATGGCATTTGCCAACATACCCGAATACATTGCATTATGTGCATGTACTACATCGGGCATACCATACTTGGCAACATATTTTTTGAATGCTGCAAGCCCGGCTTTTATCCAACCATAACTATTGGTATAGTCTGATGGCGCCATGTAGTAGAACCCTTCTACTCTGAACACATTAATATCCCCAACCTTTTCTTCAACAATATATTTATCTTGGTGAAACAGTTTATTATTAGCTAGTGCCAATAATTGCTTCAAAGACAAATCATCTGTATTATTCCCGGTTTCCTTTCCTGTCAGTTTGAACAAAAAAGATTTGGCTAGCATCGGTATTGAGTAAGCCTGTGTTACAGACAATACACCAACCTCGTAGCCTGCATTTTGCAGAATACAGGCTTGATGATATTGAAATATACCAAGAAAGTGATTCCGTTGTGGAACAAACTCTTCGGGTGGTATTATCAGTACTCTCACTTTATTTTTTTGCCCTGCAAATCATAAATTCCTGTGCAGGAGATTCTTTCATATTAGCAGTAAGAAAGAGCTCAACAGGATACAATACCGGCCAGATTATCGCATCAAGTACTTTCGATTTTCTTGACAACCTTGTCAACAAACTCCAGATACGAGGATAAAATTTAGTATTCGCATCCACAGGATCATTCATTAAAACATAATTCGGAACCCTGTCTACTATATCAAAACCTTTACTCTTCAATGCATTTTCATATTCGCTCAATGTTCTGCATTTCTGATGCGTAATATTATAAACTCTATCATGAATAAAATTGTCTGAGAATATGAAGTAGCCCCCAGGTTTTAGTACTCTGTAAATATTATCTAAGGCTTGACTAAACGCACTATCATCAACTATATGATACAAAACAGAGGCTGCACTTACACAATCAAAACGATTGTCATCCACAGGCAATTTTCCACTACCAATATCAAACTCCATAAAAGCACCTGATGGAAATTTGGCAGATAAGTTTTTTACTGCAGTAGCAGAAATATCCACACCTGTAACATTGTTGCCTAATGATTGCCATATCTCAACAACAAACCCTGTACCCGGGCCAATATCCAATACATTAGCACCGTTATTTGTTGCGTTTACATATTTCTTGAATAGTCGTTTAAGAATTTTCCTAGTTACGCTATAACTCCATTTATTATAATGATAACCAAGAGAAATATCCCCAACACCTATCAAGTCATAATGTGTAGCAAGTCTATTTTCCCAGTATTTTTTTGGATCAAACATAATTCATTTTTTTTGCAGGTGCTTATCTGATAAGCCTTTGAGCAAATTGCTTAACAGCACTAAATCTGTTATACCTTTTTATTTGCTGTCTGTATTTATTTTTTTCTGATTCTGTTATCGGGCAATCTTTATGTGCGAAATACCTTTCAATTACCATGTTTCTTAATGCAGCATATTGCTCTCGCGCATAGTCTGTTTGAGATTCTTGTGCCTCATGTATCCTAGACCAATACAGGCCCGTAACCATCTTAACCATCGGGTAATACATAGCTATACGAAACCACAAATCGAAATCACCTATCATTCTTTCTCCGCTAAACCCGCCAACTTTATCAAACACTTCTTTTTTTATTATCGCAGAACCCGGAGACCTATCAAAGTGGCCAAACTCTTCAAAATGCTCCTTGTATGCTTCTTTACTAGAAAGCAACATCGGGTATTTATGGTAATAATCTGCTTTAGCACACAATGCAAAGCCTGCATCCGGATACTTTTCCATAGCCTCAACCATTACCTGCAGGCAATGCGCATACATAATATCGTCTGAGTCTACATACTTTATGTACTTCCCTTGAGCGTAAGATGCTGCTTTGTTTCGATTTTTATAATCTCCAAGATTAGTTTCATTTTTGAATACACGCACCCTCGCATCTTTTTTCGCATATTCCAGTGCCACAGCGTATGAATCATCAGTAGAGCAATCATCAACAACTATTACTTCAAAATCTTTATATGCCGATAATAATACGCTATCAAGGGTTTCACGTATCAGGTCTTTCCTGTTATATAAAGTAATCAACACACTAACTATAATCATATCTATCAGGCTAAGAATGCTTAACAGGTGCTATTGGTGGCATACCACATAGCAGTTCATGTTGTTTATCCAATGCTTCATCACCAAGTTCTACAAACTGGAGAAAATCTTGGATTGCTTTAGCATATACTTTTCGTATAGCCATATTATATCTATACCACTTTATTTTTTCTCCCAAAGTCAATTTAGCTTCTTTGAATAGAAGCTTTGCTAGTTTTAACGAATCTATCAATCCCGGGCAGTAAACATTGGGGAGATTGTTGAAGAACCGATACATATGATACAATACGGTAAATGTTCGTTTATATGTATAGTCCGGATTTTCATAGTGGTAATGGCTTACAGTTGCCTCCGGATTGTAAACCAAAGTGTACCCTTTCAGATAAGCGTCTTTTGCCCATTGCGCATCTTCTGCGAAAGATGTTTTTCGAAAAGGAATTTCAACCAGTGCATCTCTCAGATACATGGCTGTTACATCGTCCCATCCGCATACGCTTTTTTTTTCTGAAGGAGAAAGGTTATTAAATATTTCTTCTGAAAAGCTATACGCTATAATCTCTCCCTTAGCCACCGGCCTATACCACTCTGCGGGATTTTTATCTTTATCATGTGGCACTATCTGCTTACCGCAAACTGCGGCAACATTTTCTGCAACACTAAATCCATCTAGCATTTTCTGCAACCAAAGGCTATCTGCTGCAACAGCATCCTGCACGGTCATCACTATATATTTACCGCTGCTCTTGGCTACACCCAAATTGCGCGTCAACCCATGATTGAATGTTTCGGGCTGAATACTAATAACCTTTAGAGGATAGGACTTTAATATGTCTAGTGTTTTATCTGTAGATCCAGAGTCTATTACAATAATCTCACATTGGGGAAACAGTGTTTGAGACATGATACCGCCCAAACATTTATCCATCCAATATTCCCCATTCTTTACAGGGATTACTATAGATATTAAAGGTTGTTGTTCTGACATTTTTATAAAGTCACTTCACCATTCCATTTGACAGATGTTATAGTAACATCTCCTGCATTACCCATATTCATAACTTTTTGCTGCACACCTTTATATAAGAACGGCAGCTTATACAGTTTCGCTTTCGAGAAAGCTATATACCTCTTTACTTTTTGGAGTTCTTGGTCATTTATTATCTGGTGCTGCAGCAATATGTCTATTATTTCGCTTACACCTTCGTAATAACCGCTCTTTACCGCACTTACTAATACATCTATACCCATCACCTTCAATGGCATAGCATATTGCCGCTGCTTGCCAACCTCCTTTACCCTTGAACATGCACCTTTATATACCGATATGCGGCTTTGCATCTTTGGTAAGGAATAATAGCCTACACGTGAAAGACTATCATCTGATGTTCTTAAAAAAACGTCAGGCTTCAGGTCTAATCTCTTTTTATACTTAACAGGATATAGTAAGCTTCTTATATGAAGCTCAATATCTTGCCAAAGCTTTAAGTCTTCCTTCCACATCCCAACTTTCACAAACGAAGACTTTTTCCACAACGGACCAGTTCCCTGGCAAACTGCATCACCTCTTAATATACGCGCTAAGTCATCTTCGTCTTTATCTATATTCCAGATAATACGTGTATCATCAGGCTTGTTTTTAAACAACAGCATAGGAAAGATTACGAAATCACAGTCTTCATTTTCTTCCATAGCTTTTACGCGCTGTTCCAGACAGAATGACGCAAGCACATCATCAGTATCCAGAAACATCACATAGTCGCCAGTACATCTTTCTACAGATATATTTCTGCAAACACAAGCCCCTTTAGGATCTCTGTTTCTTTTAAATATTTTTACGCGACTATCTGTAGCAGCATATTGTTGCAATTTCTCCCAGCTTTCATCTGTACTACCGTCATCGGTAATCACCCATTCCCAATGCGGATAGGTTTGATTAAAGATAGACTGAGCAGTCTCATCCACTATATATGCCCTGTTGAAACTGGGTGTTATTATAGAAACAACTTTATTCACTATACATGTTTTCCGGAAAGCTTTTTAAATGTATGCCACAAAGGCCGAAGTGGCTTTAGTATCGGGTAGTAATGGAAGAAAGACCCTTCCGTATCAAACTCTCTGTGATTGCGAACAGGTAGCTTCATTATTTTATCAAACTCTGGTTCGCTAAGTCCCAGCTTCTTTAAGACAAACTCTTTATCAACCTGAAACAACGTTTGATCGTAAGCAGGCTTTTTCATCTCTTCCAAAGCTTGCGTTCTTGTCATCTGCCCGGAACAAATCAAAGTTGCGTAGTGGGCTTTACGTTTATCTACACCAAACTTTACAGGCAGTATATAGCCCTGATAAAACCTTGTCCAAATACTTTCGTAATGTTTGCCGCCATAATCTTGCCAGTCGAGCTCTTGTTTCAACACTTCTTTCACTTCATCCTTCACGTAAGGCATCCAGTTGAGATAGTTTACAAATTCAACCCCTGATTCGCTGATAAACTTTTTCATTTTTTTATCTAGGAATGGGTATGTCTGCAAAGTTTTCTCTCCATACTGTTTGTGTATGGCTTTTATATTGATGTAGTCTTTCTTATTATAGGTCCAGTGATAAGGCAACACACCTTCAGTAACTACGTTATGACCACCAAGCACATACTTTATGTCATTGTCTTTTGCTATTTTGAACATAGTGCCATAAATAGCATGATCCGTCAGCACTTCTATATCTATAACTGAAGCCTTGAGATAAGCCAACTGTAAATCTTTAAACTCTTCCCAATTGATTACATATGTACTAAGATCAAAACCTAACTTATTAACTATGTGATGAATATTCATCACAGCCTGTTCACTGTTCCATCCGTTGTCAAAATGTACACACAATGCTCTAAGTCCAAGTTGTTTAGCCCTGTATGCTACATAACTGCTATCGACACCTCCACTTAATCCTATCAAGCAATCATATTGCTTATCTTTTCCGTAATCTTTTATAGTATTTACAGTTTCCTGTAACAATTGTTCACCTTCTTGCCCTTGCTTAAGATAATATGCGGCTTCAGAGTAATACCAATTACAATGGTTGCAAACCTCATTTTCATCCAACACCAAATTCGGATCATCGTTGCTATCTAATATGCAGTTTTTGCAGGAAATCACAAGACTTTTAAATAGACTTTAAAATATCAAATAAACGTTTAGAAACATTTTTATAGTAATATATACTTGCTGCTAATATTGCATTCTGTTTCAGATTCAATAACGCGTCTTTGTTATTAAGCACTGTTAGCATCGCCAACAATTCTTTAGGACTTTCATATCTTAAACATGCTGCATTAATAGGTTTTGACGTAATTAGTTTGGTAGGTATAATACCTGGCTTACCATATCTAACTATATCAAAAACTGCCCCAGTTTCTTTTGATTGACCATATTTTTCTTTAATCCCTGCATATTGAGTGTCAATAATTACAGGAGCCAATATGATATCAGTTTTATTCATCCAAAGTTCAAAATCTATTTGCTGAACATACTCCTTGAAATATATAATGTCTAAACCTTGCAATTTTAGTTCATGGCATTTGTTTATCACCGTTTCTCCATAGAATCCTTTAGGTCTTCCTAGTAAAACAAGTTTATAACGTGACTTATCTAATTTAGAAAAAACGTCAAGCGCATAGATATAATCTTTTCTACCTTCCTCAATAATACCAGGAATTACTACAACAATTTTATCAATGTTTGATTGTTCTATGTTAACGGATTCATTTACTGTATAAGGGAAAACTATTATTGGTTTTTTAATTCTATAGGTTTTCAGAGCATATTCTTTTACATTATCGCTAAGTAACAATAACGCATCAACTTTATCCACTAAACTCAGCATTTGAATATGATTACTACTCCTAGGCCTCTTAAATACCCTATATCTAGTACCCATTTTAAACCAATAATTAACATTATGAATTGTAAGTATTGATTTATGATATTTTAATTTTTCCAACCAGCAAATTGCACTTCCAAAATGTGAATATATTGTGTTTAATATCACATAATCAAAATACATTCCTTGAAAGATTATATGTTGATTGATTAACTCTTCGCTGTTAGTAGCTATAATCCAATTGAAAGTGACTTTCTCTGAATATGAATTTTGTTTCAGTTCATCTATAATATGTTTTTTAGAACATATATATATACATTCTGTATTTTGTTCTATACATTTTATCAATGAGTGTAACATTTCATAATGGTCAAAATCAACTATAATTATACTCATCGCTGTAAGTTCTATGAAGCTTTTTTAGGTTGAATACTTCCAAATATAATTAGCACCATAACTTTCATTATGTTTTTAAAGCTTGGTTTTTTGTTAAATAAATCATATGCAATTTTAGCTTTATTGATCCTACCAAGTCTTCTTGTTGAATATAGTTGTAATGCCAGTGAATGCATCTTTTTATATATTAATTCTTTATCTTCTTTAGTATTAAGTTTATACCTGTAGACTTCATCAAACATCGCCAGCTGAGACAATAGTACTTTATGCATTTTATCATTTGTCCAATTCACTGCTGTTAGAGAATCATACCTATATCTATATTTACAGTAAATATTCTTGTTGCCAACCGCCTTGCTATATCTTGTTACGAAAAGGTTTAAGTGCCAGTCCTCACAAATAAATCTGTCATCAAACTTAAACTGTAATTTTCTTAGCAATTCATTGTTATATAAAGAAGCTTGGACAAAAAACGTTATAGAATATACGATATTTTTAAATATTTCTCCTTGTGGGGGTAGATAGCCTTTATAAAATTTATCATCAAACCAAGTGGAATTTCCAAGGTTACTACCAGATTCATCTATATAACTCATATCTCCATACGCCACTCCATACTCTTTCCCTAATTCTTCAAGAATATATACTAAGTCTGTAATCTTATTTTCAGTCAGCAAGTCATCAGAAGCAAAAGTTATGTATTTACCTTGACCTTTTTCAAGTATCTCATTAAGAGAAGCATGAACACCTTTATTTTCTTTATGTTGAATAAACGTGCATTTATAGTCATTATCTTCAATCCATTTTTTTACAATTAATACAGAATCATCTATCGAGCAGTCGTCGATTATTATATGCTCAATATTCGAGTATGTTTGATTCTGAATAGACTTAAGAGTTTCTATTACATACTTTCCGGTATTGTAACAAAGGGAGCCTATTGTAACTAATGGTTGTTTTTCCAAGACTGATAAAAGCTTTATTATTCCTCTACAAGTTCAGCATAACCAAAACCTGTTTCACCATTATTATTACCATTATAAAATAAATAGGTTACGCCTTTTACACAAATAACCGCTGGATAACATATCATTTCACTATCCCAGCCATCAACCGACACATCAATACCTATTTCATTATCTTTTCTCACCCAATTATTTGCATCTTCAGACTCTGCAAATCCAATTCTGTACGAAGTACTTTCCCTTCTTACAGAATAAAACAATTGATATTTATCTGCTTTCTTATATATATAAGGCCTACCAAAGCCAAACTCATCATTTTTCAATTCAACTATATCCTCATTACCTAAAATCCATTTTATAGAATCTTTAGATTCAGCGTATCTTATTCTGTAAGTAGGGAGTAATTTACTGTTATGTACCCCTCCAATTTTTTCCCAGCCTATACCAGCAACATACCAAGCCCTCAGTATTCCTGCCTCAATCAGTACAGTTGGAGCAGAACGTATGTTCAACTCTTCATTATTGCGTTCTAAAATAGGTATATTTGAAGTCTTATGGAAATTTATACCGTCTCTAGATATTGCAAGACCTGTGAGTAATGAATATGGAACTTTGAAGTGTCTTTGATAACCTACATAAAACATTAAAATATTATTATCATACGTAACCACAGAAGATACATTCACACCGCAATCATCAAATGCTCCTATAACACCTGTATCTAGGATATAGTCTTCATGTTTATAGATAACCTCTGATGGATTATCAGCATTCAGGTCAATAAATGTTACCCTTCCAAATCTATCTTTACAAGTTGTAGAAAAGTATACACGAATAATATTTTCGCCTTCCAGATATATAGGAGTTGGCAATATCGCATACAATTGATTCCACCAGTGTGTTTTTTCAGGCGCATAAACTAATCCCCTCTTCAGCCATCTCATATTTTACTTATATTAAACTTGTCATAGGTATTTGTTTCATCAGGCCTGTTAGGCATACCTCTCATCAGAGTACCATCTTCAACATCTTTGATGATATGTACAAAAGAACCAATTAGACAATCACTACCTAGTTTAATATTATTGCCCATTGTCGCATTTACACCCATAAAGTTTGCATTACCGATCTCACAAAAACCTGAAACTACTACATGAGAAGATATAAAGTTATGACTACCTATTTGTGAGTGATGCCCTATGTGATTACCACTCCAGAAAACATTATTACTTCCAATTTTTACAAATGGTTGAATCGTATTGTCCTCAAACACAAAACAATTATCCCCCATTTCAACATTCCTCCATAGAAATGCTTTGCTACTTACATAGTTTGCTAATTTGTAACCTTTATCTCTCGCCTCGTTATAAAATTGAATTCTCACTCTATTCAAGGTGTTATATACCAATGCAATATACATTTCAAATTCAGAAGGAGGGTATAAGGCGTCTATATTTTCGAATGGAATAATAGGCAAATTAAACAGAGCATCTTTTGTCAAATAGTCTTTACTAACAGTAAATGCTACAACTTCATATTCTGAATCATACGTAAAATACTCATACGCAATCTCTGCAAAAGCGCTATCTCCGAAAATAATTAATTTCCTGCTTTTCATTTTCAACTTCTTTGGATTAATATATCTTCTCGCCTATTCCACATGGTCAAACTTTCAGGCTGTTTTAATAAGTATGTCTCAAACCCGAAATTCCTATATCGTTGCATTATTGCAAAAACAACACTATCGTCTATTTGTGCAGGCTCTAGAATATTATACTTGAATTCTGGAATCGAATTGTCGCCTGTGAATTCCTGATGCATTTTTATACCCCGCTCCGTAGAATAGAAGCGTTTGCGCTTGTCAATATTAGGTATATCTGCCAAAAGTAATTTGCCATTTGGTTTCAACATAGACACTGCAATATCTAAAAACCTGAACATACAAGTATTGTAAAAAACGTAGTGAAAAATACTATAACAGATAATGTAATCTACTTTACCTAAATAATTATTTACGATTGTGGCTGTATCATCCGGGAAATATCCAGCATATTTCTCAATCACAGTTTCGTCTCTTACCAGTTGTAACATTTCTTCAGAATCAACTAATAGTAGTTTACTATCTGCAGAAACTGCGTAATCAATAATATAGCCAACCAAGTCACTGCATCCGCATCCAATATCCATTATTATTTTCTCCTTTTCACCACTCATTTGCATCTTCTCAACAATATCATCGAATATGTATCGTTCCTTATCCTTTCTGTAAGAATCAGGAAAGCCTATTTTCTGATATATAGAAAGAGAATCATTCTGCGCTAAAGTTTTAAAATCATTATAACTAAGATTTTTAAAATTTTCGTAATCTTTCTGAAACTGGTTATCCATAATTATCTACAGTATTTTATGCATTGTTTCTCTCAAAACGCCTCTGGCACCAAATCCTTCTTTAAAGCGCATCAAACCATCATTTATAATAGCCCCTCCAGGCTCAGTTGCCATGCCAAGATTAAAATATTTATATCCATTATTCTTAGACCATGCTGCAATAGTATCTATAGCAGCATTTAATGGCCTGTATTCTTGATATCTGCTTATTGAGGCTATGTATTGTGCATGTACTACGCATTTATTAGCAACAAAACATAATATACCTCCTATCATTTTATCTTCAAGATATGCAGCAAACAGCTTGATATCATCGCCTATTAATTGTTTTAAATACTCTATTTGTTCAATACTATGTACTGGAGTAACACCATAACGTTCTCTTAGATTTGATGAAAGTATATCCCAATACTGACTTAATTCATTACTCTCTCTTACAGTTACACCTTTTTTATAAGCTGCAGTTGTACTTCTTTTGCAACTACTGCCATACATGGGATACTTATGTAAATCTATTGCAAACTCAACTTCTCTATATTTAAGCGAGAAACCACATTTCCATAAAGCATAATCAAGACTTCCTCCTAATCCGCTATTATAAATTGAAAATGTTGGCCTAATTATTATTTCACTTACCTCTAATATTTTAGCTTCATTTTCTATTTGTTCGAGAACCTCAATAATATCAATGGTTTTTGCATCATCTGAAAATACGACACCTCCATAAGTAGATCTCAAGTAAGAATGCAATATTTTATTCCCTTCCTTTTCATAAAGGTTTGCAGGAAAAACAGCTATCAATTTATTGTCGTCGTAAAACAAGTAAGAGCAGTCGTCTTGGGTATTTAGTGCATTATGCTTGTAAAATTTTCTGCTATGTAAAAAGGTACTGTTTACAGATCTATTTCTTATAAAATAGTCCCAAGCCTCTTCGTGCTCACTACTATATCTTACCAATCTTATACTCATAAACCACTCTTTTTATACGCAATAAAGTCATCATATTGCCTTATATAATCATTTTCGCCATATTTGAGTGATGCCAAAACCAGACATATTGCACCTGATGAGAAATTTGAAATAACCCTCCAAATACCAGAACATAAAAACAACCCTACGTTAGGCCTGTTTAAAGAAAACACTCTTTTATTTTCTCCATCGTCCAATGTAATATCAAAACTACCACTTGCTGCTATTATAAGCTGTTGGAGACTTTTATGTGCATGACCTCCACGGTCAGCCCCACCAGGCACATCATAGAGATAGTAAACCCTTTGAATATCAAAAGGAACCTCAATATTGTTTTGTACAGGGGTAATGTTCCCTGATCTGTTGTGAATAACAGGAAACTGAACGATTTTACAATCAAACACACTGTTAAATTTACCCATTTACATTCATTGCTTTATATTGTTCATAATTTCTTATGTATTGTTCTTCATCATACAGTTTATCTGTAACAATGAATGCAAGACTATTTGTTGAAAAATTTTCAAGCCTACGCCAAATCATTTTAGGCACATACAATGCATTATAAGAACGATTTAGTGTTACTTCTTTCTTTTCAAACCCATCGTCTATCACTACATCAAAACTACCAGACAATGCAATGATTACTTCCTGCAAATCTGTATAAGCATGCCCTCCTCGGTGTTCTCCACCCGGCACATCATATATCCAATATGCACGTTGAATTTTGAAAGGTATATGCTCATCATTTTGGAAGAATGAAAGATTACCCCTGTCATCAGGAATTTTGGGCAAATCAATAAACCTTACTGCCTCTAAAGTCATGGTTTAATTCACATTGTTGAAGATTGTACTAAATGGCATATTCAAATGCAACATACCGGGCAATACACTACTATTACTACCGCTAGCTTCATTCATTATCTCAAATTGAACGAAGTCTTCTAATGCACAAACCTCATAACGTTGACTTTCACCAAATATCAAGGTAAATTTATAAACACCTGCATTAAGTGTATGCGCTGGTATTCGTGACGATACTTTGTAGTAACCTCTCTTTGAATCTTTATTCGGGCTTAATATAGTACCGTTATGAAATACAATTATGTCGTCACTGTTTTTTAGTTCGAATGTTACATCGAGACTTATATCTTCTCTATTATTCAGAAACTCTAACTCAAAATCAAACCCTGAAGAAATAGAAATGACTTCTCCGTTTACCGGTTTTACATCAAATCGCTTGATGCGAATATGTTTATTGCCCGGTGCATTTTCAATATCTCCTTCGTGTATATACTCAAAATTTGTATTGTGAGACCTCTGATAGAAATTTACGCAATCTGTCTGCGTACCTTCAAATACCAATCTGCCATTCTTCATTACTACCGCATTGGTACATAACTGCCTCACAGCTGCCATGTTATGACTCACAAACAATACTGTTCTACCCTCCTTAGCACTCACATCTTTCATTCTACCCAAGCATTTTTTCTGAAACTCAGCATCACCTACAGCAAGTACTTCATCAACAATCAATATCTCAGATTCAAGATGTGCGGCCACTGCAAATGCCAGGCGCACATACATGCCCGAACTATAACGTTTAACTGGTGTATCTATATATCGCTCTACACCTGAGAATGAAACTATCTCATCAAACTTTCGCCTGATTTCTGTTTTTGTCATGCCGAGTATAGCACCATTCAAGAATATATTTTCCCTGCCTGTCAACTCCGGGTGGAAGCCTGTACCAACTTCTAATAAGCTTGCTATTCGACCTTTTGCCTTAATTGTACCTTTTGTAGGCGCGGTAACACGAGACAATATTTTCAACAAAGTTGATTTTCCTGCGCCATTTTTACCAATAACACCAAGTACATCACCCTGATTTACTTTGAAATTAATATCCTGTATTGCCCAAACATATTCACCACCTTTGCTTTCCCTATTATTTTCTTCACCCACTTTAGCATACGGATCTTCCTTGCCACGCAGGCGATGCCACCAACGATTAAGATCGTGTGACAGTGTACCAGTACCTACCTCACCAAGGCGGTATAATTTTGAAATATTATTGAGTTCTATTACAGTATTCGACATGTGGGTATTTTTATACGGTATCCATAAAGTTTTTCTCAACCTTATTAAATATCAGAACACCAGTCAGTAATATTATTAACGTTGCTACTGCACTATATGTAAAATATACGGGATTAAATGCACCCGCACCCAGAAACCCGAACCTGAATGTTTCAATAATTGCGGTAAACGGATTCGCTACAATCAACCATATGTATTTTTCTGGAGCAAGCGACAAAGGATAAACAATCGGCGTAGCGTACATCAACAACTGTACACCAAACGTCAGCAAGAAACGTAAGTCTCTATACTTTGTAGTTAATGCAGAGAATATCAGTCCTAAACCAAGACCTAGTAATCCCATCATTATTATTAATATAGGGAACAATGCCGCCGCCCATGTAAGATGAGTATCACTATCAGTGAAAAAAATATAGTAACCAAGGACTGCAAAAAACAAAATCAATTGTACTCCCAATCGCATCATTGCAGATACAACAATTGAAAGAGGTATTATCAACCTCGGAAAATATACCTTACCAAATATGTTTGCATTTGCAGTAAATGTTTCCGAAGTCTTTGTTAATGCCTCGGAAAAATAGCTCCAGCATGTTACGCCTGCTAGATAAAACAGAATAGCAGGAACTCCATCCGTGGGCAGTTGTGCTATCCTGCCAAAAACTAACAAAAACATTAAGGTTGTAAGTAATGGTTGAACCAAAAACCATATCGGGCCAAGAATAGTCTGTTTATAAAAAGAAACAAAATCCCTTTTTACAAGTAGCAGTACCAAATCTCTGTATCGCCAAAGCTCTCTGAAGTTTATTTCAAGAAGTCCTGTCTTAGGTTTTATTACTAAGCTCCAATCTTCGTTATGACGTTGTGTATCTTTCAAAATAGATTCTTAGTTGTTGAGAAACTTCTCTTTATATACTGCTTCAATACCCTGACGCAATCCAATCTTCGCTTTCCAACCCATTCCATGCAGCTTTGACACATCCATTAGTTTGCGTGGTGTACCGTCAGGTTTTGTAGTATCCCATACCAGTTCTCCTTTATAGCCTACAATATCTTTTATCATTAGTGCTAAATCTGCAATGCTGATATCTTCACCAACCCCAATATTTACAAAACCTGCTTCGTTGCAATGCTGCATCAGATAGTAGCAGGCATCTGCCAAATCATTAGCATGTAGAAACTCGCGCAGTGGTTTGCCAGAACCCCAAACTGTAACATTCGGAGCACCTTGTTCTTTAGCATCATGAAACTTTCGCAGTAATGCAGGCAATACATGCGAGTTATTCAAATCGTAATTATCGTTCGGACCATACAGATTGGTCGGCATCACTGATATGAAATTACATCCGTATTGAAACCTATAGGCATCGCACATTTTGATACCTGCAATTTTTGCAATGGCATACGGTTCGTTAGTTGGTTCTAACAAACCGGTCAACAGATATTCCTCCTTCAACGGTTGTGGTGCCATTTGAGGATAGATGCATGATGAGCCAAGAAACATTAGTTTCTTCACACCATGCTTATATGCCTGATGGATTACATTGTTTTGTATCATCAGGTTATCGTAAAGAAAATCTGCTTTGTATTGATTGTTGGCAAGTATACCCCCAACTTTTGCTGCAGCCAGAAAAACATAGTCAGGCTTTTCGGCAACAAAGAATTGTTCTACTGCCTGTTGGTTTCTCAAATCTAGCTCCGTAGATGTTCTGAATACCAGATTTGTAAAACCTTCAGCCTGTAGCTTTCTTGTAATGGCACTGCCCACCATTCCCTTATGCCCTGCTACATATACCTTACCGTTCTTGTTCATACTTATCACTATTCGTATTTAGGCAAAAAATCGTAGCCTGCGGCTTTCAGTATATTTTCCTTTTCAAAGTGCTTAATGTCATAAGCCACCATTTCACTCACCATTTCTTTTAGTGTGTACTTAGGTTCCCAACCCAGCTTCTCTCGTGCTTTGGTTGCATCACCAATTAACAAGTCTACTTCAGTTGGCCTGAAGTATTTAGGATCGACACTTACTACAACTTTACCTGACTTCAACATAGACCCTTCTTTTGCTGATTTCACAATGCCTTTTTCTTCTACACCTTCTCCAACAAATTCAAGCTCTACACCAACTTCTTCAAATGCCATCCTGATAAAATCGCGTACATAGGTTGTAATGCCGGTAGCTATTACATAGTCTTCTGCAACATCTTGTTGTAGTATGCGCCACATAGCATCTACATAATCTTTAGCATGGCCCCAATCGCGTTGGGCATTCAGGTTTCCAACATACAATACATCCTGCAATCCCATTGATATTTGTGCAACAGCACGTGTTATCTTACGTGTTACAAATGTTTCACCCCTCAACGGGCTCTCGTGATTGAATAAGATACCATTGCTCGCAAACATATTATACGCCTCGCGATAGTTTACAGTTATCCAGTATGCATATAGCTTTGCAACACCATAAGGTGAGCGTGGATAGAAAGGCGTTTTTTCAGACTGTGGCACTTCCTGCACCAAGCCATATAGTTCAGAAGTAGATGCCTGGTATATTTTTGTTTTTTCGGTGAGTTTCAGCAACCTTACAGCTTCCAACACACGTAGTGTGCCTGTGCCGTCTGCATTGGCAGTATATTCAGGCGTTTCAAAGCTTACCTGCACATGGCTCATTGCACCAAGATTATAAATCTCATCAGGTTGCACCTCTTGTATTATCCTGATGATATTGGTGCTATCTGTAAGGTCCCCATAATGCAGAATGAAGTTTCTACCCGTTAAATGTGGGTCTTGATACAGATGGTCTATACGATCGGTATTAAACAAAGAGCTTCTGCGCTTAATGCCGTGTACTTCATATCCTTTGTTCAATAACAGCTCACTCAGATATGCTCCATCCTGACCAGTAACACCTGTTATCAATGCTTTTTTTGCCATATTATCAGTTCAATATAGTATTCAGAATCTCTTTCAGTTTTTGTTTATATGCAGCAAAACCAAAGTATGCAATAACTTTCTGCTGCAGATTAGCAGCATATGCTGCATCGTACTTTTCTTTATTTTTTATCTTTTCTGCAATTGCAGTTGCTATTGCATCAACATTGTCTGCATCAAGTATCACACCCAATTCACCCTTACGCAATGCATCTTTGCTTCCATCAGCATTTCCTGCTACTACATTTCTTCCACATGCCATTGCTTCAATAAATACAATTCCGAACCCTTCTCCCTTGCTTGGCATTATGAATACATCTCCAAGCTGATAGTGTTTTGTTACCTCTTCGTCTTTTATATACCCTGCAAAAATCACATTGCTTTGCAGTTCATATTCAGCTATCAGTTTATCAAGCCTTGCTTTCTCCACATCATCATATTTACCCGCAAGCAGGTATTTTATTTGCGGGTATTTCGATTTTAATTGTCCGATTGCTTTTACCACCGCATCGTATCCCTTGTATTGCTCTTTTGACGATAACCTGCATAACGTATATACTACATAGTCTGTGTCTGCTATACCATAGCGAGCGATTAATTCTTTATCCTTTCCAAAGTGTTTAGGATAATCGAAGTACGGATCTATTGTATTGTGAAACACACTTACCTTGTCTGCAGGCACCCCTTGTTTCTCTACTATTTGCTGTTTGGTATAATCGCTTACTGCCAATACCCTATCTGCTTTTTGCAGCATTTTTTTTTTAATGCCCGTAACAGGTTGCCAAACTTCAATACCATGGCATATAACCATCAGTTTTTTTGATGGCGCCAATGTTTTGATAAGCCAGCCAATAACAGCCAGATTGATGTGCCCGAGTATGATTACATCTTTCGATAAGCCTGTAAGAATGGTAGACGGTACAAATTTTGCTATTGATTTACTAAAGCCTTTATACTGCTTTGAGGGATAATACTGCTCGTTTGCAACAGAATCGTACAGTGATGCCGCATTTGAAGTATAATTCAGCTCACTACTCAACTCATCCAGTGCTTTCATAAAACACCTATTGAATTTTTCCAATCCACCTGTTTGTGAAAAACCAACAAGATTCAGAAAGTAGAAGCTTTTCACTTAGCTGTGCAGGTAGTTAAAGTTGTTAGCTACAAGATATGCCCAATACCTTGTCCAGTTGATAGTACCTGATTGATACCTTTTTTTGATTTTATCATCAACATACTTGAAGCATGTATACTCACTTCCCTCTATCCAGTTTTGGAATGGGAAAACAAAACCTTGCTTCTTCCTGTCCCATATCTGGCGAGGAAGAATATCGTTGTATGCTTTTACCAAGAGTTGTTTTGGTATAGTACCATTATACTTCAACTCTGGCGATATACTGTTTACAATCTTTACTAATTCTGTATCAAGAAATGGCACCCGTACCTCAATACTATGCCACATACTCATAACATCTGTATCCTTTAGCAGTTGGCTTTGCATATAGATGTTTTTCTCCATGTAAGACACTTTATTGCCATAAGGCAATGCCTCAAGCCCATTTGATAAAGCTATATTTTGTACTGTGTCAGATACAGACTTAGTATCACTATCTAATATTTCTGCAGCTTCTCGTATGCTGAACAATCCACGATGAAAAAGATATTCATTCGTGATGTGGTCATTTGCCAAATAAGCCAGTTTTCTGTACTTATCTTTCTTCAGATGCCTGCTTGCTTTTAATAACCCTGTAGGTATCTTCTTCAGCTTCGACAACATCCTCTCTCTGCCAAAAGATGCATACCCTCCAAACAACTCATCTGCACCAAGACCGGATAATACAGCTTTCAAACCAAGCTCTTTTGCAAACTTGCAAATGAAATATGAGTTTACACCATCTATTGAAGGTTGATCCATTGCCTTGAAGATATCAGGCAATGCGTTGATGTATTCTTCTTTTGTAAGATTGTAACTTTTATGCTTAGACTTTACTTTATCAACTATCAATTGCTGATATGCCACTTCTGAGTAAGCCGCATCATCAAAAACTATTGAAAGTGTATGTAAATCATTATGTCCGGTTTCTTTTGCTATCAGCGTCAGCAAACTACTATCAATACCACCGCTAAGGAACAGACCAATCGACGCATCAGAGATCAGATGCCTGTCTACGGCTTTATCCATCCATTGCCTGACGATATCTACGGCTTCTTTTTCCGTATTGATAGTCGGTGAATAATCGTCTTTTGAATACTCTACTACAGACGACTGAAGTGTATTTACATTCATACACATGTAGCTACCTTTCGGTAGCATTTTTACATCTGCCAGTGTTGTATGCGGCTCTGGTATAAAACCATAGACTAACATGTATGACTTCCATGTATCAGACTCATGCCAATTGTATGGTAATGCCTTAAACGCTCTTACTTCCGATGCAAAATACAGGCTGTTGTTAATATTACTATAGTATAGCGGCTTGATGCCTTGGGTATCTCTTGCTAGTATTAGTTCATGTTTGTGCTTATCATATATAGCAACAGCAAACATACCTACCAGTTTACCAAAACATTCTAGCCCCCAGTATTGATAAGCGGCAAGTAATACTTCCGTATCGGATGCCGTCCTGAATTGAAAACCTTTTGCAATCAATTCAGCTTTAAGATCTTTATAATTGTATATCTCTCCGTTAAAGCTGATGATTATATCCTGTGTTACATTCAGCATTGGCTGATGCCCACCGGTTGTCAAGTCTATCAGCGACAATCTGCGATGCCCGAATGCCAACCCTGCATCAGCATCATGATACATGCCGCTGCCATCAGGCCCACCATGCGCCATACTATCACGCATAGCTATAGTGTCTGCCAATACTGTATCAGAAGATTTATTTAATACTCCTGCAATACGGCACATTTGTTAGTAATATTAGGGGCAATCATTAAGATTTATCCATGGCTTCGCCACTGTCAGTCACATAGCACTGACTTGGCTGTTACCAAAAAAACACAGGTTATATATTTAAACCTGCTCTGGGCCTATAGGAAAGATGTTATTTTTTACCTGGTATGAATTGTCTGATATTTTTGATTACTTTTTTCAAAGGTGAAGAACTTTCATCCTCTTCAAAGTATCCGTTAGAATATTTCCCATAACCATAGCCATAGCCGTAACCATAGCCATAACCATAACCAGACTCATAGCCATAGCCATAACCGTATGTATATCCACGCTTAAATACTACGTCGTTTATCACGAAGCTCAATCTGTTAATCTTCTTCTCAGCCTGCAAATCATTAGGTATCTGCAGTTGTTGTCTGAATGTATATCCTTGACGTACTACATAAAGTGTAGCATTAGCAAATCTATTTAGCAACAGGGCATCTGTAACAAGACCCGCGGGAGCAGTATCAATTATTATATAATCAAAATTTTCTTTCAGATACGCAAATAGCTCATCTACTCGCTGTAGCATAATGAGCTCTGCCGGGTTGGGTGGTACAGGTCCTGATGAAATCACGAAAAGATTATCTTCAAAGCCTGATGGTTGAATAATATCCTTTATTTCACTTTGCCCTACAGCATAGCTGGATAGACCAATACTGTTATTCAACCCCAAATTCTTTGATATCTTAGGTTTCCTCAAATCCAGCTCCAATAACACAACTTTCTTACCGGATATTGCAAAAGTACTTGCCAGATTGATGGCAATGAAAGACTTACCCTCACCACTCATACTTGATGTGAGCATAATCGTCTTATCATTTTTATCAGGCAAAAGGAATTGAATATTGGTCCTGAGTGCTCTGAATTGCTCCGAAAGTGCTGAATGGCTATTATTTTTCACCGCAACTGAACCTTCATTATCACTATGCCCTATTTCGCCTATTATCGGAATAGCAGAAGCGGTACTTATATCATTTTTGGTAATAATTCTTGTATTCAACATCCTACGCAGAATAAGTACTACTATAGGTATCAAAAAACCTATGAGTATAGCTGTACTCTTCACCCTAGATCTGTTAGGCTTTATTGCTCCGTTGTTTTCTGCAGTATTCAGCACTGTTATATTAGGAGCAGTTGATGACTTTGCTACTTCCGTTTCTTCCCTTTTCTTCAATAAATACAAGAAAAGCTCTTCCATCAAATGCTGGCGGCGTGCGTAGTCCAAATAAATACGCTCTGTTTGAGGCACCTGACGTATCTGCGCGTCTATGCTGCCATTTTGTTTTTTCAGTTCACCAATCACTACCTGCATACTACGCTTTGTAGCTTCAATACTGTGTCGCATATCCGCCCTCAGACTCTCCAACTGTTTCTTGTAAGCTATTACCTGCGGGTGAGTTTCCGTCTTAGTCAACTCCAATCTTTCTTTTTCATGCAGCACCTCATTATACTTATCTGCAATTTTTGCAAATGCGCCATTATCACTCAACATACTTGCCGGCACCACATTATCAGCATTATTTTCGTTACTTAAGAATTTTTCAAGAGAGTTTAAGACCTCTAGTTGAACTTCTTTTGCGTACAACTCTTTGTAATTCTCATTAGTATTCTCAACTAGCACTTTCGACTGTTCTACTACATCTCCCGTCAGCCTCTTACTTGTTTTAAATATTTCTATTTTCTTTTCCTGACCAACCAGCTCTTCCTCTACTCTTTTCAGACGTTCTGTAATAAAATCAATTGTATTTATTGCAGTCCTGTTTCTTTCCTCAATATTCGATACTGTATATACGCCAACCAAAGTATCCAGAATGTCTTTACCTCTGCCAGGTATTTCATCTAATGTTGCTATTGTAACATAGCTAGCACCTTTATCCGGCTTTCCTATATCAAGGCTTCCTGCATATCCGCTAGCAGCCGCCAATGCATTAGAAAAGACGAAAGAATATTTTGCATTAGGCTTTATAGGTGCAATACTTGTATTATGCACTGTTACTTCACCAATAGGTATTACTAATGGCGCCCCTATCTTACCCTTCCAGCTATCCTTATCATCACTAATTACAAAATGCAGCTTATCAGATTCAAAAACAATTTTATAGGATACATCTCCGCAGTTTTGCATTATAGAATCGGAAACATCTACCCTGAATGGGCTGTTACCATAAAACTGAGTAGTCTTTACATTGCCAAATTCAAAATACTGAAGATTTAACTTTAGCTTGTTCACTACCTGCAACATCAGTGGCTTACTCTTCAACACCCTTATCACATTATTGATGTCGTTGCTTCTGGAAGCCAACCCAAGGCCCTCAAGAATCATTTCATCGTTCTTCGAAGATTTTGAATTAGCTTCATTCAGCATTATTTCAGTGCTTAGCTTATATACAGGGGTAGTATACCGCAAATACAAGTTGGCGCAAACAAGTGCTACTATTATACTGCCTAAAAAATAAGGCCAAGTTGCTAACAAAGTTGTTAGCATCCACCTGATGTTAAATGAGTTATTATCTACCTCTTGTGAATTCTTTATAGAAAAATTATCCATTAGTATATCATTAATTATTGAGCTGGTTGGGGGTTATGCTTATGATATGTTTAGTATAAGTCTTATACTCATTTTCATGTCAACTCAATATATTAGAACGATTTGAAATTTTATAACTTTCAAACAACAAAAGTACTTTAAAAATATAAGACATCCCAACCCAAAAGCATTATCGTATCAATAATTAAACGGCCTGAAAACAAAGCATTTAAACAGGTTATATAAGATTAAGCATTCAGGTGTTCATTGACATCTTCAAGTTAGCCTCTATCTTGCCACTTGGGTTTGTTAACATTATTATTTAAGCTATTTTTGAGAAAAATTAATTGATGTTTCTGAAATCTTTCAAACGATTCAAAATCGTATTATCAGGCCTTGCAATTTTAGCAACCGTATCAGCGATCCTGACATCATGCACCAGCGCTAAAAAAGTACCATATTTCATCGATATAGCTGATAGTACTAAAAACGAATATACCCTGAAGGAATACAACTATCAGGAACCAATTATTCAGGTAAATGACCAATTATTTGTTTCTGTACAAACTATAGATACAAAACCGGGTGGCGAAGGGGGTACAACTACACTTGGCGCAAACGAAAAAGCCAACAGTTTCGTTGTTGATAAAAATGGCATGATTGAAGTACCGTTAGTTGGTATTGTTAATGTATTGGGCCAAACAACCACTGAAGCGAAGGAAACTATACGCAAAAAGGCCAGCACATATTATGTAAATCCTATTGTAAATGTAAGATTTTTAAATTTTTATATAAATGTTTTAGGGGATGTATCGCGTCCGGGCAAATATGTGGTAAATGACGAAAAGACAAGTGTTTTAGATGCCATTGCCATTGCAGGAGACCTGAGCGTAACCGGTAAACGCGATAATATACTGCTGATTCGTGAAGAAAACGGACAAAAAAGGTTTATTCGCTTTAATCTGAACTCTACTGAGCTTTTTAAATCGCCTTATTATTATATGCGTAGTGGAGATGTTTTATATGTAGAGCAAGGAAAAGCTAAGGCAAGAACAGGTACTACAGACACGTCAAAAGATAGGTATATAACACTTACTACTTCGGTACTCTCTCTCTTTGTAGTATTGTTCACTTTGTTTAATAGCACTAAATAATACCATAAAGGCTATAAAAAAATAGACCAGCGTAATACGCTGGTCTATTTTTTTATGTATGTTTTCGACATTATTATCATATGCATACACCCACCCCTCCCACATTAAGAGATGTAAAAATTACCCTCCCCATTAAATCTCACTAAACAAAATAGCCCGGTATAATACCGGGCTATTTATGTAACTATTTAAAATCTTTTTAATTAGTATTTACCTCTATTATATCGTTTGTTTTCGTAATAACGGCGGTTGTATTTATTATACGTACCATAAGCGCTTCCAGGTATTTTTATGAAAGTATAGCGCAAGCCAAATGTCACAGGGAATGCCATGATGCTATACTTCAGAGGTTGCGGATTTGTCCATATTTGCGGAGCACCTGCATCTTTGTAATCGAAATTGTAATAGCGGAAAGCAGCTTCGAGATAGATACCGATGTTTGAAGAAACATTAGCAGCATAGCCCAATTGAGCGCCAAATGCTATGCCACGGCCGCCATCAGGGCCATTGTAAGATTCGTTCGCATCATATTTGTGAGCATTGTTGCGTGCAAAACCTACACCAATAGCGCCACCGATGTACGCGTAGCTTGCTCCGCCTTTGAAGTCGAAACGCTTATTGATAACAGCCATGATATTAACAGCATGCTTTGCATAAACCAGTTTTTTATCATCGCCACCAATAGAATCTACCAACAACGCATTATTGATGTATCCACCATATTTCTTAGACGATTTTGATGAAAGTTCATGCATATGACCTTCCAAACCAATCTGCCACAGATTTTTGGTAGTATATAAAAGCCTCAGATTGGTAGAGTAGTTCATCACAGACTGGTCTCCTTTGTAGACCATATTATCTGTCGGTTGTCCATTGATACTGAAACCACCACCAACGCCACCTTCCAACTCCTGTGCCTGTGCTTTAATACCTATCAATAGCGTGAATAATAGCAATTTTTTCATACGGCAGATTTTTCAGAATACTATCCTAAATATATTATTTTATAGTTTATAACTTAACGCAAGCGTTAAATTAATCAAATTTCCGGTTTACCTATAGTTTTTAGCCCCATTTTTTACAGGCTATCAAAACAATTATTTCCTAATAAGTATACTCGGGCGATAAAAGACTAAAAAAGCCGGGCAAATTACCCGGCTTCATATTATAAGTTTCAATTTATTACATTTTCCACTCATCAACACTTGCGCTGTTATCTACGCTTTCCCCCAGATCTGAGGCTGCCATTGGAGCACCTTCTTCATTTTCCTGATCGTGATTGTAAGCATCGAAGTCGAAATCAGGCATCAGGTCTGTTTTAACGTAGTTTACAGTTTCTGTAAGTGCATTCAGGAATTTGTTGAAATCTTCCTTGTACAAGAACATTTTGTGCCTGTCATAACCGTTGTCGTCAAAGCGCTTTTTGCTTTCAGTGATAGTGATAAAATAATCATTGCCACGAGTAGAGCGAACATCAAAGAAATACGTCCTGCGTTTACCTGCTTTTATACGCTTGCTGAACAAGCTCTCACTGTTACGGTTTTCTCCACCGAAGTTTTTGTTGTCGTACGCCACTGTTCTTGTTTTTAGTTTATTAGTTATTGTACGGAGACAAATATATACAAGATAACGTACTATCCAAATCCCCCTTATTCAAACTGTTAATAACCAATATAGTTTTCAACATTTTAGCTGCTTTAAGCCTGTTTCAGGCTATCCGCAAAGGTTTTCAGCACATCATTCAGGTTCTTTATCGCCTTGCTCATCTGCCATTTCGTTTTATCTCGTGGTTCTACATAGTTAGAAATAGCACGAATTTGCACAAAAGGCACCCCCTCTTGCAGGCATACATAGTGCATTGCGGCACCTTCCATACTCTCCACATCCGGGCTATATGTATCAATTATGCGTTGAATAGTGTCTGTACTGCCAGATACTGTATTAACCGTAACTCCTGAGACTCTTTTCAATTCTAATACTTTGGGCAAGCTTATCTCTGGCGCTTCAAGCCATTTATCTGTAAATGGTGTTTCGTTTGTATGCAGCAGCCCCATGTCGAATATGTCGATATACTTACCATTATCCTCCGCACCTAAATCAGCAAAGCGTTCTTTTCCAACAATAACGACATCGGCTAAGGCTATAAAATTATTGAAAGCCCCCCCAACACCGGCTTGTAATACGATGTCGTAATGATTTTTTGCCAGTTGTTTAGTAAGGTTGTAAGCTGTAGCTACCATACCAACACCTGTAATCAACAGACTAATACCAGCATTGCCAAAAGCATAAGTTTGACCGTTTGCAGATGTTCTGAAAGGTTCAATATATTCTGTCAATGGGGCTATTTCAGCCTCTGTGGCTGCTATCAGCAGTATGTTCATACTGCAAATAACTACTTTTTGTCCAAACCGTTATCTAAAGCTAATTTTGCAACATATTAATTATTCGAAATGGTTTACCTGACACGTGTGGAGCACTTTAATGCAGCCCACAGGCTTTTCAACGAAAGTTGGAGCGCCGAAAAGAATATCGAAGTATTTGGCAAGTGTGCCAATGCCAACTGGCACGGTCACAATTATGAACTGCATGTTACTATAAAAGGCAACCCAAACCCTGATACGGGTTTTGTATTCAATGCCAAAACACTTGGTGAACTTATTAAGGATGTAATTGTTGAAAGGGTTGACCACAGAAACCTGAACCTTGATGTAGACTTTATGCAGGGCAAGTTTACCAGTGCCGAAAATTTTGCAATGGCTATCTGGGGCGAACTGAAACCGCATATTGAGAAAAATGGTGCTGCTTTGCATGCTGTTAAGCTGGTAGAGACACCTCGCATCTATGTTGAGTACTTCGGTTAATTGTTAACCTCTGAATTGACTACCGTGTCTTACAAAAAAACAGAACATTACGACGAAGACATAACCGCAAAGCTGATAGAGAACTACCGTTCTTCTATACAATTGCTGGGCGAAGATGCTGACCGAGAAGGTTTGCTGAAAACGCCTGAACGTGTTGCTAAAGCCATGCAATACCTGACACAGGGTTATGAAATGGATGCCAAAGCTATACTGAACTCTGCTAAGTTTCAGGAATCATACAGCGAAATGGTGATAGTAAAAGATATAGAACTATACTCTATGTGCGAACACCATATGCTGCCTTTCTTTGGCAAAGCGCACATTGCCTATATACCTAATGGCTACATAACAGGCCTTAGCAAACTGGCACGTGTAGTAGATTGTTTCTCTCGCCGCATGCAGGTACAGGAGCGTCTTACACACCAGATACTGGATGCATTGCAGGAAACACTGAACCCACTTGGCGTGGCAGTGGTTATAGAAGCCAAGCATTTGTGTATGATGATGCGCGGTGTACAAAAACAAAATAGTACTACTACAACATCTGCATTCAGCGGCCAGTTTGAAAAGAACGAAACACGTTCTGAATTTTTGAGACTGATAGCGGCTGATTTGCACTAATCGTTTTACATATTTTTAATAAAAGGCTACCCTGTTGGGTAGCCTTTTGTATTACAGACAAATTTTGACATCCACCATCTAAAACAGATACAGTAAATTCGCAGCTTACATTTTATCCGGCAAGTTTTGGGCAACGACCATCAACATAAACTATCTTATTTCTCCGATAGTACTGTCAATAATATAGCCTTGCCCGAAAGGTTTACTTTCCCGTTTTACTACGAACCACATCCACTTACCAAAATCGCAGCAGCAGAGTTGCAGCAATACCTTGAATCCCAAACAGACCTAGACCACAACTTTGGGCTTTCTGCGGACAGAGATGATATGGTTATCGGAAAGATGTTCGGAGTACTGGTGGTTGTAGATAATAAAGGTAAAATCGGCTATTTATCTGCCTTTTCAGGGAAGCTGGCTGGTACCAACGACCATCCGGCATTTGTTCCGCCGGTTTTCGATATGCTGACAGAGAACAGTTTTTTTCTGAAAGAACAGGAAGTAATCAGTATGGTAAACACACAGATAGAAACTATTTTATCTGACGAAAACTATAACCGACTAAAAGAACACATAGAACAGCTTACCGTACAATCTACCGAAGAAATTGCCGCGTTTAAAAAACAATTAAAGCAAAATAAGGGAATCCGTGCCCGCCTGAGAGAAGAAAAGAAAAGTAGTCTTGATGCACACGAGTACGAACTGTTTGAGGCAGACCTCATCAAGCAAAGCCTGTACGACAAATATTTATTAAAACTGCTTACTGAAAAGTGGGAAGCTGTAATTGAAGATATCAAGGCACAATTATCTTCTTATGAAACCCGTATTGATGCGTTGAAGGATGAACGCAAAGAGCGGTCAGCCATTTTGCAAAACCAAATCTTTGAGCAATATACATTTCTGAATATTGAAGGCAAGCAAAAAAGCTTGCAGGATATTTTTAAATCTACTGCCTTTGGCAAGCCGCCTGCAGGTGCAGGTGAGTGTGCTACACCAAAGCTTTTGCAATATGCATTCGCAAATGGCTACAAGCCACTTGCCATGGCAGAGTTTTGGTGGGGAAGTTCTCCAAAATCCGAAATCAGACAACACAAACAATTCTACCCTGCTTGTACAGGCAAGTGCAAACCAATACTTGCCCACATGCTGGAAGGCATAGCCGTAGATGAAAATCCTTTTTTACTGCCTGCCAAAGACAGTATCAGTCTGGATATCATCTATGAAGATGAATCTTTAGTGGTGGTAAATAAACCTGCAGGCCTGCGTTCTGTTCCGGGAGTGGATATAGACGACTCTGTATACAGCAGGCTAAAAGACAGTATGGTTATAGCCGAACCGCTGGTAATTCACAGACTCGATATGGGCACATCAGGTTTGTTATTAGTTGCCAAAACACCACAAGCACACAAACACATTCAAAGGCAATTTCTGAATCGTGCAGTAACCAAAAGATATACTGCGCTTTTATCAAAAGCTATCCTTGATAAAGAAGGGGAAATAAGCCTTCCTTTGATACCAGATTTGTATAACAGGCCTATGCAACTTGTTTGTTTTGATACAGGAAAGAAAAGCGTAACTCTGTGGAAAGTTATTGAAGTGAATGATAGCATTACCCGAATTCATTTCTGGCCGCTTACAGGCCGCACACACCAGTTGCGTGTACATGCTGCTCATCAATTGGGGCTAAATGCCCCAATAGTTGGAGATGACCTTTACGGCACTTCAGACAAAAGGCTTCACCTGCATGCAGCCTATATAGCATTTACCCATCCTGTTACCAAAAAGCGAATGGAGTTTGAAGTACCAGAAGATTTTTAGCTATCACAGCACATATACAAAAAAGCCCAACATTGCTGTTAAGCTTTTCTTTTGTCGGGAAGACAAGATTCGAACTTGCGACCCCTTGCACCCCATACAAGTGCGCTACCGGGCTGCGCCACTTCCCGAACAGTATTTGGGAGTGCAAATATAAAACGATTTCGCTTTTTTACGATACTTACCTACGTATATACAAAGTACTTATAGCGCAATAACAATCGTTTCAGCTTAGCACCGTAATTTTACATTATGAAACTAACGCTTGGATTTAGTCCCTGCCCGAATGATACATTCATTTTTGATGCAATGGTGAATGGCAAAATTGACACGAGAGGTTTAATGTTTGACTATGTGATGGAAGATGTAGAAACCCTGAATCAATGGGCTATTGCAGGCAAGCTGGATGTTACCAAACTTAGTTACAATACATTCCTGCATACAGTAGATAAATACGCGTTACTACATAGTGGTAGTGCCTTGGGCAAAGGCGTGGGCCCATTGCTCATTGCAAAACAAGCACTAGACCTTTCAAATGCTGCAGATTTCAAAATAGCTATCCCCGGCATTAACACTACTGCCAACCTACTATTATCACTTGCATTACCAGATGCTAAGAATAAAACCGAAGTACTGTTCAGTGAAATAGAGCAAGCTGTGCTGGAAGGCACTTATGATGCAGGACTAATCATACACGAAAGCCGCTTTACATACCAACAAAAAGGCTTGGTAAAACTCATAGACCTGGGCGACTGGTGGGAGCAGGAAATGAATGCGGCTATACCACTTGGTGGCATTGTAGTAAAAAGAGAATTGGGAAGTAAATTGGCAGCTACTATTGATGCTGTGATAAAAGACAGCCTTGCATACTCATGGAAGCATTACCCACAGCTATCTTCTTTTGTAGAGTGCAATGCACAAGAGATGGAAGAAGCGGTGATGCGCAAGCACATAGACCTGTATGTAAACGAATACACTACAGACTTGGGCGATACTGGCCGAGCAGCTATTCAGACAATGTTCAGCAAAGCAAAAACTGCAGGTATCATAACTACTACTGTAGAGAATATTTTCTATTGATCCTTACAGAGTGTATAAAGGTCTGGCAAGTTACGGCCCATACCGTCATAGTCCAGTCCATACCCAACAACAAAATTATCAGGTATTTCAAAGCCTGTATAGTCGGGCTCCACATCACACACGCGCGCATCCGGCTTTGACAGAAAACAGGCAATTTTTAGAGATGCCGGCTGCTGTTGCAATATCTGCGGTAAGAAACTATATAACGTACGCCCTGTATCAACTATATCCTCTACAATTACTACATGTCTTCCTGCAAGGTTTTCCTCGAGCCCTATAGCCGTAATAATATTACCTGTTGAAGTAGTGCCTTTATAAGATGCCAGTTTGATAAAAGATATTTCAGCCGGAATGGTGATGCCGCGAAACAAGTCAGCTGCAAACACGAAAGAACCATTCAGTATTCCTAGAAACAAAGGATTCAGCCCTGCATAATGCTCATTAAGCTGCACAGCCATTGCAGCTACTCGTTCTGCAATGGCTGTGTGTTGTATATATATTTCAAACTGTTTATCCAGTACTTGTACTATAGCCATAACACATTATGGTTTTACACGCAGTTTTTGCCCTTCTTGTATAGCACCAAAGTTCAGACTGTTCCAGTCATTCAACTGTCTTACAGTAATACCATATTTCTTAGCTATAGAAAATCCGGTTTCTCCTTTTTTCACAACATGAAATTTAGCTGGATCCGTTGAAGGCTGTATTTGTGCAGATGTTTCAGATACAGTTTCTGTGGGTTTAGTGATAGCACGCATTGTGTCTGGTTTTGGCACTGCAACTATTGTTGGTTGGGCAGGCACTGCAGCTCGTGTGTTATCTTTGGCGTATACTACTTTGTCAAACTTGCGTTTCAGTTTATCAAGTTCATCTTTCGGTTCTTCTTCTATAACAGGCACTTCTACTTTTTTAGCAGCAACTGCAGCAGGTTTTGCAGTAGGCAATGTTGCTGTTTTATTAACAGAAGCAACAGTCGCCATTTCTACAATAGGTTTAGGTTGTTCTACTACAACAGGTTCTTCTACCTTTACCGGCTCTGCCTGCTTAGGCACTTCTTTTACCACTACAGCTTCTGGTATTTTACTTACAGTATTTGCAGGCTCTGCTTTAGGCTGCACTTTTTCTATTGCAGGTTCTATTAGCTCCTTAGCTTTTACTACTTCTACTTTTTCCGCTACATCAATAGCTTTCTTTTCAGGTATGGCTGCTACTACTTCCTTTGTTTCTTTTACAACTTCTGTTGTCTTTATAGCTGGTTCTGACGCGACTCCTACAGGTACTGTCTGTGGCCTCACTACATCTTCCTGAACAACAGACATTGCAACCTCATCCTGTTTTACTGCCGCTTGTGGTTGAATGCTGATCTCTATTGGTTTCTCATCTGCTTTTACTGCTTCAGTTTCTTTTACTTCTTCAACTACTTTTATTTTTGATGGCTGAACTGGTTGTCTATTGGTAGGAACAGTTGTTGAAGAATTTATAGCTGCAACAGGTGTTTCAACAGGATATGCAGTTGGCTTTACATATGCCGCTGTGGCCTCTTTTGTTTTTACAACGACTACAGGTTTTACAGTCCTGTACTGTTGCAATTCAAGAATGGTTCCGGGTATTGGCTCTTCGTTAGGCTCTAACATATTCATATCCATCAGGCTCTTCACCATCATACCTTCTGCCTGTGCTATACCATATACTGTTTCGCCTTGCCTTACGGCATGTGTTGCACGTACGCCTTTGGTGTTTTTACGTTCCAGATATAAGTACATATCATTCGGTAGCGGACGTTCATCGATTTCATTCAATTCCAACAATTTCTGATACCTCATGCTTGTTTTGTAGGCATATTCAAGCGGTGTATCTCCCTTTCTAGCATACACTGCTTTCAGTCCGTTTACCCGTACCATTTGTCCATAAGCAGGTTTGAAGGCATTTGAGGTCGTTTCTGCAGCGGCAGGCATTACAGGTTGTTGCACTATTACTTCTTCTGCTACCAGAACATCTGCAGATGGTGTGCTTAATGGCTTAGAAACCACTGCAGGAGTTGCAACTACAGGTGCCGCAACTACAGGCGTTACAACTGCAGGTTTTGCAACCATTCCCTGTTGTTCTCTGGCATCTTCTTCAGGAACATAAACACCCGGTGCACTTGCATAACCTGTGTTAATATCTGTATTATTCAAAGCTGCGTAGGTAAACTCCTGTAACTTATAATCTTCTACCAGTTTTATCAGCACTTGAGCATAGCGTGGATTGGTTGCATAGCCGCAACGCTTCAGCCCTACTGCCCAAGATGCATAGTCTGTCACAGATAACTTAAACAACTCTGCATAGCGGGGGCTTTTCACCAGATAATCAGAGTGGTCTTTATAAGATTCTTCTGGCCTGCTATATTTTCTGAAACACTCATTAGGCGCATCGTCTGTATGTGCAAACGTTTCACCAGTCCATTCTTTTTTGCACTTAATTCCAAAGTGATTATTAGCCATTGTAGCCAACTCACTGGCACCTGCACTGGTTTCATGTATACCTTGCGCCAATGTTATAGCCGCAGGTATGCCACTTCTTTTCTGCTCTGCAACAGCCAAGTATTTATATTGTTCGATATAAGATTTTGCCCTTTCTTCATATCCTGCACCTTGCGCAAAAGAACACAAAGACACCATCACAAATACACCACTGAGTAAACCTTTTCTCATACTATTTCAAATACGTTTATAATCAATTCTTTATTTTTCTAACCATCATTATGCCATCCCTTACAGGCAGTAATACATGCTCTACACGGTTGTCAGCCTTTACTTTTTCATTGAATGCATGCATAGCTTTCGCATTCTTGCTCTGCTCTGCATCGGGCAGCACTACCTCTCCGTTATATAGTACATTATCTGCGAGTATAAAGCCGCCAACAGGTACTTTATCAAATACCATATCGTAGTACAGGTGATAGTTTTGTTTATCGGCATCAATGAATACAAGATCAAATTGATCATTGATGTCAGGTATTATCTCTGCAGCCTTACCTATATGTTGGGTTATTTTTTTCTCTAATCCTGCTTTGCAAAAGTAACGAAAAGACATGTCTTGCAACTCTTCGTTAATATCTATTGTATGCAAATGTCCATCATCTGTCAGTCCCTGTGCCAGACAAATAGCAGAATATCCCGTGTAAGTGCCTATTTCCAATACCGTTTTCGGCTTCAGCATATGGCTTATCATAGATAAAAAGCCGCCTTGCAGCTTACCCGATAGCATTACAGGCAACTCCACTTTTATGTGTGTTTCTCTGTTCAGCGCGGCTAGTGCCTCGCTCTCTGCAGTTGTGTATTTTTCTGCGTACCTGTCTATCTCAATAGGCAATAATACCTGTGTCATCAGAAATTGGGCTGTAATTTGTTGTGCGAATAAAACTCATGCAGGTAGCTTACCACTTCGTCTGCGGTGTCAAATATCTTAATCATATCAAGATCTCCGGGGCTGATATACGATTCCTGTTCAAACATGGTAGCCTTCATCCAGTCTATCAAACCTTTCCAGTAATCGGAGCCCATGCATATCATAGGTGTCTGGGTGAATTTCTTGGTTTGTATCAGCGTAGCTACTTCAAAAAACTCATCCATCGTACCCCATCCTCCCGGCATCATAATAAAGCCCTGAGAATATTTTGCAAACATCACTTTGCGAATAAAGAAGTAATCGAAGTTGAGCGATTTATCGGCATCTATGTACTGGTTGCCATGTTGTTCAAATGGCAATTCAATGTTTAACCCCACAGAGCGTCCACCAGCCATCTTAGCACCTTTATTACCTGCTTCCATTACACCAGGGCCTCCACCTGTGATGATACCAAAACCTTCTTCAGCCAATCGCTTCGCTACCTCCACTGTCATCTCGTAATACTTATGTCCGGGCTTGGTGCGGGCAGAACCGAATATGGAAATACATGGCCCTATCTTTGCCATCACTTCGAAACCCTGTACAAATTCTGCCATTATTTTGAATACCTGCCAGCTACTATGCGCACGGGTTTCTGTCCAGTCGCGTAGCTTGATGTTCGTCAGTTTATCTTTCATAGTTATGCCTCTTTTAGTATGTTATTCCCATTCTTGTTCGAAAACAAAAATAGCAGGGTAAAGGTCAAAGCTGCGTTAATTATCAGCAGCTCTGTTCCTATTGCGTAGCCGCCAAGCCACTCTTTATCGTGTTGTTTCAGTATATAGCATAGTACAGGTGCTATAATACATATCAGCGGCACGCTTGCACTATGCACACCACGTTTTGTAAGGATGCCAAATGAGAATAATGCCAACAGCGGACCATAGGTGTATCCTGCCACCACAAGCAGTATCTGTATCAAAGAACCATTGTCTACCTCTCTGAAAAAGAACACACAGGCAAGGAATACTACTGCAAATGCATTGTGCACCATCAACCTGATTTTAGATTGCTGCTGTTCGCTCAAATCTGCCCTGCGTTTAATACCTAGTATATCTATACAGAAAGAAGAAGTAAGCGCTGTGAGCGCGCCATCAGCACTTGGGAAGAGGGCTGACACCAGCCCTATCATAAAACAAACTGTTATAAAGAACGGCAATCCACTCTTCACAGCTATTGTAGGAAAAATATCATCACCCACAGCAGCAATGCTGTTAGCGTCTGCATACAGATACAACAAACCGCCTAATAAAAGAAAGATGAAGTTTGCCACAAGCAGCGTAAAGCAGAAAGTAATCATGTTCTTCTGCGAGTCTTTCAGATTGCTGACACTGATGTTTTTTTGCATCATTTCCTGATCAAGACCTGTCATAGCAATGGTAATGAAAGCACCGCCCAATACTTGTTTCAGGAAGAAGTTAGGTGCCATCACATCTGTTCCTACCATCTTTGTAAATCCTTTTTCGCTCAATGCATGCCATGTTGCACCGAAATCAAGATGCAGTGAACTCATGATGTACACCACGCATACCAGCAATGCCAGTATCATAAATGTTGTCTGCAAAGTATCTGTCCATACAATCGTTTTTACACCTCCTCTGTAAGTATACAGCAGAATCAATACCAGTATGACTATTGCAGTCACTTCGAAAGAGATACCCATATCTTCCAACACAAATTTCTCCAGCACTTTTATTACAAGATATAGCCTTAGCGTAGCACCAAGTGTGCGTGATATAATAAAGAAAAGCGCACCTGTTTTATAAGACGTCACCCCCAATCTCTTTTCCAGATAGGTATAAATAGAGGTAAGCTGCATTTTGTAGTAAATAGGCAGCAGTACAAACGCCACCGCAAAATAGCCAATCCAGTACCCCAACACTACCTGAAAATAGTCAAACCCTACTTTGCCAACTGTGCCTGGTACAGATATAAAAGTCATGCCCGACAGGGAAGTACCTATCATACCAAATGCAACCACCCACCACTTACTGTTGCGGTTGCCAATGAAAAAAGACTCGTTGTTGGAATGGCGGGAAGTATAAAATGCAATGCCTAGCAGCAAAGCAAAATAGCCAAGTATTATAGATAGCAGTAATGCAGAACTCATGCCGTGAAAATAGCCAAAAACTGGCTATTTGTTTAGCAATAAGGTGTAGTATACTGTCTTGTAGAATTAATTAGAACCCAGCAACTATACCAAATCGGAATGTCAACCCACCTCTGTAAGGACTGTTTTTATCTTGTAATACATCATAAAGGCCCTGAAACAGAATGGAAACTCTGTCTGATACAGGTTGGCGTATACCTGCACCAACTAATAACGAGGGAGCATTTACTTTCAATTTCACCTCTTCTATGGCCCCCATATAAATACTATTGTTATTGCGATACTGGCGTTGTGTGATGAAATTGTGCTCATATTCTATGTGCGCAAAAATATTATTCCACAATACATATCGCATCCATACACTTGGAGAATAAAGGCTACCTGTCAGTGGTTTATATACAGGATTATTGCTTGCATCGCGCAATTCAGAGTAATTCTTAACTCTCAGGTACTGATACCCCATACCAACACCTGCTGAAAAACGATCTGATACTCTATAACCAACAATTGGCGATATGCTGATATTAGTAACATTACCAAAACCGAAACCAAAGCCACCGCCAAATACTATTCGGCTTGCATCAAAACCAGTTTTTTTACGACTAGCTACTTTACCATCTCTAACAGGTTTGCCACTACTGCTGTACATAGGCACATCATCTTGTGCGAAAACGGTGTTAACACCCAAAAACAACAATACTGCAAGTGCTATCTGTTTCATAATAATTGATGTATGCTTACGAAGTTAGGCTAAAAACGTAATGAAAACGCCATTTATTGCGGCTACCCCTATTGTAAAATTTATGTCATTCAGGCTGCAAATATCTTACCCGGGTTCAGGATTCCTTTAGGGTCGAAAACTTGTTTAATATCCCTCATTATTTTTAACTGAGTGTTATTGAATGCAATATCCATATAGCTTTTCTGCACCAGCCCTATGCCATGCTCCCCCGATATGGTGCCCCCCATCCTTACCACCTCGGCAAACAGTTTTCGTATTCCTTCAGTTAGTTTATTATTCCAGTCATCATCGCTCATTGCTCCTTTCACGATATTCACATGCAGGTTGCCATCGCCCGCATGCCCGTAGCATACAGACTGAAAACCGTATTCTTTACCCAATCGTTTTATTATGCTGAGCAGTTCCGGTAGTTCTGCCCTCGGCACTACGGTATCTTCTTCTTTGTATATAGAATTACTTTTTACTGCCTCTCCTACCTTGCGCCTCAGCGTCCAGAGCATTTGCTTCTGTTCATGGGTATCTGCAAACAGCAGCTCATCAACATCATAACGCTGTACCACTTCTGCTATTGCTTCCATATCCTTATAAAGCGTATCCATATCGTTGCCGTCTACCTCTATCAGCAGATGGGCTTCAATATCATCGGGCAGCACCACACCTGTTGCCTGTGTATATTTCATAGACCATTCCAGTGCATCGCGCTCCATAAATTCCATGGCAGAAGGTGTATACCCTGCCATGAAGATGGCATTCACTGCCTCGCATGCTTCCACTGCTTTTCTGAAAGGCACCAACATCAACATATCATGCTTCACAGCAGGTATCAACCTGAGGACTATTTTTGTTATTACACCCAGTGTACCCTCGCTACCCACCAGCAATTGTGTCAGGTTATAACCAGTAGCATTTTTCAACACATTAGCCCCAGTCCATATCACTTCACCATTGGGCAATACTACTTCCAGATTCAGCACATAGTCTTTTACTACACCGTATTTTACTGCACGCGGACCTCCGGAGTTTTCAGAAACATTACCACCTATAAAGCAAGAACCTTTACTTGCAGGATCCGGCGGATAAAACAGTCCAGCTTCTTTTACATAATCCTGCAATTCTTGCGTTATCATCCCGGGTTCTACAGTCACTTGCAGGTTGCGCTTATCCAGATTGATTATTTTATTAAAGCGCTTCATATCCAGCACCACGCCACCAAACACCGGCAGTGCGCCACCGCTTAAGCCTGTACCTGCACCACGTGGAGTTACAGGTATATTATTCTTATTGCAATAAGCCATTACAGCACTTACTGCCGCAACAGTTTCCGGTTGAATGACAACTTCAGGCAGGTAGTGCAGATCTTCCGTTTCATCACTGGCACAGGCATTCAGCGCCTCTGCATCATACAGTATTTTTGCATCATTCAGCGATCTGAAGAATTGTATATCCTGCTCTTCTATCTTCTTAAAACCCATTACCACACTACTTTTTTCTTGCTACCAAAGCATAGCCCAGCGGCATTATATCATTCGTTTGTTCTGTTATCCGCTTTATCATTCGCGTTCCGTACAACATACTGCCCAGCTTGCGCCAGATAAAAAAGAACGGCCTCTTCATTGGAATATAATTGTAGTTGAAGCCTTTGTACACAAGGTCATAAATAACTTCTGGTAATCCACCATACTTGCTTATTTCTACAACTTCCAGCCCGTTACGCTCGCAAAAATCGACCAGTTTGAATTTGGTATAGCGATGATAATCGTAAGGAGAATCATGTATCCAATACATGAATGGCACAGTCAAAATCATGTGGCCACCTGGTTTCATAATCCTGGCCATCTCTGCAAATAGGTGCTCCGGCTGGCTGATGTGCTCTAGCACATCTGTACATAATATAGTATCTACTTTATTGGTCTCAACAGGTATTGAATCCCTGTTGAGGTCTGCTACATGGTCAAGAAAAGATATCTCCCCATCTTCGCGCCCCCAGTCAATACATATATTATCATCCACATGTTCTTTGTACAAGAAATAGTAAGGCACACTTCCACAACCCACATCTGCTAATATACCTTTGGCATATTTACGAATAATAGGCTCGTGAGAATAGCCTACAATTTTGTGCAAATACGAACCCATAAATTTGCCATCAGCCGTTTTCTGAAACTGGCTAGGCTTCCATAACTCTTTATTTTTCATAAGGTAGTTGCTGAATAGGGTAAATCTACAACGGAATATCCTATTTGTTGCAATCTGCAACATTTACTGTTCAAACGGCAACAAAAAAACAAAGCCCTCCGAAACCGGAGGGCTTTGTTACTATAATCAGGTAATGATTATGATTTTTTGTCTGTAGAAGCTTTTTCGTCTTTCTTAGCAGTTTCGTGCTTGTCGCAAGATTTGTTTTCGCCTTTCTTGCAGCATTCTTTCTTTTCACCTTTTTTGCAGCAAGCTTTGTCGCCTTTACCTTTACCATCGCAAGCAAAAGAAGCACCTGCAATAACCAGCGCACCAAGCAGTAATGTGAGTTTTTTCATATCAAATTGTTTTTTTACGCTTTTTTGTAATACTTGAAGTTACGAAATTAGGCAATACTACCCAAAACAGTCACCCCACCTTTCACATTATCGCCAATTTTAACATCTATTTTAGTACCTACCGGGAAATAAATATCTACCCTTGAGCCAAAACGGATGAACCCAAACTCTTCATTTTGCTTTATCGGTTGCTCTTCTTTTACATAATAGCATATTCTGCGAGCCAGTGCACCGGCTATCTGGCGCATCAGTATTTCGGTACGTTTGTTTGCCAGTACTACTGTAGTACGTTCGTTTTCTGTAGATGATTTCGGGTGCCAGGCTACCAGATACTTACCCGGGTGGTACTTCACATATTTCACAATACCTGCTATAGGGTTGCGATTTACGTGTACATTCAACGGAGACATGAAGATAGATACCTGTAGTCTCTTGTCTTTAAAGTATTCAGTTTCAGTCGTTTCCTCTATTACTACCACTTTGCCATCTGCAGGGGCTACATACAGGTTTTCGTTGTAGGTAAAATCCCTTTCCGGCAAACGGAAGAACCAGATAACCCAAAACCAAAGCAGAAAACAAGCCACATTGATAGGCCAGAAAAGTATAGGCCAATCTGCCAACAGGTATTTGTAGGTAAGAAAACCGATAATTGCCCAGATGGCAGATGCTATGAGTATGTATTTATATCCCTCGCGATGAATTGTCATGCCGCAAAGATAAGTTTAGAATTGTGAAAAAGAGGGTTAAGCCATCATAAACAAATATGCATAAGCATAGGCAAAAGGTGTAGCCACTAACAGCGAGTCGAACCTATCAAGTGCTCCGCCGTGACCGGGCATCATCGTACCACTGTCTTTGATATTTGCCATGCGCTTCAATTTCGATTCCAAAAGGTCGCCGGCAGTTCCTGCTACTGCTGCACACATGGCCAATGCCATCCAGTCTACCATATTATAGTTAGGTGAGTAATATCCCCAAATAGCAGCGCCTGCTATTGTAAGGATAGCACCACCTGCTGTGCCCTCCCATGTTTTTTTAGGAGATATGGGCGAAAAAGGTGTTTTGCCAATGAATGAACCTACTATATATGCCATCGTATCATTCATCCATATCATCAATACCAGTGCCAATGGTATGGAAAGATGAGCAGCGCGCAACTGCACTAACAAAAGCATTGGTAATAATATGTATAGCATCCCACCCAGCGACTGCATACCTGCCTGCATTGCGGTTTTTTTCGACAATGTTGTTGCCAGCAAAATAAGTATCGGCAAGAAGAGCATAGCAGGGAGGAGATTCATATCCCTTAATGCCGGTGCTGTTAGTAACAACATAAACACGCTACCCAACTGCACTAAAGCCGGTAACCACGATGGCACATACAGTTCTGCATCTATCAGTTGTATCAGTTTAAAATATTCTCTCAGGCACAACACAAGTATCAGACCTATCAGTGCAAGAAATGCCCATTCATTCCACAACAAGCCCGTCATCATAATGGCAGAGAAAACAATTGCACTGCCAAGGCGGGTAAAAAATGTAGGCCAATTCATTGCCATAGTTATCTGTTCTCGTTTTGTTCCTGAATTTCTTCGGGGGTGAAGTTTGCAGACCAGTTTGCGGGCAGGGTATTCCTAGTCTTCCAGAATGCGAATATGGAAACGGCAAACACAATAGTACCTGTAATAAGTATTGGCAGTGGCATGTGGTTGCTTTTTGTAAGTGCTTTCAACGATTCGTCGCTTTTTGCAACATATGATAAATATATCTGACTACCATTATATACCATATGCGCTATCATACCAGTAACCAATGAACTGCTCCAGTAATAAACCAAACACAATAAAGCACCTGCAATAGCAATAGACACCAGATTGTATGGCGTACCATGTACCGCGGCAAATATGAGAGAACTGATAATAATCGGCAATACCATTCTGCCGGCGCGCTGATGCCCGAACCTTAGCAACACACCTCGGAAAAACAACTCCTCACCAATACCCGGTATCACTGCCATTACCAACAGTACCTGCACAAGCTGCCCTGCTGATTTAATATCCAGCAACGCTTCTGTTATTTGCTCAATCTTATTCTGTGCGGCATCGTTTGCACTACCTAAGTTGATATTCTTTATCAAACCCGCTATTTCCAATAATATGGGCATTGCCCCCAGCATCATGGTAATGGACAATATTATATGTAAAGGATTCTTGGGAGTTTTGATACCTAAATATGATTTAACCCTCGGTGTGCTCAGGTACGCAAATACCAAAGGCGGCACCAGGAATCCGAAAACAGACACAATACCCTGCATCCACAAAAAGGCCGTTTTCTGTACATCAGTACTATCTGTGGTAATATCCTGTATAGCAGCAATAGATAATCCTGTGATTTTGGGTAATAACGACTGTACTACAACAGCCGAAAAAGCCGTCAATGTGAAAGCCATCAGCCCGAATAGCGTTACTTGCAAAACCCAGGGATATTCCCTCCAGTATCGGTTGAACATCAATGAAAAATTAGGGCAAATGTAACACAGGTTTGGCGCAATAATTGCTTAGTATCAATACAATCGTCAAAACATATCATAAAAGACTCAACTTTTAGCATCCTTTTCACGTTATAAAAACCAGTCGCATAGCAGATTTTTACCTATTTTTGAACGATTAATCCCACGTTTTCGGTAGATGGAAGAAATAGCAGCAGGCCCATTGCTGAGCCGGATTGAATATCCGGCCGATTTGAGGAAACTGAACAAAACTGATTTACAACAGGTATGTAATGAACTGAGGCAGTTTATTATAGACTGCGTGAGCATACACGGTGGCCACTTTGGCGCAAGCCTCGGTGTGGTAGAGCTGAGCGTTGCCCTGCACTATGTGCTGAATACCCCGGACGATCAACTGGTATGGGACGTAGGCCATCAGGCATACGGTCATAAAATACTGACAGGCCGTCGTAAAATATTCCATACAAACAGGAAATATGGCGGATTGAGCGGTTTCCCTAAACGCAGCGAAAGCGAATATGATGCTTTTGGCGTAGGACACTCATCTACTTCTATATCCGCTGCTTTGGGCATGGCTATAGCCTCCAAACTGAAAGGAGAGAATCATCGTCAGCACGTTGCCGTAATTGGTGATGGTGCTATGACAGCAGGCTTACCCTTCGAGGCAATGAACCATGCAGGTGTCAGCAACAGCAATGTGCTGATAATCCTGAACGACAATAATATGTCGATAGACCCGAACGTGGGCGCGCTGAAAGAATACCTGACAGATATTACCACTTCTCATACATACAATAAGTTTCGCGATGATGTTTGGAAATTGCTGGGCAAATTGCCTGCAGCAGACTTCCAGAAGATAGGTTCTAAGATTGAAGCAAGCCTGAAAGGTATGGTTTCAAAATCGAGCAACCTGTTCGAGGCACTCAACCTGCGTTATTTTGGCCCCGTTGATGGTCACAATGTTTTGAAACTGGTTGAAACGCTCGACCACATGAAAGATATTCCGGGCCCGAAACTGCTGCACATTAAGACTGTAAAGGGCAAAGGCTACGACCTTGCCGAGCAAGACCAAACACTTTGGCACGCTCCCGGCACTTTCGATAAAGTAACCGGCAAAATCAACAAGAAAGTTGTTACAACACCTGAACCTCCTAAATATCAGGATGTGTTCGGGCATACAATTATAGAACTGGCAGAGAAGAATCCTGCCATCATGGGTATCACCCCTGCCATGCCATCGGGCTGCTCGCTGAAGTTTATGATGGATGTAATGCCTGACCGCGCTATAGACGTAGGCATTGCAGAGCAACATGCTGTAACGCTGAGTGCAGGCCTTGCCACACAGGGTATGAAAGTGTTCTGTAACATCTATAGCTCCTTCATGCAGCGTGCATACGATATGGTGGTACATGATGTAGCTATTCAGAAACTACCCGTTATCTTCTGTCTTGACCGTGCAGGCCTTGTTGGTGATGACGGCCCTACACACCACGGCTGCTACGACATCCCATACATGCGCTGTATACCAAACATGGTAGTAAGCGCACCGATGAATGAAGCTGAACTACGCAACCTGATGTATACTGCGCAGCTTGACGAGAACAAGTTGCCATTCGTTATACGTTACCCACGCGGGCAAGGTGTGATGCCTGAATGGCGCACTCCGTTTGAAAAAATAGAAATAGGCTCTGGCCGCATGATACAGGACGGTGAAGAAGTAGCCATCTTAACAATAGGCCATCCGGGTAATTTTGCAGTGAAGGCTTGCCAGCAGTTGCAAACTGAAGGCTTAAGCCCTGCGCACTACGACATGCGCTTTGCTAAGCCGCTGGATGAGAAGCTGCTGCATCAGATAGCAAAACGCTTCAGCAAAATCATTACCGTTGAAGACGGAACGATTGTAGGTGGTTTTGGTAGCGCGGTGCTTGAGTTTATGGCTGAAAACAACTATTCGCCTGAGGTGAAAATGTTGGGCATACCTGACAGACTGGTAGAGCATGGTAAACCTGAAGAACTGCACCGAGAGTGCGGCTACGATGCTATTGCAATAGCAGAAGCCGTGAAGCAAATGGTTAGTGCGGATAAAAATGTACTTGTATAATAACAACTATTTTACAATAACAATAAAACACGACCTGATGGGTCGTGTTTTATTATTCTTAGAATAAAGCATTCAGATTGACAAGCTTAATATGTTCGTAATTTTCTCCTTATTTAATGGTTTCTGAATGTATTGCTTTATCTGTTTGTAGGTCTTGGCACGTTCTGTATCTTCTTCGTATATAGAAGAGCTAACCATGAACACTGCAACAGTTTTCAATGCTTCATCTGTAAGGGTATTAAATGCTTCCATAAACTCCCATCCATCCATCACGGGCATATTGATATCCAACAATATTATTCGGGGAAGTGGTGCTTTTGTATTCAGTAATTCATTCAGCGCATCTATTGCCAAACTGCCATTTGCAAACACAGATGTCTGCTTAATGCCTGCATGCAAAGACAGTTGCTTCTGCGCTGCATAAACATAAATGTGGTCATCATCTACTATCCATATATCCGAATACTCCATTCCTTTGCAACAAATTTGAATATCTACTCACATGAATACATAACAGGTTTAAAGATAGCATCTTAGACAGACACAACCTATTAACTACAGAGAAATAAAAACTGAATAAGTGATCGGTGCACAAGCAGACTATTCCTTGGGTTTAGCTTCACGAACAGGCTTTCTTTCCTCATAGCCCCAATGCTGCTTCCATTGGTCTGGCGTTGGTGCATCAGCAACATCAAAATCGCCGATTTTGGTTCTGCGCAGTTCTTGCAAATAACCGCCACAACCCAATGCAGCACCAAAATCATTTGCAAGTGAACGTATGTATGTGCCCGTACTACATGCTACACGAAAATGAACTTCAGGCAATTCTATTTTAAGAATTTCAAACTCACTGATAACAACAGGCCTTGGGTCCAGTTTTACCTCCACACCTGCACGAGCAAGGTCATAAGCCCGCTCACCTTCTTTCTTAATAGCAGAATGGATGGGAGGCACCTGCATTATATTACCTGTAAACTGCTTTACATTATCTCTTATTTCTGCTTCTGTAAGATGTGCGTATGGCTTCTCATTGTCGGGCTTGCTCTCCAGATCGTATGTAGGTGTTGTAGCACCCAAGTGTATGATACCCGTATATTCTTTGTCTTGCTTTTGGTATTCGCTTATTTTCTTCGTGAATTTGCCCGTGCAGCAAATCAACAACCCTGTAGCAAGCGGGTCTAAAGTGCCTGCATGGCCTATTTTCACTTTCACCAGGCGCTTTACCATATTTACGGCATCAAAAGATGTCCACTTGCGTGGCTTATCTATCAATATCACAGCACCATCTTTCAATTCTTCTTTAGCAGGCAGTTTTTGCATAGCGGCAAAGATAACCCTGTATTTTGAAATGGCTCAACAGGTTAGTTAGCAGTATATTTTAATATAAACGGAAACTAATCAGGTATTCGGTCAAATAATAAATCAACTGCTACCTTTGCACTATGTCATTTTTCAGTAGCGGAAATAAGCCATACATAATAGCAGGGCCTTGTAGTGCAGAAACACGAGAGCAAGTATTGGAAGTAGCAGCAGGCATTGCAGATATCCCTGTACAACTATACCGTGCGGGTGTATGGAAGCCACGTACACGTCCGGGTAGTTTTGAAGGCAATGGCATACAGGCTTTGGAATGGCTGCAGGAGGTAAAAGCGACTCATAAAATACCCGTTACGGTAGAAGTTGCAGAACCCCAACACGTAGAGCAGGCGCTGAAATATGGCATTGACGTATTGTGGCTGGGCGCCAGAACTACGGTAAACCCGTTTCAGGTGCAGCGCCTGGCAGATGCATTAAAAGGCATGAACATACCTGTAATGGTTAAAAACCCCGTGAACCCCGACGTAGACCTATGGCAGGGTGCTATAGAGCGCCTGATGCAGGCAGGCATTACAGATATAGCGGCTATACACAGAGGTTTTTCAAGCTATCAGGCGGTATCTGCATACCGTAATCAGCCCAACTGGCCCATACCAATAGAGCTGAAGCGTAGAAATCCTGAACTACCTATTTTTTGTGACCCGAGCCATATAACCGGCAACAGAGAACTTGTGGCAGATATTGCACAGAAGGCTATGGATATGGGTTTTGAGGGTTTGATGATAGAAACACACCCTAACCCACCCGTTGCATGGAGCGACGCTGCACAGCAGGTGACACCGGCAAGGCTGAAAGAAATCTTGGACCAGCTGGTAATACGCCAACAACATACTACAGATGCTGGAATCGGGCTGACACTAGAACAACTACGCCAGCAAATGGATAGCCTTGACGCTGAAATAATAGACCTGATAGCCCGACGTATGGAACTGAGCGCGCGTATAGGAGAGGTGAAAAAAGAGTGTAATATGACCGCTTACCAGCCTGAACGCTGGCGCGAAATAGTTGAAACACGTGGCTCAAGGGCTGAAAAACACAATCTTTCTAAAGAGTTCATCGTAGCACTGTACGAGAAAATACACGATGAGAGCATCAAAAAGCAATTGGAAGTACTGCAGGCATTGATGAATGAAGTAAAAGGTTAACTTTACGACGCTCAAAAAACAGGAATACATTGGCGCTCAAACAGCACAAAGACGATCAGATAAAATACGATCAACAGGTAGATAACTCACGCTCTTATGTTTTGCCTTTTATAGAAGAAACAAAGCAAGTAGGCAAAGGTGTAAACGTAATGGAAATAGGCTGCGGCGAAGGCGGCGTATTGGTGCCGTTTATGGAAAGCGGTGCATATTGTGTAGGTGTAGACCTGAACCCGTTGCGTATAGACCTTGCCAATAAGTTTTTTGCAGATGATGTTGCAGCAGGTAAAATTGAGTTCCTCTATAAAAATGTATACGACGAAGACTTTCTGCAACGCTTCAAAGGTTTCTTCGATGTCATAATCCTGAAAGATGCCATCGAGCATATTCCCAATCAGGAAAAATTTATACCCTATCTCAAAAACTTTCTGAAAGAAGGCGGGCAGATATTCTTTGGCTTCCCACCATGGTATATGCCATTTGGCGGGCACCAACAGATATGCGAACATAAGATTGGTATGATGCCCTGGTATCACATCCTACCAAAGCCTATCTACAAAAGCATTGTAAAGGCGATAGGTGAACCTGAAGGTGTGGTAAATGAGTTGATGGACATCTACGACACACAAATCACTATAGAGCGTTTTGAGAAAATTGTCCGTAGTAGTGGCATGAAGTTCATCAACAAAAGGCATTTCCTTATCAACCCGATATACAAATACAAATTTGGACTGAAACCACGCAAACAACTTGGCATCATCAGTGCTATACCATTTGTACGCAATTTCCTTACTACCTGCGTATATTACACTATCGGTTAGTATTCCATATTTGCCAGGAAGCTTCTGCCTGTAGTATCAGCATTTCATAACCATTTTTAATGGTTGCTCCCTGTTGCTTTCCTTTTTTCAGAAACAAGGTTTCTTCAGGATTATATACAAGGTCGTACAGCAGATGTTCTTTACACAAATATTGGTATGGGATCTCCGGCGCTGCATCTGTTGCGGGGTACATGCCTAATGGTGTAGTATTAATGATGAGCCTGTACTTATCCATTATACCCTCGTCAACATCTGCATACTGCATATCACCACCTGTGCGCGATACTATTTTGTATTCAACCCCTAACTGATACAAAGCATACATTACAGCCTTTGCAGCCCCCCCTGTTCCCAGTATCAGTGCATGTGTATGTTGTGGCTGCAATAAAGGTTTTAGGCTCTCTGCAAAGCCGATATGGTCGGCATTATAACCAATGAGTTTCTCTTCCTCAATCTTAATACAATTCACAGCGCCAATCTCTCTTGCAGCAACATCTGTTTCATCCAGCAATGGCAGCACCTGTTCTTTATATGGAATGGTAACGTTAAGTCCTTTCAGTTGCGGATGCTCTTTCAGCAATGTTTTCAAGTCTTGAACAGATGGTATTGCATAGGCATCGTATCGCGCCTCTATATTCTCCGTTGCAAACTTATTATTGAAATAAGCGGGAGAAAACGAATGGCTTAACGGATAACCTATCAGACCGTACATTGCTGTCATACAGTAAAGATACCTGTAGAAACAAAAAGAGGCATACAAAATTGTATGCCTCCGTATAATTTTTGCTATTTAGCTTCTTTGTCTTTGTCAAGATACAGGAAGAAGGTATCACCCCTCAACCCTACACGCATTGCCTCCAGCGGAATAACCTCGTTCGGAGCAATATTACCAAGGTTCACATTAGCACCCAACAATTCCTGAAAGTAAACCTGCTGTGCTTTTTGCGGTGCTTCCCAGATGATTTTCTCATACGGAATCTGTGTCAGGATTTCCTGTACCAGGCCTTCGCGCACCTCACCACTACCACGGTAAATACCTACGTTACCTGCTTCGCGCGCTTCTGCAATTACATAAGTAGAGCCTGCATCCAGCTCTGCACGCATCAGTTCTATCCATTTATATGGTGGGATGATGTGTGCGGCATCTTTAGAACCAACTTCTGAAAGCACTGTTACATGCTTTGCCAGTTTTTCAATATAACCGCATTTTTCAGCGTGTGGTATTGTTATAGAGCCATCAGACACCTCCACGTGTTTCAGACCGAATTCTTTTACAGTATTCAGATAGTCGTCAAACTGGCCACGTATCAGGAAAGCTTCAAACAACGTACCACCAAAATACACAGGTATATTGTGAGACTGGTATATCTCTATCTTCTCTCTCAGATTATTGGTAACGAAAGCCGTACCGAAACCAAATTTTACAATATCTACATAAGGAGCGGCAACAGATAAGAAATTCTTCACCTCGTCCAGTCCCATGCCTTTGTCCATCACCATCGTCAGGCCGTAGCTACGAGGACTTTGGGTGCGTTCAGGCAGGTTTTTCAAATGAAAATTCATGCGCTATATTTTACCTAATTGACAACAAATGTACATCTTTCGTGCCTGTATGTACAAAAATGAATTTTTCACTTGTATATTAGCATAATATTTCTGTCTTATGAAACGTAACGTTCCATTATTAGGTTTTTTAATAGGTGCAATACTACCCCTCATTGGTATATTCATCGTATACCTGATATTGTTTCGTAGTATCGCTTTCCCCGATTTTGTGAAAGACATGATACACATGCCTACACAAGCTACCAAGGTCATCAGCCTGGGTATTCTCATCAATATTCTTCCATTCATATTCTATACTAACAAGCGACTCGACTTGACAGCAAGAGGTATCTTTGTGGCTACAATGCTTTACGCAGTTGTAATGCTGCTGATAAAGTTTGCCTGGAATTAATATGCGTTACTACATTATTGCCGGTGAAGCCAGTGGCGATTTGCACGGCAGCAACCTTATTAAAGCCATCCACCAAAAGGATGCAGATGCTCATATACGTTGCTGGGGCGGCGATAAAATGCAAGCCGCAGGTGCAGAGCTTGTAAAGCATTACCGCGACCTTGCATTTATGGGTTTTGTAGAGGTACTGATGCACCTGCGCACTATTCTGAACAATATAGATTTCTGCAAAAAAGACATTGCAGCATATAAGCCTGATGTACTGGTACTGATAGACTATCCCGGTTTTAATATGCGAATAGCCGAATGGGCAAAACAGGAGAGAATAAAAGTTGTTTACTACATATCTCCACAGGTATGGGCATGGAAAGAAAGCAGGACTAAAAAGCTGAAACGTGATGTAGATAAGATGCTCGTCATACTACCTTTCGAGGTAGATTTTTATAAAAAATGGAACTACGAGGTTAATTATGTGGGCCACCCACTTATACAGGTAGTGGAGCAGGAAATGCAAACAGCACCTATCAAGTTAGCGGATAAACCTATCATTGCATTACTACCAGGCAGCCGCGCACAGGAAATAAAAGTAAAGCTGCCCATCATGCTACAGGCAGTAAAACACTATACCGACTATCAATTCATCATTGCCCAAGCACCGTCTCAGCCAGATGAATTGTATACATCTATCATAGGCCACCAGCAGGTGCAGCTGGCAAAAGGGCAGACCTACAATCTGCTGAAACAAGCCACAGCCGCACTGGTTACAAGTGGCACTGCTACGCTCGAAACAGCACTGTTTGGCGTACCACAGGTTGTATGTTACAAAGGCAACCCCATATCTTACTGGCTTGCCAAGAAGCTCATAAAAGTCAAATACATATCGTTGGTAAACCTGATTATGGATAAGCCTGTGATTACAGAGCTGATACAGGCAGACCTGAATGAAACAATGATAAAACAGGAGCTTGATAAGATTCTTAACAACAAAGAACATATCAGCAAGCTAAAAGCCGATTACAAGCAGCTATGGCACCTTCTGGGCAATAGCAATGCTTCTGAAAATGCTGCGGAAGCCATTGTAGGTATGCTACGCTAACCAATATCATCGAAATAGTTGTTTTAAAAAAATTAGTTTTGCGCCCCAAAGTAAATTTCAGGGTATGAAACTTGATGCACAACTAAAACAACGAAGCGAAAATAAATGCGAACTCTGCGGTTCTGAAACAAACCTACAGGTGTATGAAATACAGCCACAAACCAGCAGCAACGAGGATAACAGCATCTACATATGCAGCAAGTGTGTTGCACAGATAGATAAGAAAGAAGACCTTGATGCAAAGCATTGGGCATTCCTGACAACAAGTATGTGGAGCGAAGTACCGGGCGTACAGGTAGTAAGCTGGCGTATGCTCAATCGTTTCAGAAATGAAAGCTGGGCATCTGATGCGCTGGATATGATGTATCTGGATGATGAAAGACTCGCTTGGGCAAAAGCTACAGGCGACCATGATAATGATAGCAGCGTAGACCTGCACAGAGATTGCAATGGTGCACCCCTTAGTGCGGGAGATACTGTAGTACTCATAAAATCGCTGGATGTAAAAGGCACTACTCTGAATGCCAAAATGGGTACAGTTGTAAAAAACATTCGTCTGGTAGAAGATAATACTGAACAGATAGAAGGTAAGATAGAAGGGCAAGTGATAGTAATACTCACAAAATACGTTCGTAAACACAACGCATAAAAACAAGAGCCGCTCCAATGAGCGGCTCTTGTTTAAAACATCTATTAAGTCAATAATAGTATTAGTTTCTCAATAGCCTTATTATCATAACGATAATACCTACCAGAAATATAAACAGCGATATTCTGTTCATGCCATGCATAAACTTAATGTTTATGTTTGACGGCGCATTGGGATCCTTTTTACGGATGTAGAAATACGTCAGAATTTGCTTCCACATAGTGCCAAATGAGTTGTTATTAAAGGTAACAAGAAATTTGCCAAATGGTTGCAGGAAAGTTATATTTGCAGCCTCCTTATGGGGAATTAGCTCAGCTGGCTAGAGCGCTTGCATGGCATGCAAGAGGTCATCGGTTCGACTCCGTTATTCTCCACCACACCAAGTCGCTTTCGGGCGACTTTTTTCATTTTCAACCATTCTCTTTTTATACTGTTATACCTGCATGAAAAGAATTTTGATTGCAGGTGCAAGCTCGGGCATTGGTGCTGCTTTGGCGCAGGAATTATCCACACAATCTCACGAGGTTATCTCTCTGTCAAGAAACACACCTGCCGTTGCAGTAACACAACATATTACTTACGATGTCAAAAATGCTGAGCTACCACCTGCTATAGATGGTGCATTAGATGGGCTTGTATATTGCCCAGGCTCCATCAACCTGAAACCTTTTAAAAGCCTGAAAGCTGCAGACTTTCAAAACGATTTCGAAGTAAACTTATTGGGTGCAGTCAAAACTATTCAGGCATATCTGCCTAATCTTTCAGCATCCAACAATGCATCTATAGTACTGTTTAGCACTGTTGCTGTGCAGACGGGTATGCCCTATCATAGCTCTGTTGCTGCTGCCAAAGGCGCTATTGAAGGCTTTGCCAGAGCATTGGCAGCCGAGTTGGCACCTAAGATTCGTGTAAACGTCATAGCACCATCTTTGGTAAAAACACCACTAGCTGCACGCCTTACAGATAATGAAACTAAGATTGCTGCGGCATCTGAAAGACATCCGCTTAAGAAAATAGGCGAGCCTGAAGAAATTGCTGCCCTTGCTACATACTTGTTATCAGACAACTCGAAATGGATGACGGGACAGATACTGCATATAGATGGTGGTATGTCTTCTCTAAAACTATAACTATGCAAGCACAGCTTACACAAACAGATATAGACAGGATAATAGAAATGGCGTGGGAAGACCGCACGCCATTTGAAGCTATTGAAATTCAGTTTGGATTAAAGGAAGCAGATGTCATCAACCTGATGCGCAAACACTCAAAGCCTTCCAGCTTTCGTATGTGGAGGAAACGCATGAACGGACGAGACACCAAACATCTGCAGTTGCGCAGTGGCGATGTTGACCGTTTTAAATGCACACGTCAGCGCGCCATCAGCATGAACAAAATAAGCAAACGCTGATTATTTCTTCTTGTTGAAGAAGTCCCTCAGCTCGCGGCTCATCTCCTCGCCACGGCGCTTCAGGTCTTGCAGCTCTTCTGCCATATTGCGTTGTATGGTATCAAAATCCATAGGCCTGCCTGTGCTCATATATCCCAGATCTTCCATGGTACGGGCTGCAGGTATTATCATCCATGCCAGTATGTACGCTACAAGGCCTATACCCGCAGTCAGGAACAGGACTACCATCACCAGCCTTACTATTACAGGGTCTATATCAAAATAGTTGGCTACGCCACTACATACACCACCCAGTATTTTATCGTAGGTATTTCTGTATAGCCTGCGCGGCTGCGTATAGTCGTACTGCTGACGGTTGCCCTTATTTTGTTGCTCTTGTTGCTCGCCATACATTGCCGGCAGGTAGGTCGTCTTTGTAAAGCCTGCACCTGTTGGTTCATTCAGCTCGCTTGGTGCACCGAGTGTTTGCATTACTTTTTGCACATCGGCCTTGTCTATGGCAGGAGCCCCTGTTTGCAGGCGTATGTAGAACAGCTCTGCAATACGGCTTTCTATATCCTGTATTATTTCGTCTTTGCCTTCCTCTTTGGCAAATTGCTTGCCGAGCGATGCCACGTAGTTTTTAAGCAGTTGATATGCATCTTCTTCTATGGGGATGATGCGCCCCGCTATATTAATCTGGATGATACGTTGCATAGTATATTATTTTGTGTTGGTTAAGTGATTGACAGATTGGCTCAACTCGTCCCAGCTGTTTTTCAGTTGTTCATACAGCCTTTGCCCGTGCGCCGTGAGCGAATAGTATTTGCGTGGCGGGCCCGATGTAGATTCTTCCCAACGGTAGGTAAGCACCTCCGCGTTTTTTAGTCTGGTAAGCAGTGGATAGAGCGTGCCTTCCAGCACTACCAGCTTGGCCTGCTTCAGTTGTTCTAAAATATCGCTTGGGTAGGCTTCTTTTTCTTTTTGGATGATGCCCAGGATGCACAATTCCAAAAGCCCTTTCCGCATCTGCGATTCTGTATTCTCTATGTTCATCTTCACCGATTATGATGCAAACCTATGCAAAAACGTAGTACCATGCAATACATAGTACCATTTTTAGCCTAAGAAATCGGTGTATGGCGGGTTAGGGTCGGTAAACGGCAGTTATTAAAAGTCAAAAACTAGAAAATGACGCTCGTTGGCAAAATAAAATACCTTTGTCGAAGCATATCAAAATAACCTTTTGAAGAAGCGAATACACATAAATACATTCGTACTGATAATAATGATATTATTCATATCATTATTATTCCTGCTTTTCGGATGGGCTGTATGGCATCAATCAAATGGCGGTAACCGTTTGGGTAAATATGGCAAATACATTATTGACATTGCAACTATACCCAATAGCTTCCTCCAACGGTCTGAAGTAAAATCACCAATATGGGAAAAGAATAAAACTACGCAATCTGTAAATTTTGTAAGCAATAAGGCTGACAGCGGCTATCTGTTGATTCCTGCATATGATAAAATGCACAAACAGTTTGTAGTGAAACTATTCTCACTGAATCAACAAAAAACAATACATACCTGGGTTCCGGATCTGACAACTATTGCTCAGCTGAATTCTAAAAATAACGTGTTACTGGAAGATGATTTGTTAGATGCTATCTCCTTCAAAACACAACACCCAATACTTACCAATGATACAGGGTTGATTATAAAAGGCGAATATGGTCTGATAAAACTTGACAAACAATCACATATCGTTTGGTTTACTAAGGGAGTCTATCATCATAGTACAGAAATAGACCATAATGGCAACTACTGGACTGCTGGCCTAATAAAGCCATCGCTATTAGATTCCAATTTATTCCCAGAGGCAAAAGACGATGCAATAGTAAAGTTTGACTCAAATGGTAAAATATTATTTAAGAAATCTATAGCAAGTATACTGATAGAAAACGGAGCCATGTATTTACTAACCGGCATAGGGCAATACGAATCGGATATTATCCATGTTAATGATATACAACCAGTTCTGCGCAACACTATGTATGCAAATCAAGGAGATTTATTTATTAATATTAGAAACAGAAGTACGCTAATACTATATAACCCCACAAACAATAAAATAAAATGGTTGCAGACCGGACCTTGGAGTAATGAACATGACGTATCACTAATTGACTCTAATCGAATAGGTTTACTTGGTAATGATGTCATCAGACATGCCAAAAAGCGGTTTAATTTCATTAGAGGTTATAATAGTTTCTATATATACAACTTTTCTACTAAAGAGGTTGATACACCATACAATGATATAATGCGACAACAGCATATTGCCACAAAATCTGAAGGCCGAATAGAGCTATTGCCCAATGGCGACCTGTTTATAGAAGAAAGCAACTACGGCAGATTGATGCGGGTTAATACCAATGGCATAGTTTGGTGCTATATGGAAATAATAGATAAAACCCACGTATCGGTACTTGGCTGGAGCAGGTATTATAATCGCCTACCTTGGTAATACTTGCAAACTACGCTATCTTCGGCGTTTAATCGATAAACGGCAACATGATTGAATATCCCAGCAAGGTTTCCCTTTCACGGTATATTGCCGATATATTCAAGTACAGGCAATTGCTCGTCCTGCTATCCACAAAGTGGGTAAAGCTAAAATACGAACACTCCTATATCGGTATTGGCTGGATAGTCATTAACCCAATCATCACAACGCTGGTATACACTATATTTTTCGGGCTGGCCTTTGATGTAGATGTGAACAGGCTTAAGTATTTCATTTTCATATACAGCGGTATGCTTCCATGGCTTTTCTTCAGAGATTCATTTCTGGATATATTGGAAGTGTTTACTAAAGAACCCAATACCATCAAACGAACAAATTTTCCCAGAATTATCTACCCGTTATCATCTGTATTACTGAAGTTTGTAGAGTTCTCTTTTGGTCTTATTGTATTAGTGATAACATTACTTGCAAGCGGGCGCAGCATTAGCCCTGCGATGTTTTTATTACCAATATTGATACTTGAGGTTGTTATGTTTTCAATAGGCTTGGGGCTTTTGTTTCTAATACCGTCACTTATATACAGAGATATAAAACACATGCTGCGTTTTCTGTTGCCACTTGGTCTGTATTCATTACCTATTATATATAATATAAGATATGTACCTGCAAACTGGTTGCGTTACTACACACTCAACCCTATGGTATCTGTAATACAATCATTGCGAGCTATCTTGTTTCATGAAACCGTACCTTGGGTGATGCTATATAAAGGCATGTCGGTATCTCTTATTTTATTTATTGCTGGTATTCTTGTATTTAAGAAATACGAAAAGAAAATAGCAGACCTTGTGTAACACCATCGCCGAAATGATAGTACTCAATAATATAGGCAAGCAATTCAGTTCCAAAGACCGGAAATACATCGGTCGATATTTTCTGCGCAATGTATTGAATGACTTTATAGGAATGCTATCCGGCAACCGCAATGATAAGAGGTTGAAAGTATTAAGAGATATCAGCTTCACCGTTAATAAAGGAGAGCATGTAGGATTAGTAGGCAGGAATAAAGCAGGGAAGTCTACTTTGCTACAACTCATTAGTGGCATTTCCGCACCAGATAGTGGCACTATGCGCGTTGAAGGCAATATTATTCCTGTATTTGGCCAAGGCAGTGTATCTACACCCGAAATGACAGGTAGAGAATACATACATTTTTATGCATTGGCACTCGGTTACAGTAAAAAAGTGATTGCAGAACTGGAACAAAAAATCATTGATTTTAGCGAAATAACACAAATAGATACTCCTGTAAAATTTTATTCTACAGGTACACGTACACGCCTTAGTTTGGCAACTACATTACTATTGCCTGCAGACATATATATTCTGGACGAAGTGTTTTATGGAAGCGATGTGTTTTTTAAAGATAAAATATCAACCCGTATACAGGAAATACAAAGCAACCCATCAGTAACTACCATCATGGTAAGTCATCATGAAGATATACTCCGAAAATTCTGTAACAGATTGCTATTAATTGATGAGGGTACCATTGCAAAAGATGGCAGGGTGAATGATGTGCTTGAAGCCTACTACAATAAGTATCATGTAAGTTCTGAAGCTAATGCTTAACTTTGGCGTTGCCATTGCACGTAAGTGATGCGGCGTATCTGATACATGGGTAACATCCTGAAAAAAATATATCACAACAAACGCAGGTATCTTGATATACTTATTACCCTATCCAGCAATGCACTCATCCTGTATCTCGCCATAAGCGAAAATAAGTTGCTATTGGTAATGACACCTTTTCTGGTTCTACGATTTGCCTATGTGTACAATAACTATCTGCTACGTACAAAGCAAAAATCGCAGGAACAATACAAAGAAAAGCTTCCTGCATTTTCCATTATTATATGCACATACAACGAACCTGAAGAAAACCTTCAAAGTCTGTTTGAATGTATTATCAAAAGCACAGCACAGCCACAAGAAATAATTGTAATTGATGACGCCAGCAGTAAACCTTTAAGCATCGGTAATACACTTGGCGACAGATTAAAAGTATTACGTAATGAAAAAAACATCGGGCTGCGGCAATCACAGATTCGTGCAATTGAGGCGTTGCAGCAGGTTGACTATGTATTGCACATAGACTCTGATATGTACTTTGAAAAACACTGTATCGAAGAAAGCCTTAAATTCATTAGCAACAAGCCGGATGGCAATATATTTGGCGTACGCATTACCATAAAAAATGCACAGGATAATTTCCTGAATACATATATTCATTCCAGCTATCACAGCAACTATTACAAGCGTCTGTTTGAAAGCAGCATTGGTATAACATTAGCATGTAATGGTGCTTTTATGTTTACCCGATATGCGTTTATACGCACCATTACTACAGCGTACGGCAATGAGCGTTTTGCCGGCACACCTTTGTTATCTGGTACAGACAAAGCCATTACCAACTTTGCCTTGCAAACCGGTAAGAGCTATACAATACCTGATGTGAGTGTGGTACATGAGCAATTTATATTCAAGGACTACATCAAAAAAATACAACGCACTTTCAAAACAAGCATTATTTATCAGGTTCGTACAATATTCCTTCCCAATGTTTCACCATTGGTTCGAATATTATCAACGCTCGACTTTATTTCTTTTTTCATCTCCGTACCATTGCAGGTACTACTACTGGCTACCTTATTGCAGCTTCCATTTTTCTACATTCTCATGGCATGCTACTTATTGGTCTTAGTAATACGAAATGATAAATCAGTAATAGAAGTAATGAAATATAATACATATCGTATTGCTATCGGCATCTACTTTTACTTATTGAAGATTTTGACCTTGTTGCGTCTAAGGTCTACTGGCTGGGGGAATAGAAGCTAAAGTACTAATATCTTATCTACTACCTGCGGGTCATCTGCCTGCAGCCAGTGCATCTCCTTATCTTTTCTAAACCATGTCATCTGCCTTTTGGCATAGTGGCGGGTATTCTGTTTTATTTTATCTACTGCTTCCGGCAGTGTATATAGACCTTCTATATGTTCAAACAATTCGCTGTAGCCAACCGTTTGCAGATTTTTAAGATGCCTGAGTGAATACAGATTTCTTACTTCATCCAGCAGCCCATTTTCCATCATCTTATCTACCCGCGTATTGATGCGCTCGTACAATACTTCTCGTGGCAATTCCAGCCCCACTCTTACTATCCTGAAATCGCGCTTCTTTTTTTCTCCTGTTCGATAGTTAATAATACTCTCTCCAACAGAACGTTTGAAGATAAGCGCACGCAGCAAACGTGCAGGGTTTTTTATTTCTCCTTCTTTATAAAAATCAGGATCTTCTTCCATCACCGCATGTTGCAGCCATTGCAAGCCACGGGTTTCATATTCGTTATTTACATCGCGTACTACTTCATCACTTACCGCAGGCATGGTATCCAACCCTTCACACAGTGCTTTTATATATAAACCCGTGCCACCGCACACAATTGCGGCATCGTGCGTTGCAAATATATCTTGCAGATAACCCAGTGCCAGTGTTTCATAGTCTGCAGCATCTAGTGCTGTAGTTACAGAATGTGTATCTATGAAGTGATGTTTTACTACCAACAGCTCCTCCGCACTTGGTTTTGCTGTACCAACAGACATCTCTCTATAGCACTGCCTGCTATCGGCCGATACTATTTCAGTACCCAGCCGTTTTGCCAATGCAATAGCGATAGCGGTTTTGCCCACCGCAGTAGGCCCTGCTATGATGTATGCTGTCTTTACCAAGAAAATATATTGTACTGTTACTCCTCGAAGCTATCGCTGCCACCACCTGTATCTAATCCCGAATCCTCAGAGCTTTCCTCTTCGCCTTCGCTACCAAAGCCGTCCATATCATCTTCACCCAGGTCATATTTTTCCTCTACTTCCATCAGCTTATCAAGGTTCACACCCTTCACACCATATTGTGCAGGTGCTACACCTTCTTTGCGTAGTATAAAAGGATATGTTTTTCGCGAATCTTCGTCTTTGCTCACCCCTATCAATTCTACCAGGAAACTCCATTTCTTAACAGGATCATATTCATATACAAATTTATGATCAGGTGTAGTAACCAATGCCGATACAGGTGTCCGCATCATTGACAATGCAGGCGCATCACGCTTATTCACAAGCACTTCAGAATTAATTTCTCTGCCACGCGTCCACTTTTCATTGCTGTCAAAAAACGATGCCGCATGCTTACCATCAAATTCGTAAGCAGTAATGATACACTTGTGAAACTCCAAAAACGTCTGTGTCGGGCGTATTTCTATATCTCTGTACACCAAATCATCTTCTTCCCAGTAAACCCTGAATCTGAATAATGCCATATGTAACGTAAAAATAGGCGAAAAGGTGAATTTGCACCATAGTATCGCATATTTCTCTTTAAGACTTAATTTTACATATTAAAACCAGCATCAGACCAGCTGCCGAATAAAGCTTTTTAATAAAGTTTCATCATTTTTTGTTTGATTAGTAAAAAATGCTACCTTTGCCATCCCAAAAATTTTGAGGCCATGCCAAAGGTGAAGACTCATAGCCGTGCTAAAAAAACTTTCAAAGTTACAGGCACAGGTAAAATACGCAGGTATAAAGCTTTTAAAAGCCACTTGCTGACAAAAAAATCTAAAACGCGCAAACGCCATCTGCGTCAGGCTGCATTTGTACATCCTGCAAATCAGAATCTGGTAAAACGCATGTTGTGCCTGCGCTAAGTAAAAACTATTAATTAAAACGAATTAACACTATTAAAATATGCCACGTTCGGTAAATGCGGTTGCATCTCGCGCGAGAAGGAAGAAAATACTGAAACAAGCTAAAGGTTTCTACGGTAAACGTAAAAACGTATATACAGTTGCCAAAAACGTACTTGAAAAAGGTCTCGGCTACAAATATGTAGGTCGTAAACTGAAAAAACGCGATTATCGCGCTTTGTGGATAGTACGTATCAACGCTGCTTGCCGCGAAGAAGGTATCAGCTACTCTCAGTTCATGGGCAAATTGGCTGCTAAAGGTATCGATCTGAACCGTAAAGTACTGGCTGATCTGGCAATGAATGAGCCTGAAAGCTTCAAGAAAATAGTTGCTGAAGTAAAATAAGCTTCCGACTTAATAATATTCAAATAGCCGCTGCGATTATCGTAGTGGCTATTTTAGTTTCCATCACCTTATTCCAATTGCCTTTACCCCCATGTGTTCTTCGTAGGTAAGACGGGTATTAATGATTGCTTTTTGTCCTTTGGCAAATATCCCATATACAGTACTCCCACTGCCGCTCATAGCTGCATATATGGCTCCTTGTGCATATAGTTGCTCTTTAATGGCAGCAAGCTCAGGGTGTTGAGCAAAAACAGGTGCTTCAAAGTCATTACTAACTACATCTTTCCACTGTTCTATTGGCAATTCAGGCAGTTTTTGCAGGTCGAAAGGTGCAGGCTTTGGTGTTATCATCTTAAACGCCGCTGCAGTAGATACATGCATCTGCGGACAAATCAATTGTATGCTGTATGCCGATAAATCTACAGCAACAGGTTGCATCACCTCTCCCCTGCCAGTTGCATATTGCGGGGTATTCTCTATAAAAAACGGACAATCGCTGCCTAACTGCAGTGCATAGCTTATCATTGCCTCATTAGTAAGCCCCAACGCACAGTAATCATTCAGCAGCTTTATCATAAACGCACCGTCTGCAGAGCCCCCTCCCATACCTGCACCCATTGGTATATTCTTCAGCAGATGGATTGACAATGCTGGAATATTCGGAAAATCCTGTTTCAGCAATTGGTATGCCTTCCATACAAGATTATCATACATATCGCCTGCAACAATTTTTCCGTGCAGGGCAATAACTGTGGTTTCAGCAGGCACTACCTCCAAAACGTCTTTCAAATCCATTACAGGATAAAAAATAGTTTCAAGATTATGATAACCATCTGCACGTTTCGATGTTATATATAAGCCAATATTCAGCTTACAGTTGGGAAAGCAAACCATATACAAAGTGATGCGTAAAATTATCTGTATTTTTGGAATGGCACAGCGTAATATGCCCCGTTCATGAAAGAAGTTATCAGCCTGAAGGACATTCGGAAAAGTTATTATCTCGGAAAGCAGGAATTACCCGTGCTGAAAGGTATCAATCTTACTATCAATAGCAACGAATATGTCGCACTGATGGGACCATCTGGCTCGGGCAAATCTACCCTTATGAATATTATTGGTTGCCTTGACACAACAACATCTGGCCAATACGTACTGAATGGCAAAGACGTTAGCCGCATGGAAGATGATGAACTGGCTGATGTACGCAATGTAGAGATAGGCTTTGTTTTTCAACAGTTTAACCTATTACCACGCCTCACAGCATGGGAAAACGTAGCCATGCCACTGATATATGCAGGCATTGGTAAAAAGGAACGCGAGGAACGTGCTCGTGAAATGTTGGCAAAAGTAGGCCTCGGCGACAGGGCGCACCACAAACCAAACGAAATATCGGGCGGGCAAAGCCAACGCGTAGCCATAGCCAGAGCATTGATTAATAATCCATCGCTGATATTGGCCGATGAACCTACAGGTAATCTGGATACAAAAACATCTGTGGAAATTATGGAGTTATTCAGCCAGATACACTCGCAAGGCAATACAGTAGTACTGGTAACCCACGAAGAAGATATTGCCAACTACACACACCGCATCGTACGCATACGCGATGGTGTGGTAGAAACGGACAAACGCAACAAAGAAACACTTACAACAAGTATTTAATGGCATTCAAGATATACACAAAGACAGGAGACAAGGGCAGCACCAGCCTGATAGGTGGTGTGCGCGTACCAAAGAATCACATCCGCATTGAAGCTTATGGCACTGTAGATGAGCTCAATTCGTTCATTGGCATGGTAAACGATATGGCTGCTAATGAAAAAATAAGCGGCTGGCTACGCGAAATACAAGACCGCCTCTTTACTGTTGGCTCTGTATTGGCAACCAACCCTGATAAGGAAGTAAAGATGAAACTGCCCGATGTACATGATGAAGATGTAACATGGCTGGAAGGATTGATTGATGAAATGAATGAAGTATTGCCGGAAATGCGCTCATTCATACTTCCCGGAGGGCAGCTTGCGGCCTCTACCTGCCACGTAGCACGTTGTGTATGCCGCAGGGCAGAGCGTATATGCGTTAGCATGATAGAACAGCAGGAGCAGGTACCTGAGTTGATTGTACGCTATCTCAACAGATTATCAGACTTCCTGTTTGTATTGGCACGATACATATCTCACATCAACGGCGTTGAAGACCTGCCATGGAGGGCAAGGGTATAACTATATCAAAGCACATCTACAACAGGTACAGACACAAAAACTGCAGTGCCTGTTGTAGTGGGCTTAGAATCTACTTCTATCTGTCCTTTTAAAAGTGCTATCCGGCTTTGGATACTGTGCCATCCAAGCCCGCTTGAATTATTCAGTACAGTCGTATCGAAGCCTTTACCATTGTCCTCTATCATTAAACCTAGCCCCTGACTATCTTTCGAGAACTGGATTTGCACCTCAGTTGCATTTGCATATTTTAAAATATTATTCAACAGTTCCTGCACGATTCTGTATAGATGAATCTTTATTAATTCGGCCGGTTCATTATCCAATTCTTTATCATCTATCATTACCTTTAGCACTCCCGTATTATTAATTGCGCTTGCCAACTCTCTCAATGCTTCTTTAAGTCCCATTTTCACCAATATTGCCGGCATCATGGAGTGAGACATATTTCTCACTTCGTTGCAAGACTGATCGAGCAATAGCATAGCGGTGTTGTACTGCGAAAGTGTTGAGGCATTTTGTCCCAAGTCGTCTTTAAGCATACTTACGTTCAGCTTTACTGCAGACAATACCTGCCCGAGACCATCATGCAATTCCGCAGATATTCGCTTACGCTCTTCTTCCTGCGCATTTACAATAGCATTAATACGTTTGTACTCTGCATCTACTCTCAGCTGTTCGGCCTTTTTATGTTGCTTCAGATAACTATAAGTATATATTATGATTAAGATTGCACCTATCAGCACGAAAAGTGCAACAAACATAAATACTGTCTTTTTGTACTTAATATCCTGCAGCTCATTCTCTTTTTGCAAGAGCTTTATTGATGCATCTTTCTTTTCTGTTTCATATTTGGTTTGCATCTCTGCAATAGCTGTAGAGCTGGCAATATTATAGATAGAGTCCTTAGCTTTTTCTGCATCCATCATGTATTGCAAGGATTTCGCAAAGTCTTTTCTTTTCGTGCTCACATCTGCCAGGCCTTTATTTGCTTCTGCTATATCTTCCTTTTCCCCGTTAGCTTTTGCAAGCGTCAATGCCTTTTTGTAAAAATCCTCAGCTTTCCCAAGTTCATCAGTTGCAGTATATACTTTAGCCATATTATTATACATGCTAGATAAAGCAGATTTATTACCTGTCTTACTACGATAATGCCAAGACAGTTGGTAATATTCCATAGCTTTTTTATAGTCGCCTCGTTCGTAGAAAACATAGCCTAAAGAATTGTACGAATTCCCTATTAGTAAATCATCTTTTATCTGCAACTGGTATTTAAGTGCCTTCAGGTAGCAGCTGATAGCCTTTTGCGTATCGCCCAAATCATGATATACATTGCCAATATTGCCCAGCGATAAGGCTATACCTCTCGTATCATTTAGTTTTTCTTTTATCGCAAGAGACTTCAACTGATACTGTAGTGCTTTCTCGGGTTGTTGTAGCTTACGGTATGCATTCGCAATATTGTTACACACCATTGCAATACCTTTTTCATCATTCAATGCTTCTTTTAGTTTGAGTGCTTCTATGGAATAACTGACAGACTTATCAAGATTCCCTTTTGCCAAGTTGACATTGGCCAAATTGTTGTAAAGCGACCCTATTGAGGATTTGTTGTTAGATTTTTTAGCACTTTCTAATGACACCAAAAAAAACCTTTCTGCATCATAATAATTGCCCATTCTGTAGTATGTATTGCCTATGCTGTTGTTAGCCATTTCAATGGCATCCGAATTCGAATCCTGATTGGCATATTCCAGCGCTTTCTCTGCTGCCTCCAATGCACTAGTATAGTCGTTCATTGCCCAGTATACTGAGCATAAAATACAATATGGCTTTACTTTAGATGCCGGAGGGAGACTTTCGGCAGCTTGTATGCTTTCTTTTGCATACTTCATTGCTTCCTGCTGATTGATTTTATCGAGGTATATATTAGTAAGACTAATCGCTACATCACGTTTAGGTTTGCCGGGGGACATACTTTCAAATGCAGACCTAAGGCTATCAATATTCGAGGTTTGAGCACTGGCAGATAAGCATAAAAAAGCGAATAACGCTACGATATAGTACTTCATATAAAACAACAGGGGAAACTATCAATGTAAAAATAATATTAATATTGAGTACACCTCTGTAAAAAAACAAAATCAGTTAGATTTATAAGATGAAAAAAATAGTCTCGATTCTGATATGCATTTCTTTTTTCTGTTCATGTAAAGAAGATGAAGTAGTACAGAACACACAACCTGACCCCAATAAAAAAATTGATAAACTAAAATGGTGGCTGGGAAATTGGCAAATGAAATCTGCTGATGGATTGGTTATTGAAAGCTGGTCTAATACTTCAGAAAATGAATGGAATGGTTATAGTTATTACATAACACCCAAAGGTGATACTGCCAGCCATGAAACTGTAAGGCTTGTAAATGATAACGACACGCTCTTCTATATCCCGAATGTAAGCAATCAGAACAACGGCATGTCTGTACAGTTTCGGGAATCATTGCTGACAGACTCATCTATAGTATTTGAGAATGCTAGACACGATTTCCCGAAACGTATTGTATATGTAAAAACATCAGACACCTCTATACATGCTTATATAGACGGTAATGGCAAAACTGTAGATTTCTACTACACCAAGATGCGTTAAACTTACTTACGCATTTTACCAATAATGAAAAGTAAGAGTAAGGCACCTACCACTGCCAGGAAAAAGCTTTTGATGTTAAACCCGTTTACATCGCCCCAACCAAGTGCCGTACCTATCCAACCACCAATCACTGCCCCGAAAATGCCTATAACAATTGTTATCAACCAACCACCCGGGTCATCTCCTTTGCGTAATCCTTTTGCAATTGCGCCCGCTATCAGGCCAAACAATGCCCATGATATGATACCCATAGTTAATAGTTTTAGTGCATACACAAGTTACGAAAAAGGGCTCTGCAATTGCAGAGCCCTTTTGTTATTTAACGCTATTTAACTATTAGTGATGATGGTGGTGTGCAGCATGTGCATCAGGCAATTTGTAGAATTCTTCTTCGCTAACTTCCTGTTCTGCAATGCTAAACTGTGTTTCCAGAAAAGTGAAAAGTTTTTCAAACAACAGGCGGCGATAAGTTTCGTCCATTGTTTTATCATCTTTCAGCACTTTCTGCATGTAGCTATCCAACCAAGGAGCATCACCGTCTGCACCCATGCCAAAATACCCCAGCACTTGCGCTTTGATGTGTTCTTTTACTTCTTCAATGCTTACAGAGATACTATTCTCTATTATCAACTTGTCAGATATCAGTGTCCAACGCAGTTGGTGATCAAAACCTCCAAATTCGTTTTCAACTTCTGTTTCAGATTTTGGTTTTTCGCCACCTTCTTTCAACCAACGTTTCAGGAACGGAACAGGCAGTTCGAAAGATGTGTTGTGCACCAGCATTTCATATATCTCATTGTGCAGGCGTTCACGGCTTACACGATCATATTCTTTGCTCAGTTCTGCACGCAGGCGCTCTTTGAAATCAGCTACATCTTTAATCTCGTCGTTAGGGAAAATCTGTGCAAACAGTTCTTCATTCAGCTCGCGAGGTATCAGTTTTGCAACACGTGTCAGAGTGAATTTGTAATAGTTGTTAGCAGCTTCAACACCTTCTTTCAACGGGTCTTTCATGAAGCCAGCCAATTCTTCTGCTGTACAAACATCTGCCGGGCGTATAACGAATGATTCTTCATTCTTTTTACCCATCAGCATTTCCTGCAGCTTAGCAGGCAGTTTTTCCAACAATACTGTATCTTCTACCATTTTAGACTCTGCTGCAACATTACCATCAGCATCGCACAGTTCGTATTTAGAATAGATGATATCATCTTTAGATGTTACTTCAGGCTGAGTTTCTGCATTACCATAGCGTTTCGTGATGCGCTCTGTCTCATCTTCTACCATTTTATCAGCTATCGCTACTTTGTATTTAGTCAGCGCAGCTTTGTTTTTGATAGCACTTATTTCAAACTCAGGCTTTACACCAACTTCAAAAGCAAAGTCAACATCAATTGGTGCATTCATATCCAGGCTCAATGGTTTTTCATTTGGCATTACCATTGGTTGTGCAAATATTGATACCTGTTCGTTCTTCAGATATTCTTCCAGTTTAGAACCTGCAGCACGCAGTACTTCATCGCCGAAGATAGACTGGCCATACATTTTCTTAACCATACCTGCAGGCACATTACCCTTGCGGAAGCCCGGTATATTGGCAGTTTTGGCATATTGCTTCAAAGACTTTTCAAAAGAAGGCATGTAGTCTTCTTTCGTCAGTTTTACGGTTATCTTGTCGTGCAGCGTACCGATGTTTTCGCGCGTTACCGTAGCCATAGTTTATTTTAGTTTTTAAAATGTTTTTAAAAAAAAGCCGATACATTGGTATCGGCTTGTCGTTTTTCAGTGCGGGTGGAGGGACTCGAACCCCCAAGCCTCGCAGCACTAGATCCTAAGTCTAGCGTGTCTACCAATTTCACCACACCCGCTAAACGGGTGGCAAAGGTAATTAATTTTAGTAATGCTCCAAACAGATTTTAGGATTGTCATGTAAATACCATATCTCGGCCAACTATTGTCATACGGCACTAATTGTCATTATTTTTATATCAAGAAAACAGACTAAGATATGACTACTAAAGAAACCAAAGCCTCCCTTTTGGTGGTTGAAGATGAGGAAAGCTTAAGGGACGCGCTTAAACTGAACCTGGAACTGGAAGGATACGAAGTTACTACTGCCGATAATGGCCCCGCGGTTATTAAAATGGTAAAAAATGAGCACTTTGACCTGATAATACTGGATATAATGCTGCCTGATATGGACGGCATCACGGTTTGCGAAACCATACGCATGCAACACAATGATGTACCAATTATGTTTCTTTCTGCCCGCAATACAGGTGCTGACCGCGTGGAAGGCCTGAAAAAAGGGGGAGATGATTATATGACCAAACCTTTTAATCTGGAAGAGCTGCTGTTAAGAGTAGACAAATTAATAGTTAAAGACAAAAAGATTAAAACCCCGCAAGCAATAGCAGACATATATGAATTTGACGGATGTAAAATAGACTTTGCCGCACATGAATGCATAGATGTTAATGGCAAACCTCAGGAATTGAGCAAAAAAGAGGCTGCATTATTAAAATTACTAATAGAACATGAGGGTCAGGTAGTATCTCGCGAGCATATTTTGCAGGTAGTTTGGGGCTATAATGTGTACCCTACTACACGTACTATTGATAACTTCATCCTCAACTTCCGCAAGTATTTTGAGAAAGACAGCCGCAACCCCAAACACTTCCATTCTGTACGTGGTATAGGATATAAGTTTACGGCATGATTGCACCTTTAAAACTTTTTAGTATTTTCATAGCCAAATTTGTATCAAACGATTGTCATGATGCGTAAATACTTAATAGGCGCCTTTGCATTGCTGGCTGTTTTTGTGGTAGCATGTAAGAAAGATAAAAACATGGTTAATGCCACAGTTGTGGATACCGGCGATATTGCAAAAGATGGTTGTGGCTTTTTGCTTCAGTTGGGAAGTGACGGTTCGTTACTACGTCCTAAATACATACCAAGTGCATTTCAGTACAATGGGCTTAAGGTAAAAGTTAAGCTCAATAGGGATGGCGAGGGTGAAACTTGTAACACCTACCCAACTAAAAAGTTTTATGAAGTTGTGGAACTTATAGATATTAAAAAAGACCTTGAGTAATCAAGGTCTTCTTCTTTTAAGCACTTTTGTATTCATTATTTCACTTCCTGAAACATAGTATTCTTTACAAACTCTTCATCGTTCAGTGTATTCAGGAAAGCCTTCAGGTCTTCTTTCTGCTTGTCTGTAAGTGTTATACCACCAGACAACTTATTATCCAGTGTAGGTGATTGCATTATACCTGTTGTATAGTGATTCAATACCTGATCAATGGAATTGAACCTGCCATCATGCATATATGGCCACGTATACTTCAGGTTTCTCAAAGAAGGTGTTTTAAACTTGTACAAATCAGCAGAAGCCAATGTAATATGTGCACGACCGCTATCATTTACGCCTGTAGGAGGTAGGCCGTTATTTCTAAAAGAGAAATCTGTAAACAGTGGTTCTGTATGGCATGTGGCACAGTTCTGTTTGTATACATCATAACCATTCATCTCTTGTTGTGTAAATGCACTACCTGCTTCTCCTCGTTTGTATTTATCATACTTCGCATTGCTGGACACTATCATTCCCATAAACTGAGCAAAGGCCTTAGCTATACGTTGAGAATTCACTGTTTCATCACCAAATGCAGCTTTAAACATACTACGATATGTAGCATCTCCCTGCAGCTTTGTTACAACATTGGCCATTGTTTCATCCATCTCAACCGGGTTCTGTATCGGGGCTATGGGTTGATTTTCAATGTGATTAATGCCTCCATCCCACATAAATGAGGTATGCCAGTTGAGGTTGAAAAGTGGTGGTGAGTTTCTGTTACCAAGTAAATCATTAATACCGTGGCTTACGGGATGATCTATCTGGGCAAAGCCCGAAAATTGCTGATGGCAGCTACCGCATGATATAGTATTGTCTTTAGACAACCTGGCATCATAAAACATTTTCCTGCCAAGTTCAAAACCAGCTTTACTAAGCTGATTATTAGTGTAATTATAATTAGGCGAGGGCCATCCTTGCGGAACATTAAAAGCTAATGGCAGTTCGGCTTTTACATCCATATCAGGGTCTGGCTTACATGACTGCGCCAAAGCTATTGATGATAAAACAAATACTATACTAATCTTACGTATCATAATTAATCAATGTGGTCTATCGAAAACATATCTGCATAGTTATCGGCAATTATTTTTGTACTGTTTGCAGACACAACATCTATGTCCTTGATTTTTATAGTTGTTGGCGTTTTAAACCATTCTAAAGCATCTGCTTTTAAGTGTATAGTCTTTGACTGTTTGTCTGGCAATGTAATGTCTTTACTTAACGATACAGTCCTGATTGCATTAGCAGTACCACTATACCCTCCAAGATGATATAAAACTATACCTCCCGAACTTGATGGAGACTTACCTTCAAGCTTTGCCATAATATATCCTGTATTCCAATCCCAGAACATTCCTGAATTAGGATCAAGGTCTCCGGTTTGTGCACCGGATACATTGTGAGCACTATCCACGCCTATCATAAAACTTATTGTCTTGTAGTTACCAGGCGGTACATTTACTATAGTAAATGATTTAGTAGATGCATTATTTTCTCTTACTAAATGATAACTTTCTGGTTCGGTATATACAAAACCATCATCTCGAGTAAGCTTTATATTCGATATAAAGTAATTGAACACTGATATCTGCAATGAGTCGCCATTTTCATTTTTATACCAAATATCATTCAGCTTAAGTATTTGACTACCGGCATAGTTTTCAATTGCAATATTTATTTTAGCTGCAGGATTTGAGTCGACTATCGTATCCGGCTTTTTTGTACAAGCTACCGATTGCAATACAATCAGAAATAAAAATCCGAGCTTTTTCATACCTACTAAATTACGAAATATCACCATGCTAAATCGTCATCATTTTTATGACTTTTTTTATAAAATGCCCTACTCCTTACTTTTTGTAATTGCCTGTTATATATCAGTTTAGCTATTTCTATAGCTGCTTCTTTATCTATCATAGCAAGGGTTAGTTTTTTTTCGGGAATATCCAGCCTGTACATCAACTGAAAAAAAGCATCTGGCCCTTTTGCAGCAATAGCCCCCACCTGCAGAGCAAGGCTTTCTATTATTTCCTGTTCAGATACAATACCGTGCAGAGAAATTCCATATTCAGCTTCCAGCTCCCTGTTTACTATTTCTTGCTCTTGATCCATATTCATAATACAAAAAAGCCGCCAAATAAGGCGGCTGATACTTATAAAGTTTGCATTGCTTTCAACACTATGTCTTTTACCTCAGAAAGCGGTACGCGCTCCTGCAACATGGTATCTCTATAGCGTATTGTAACCGTTTGGTCTTCTTTGGTCTGACCATCAATAGTTACGCAGAATGGAGTACCAATGGCATCCTGCCTTCGGTAGCGTTTACCTATCGAATCTTTTTCTTCGTAGAAGCATTTAAAATAAGGACGGCAAGTATCCATCAGCTCTCGTGCTATTTCCGGCATGCCATCTTTTTTAGTTAGTGGCAATACAGCCAGTTTGATTGGTGCTACTACCGCTGGAAACTTCAATACAACACGGCTATCTTGTTTTTCTTCTGTGCTCAAATCTTCTTCCTGATACGCCTCACTCAATAGCATCATAACCGTACGGTCTAGTCCAATAGATGTTTCGATAACATACGGAACGTAGTGTTGGTTTATTTCAGTATCGAAATAAGTTAGTTTTTTTCCGCTGTATTCCTGATGACTCTTCAAATCGAAGTCTGTACGGCTGTGTATACCTTCTACTTCTTTAAAGCCCATCGGGAAATCATATTCTATATCGCATGCGGCATCTGCATAGTGCGCTAGTTTTACATGGTCGTGAAAACGATACCGGTCAGCAGGAATACCCAGACTCAGGTGCCATTTCATACGTGCTTCTTTCCAGTATTCGTACCATTCTTTTTGTGTACCAGGGCGTACAAAGAATTGCATCTCCATCTGTTCAAACTCGCGCATACGGAAGATGAAACCACGTGCCACTATTTCATTGCGGAAAGCCTTACCCGTTTGTGCAATACCGAATGGTATTTTCATACGGCCTGTCTTCTGCACATTCAGGAAGTTTACGAATATACCTTGCGCCGTTTCAGGACGTAGATACACTTTGTTATCCTCCGGATTATCAGATGCTACTGCACCCATCTCTGTAGAGAACATGAGATTGAACTGACGAACATCTGTCCAATTACAAGTATCACTAACGCTGCATTTAATCTTATTGTCTTCTATGAGCGATTTCAACCCTGCAAAATCATCTGCTTCCAGCAATTGCTCCATTTTTTTAATTAGTGCTTCTGCATCAGCAGCGGGTAATGTTTCTGCATAGCCTTCTATCAGATGATCTACGCGATAGCGTTTTTTGCTGTCTTTATTATCAATCATCGGGTCGCTGAAATTATCAACGTGTCCGCTGGCTTTCCATACAGTTGGATGCATAAAGATGGCAGCATCAATACCAACTATATTGTCATGCATACGTGTCATACTGTTCCACCAATAGTCACGTATATTCTTTTTCAATTCTACGCCATACTGCCCATAATCATAAACAGCGCTCAATCCGTCATAAATTTCGCTGCTTTGAAATACAAATCCGTACTCTTTACAATGTGCTATAATGCTTTGTAGCTTATTATCATTTGCCATAACGGCGCAAATGTAGCTATTTTCTACAAGGCTATATATGCTCGGCTCACCTATCACATATGTTAAAATGACAATATTAAAAAAAGATTAATAATTATATTGTTTTTGTTCAAATCTTCTTATATTCGTAAACACTCAATATTTAAAAACTACAACTACAATGAAAAAATTATTACTCGCTTCATTCGCTTTGGCAGCAGTTGGTGCAAATGCACAAACTAAGAAGGTTATCCTTCATGACTACACTGGTGTTAACTGTCAGTTTTGTACAGACGGTACAACAGTTATTGAGGGCATGCTAGCTTCAGACCCTACTAACTTCATTCCGATACAAATTCACACTGGCTCGTACACGCCATCTACCAGCCCGCTTAAAACTGCGGAAGGTGATGCATTTGATGCTGCTGCACAACCTTCAGGCTATCCTGCCGGATCTGTTGACTACGTTAAGTATAGTTCTAACACAACAGTAGCTATGGGTAGAGGTTCTTGGAGTGCAGCATATAGCACTCAAAAAGCTAAGCCCGCTATTGCATCTGTTGGTATAGCTAATCGTGTTGATAAAGGTAGTGACACATACGAAGCTGACATCATTGTTCAATTTACTGCTGCTCCTACTGCAGGTGTACCTATTACGGTAAACTTCATGGTTATTGAAGACAGTATCAAAGCTGACGGTGTTTTAAAGCAAATCAACTTCTCTGGTGGTCCTAAAGGTGGTAAAAGCCCGCTAACATACGCCGCTGACGGATATGTTCACAACAACGTACTTCGCAAAACTTTAGGTACTACATGGGGTTTTTCAGGTGTAATTCCTGCAACACCGGTAATAGGTACTAAATACACTAAAAAAGTAACTTTCACTGTTGATCCTACTTGGGTTAAGAAAAACTTAAGGGTTGTAGCATATGTTTCATACAATGGCACTACTGTTACTACACAAAGAGAAATCATCAACGCTGAAATGATGAAACTTTCAGGTTTCTTCAAAACAGGTGTTAATGAAGTAAATAATAACAACCTGAGCATCCTCAACGTATACCCTACACCTGCAAAAGTTGGTGATGTTGTTTATGTTGAATACAATACACCTACTACAGAAAAAGTATCAATGAATGTTTACAATCTGTCAGGTCAAAAAGTAGCAACTCCATATTCTAGTGTTGACGTTCAAGGCGCTCACACTATGCAATTCAAAACTGCTCTTTACAATCTGGCTTCTGGTACATACATTCTGGAAGTTGTATCTGAAAGTGGTAGCAGACAAACTCAAAAAATCGTTCTGCAATAATTTTTTATTCAGAACTTATATAAATAAAAATGGCTTCCAGATGGAAGCCATTTTTATTTATAGTATAATTCAATTTAAAGTAATGCAATAGCGTTGCTCAACCGTTTACCCAACTCTCCTTTACCAATCATTTCCGCAATATGGAATACTCCGGGCCCGTACTTACCTCCTACCAACATTATACGTAGCGGCAGTAAAACATCACCCTTTTTAAGCCCATTAGCAGCCATTACTTCGTTGAAATTAGCCTCAAGTGCCTCGTGTGTCCAGTCAGTAACTGCATCCAGCCCTGCTATCCAGCTTTCAAAGAAAGCTTTCTTCTGCTCGTTCCATTTATCCTTAATAGCACCGAGCTCGGTTATTTCAGGGGTTTTAAAGAAGAAATGTCCTTGTTCCCAGAAGTCTGGAAGTAACGTACAGCGTTCTTTAATAAGTCCTACTACTTTTTCGAGATAAGCATCTTCTGTTGTTACACCATTTGCAGTTATATATGGTTTAGCAAGCTGCACCAGCTCTGCATCTGATTTGCGTTGAATGTATTGATGGTTGTACCATTTTGCCTTTTCATAGTCAAACTTGGCACCACCTTTATGTACACGGCTTATAGAGAACTTCTCAATCAGTTCATCCATAGAGAATATCTCCTGCTCAGTCCCTGCATTCCAACCGAGCATTGCTAGGATATTGATAAATGCTTCCGGCAAGAAACCACGCTCGCGGAAACCCTGTGTCAGCTCACCCGTTTTAGGATCTTTCCAATTCATGGCAAATACTGGGAAGCCCAGACGTTCACCATCGCGCTTGCTCAGCTTTCCATGCCCATCAGGTTTCAGTATCAGTGGCAGATGTGCCCATTCAGGCATTTTATCGCCCCATCCAAGATTTCTCCATAACAAAATATGTACAGGAGCACTTGGCAGCCACTCCTCTCCACGGAAGGCATGCGTAATCCCCATCAGGTAGTCATCTACAACCACTGCCAGGTGATAAGTAGGCATACCGTCCGCTTTCAGCAATACTTTATCATCTACCAGATTGGTATCAAAATGCACTTCACCACGTATCATGTCTGTAAACACCACTTGCTCATTCTGTGGCATTTTGATGCGCACTACGTATGGTGTTCCTGCATCTATCAGCTTCTGTGCTTCTGCTATACCCAATGCCTCAGAGTTTCGCATCTGCATACGCACTTTAGCATCGTACTGCGGTGTGGGGTTAGCTTCTGTTTTCAGATTGGCTCGCATTGCTTCCAGTTCTTCGGGCGTATCAAAGGCATAATATGCATGTCCTGCATCTACCAGTTGCTTGGCATATTGGTAGTAGGATGCTTTACGCTCGCTTTGGCGGTATGGCGCATGTGGGCCACCTTTCAGCGGACTTTCGTCTGGCTCCAACCCACACCAGCTAAGGCAATTGTAGATATATTGTTCTGCACCTTCTACATAACGAGTCTGGTCTGTATCTTCTATACGCAACACAAACTCACCACCATGGTGCTTTGCAAACAGATAATTATATAAAACAGTACGCACGCCGCCAAGGTGCAAACCACCTGTAGGACTCGGTGCAAAACGAACTCGAACGTTGCTACTCATAAGGCTGCAAAGTTAATGTGATAATCGGGATGATGTACCAATTATTGCCACTTCATGCTATTGGCAAATGCAACAACAGCATTTTTACTATATGTATTATTTCCTATGGCTGCTACCCACTTTATTCTGCGGATGGCATTGCTGATAAAAACCCCATCAGCATGTTTTAAAACGGCTGGCGTCAATAATTGTTCTACCGCCTCAGTATGCTCCATGATATACCTGCGCATCACGCCACTGATGCAGCCTTCAGACAACGGCGGGGTATATATTACATTATCTTTTATCCAGAAGATATTAGCTATAGTAGTTTCAATAATATTTCCTGCACTGTTCAGTATCAGCGCGTCATTCCACTTGTTTTCTTTTGCCAGTTGTGCAGCCAGTGCATACACAAGTGCATTAGTGGTTTTGTGGTTGGCGATGCTATCATTTGCCTTTGCAAGCTCCTGCGCAATGCCCATAACAAGCCCTGCTTCATTCAACTGAAATATATGCTCTTCCAACGGATAGCATTCAATTATGTATTGCGGTTTTTGGCTTTTCCCATCAAACAAACCGCCATCATCTGCATATAGCTGCAAGCGTACCCTACATAAATGTTCCAGCTTATTTTTTCGTACAGTTTTGAGCACTTCTTCCTCAAGTATAGTAATTGTCAGCAGCTTCGGAAGTTCCAGATGCAGTGCTTTCAACCCTACCGTCAACCTTTCCCAGTGGTATGAAGCCAACGCTATTTTACCGTCCTTAATAAGCATGGTTTCAAACAGGCCGTAGCCATAGCGGAAAGACCTGTTATCTACCGATACCATTGCATTTTCTGCCTCTGTTATTTTACCGTTCAGGTTGGTGTAGCGCAAGCGTATGAGATTATCAGCTAAAGGTCTGAAAACTTGGTGCAATAATGAAATCGGCTTATCGTACTTTTGCACAAACTTTTTGGGTTTATGAAGTTTGAAAAAGGGGTTTCGGTACAGTGGCTGGCCGAATTTACGGGAGCTAAACTGGTGGGCAATACTACGCAATTAGCTACAGGCATCAACGAGATACATAAAGTAGAATCGGGCGATATTTCTTTCGTTGATTTTGAAAAATACTATAGCAAGTGTCTTAACTCTGCCGCTACCATCATCATCATCAATAAAGAGGTAGAATGCCCTGAGGGTAAAACACTATTGGTTTGCGATGATCCTTTCAGTGCATATGTGAAAATCGTTACTCATTTCCGCAGCTTTGTACTATCTGATAAGCAAATAAGCGAAACGGCCGTCATAGGCGAAGGTACCCACCTGCAGCCGGGTGTAGTTGTGGGCAATCATGTAATGATTGGTAAAAACTGTCTGATACACGGCAATGTAGTTATCTACGACCATTGTGTGATAGGCGACAATGTTATTATACATGCAAACACTGTAATTGGTGCAGATGCTTTCTACTTCAAACGTCGTAAAGAGCGTGCTGCGCAGTACGACAAGCTGGAAAGCTGTGGCCGTGTGATAATTGAAGACAATGTGGAAATAGGTGCTTGCTGCACAATTGATAAAGGCGTGAGTGGTGACACCATCATTGGCATGGGTACTAAGTTCGACAACCATATACACATTGGCCACGGTGCTGTAATTGGCAAGAATTGTCTGTTTGCAGCACAAGTAGGTGTTGGTGGTAAAGCCATAATAGAAGATGAAGTTATACTATGGGGACAGGTAGGTGTTAGCAAAGACCTGACAATTGGCAAAGGCGCTATTGTATATGCACAGAGCGGTGTGGCACAAACCATAGAAGGCGGTAAAATATACTTTGGCAGCCCTGTAGAAGATGCCAAATCAAAAATGAAAGAACTGAACTGGGTGAAGCGTATTCCTGAAATATGGGAGAAGCTGAACGAGAAAGCATAAAAATAAAGCCCCGATAAACGAGGCTTTATTTTTTACGTTCTTTCCATTCTTTCTTTAGCAGGCCTGTTATCGCAAGGTCGGTAAACATACCATTCATAATATAGCTATCGCGGATAATGCCTTCTACTTTAAAACCCTGCTTCTCTGCAATTACGGCACTGCGTTTATTGCTTGTTACAAAGTGAATTTCCAGCTTATTCAGCCCTACTTTCTCAAACAGGAAATCAATAAATCTTTCAAGGCAGGCAGATACAATTCCTCTGCCCTCGTATTCCTTACTTATCCAATAGCCAAGTTGCGCTTTTTGCAGTGTATGGTCCCACTGGTGCATGCCTATACCGCCTATTATCTTTCTTTTATGAAAGATGCCCAACGCAAGTGCTTCCTGATTGTTTTGCTGTTGCAGCGAAAGCTGTATAAACTGTTGCGAATGCTCGGGTTTGGTTGTACCGTCTACCCATATCAGCCACGGGCGCAGGTGCTGGCGAGACTCCTCTACCGAACGAAACAGTTCGGCAGCGTCTTCCAGCTGATACGAGCGCAGTAGCAAGTCATCGTCTATGAGGATAGATACCATAGACTGTGAATATAATAAATTAGTGTTTAAAGTGACGAACGCCTGTCATTACCAACGCCATGTTATTGTCTTTACAATACTGGATGGTATCATTATCGCGAACAGAACCACCCGGCTGAATCAGTGCCATAATACCTGCCTGATGTGCCATGCAAGCACAGTCATCAAACGGGAAGAATGCATCCGAAGCCAGTACTGCACCATTCAGGTCGAAGCCGAATTGTTTGGCTTTTTCCAGCGATTGACGCAGCGCATCTATACGGCTTGTTTGTCCGCAGCCTTTACCTACCAATTGCTTGTCTTTTACCAATGCAATGGCGTTAGATTTCAGGTGCTTGCAGATGATGTTCGCAAATGCCAAATCAGCCCTTTCAGCTTCAGTAGTATTGCGTGCGCCTGCTTCTGTCCAGTCTGCATAGTTTGATTTGTCTGCAGCCTGTACAAGTACACCATTCAATATGCGTTTGTATTCTTTTTCAGGATAGAAGCTTGCTTTCTGTTGCAACAGTATGCGGTTTTTCTTGCTTTTCAGCAATGCTAATGCATCTTCATCAAAAGATGGAGTAATCAGTACTTCAAAAAACAGTTCGTTTATTTTCTGTGCAACCGCCATGTTGATAGGTTGGTTGGTAACCAGCACACCACCAAATGCGCTTTCAGGGTCGCCTGCCAATGCGGCTTCCCAAGCAGTTACTACATCGCTGCGTTCTGCAACACCACACACATTTGTGTGTTTTATGATAGCAAAAGCAGGATTTGAGAATTCAGACATAATCTGGCACGCAGCATCTATGTCTACCAAGTTGTTATAAGAAAGTTCTTTACCGTTCAGTTTTGTAAACAGCGCATCAATATCGCCATAGAAAGCAGCCGCCTGATGTGGGTTTTCGCCATAGCGCAATGGCTGCTTATTAGCTACCGCCAGTTGGAATTCTGCAGTGTCTGTACCTTTTACAAAATAGTCTGCGATGGCAACATCATAATGCGCACATTCTACAAATGCGGCAGCAGCCATCTTCCTGCGGTCTTCCAGTGCTGTTTCACCATTTTTAGTGTTCAGCAATTCCAGCAGTTCGTCATACTGGTTGCGAGACGCCACGATGCACACATCTTTATGGTTTTTAGCAGCCGCACGTATCAGCGATACACCACCGATGTCTATTTTTTCGATGATTGCTTTTTCGTCTGTAGTACTCTTTACTGTTTCCTCAAACGGATACAGGTCTACAATCACAAGGTCCAGCAAAGGAATTTCGAATTCCTGTACGTGTTTTTGATCATCTTCAAAATCGCGGCGGGCAAGGATACCACCAAATACTTTCGGGTGCAGTGTTTTAACACGGCCACCTAGTATAGACGGATAGCTTGTTACATCTTCAACCGGAACACAAGGGATACCAAGGTTTTCAACAAATGTTTGGGTACCACCTGTAGAATAGATAGTAACACCCAGTTCATTCAGTTTACGAACAATTGGTTCCAGACCATCTTTGTAAAAAACAGATATCAGTGCCGATTTGATGCTGCGATTCATGCAAAAAAACTTTTAACAGGTACGAAAATGAGCCGCAAAGATAGGCAAAACAGGGCGTAAACTTATAATATAAATGTACCGTTTCGGGAAACAGTCCAGATATTGATACCCTTTGTACGGGCATCCGTTGCTATAGCCTCTTGTTTGGTACGGGATATATTATTTCCCAATACAATCTGCACCGGGCTGTACGTGGCCTGCACCTGCGCTATATCTTCTGGGCGTGCAGCAAAATTGATAACAACATAATCTACCGGAAACTTGCTATTGCCACTATCCATAGCATCCAACACCAATACCTTTTTACCCCTTACTACAAATAGCCTGTCGTTTTTATATCTCCTGTCATTCCATACACCATAACCACAATGTGCGGGTTTTAGTACGTAGTTTTTCTTGCGTTCGTCAATAATGGTATCTGTATTTATCACCCAATGCTTTTTGCCATCTATCAGTTCTATGTGGTTTATCTTATTGATATTGTAAACAACAAGATTGTGTTGATGCAATGCTTTCCATTCATCGAGATTGAAAAGTGATAGCAATACCACCATTGAGGCTAAGCCAACATAAAGCCCTCGTTTATTTTTCTGTAATAAGTAATAACCAATACCTGCAATTACTACATACAACAATACAAGCTCTGCGCCATCTATCTGCAAAAAATTGAACGCTCGCGGATTAACATTCTGCAACCCGTAAACTAACCCATTAAATACTGACACTATCAACTCAATCGCACTCCCAAGCAAAGTAGCTACAGGTACCAGTGAACTCAATGCTACTAAGAGCACACCACCAATCAAGGCAAAGCCCATAAACAAATAAGCAATTACATTGGCTACTATAAACTGCAACGGGAATAAATGGAAATAATAAACAACCAATGGCGATACCAACAATTCGGCGGCAAGGCTTGCTGCTACTACCTGCCACAGTCTTCTCAAAACTACATTGACTGGCACATACAATTTATATATCGGCCTGTAGAACAGTATCAATGATAATACGGCTACAAAAGACAACTGAAAACCTATAGCATACAGCCACATAGGCTCTGCACACAATAGTATAAATGCAGTAGCAAGTAGATGATTAAGACTATGGGAAGACTTATCGAAAGCAAAACCAATACCCAGTATAGAAAACATCAAAGCAGCCCTCACAGCACTTGGCGGTGCACCACTCATCATCACATATACCCAGACCAATGGTATTGCAGCAATGTACTTGACCCATTGCCATTTCTTATGTTTTATCCAACCTAGCAGGAAAGTAATGAGCAAAAAGAAGAATGAAATATGTGAACCCGAAATAGCCACAATATGTATAATGCCTGTTTCTGAATATGCCTGTCGAAGGTCTGCATCCATATTTGCTTCTTCACCTACCAACATTGCCTGCATCAACCCAAGTACTTGCTCGTCCTTTATATACCTGGCAATAGCAGCAACAGACCAGTTGTGCAAACGTTGAATAAAGGGTAGATTTTGGGGTAGTGTTTTTGCAAATAATACGATTTCATTAGCTGCCAGAAATTGTTGATGGTAAATATTATTTCTGTTGCAGTAAGCCGCATAGTCAAATTCAAAAGGATTGCCACTTCGCTTTATCATTTGCCATTTATCGGGCAACATTATGGTATCTCCCTGATGAATATTTAGCAGATGTTCATCTTTAAATACATATACAAAAGCCTTCCCTTCAGATGCTTTTACTGTATTCGCATCTATCGTTCGCAGCACTTCTACTTCCAGCTTCCAAGTCCTTTCTTTTTCTGCAGGTGTACTTACAACCCTTGCTACAAAAGCTTTTGCTTGCTTGTTTGCAAACCAATCCTTGTCGTTTCTGATGTCGTTGAAATAACAGAGGACCCATGCAGCAGCTATCAATGCGATATGCAAAGAAGCAAAACGCAGGTATTGCACCAGCTGATTAGTTGATTTTGTAAACGCAAAGATTCCAAACAGTAAAGTGCTGATAAATACAACAGCAAGTACTACGCTTAAATCAAAAACGGAAAAATATCTGTAAACCAAAATACCCGCAACCAATGGCAACAACAAACGCAGGAACGGAACACGCTCCCAGATGTACGCTTCATGTGTGGGCCATTTCTTCATATTGTATTAGGGGACTGCTACGCCTGCCTGCAATGTGGTCAACCTGTTGCGCGCTATCTGCACAAAAGTACTGCCACCATATTCCATTATCAACATTTCGTAATACTTCTTAGCATCGTTTGGCTTGTTCATGTAACGCTCATAGATATCAGCTATACGAAACACCGCATCATCGCCCAGCACATCTTTACCATGCTTTGCATGTATTGTTACCAAATACTCAATTGCTTTTTCGTATTCACGGTGTTTTTGTGCGAGCTTCGCTTTTTGCAGCAGTATATCATCATACAACGGGTGCTGCGGATAGTTGGTTACAATGCTATCCAGCAATGCATCTGCGTCTTTGTCTTTGTTCTGAAACAACAGCAGGTCTGCATATGCAAATCGCTTCAGCGGTGTAAAGTTGCTATCCTCAGTTATATTTTCTGTTATCAGTATAGAGAGATATAGCGCATCATTCGCTATCAGTTCCGCGGTTGATGCTTTCAACACTGTCAACTGGCCTTGTGCCCAATCAAAATCGCCACGATAATACGCCAGCTTTGCATTCCTGAAACGTGCCTCTTCACCCAACACATCTTCCCTAAATGCCTTATCTACCTGACTGTACAACAATGAAGACTCCCAAACATCGCCATCCAGTATCATATAGTCGCCCAGTTGCACCTTGCATTGTCCGTTCAGCATTTTAGTAAGCCCAGGTTGCTCCAGTGCTTTTTTCAGTATTGCAATACCTGCTTTAGGATTGTTATTGTACTGTGCCTGTAGTTTGGCATAATCGCAAACTATATCGTTTGCATAAAACTGTGGCGACTGTGTAAAGAAGGCGTCATATTGTTTCAACAGCGCATCTACATCCTGCTGTGAAAAATTCACATTCTTCTGCAGTGCAGCGAATTGCGCTGAAAGCCTTTCGCTTGCTGCAATAGTATAATAGGGAATATCATTACCAAGACTTATAATCTCATCATATGCCTTTACGGCTATATCATACTTCTCTTCTTTTACCGCATAGCGTGCAAAACCAAGTATTCTGCTTCCTTGTTCTTTCAGCCTAGTATCCAGTGCCACAACCTGCATCAGTGCTCCGTCCCAGTCGTCTTTCTGCGTATACAGCCAAGTAAGTAAATCTGTGAAGAAAGGATTATCCGGTTGTTCGTTTATCTTTTTGATGAGTGCTTTCTGTCCTGCTTGTAGTTTCTTGGGGTCATTGCCTAATATCTCCAGCAGCCCTGCTTTTGTATCTTCTGCACCATTCATCATAAATGCCTGCCCACCATCCAGCATTACAGCAATAGCTTTCTCAGTCTCTCCTTTTTTAGCATACAGCCTCGAAAGCGGGCCTGTATACATATAGTTCACACGAAACTGTTCTCTTACACGCTCATATGTTTTAATGGCGTAGTCGTCGTTGCCCATTGCTACAAACTTATTCGCCACCTGTCTTGTCCAGTTGTCATCACCGTTCAATCTTGCTATGGCCTCGTCATATTGCTCTGTTGCTTTTTTGTCTTTACCTGCCGCTTGCAATACCCTACCTGCATCTACAAAAGGCATTGGCCAGTTGGGCTTGCCCGATTTTTGTATCTCTACAATCTTTTCAGCCTCTTTATAGTTTTTGGTTTGCAGCAGTAGTTCCAGATACTCAGTATATACATCATTGTCTGCAGGGTTTTGTCCATACATTTTCTTGTATGCCTCTGCAGCTTTATCGTACTCTTTCTTTTCGGTAAATGCACGCGCCTGCGTCAAAGGGTCTGACTGTGCAAAAAGCACATTCACCATTAATAACAATACTATAACCGAAACTATTCTTTTAGCCATTCTCTTATTACTCGCTCTTGTCCTTGTTAAACTGTTCACCATTCCACACATACACCAGCCATTTACCCGTTACGTTTTTACTTTCCACAACAGGCACCAACAGCTTTCCTTTTACAAGATGTATGGTGTAGCGTTCTTTCATTTTTTTAAAATCGTAGTTAGATGCGTGATCGTAAGAATATTTGACAATGGCAGAACCACCAAATACCATGGCATCTTTCAAACCATCTTTTATACTAAGTGCCTGCACACCTTTTGTAACTCCTTGCTCCACACTTTGAGCGGTAAAGAATGGCAAATAATATTTTACACCGCCATTACCCGCTACCGCTTCAACAGAAGTATACATATAGCCTGTAGGTGTAGATTCTACTATATTCTCAGGCACTTCATTCATAACTGCTGTTTGCAATGCACCGTTGATTTCATAAACAGCTACTGCGTTGTAGTAGTGTGTTGACAAGCCTGCTTGTATATCCCAGCAATAGATGCGAAGCTTTTTATCTTCTGATGTTACGTATTTCAAATCACTGTTTTCTGACAGCTTTATATCCACTTTCAGCAATTCTGTTTTACGCTTCCCTTCGCTCAGTAAATATTGAAGCAATTGCCTGTTTGCATTTTTCACAGAGTCGTCCTGATTTACCTCTCCCGGAAAACTTGTGTCTTCTGCAGAATATTCGTACCTCCAGTATTGTATATGCTGTAGATGCGCATTCAGTTCCTTCTCTGCATTTTGTGCATACAAAGGGCCTGCCAGCAGTAGTGCGATATATAGGATGATTGCTCTAAATTTCATGAAGGTTTAGTTTCTCAGTGGCTTGCCTGTTTGCAATATGCTTTGCAGGCGTTCCAGTGTTTTGCGTTGTCCGCACAGGCTTAGGAATGCTTCACGTTCCAGATCCAGCAGATATTGTTCACTCACCATAGTAGGTGCACTCAGGTCGCCGCCACACATTACATGCGCCAACTTTTCCGCAATGAATTTATCGTAATCGCTGATATAGTTACCCCTCCACATACCATGTATTCCTGCCAGCAACGGACCGAGTCCACTACGTCCTTGCACTTTTATGTCTTTACGCATTACAGGTTGTGTATAGCCTTGCTCGTGCAACATCAACACTTTGCGTTTTGCATCAGCAATCCGTCTGTCAGGGTTGATGGATATAGCATCTGTTCCCTTACGCAGGATAGAAAGCTCGTAAGCCTCGTGTGCAGATGTAGATACTTTTGCTGTACCGATATTGATGAACAATTGTTGCAGATAGTTCAGCTCTATATCTTCTTTTATGTTTCTGTCGCTTGCACGTACTACCATTTCTTTAGTGCCACCACCACCGGGTATCAGGCCCACACCAAGTTCTACAAGGCCTATATAGCTTTCCGCAGCAGCCTGTACCGCATCTGCATGCAGGCACATTTCGCAACCGCCACCCAGTGTCATACCATGTGGAGCAACTACCACAGGCACACTGCTATAGCGCAGACGCATGGTTGTATTCTGGAACTGGCGTACCGCCATATCCAACTCATCGTACTCCTGCTCTGCAGCAAACATGAATATCAGTCCTACATTGGCACCCGCACTGAAGTTGGCGCCACCGTTTGCTATTACAAGTCCGTTAAATTTCTCTTCTGCTATGGCTACCGATTTCTGCACTGCATCAAGTACCTCGCCACCTATACTGTTCATTTTGGTATTCCATCTCAATGCTACCACGCCATCGCCTATGTCATAGAGTTTACATGCACTATTCTTCCACACCACTTTTTCATCCAGATGCTCCAACAGTATGAATGTACCTTCACCCGGTATTGCCTTATATGCCTTAGTAGCTACATCGTAATACTTACGCTGTCCGTTTTCTGTTTTGTAGAATGTGGTATTGCCTGCAGCCAGCATATCGTTTACCCACGCAGCAGGTTGTATGCCTGCAGCCTTCATCTGTTCTGCAACTTTTGCCACACCAAATACATCCCAGCTTTCAAATGCACCTATCTCCCAACCAAAGCCTGCTTTCAGGGCATCGTCTATTTTGTATAGTTCGTCTGCTATTTCAGGAATACGGTTGCTTGCGTATGCAAAAAGCATATGGTGGAATAGCCTGTAAAACTCGCCTGCTTTATCTTGTCCTGCATACAGTGCTTTCAATCTTTGTGCAAGGTCATCTATCGGCTTGGCTACTTCAAGTGTAGCGAATTTCGTTTTCACTTTCGGGCCATACTCCATTGTTTTCAGGTTCAATGTCTGTATGTCCGACTTACCACCTTCACCTTTTACTTTCTTATAAAAGCCTTGTCCTGTTTTATCGCCCAGCCACTTGTTCTCTACCATTTTTTCGAGAAAAGCAGGCAGTATGAATATATCTTTCGCTTCATCATTCGGTACGTTTTGCGGCAATGCCTTCGCTACATGCACCAATGTATCCAAACCCACCACATCGCCTGTACGGAAGGTGGCAGATTTTGGCCTACCCATTACAGGACCCGTCAGTGTATCAATTTCATCTACCGTCATATCTAGTTGCTGCATAGCATGGAATACCGCCATGAAGCCGAATACACCTACACGGTTGGCAATGAATGCAGGCGTGTCTTTACATAACACAGTGGTTTTACCCAGATGCTTATCGCCATACAACATCAGGAAGTCTATCACATCCTGTTTGGTATCAGGTGCTGGTATTATCTCCAGCAGACGCAGATAGCGTGGCGGGTTGAAGAAGTGTGTACCGCAAAAGTGCTTACGGAAATCCTCACTCCTGCCCTCACTCATCATGTGTATCGGTATGCCCGATGTATTGGTGGTAATGAGCGTACCCTGTTTGCGGTGCTGCTCTATTTTTTCAAATACTTTTTGCTTAATGTCCAGACGTTCAATAACAGCCTCTATTATCCAATCGCAATCAGCCAGTTTGCTGATGTCGTCGTCCAAATTACCTATCTGTATATTGTTGGCTACCTCTTTTGTGTACACAGCACTTGGCTTGCCCTTCAGCGTAGCTTGCAGGGCATCGTTTACAATGCGGTTACGCACCTGTTTACTCTCCAATGTCAATCCCTTTGCCTGCTCTGCAGCATTCAGTTCAAACGGTACGATATCCAGCAACAACACCTGCACACCGATACCTGCAAAATGGCAGGCAATACGGCTGCCCATAACACCACTACCTACTACCGCTACCTTACGAATAGCCCTATTCATATTCCGTGCTTATTTAGATACACAATTTAACCAAAAAACACGGCATCGCTGATGACTTCCGTAAATCTTAACAATATGGCTAATGTAACCCTAATCACGGCGCTATTGCGAACCCCTTCTGCACCTCTGAGATGGGAACATTTTCTTTAATATATATCACATCCATCACTACCGGCTTTGTGATGTACAGGCTGCCAAAATCATTATCTACACCTATTACGGCGTTGGGCTTACCTGCTATCAGGGCATTGTCTATTTCGGTAAACATCTTGGGCACTCTTCCTACAGGAGCTACATCGCGGCACAGCACTTTGCCTTGTGAGTAAAAATTCATCTGCCATGCCAGGTACATATGCAGGCTGTAAACATGTTTGATTTGGTGTTTTTGCAGATAGTCTGATACTTGCAGAATATTCTTTTCTGTCAAAGCCGTGAATTTCAATTGCCTGAATGTAAATAAAGAACCTACCCCGATTGGTATCAGCAATAAGATTGGTATCAGGTAGGGCTTACTGCTACTCCATACTATCTGCATCAGCAGCAATACTTCTACCGTTACAGGCAGCATAAACCTGTAATTAGGAAAAGGCGTTATGATGGTAATAAACAACGAAATAAACATGGATGCGGTAAGTATGATGACACCAACATCTTTAAATCTTCCCTTTACCATTTTCACCATTGCCAATATGATAGTTGTCAGCATCAACAGCACAAAGCCCGCTGCAAAAATCTTTTGAAACCATGTAGGTTGTAGTTCGGCATAGTAGCTATGAAAACCATGCAACGATACATACAGGAAAGAAGGTATCCTTGTTATATTATGCCACCAGTCTGCCATTGACAGGGTCGGGTCTGGTTTATGAAATTCGTATAGCGACTGCTTGTACATGGCTAACAGCACCAACGGCAATGCTATAGCTACGATTACACTCAACAACTTTGCAATAGAAAAATCCTTTACTAACCTATATAGCAGCAGCATAGCAGGCAATGGCATCCACAGTGGCATACTTTCATACAGCACTGCCATCAGCAAGCCCACCAACATATAGGTAGCTGGTTTTAGTTTTCTTTCTTCATCAAATAGTAGGTAAACCAATATTGCAGACAGCGTAAATGCAGTCAGGTAGCCACCTCTTGCTTTCATAGACCATTCCGTCCATGCAGGGCAAATTATCAGTAATAGGGTGAGTAATAATGGTAGTGTACCATCTGTTTTGTTAAACCTCAAAAGTGTTTTATAGGTAAATACTACCCCCGTTGTCCAAAGGCTGAGCATTGCCAGTTTTACGGCAAGCCCCGTCATACCCATCACAGCATAGAACGGCAGAATACATAATTCCTCTATCAACGAAAAACCATAACGCTGCCCGTAGAAATACAAAGGAAGCTCTTGCCTGTCATACAAATGCTTCGCCATCAGACCTACAACACTCTCGTCCCCATCCAGCAACATATTCGGGGACGTCAGCATCGGGATGCGTGACACAAAGCACAACGCTATAATCAACCAAATAGTGTAGCCTTTGTATCTCTTTATTGAATGCATCAATCGTTATTCGCAGAATTCAAAGATAGTTTTCTTACCTGCTAACAGCAACAGTTGTCTTACCCTACACTATTTTACATCAAACTCTTTTACCACTATCTCTGCAGGCATATTTTCCACTATATAGAAATCGCTGAATTTTTGTGTGTTATCCCAAGCTGTATCGCTTCCGTCATTATACTTAACCACTGCGACTCTGTCTCCCCGCTTCAGCGCATTATCAACACTATCAGACGCTGCCTGATCTCTTGCCGGTTGGTAAGGCATCCTTGCAAAAATGCTGTTCCCTGAATAAAACATTAACTCGAATGGCACCATACAGTCTGCAGTATATACGTATTTGATTTGTTCTTTTTTCAGATAGTCCACTATTCCTTTCACGCTTCCTTTCCTGCCCACAGACATATCAGAGAAACCATAAAAACAAACTGTAGATACTCCCTCCATTAAAAGGAAGATGTATATAGCAGCCGTATACCACTTTCGTATTTCCAACTTATTAATAATTATTGCAAGTGGCACTACAACATAACCTGAAACAGGCAATAAATATCGTCCTTCAGGCCCTTCTGTAAATATTGAATATACCACCACCAGCGGGGCAAATACGATAGTTGCAGTCAACATTGTTTTCAGCTTATATGCAGATGCACAGTGTAGTATCCCATATATCAACACAGCAAAAAACAAAGCACACCCTGCAATAGCTGTAAAAGCATTGAAAAAATTCGGGTTCTCGTGTGTCGCAAAGAAATAATTGCCATGCAGCGAATCATACAGATACTTAGGGAAACGTTCGAACCTGAATAAAGTCATACGAATACTTTCAGGTATAGATATCGGCATTATATGCGTTTCAGGAATATCTTGCTTATAGTACCAAAGCAACACACAGATACAAGCAGCTAAGGCCAATGTCGGTGCGCTCCATATCAATTTCTTTTTATCATAGAGCATATATATCCATACAGGCAAAACACCTACTAACCATAAGCGCTGGCTTTCGTACACCAATGCTATCAATATACCAATCAACAGGTGAAACCACCATCTTTGATAATATGATTTACAAATGAGTAAGTATAAAATGAGGTTTGAAAGCATATATGAGGTAACCGGACCACCCCATGCTTTCATTGATTGCAACATCCATGCAGGGAACAAAATAAAGCCTGTAATCATCAGCATAGATGGATAAAACTTATAGTCCATCAGCTTGTACAGCACCTTATACAACAATACTGTCCCTGTAGCCCAAACACTGAGAATACCTAGTTTAACAGCTACTGTCGTATATCCGAACAACAGATAGAACGGTAATATACTTGCACATTCAAACAATGAAAAACCATATCGCTGTCCCCAGAAAAAAAGTGGAATTTCCCTACCTGCGTACATCTCTTTCGCCATGATGGCTACCACACATTCATCACCGTCACAATACAACTCAGGACTTATTAATTGTGGCAATCTTGATAGCAGGCACAAAGCTACTATTACAAAAACAGGGTTCTTTCTGATAAATTCGGTAGTACGCATAGGAGGAGGTTACGAATACAGGTACGGTAAAAATAATAACAGAATTTTATAAAGCACTATAACGACCTTCATTATCTGTTGGCATTCAAACATTTGCCAATTTAAAAACAATGAAAGCCCTTGGTTTATTGTGTCTTATCAGTGTCATAATTTTTGCACCAGGCTTCGATACACACAGCACAGCATTGCAACAAAACGTAGACAGCATTGTAGTCCTGAAATCGAAACGCAGGCTGCAGGTGTATAACAATGGTCATTTACTGAAAACCTACAAGATTGCACTTGGCGAATCTCCGGTAGGACAAAAGCATTTTGAAGGTGACATGAAAACACCCGAAGGGCTCTATTTCATTAACGATAAGAACCCCAATAGCGATTACCACAAAAACCTCGGTATCTCATACCCCAATGCAGCCGACAGAGCATTTGCAGCTAAAAATGTCAAATCTCCCGGTGGCAGTGTAAAAATACATGGGCTGAAAAACGGTAAAGAATATATTGGTGCCGCACACCGCCTTACAGACTGGACACACGGCTGCATAGCCATTACAGACGAGGAGGTAGACGAAATATACAGCCATACCGCCGTTGGCACACCTATCAATATATTACCGTAAACATGCACTTTTCTGCCAATCAACCAATCAACCTATTAACTATCTTTGCACCCTATGCAATCCTTACAGGAACTAATTAAACAACACGAACAGGAAATAACTGCCTTCAACCCGGCAGATGCTACGGAGCTGGAAAACTACCGTATCAAATTTCTTGGCACTAAGGGTATCGTAAAGTCCATCTTTGGGGAGATGAAAAACGTACCTGTAGAACAAAAGAAAGAAGCAGGCCAGTTGCTCAATACATTCAAGCAGCTTGCCGAAGCTAAATATGAGGAGTTTGCGCACCTGCAATCGGGCACAGGCAAGAAAGACGATGGCATGGATATTACCCTGCCCGGCACACAATTGCCATTGGGTACACGCCACCCGCTGCGCATGGTAGAAAACGAAATCGTTTCCATATTCGAGAAGATAGGTTTCAGTGTGGCTACAGGCCCTGAAATAGAGGACGACTGGCACAACTTTACCTCGCTCAATATGCCCGAACACCATACAGCTCGCGATATGCAGGATACCTTCTACGTATCGCAAAAGCCTGATTGGGTGTTGCGCACACATACATCATCAGTACAGGCGCGTATTATGGAGCAGGGCAACCTACCTGTGCGTGTTATCTGTCCGGGACGTGTATACAGAAACGAAACCATATCTGCCCGTGCACACTGTTTCTTCCATCAGTGCGAGGGTTTGTATATAGATAAAAACGTGTCTTTTGCCGACCTGAAACAGACACTCTACTACTTTGTAACAGAGATGTTTGGCGCAGATACCAAAGTACGTTTCCGTCCGTCTTACTTCCCCTTCACAGAGCCGAGTGCAGAGATGGATATCTCTTGTACCGTATGTGGCGGCAGTGGCTGCAGCCTTTGCAAGCACACAGGCTGGGTAGAGATATTGGGTTGTGGCATGGTGCATCCTAATATGCTGCGCAACTTTGGTATAGACCCCGAAGTGTACACAGGCTTTGCATTTGGTATGGGTGTAGAACGCATTACGCAAATCAAGTATCAGGTAAATGACCTGCGTTTGTATTCGCAAAACGACCTCCGATTTCTCAAACAGTTTCAATCGATATAACTACAGAAGCCAAAATTCATTCTCTTCAACAGTGTGGGTTTTGGCTTCTTAACTTAGTGTTTTGACGCCTTCTTCTGATATCATATTGGTTACCGGTGCCAGTGGCTTTTTAGGCAGCCATCTGGTGCAGTTATTGTCTGCACAGGGGCATACCGTGCGTGCGTTGTACAATAGCAACCAGCCATCGGCAGCTATGATGTCGCTACCCAATGTTAGCTGGCAACGCTACGACCTGTTGGATATCTACGATGTAGAAGAAGCCATGCAAGGTGTGCGCGATGTATATCACTGTGCAGCTATTGTTTCCTTTCACCCAAAGGACAAGGAGCGTATGCTGCACTTCAATATAGAAAGCACTGCCAATATTGTCAATCAGGCTATAGAGCAGGGCGTCCGCAAGCTGGCGTTTATCAGTTCCATTGCATCACTGGGGCGTAGTGAGGAAGCAAAAGAGATTACGGAAGAAGAACAGTGGGAAGAAAGCAAATACAATTCTGTGTACTCGCAAAGCAAGCACAGTGCCGAGCTGGAAGTGTGGCGCGCCCATGCAGAAGGTATTGATACCGTGATAGTTAACCCCGGCATTATACTGGGTGAGGGTACCAACTGGAACGATGGCTCTGCCAGGCTGATGAAAGTTGCCTACAAAGAGTTTCCCTTCTACACACAGGGCATCAACGGTTGGGTAGATGTAAAGGATGTGGCATCTGTTACTTATCAGCTAATGCAATCAGACGTAAGCGGAGAGCGCTTTATACTCTGCGAGGGCAATCACAGCTACAAAGAGATATTTACCCTGATGGCAGAAGCACTGGACAAAAAACCGCCACGCATCAAAGCCAGCCAATGGATGACAGAGCTGGTTTGGCGCTGGGAAATGTTGAAGCATACCATCACAGGAAAGCCCATAACTATAACAAAAGAAACAGCCCGCACCGCACAAAAGCAGAATTTCTACAATAACACCAAGCTGTTCAGCTACTTACAGGGCTTCCGGTACACACCTATCAAGGCTACCATAGCCCGCATGGCAAAGGCCTTTATGTCACAGAATCCTTAAAAAAAGCCACATTTATTGGTTTTTTATACAAAACATTTGTAAACTTGCATATAAGGACATTCGTTCCATTCTTTAGTTATTCAGTAACCTGAATCTTTTCCCATTTCTTTATTACTCCGATTAGTTTTTGTGATTAGCGGACGAACTGAAATTAAAAAAGGGATTGTTTTTAGAATTAGTGGACAAATTGAGAACACAAAACCACATTGAAGATATTATAGCATGCAGTACGACATTGCACATCTGAACGATATGCTCGTTCCGGAGTTGGTGGACATAGCAGAAAGGATGAAAATCAATAATCCGCGTTCATTAGACAAACAAACTTTAATAGATACCATATTGAACCAACAATCTCAGCAACAGGGAGACAGCGGCGATGAAAAGAAACGCCGCACACGCAAGCCAAAGGCAGAAGCAACCCCTGCACCTGCACCACAGGAAGCAGCACCCGCTGCCGAAGAAGCAAACACAGGCGATGAAAAGAAACGCCGCCTGCGCAAGCCACGCGTAGCAGCCGAAGAAGCCGCCCCCGTAGCAGACAGCAACAATACACAAGAACAATCGCCTGCCGAAGAGGAAACAAGTACAGACTCGGGTATCACAATGCCCGATACTACTGAGGCAGAAATACAACCGCCGCAAGAGTCTGTGGCACCTGCCGAAGAGCGTCCGCAGCAGCAGCAACAACAGCATCAGCACAACAGGCACCAACCGCACCGCCGCGAGGCTCCGCAGTCCAACTTTAATGTAGAGTTTGACGGTATCGTGTTCAGTGAAGGTGTGCTGGAAATGATGCCCGATGGCTACGGCTTCCTGCGCAGCAGCGATTACAACTACCTTTCATCTCCCGATGATGTGTATGTATCGCCATCACAGATAAAACTATTCGGTCTGAAGACAGGTGATACCGTACGCGGTACAGTACGCCCGCCGAAAGAAGGCGAAAAATACTTTGCCCTGCTAAAGGTGGAAACCATCAACGGTAAACTGCCCGACGAAATACGCGACCGCGTTCCGTTCGATTATCTTACACCACTCTTCCCGTTCGAGAAACTGAACCTTTTCTCTACAGGCACCAACTACGGTACCCGCATTATGGATCTATTTACCCCGATAGGTAAGGGACAGCGTGGCCTGATAGTGGCACAGCCTAAAACGGGTAAAACCATGTTGCTGAAGGAAGTGGCGAATGCTATAGCAGCCAACCACCCTGAATGCTACCTGATGATAGTACTGGTGGATGAACGCCCGGAAGAGGTAACAGATATGCAACGCAGCGTACGTGCCGAGGTGATAGCTTCTACCTTCGACGAACCTGCCGATAAACACGTAAAAGTATCTACCATTGCCCTGCAAAAAGCGAAGCGACTGGTAGAGGTAGGCCACGATGTGGTTATCCTGCTCGACTCTATAACACGCCTGGCACGTGCACACAATACCGTAGCACCTGCAAGTGGTAAAGTATTGAGTGGTGGTGTGGAAGCAAACGCCATGCAGAAGCCAAAACAATTCTTTGGTGCGGCTCGTAAAATAGAAAACGGCGGTTCACTGACCATACTTGCTACCGCGCTGATAGATACAGGCTCTAAGATGGATGAGGTAATCTTTGAAGAATTCAAGGGTACGGGTAATATGGAACTTCAGCTGGACCGCAAACTGGCCAACAAGCGCATCTTCCCTGCCATCGATATCACATCATCATCTACCCGCCGCGACGATTTGCTGCTGGAAAAAGATGTGCTGAACAAAATGTGGATACTCCGCAATCATATTGCAGACATGAACACAGACGAGGCTATGAACTTCCTGATGAAGCAGATGAAGGGCACCCGCAACAACGAAGAGTTTTTGGCCATTATGGGTAAATAAACAAACAGACTATAAAAGCAGAAACGCCTCACAATTGTGGGGCGTTTTTATTTTGTATATAGAATCCCTTAGCTGCTGTGGTCTGCCACTATGCGCCACTGTCCTTTTATTTTTCTGAACAGCAGGGTGAAAGAGCCCGATACATCGCCCGCATTACGTGCCAGTGCCCATTTGCCCAGCACATAATAGTATTCGGCACTTAGCTGCCGCACCTGCAGTATATCAAAGTGCAGCTGCCCCATCTTGTCTGTGTTGTTGTAAGACTGCTTGTAGCGTTGAAGGGTGGCATCGTAGCCATAGGTAGGGCCGCTCTTGCCCACAAACACCAGGCTGTCGCTATGCCAGTAGCCCGTCATATACTGCTCTATACTGCCGCTGTTCCATGCATTCATTTGCATATCCAGCACTTGCAGTATCTGTTCCTTATCTGTTTGTGCATAGGTGGTAGCGGCTGTGCACAGCAGCCATAGCAGCAGTAGTTTTTTCATAGGGTATGAAAGTACTGAAAATAAAAAAGGTAACTGATAGGGACAGTTACCAAAAGAGATTTACAGGGGCCGGAGTTTCGGCTTTTGGGTTATTAGGTACACCGTTTTTCGGGGTTATAGGTCAATCTGTATAGATTGTTTGGGTTATTAGGTACTGTAAAGTACGGTTGAAAAAAACACCCTTCCAACAGGCATTAAACGAGTGGTAGGTTTGGTTATACGAATGGTATGTTTGGTACTACCAATGAAAAAAGCCCCGTCTTACGACGAGGCTGATTATTTACAAAGAGTTAAAATTATTGATTAGTGTGCTTCTTCACCCGGTTTCAACGGAGTTGTCTGAGAGATGAAGTCGTTGCCATTACCATCATCTTTGTAATCGTATGGCCAACGGTGTACTTCAGGAATATCGCCTTCCCAGTTACCATGACCGGGGTTGATTGGAGTAGTCCACTCAAGTGTTGGAGAACCCCATGGATTTTGCGTTGTCATCTTGCGACCACGGAAGATGCTCACAAAGAAGTTTACAACAAATATCAGCTGTGCAAAGAATACCAGCACCGCAGCAATACTGATGAAGCTGTTCAGGCTTTCAAATTGCTTGAAAGATTCCCAAGCACTGTAGTCGTAGTAACGACGTGGCATACCTGCAATACCTTCATAGTGCATAGGCCAGAAGATAAGGTAAGCACCGGCCAGTGTTATGAAGAAGTGGATATAACCCAGTGTATTGTTCATGAAACGGCCGAACATTTTAGGGAACCAGTGGTAGATACCCGCAAACATACCGAAGAACGCAGACACACCCATTACTATGTGGAAGTGAGCGATAACGAAGTATGTATCGTGCAGGTGAATATCCAGTGCAGAGTTACCCAGGAACAGACCTGTAAGACCACCAGAGATGAACAGCGATACGAAACCTATCGCAAACATCATTGGTACTGTAAAACGGATATTACCTTTCCAGATAGTCGTCAGCCAGTTAAATACTTTTACCGCAGATGGTACCGCAATCAAGAGCGTCAGCAATACGAAGATAGAACCCAGGAACGGACTCATACCCGTAACGAACATGTGGTGCGCCCATACAACGAATGCCAGTACAGTGATACCTATCATAGAGATAATCATCGCGCTGTAACCGAAGATTGGTTTGCGGCTGTGGTTAGACAGTACTTCTGATGCCATACCCATACCTGGTAACATGATGATGTATACCTCTGGGTGACCAAGGAACCAGAACAAGTGTTGATACAGGATAGCAGAACCACCTACGTGTGGCAGTGCTTTACCACCTATAAAGATTTCAGACAGGTAGAAGCTGGTACCGAAGTTGCGGTCGAATATCAGCAGCACGAAACCTGAGAACAATACAGGGAAAGAAAGTACACCCAGAATTGCGGTGAACAACAACGCCCATATAGTCAGCGGCATACGTGTCATCGTCATACCTTTGGTACGCATGTTCAGGATAGTAGAGATGTAGTTAAGACCACCCAGCAGTGAAGACACAACGAACAGTGCCATACTCACCAGCCACAAATCCATACCCAAACCCGAACCTAATGATGCTTCTTTCAGCGCACTCAGCGGAGGGTATGTTGTCCAACCACCTGATGCAGGACCTGTTTGTATAAATAATGAAACAAACATTATGATACTAGACAGGAAGAAGAACCAGTAAGAAAGCATATTCATGAACGGCGAAGCCATATCGCGTGCACCTATTTGCAGAGGAATAAGCAGGTTCGCGAATGTACCGCTCAGGCCAGCTGTCAATACAAAGAATACAAGTATTGTACCGTGCATTGTTACCAACGCATAGTAGAATTCAGGATTAAGTTTACCACCTTTTGCCCATTCACCTAGGAATTTCTCCATGATAGGGAATGTTTCGTTAGGGAAACCTAACTGCAAACGGAAGAATACAGACATCAGGGCACCAATAATAGCCCATATAATACCTGTGATAAGAAACTGTTTGGCAATTACCTTATGGTCTTGGCTAAAGATATACTTCGTAATGAAGTGCTGTTCATGGTGTTCATGACCATGATGCCCGCCATGCGCATCGTGTGTGTGCGCTACATTAGTTCCTTGAATGATAACGTCGCTCATTTTTTGCACTTTTATGTGTTCTGTAATAGTACAGAACGATTACTTCATCGTTATTGCTTTTACACTATCGGTTTTCTGTTCTGGTGCCGTAGTACCTTCTGCTGCAGGTGCAGCCGCAGGTGCGTTGTTGGCAGCATAGTATGCCTGTTGTTTAGCCATCCATGCATCGTACTCTTCCTGAGTTTCCACTATGATAGTACCACGCATAGAGTAGTGGCCTTTACCACACATCTGGTCGCAAGAGATTTCATAAACGAAATCTTTGTTTCCTGTGATTTCTTTCATTTTTGCGGTAGTGATGGTTGGTGTAAACCACATTGTAGTTACGATACCGGGCACTGCATCCATTTTCATACGGAAGTGAGGCAGACCCACGTCGTGGATAACGTCTCTTGAACCTATCAGGATGCTTACAGGCTTGTTTACTACAAGGTGCAGCTCACCGTTCTGAGCAATGATGTCGTCTTTATTGTCTTTATCATCCCAATCAAGACCCAACACGTTGTTTGCATCATTGATTTTTCTGAAATCTCTTTTACCAAGCACACCATCTTTACCAGGATAACGCACTATCCAGTTAAATTGTTTACCAACAACCTCTACAACTGTAGCATCTTTAGGAGCAGCGCCTGTCATTTTACCCCAGTTGCGCAGACCGATAGCTACCAGCACAGCCATTGCTATAGCAGGTACAGTAGTCCAGATCAGCTCCAGCTTGTTGTTGTGAGGGAAGAAGAATGATGTACGTTTTTCTGTAGACTGGTAGCGGTATGCAAACCAGAAAAGCAGTGTTTGGGTAATGAAGAATACAATACCTGTTACTGTTAGTGTTACCAACAGCATGCTATCATATTCTACACCGTGCTGAGATGCAGAAACAGGCAACATCTTGTCTACCATCGCATCATGGCACAGCCATATACCATACAAGCCTAGTACGAAGAAAAGAACAAGTAACAATGCCATGGTACGGTTTACCCTTGCATTGATTTTTCCTTCGCCACGCAAAATAGTAGCGTACTCACTAGCTTTTGCTATCTGGTATATGATAACAAATACCAGCCCTGTTAATAGTATTGATATAAATCCCGACATGGTCAGTTATGCTTGTATTTACTGTAATTAGTTTATACTGTGTTTATTATCCGTTGTTCTGTTATTAGCTCTGGTGTATCATTGCTTCTTTCAGCAATGGGTGGTTTGCAGGTACCAGCGATGCTTTAGACAATGTATTAGATACAGTGAATATCAGCAATCCGGCAAAGCCTGCGAAGATACCCAGTTCGTACCAGCTAAGTACCCAGTGGCCACCCAATGGGCCAGGCATTGTCATGATAAAGAAATCTAACCAGTGACCGAAGATGATAACAACTGCCATGAAGCTAACTGTGAAGTAGTTGCGCTTACTAGGGCGTGCCATCAATATCAGGATTGGCATAATGAAGTTGATGATAAATACAGAATACCATATCAGGCTGTAAGGGCCATGCTGACGCATTTTGAAATACGTAGTTTCTTCTGGTATGTTACTGTACCATATCAGCATGTACTGTGCAAACCAAACATAAGTCCAGAATACACTGAATGCGAACATGAATTTACCAAGATCGTGTACGTGCTCTTTAGTTACTATTTCAAGGTTACCTTGATTTTTCAGGTATACTACAAACAGCATGATAACAGACATACCGCTAACAAATGCACTAGCAAATGTGTACCAGCTGAACATTGTTGAATACCAGTGTGCATCAATACTCATGATCCACAACCAAGGAATAGTGCTCATTTGTGTCAGCGCATATACCAACAGGAATGCAGCAGACCATTTGAATACTGTCCAGTATATTTTAGTACTGTTCTTTGGTGCAGACTCCTGAGCTATAGAAAGCGCACGGAATTTACGACCGAAGTAAGACCACAATGCAATTGCAACTACGGTGAAGCCGATGAACATTTCCTTGTTCAGGAATGCCGATTTGCCTTCCAGTATTTTGTCGCCATGCGGGTGTACCCAATGGTAGATGGTATTGTGACCATCAACATCAAATGCTGTAGCAATGAATATCAGTATAGCACCGGCAATAACACCGAATACCCAAACATTAGCACCTATTGCTTCAGGCACTCTTTTGTAAGCTACGATCCAGCCACCTTGTGCCAAAGAAGCTGCAGCTTGTATAAATACGCTCGCTACAGTCAACAGCAAAAAGAATACACTGTTTTGCAACAGTACTAACCAGAAGCGGGTTTTATCGTGGTGGTCGTGTCCGCCCAGCATTGTTACACCGCCTATTATTAATACCAACACACCCACTGCAATCAGTGCCAGGCTGGTATTTCTTAATCTTGCAGGTACCTCAAAACGTTCTGTCATTGTAATATTATTAGAGAACTACGTTTACTTGTTTCTTGATGTTTCTTATTAATGTTTAGCAGTTTCGGTAGTTGCTGCTACAGCTTTTGCCGTATCTGCTGCAGGTGCAGGGGTCGCAGTACCTGTAGCACCAAACGCATATGCATCACCGCCGTTTTCAGACTGCACTTTCTTGATGTAAGCAATTACCATCCAACGCTGCTTCATGTCTAATTGGCTTGCATAAGAACCCATAGCGTTTTTACCATACTTGATAGCTGCATACATAGTACCTGCGCTCATGTGCAGATATTTTGCATCTTTCAGGTTGGCAGGCATGGCTGCAAACTTACCGCTTGCATACAACGGACCCTGACCATCCAGGTTGGTACCGTGGCATATACCGCAGTATATATTGAACAAACGTTTACCCTCTGCCAGTTGTACTTCATCAAAGCGCAGGCTGGTAGTGAATGATTTGTACGCATTAGTATCGCCTTCTACCATGTGGTCAGGCAATTCATGTCCTACTGCTACAGTACCGTTTATCGGCTTACGGCTTGTTTGTCCGTCAGCAAAATTCGGGTTGGCAGTATACGCATCATAAGCACGAGAGTAGGTCATATCCGGAGCGTAGATTTTACCCGGGTTGCGGCGCATGCTACCACTGTTGCACGATGCCAGACCCAGTCCTATCATCAGGCTCGCTACTACTATGCTTTTGGTTTTGTTCATAAATATTTAAAAATTCAAAAGTCAAAATTCAAATTCTCTTCACACCCTTTCTCACTATATTAACTGATCAACTATTTCAACCAATCAACTGAATTATGCCAGTTCGTATGGTTCTTTTTTGTCCCAACGGCCAAACCACCATTCAGATTCAGCAACCTGAATTGAAGTTTCTACAGCATTTGTAGATTTCAGGAAGTTGATTACTTCTTCTTCGTTAGTATGATCGTTGATTTCCAATGCTACTACAAACAAATCATCCGTTTGGCGTGGGTGGAAAACGTGTTTCTTAACACCCGGCATTATCTGGTTCAGATAGCAGAATGTAAGCACCATACCTACCGCTGCAAACAATACCGTCAACTCGAAAGTGATAGGTATGAAGGCTGGCAGCGACCAGTGTGGTTTACCACCGAAGTTAATAGGCCAGTCGCTGCAGAATATCCAGGACATGAAACCTACCGCAGTGCTGGTACCTGTGATACCATATATGAAACCTGCTACGTGAAGGTCAGTTTCTTTCAGGCCCAGCGCACCGTCCAGACCGTGCACAGGGAAAGGTGTGTACACATCGTGCAGTTTGTAACCGCTGTTGCGTACTTTCTTCACTGCAGGAAACAGCACTTCCTCATCGTCATAACAAGCAACTGCAAATTTCTTTATAGCCATTTTAAATATTAATTCAAAAGTTAAAAGTCAAAATTCAATTACGTTACCGGTCAGCTACTCAACAGATTAGTGGTGAGCGTGGTCCAGTTCGTGTTTAAACTCTTCTGTAGTCTTAGCGTCGATAGCTTCCATTTTCCTCTTATAGTTATCGCCTGATGTTTTCAGTACGAACTTGATTTCCGCAACTGCAATAACAGGGAAGTATTTAGCAAACAAGAAGAAGCATGTAAAGAACAGACCGAATGTACCTAGATAGAAACCAATTTCTGGCCATGTTGGGCTATAGTATGTCCAGCTACCAGGCAGGTAATCGCGATACAGTGAAGTAACGATGATTACAAAACGCTCGAACCACATACCGATATTCACCACGATAGACATAATGAATGTGAAAGGTATATTACGACGCAGTTTTTTGAACCAGAACAGCTGAGGAGATACCACGTTACAAGTCATCATCGCCCAGTAGCTCCACCAGTATGGGCCAAGGATACGCCATTTGAACGCATCTTGTTCATACAGTACACCACTGTACCAAGACATGAACAGCTCTGTCAGGTAGGCAACACCCACGATAGAACCTGTCAGTACGATTACCTTGTTCATTGCTTCAAGGTGACCTACTGTAATGTATTCTTCAAGGCCTAATATTTTACGACAGATAATCAACAGGGTTTGTACCATTGCGAAACCTGAGAAGATCGCACCCGCAACGAAGTATGGCGGGAAGATGGTAGTGTGCCAACCAGGGATAACTGAAGTAGCAAAGTCAAAAGATACGATTGTGTGTACTGAAAGTACAAGTGGCGTACTCAAACCTGCAAGCACCAGAGAAAGTGCTTCGTGGCGTTGCCAGTTTTTAGCAGTACCTGTCCAGCCGAAAGATGCCAGACCATACAGGCGTTTACGCAATTTAGTTGTAGCGCGATCACGTACTGTTGCAAAGTCAGGTATCAGACCTGAGTACCAGAACAACAATGATACTGTGAAGTATGTAGAGATCGCGAATACGTCCCAAAGAAGTGCCGAGTTAAAGTTTGGCCACAGCGGACCACGACCGTTCGGGTAAGGCAGTACGAAGAAACCATCCCATACACGACCCATGTGGAAGATCGGGAACTGGCCTGCGCACATTACCGCGAAGATTGTCATCGCTTCCGCAGCGCGGTTTACACCTGTCCTCCATCCCTGACGGAACAATAACAGGATAGCCGAGATAAGTGTACCGGCGTGACCGATACCTACCCACCATACGAAGTTGGTAATATCCCAACCCCAACCTACTGTACGGTTAATACCCCATACACCGATACCGTAATAAACTTCCCAAAACACTGAGAAAACCCCTAACAGCAACAGTGTAACCGAGAAGAAGAAACCTACATACCACATGCGGCCCGGTTTCTTTTCTATAGGGCTGATTATATCTTCTGTTACTTGGTGATACGTTTTATCACCATCTACCAGCGGTTCCCGTACAAACGATTCGTACTTTAAATGCATAGCGCCTTATTAGTAAAAAGTTCTTTGTTTTTATTTCTGTCGGGGCTTCTGTTTTCACATCCGTCCCTTGTTTTTTTATTTCCTGCTTCGCCTATTAAATGTGAGCTTTCAACAAGCCGTCTGTAGCTTCATTACCACCTACTATCGTTTCCGTGTTACGGATTTTCGACATGTAGTTTACGTTTGGCAATGTGTGTATTTGCTCCAGCACATAGAATACACGCTCTTTATTGTCTTTTCTCAGCTGTGCGATAGCGCTTTCTTTATCATTCACGTTACCGAACACGATAGCATCAGAAGGACATGCTTGCTGACAAGCTGTTCTTGCAGCACCGTCTTTCATTGGTGCACCTGCTTTCTTAGCCTCCAGCTTCGCTTCCTGCAAACGTTGTACGCAGAAGCTACATTTTTCCATAACACCACGGCTACGTACTGTAACGTCAGGGTTCAGTACCATGCGTGTCAGGTCGTCGTTCATATCATCACGACGGTAGTCTTCGTACAGGTTGTCGTCAAAGCAATCAGCACCGTTCCAATCCATCCAGTTGAAGTGACGTACTTTATAAGGACAGTTGTTTGCACAGTATTTAGTACCGATACAACGGTTGTAAGCCATTTGGTTCAAACCTTCGCTGCTGTGGTTGGTTGCAGACACCGGACATACGTTTTCGCATGGTGCGTTGTCGCAATGCTGACACATCATCGGTTGGAAGATAGTCTGGATAGTATCCGGATCATCAGGCATACCGCTGAAGTAACGGTCGATACGCAACCAGTGCATTTCCTGAGACTTCAGTACGTGTGTTTTACCTACTACAGAGATGTTGTTTTCAGCCTGGCAACCTATCACGCAAGCACCGCAACCAGTACATGCAGTCAGATCTATAGACATACCCCAGTGGATACCAGGAGATTCAAATTCAGGATACAGCGTACCGTTTTTACGGTAGCCTTCTTCATCTACAACTATTGCAGCAGCAGCAGCAGTAGCTACATCTACAGGATTGTGTGCTTTGTCTTCACCATGTCCTGCATTTGCGTGCTCACCACCATGTGCTTCGCCATGTTCTTCCCAAGGCAATGTAGTGTAGTGACCTATTTCTTTATTACGTGCTTCCAGCAGCAGGCTTGGATTTTTAGCGAACTCAGCCAGTGTGTATTCGCGTATAATCGGACGAGCCTCGTAGCTGTGGTGCGATTGCGTAATCGCTACGTCGTGTGTTTCTTCTGTTGGTTTGATGGTAACCGCTGCGTTGTATACAAAGTTTTGACCATTGTAGCTTACAAACGGATAAGCATTTTTACCACCTATTTCTTTACCGAATTTATCTTTACCGCTTGCAGCAGCACGGCCTACTTTAGCATCGCGGCCAAAACCTACAGCTATTGCTACTACATCGTTATTCATACCGGGCACAACTACCAGTGGCAGTTTCATTGTTTGCCCGTTTGCAGATATTTCGATTACTTTCTTAGCGTTTACTACCTCTGTGATACTTGTCAGTTCAGCACCCAGTTCAAATGCTTTCTTAGGAGATACGCAAGCGTAGTTGTCCCAAGTTGCTTTTGTTATCGGGTCTGGCATTTCCAGCAACCATGGGTTGTTACTCCATGCGCCACCTTTACCGATAGATACTTTCTGATAAACAACCAGTTCCATACCGCTTACAGCTTTTTCAGCTTGTATAGCAGCTACAGCACCTGCAACATTACCGCTGAATGATACACCGCCCATTGGCATATCGCCTGCCGGGTTGATAACACCATCCTGCAATGCTTTATCCAGATTAGCCTGGCTGCCTGTTTTAGCAGTCCAGTAGTTTTTCCAGATATCACCGTAAGTAGTTGAAGAACCTGCCCATACCAGCAAACTATCCTGGAACGCACGTGTTTTGAACAACGGCGAAATACCAGGTTGCATCAGGCTGTAGTAACCGGTCTTAGGTTCTGCATCACCCCAGCTTTCCAGCCAGTGGTTATCAGGTACTACATATTTACAGGCTTGTGCTGTTTCGTCCATACGCTCAGCGAATGATACGCTAACCGGTACGTTTTTCAGCGCTTCAGCAAATTTCTTACCGTTGTAGTAATCGTATACAGGGTTTACGTCCTGCATGAAGATTGCACCAACTTCGCCTTTGCCCATAGCTTCTGTCAGCGCTACCATATCAGCATCTATACCCGCTTTGTAATTGCTGGTAACAGCCCAGTTGATGGTAGTACCGTTAGCGCCTACAGCAGCGTTGATGGCGTTTACTACTGTTTGGATATTTACATCGTTAACACCGCAAACTACAAGGCCATTACCTTTTTTCAGGTCAGCCGCAGCTTTAGTTACGAGTTGATTCAGTTTTTTGCTGGACAGTGACGGAGCAGCACCGTTTGTTACAGCATTGTATAGCGCTATAGCTACTGCACCCATTTGCGATGGTTTGCAAGTAGCACGGTCATCTGCAGCAGCACCAGTAATAGTGTGGTTAGCTTCTACCTGATAGTGCTTAGACATATTCAGGTTTTTAGCTGTCACTTTACGGCCTTGTGCATATTGCTTAGAGAATTCTGCAGGAGACAACCATGTACCCAGGAAGTCTGCACCCAGGCCTACAATTGTTTGTGCTTTATCGAAATGATAAGAAGGCAGCGCACGTTTGCCGTAGCTAGCCTCATTTGCCTGCAGCATACCACTGTATGATATTGCATCATACGTTACGTGTTTTGCTGTAGGATATTTCGCTAAGAATTGATTGATTGATTCTTTTGTAGTAGGGCTCAGGATAGTTGATGTCAGTACGTATACTGATTTAGTGTTGCTTGCCAGTGCATCTTTCACGCTGCGGTCAATAGCATCAAATGTTGCTTCTTTACCTTCAGCAAACGGCTGGCGCAGGCGTGCTTTATCATACAGATTCAGTACAGCAGCCTGTACACGAGCTGTAGTAGCACCCTGTGTTATCGGAGACAGCTTGTTACCTTCCAGTTTAATAGGACGGCCATCGCGTGTTTTGATAACTACTGCACAATATTCACCACCGTCAACAAATGTAGAGGCGTAGTAGTTAGCTACACCCGGTACAATGTCTTCCGGCTTTATAGCATAAGGAATTACCTTACGAACAGGCATTTCGCAGCTTGCAGCCAATGTAGCAGCAACAGTGCTGAATCCCAGATATTTCAAAAAGTCGCGGCGGGGAGTAGTCGCGTCCAGCAGATTGCCACTTATGTCAAATGGCAGCGGCTCTTTAAACTCGTTATCTACTGCTTCTTTATGAGCTGCATCGTTGTTCAGCTCTTCAAGACCCTTCCAATATTGTTTTTGACTCATACGGTTCAATCCGGTATAAATTGTTTCCGAATAATTTTTATTACTTGATAATACTGCACTTCCTGATTAGTAGTGACATTTTTGACACTCAAGGCCACCGATGTCTTCTACTGTTACACCGGTACGTTTGCCCGATTTCAGTTCTGCGTGATATTTTTCAAATATTGAATAATAGTTGTTGTTTGTAAACTGTACTTCCGTTTGACGGTGACAGTTAATACACCAGCCCATAGACAATGGAGAGAATTGGTAAACCTCGTCCATTTCCTGAACAGGACCGTGACACTGCTGACACTGTACTTTACCAACTGCTACGTGCTGAGAGTGGTTGAAGTAAACGTGGTCAGGCAGGTTGTGGATTTTTACCCATTCAATAGGAGTAGCCTTGATGTTACCTTGCTCATCGCGGATGTATTCTTTCTTAGCAGGATCCCAACCGGCATATTTGTACAGTTTTTGGATTTCTGCAGTACCGTCTATTTTCTTGCCTTCAGCAGTTACCAGCGGATGCTCTTCAGCACCTGTGTATTCGTTGATCTGTTTGTGACAGTTCATACATACGTTGGTAGAAGGTATCATTGCATGCTTGCTCTTCTCAGCACCGGCGTGGCAATACAAACAGTTTACCTGATTAACGCCTGCGTGTACTTTGTGAGAGTAGAATATTGGTTGCTCAGGCATGTAGTTTTGCTGACGGCCCATTTCAACAGCACCGTTAGTTATCCAGTAACCTGCCAATATGAATGCCAGGATTACAGCCATTGCTATTACCACTTTATTGCGGTAGAAAGGAATTTCTTTTACGTTAGGAACGCCGTCTTTTTCGTTAGCCACGCGTTGCAGACCGCTGTTTACCCTCCACAGGATGAAAGCCAGTGCAAGCAGGATGATTGTTACCAGGCTATAAATCCAGTTGTTGCCTTCAGCATCTTTTGCCGAAGTTGCACTACCTGCACCATCATCTTTCTTAGCAGATGGTGGTTCTACACTGTTTACGTAAGTAACGATAGCATCGATTTCTTCGTTCGACAGGTTAGGGAACGCAGTCATCGCTGTTTTATTCCATTTAGCGTACAAGTCATTTGCATACTTGTCGCCGCTTGCAATAACAGACGCAGAGTTGTGTATCCATTTGTACAACCATTCTTTGTTTGGTACGCGACCGTCTACGCCTTTCAGCGCAGGACCTGTTGCATCCTTTAGCGGGTTGTGACAGCTGGCACAGTTAGACTGGAATAGAGCCTTACCATCTGGTGCGGCTATAGCAGGGATGTTAAATACGAATAGCGTAAACACCAAGGCAATCACACCTTGGGCAATACTCCGAACCATCGGCTTAATAAATTCTGACACTAGGAATGATTTTTTTAAAATTAACGTTCCTTTTAGACAAAGCAGGGGCGAAATTACAACACAATGACGAAAGTTTATACACATTTGTTAAAAAATGTTTTTCAATACTGGCAAGGGTTTCAGAGGATATTTTAATTCTGACAATTTGTTTTTGTCAGCTGAAAGTCACTAAATCGCACCGCCCTGTTTAATGGTTTTTTAATGTCTTCCGTAACAAAAACTATACACTAATAAATAAAATCAATCTGATAAGCATTGGGCTTCAACTAAATACTGCCCGTTCTGCCACCATCTACCGGTATGCTGGTGCCATTTACATATCCTGCGGCAGGAGAAGCGAGAAATGCCACCATTGCAGCTATTTCCTCAGGCTTTCCGAAGCGTTTGGCCGGTATCTCTTCCAGCATTTCTTTTTCCACCTCATCAAGCGCGGTGCCTGTTTTGGCAGATTTGTTGGTGATGATATTGTCCAGCCTTGCGGTTGCCGTAGCGCCCGGCAGCACATTATTTACCGTGATTCCGAATGGTGCCAGCTCGTTAGCCATTGTTTTTGCCCAGCTGGCAACTGCTCCGCGTATGGTATTGGAAACCCCCAAGCCCTTCAGCGGTATTTTTACCGAGGTCGAAATCACGTTGATAATCCTGCCATAGCCTGCAGCCTTCATACCCGGCATTGCAAGTGTAGCAAGGATGTGGTTACAAATCAAATGTTGTTGAAAAGCCTGCAGAAAATTATCAGGAGCAGCATCAACAATAGGCCCTGCAGCGGGCCCGCCGGTGTTATTTACCAGTATGTGTATGGTATTGTTTTGCACAAAACCGCTTACCGCTTCCTGCACATTTGCAGGATTGCCAAAATCGGCCACCAGATAGCTGTGTTGCTGTCCTGCTGCGGTTTCCAGCTTGGCTACTGCCGCTTTTAATGCTTCTTCATTGCGTGCTATCAGCACACAATTGGCGCCTAGGGATGCCAATGCCTGTGCACTTGCAAAGCCTATACCCTGCGTACTGCCTGCCACCAATGCGGTCTTCCCGCTCAGGTTCATCGAAAGCATGTTGTTATATGTTTAACTGCGTTTGAAAATCTATTCTTTCCCGGCTATTACCAGTACTATCTCGCCTTTTGGCGCATGTTTTTCGTAGTGATCAGCCAACTCTGCCAATGTGCCTTTCCTTGTTTCTTCAAACATTTTGGTAAGCTCTCTGCATACTGCCGCCTGCCTTTCTGCTCCCAGATATTCTGCCAGTTCTTTCAGTGCTTTTGCCAGCCTGTGTGGCGATTCGTAGAGTATTATCGTACGCTCCTCCTCTGCCAGCTTGGTCAGCATGGTATGGCGGCCCTTTTTCAGTGGCAGAAAGCCCTCGAAGGCAAATCTGTTGCTGGGTATACCACTCTGCACCAATGCAGGCACAAAGGCTGTAGCACCCGGCAGGCATTCTACAGGGATATCGTGTTTAAGACACTCCCTCAAAAGCAGAAAACCGGGGTCTGAAATGCCCGGTGTACCTGCATCTGTTATCAATGCAAAGGTTTTGCCCGCCTGCAGTTGCTCTACAAGGTGGGCAAGTATTTTGTGCTCGTTGTGCTGATGGTAAGGTGTCAGCGGCTTTTGTATGCCGTAGTGCTTCAGGAGTACGCTGCTGGTACGTGTGTCTTCGCAAAGAATCACGTCCGCATTCTTCAATACCTCTACTGCACGGTACGTAATATCGCCGAGGTTACCTATGGGGGACGGAACAAGGTACAGGCGCATGCTGTATTATCCTTCTGTAATGCTGAATTCGTAAGATTCCATTACCGGATTTGCCAGCAGCTTGCTGCACGCATCTTTCACAGCTTGTTCTGCCGCTACTTTGTCTGCTGCTTCTACATGCAGGGTGATGTGTTTGCCAATGCGTACATCCTGTACAGCTGTCAGGCCAAGATTGTGCAGGCTGTTGTTTACAGCTTTACCTTGAGGGTCCAGCAATTCTTTCAAAGGCATTACGTTGATGTGAGCAGTATATTTCATCTGTATATTATTTTATGCTTCTTTCGGTTTGTAAATAAAAGACAAAAGTATGTATAGTATAAATGCCAGTGGCAGTGCGGCTACATGCAGCAAAGGTATAGCTGCAAGCCCCGCTACTATTATCACGGCCTGTGGCCAGAAGTAGGCCAACTGCCATTTTGCAGGCATAAATTTTATAAACCGCACTTTGGATACCATCAGCCAGCACATCAGCACTATGATGGCATAAAGTACCCATTTGTTAAGTATCAGTATACCCAGCCCTATCGGGTTGTAGAAGTTGATAAGCGGCAGAAAAGCCACAAACACACCTACTGCGGGTATAGGCATACCTATAAAGGATGATTTCTGTTCTGTAATAGTAACATTAAACCTCGCCAGCCTCAACGCACCAAAACAGGCCACCAGAAAAGCAGGGCTCATTGCCAGCATGCTTACATCCAAGGCGTTTGGTTGCGACATATACGAAGCCCACAACAGCTTGAACAGTATCATAGAAGGCGCAACACCGAAAGACACCACATCTGCCAGTGAATCCAGATCTGCGCCAATAGAAGATGAAACCCTCAATGCTCGTGCAGCGGCACCATCCAGCATATCGCAAATAGCAGCTGCAAATATGAAGATACTACCCCAGTATGCCTGCTCTGTACCTACAATCCAGTATTCCATGCCCCCTACAGCCGCCAGAAACGGTTGTGAATTGAGCGTGAAGGCGATGGCTATGCAGCCACAAAACAGATTAGCTAATGTCAGCAGATTTGGTAAATGCCTCATGAGGGCGTAAAAGTAATAAAAGAAAGGTGAACACAGGCTAAACCAAACCACCTGAAAATAAAATAGGTGGCAAAAGCCACCTATATATAAAACTTGAAAATAATCTGAACTATTCAGGCACTACCAGACGGAAGCCATTACCGTGGATGTTTACGATTTCCACTGTGCTGTCTTCTTTGAGGTATTTGCGCAACTTAGCTATATACACGTCCATACTGCGACCGTTGAAGTAAGTATCGCTACCCCAGATGCGTTTCAGCGCAGCATCGCGTGGCAGCAGGTCATTTTTGTATTCGCACAGCATCAACAGCAGTTCATTTTCTTTCGGAGAAAGTGTCTGCGGCTCGCCGCCGTCAAACTGCAGTGTACGCAGCTTGCTGTTGAAGTGATAACGGCCCACTACAAACTCTACCTGAGAGTGTTGTTTTTCCTGCAATTCCTGATTACGCTTCAGGATGGCTTTGATTTTATGCAGCAATACTTCGCTATCGAAAGGCTTGGTGATATAATCATCTGCACCCAGTTTGTAGCCGTTCAGTATATCTTCTTTCATGCTCTTAGCACTCAGGAAGAACAAAGGAATATCCGGATCTACATTGCGTATCTCTTCAGCCAGTGTGAAGCCGTCCATATTTGGCATCATCACGTCCAGCAGGCATATATCATATTTTTCGCGACGGAAAGCTGCCAAGCCAAGTATACCATCTCTTGCCAGTTCTACTACAAAATCATTCAGCTCCAGGTAGTTTTTCAGTACTTGTCCAAAGTTGGTATCATCTTCAACCAACAGGACTTTAAATTTTTCGTTTTCCATACGGATGTGTTGTATTGACACCAAAAGTAATAAGTGGTGCCGTTATTCATAACAAATGTTTTGTTAATAAAAGCGAGGACAGTTCATATTCTTAGCCCTGCTGAAATGCTCCCCATATCTTCCCTGTTGAATGATAGATATTTCAAAAGCACCGTTTGCCTTCATTTCAGGCCCCAGTTTAGACGATGTGTAATCATAGCTGCTGAGTATGCGCAGCGTACCATATTGCACACCCAAAGACATAATAGTAGCATCGCCAACACGGTAGTGTGCACCTGCTATGATGCTTGTTGCTGCTTTACCTTTATCGTAAACAGTAGCCGATAAAAGCGTACCTGCTACTATTTCATGAGCACCACGTTGCGTTGTGTAGTATACAGCGGGATTAAGTGTAAATGTTTTGTTCATTACAAACGTACCATCCAGACTTGCAAACGGGCGCATACCCAATTTGCTTTCCTGATTATAAAATGTTTCTATCGGCTGTATCAGGTGCGCTACGCTTCCGCAAAATTTCACAAACACGGCTTCGTTCGGAAAATAGGAAAAGCTGACACCCGCACCTACATCATAGAAACTCGTCTTCACGATATTAATTTGTTCTCCATTGGGCAGGTTCTTATCAAACTTAAACCTATCCCACTGCATATCAAATGTCAGTGCATTATAGTTTACACTGCGGCCAGCGTATGCACCGGAAAGCCCTGCCGAAAGCAGATAATTATCGCCCACCTGCACATGATAAGCCAATGAGAAATCGGCACGTGTAAGGCTAAGGCTGCCATCACCTGCTTTATCATTATAAAACACCAACCCCATACCCAGCCAATTCGTACCGGACACACTTTTATACAATGTACAATCGCCAAATGCAGAAAACGTATTGTATGGCACAGGCAGCTTCGTCCACTGGCTGCGATAGTTAATCCCGATCCTGTAGTCATCAGCGCTCATCAATGCCGTGTTCGATGGGCTTACAATCAAAGGTGCATTATAGAACTGAGAAAAATGCACTCCTTGTGCTTTGCTCTGAGCAATAACACTGCAAATGGTTAATAACAAAAAAACTACTTTCTTCATGTTTTTATCTTAGCAGTGTTACATTACCTTTTTTACTCAAGCTGGTTCCGTCTGTAAATGTTACATTCAGCACATAACCATATGCTTCCATTTCTTGTGGCTTGCCATTGAAAGTACCGTCCCAACCTACTTCCATATCATTTGTTTCAAACACCTTTTGTCCCCAACGGTTGTAGATGCGCAGGTTCACGGTTTGCACACCATAACCGCGTACATACAACACGTCGTTCTTACCATCTCCGTTCGGGCTGAATCCTGTTGGGATATCTGCCAATGGTTTTACATCTGCCGTCAGTGGTTTACATACTGTATCGCTACATCCTTCTTTATTGAAGGCTATCAGGCAAACGTTGTAATTACCCGAACGCTTGTATGTATGTGACGGATTTATATCCTGCGAGCCTTCTCCGTCACCAAAATTCCAAGAGAATGTAATGGCATTCTTAGACTGGTTACTGAAATCGTACGGAACATTGGTTTCAGGCACTGTAGGTGAGTATGTAAAATCTGCTGTAGGAGATGGATATAATGTCACCGTCTTAGATATACTGTCTACTCTGTTACATGTCAGCGGATTGTAAGCTATCAGCGTTACTTTGTACGTACCCGTTGTATCATATTTATGCGTTCCTGAAGACTGTGTAGATGTTTTACCATCGCCAAAATACCACTTGTACGTAGCACCGTTGATGGACTTGTTCGTTACCCTGAAGGAATCTGAAATACAGTTCAAAGGTGGCACATCAAATCTCGCAAGAACCGAATCGTTTTTAAACGTAATTGTTTGCGTAGCGCTATCCGGACTATTGCATGCCGCAGGATCTGTCATTATCAGTTTTACAGTATATGTACCTGCACCGGGGAAATTTCTGTTTGGCGGCGTAACACCCGTATAGGGAGCAGAACCATCACCAAAATCCCATGTAAATACAGTACCTGCCGGTGTAGGACTGTATGAAGAACTATTTACAAAAGATGCTTTGTACGGTGCACAGGTGTCAATTACTGTGGCGGTAAATGCTGCATCTATCTTATTATTACTAACCGTCAGTATGATGGATGTGGTATCTCTTATATTACATGCACTCGGGTTTACGGCAATCAGGCGTATAATAAATGTGCCTGCTGTATTGTAAACCTTTGGCGGCGGTGCAGCACCGGTAAATGTCGGAGAGCCATCACCAAAATCCCATTCATAGGAAACAGCGTTTGAAGAAGTGTTGGTAAACGTTATACTCTCCCCTACGCATATTTTATTGGGGCTGATAGAAAACTGAGATTTTACCCTACCAAGATTCATCGCAATTTTCAATGCTACCAGGTTACAGTTGGACGAACCATTTGTTGGCTTGTACACACCCGCTGTGGTAGGGAAACTACCACCACCGCATGCACCGCAAATGGCCTGATATACAACACCATTTCTGTCGAAACGGCTCGTGCCACCATCTACGTGTTCCGGTACACCACCGCTACGCCCCATGAATGTAGAATAGAGTAGCGATGTCAGGTTTTTTGAAAAAACAATAAAGTAAAAATCTGCACCGTCTGTTGTAGACTGTGCCGGCGGATTAGGCGCGCTGGATAGCGGCATGCCGAATGTTGTACCCGTACCTGTAGGGGGGGTGAAGGTGGGCGAATAAATATCACCGCCCCAACCAGATATGTATACGTTTTCACAAGTATCTACAAGAAACGCTACCGGCGATATATTGGTTGCGCTGGAATTGCCGGAACCATACACTGTTGATATCAGGTTTGCAGACAGGTTATTATCAAGTTTCATTACAAACTGGCTTGAACCTGGATTACTATATGCCCCGGCTGTAACAGGGAATGTCCCCCCCATGGTCTGCCCCATGGTATATACATTATTGGCAAGGTCTACCTGTATACCAAAACACTGATCGTAGCCCGCACGGCCTATATAAGTACCCTTTTGCAGGGCGTAGCTACCTCCATTTTGAAAACGTACTATAAATCCGTCAATACCACCTTGTGCAGTTTCCTGATAGGTACCTGCTGTTGCAGGAAAGTTATTGCTTGCTGTACCGCCAGCTACAAACACTTGTGTTTGCGAATTATCCAATGTGAGTACATATGCAGCATCATCGCTACTACCCCCAAGATAAGTACTCCAAAGCATGGTAGTTAAAGCCCTGTTCATTTTCAACACTATACCATCTTGCACGTCGCCTGATGTCAGTGTGGTTTTTATGGCATTAAGTGTGGGAAAATCTGATGATTTTGTACATGCTGCTATATATATGTTACCTGCATTGTCCATTATCACTTCGCTACGTGCATCATCACCATAGTTGTGTTTTAAGCCCCCCCAGCCAAATTCTGCAGATGTAGTATTAGAAATATCTTCTTCGCTACCGCCCACAAATGTAGAGCCCAATAACGCTGTCCCTGCAGAACTGAATAATGTAATCACCAGATCACCTTTGCCATTGTATGTGTTATCATAACAGCCGGGTGTTGTAGGGAAATTTGCAGAATAACTGCGGCCTGCAATCGCAAGATTACCTAAAGCATCTACATACAAGCTATGTGGCTGCTCATTGTCATTACCACCCAGATAGGTTGAATATATCAATGCGGTACCGTTTGCATTAAACTTACTGATAGCAATATCGCAAGGGAAACCGTTACCACTGGTGGTAGAACCACCGCCATAGGTACTTTGTATAGCACCTGTTGCAGGCAGTATCGGGTAGCCTGTACCCCCACTCACACTGCTGGTTACACCCCCTGCATAGAAATTGCCTGCAGCGTCATAAGTAGCCGTATATCCCCAGTTATCGAAGCTGGAACCTGTGAAAGTTGCGAATACTACCGTAGGGTCTATCACCAGCATCTGTGTTTCATCATATCCATACGGAAAGCTGAATGTTACGGTTTCTCCGTCCAGTTTATATTTACACGTTACCTCGGTTCGTTCACCATTTATTATCTGGTAGGCATATGGTTTCAGCTCTTCTACATTACCAACTGTAGTACCTATTACCAGTTTACCTGCTTTCAGGCTCAGGCTGGTGGCACCTACATACTTCATCCTTATCTTACTCACATCGGCACCGGGATTCACAATCAGGTCATATTTCATGTTATCACCATCAGATGCAATATGTACATCCACATTTTTATACATATTGTGGTAGTCCAGTGCAAGTGCCGGGTGAATACCCGATTTCCATTTCGTTTGGTCGTTACCTATAAAATAATTGTAATAATGTTGTTGCAGTTTACTTTCCGTTACAGTACTATTTACATTACCCCCTTCAAACACCATTTTGTAGGCGTGGTAATTCAGAATGCCGGCTAAAGACTTACCAACTTTAAAGTCTTTAATCTTGGTGTCATTCTCAGGTGCACCTATTACATAGGTAAATGTATTGCGCTCCAGAAATACCTGTCCGTTGCCGGTTGCAGCTTTGTAAAGAAACGGGCCTTCCCATTGTCCCTTATTGGCAACAAACTCCAATGCCCCGTTCCCCGGTTTGGCCATAACACTCAATGGCAGCAAAGCCCCTAATATTAAAGAGCGGAATAATTTTTCCATCATATACCAGTTAATAACCCCAATTACTGTTAAAGTAAATGTAACATTTTTAGCACATATACCGAAGTAATAAGGGCTCAAACAGGCTTATCAGGAGATTAAAAATTATTAATGTGTCTGCTTTTAAACCCTCGGTTAATAGCTTAATGTAGAGAGGATACTTCCCCATCGGCGCTGACTTCGCCGTTTAAACAAAAGAAAGGAACAAAGTAGTCTTAGTTTACCACCTTGTCTGCACAGCAACTGCTGGCAAAAGCATCAGGTTTGGCCTTAAATGCAAATCCCATGCCCAGTATGTAACCCATGGCCTCGCGCAGGGCTTCATTGCTTTTAAACTGGGGATTGGTGTTAATGTCTGCATGTACTTCCATGTCTACATCATAGGTGTTGAAGAGGTCGCATAGCTCGTAAGCAATCTCAATGCTTTTGGCCACCTCTATCAGCATACGCTCTTTTACACTGTACTGCTGCTTTGTTTTGTCATTGCAGATGTACATAAAACCGCCATGCTTTTCCCGAAGAAACACGATTACGGTAGCAAACTCTGTTTCGCCACCCCGCACCTGCGAGTCTGTGCCAATGCAAACTTTCAGTTTCCAGCCTGCATTTCTTTCCCGCACTATTACGTTTTCTACCGCGTTCTTGACGGGTTCTTTCAGTGTTTCTCCACTAAATGTGCGCCATAACATAGGTATATATTTTAGTTATACTAAAGTTACCCATATAATTGTTACAAAATCTTTATGTGAATGTTAGATTACAATGAAATACACATGTTATAAACATTTTTACTTTGTTGTGGCTTATGGCTTTGTTATCCAGAGGTTAAACATTAACCATTTTCGTAACTCATAGATTATAATTCCGCAGGAGTGCTATATTTGTATTACTATGGTAGCCATGCTGCCGTAGCTACGAGAGAAAGCATATAGGGTGTAAGGGAATATCAGTAAACAAACTGGTTATCTCTTAAACTGATTAAATGGAATTGAACAAAGGAGAAAGGGACAGCACCGCTATGCTTCATGCCGATTACTGGACTATCGGCAGGTGGTTCTCTTTCCTTATCATATTTACAGCTGCATGGGCAGGCATTTATTTTGCTACCCACTCAGTCTATGGTGTACCCGGCTACGAGTATGCCACTTTCAATACACAACAGGTTCGGCAAATAAACCGCATACTTACCATCAATGGTGGTAGTGCAGATGTGATGCGTGTGGCACAGGATGCTAAACAGCCTGCTACATTCATAGATAGTTCCGTATCGCTTACCCCTTCTCAGAACGAGCTGAACAATGTAAATACCATTGGCGGATGCGATATCAATTGCCGTGCAGAAAAAGTATTGATGTATGTAAACAGCGAGTTTGATGGCAAAGTAACTCCCGAGCAACAACAGGCATTGAAACTGTATATAGGAACATTTGCACAACAGGATGCAGGCATTTTTCTGGCCGATTATAAACTGAAAGTTCGTTCTTACTTCTGGCTGGCTGGCCCGCTTATATATGCCGAGGTTGTTTTCTGGGTGGTGATAGGTGTTGTATGCAGCCTTTTGTTTGGTGCCGGCAATGCACTGCGCCGCAGCAACAAGCGCGGGTTCGATAATAAGCAGATAATGTATCAGGTGGCAAAGCTTTTCTATGCACCGTTTCTTACTATCGTTATACTGCTTGCATACAACTACTTCAATCACAATACTACGCTCAGCACCAACCTTGGGCAGGGTATCATTGTATTCGCTTTCATAGCAGGCTTTTTCTCCGGCCGCTTTATGAATTTTATGGACAGGCTGAAACACCTGATACTACCCGGTTCTTCCAACGAAAGTGAACTTGCCTATGGAATGGCTACACAGGGCGTACAGCAAATACCTGTTACCGCCAATGTAGGACAGATAGAAGCTGTAGAGCGCATGAAGGTGGATGAAAATGGAGAGCTCACCGAAGAGGTAGAACTTACCACGCGCAAAAAACATGCAGATGATATTGACGTAGATGTAGAAGTGAAGCTGGATATCAGCGGCCTGTTTGATGAAGAGAAAGAGGACATTCTGGCAAAAGGTTTCAGCAAGGCTATTGTAACACTGCACAATGTAAACGGCAAGGAAATAATACCTGCTAAAAAAACAGGTGCCGATGATACGCCTATATTTACGGCATACAATGTGAAGCCGGGCATCTATATAGCACGCGCCACACTATCGCAAAAACTGAAGGACGATCACATCATCAATCTCTTTGGCGAACGCACATCATATGTTACGGCAGACAAGCCGGGGCTGGAACTCTACATCCGCAAATACGAATTGGTAGACTAAATATTGAACAGAACATACTAAGAGGGGCTGCTATATGCAGCCCTTATTTTTTGCCACCACTGTCATTTGCTTTATTTTGCACCTGTATATGAAGCAGATTATCGCATTACTATTGTTGCTGGCTACAGGCTTTGCTGCCACAGCACAACAATCGGGTACTACAACACAACAAACTACACCGTTGCTCAGTCCGCGTGCTTATGTCAATACAAAGCATGTGTACATTTCTTACGGGCAGCCGTCCAAACGCAACCGTGTTATCTTCGGCGAGCTGGTACCTTATGGCCAGGTATGGCGCACGGGTGCCAACGAGGCAACAGAAATAACCTTCCGCAATAAAATGAAAATAGCAGGCGTACCTGTTGATACCGGTACGTATACATTCTTTACCATCCCAGGAGAGAAAGAATGGACCATTATCCTGAACAAACAATTAGGACAGTGGGGCGCGTACGAATACGACAAACACAAGGACAAAGATGTGGTGAAAGTAAACGTACCTGTTGTGCCAATGAAGAAGGTGCAGGAGAAACTGGTGTACGAAGTTTCGCGTAAGGTATTGACTATCAAATGGGACAAGACTTGTGTCAATATTCCATTGATTATTAACCAATAATTAATAATCACATAAAAAATATGAGCGTTACGAATTCGTCCGTCATTCTTCCCGATTCGTCCTCATTAAGTTTCATTCTGCTCAACCGCATATTATTTTTATGTCAGCTTCTTAATGAATGTTAAGAGCATAGGAGTAAACATAGGTAAACGGCAATTGCGGCGTGTTTTTTAACTCGCCGCTTTTTTTATGCCCCTACCTGCCGAACAATTACCCTTATTATTTGGTTTTACTGCATTATTTTGCGCACATGAAGATTGTTCCCGGAGAAATAAAGACAGCAGATTTACACGCATACTTACTCGGCGCTATATCGCCGCGCCCTATATGTTTTGCCAGCACGGTCGATAAAGATGGTAATGCCAATCTTTCACCATTCAGCTTTTTCAATGTATTCGGCAGCAAACCACCGGTACTGGTGTTTTCGCCTGCACGCCGCGTACGCGATAATACCATCAAGCACACGCTCGAAAATATTTACGAAACCAAGGAAGTGGTTATCAACGTAGTGAGCTACGATATGGTACAACAGATGAGCCTTGCCAGTTGCGAATATCCAAAAGGCATCAGCGAGTTTACCAAGAGCGGCTTCACACCGGTGAAGAGCGATATGGTAAAAGCATTCCGTGTAAAGGAATCGCCTGCACAGTTGGAGTGCAGAGTGACGCAGGTGATAGAAACAGGAACGGAAGGTGGTGCAGGCAACCTCATCATTTGCGAGGTACTGTGCATGCACATCAACGACGAGGTACTGAACGAAGCAGGTAAAATAGACCCACACAAAATAGACCTTGTTGCACGTATGGGTGGCGATTACTATTGCCGTGCATCGGGCAATGCGGTATTTGAAGTACCAAAGCCAAACCTGCAACTGGGTATAGGCTTAGACAACCTGCCGGAAAGCATCCGCAAGAGCACGATACTGACAGGTAATAACCTGGGCCTGCTGGGCAATAGCACATCTATTCCTATTGTAGATACCGTGCTATACGACGACAGGCTGACGCATATATTGCGCGATAACAGCAACGACGAACCGACACTTACCACTGCACTACACCTCTATGCAAAAGAACTCCTCGATGAGGGCGATGTTCACAAAGCATGGCAGGTACTGCTTGCAGGTGGATAGATATTTAAAGGCTTAGCAAATGCTAAGCCTTTTTCTTGATTAGCCTTTTCCCAAAGTATAATAGCAAAATCCCAATACTCGTCTGCACTAACATACCTAACACCCAACCACCTATAAATGCAACCATGTTGGTGTTGTTATTCGGTAATTTTTTGTAAAAAATATCCAGAGAAACGTATGCCATCATAAGAAGAACCAGTATACCTAATACTATAAGGATAATACCTATTGTCTTTTTCATTTGTGTAAACTAGCATGTTTGTTCATAAAATGCAAAGTGTTGTAGGCGGCCTCACACTTTTCCCTTAACTTTTCACTACATGAAATTCCGCCTAATACTCGCCTTTCCGCTTTGTTACCAATCGGTGCAGGCACAAGACTATTCCAATAATTACAATCAAAACCATCAGCCAACACAAAACCTCTAGTATGATATTGGGAGAGTAGAATGTTGTGGTTGTTAAGTAAACAATAGAAGGAATTCTATGTATCTGATTATCCGTTTTTTATATATTTATTACAAAGAAAATCCGGATGAAATATACCCTTACTTGCTTAGCAATTATATACTCATTTATCTGTTACGCCCAACCACAAACATGGTATTTTGGTAATGGTGCGGGACTATTTTTCGATGCTACGGGAGCTGTTTCTGCTTCTATTGTCAATCCATCCATTGCAACTTCTGAAGGCTGTGCGGTGGCTAATGATAAAGACGGGAATGTGATATTTTATACAGATGGTACTACTATATGGTATCCAAACGGCGCAGTTGCCAAAGACCCATCAGACAATGCCTATATATTAGGCGGCAATCCTTCTTCTACACAATCTGCTGTAATAATTCCTAAACCCAACAGCTGCGACACCTACTTTGTTTTTACGACAGATGCTGAAGGTGGTAAGAAAGGGATGCAAGCAAGCATGGTAACAATAGATAGAACGACAGGTAACATTACTATACCAACCACTTCTTACAATTTTCAACTTCAAAGCAATACTTCCGAAAAACTAACATTTACAAAAAACGGCAACGTCTATTGGATAGTAGGCCACGATGCTAAAAAGACAAGTGGGGCAGGGACATTTTATGCATATAAAATTGACAAAAACGCTTCTTCCTGCGCATCAATTGCAACCCCTGTTCTTTCCACTGTTGGCTTGCCAAATTATTATGGGTTAGGGCAGATGAAGATATCTAAAAGTGGGAAATACATTGCCTTGATTACGACCCATGCTAATGGGTATTTTGTTGAATGCTTCAACTTTGATAACACCACTGGGCAAGTATTATCGAGCAAGGGAGCTAATACAACATATAATGGAAATTGTGGAGGGTTAAGTTATGGACTGGAATTTTCGCCTAATGAAAGGTATATATACATCTCTACAGCTACGGCATATGCTTGTGGAAATTATATCTACAGATTCGATTTAAATACTGGCATGGCTTTGCCACCATCGTTAATATTTAATGACTACGGTACCGGTTTATGTGGCTACCAATATGGGCTTTGTGGTATGCAATTAGCACCTAACGGCATAATATATATAGCAAATGAAAATTGTGACCATTTAGCAGCTATTACAGACCCCGACAACCCATCAATAGCAAATGTCGGCTTTGTGGAAAATGCTCCCGGTACAACGCTTGCATATGGCAAGAAGTGCAGAATAACATTGCCGGCAGTAGTAAATGCACCGGATAATGCACAACCGTCAGTCCCGCCCAATGGACTGATTGCCTACTGGCCATTTAATAATGGCAGCCTGAATGATGAAAGTGGTAATGGTCATGCATTAATAATAAACACAGATAATGGCCCGGGCACATCTTTACCATACCCAACTAATGATAGATACGGATCGCAAAACTGCGCATATTACGTACCGGGAAATGCAACACGCTTATCAACAAACAATGCACCAGGTTTCAACTTTCAACCAACAGGGCAATTCAGCATTACATTGTGGTACAAGCCAGGTTATTACACTTTGCAATTCGGCGGATTGGTAGAAAGTAATTGCGGTACAAATGTATATCCTGTTAAAACCACCAATTTTTCGGTGGGGCTTTCTGACAATGGCGGTGTGTATAGACAACCATATTGTGGCGGGCTGCCATACCACAATACATCTGCCAGTTGTTTGTACGAGAACTCCGTTACATATGCAACCCCCGACAGTGGACAATGGATATTTCTAGCTGTTACACACAATAATGGCTTATGGAAAATATATCGTGACTTAAATGCCCCAAATGTTTCTTCATCTGTATCTCCTGTTACACCACATTCATCATGCGTTCCGTTGATAGGCGACATCTATATTGGCGAAAACTTTCGGGGAGATATGGATGACATCTGTATTTACAACCGAGAATTATCACAAAGCGAAATTGCACAGATACAGGGGTTGAAGTCGTCTTGCGAATTAGCAGCATCTTGCAAGCCAACAATACCAACAGGAAGGATACAATACTACTCTCAGTTAGGACAAATCTCTGCCTCACCCAACCCGAGCAATAGCCTTGTTACTATACAATCTTCTACAGCAGCACCGGGAGGCACATTGGTTGTTTACAACAGTATGGGAGTTGCAGTACAAACACAAACAAATGTCAGCTTTCCGCATTCTATCAATATTAGCGGATATCCGAATGGCATGTATGTATTCGTATACTTTCTGAACGGGGACCACACCCATTGCAACGTCATCAAAAATTAAGAATTAGTTGATTCATACTATTTTTATTTTTAACGTATATTTGCAATAATAAATATACCATGAAAACAACCCGAAACTACCGTAACAATTATTTATTACAATCTGCAACAAAACGTAACAATTCATGTTACAAATACATTGATTATCAACCCGCCTTTTGTTGCAGCAAATGAGAAACTATACAAACACTATCAAAAACTATCAACACATAGAGAAAATCAACAACCAACCTACCCTATTAAAATCTTAAATTTGGAATCTGCTTTTCGGATTTAGTGTTCAGGATTTCTTAATTAGTCAGCATGTTCAGTATCAATCGTCCATATCAGCCTGCCGGAGACCAACCCACTGCAATAGCAGAGCTGGTAAAAGGCATTAACGAAGGTGAGAAGTTTCAGACACTACTGGGTGTTACCGGTAGTGGCAAAACCTTCACTATGGCCAATGTTATACAAGAGGTGCAAAAGCCCACGCTGGTGCTTACACACAACAAGACATTGGTGGCACAGCTGTATGGAGAGTTCAGGCAGTTTTTCCCTGAAAATGCTGTGGAGTATTTCGTAAGCTATTACGACTACTATCAGCCCGAAGCATATATACCTACATCAGACACCTATATAGAAAAAGACCTCAGCATCAACGAAGAGCTGGAAAAACTTCGCCTGCGTGCTACAAGCAGTTTGCTAAGCGGCCGCAGAGATATTATTGTAGTGGCATCTGTAAGTTGCATCTATGGTATGGGTAATCCTACGGACTATGCAGCTGGTATCATCCGCCTGAACCGTGGCGATAATATAGGCCGCAATCAGTTTCTGCACAGGCTGGTGAATGCATTGTATATGCGCAGTCAGGGAGAGTTTACACGCGGTACATTCCGCGTGCAGGGCGATACGGTTGATATCAACCTGCCTTATGTAGATTACGGTTATCGCATCACCTTCTTTGGCGATGAGGTAGAAGAAATAGAAAGCTTCGAAACAGATACCGGCAAGCGCATCGGCACGATGACTAATGCTGCCATCTTCCCTGCCAATCTCTACGTTGCGCCGCGCGACCAGATGGTAAAAATCATCCACGAGATACAGGATGAGATGAACAGACAGCACGAGTATTTTAAAAGCATCGGCAAGCATATAGAAGCACAGCGTATCAAAGAGCGTGTCAATTACGATCTGGAAATGATACAGGAACTTGGCTATTGTAGTGGTATAGAAAACTACTCTCGCTTTCTCGATCGCCGCAGGCCAGGTACACGTCCGTTCTGTTTGCTCGATTATTTTCCGGATGACTTTATGATGGTGATAGATGAGAGTCACGTAACCATTCCGCAGATAAGTGGTATGTATGGCGGCGACCGCAGCCGCAAGTTGAATCTGGTGGATTTTGGCTTCCGCCTGCCGAGTGCATTGGACAACCGCCCGCTCAACTTTCACGAGTTTGAAGGCTTGCTGAACCAAGTGGTGTTTGTAAGTGCCACACCGGGAGATTATGAACTGGAACAAACAGGTGGTGTGGTGGCAGAACAGGTGGTACGTCCTACAGGCCTGTTAGACCCGCCGATAGAGATACGCCCAAGCATCAACCAGATAGACGATTTATTGGATGAAATAGATAAGCGCATCAAAAAAGGAGACCGTGTATTGGTAACAACACTTACCAAACGCATGGCCGAAGAGATGGACAAATACCTGAAGCGCATCAACATCAACAGCAGATACATACACAGCGAGGTAGATACACTGGAACGTGTAGAGATACTGCGCGATTTGCGTTTGGGAAATATAGATGTACTGGTAGGTGTAAACCTGTTGAGGGAAGGGCTAGACCTTCCTGAAGTATCGCTGATGGCCATATTGGATGCAGATAAAGAAGGCTTCCTGCGCAATGTGCGTTCGCTTACGCAGATGGCAGGGCGTGCAGCGCGTAATGCCGATGGCCTTGTTATCTTCTATGCCGATAAGGTTACCGAGAGCATGCAAAAGACGATTGACGAAACCAACCGCCGCCGTGATAAGCAGATAGCTTACAATCTGCAGCATGGCATCACACCACGTACGGTCACCAAATCGAAAGAAGAAGTATTTAAGCAGACATCTGTACTGGAAATAAAGGGTTACGACGAAAACAATCAATATGCCCTACGCGAAGAGCTGGCACCAATTGCCGCAGAAGACGAAGTAGAATACAAGAACATTGCACAGCTTGAAAAGCTGATAGCTAAAACAAAAAAAGATATGGAGAAAGCAGCCAAAGAACTCGACTTTATGGAAGCTGCCAGATTGAGGGATAAGATGTTCGAACTGCAGAAAGAAAAAGAGGCAATGAAGTGATTTATTAGTACAAGCTAACATAGAATAAAACTGCAAATCGTTACAATTCAACTAACCACAGATTAATGATTATTGTGTAAGGATTAATGTTGAGTTTGAAATGATTTTTGTCAGTTTTTAATTCAATTTTAATGTTAGTTTTGGTGTACTATGTCACCTAATCCTCGTAAAAAGAAGCTACTTCTATTTATAGCTATCACCAGTATAGTTATGAATATTGGTTTCATTTTGTTTTACAAATACTACATCAAAGAGCCCTTATCATTCAATATCGCTACCGATGTCATCAACAGTAACAAAGCCCTACACAAGCATTATTCTTACTACCTGTATTGCGATACGCTGAACGAAATAACGCTACGCCCCGAAGTAAAAGATGCGCCACTACTGCCCGATAAACTGATAGTTTACCCGGGCATCTACAAAGTAGGTAGCAGTATTGTAGACATGAGCAAAGAAGGTATGTACAGGCTCATCTTCCCCGATGAGAACAACTACCAGGTGATAGTGTATAACCACAACATGCTGGCATTACTCAGCTCAATATCATGGATACATACCCACGGCAATATAGATAACGATGCTACTGCCGAAGAGCTTACTGATAAAGCCATACACGACAAAGTATACCTTACCTGCAGCCGCATAGCAGGGTTTGCCTGCAAAGTACTTGCACAGCAAGGGTACAAAACCCGTATGGTAGGTGGCATAGCAGGCGATAGCAGCAATGGCTTTGATGACGAGCATACCATGATGGAAGTATTTGACCCTGCTACCAACAAATGGATAGTGGCAGATATAGACAACAACTCCATCTTCAAAAAGAAGGATAGCACCGGCTACCTCAGCTTCTCACAGTTCAGAGAGGCGCTATATAATAACGAGCTTGAGTTTTCACCGCTTTCTAAAGATGTACGATACGATATATCGGGCTTTAAGTCGAAGAACGACTATGCGTTTGGCTTCATTATGGAACGCCTGCACAACAAAGAAGAGCTTGCAAAATGGTACCAACGCATCTTCAGGAACATATTGGTAGAAGGGGATGTGTATACTGCAACCGATAAAGATGTAATACACCGCAAGCACCCTGAATATACATTCAGCGACTCGCTCAGTTTTCAACACAAGTATTACGAAACCGAATTATCAGGTTACACTTCTCAGCACAGTATAGCGGAGCACAGCCTCAAGCAGCAAACACACAATAGCTATAAGAGCAAAAGGAAAGAATAGCTCTGTGTATTGCTTATAGCTACTTATTTCAATCTTGGTCTTCTCCAGTTTGTCTATGTCTTTATAGATATTAGCCAGCGATGAGTTGTTCGTAGCCCTGTAATACTTGCCGCCTGTTTCGGTGGCTATCTTGCGCATCAGTGGTTCGTCTATCTGCACAGGCATCATCTGCTTCTGTATGCCAAAAGGTGTCTGCACAGGGTACGGAGCCTGTCCCATACTACCCACGCCAATTGTATACACACGCACTTTATATGCTTTGGCAATTTCCAGTGCCGTCATCGGGTCTATAAGGCCTGTGTTGTTTACGCCATCTGTCAGCAGTATCAGCACACGGCTTTTGCCTTTTGCATAGCGCAGGCGGTCAACACCTGTAGCAAGCCCCATACCTATGGCAGTGCCATCCTGCAGCATGCCGCTCTTTATATTGCTAAGCTGTTCTTTCAGTACGTTATGGTCTATGGTGATGGGACATTGTGTAAAGCTTTCGCCCGAGAAGATAACCAGACCAAGCCTGTCTGTTGGGCGGCTGTCTACAAAGTTCAGAGCTACTTTTTTCGCAGCTTCTATACGGTTTGGTTGCAGGTCTTCTGCCAACATACTCCCCGATACGTCTATCGACATTACGATGTCTACACCCTCACTGTCTATATTCTCCGTTGTGTTAGTTGTTTGCGGGCGTGCAAGTGCTGTAATAAGTGCTGCTAATGCCAGTAAACGCAGTACAAACAAGAGCGGGCGCATACGTACACGCCATGTAGGCTGCACCCTTGCTATACCTGCCAATGTTGTAAGCCTGATAGCAGGGTTGTCTTTTGTTTTGCTGCGTTGCTGCCACCAGATGATGAACGGTATCAGCAACAACAAACCGAAGAACAGCGGCTGCGCAAAACTGAGGTGTTTAAAATCTAACAAAGCACTCATGATGCAGTTGGTGGGTTTTGAGGTTCAACAACTACTACAGGCTTTGTAGCCATAATGAATTGCTTTGCATAGTCCATAGCTGCCATATGCTCTTGTGGTGTAGGCTGTGCCTTGGCAAACTTGGCAAGGTCTGCTATGTAAAAGATGTTTGTCAACAGCATCCTATGTGTTGTCATCTCTCTATGCAATGCTACTTTTTGCAGTATCTCGTCCGATGTCAGTTCCATCACATTTACACCAAAGCGTTCTTCCATGTATATGCGCAAGATGTCAACCAGTTGTGTATGGTATTCTTTCGGGTTGTTATTCTCCCAAAGCTTTTGTTGTTCCAGTTCATTCAACAAACGAATGGCTTTTTCGTTTGGTGTTTCTTTTGGCCCTTCGGGTATTGGCGCAGGTGCAGGCTGCTTTCTTTTGCGCAGGTACACTATAACTACTGCAATCAGCACAGCCAGCAGTATGCCACCTATTATGTAGCCAATGTAGTCCTTCCACGAAGACTCGACACCTACTATATCTTTAATACCCTTGAATGGTTTTGTAGTATCTACCGCTACAGGCTGCACCAATATAGGGAATGAATCTGTCTGCAAGGTTTGTGGCGTGCCACTGTTGGGCAATACGGTAAATATAAACCTTGGCACTACGTGCATACCGGAGTCAAAACCCGTAATTAGTAGGCGCTGCTTATAGGTAACGATATTGCCGTTTTTGATGGTATCTATCTTGCCCTTTTCTACTATTTCCAGTCCGTTGAATGTATCGGGTATGGTCGCCCATTGCAGCTTACTCGTTGCGGGGTTGTGCTGTGCTTCTACAAACAGTCTTGCCTGATCTCCTACGGTTATCTGTGCGACATCTATGCGCGCACCCGCTTTTTCTTCCTGTGCAAAAGAAGTATAGCCTGCCAGTAACAGCAGCAGCAATACGCGATATGTATATAGCCTTGCCCTCATGCTTATCTTGCTTTAAAGAATGTTTGCAACGATTTCACATAATCTGCATCCGTACGTATATCCAGCAACTGTGCACCGCTTTTGCGGAATGCCTGTACGCAGTATTTCTGATGCTGGTCGAAACTGTTGGCATATTGCGCACGTACAGATTTATCGTCCGTATCTACCCATTGCATAATACCGCTCTCTGCATCCATCAGTTGTACCAAGCCTGCCTGCGGCAGTTCACGGTCGTGCTTATCGTATATCTGTATGCCTACAAGATCGTGCTTGCGGGCAGCCAGTTGCAATTGCTGTTCGTATGGTTTGCTGATGAAATCGCTCATCAGGAAAGTAATACTCTTTTTCTTCTGTACCTGATTCAGATATTCCAACGCAGCTTTGATATTGGTACCCGCTTTTTGTTCAGGCTCCAGTGCTATCAGCTCGCGGATGATGCGCAGAATATGGCTGCGTCCTTTTTTAGGGGGTATGAATTTCTCTACCTTATCGCTGAAGAAGATAACACCTACTTTATCGTTGTTGGTAGCTGCTGAAAACGAAAGCACTGCACTAACTTCTGTAATCAGTTCGCGCTTCAGGCGTTTGCTGGTACCAAACAGAGAGCTGCCACTCACGTCTACCAACAGCATTACAATCAGTTCACGCTCTTCTTCAAAAACCTTTACAAACGGGTGAGAGAAACGGGCCGTTACGTTCCAGTCTATAAACTTCACATCATCGCCGGGGGCGTATTCGCGTACTTCGCTGAAGGACATACCCCTACCTTTGAATGCGGAGTGGTATTCTCCTGCAAATATGTGATTACTCAACCCTCGGGTTTTAATCTCTATCTGTCTTACACGTTTCAGTATTTCTGCCGTTGTAAGCATCTTATCAGGCGCGTTTTTTCAGATGACAAATGTAATCGTTCAGAAATATCAAATACTTAAAATTTTTCTAAAAATTAGCCCTTAGCTTTGACAAAAATTAAGAACATGGCACATATAAAAGGATTGACGGCTATACTGGCAGGCGCTACGCTGCTGTTGGCATCGTGCGGGGGTGAAAATAAGGGTGAAGGCACGGCTGTAAGCGACACAGCAGTTGTAGCTGCAAAACCAGCGGTAGAACTGGCAGATTTTTCGGCTTCGCCTGAGTTTCCGGATGCGCAACTAAGCATTGCAGATGTAAAAGCTACCGCACAGGGTACAGACTCTGTAAAACTGGCTTTCAGCTTTAATGTAAAGAACTACGAACTGAAGAACCAGACTACAGATGCTGCACAGAAAATGTGCAATAATTCCGACAAAGGACAGCACATCCACTTCATCATAGACAACAAACCATACACAGCGCTGTACGAGCCTAAGCATGAGGTGGTATTGCCAAAAGGCGGCGAACACTATGTACTGGTATTCCTTTCTCGCTCTTACCACGAATCTATCAAGGCGAAGGGAGCATCTGCATTGTACCACTTTAAGATTGACGAAAAAGGTAAGCTGGAAAAACTGGCAGAGCCTAAAACACCAATGGTATTCTACAGCAGGCCAAAAGGCGACTACATAGGCAAAAACAATACAGACAATCTGTTGCTAGATTTCTATGTATGGAACGGACAACTGAGCGATACAGGACTGAATGTAAAAGCGCATCTGGTAGCAGATGGTGTTGATACTACGTTTGTACTGAAAACATGGAAGCCTTATATGCTGAAAAATGTTTCACTTGGCAAACCAAGCATTATGCTGACACTGACAGACAAAGATGGCAATAAAGTACAGGGCGACAACACAGAAGTAACAAGGGAATTCAACCTTGCTGCTGATGAGCCGATAAAATAGTTATATCCTTATTGATATTGAAAAGCGCCACTTTGTAGTGGCGCTTTTTTATTGACTCTATATTATTCGTAAATACTTGCAGCTTTTAGAATATCAGCAAAGACAGACCAATTGACATCTTCAGGAACGGGTTTACCTGTATTTTCATAGTAGCCATTCATATCCCTTACCCATGAAGCAATTGCACCTAAATAGGAATCAAGTGTATGATTCTCCCATTGTGATGGCTTAGCATTTAACCCACTCTGCAATGAATGAACAAAATTTATGAAGTCGTCTTTTGTTTTGATAGCATCCATATACTTTACAAATTGGATAGGTTATAAAAGTTAGACAATACGCTTCACACTACCCGCCCCATCTATATCGGCTATCTGCACAATGCCGGGTGTTTTGCCTTCTTCTATTTTGCCTACGGTGTGATGCATTTGCAGGGCGCGTGCACCATTCCATGTAGCCCAGCGCAGCAGGGTGCTCCAGTCTATATTGGGGTATTGTTGTTTGATGGTTTGCAGCTCTGCCATGATGCTCAGCTGATGATTGGACGACAGGCTGTCTGTACCTATGCATATATTATTGGCATCACGCAGCAGCAGGTTAATATCTGGCAGGCGGTTTTCTATATACATATTGGCATTGGGGCACAGGCACCAGTACACATCGGGCAGCAGGCGCTGCACAGCGGTTACGTCTGCCTCTGTAGTATAGGTATTGTGTATCAGCACCAGACGGTGTGTAGGTGCCATCCAGCGCATATATGTTTGCAGGGACGACTTACCACTCGGGTGAAAGAATGCATCATCTATACCCAAACCACTCAGCAATGTGCGTACCGCACCTTCTTTGCTTTTATAAAACTCGTCCTCTGCAGGTGTTTCCTGATTGTGGATGGATATAATGCTTTCAGGATTGTGCTGGTCTATCAGTTTGAACAACGCATAAGATACCGAGTACGGTGCGTGAGGAACAATGCTCTGGTTGAGGATATGCGTATCGCTATCCTGTGCAGCAAAAGCATCGTAGGTTTTTACGGCATATTCAAATTGCTTTACGGGCATTTCATTAAAGCCGATAGCCTCTGTAAAACTGTGAAAGTGCATCTTTCCGCTCGCACGCTCGGGAAGTGTATCGTTGGTATTGCAGATATCACCTACGGCTACTATGCCATTATCCTGCATTTCGCTGAAGGCACGTTGGCGTGCTTCTGTCTTTTGCTCGTATGTAAAGCCAAAACGATGCTGCATTACCTGTTGCAGAAAAGGCACCAGCCCAGTATGCTCGGGTATGATACCTTTCATATGCGATAGCTCCAGGTGGCAGTGTACGTTTACAAAGCCCGGAGCCAGTATGCCTTCGTAGTGTGTTGCTTCAGTTTGTTTCTCAGCACCGTGTATGGCTATAATAGTGCCATCTGTTGCTGTTTCTATTACCGAACCTTCGGGCAGCCAATTGATGCCGTCGTGTATCCTGGATGCTGTAAGCAGCACGGTTGTTATATTTTAAAGTGTTTCAGCAGTATTACTTCTTTTTCTTCCAGCAGGCGCCATTTACCGCGTGGGAGATTTTTCTTGGTAAGCCCTGCATACATCACACGGTCCAGTTTTTCTACCACATAGCCGAGGCTCTCAAATATGCGGCGGACGATGCGGTTGCGACCACTGTGTATTTCTATACCTATTTCGTTTTTCTCATCCAGATAAGAAAGCGCATCTACCACTACAGGGCCATCTTCCAGTTCAAGGCCTGCCAGTATTGCTTCAAAGTCTTTCTTCGTTACGGGCTTATCCAGTGTTACCTGGTATACTTTCTTGGTCTCGTAGCTTGGGTGCGATAGTTTCTGTGCAAGGTCGCCATCGTTTGTCAGCAGCAGCAAACCAGTAGTGTTTCTATCCAGCCTGCCAACAGGGTACAGCCTGTCTACCTCTGCACCTGCCACCAAGTCCATCACAGTATCGCGGCCCTGCGGGTCGTCTGTAGTAGTGATGTATCCTTTAGGCTTGTTCAGCAACAGATATACACGGTTGCGTTGCGGAGATAGTTTTTTACCGGCAATCGTTACTTCGTCAAACTCCAGAACACGATAGCCCGGGTCAAGCATCAGCTCGCCGTTTACCTTCACCTTTCCTTTCTTCACCATTTCTGCCGCTTCCCTTCTGCTGCAAGTACCGCTATGCGCTATGTACTTGTTCAGCGTCATTTCCTTTACTTCTTTTTCTTCCTGCTCTTCTTCTTCGTCTTTGCGGAAGCGCTTTCTCTTTGTTTCGTCTTTCTTGGCGTAGTATTCCTGCTTGGCTTTTTCGTAGTTCTCAGCCTCGTTTTTGCGGAACGGGCCACTTACTTTGCGAGAACCCAGCGGGAATGGCTTGTCGAAATCTTCGGCACGCTCACCTTTCTTGATGGTAAGTTTCTTACCCTCTCCCAGTGTTTTTTCAAACTCTTTAGGGGTTACAAAGTTCTTTTCGTAATCCTCTACCGGACGGGCGGGCTTATCTTCCTTAAATATGTTGCGCTCTGAAAACTTCTTTTTGCTTTCAGGACGGTTGTCTTTTTTATCGAATTTGCCGCCTTTACCCTCTTTATCAAAGCCTTTTTTATCCTTGTCATAGCTGCGCTTTGGCTTGTCTTCCCCATCGCGGCTGAAACTGCGTTTCGGGCGATCTTCTCCATCTTTGCTGAATGAGCGTTTAGGACGGTCACCGTCTTTATCGAACGAGCGCTTAGGGCGGTCGCTGTCAAACTTGCGATCTTTATTGTAAGGCGATTTCTCGTAGCTGCTACGTTTTGGTTTATCTTCTCCATCGCGGCTGAAACTGCGCTTAGGGCGATCTTCACCATCCTTGCTGAATGAACGTTTAGGACGGTCGCCATCTTTATCAAACGAGCGCTTAGGGCGGTCGTTGTCAAATTTGCGGTCTTTATTGAATGGTTTGTCGAAGCTGCGCTTTGGTTTGTCCTCACCATCGCGGCTGAAGCTGCGTTTAGGGCGGTCTTCGCCATCTCTGCTGAAACTGCGCTTTGGCCTGTCTTCCCCATCTTTAGGGAAAGAACGCTTCGGACGGTCTGCTCCGTCTTTAGAAAATGAGCGTTTGCTCCTATCATCACGGTCAAAACTCCTTTTAGGGCCTGCCTCGTCATCACGTTTATCCCTGCCCGCAGGCTTTTTGAAGCCTCCTGCCGGTTTGCCGGTACCTCTCTTTTCAAAGCCTTTTTTATCGCCGTCCCTACCTTTGCCGGAAGATGGATTATTCCTCATTATTCAGTTTTATTCAATATGATAAGCTGCAAAGGTACAATCTTTACGGGGGACTAAAGTTTTTTTGAAAAATCTGTAACATTTTTGTTGTCACAGCTATATACTAAGGAATGGAGCTTAAAGATTACAATAACTGCGTTAAAGAGTGGGCTGATGCACTTTTCCGCTTTGCCTGTAAATGTACAGGCAACGAGGAGGACGCGAGGGATGTAGTACAGAACAGCTTCGAAGTATTGTGGCAGAAAAGGGAAAATGTGGCACCCGCCAAGGCAAAAGCCTTTCTGTTTCAGGTAGCGTACAACCAGTCTATAGACAACTACAGGAAACAGAGCAGGATGAGCTACAAAGAGGAAATAGATGATAACCGCAGCGTAACACAGGGGCAAAGTGACCTGAAACGGGTTTTGGAACGTGCACTGACCAAACTCGACGAACAGTCAAGAGCGCTGGTACTGCTGAAGGACTATGAGGGCTACAGCTACGAGGAGATAGGACAAATAACGGGACTGAACGAAAGTCAGGTAAAAGTATACCTGCACCGCGCCCGCAAAGTACTGAAGGAATATTTAATAAGTGTTGAAAACGTAATATAAATAGCGATGGTGAACCTGGAGAATTATGAAGAGTACATGATGATGTACGCAGACGGAGAGCTGAATGAGGCAGAAACCAAAGCCCTGATGGACTTTGTAGCTGCCAACCCTGAGCTGGCCAAAGAGCTGGAGGCATACTCAGCTACCAAACTGGTACCCGATACCACAATGGTATATGCCAATAAAGACCAGCTGATGAAAGCTCCACCCGCAGGCGGACGTACCATAGGTATGCGCACATGGTGGATGTATGCGGCAGCCGCAGCGGTATTATTGTTTGCCGTGACAATCTTCAGGCAAGGTGGCGATACCCCGGACAGCCCGGCGGTAGCTAGCAATACACCTGCAACAACACAACCCGTTTCAACACAACCAACACCTGTAATTGATAATAATAAAACCGAAAAGGACTCCAACAGAGAAGAGCTCCATTCAAACCCGATAGGTCCTGTTAACCATGAAAACAATATTGCAAGTGGTGAGTCGAAAGTAGAAAGTAGAAAGTCTATAGAAAGGAACAGAAAGCCTGAAACTGTAATTGAAAAACAACCTAAAGAAGAAATACGAATTGCTAAAGAAGAGAAAACAACACCTGCACAACAACAACCTGCTTACAAACCTGAAAATGAACATGTGCAACAAGTAATAGCACAGCAAACAGAAAAACCAACAAAAGTAGAAGAAGCTAGCGAACCAACAGAAGAACTGAATAATCAACCACAAAAACAAAGAAGGCGCTTGCTGGATATGTTGCCCATCAGCAAAAACAAAAGAGAAGGAGCAAGTATGATAGCCAGTGCAGTAACAAAAAGAGTAGAAAACGTAACAGACAATCTCAAAGACACAGACATAAAATTTAAAATAGGTAACAAAGAAATATTTGTAGTTAAACTCTAAAAACGAACAGAAGATGAAACTGATTTATTGCCTGATGGCGGCTACAATGATAAGCCTGAGCGCCAACGCACAAGACGGAGAAAAGAAAGAAAAAAAATCAACTACTATCACTTTAGGCTCTGATGGTATTAAGGTGAATGACAAAAAAATAGAAGAAAAACCGGAGAAGAAATTCGACTTGTCTGTAGGTATAGTAGATATTGGTATCAACTCTATCATAGATAACACCAACTACAATAGTGCTGAGGCAAAAGCTTTTATGCAAGTGCCACAAAACCTGCAAAACGAAAATCTGTTCAGCATGCGCACCGGTAAGTCATGGAACGTAAATGTATACCCTTTGATGGCTAAAATACGTTTGCACAATGGTAAAAAGCAAAGAATCTATTTTTCTACAGGTATCGGTTTGCAGATGTACAATTTCCGCTACACCAAAAACATCAGCTTCAGAAATGAAACGGTACCAATGGTTGTGATGGATACTATCAGCTTCAGCAAAAACAAAATAGGCCTTACCTACCTGACTATTCCATTGCAATTCACCTTCAAAACAAAACTGGCAGACAAAGCATGGCTGGTATATGGTGTGGGTGCTACAGGTGGCTACCGCATAGCATCTTGGAACAAACAAGTATCTCCTGAACGTGGTAAACAAAAGAACAGGGATGAATTCAACTTCAACGACTTTAATGCGTGTGTAACCGGGGAGATTGGTCTTGACAATGTTTTCCGCCTGTTTGCCAGCTATCAGGTAACACCGCTGCACAGCACAGGTTTAGATCAGCGTCCGTTTACAATAGGCCTGCGTTTTGGTGGTATATAATGAGAAAATGATTTGATTATAATACAAACAGAAAGCCCCTCGCAAAACGAGGGGCTTTTATTATGTTTTGAAACCATGCTATTTGAATAGTCCTTCCATTGCTTCACGCACTGCTTCAGGGTTGTTCATATTTTCCATACCAACCAACATTATAAACCAAATATAAAATGCAATGGTCATCAATGATAGAACAAGAGCTATAATAGCACATATCTTGCCTGCTTTCAGGTTGCTGTAAGAACCCAGTGTATACATTGTCGGATTAGCTATATAGCGGTTGGTATCTTTACCTGCCAGCACCAGTGCAATAATAGAAGTAACAAGCCCACCACCGTAGCAGCAGCATAAAAGAATAGACACAATACCTAATACCAGTACTGCAGTTGCATTGGGCAATGCAATTTGTGGCTGGTTCAGTGGTTGTTGTTCTGAGTAATTGTTTTCAGTCATATCAGTTGGTTTGAGAAGATTTTGTAGATATAGTTAATGAAGATTACGATAGCAGCTACAATATATAAATATTTCACTGCAGCAGCGCCATGCCTGAATTTAAATACCAGATGCAGCAAAAGAAATACTACAGTAGCTATAATAAACAATGTTGGGGGATAGAAATGCCACGAGGATTGTACATCCCCCTTCAGCAATGCAATAGTGCTTCTTTGCAAACCACAACCGGGGCAATCCAGATGCATCAGCTTTTTAGAAGGGCATGAAAGCATATGCCGCTCTGCCCACGCAATGCAATTATCGTATGCCGATGCCATGATGGTGTTAATCTACTATTCCTGCAGCTTTTTTGTGCTTAGCTCTTTCTGCTTCCAGTACAGCCTGCGCTTCTTTGAAGGTACCCATGATTTTGCCAATCAGTTCTTCTATTTCGGGGCGGCCTTCTTCTTTGCGTCCCAGTTCTTCAATACGCAACAGTTGCGCATGCATATCACGTATCTTCACAATACCTACGCTCGACTTGAGGAAGTGCGCCTGTTTGTAGATAGCTTCCCAATCGTTGGTATTGCGTATCAGGTGCTCCAACTTATCCAAGCCTTCGGGAGTAGTACCCAGAAAAATATCCAGCAATTCGTAGAGGTATTTAGCATCTCCTCCTGATAATTCCTGCAGATAACTGAAATCTATTAGTGGCTCCATACGCAACGATTGTTATTGACAAAGATATAAACGTCCTGCAATCTTGTTACTTTTTAGGTGCTAAAAGCGCCTGATATTGTGCGGGTTGTGTAAGTATAGAAATGGCTTTGTTGAAATCCTCATCATCTTTCAATCCGTTTTCAATTCTGCCACGCGTGTAATAGTAGCGAGTTATAATTTCCCCCTGCAACAAACGGACGATTTCTTTCTTGCTCTTCTGAAAGTCTTGTTTTTTATCATGCGTAGCTTTAGCCAGCAGTGCATTGTATTCTGCCTTCAGCGCATCAAAAGATTTGCTGCGGGTGGTTATTTGTTTAAATGAATCGAGTGCTACTTCTGCATCTGTTTTATACGCATAGTCTTTGCCATCCAACCACTTTACAAAGTCTGCATAGTCTGCATCTGTAATGACAAAGCTACCGGCAGGCGCAATCGTTTTATGTGTTTTTACATACTGTGTGGCATATTCAAAAAACATATTTTTTATATAGAGCGTTACTGCCAGTTTGCTGATATCTTGATTAGGCACTGTTATATCGGGGTCTACACCACCGCCACTTAATACTCTGCGCCCCCCCTTGGTCTTGTACTCTTTTTTCAAAGAATCGGGTATATGTCCCACACTGCCATCTGCATTGCGGCTTGCATAATCTATTGCTTGTATACAGCGCCCGCTTGGTGTGTAGTATTTTGCTGTAGTCAGCTTCAGGCGGGCATTATAACCGACAGGCTTTGTCACCTGTACCAGTCCTTTGCCGTAGGAGCGCTCACCTATTACCACTGCCCTGTCAAGATCTTGCAACGTACCTGATACTACTTCAGATGCTGATGCTGATGAACTGTTTATAAGTACTGCAACAGGTATTTTTTCATCCCAAGGCGCACCTTGTGTTTTAAATTCCTGATAGAACTCCTGAATCTTACCTTTTGTAGTTACTACTAGCTGACCACGGTCTACAAACAGGTTGCAGATAGACACCGCTTCGTCGAGCAAGCCACCCGGATTGTTGCGCAAATCCAGTACTACAGATTTCAGATTGGGTTGTACTTTCTTGAGGCTATCTAACGAGCTGCGAAGTATGCGGCTACATGCAGGCGTAAACTGTGTTAGCGTTACATACGCTATGTTCTTCTCGGGACCTACCAAGCCGGCAAATGGTACGCTTGAAATCTCTATCTCACTACGGGTGAGTTTCTTAACAGATTCGGTACCTGTCAATGCGTCTTTTATTAGCAATGCCACCTGTGTACCTGAAGAACCTTTTAACAGTGTGCTGATAGCATCCATATTTTTATCCTTCAGCGGCTGATTATCTATCGAAATAACCTCGTCTCCGGGTTTTAGGCCTGCTGTAGCTGCCGGGCTGTTTTCATAAACATCGCCTATATACACCTTTTCTTCTTTTTTGCGAAGATTGGCCCCAATACCACCAAATTTACCGGTTGTCTGAAACTCATATTCCTCTATATCTGATTCTGTAATGTAATTGGTATACGGATCCAGACCATCTAACATGGCATCGATGCCCGTTTTTACCATTTTGCCAGGTTCTATAGGGTCTACATAATATGAATTAAGCTCTTTAAATATAGTAGTGTATATATCAAGATTTTTAGATATTTCGAAATATGAATCAGGCGCCTGCGCCCTTACAAATAGCAAGGCAACACCTGAAACCGACAAACCGAGTAGAAAGCCTCTATATTTTTTTAATATATTCTGCATACGCTAATGAGCAATGTATATAACAGCAATGTACGAAAAATAGTATGCTATAAGATTCAGGGGTGGTTTTTAACAGATCTATGACAGAAAAACAGTTGGATGGACGAATTAATATGTCTATATTGCAGTAGTAAAATAGTGTGAAATGAAGAAATTTATACTTTGCCTGTCTATCATTCTTGGATTAGCTGCAACAAACGAAGCTAAGGCTCAATTTACCATAGCTAAAGACACTGCGAAAGGTGTTATATCTGATGCTGGTGGTAAGATTACCAATTCGCTTACAAATACATCTCCGGGCGCTAACAAGTATGACTGGAAAATCATAAGTACTAACATAACATCTGCTAACGGTGCTTGGTACAATGGTTTTGGTCTGTGCGATAATCAATATTGCTATGACAAAGGTGTTTTATCAGGCAGTACGCAAACATCGTTGGATGTTGCCAGCGGTACAACCATGACAATGTATGTTTCTTACGGTTCAGACATTTCTGCTGCTACAAGTACTGGCCCTTACTACGCTGTTGTAGAGGTTGCTCAAGGTACTAATAAAGATACCACTACATTTGTATTCAATAAGTGGGCTACAGGCGTTAATGCTGTAGCAACTAAATCTACTGATAACGTTATATTGTACCCTAACCCTGTACGTGATGATCTGAATATCGTTTTCGCAGGTATGACTGAGGTAAAATCTCTGGGTATTTACAACCTGATTGGCAAACAAGTAGGTTCTTATAAAGTAAATAACACAAGTGCATCTGTTAGCTTGGAAGGTATGCCAGCCGGCATTTATATGCTGCGACTAATGGATGGGCAAGGCCATATTGTAGCCGTTCGAAAATTCAACAAGCAGTAATTTACTTACTATATTATTTCAAAAGGCTTACAAATTGTAAGCCTTTTTTTATTTGCAGTAAGTCAAAATCTACAGCCAAAATTATTAGTACCTTAGATAGCAAGAACAATTCTGAGATGATGCGCCCGTTTATATTTATACTGAGTTTTATTCTGGCAGGCTATCAAGGCTTTGCACAACGCCCATTTACTGAAGGAAAAATAGAATATAACATTGCCATAGACCCTCCCGCAAATCAGGAAGGGCTTGTACAATATAAAGGAACATACGATATAGTAGTAAAAGGATTAATGGTTAAAGAAACATTGGAACTGGAGAATGGTTACACCACCACTTTGCTATATAACTATCAGGATAGTACTGTATACTCACTAAAAAAGCTTGGTACAAAAACTTATGCTATACAGTTGGATCTTAAAAGCATGCAAAACAGGCGTAAGAAATTTGAGGGCTATACTATAAAAGATCTGAAAGCTAGTAAAGAAATAGCTGGCACAAGTGTAAATGAGGCAATTGTGACATATAAGAATGGCAATACAAGTACTATTGCATTTAGTAAAGACTGGACTCCGGGTAATATTGTTTTTGACAACTACCCGGGTATAACATACTTACTATTTTCATTTACAAACTACAATGATGATGGAACAGCAATACGCTTTACTACAAAAAGCATCAATGCACTACCTGTAGAGAACGCAATATTTCGCTTACCATCAGGCTATAAGATCATCAGCAATGCCGAGTACCAGCAACTGATAAACGGCAGGTAAAACAGCATTCTGTTTTCAATATAATCTCCTAAAACTTAATGTTATGGCACGAAAACTATGCATTGCTCTAGCTGTATTACTATGTGCTAACTATGCACATGCACAACAAAATACATACAGAACATGGGAAGACGCGATGCTGGAGAAAGAGCATGTGTATGTAATACACATGACATACCGAGGCATGGAAGAAATACCCGATATTCTGGATCAGTTTCCTAATCTTGAAGAGCTGAATCTGAGCAATAATAAAATTAAGAGTCTTCCCCCATCTCTCTTTACCTGCAAGAAGCTAAAGAAACTTATACTGTTTAGAAATAAGATTAACCAAATACCTGAAGGTATAGGCCGGCTGTCGGCGTTAGAAGAATTGTCGTTTAGCTATAACGATATCAACAGCCTCCCGGATTCTTTCTGCTACCTTAAATCTTTAAAGAGTTTTGCCATTAATGGCAATAGCCTTGACTCGCTGAATGACTGTATGGATATGATGAGCAAGCTGGTAACACTGAGAGTAAATAATAATGAACTGGCAAAGCTACCACAAAGCATAACACGAATAAAAAATCTTGATTTTCTGGATGCAGGCAACAACTACCTCGAAGCTATTCCTGAAAATATAGGCGAATTGCAAAATCTGCGCTTTCTGTACCTGAACAAAAATAAAATTCAGACACTGCCGGAGTCTTTGGGCAAATGTCAGAAGTTGCAAGAGCTGGATGTAGTGCGTTGCGGTATTATACGTATGCCTGCCAGCCTTAGCAATATCAGGGCTCTGGAAAATGTATATATTGATGAGAGAACAATACCGTTTTATGAAAACAGGCAATACAGATTCAGGCAAGTGATACAGGTAATACAAGGTGGCGATATGTTGTACAGGCCATCACAAAATCCATAAAAACAAATAAGGCTACTCAGTATGAGTAGCCTTATTTTCATCAAAGCAATCTACTATATTAAGGGAACTGGATACCCTTGTATTTATTTACATCTACCAATGGTATTGTTGATTTGTATTTGTTGTTGATAGCCATCAGAATCTGATTAGCAACCAACGCATAGCCACGTGGAGTAAGGTGTACACCATCCAACGAGAATGCACCACCACTAACAAAGTTTGCATTGAAACCCGCACCGTTGAAAGTAATACCTGTTTGCAGTGTTTTCAGGTAAGAATTCATATCAACCATTGCAAGGCTTTCTCTACGTGCCATCAGGTATATGATGTTGTTGAACGCAGCAGTAGCAGTTTTGATTTTAGTAACTTCATTGCCTGTAAGTACATATTTACCAGGAATTGGTTTTTTAGTACCCCAACCTTTACACTTGATAGAGTCTTGTGGTGTGCTCAATAAGATGTATTCTCCTTCTTGAATATGCCTGAATTTTGTTGGTACTGAACTGTCTTCGATAATGAAGTAGTTTGCGCCTTCATTGAAACGAATAAAACCATTCAAAGAATTATAAGCGTTATTCAACAGGTTTGCATCGTTTTTAGACAACATCAGGCCTTTTGCAGGTATAGTAGTGCAGAAAGGGATTGAAGTAACATCAGGTATATTCAGCAATACACCTTGTGCACCTTTGCGTCTCAGATTGCTAAGTACGCTATCGTATGCAGCGTTAAACTGATCTACATCAGATATTTTGTTGGTGCCACCAGGTGCCGTTGGGCCTTCGCCACCAGATGTTGCATAACCCAATACGTCATTGCTACCTATCCAAAGTGTGAAGAATGTAGGTTTTGCCACTACCACTTCGTCTACAGGCCTGGAGCCGGTAGGGCTTGCGAACATACGTCTTGCATACGGATTCAGAAACCCATAGCCTGGTATTACGAAATCTATACAACGAATACCCGGAATCCCCATGTTATTGAACGGACCAGCAGTATTGAAGATATTTATGCTACTACCTACAGTGTCTAATGCACCTGTATAAGGTATAGGAGCAAGAGATGCTGCCGTATCGCAAAGGCCTTGGCGAGAACCCAATACCAGTTTTGCAGATGGATAACCATATTCGCCCGGTAGAAGCGGCTGACGGAATACACCACCACCAACAGTTTTGAACTGCTCTGCAAGCATAGAAGGATAAGAGTTTTCCTGACCAGACCTGTAAAGACTGTTGTCGGCATAACCTGCAGTCAAAGAATTACCTACTGCAACGTAACTGCTGAAATCAACGCCGTCTCCCTTGGTAGGTTTTTCAGGCTCTATGTTTGGTTTACATGACGCAACAAAGGCCATTAAACCGAGTATATATAATTTCTTCATTGTTGTAATTTTTTGTTGGGTATGTATTAGAATTCGTAGTTAAGACCAATGCCTGGGTTAATAATTTTTGTTTGATAACGACCAGAGAATTGAGCTTCGTTCAGAGAACCTTCGCGAACAGGTGTAAATACATATTCCAGTACACCCATGATAGCCAGTTTTTTATTTGGTTTGAAGACGAAACCACCTGTAGTCATAATGTGGTCGTTATCAGGCAAATCAGGAGACAGGTAACCATCCCTAACAGGAGTAGGATCGTATGCTGCACCCAGCATTACTGTCCACTTCTGTCCTATCAGGTAGTTAGCACCCAGACGTACAATCAAGGTGTTTTTGTAACGACGAGGAGAACGTGTATCTGTCAGTGAGGCAGTATTTGTTTCGTAGTCAAATATCAGACTGTCGTAAGAGCTCCAACCTACAAAGTTTGCATCTGCCTGAAGACCGAGCCTTTCAGTTACTTTAACACCAATACCTGCAGATACTACCTGTGGCAGATTGATGTCTGATTTGAATGCTGTATATGGGAATGAACCAGACAGTGATGATGGCACTGTGAAGTTTGCATAACCTCTTTTCACTTTCATTTTTACACCCGAACGGTAGCTGATACCAAACTGGATATTGTCGCTGGCACGCAGATGCACACCTATGTTATAGCCATAGCCCATTGCATTGCCTTTCAGCTCTGCCATGCCATCCTGGCCACCGCTTTGCAGTGGTATTGCTTTCTGGATTTTTACATTGCCTGTAGCAATAACAAAACCTGCACCTACTGAGATAACGTCGTTGAAACGATAGCTGGCAGTAGGCTGGAAGAATACGCTTTGCAGCTGGATATCCTGAATAACATAACGGCCGCGCCAGTTATCATCCCATTTTATACCAGTGCCAAACGGCGTATACACACCCAAGCCAAGGCTCAGTTTGCTTTTGTAACGTACCGGGCCGCCAACGTAAAAGTTGAACGGAGTATATGTTTTAGCCTTGCTGTCTGCACTGTAGCTGCCTGTAGGCGTTTCTACATAGCGTGTGTTAGCTGACAGGAATTGTACGCTGCAGTAAGCATTCACATTTTTCAATGCGCTGAGGCCGCCGGGATTGTAGAAAATGGTAGAGGCATCCCAAGGAACCGCAGTACCTGTTCCGCCCTGTGCCAATTGCCTAACCCCTTGCAGGTTTAGCTGAAAAGCAGCTCCGTACGCCATTGCAGTTGACAGCAGCAAAGAGCCCATTAATAAAAATTGTTTCTTCATACAAGATTGATTTGTAATAATTGTAATAGGCTGACTATTAAAAATTGCCATTAAGATACCTCTAATAATACTAAAATGCAATACAGCCGCAAATTTTAGTTGGCTACACCAACTGTGGCTATGCTGATGCTGACATTGGGTATTGAAAGCAGGGCATTAGCACAAGCTTCCAATGTAGCGCCTGTGGTCAGCACATCATCTATCAGCAGGAAGTGTTTACCCTCATAATGGGCAGTATTTTTCACTGCAAAAGCGCCGGACATATTATTAATGCGCTCTTCGCGCGTTTTTTGTGTCTGGCTTTCGGTATGGCGGGTACGGTAGAGCAGGTCTTTTATAACCGGAAGTTGTAAAACCTCGCCCATTCCTTCTGCTATCAGTTGGGTTTGGTTATAACCACGTTGTGCTTCTTTCTCGGGATGCAGGGGTACGGGTATTATATAATCTATTCCTTTGTGCCAGTTGAGCTGTTGCAAATCATAACCCAGTTGCTTGCCCAGATAGGTGCCTACTTCTTTTTTATCGTTGTATTTGAGCTGGTGCAGCAAGTGTTGTAACAAGCCCTCTGCTGTGAAGTAGGCAAATGATGTAGCCATCACCACCGGTACACGCCCAACAAAACGCATAAACGTTTCGTTCTCTGTTATATGATGGTAGGCAGTACGTGGCAGGCTAAAGACATTGCAATTAAGACAAAGCACTTCTTCCTCTGCCAGTAATGGCTTGCTGCAACCCTCGCAAAGGCGTGGGTATAGTAGATGAGTAAGGCCTTGTGTCAGATCATTTATCATTGTTCGCGCTCGTCTTTTATTAAAGCCCCATTTTCATCGAGGTAATATTTATATCCTTGCCAATCTTTAATTGTAATCATATCATCCTCTACCAATAAATCACTCTCTCCATGCGGCAATACAAAGATATCTCTTCCGGAAAAGAACCATTTAATATCACCTTCTTTACTAAGCCTTGCAATCTGTAATTCGCCATGTATCAAGTATTCATTCTTGAATTTTGTGATAGTAAAGCACGTGGCATCATCACACCTTTTTTTCCAATCCAACTCCATTGCAGGCAATTTGAACCTATATACTTGATCACTGACACATATGAGCAAACAATCATCATCTATCAGAATATTCCTATCAAAGATTCCAGTACCACCACTTGAGTCAAGAATCAATGTCCTTGATAAAACAGTATGATCATTCGACACCTTGATTTCGATTACTGCGGTATGGCTAAAATGCAATTCTTCCGAGATTACTCTGTCATAATCAATTATCTCGCCTCTGGCGTGTACTACATCAATTGAGTATGAGTGATAGTGTAATCGCATATATTTAAAACAGCATCCTGTAAACGTCCTCTACTTTGTTTACTGTCTTTATCTCTATCTTATAGTTCTTGGTATCGAGCCCTTTGGCATTTGCCTTTGGTATAAATATTACATCCATACCCAGTTTATCGGCCTCGGCTATGCGCTGGTCTATGCGATTCACTGCACGTATCTCTCCCGATAAACCAATCTCACCCACCAGGCATACATTACTTGGCAGTGCTTTGTCTTCGTAAGATGATAGTAGCGCACATACCACCGCCAGCTCTATACTAGGGTCTTCAATCTTCAATCCACCTGCTATGTTTACAAATACATCTTTGGTACCGAAGTGGAAACCGCCGCGTTTTTCCAACACTGCCAACAGCAGTTGTAACCTGCGTAAATCCAAACCACTAACCGTGCGTTGCGGTGTACCATACACTGCCTGCGATGCCAGCGCCTGCACTTCTATCATCAGCGGGCGGGCGCCTTCCATCGTACTGGCTATAGCAATACCGCTAAGCGGCTCGTCGTGCTGCGACAATAATATCTCTGACGGATTGCTGACAGGGCGCATACCGTTTTGTACCATCTCGTAGATACCCAGTTCTGATGTGCTACCGAAACGGTTTTTAATGGTGCGCAAGATGCGGTAAGCATAATGCCTGTCACCCTCAAACTGCAATACAGTATCAACCATATGTTCCAGCACCTTCGGGCCTGCAATAGCACCGTCTTTAGTAATGTGCCCTATTATGAAGATGGGTATGTTACTTGCTTTTGCAAAATGTTGCAACTCCGCAGCACACTCCCGCACTTGCGATACACTACCTGCTGCACTTTCTACATGCGGAGATTCAAGCGTTTGTATGGAGTCTATTATGATTAATTGCGGACGTACTTTTTTTACTTCCTGAAAAATAGTGGCCGTGTTGGTAGCTGTCAGCAAATACAAATTGGGGTTAGTGATGCCTACCCTATCTGCACGCAGTTTTATTTGCTGTGCACTCTCCTCTCCAGAGATATAAAGTGTTGTAAGATTTTTCCACTGCAGTGCACATTGCAAAAACAAAGTAGACTTACCAATACCCGGTTCACCTGCTACAAGTATCACAGAACCGGGAACAAGACCACCACCTAATACACGATTCAATTCAGCATCGGGTGTATTGAGCCTTATCTCTTTTTGTATTTCCAGTTCATCCAGCTTATGCGCTTTGCGTTGCTCTTTGCTCTCTTCTTCCCAACCTGAAATTGGTTTTTGTTTTTCGTCTCGTTGTATTACTTCTTCCACAAAAGAATTCCACGAACCACAAGACGGACATTTACCTGCCCACTTCGGAGATTCGTAACCACATTGCTGACAGAAGAAAGCTGATTTGATTTTTGCCATGGCAGGCTAAAGATAAATGAAAAGAAAAAGAGCCATCGGAAGAATCCGCGGCTCTTACTTACTAACCCATTAAATTCACAACTTGATACAAATGTAGTATTCTCCCCGACAGTAAAAAAATGGTTTTCTGTTAAACGCTTATAAAATTTTTAAATATTAAAATCTCTACACATTCAACAATAACTGCTATTTATTGACAGACAGTATTATAGCATATTATTATCGATTTTTCTATATATAATTGATACTTAAAATAATCTATATGTATTGATAATTTTTTAATTTACATATATTAATATTTTTATTTATTGACAGGTTTTAGGCTCAAAGCCCACAGACGGATTTTCACATATTATATTATCGGGACGGTGTATTTTGCAGTACTAAAACAATTGAAACAAGATGAGTGAGGTTTTCACAAGGATAGAAAAACTGAAAAGGAATTTTTTACCTGAAGATTTTAAGATGACTACATGGGATGCACTGCAACCCTATTTTGATAAACTGATAGCTACGGAAATAAACAGTAAAGAAGAACTGGAAAGCTGGTTGCGCAACATCAGCGAACTGGAAGCAGTGATAAGTGAAGACGCATGCTGGCGACAAATAAACATGACATGCGATACTACCAACAAAGAATATGAAGATGCATTCACCTATTTCTGCATGGAGATAGAACCGAAGATGAAACCATACTTCTTTGAGCTGAATAAAAAAATGCTGGCATCGCCATTCATCAAAGAACTGGACGAAGCACAATACTATCCATACCTGCGCAGTGTACGTAATGCAGTACATCTGTATCGCGAAGAGAATGTTGCCATACAAGCAGAGATGAGCCTGCTGGCACAACAGTACGGAGTGATATCGGGCAAGATGACGATAGAACATGAAGGCAAAGAATACACCCTGCAACAAGCAGCACGTTTTCTACAAAGCCCTGACAGGGAACTGCGCGAAACCATCTTCCGCAAGATAGCGGCACGCCGTCTGCAGGATAAAGAAGAACTGACTACACTGTTTAACAAGCTGCTGGAAAAACGCCAGCAGGTTGCCGTGAATGCAGGATTTGAAAACTACAGAGATTATAAATTCCGCGAGCTGGGCAGGTTTGACTATACGCCTGCGGATTGCTTTGCATTTCATGATGCTGTGCGTGAGCATATACTACCGCTACACAAAATGCTGGTAGAGCGACGCAGGAAAAAACTGAGCCTTGATGTAATGCGACCATGGGATGGTGACGCAGAACCAATAGGTACTGAGCCGTTGCATCCTTTTGAAACAGGTAAAGAATTATCTGATAAAGCGATAGCTGTATTCGGTAAACTAGGCAACTATTTCAGCGGATGCCTGAATACGATGACGGATATGAAGCGTATGGACCTGGAGAGTCGTGTAGGCAAAGCACCGGGAGGCTATAACTGTCCGTTGGCAGAAACAGGCGTGCCATTTATATTTATGAATGCTGCTGGTACGGTTAATGATGTGATAACAATGATGCACGAAGGCGGCCACGCAGTGCATTCTTTCCTGTCGCACAGCCTGCCATTGTCTTCTTTTAAAGAATACCCGATGGAGATTGCCGAACTTGCAAGTATGAGTATGGAGCTCTTCTCTATGGAACACTGGGATATATTCTTCAGCGACAAAGATGAACTACAACGTGCACAGATAGAAGAACTGGAACGTGTGATAAGCGTGCTGCCATGGATAGCAACCATAGATAAATACCAGCACTGGCTGTATACCAATCCGGGGCATACTAATGAACAGCGTGAAGCGGAATGGATGAAAATCCTGGCTGAGTTCAGCACAGGCGTTACAGACTGGACCGGTTTTGAAGAATACCGTGCTTACTTCTGGCAGAAACAGCTGCACCTGTACGAAGTACCTTTCTACTATATAGAATACGGTATAGCACAATTAGGCGCTATAGCTATGTGGAGGCAATACCGTGAGAATAAAGAGCAGGCTTTGGAAAACTACAAAGCAGCACTGGCACTTGGCTACACTAAAACACTGAAAGAACTGTATGCCACAGCAGGCATCCGTTTCGATTTTTCACCTGCCTATGTAGCAGAGCTTGGCAGCTTTGTAAAGGAGCGATTGGTGGAAATGGGAGTGTAAATAAATTCGTCATTTCGACTGAGAAGAGAAATCCCCTGAGCATTTGTAGTAAAGCTTAGGGGATTTTTCTTTTTAATTGAGTCATGCAAATTTCTCAATACGATATCATCAAACACTAAGCCAGTTAAGTAAATAGAGATTCTACAGATTATGCTATATACTCAATGCAAGCAAATAAATCCATTGCCCAATTCTCATCTTTCTCATCTGTAAAAGAAAACACGCATACTAATATTTCGTTACCTCCATGTTTTATACCTTTCATTTCCCAGCCATTTTCGGTTTTTGTTATTTGAGGCTTCATATTTTCAATAAAATTGTTTGATAATAACTGATTCCCGTTAAAAACCATCGTTGAAAAATATAAAACACGACTTTCATTGGCATTTACAAACTGTACGAAATCCGCATTATTAATCATCTTATAAGATTGAATGTCTGTAGGTAAATGCCAATTTTGCAATAATTTCGTTTTGCCTAACAGTCTTTTAAAAAAATTCATCATCGTCAGTTTTATTATGAGGTTGTAATTCAACCCTAGCCGTTGATATTTTCTCTGCAAAATATTATTCAAACAAATAAGCCGCTTTCTCTAGGCTTTCAGGTTTGCCAACGTCTATAAATACATTGCCTGTGTGGTTGTAACCGCGTATGATGTTTTCGCGGGCATGATGCAGGTACAGGTCTATGATGGAGAATTTACCTTTGAAAGGTATATCCAGCATACGGTTGCTTAGCACCTGTATACCACTGAATGCAAGCGGCTGCATCTCCAATACTTCGCGCACTATCTTTTGTTCGCCCGTATTATTGTTCGTCCACCCACAAAGCATCAGGTGCTCATCAAACAATAGCTGACGAGAGGATTCGCGCTGCATAACAGCCAGTGTTGCCATGGCATCGCTTGCAGCATGTGCTTCTATCATTTTGCCCAAATCAAGATTGGTAAGCACATCCACATTCATAATCACAAAATGCTCTTCGTGCTCAAAGTAGGGAGCAGCTTTCTTTAGCCCGCCACCTGTTTCCAGTACTTCATCTCGCTCGTCCGATATCGTTACCCAACTGCCAAAGCCGCTATTATCATTAATAACTTGCTCTATCTGGTCGGCAAAGTGGTGTACGTTTACGATTACATCTTCTATACCAAAGCGTTGCAGGTAGCGTATGTTCAGCTCCAACAAGGTTTTACCATTTACCTCTGCTAGTGCTTTGGGGTGTTTATCCGTAAAAGGTTTCAGACGGGTGCCAAGCCCCGCTGCGAAAAGCATTGCCTTCATAAGGTGAAGTTAAGTAAAACCACCTAACCCCCTGAATGGGGGAAGAATATTAATTGATATATAGTTGTTACTTAACCAAATTGAAAGCTACCTTTGCAGCGCTAAAAATTTTGAATATGTCTTTAATGATAGTAGGCTCTATGGCCTTCGATGCGCTGGAAACTCCATTTGGTAAGGTAGACCGTATAATAGGCGGCTCTGCTACTTATGCAGCATGGGCAGCTTCCAACTTTACACAGCCTATCAAACAGGTATCTATTGTTGGTGGCGATTTTCCGCAGGAAGAAATGGATGCACTGACAGCACGTGGTGTAGATATGGAAGGTGTGGAAGTGGTAAAAGACGGCAAAAGCTTCTTCTGGAGCGGCCGCTATCATATGGATATGAACACGCGCGATACACTGGTTACAGAGCTGAATGTATTGGGACAGTTCAACCCGCAACTACCAGACAGCTATCAGGATTGTGAATTCCTGATGCTGGGCAATCTGGCACCTGCCGTGCAGATAAGCGTTATCAACCAACTGAAAAACCGCCCGAAGCTCATCATCATGGATACGATGAACTTCTGGATGGAAATAGCACTGGACGAACTGAAACAAGCTATCGGCATGGTAGACCTGCTGATGGTAAACGATAGTGAAGCACGCCAACTGAGTGGTGAATACTCTCTGGTAAAAGCTGCTGCTAAAATACAGGCAATGGGTCCTAAGTTCCTTATCATTAAGAAAGGTGAACATGGTGCACTGCTGTTCCATGGTAAGCAAGTATTCTTTGCACCTGCACTGCCACTGGAAGAAGTATTTGACCCGACAGGCGCAGGCGATACGTTTGCAGGTGGTTTCATTGGCCATGTGGCACGTACCAAAGACATTTCTTACGAGAATATGAAAGCAGGTATCATCGTAGGTTCTGCACTGGCTTCTTTCTGTGTTGAGAAATTTGGTCCTAACAGATTGAAAGAACTGACAATGCAGGAAATAGAAACACGCATCAACGAGTTTGTAGACCTGGTTGATTTTGACATTAATCTCAAATAGTTGAACCGGGATTTATTGGATTGATGGATTTGCCGGGAATCATAAAAAAGAGGAGTGATAATTCACTCCTCTTTTTTTATATAACTTGGTTAATCCATGAATCTCAAAAATCCCGGTTTATTATATACTCGGTCTTACGTCCACTACTTTCATTTGTAGCTTGGTAGTGCCGTTAAACTCGTTTTCGTCCAGCGTATATACAATATCAAACGCACCTTTCTGCACTACATCAAACTTATCGGCCATACCAAAGCCTATGCCATCTATTATTATACCCTTGTGCTGATGCAGTACAAACTTGATGTGTTGTTCTTTTACTACGCGGCTGTAACCCTGATAATCATACACACGCTTAGTAATAAACACGGGACGCAGGTTTGTAGGTCCAAATGGTTCGAACTGTTTGATGATATTATAGAATGCAGGCTTGATGTCTGACAGCAATATCTCTGTATCTATTTCTATTTCAGGTATCAGCAATTCGGGCGGGATGGATTGCGATACTACTTCTTCAAATTTTTCTACAAACTCGGTTACGTTATCAGGATGCATGGTCATACCCGCGGCATAAAAGTGACCACCGTAGTTTTCCAGCAAATCGCGGCATGCGTGTATAGCCTCGTAAATATTGAAGCCACTAACGGAACGTGCCGAACCTGTCACTTTATCGTTAGATAGGGTTAGCACTATCGTAGGACGATAATAATAGTCTATCAAACGAGATGCTACTATACCTACCACACCTTTGTGCCAGTGCTCTTGATATAGCACGGTTGACTTCCGTGCCGTCATGGCATCATTGCCCTGTATCAGCGCAAGTGCTTCTTCTGTTATATTCTTATCTACTTCTTTACGGTCTATATTGTCAGACTGCAGCGCATCGGCCAATGCCTGTATTTTTTCAGGGTCTGGCTCTATAAACAGCTCTACTGCTTTGCGGGCATCGTCCATACGGCCTGCTGCATTTACACGCGGGCCTATTACAAACACAAGGTCTGCAACAGATAGCGTACGCGTAACCCCAGCCATCTCCTTCAGCACCTTAATACCCAACGATGGATTTTCATTTACCTTCTTTACACCGTAAAAAGCCAGTACACGGTTTTCACCATCTATCGGTACAATATCAGCAGCTATACTGGTAGCCACAAGGTCGAGGTATTGTAATACTTCTTCCTCGGGCAGATTCCAACGTAGTGCCAGTGCAGTTATCAGCTTGAAGCCGATACCGCAACCACTTAGTTCTTTGTATGGGTAAGGACAATCTACCTGCTTGGGATTCAGGATTGCCAAAGCAGGCGGCAGTGTTTCATCGGGTGTGTGGTGGTCGCAAACAATTACATCTATACCAAGCGATTGCGCGTAGGCTATCAACTCGGCAGACTTGATACCACAGTCCAATGTTATCAGCAAGCTGAAGCCATTGGCATGTGCATATTCTATACCTTCTTTAGACACACCATAACCTTCGCGATAGCGGTGCGGTATATAGTATTCTAATTGTCCTTTGTATTGCTTGCGCAGAAAAGAATAAACAACTGCAACGGATGTAGTACCATCCACATCGTAGTCGCCATATATCAGCACACGTTCATTCCACTCTATAGCTTCGGTAATGCGCTGCACGGCTTTGTCCATTCCCTTCATCAGGTAGGGATCGTGCAGGTGCGAGAGCTCAGGACGAAAAAAAGCCTTGGCCGAATCATAATCTTTTACACCCCGCAATGCCAGTATACGGCATAAAGCAGGGTGTATGCTCAGTGCTTTAAAAATATGATTGACGCTATCCTGTTCAGCAGGCTTTAATGTCCAACGCTTCTCAGGCTTCATGGCCAAAATCCAATTGTTTTACTTCCTGGTGATACTCGTTAATCCAGTTATCGAGCTTGCTGCAAAATGCGCTGTCGTTTATATTATTAAAGAAATCGCCATTGCCCATGATATTGCCCAGCAATTTATCCTGCGCTTGTATGCAGCTCCATGCGGTATTGTATGGTATGTGTGTGAATGATACCATTTCATATACCGAAACAAATTTTTCAGGGTAGCGCTTGCCCAGTTCTTTCTCTATTTTCTTACGTTCCAGGAAAGATGGTTCTGCTACTTTATCCCTCATTTCAATGAAGTTCATCAATGCGAGGTCGAGCACCGCATCACCGTTTGGTTTGCGTAGCCTGTCATACTCGTTCAGTATGGTTGTCCAGTCATCGCCGTGTTTATCCATCAAGCCTGCCAGTATGGTACAGTCTTCAAAGCCGGCATTCATACCCTGACCATAGAAAGGAACAATAGCATGTGCAGCATCACCTATCAGTGCGCTCTTGTCTTTGTAATGCCAAGGCGCTACACGTATGGTTACCAGCGACGATGTAGGATTGCCAAAGAAATCTTCTACCAACGTAGGCATCATCGTTACTGCATCGGGGAAGTGCTCGTTGAAGAATGCTTTTACATCTGCTTCTGTCTTCAGCCTGTTGAAAGAAATTTCACCTTCAAACGGAAGGAACAGTGTGCAGGTAAATGTACCGTCTGTATTTGGCAGTGCTATCAGCATGAAATTTTTGCGCGGCCATATATGCAACGCGTTTTTCTCCATACGCAGATTACCCTTTTCATCAGGCGGTATGCACAGCTCTTTATAGCCATGCTCTATATAATGTTGTGTCAGGTTTGTCCTGTCGAGCAATTGATAGCTGTTGCGCAATGCAGAGAAAGCACCATCGCTACCAAACAACAAATCTGCACTTACTACTTTTTCATTGCCATCGGCATCTTCAAAATAAGCGGTGTTTGTTTGTACATCTACTTTATTGCAACGATGAGAGAAATGAATTGTAGCACCTACCTCTTCTGCCAGCGTCATTAGTTTTCTGTTTAGTTCGCCACGGCTTACAGAATAAATAGCCTCGTTGTTGGTACCATAAGGCTGATACACACCTGCACCGTCGGGTTGGTGCATGTACCTGCCCGTCATAGGTATTGCAAGGTCTTCAATATCTTTTCTGAGGCCTGCCATGTCCAACGCCTTCCAGCCACGCGCGCTCATTGCCAAGTTGATAGACTTACCTGCACTCATAGACGCCTTGCGCATATCGGGGCGGCGTTCATACACCGTTACTTCGTATCCGCGTTTGCGCATCAATACTGCCAACAGAGAACCTACCAGACCTGCTCCTAATATGGTAACCGAACGTGCCATTTACTTGAATTAATTGTTAGATGGGCAATTTACTCAAAATGCCAGAACAAGAGAAGAGCGAAAATCACTAATGCACTACTTGTTTAAATATTAGTGTATTTGCGTATCAAAAACCCTCAAAAAATCACAGACATACGTGTTAAATATTTTTATTGTAAAGATTTCATAAAGCGTTAAGTATTATTCTTTAAAATGAAACGGAAGTTCTTAGATTTGTTGCCAATAACAACATACACCTCATGCGATTAGCATTCTGGAAAAAGAAAGACGAAAACAAAAAGAAAAAAGTATGGTGGCGCGAATGGGCCGATGCCCTGATTTTTGCAGTAGTTGCTGCAACCATCATCCGTACATTTCTTATAGAAGCATATACCATCCCTACAGGCTCTATGGAAGGTAGCTTATTGGTAAATGACTACCTTTTTGTCAGCAAACTCTCTTATGGCCCACGCATACCAATGACACCACTTGCAGTGCCATTGGTACATAATACTATGCCGCTGACAGGTGGCAAGTCTTACACTGAAGCTGTAAAATGGGGCTACCACAGGTGGCCGGGATTCGGCAATGTAGAGCGTTATGACGTGGTGGTATTCAACTTCCCTAATGGTGACACTGTTGTAGAAGCCGCGCCGGATCAAGACTATTATCAACTGTGCCGCATGTATGGCCGCGAAGCGGTACTGGGTTCTAATACAGTCATTACACGCCCAGTAGATAAAAAAGAAAACTACATCAAACGCTGTATAGGTATACCGGGCGATAAGCTGGAACAACGTAATGGTATTATATATGTAAATGACAAACCAGCGCCTGTGTTCCCGCACTCTAAGTTTACCTATGCTGTGCAGACAAACGGCCAGTATGTACCACAGGAGTTTCTGGATGAAAATGATATAGAACAAGGACAGCAGGTAGGCCATAACATCTTCATGTTCAGCCTTGAAAATGAGGATGCTGAAGCTATTAAAAAGCAACCGGGTGTAGTGGCAGTGCAGCCATATACACAAAAACCGGGTTCAGTACCGGGCAACCCGGGCGAGTGGACATTCCCGCAGGATACTGCCAACTACAAATGGAATGTTGATAATTTCGGTCCGTTTATAGTGCCTAAAAAAGGTGTTACTGTAACACTGACACCACAAAACATCTCTTTCTACCGCCGTATTATCTTTAACTACGAGGGTAATAAACTGGAAGAACGCGGTGGTAAATTCCTTATAAACGGACAAGAAACAACCAGTTATACATTTAAAATGGACTATTACTGGATGATGGGTGACAACCGCCACAATTCGCTCGATTCACGCTATTGGGGCTTTGTACCGGAAGACCACGTAGTAGGTAAGGCATCGTTTGTATGGCTGAGCCACAAAGAAAGCCTCTTCAACCTGCGCTGGAAGCGATTATTCCATAGTGTTAGTTCTTTGAGTAAATAGCATTAACTTCGCCCCTGCAACCCGCAGGGGTTATTTTTTTAGTAGCATATTTATGAAACTGAGATCAATAGCACTTATAAGCATCGCCGCAATGATATCTTGTGGCGCAGGCAGCACCAATCAGGAAATGGTACAGGAAGATACCAACCATCCGGGCATGAGCAAGGGCAAATCTTTATTTGTCGCTAACTGTAATCAATGCCACAAACTGAATGAAAAAACAATAGGTCCTGCGCTTGTTGGTACTATGCAACGCTGGAACAATGACACTCCACGCGTTACGCGATTCATCAAAAATTCTGCTGAAGCTATTTCTCTGGGCGACCCTAGGGCAAAACAGGTGTATGATGAAAATAATCAAAGCCCGATGCCAGCCATGACGCATCTTACAGACAACGATGTCATAGAATTGATTGACTATATTAACAAAGGCGTAGAATAATCTACGCCTTTAGTTTTTTATATATCTACCTGAATGCTGATTACTTAATCACACCCAGTTCTTTACCTACCTTGGTAAATGCTGCGATTGCTTTATCCAGATGCTCGCGGCTGTGGCCTGCAGATATCTGTGTACGGATACGTGCTTGTCCTTTTGCAACTACCGGGTAGAAGAAACCAATAACATAGATACCTTCTTCCAGCATACGCGCGGCAAATTTTTGCGCCAGTACTGCATCATACAACATTACGGGACAAATAGGGTGTGTACCTGGTTTGATGTCGAAACCTGCTGCCGTCATTTTCTCGCGGAAGTAAAGTGTATTCTCTTCCAGCTTGTCGCGCAGCTCAGTTGTTTCGCTAAGCATATCCAGTACAGCTATAGAAGCACCAACTACCGCAGGAGCTACCGTATTGCTGAACAGGTATGGACGGCTACGTTGGCGCAGCATATCTATAATTTCTTTTTTACCACTCGTGAAACCACCTGAAGCACCACCCAATGCTTTACCCAAAGTACCTGTAATGATATCTATCCTGTCCATAACACCACAAAGCTCGTGTACGCCACGGCCTGTTTTGCCCATAAAGCCCGAAGAGTGGCTTTCGTCTATCATGATGATAGCATCATATTTATCGGCGAGGTCGCATATTTTATCAAGCTGTGCAATCGTACCATCCATAGAGAATACAGAGTCTGTAACTATCATACGTGTACGCGCACCGGCAAATGCCTGCAGTTGTGCTTCCAGATCAGCCATATCATTGTGCTTGTAGCGCGCGCGCTGTGCTTTACAAAGGCGTACACCATCAATGATAGAAGCATGGTTCAGTTCGTCTGATATTATCACGTCCTGTTCACCCAGCAGTGGTTCAAACACACCACCGTTTGCATCAAAACATGCTACGTAGAGGATAGTATCTTCTGCACCCAGAAACGTAGACAGTTTTGCTTCCAGTTCTTTATGAATATCCTGTGTACCACAGATGAAGCGAACAGAGCTCATACCATAGCCACGATTGTCAATTGTTTTGTGAGCAGCCTCTATCACTTTAGGGTGAGAAGAAAGGCCCAGATAGTTGTTGGCACAGAAGTTCAGCACTTTCTTACCATTTACTACTATTTCAGCACCTTGTTCAGATTCGATGATGCGCTCTTTCTTAAACAGGCCTGCACTATCAATCTCCTGCAATTCCTGCTGTATGCGTGCGTAAAACGAAGGACTAGACATTTATGATTCAATTTTAGATGGCGAAAATAACCAATATTGAAACAATCTCGTAACCGCAGCTATTATAAGCGGCAATTTTCTTAAAGTATTGTCAAATAAGCATTGGTGGCTTTGATATAGTATCTCGCTGTTTACCTTTACAGCACGTGAGGCAGGTTTTACTTATATATATCTTACTTATTTGTAGTGTTGCATCTGCACAAACCATATCGGGGATTGTGACAGAGGCACAAACTGGTAAGTCGTTGTATCCTGTCAGCGTCATCAATGTATCTACCCAGCAAACGGTTTATACCAATCAGTTTGGTGCATTTACCATCAATGCCACAGAAGGGCAACAATTGGTATTCAGCATGGTAGGCTATAAAGAACAAAGGAAATACATTACAGCAGAGCTTTTCAAAATAGGTATCAAAGTAGCATTGCCGATACTCAGCTACGAGCTGAATGAATTTGTGCTACGCCCTAATTACACTCCTTATCAGTTGGACTCGCTCAAACGACGTTCTACCTACAAGCGGACACTTGCATGGCAACGTACCAATTCTATCATGAGCCCTGTATCTTTTGTAGCAGACAGGATATCAAAAAAAAGCAGATCGAGGCTGCAGTTTCAGCGCAATTTTAATAGATGGGAAAGTGAAAAGTTTATTGATACCCGATATACACCTGAGCTGGTAAGTCAATTGACAGGCCTCACGGAAGATAGTCTTGGCTATTTTATGAACGCCTACCCTATGGACTATGACTATGCGCGTGCAGCAACAGACTTGGAGTTGAAGATGTGGATACGCTTTCATTACAAAGAATGGAAGAAGAACCCTGTGACACCACAAATAGATTCTGCAAAAGCAGTAATAAAGAAATAAGACACTTTCGTGCTACATATACGCATATTATTTACATAACTTTATAGTATGATTCCCCAATGGCAAAAAGGCATAGTAAAACGTGTAGAGCAGGCTACAGAAAACACACGCCGCTATTGGATAGAACTGCCCGAAACACCTGTATTCGATTTCAAACCGGGGCAGTTTGTAACACTTGATTTACCGATACATGAACAGCGCAACAAGCGTTGGCGCAGCTACAGCATTGCATCCAGCCCCGATGGCAGTAATGTTATAGAGCTTGTAATTGTGTATCTGGAAGGTGGTGCGGGCACTACTTATTTTTTCAGCGAAATAAAAGAAGGCAGCGAACTGACACTGCGCGGACCGCAAGGTGTTTTTACACTGCCCGATGATATAGCAGAGGATATGTACATGATATGTACGGGTACAGGCATTGCACCTTTTCGCAGCATGGTAAACCATATCAGGAACAATAATCTGGAGCATAAAAAGCTGCACCTGATATTTGGCACACGTACCAAAGGCGACTTGCTGTATGAACAGGAACTGCGTGAACTGGAAGCAGTGATGCCGAATTTCAAATACCATCCTGTATTATCGCGAGAGCAGATTGATGGATATCATCACGGTTATGTACACAATATATATGCGCAATTGTGTGCAGGCACACCTCCTGCCAACTTCATGCTATGCGGATGGAAAATGATGGTTGACGAAGCCAAGCAGCGACTGCTGGAAATGGGCTACGACAAAAAAGCCATCCATCTGGAACTATACGGCTAAACTATCTGCAATACAAAGCAGCTATAGTAGTGCATGTAATGATTTACAATCAATACATTTTTCAAAACACCTGCTTCATTGCCTAATGCACAATGCGAAGGCAGCGCTTCACCTTTTGCAATTGTGTTTGTAAGCATACCCAATGCAAATGCAGATGATGTAGCATACTCTCCACACAGATGTTTGAAAGCATATTGCGATGTGTTTGCAAACACTCCTGAACACAAGGACAGATAGAAAGCATTTGATTTTTCATCGCCGCTTTGTCCAAGTATTACAACATCTAAGTTTAGCGATTGGCTATTGATGTAGTTTGTCAGTTTCTGCGCAGCAGCTGCAGTATCTTTTTCAGTGAAAGCATACACATCTTTTATGCAAACTGCAGGTGTTGCAGGCTTCGCATCTGTCATAATGAAAAATGCTGCACCCTCTCCTGCTACTGCACCATGTGTATTACCATTCAACACATCTGCAGGTGTACTGTTTTCTTTTCTGTTGATGCCTGCTATCTTCAAGGCTTCGAGGCTGCCATCTGTCAGCTCATCTATACCACCCACCAGCATTTGCTGATGCGGATTGTCTGCCAGATATAATTGTGTATTGATAACAGCATGTTCGAAAGAATGACCACGCTGCACGTATGTAAGGTTGTGCCCGTAGCAACCTGCAAGTAATGCTATCTGTCCGCTAACAGTGTTGTGAGTAGATTGGATGAAAGCAGTAGGTGTCAGCATCTGCTCATCCTGTGCAATCATCTTGCCCAAGAAAACTTCTGTATCTGCAAGACAACCCATAGCAGTACCTACAGAAATAGCACCAGGCTTTTCTATACCTGCAGCTTCCATACACATTTTAGATGCACCAATACCTATACGCACTGCTTTGCTCATGCGGCGTAGCTGCATAGGTGGTATGTATGCTTTATAATCGGGCTCTATACAAAGCAGTTTATCTGTATTATAAGACGGAGCTTCTTTCAAAAAATTATCATCGCCACTGTTGCCTGCACCGCTTACTATACCCGTTCCTGTTATATACAATTCCATACTTAGCATTTACTGAATACAAGCGATGAACAATTGCCACCAAACCCGAAAGAGTTTGACAACACATGATTGATAGCAACACCTTGTTGCAATTCTGTAGCAGGTTTAAAGCTCACATCTTCCATTTGCGTTTGCCAGCGCAGGTTTGGATATACCAATCCATGTCTGATGCTGAGCACACTGAACACAGCCTCTACCCCTGCAGCAGCGCCCAGTGTATGGCCTGTATATGCTTTGGTAGATGAAGCAGCAGGTACTTTACCATCAAACAACACCTCTATTGCTTTGCCTTCAGAGCTATCATTATTGGCTGTGCCCGTACCATGCAGGTTGATGTAGTTGATATCTGCAGGTTGCAAGTTGGCTACTTTCAGTGCATTGCCCATGGCCCGCTTATTACCCGTACCATCGGGCGATGATGCTGTTTGGTGATAAGCATCATTTGCATTAGCATAACCACTAACTATGCATGTTGCAGTTGCACCGCATTGTTGCATAGCTTTCTCACTCATGAGCAACAGATAGCCTGCACCCTCACCAAGATTCAACCCGCGCCTGTTGTTATCAAAGGGTTGACAGAATTGCTTATCGAGAATCATCAGTGTATTGAATCCATTCAGCGTAAAACGCGAAAGGCTGTCTGCACCACCTGCGATGGCAACATCCAGCATACCATTACCTATCATCTGTGCAGCCATCATTATGCTGTTGGCAGATGAAGAACATGCAGTGCTGATGGTTGTTACAAAATCGTTGATACCAAAATGATTGGCTACCAATTCTGTGATAGCACCACACTCGTGGTTTTTAATATTATCGAAATCTACCTGGCTGCTATCTTCTTTGAAAGCCTTGTACACATTTTCTGTAAGGTCCATACCACCAACTGTGGTTGCAGAAAAGAAGCCCACTTTCAAACCATGTAGCTTATCTGCAACAGGTTGAATGGCTTCTTTTACAGCTATGGCACTTAGTATTGCAGTGCGGGGCCATTTGGCATCTACAGTTGCTAATGCAGCCAATGCTTCGTTGCTTGCTTTTACTTCTGCCACAGGCAGTTCTTCGCTCCAGTGCGTTTTCAGGTACTCAGCCTTACCAACACCTGTACGGCTATGCAGCAGCGCATCCAGACAAGCTGCTGTATCATTACCTATTGCCGTAATGATGCCTGTGTTTACTATATATGCAGCCTGTTTCATTATCCTTTGTATAACTGCAGCAATGTATCTGCTGCCAATTTTATTGCTCCGTTTTCTTTTGTTACCCAGTACATACACACATCATGGTTGTCTGCAGTTGCATCTACCCAGCCACACAGGCAAGCATCCATGCCTCTGTTTTGCAGCAGGTCATTCACCCAGAATTCCATTTCCTTCACATCAAAGCCATTGCTTACCAAACAAGCCTGCTCTCCCTTAAAGCCATGCCTGATGCATATTTCACCCAGCATGATGTTTGGAAGCGTATATACAAACAATGCAGGGCTGGCAATTGTTGCCACCGTTTCGCTGTATTTCTTATCTACATCCAGACAGCCATGGTTTGTTTGCAGTACCAGTGCAATCTTTGTTTTATCCATACTATCATACACAAAACCATCACCATGCTTCAGTATGGTTTCTGCACCCAGCCATGCCCATTTATTTATCAAATCCATTTTGAAGAATTTGGGATAGCTGTATTGCAGTGCGCGATAAACAGCTTCGGGCGCATTGCTGTCTGCAGGTTCATTAAACGACAATAAAGGACTTGCGTCCTTTATCACCGATTGTTTATTAATATGTACCCTGTTACGGATAGATGCTTGCAATGTATATAGTTTATGATGTTAGTTTAGTTGTTGCCAGATAACGCGACAATGTACGGACATTCTTTTCGTGGTTTTTTACAAACGGGTTTGTATCATCCCACACATAGCCTGCCAGTACAGAGCATATCTGCGACATTATTTCCTGACTGCGATTTTCTGCAAAGAAGATATTGAAGAGCGATCCATCGTACCATGCATTTACATAAGTACGGAACACGTCTACACCCTGCATCATCTTCTTCATGTAGTCATTCTCCCAGTCAAGCTCTTCGCCTTTGAAATAGCGTACCACCATGTTGGCAGCCAACTGCGCAGATACAGATGCCAGCGTAACACCGGAAGAGAATATCGGGTCGAGGAATTCTGTAACATTGCCTGTCAGCACAAAGCCCTTACCATAGAATGTATCTGTAGTTGCACTCCAACTTTGCAGAGTACGTGGTTCCCACATCATTTCAGACTCACCGAAACGTACTGCCAGCTCAGGTTGTGCCATTATCAATGCACGAAACTGTTCTTCAGGATTGCCTTTAAATTGTTCAAAGAACTCAGGGTCGCCCACATAGCCTACAGATGTATTACCGTTTGCAAATGGTATAACCCATATCCATGTTTTGGCATTGTGTACATAAATGGTAATACGGTTTGGCTCGAACGCTTCGCTACGCTTAGGGTCTGTCATATGGCAGAAAAGCGTTTTGCGCGGATACTGTGTTGAAGGCTTATCTAAACCAAATAAACGAGGTATCACTCTGCCATAGCCACTACCGTCTATTATAAACTTAGCATTGATAGTATGTTCTGCACCATCTGCTGTTTTTATAGTAGTTGTAGAATGTCCGTTATCATCTATCTTAATATCTGTCACTTCGGTTTCGTAGTGAACAGGTATATCCATTTTTACACATTCATCAGCAAGGGTCAGATCAAAATCTGCACGCGGAACCTGCCATGTCCATCGCCAGCCATCTGTATGTTGTTGCGCGAATGTGAAATCGCAGACTTCGCCATTCATCACAAATTTGGCACCATCTTTCTGCTGAAAACCTTTTGCTTTGACAGCATCCAGAAATTTGGCTTCTTCCAATGCTTCCATGCAACGCGGCAAAAGACTCTCGCCAATAACGAAGCGTGGGAATACCATTTTTTCAACTATCTGTACAGACAGACCTGCTTGTTTTACTATAGATGCAGCAATAGTACCGGAGGGGCCGGCTCCTATCACCAAAACATCTACTTGCTTTTGAATACTCATAAGGGGGGAGCGTTAAAAAAAGTTCGTGTTAAAAATAATATTGCAATACCGCGGTGATTATGATTTATGTCACTTTTTCTTCAGTTCCAGAATAGTGTGGCTCAATCCTATATCGTTGTTGTCTGCCACTATTTCAAAGCCTGCTTTTTCTATCAAACCCAGGAACACTTTGCTATCATACATCTGGCTGTTACCGTTTGCCATCGTAGTAAAGTAGAGCGATGTCATTTGAAGGCTTAGTGCTGATGCTTCGAAACGTTGCCTGTCCCAGAAAGTCTCGTTGATGAAAACACGACCGTTTTCATCAAGTGCCTGATGGCATTTTTCAAGGATAGTAACGATTTCATCATCAGCAAAACAGTCAAGGAACTGGCTCATCCAGATGATATCATAGCCTGTAGGCAATACGGTTTCTTTGTCCAACATATTCCTTTCAAAATACTGAACACGGTTGCCATAGCCTGCATCTTCAATGTTCTGCTTAGCTACATTCAGCTGCACCTGCAGATCCACAAGGCCTACTTCTACATCTTTATTATAATCGAGACATGCCAATGTGAACTTTCCTGTATTGGCACCAATGTCCATTACCTTTTTCGGGTTGCTTGCAAAAACTAGTGGCAATGCTTCAGGAAATGCATTATCTGAATAAAAATGGTCGAAATTGAACCAGCTTGTTTTTGCAGGCTCAGGCAGTTTTGACAGTCCCTGGTAAATAGTAGTCCAATCGCCCAAATGCCTTAGTCCGTTTGGTTTACCTTCTTCTATAGATGATTTCAAATCCTGTGCACCATCGTAACACACATCGCGCATAAAGTCTGCGTTTACGCGTGTCATCTGGTCATTCATGAAAAAGTGGCCTGCTTTTGAAAGCGTAAAATTATCGCCCTTCCTTAGTACGAGGCCGATACCTAAACCTGCTTCCAATAATATACGGATGCCATAACGGCTCATTTTCACTTTTGTAGCAATATCATCTATTGTAATACCTCCCGTACGAGCGTTTTGCACAACATCCAGTATACCACTGTCTCTCAGTATCATAGATGCCTGAAAGATATAAGGAGCAAAGGCAATAAACTGCGCATGAGAGATTGCTTGCAACGCCGATTGTTTTTCCGTTTCAAACATTGCAGGCTTTTTTGTTGGGGCTTGTGACATATCTTATTAAATAGTTCGGGTATCAAAAATACAGAAGATATGCGGGTTTTCAGAGGGACAGATAATACAAACCAATTATATGAAAGCAAAAAAGGGCGCATTATGCGCCCTTAACCAATCTGTCATTCTTATGCCAATCTATATTTATGTGTTTTAATCTTTCAGCGAAGCTGCTGTTTTTTCTCTCCAGCGCTTCAGACTGTCTTTCAAGCGGAAGCTCAACAGCATCATTACCGGAACAATTATTAGTGTCAGGAAGGTTGCGAAGCTAAGACCATAAATCATAGTCCAAGCCAATGGTCCCCAGAATGCAACGCTATCGCCACCAAAATAAATATGCGGGTTCAGCGTGCTAAAGAATGCTGCGAAGTCTATATTCAGACCAACACCCAATGGTATCAGACCAAGAATAGCTGCAGTAGCTGTCAGCAATACAGGCGTCATACGTGTACGACCTGCTTCTACTATGGCATCGTATGGTTCCATACCTTCTTTCAGCATCAGATCCATAAACTCTACCAACAATATACCGTTACGTACCACAATACCTGCCAGCGCTATGATACCAATACCACTCATTACGATAGAGAAATCGTTTTTGAAAATACCGGTACCCAGGAACACACCGAAAATACTGAATACAATCTCCGTCATAATGATGACAGTGCGGCTGAATGAATTGAACTGGATAATCAGAATCAGGAATATCATTGCTATTGATATCAGCATGGCATTACCAAGGAAGCCCATTGTTTCTGCCTGCTCTTCCTGCTGGCCACCCATTTTGATGAGTATGCCAGAAGGTGCCTGGAAGTTGTTCAATTCGCGTTGTACAGCTGCTACTACTTCGTTTTCGTTAAAGCCTGTGATAACGTTTGATGACAATGAAATGATACGCTTCTGGTCTTTACGTTTGATACCACCATATGTATTGCCATATTTAATATCGGCAAATGCACTTACCGGCACCTGACGTATCTGTCCGCCCATACCCATATCGCGGAATATCATTGGCATATTTCTTACCGCATCAATATCCTCACGTTGTTCTTTCTTCAAACGCAGTGTTATAGGATAGTCATCATTCGCATCGCGGAAGCGAGATATTTCTTTACCAAACACAGCAGTACGCAGATTCATTACTACTTGTCCTGTAGATATGCCCTCGCTGTTCATACGTTCGCGATCCAGATCAAATACTATTTCAGGCTTATCGCTCTGGAAGTCGCTACGCAATTCCTCTACACCCGGTATTTGTTTTTTAGACAGGTATTTTTTCAGTTTTTCAGAAGTAGCTATTAATGAATCAAGGTTATCACCTTTGATTTCAATCAATACCGGTTTTGGCAATGGCGGGCCACCTTGTTCTTTATCTACCGTTACCTCTGCACCCGGCACACCTTTTACAGCCGCACGTATACGTTCCAGATAATCGGCAGTAGATTTACCATGTCTGTCTGAAAACTTCACAAACGCTACAGTTATCCTACCCTTGTTAGGGAAATTACCTACTTCCCCACTTGTAGGGTCTACCGCACCAACTGTTACGTTAGCAATTACAGATTTTACAATCGGATTCTTTTTACCTTTTGCATAGTCTATATCCAATGCTTTGTTGACACGTTCTTCCAGTTGCATTAATACCTGATTGGTATATGCCTGATCTGTACCTACAGGCATGTTGAGGTATACATATGTAAAGTTCGGTTCGCCACTTGGGAAGAAAACAACTTTAGGACTGCGAATACCCATCAATACTACTGAGAATATCAGTATACCTGTAGTAATACCCATCGTCTTCCATGGGTGTGCCAATGCAATCTTCAACCATTTTGTATACCAGTTCTGGAATGCAGGCCAAGCTTTGTTTTGGAAACTATGTATCCATTTTTCAAAAACAAATTTTTCCAACAATACGAACAGATACAGGAAGATGATGAAGTTGGCAATACCCCAAGACTGTGCCATATAGAATATAGCTGCTACAGCCAGGAATATTATCATTACCACTTTATCTTTCTTACCCCATTTGCGTTTACCATCATCATTTGGTTTGTGCGGCTTCATGAAGTCTACCGCAAACACCGGGTTGATAATGTATGCCACCAGCAAGGATGCAAGTAGTGTAATAATCAACGTAACCGGCAGGAAGAACATGAACGAACCGATAACACCTTTCCAGAATGCCAATGGAATGAATGGCATCAACGTTGTAATGGTACCTGATAATACCGGCAGGAAGATTTCGCTAGTGGCAAGCTTCGCTGCTTTTTTGATATCCATCTTACCATTATCAAATATCCTGTGTGTATTCTCTATCACCACAATGGCATCATCCACCACAATACCTAGCGCAAGCAGGAAGGAGAACAACACAATCATATTCAGTGTAAAATCGATTGTAGGCATCACCATAAAGGCGATAGCGCAAGACAACGGCACTGACATAGCCACAAACAAGGCATTGGTAACACCCATGAAGAACATCAGGATAACAGTAACCAATATGAAGCCGATGATAATGGTATTAATCAAGTCTTCGAGTGTGTGGCGTGTTTGGTCAGACTGGTCGCCTGTGATTACGATGTCCAGATCTTTAGGCAGCTCACTAGCTTTCATCTCTTCTACCAGCTTCATAATGTTGTCTGAAGCCTCAATCAGGTTTTCGCCTTTTGCCTTGATAATATTAAGTGTGATAACGTTTTTGTTATCTAAACGTGCATAGCTTTCCTGTTCCTCAAAATTATCTACAACATCGGCTATATCTTTCAGATAAAGTGCTTTACCATATTGGTTTTTCACAATCAGGTTACCTATCTGCTCAGCACTCTTAAACTCATTCCTGATTGTAAGAATCCTTTTCTGATTATTCATCGACACCTGTCCGGGCGTAGATGTGATGTTTTCGTACGCAACTGCATTTTCTATATCACCAAACGTAAAACCTGCAGCCGTCATACGGTACATGTCTACATTTATCTGTATCTCTCTGTCAAGCGCGCCAACCATGTCTACACGCTTGATTTGTTTCATCTCTTCGATATTATCCTTCACACGGTCTGCATATTTTTTCAGCCTGTTCAGGTCGTAGTTACCGGAGATGTTTACATACAGAATAGGAAATTCAGAGAAGTTGATATCATTTACTTCTGGTTCGTTCGGCAAATTCTGAGGCAGGTCTACACGTGCTTTATCTACCGCATCCTTAACGTCTTGTTTAGCTTTATCTACCTCAACATCTGTGTTGAACTCAATCATTACAACAGAGAAATCCTGAAACGAATTGCTCGTTACCTTTTTAATACCTGTCAGGTTTTTTACCTGCTTTTCGATAGGTTTTGTAACAAGGTTCTCCATGTTTTCAGGAGATGTACCGGGATAAATAGTCTGCACAATAATCTGTGGCATCTTAATCTCCGGAAACTGCTCTTTCGGCAGGTTGTTGTACGACATCAGACCGATGAGGGTAATGATAATCGTAAGTATATATACCGCGGTACGGTTATCTATAAACCAACTCGACGGGTTGAATTTTTTGACTACGTCTTTCATTTAAATGCTTTTTCGATTGGTGAGTGTATTGTCTGTTATTCAACATTAATCAGGTCGCCATTGTCAAGGTCTGCATAGCCTGCAGTGATAACTCTGTCACCTTCGTTCAAACCTTCCAGTACTTCAACCATACCGTTAGAATTATGTCCTGTTTTTACCATTACAGCTTTAGCCTTGTTACCATCAGCTATATACAGCAGCGCACCCTCTGCAGTGTTTTGAATAACAGATACCGGCACTACGATAGCCTTGCTGTTCTGATAGTTTGCAATCTGCATTTTGCAGCTCATGTTAGGATGCAGTTTGTTATTGTTGCCCAACCTGATTTCAACCTGAAATGCACGGGACACAGGGTCTACTGCTTTTGATACATAAGTAAGCTTAGTCTTCATGGTATCTTTTGTATCTGCAAAAATCAGATTCACAGGATTGCCTTCCTGTACTTTACCAAGGTAGTTTTCACCAAGATTAGCCTGTACTTTCAATGCGTCGAAGTTTACTACGCGGATACCACTCATACCAGGAGATGCAACATCACCTTCTTTTATATTAACAGCATCTACTGTACCACTGATTGGTGATTTGATGGTATACATACCACGTTGTGCTACCAATGCAGCTTTTTGTTTCGCAGTAGCTTCGTACTGTGTTTTCGCAGACATCAGCTGCACTTCTGTACCTATATTCTGTGACCAAAGCTTTTGTTGCCTATCATACAGCGATTTATACAGGTCTACTTGTGCATCAATTGCCTTGATTTGTTGTTCAACTGCACCAGCTTCCAAAGTTGCTAACACCTGCCCCTTAGAAACCTTTTGGCCAGAGCGCACCAAAACTCTCTCTATAGTACCAGGAGCTTGCGGAGTTGCCAGTACATTCTGATCACCATTAACATTTGCTTGTATCTCTACAAAAGAATTGAACTGCTGTGGCGTTGCAACCATTACAGATACCGCAGTCGCCTTGCCAGGTTTGTTTTTATTTACCTCAATTTCCAGTTTTGCAATTTTTTCGTCTAATGCAGCGCGTTCTTTTTTCAGTTTCACCAGTTCTGCATCATTCTTTGCCTTACCGTCGTCGCCACCGCACGCAGCCAGTATTGTTGTAGATATAAATAATAATAAGAGTGAGCGTTTCATGTTATATATTTTGAATAAAGTGTTGATTGATTAATTGGTTTAATATTAAAATTCACCCAGTGCTTTTTGCAAATCGATACGGGCATTTATTGCATCATACAACGCACCAAAGTAGTTTGTTTGTGCTTCTTTCAATGCAGACTCAGCATTCATTACTTCAAGATTAGAGCCTACACCTTCTTTGTATTTTACTTTTGTAGTATTATATACTTCTTCTGCCAATTTCATATTCTTCTGTTGATTTTCTAATGATGATATATTGCTCTCTAATGAAATTCGTGCAGATTCTTTTTCAAGTTCTAATGCATACTTCAGATTTTCAATATCATTCTGGCTTTTTTGGTATGTATATTTTGCCTGTAACATTTTATTCCGGCGTTGCAAACCATCAAAAACAGGGACTGTAAGCTTCACTCCAACCAAAGCAGATTTTTGCCACTTATCTACAGGGTCAAAAAGCTTAGATGAGTTGTAAAGTGTATAGCCATAGTTACCAAATGCTACTAATGTTGGTAATCCTCCAAGTTTATAACGCTTCAAGTCATATGCATACAGCTTATTTTGAAGTGTCATTAACTGAAATTCTTTACGTTTTTCAAAATCAAGCGAGTGATTCAATATCTCTTTATCTATGTAGGTTTCAGATAAAGTATCTGCCAATGCTACTTTTTCATCCAACGGCATGCCCATCTGAAACTTCAATGCCATATAAGTGAGGTCTACTAACTGCTTTACCCTATTTTCTTCTGTCTTCAGGTTTGTTAGTGCAATAGTAATACGATCTACATCTAGCTTTTCAGCAAATCCAGCCTCGTATATAGCCTTTGTTTCTTTTTCAAGCTGTGTTATTCTTACAACGTTCTGATCTATCAAACCTTTTCTTTTCTCTGCAATCAGTGTATTATAGTATGCTTTAGTTACTGCAATTCGTAGTTGCTGTTCAGTCAACTCTAAATTCTGTTGAGCCAATTCTTCTAATCTCTTTCTCGCTTGCAAAGCCACCATCACACCCGGATCAAAAAGAATCTGCGATAATTCTGCTTGTGCATTGCTCGTCCATTTAGGTTGAAATGCAAGCGCTAGCTCATTTGAAGAATTATCGAAAGCAACTGTATCAAGTGAAGACCTTTGTACATATCCTCCAATTGCCTGTTTAATAAAGTTCGGCACCTGAAAAGCTGCTACCAATGGCGCGTAGTTAACACCACCTGTCAATTTCAGATTTGGGAGAGCCAAGCCTGTTACCTCACGATTTCTGGCTAGTGATGATTTTTGGTCAAGAATGGCATTCTTCATCTTAGCCTGATTTTTGATTGCATAGTCAATGCAATCATTCAAGCTAAGCATTTTTTCCTGCCCGTACATGGCGAGTGGCAACAGGCTGAGTGCTAAAGTGGTTTTATATAATAGTCGTCTCATAACTTGGAAACTTGCTTTACGTATTGTTCTTTATATTTCTGGTATAGTTTTTCTCCTTTGGGTGTCATAATGCCGTAGAGGAAATGTTCTGCTACTTCGTGCATTACAAATTGTAAATCGTTGCGGCTGTTTACCATCAGATTGGGGTGCAGTACCAACATCGATACCTCCATTCTGTACCTTGCCATAAAATCTGCGTTCAGATTTTCGCGATACAGGCCATCCTTCATACCCCAAATGATGTTTTCTTTGATGGCCTCTATATCTTTTTCCAACATATTGGTTTTAAATATTTTAAAAGCCTCCGGGTAGTAGCGTTCCAGTTCCAGCATCGCTATCGGGTTCATGTTTGCCAGCATGTCATCAAACATCATCATCACCTTCACCATACCCTCTATCGCATTTTCAGACTGGTTCATAATACTGATGCACGAATCTGATACACTACCCTGGTACCAGGTAAGGGCTTCGTTTATCACCTCGCCCTTGTTGGCAAAATGCTGATAAAGCGTCTTTTTAGATATACCCGCCCTTCTCGCTATATCATCCATGGTTATTGTCTTAAAGCCATACTGGCGGAACAATTCCGTGGAAGCACTGAGTATTTTATTTAATGGTTCCATATTAATGAGCGCAAAACTATGGAAACATTTTTCATAAAAAACGTTTCCTGTGTATATTTTGTATTTATAGTTAGTATCAATAAAACAAATAGTTCATTATCAGGGGGATACCTTATAAGGCTTCGTTGCATCTTCTTCCTGTTTCAACTAATAATTATTAGTTTTAAGCAAAATCTGTATTATGGGATTCTTTCAGGATTTTAAAGCCTTTGCCATGCGTGGCAATGTTATGGACCTTGCTGTCGGTGTAGTAATCGGCGGTGCTTTTGGCAAAATCGTAACCGCTATGGTAGACGATATATTGATGCCTGTAATTGGTATGGCAACAGGTGGCCAAAAATTCGATGACAAATTCATGGTATTGAAAGCTGCAAAAGATGGAGATGTATATACATCGCTTGCGCAGGCAAAAGAAGCAGGTGCAAACGTATTTGCATATGGCCACTTTATACAAACTATAGTAGATTTTCTTATTATAGCTTTTTGCATATTTCTGGTAGTTCGTGCTATGGCACGCATGCAAAAAGAGAAAGAAGCGGCACCTGCTGCACCAGCAGAGCCATCATCTACAGACAAGCTGCTGATGGAAATAAGGGATGCATTAAAGAAATAACAATCAGTTTGTTGAAAGTTTTTGTGGTATAAAAGCGATTATTTACGCATTTTTGTGCCATAGCTCGGCTTTTGTTTATGGCTACAGGAAAAATATATCAGGATCTGCTTACTATGAAACGGCAAAACCGTAGCGGCTTTGCTGTATTGATAGACCCTGATAAAGTTGCCCCTGCAGACATGATTCATTTGGCAAAACTATGCAACGGTGCCGCTGTCGATTATGTATTGATGGGCGGCAGCCTTGTTGTAGCCGACAATTTAGAAGCTTGTATTCAACGTTTTAAGGCAGAAAGTGATATACCCGTTATCCTGTTTCCGGGTAGCCCCGCACAGGTAACACCGTATGCAGATGCACTTTTATACCTGTCCTTAATATCAGGGCGAAATCCGGAACTGCTTATAGGTCAGCATGTTGTATCTGCACCTGCGGTAAAAGCCAGCGGGTTGGAGGTGATATCTACAGGCTATATGGTAATAGATGGTGGTACACCAACCACGGTATCGTATATGAGCCATGCTGTGCCAATACCCGCCAACAAGCCAGATATAGCACTATGCACTGCCTGGGCGGGCGAGTTGCAGGGCAAGCATATTATATACATGGATGCAGGTAGCGGTGCAAAAAACCCTATCAGCAAGGAAATGATACATACTGTAAGCAGCCGTATAGAAATACCACTGTTTGTTGGTGGCGGTATACACACACCTGAGAAAGTGTATGAAAACTGTAAAGCGGGTGCCAATATAGTAGTAGTAGGCAATGCTATAGAACGCGACCCTCTGCTGATACGCGAATTGTCCCAGGCTACAAAAGAAGCCAGAAGTACAGTAAAATAAGGGATTTCCCCTCCTTATTACACTCAGAAATATATTATTTGTTAAGCGCTTGTTAACCAGTTGTAAAGCCGGAGTTAACAGGCGCTTATTATTTCATTATCCCCTGTCGATACGCCCATCTTTGTGTTATCAAAAGCAAATAATTCAACCTAACAACAAAACAAACAACGATAATGAAAAAGGTAATCGCAATCATTGCACTGGCAGTAACAGGTTTCGCAGCAAAAGCACAAGTTGCTTCTACAGCTACTCAAACAGTTAACCTGAACCTGAGCAACGCAATCGAACTGACTTTCACAGGATCTACTACTGCTACTGGTGCTGCTGTTAACCTGGCTTTCAACACTGTTAACGACTATGCAAACGGTGTTAGCTCTTCTAACCAGGAACTGAAAGTACGCTCAAACAAAAAATTTGGCGTAACAGTAAAAACTAACAATGCTAACTTCTCATACACAGGTACAACAACTCCTGCTCCTGTAATGCCGGTAGCTGGTGTTCTTGACCTGCGTGTTCCTGCAAACGCAACCGGTGGTGCTATCGCTTCTCC